>Ga0207864_1000029_pt1 | contig 245759 bp, 215 predicted proteins | sample HigsolmetaAR202D_FD_184834 | JGI IMG/M metagenome (GOLD analysis project Ga0207864, IMG submission 184834) | Ionic liquid and high solid enriched microbial communities from the Joint BioEnergy Institute, USA - AR20-2-D (SPAdes) (version 2) ... | reverse complement strand
TGCCCCTTGAAGGGCTGCAGTCACTCGCCGAAAATCAGCCCGCTCGGTTGTCGGCAGTCGTCAACTGAGTTCGAGTCCAACGGAGCCAAGACTTACGACTCGTACACCACTCTCGTGGACGCAATCCTTCGTAGCGTACGTACTCGGCAATCAGCTCGGTGCCGCTTTGCAATGAGAGCGTGCCGAGGGCGCCGTCGATGCGACTGTCCATCGGCACGGGCGAAAGCGTGCCGGCAAACACCCCGCGTACGAACACGAACGCCTGGTATTGCAGCGGTCGGCACATGCCGTCGTAAGCTGCCGCGCCGCGCACGATGACCACATCCCAGCCGCCTTCGAACGAGCCGATCAGATCCCACCCGCGCGCATGCACGCGCCGATCTTCATCGAGCTGAGGCGGCCGCACGAGCTCGCGGCAGCGAGGATCGTCGTTGGCTTCGATGTCTGGTGCGGCAGGGATCTCGCGGCCAGGTTCGTTCCACGCGGCAGGATGCTCGGTATCCAACCATGAAGCGGGCGCGCCATGCAGCGTCGTGACGCAGCCGGTCATGCCCAGCACGCCGGCGATCAGGGATGAAAGACGAATCGACTTCGCTTGCATGACCGCTCCAATGCATCCCAACGGTTCACAGGCGAGCCTATCAGTGTATGGACGGCAAGTCGCGTCGTCAGCCGGTTTTCGTGTTGATCGATCACCCGAGATGCATGATCGGCCCGTGACAGCGGTTCGTTTGTGCCTGTTGACGAGTTGCTCTATTCTTGCAATCGAATCGCTTCCCCGCAGCAACGAGCTTCCCGGCCGAGGGTGCCCCGGACCGGCGAGCGCTCATCGAGAGCAGAACAACTAGAAGAACGATATGTGCTCCGTCGTCGACAAGCCGATGCTGCTCGTGCGAATGATGTGCGGAGGGCTCTGCCCGTGAGTCGGCCGACGGTTTTTGTCTACGCGGAAGTCAGCGCCGACGGCAAGACGACGCACAAGCGCGGCTGTTCGAGCAAACCGATGATGGTGTACGAGGACGACGCCGTGCGCCGGTATCGTCACGAGCTGCGCGCGGCCGCAGGTGCGATCATGGTCGGCAGCAATACGGTGCGGCTCGATGATCCCTCGCTGACGGTGCGGCACGTCGAGGGACCGGATCCGTTGCGCGTCGTCCCGGCGAGCATGGGGATGCTTCCGCTCGATGCGACCATCCTGCGCGACGGCAGACCCACATTGATCGCCGTGAGCGAGAAAGCGCCGGAGCCGAATGTCGCGGCGCTCGCGCGCACAGGCGCCGAGGTCGTCACGCTGGGTAGCGATCGTGTGGATCTCGCGCGCCTGTTCGAGCTGCTCGGCGCGCGCGGTATTCGCTCGATCATGGTAGAAGGCGGCGCCACGCTGCTCGCGGAATTGTTTCGCAGCCGTTTGGTGGATCGTCTCATCGTGCAGCATCTGCCTGTCGTATTCGGCGGCGACGATGTGCCCGCGATGGTCGGCGGCCGCGCGATCGATGCAGTCGAAGAAGCGGTGAAGCTGCGTCTCGTCGACGCAAAGAGAGTCGGCGGTCACGCCGTCATCGAGTACGAAGTGCTGTGAGCGCGGAGGGGCGTCGATGGGCTGGTTCATGAAGGAAGCGCACGCCCGGGTCGTGCTCGTCGGGTTGAGCCCGGAAGTGTCCAAAGCGCTCAAGCCGATCCTGCTCAAGTCGGGTGTCGACGATCCTGGTCGCGTCGAGCTCCACGAAGTCAAGAACATTGCCGAGTGCAAGGAGCTGCTCGAAGCGATGTCCGGCAGGGGCGCTCCGGGCAACAACAAGAAGAAGCGTTCCGAAGGCATCACGGGGATCTGCATCGATTTCGAGCGCTGCGGTGCGGACGAGTCGGTCGCCTTCATTGCCGAAGTGCGCACGACGCATCCGCTCATCGCCTTCTGTCTGGTCGGTACGAAGAAATACCTCACGAGCTTCCCGGGGCTGCATGCCAACTGGAAGGAGCGCTTTCGTCATTACTTCCAGTTGTGGACGGACCAGAAGGAGGGCGACTTCGCGCAGAACGCTGGCGCGCTGCGCGACCTGCTCATCGCGGATGTCGTCAAGTGCACGGCACTCGGCCAATACCAGACGACGCCGGGTGCGCTGGTCCGGTTGAAGGCCGCCAGTCCTTACGGGTTCTGGATCCAATTGGTCGTCGTCGGCTTGACCGCCCTCCTTGCCGGTGCGGTCGGGCCGATCGTCAATCGCATGATCGAGCGACACGATCGGGCGCAGAAGCAGGAAGCAGCGGTCGAGGCGCCGCGCGCGACGGACGTGCCGGGCGCAATGCCCGAACGCTAGGCTGCTTCTCCGCATTCGCAATTGTTGACAGCCGCGCGCGGCGCTCACGCTATCATGCGTGACTCTGCGCTGGGTTTGACGAGCTCATCGTGTCCATGCGTGCGCGCTTTCCTTTCTTGCTGTTGCTTCTCGGTTTCGGTGCGGCGCTTCATGCCGAGCCGGCTCAAGTCACCGTTTACGCCGATCGCACGATCGGCGAGCTGCGTCCCATCTGGAGCTATTTTGGCTACGACGAGGCGCTGACGACGCTCACCAAGGAAGGCCGGCACTTGCTCAAGAAGCTCAACGATTTGAGCGACGAGCCCATTCGCATTCGCGTGCATCACTTGCTCACGAGCGGTGACGGGACGCTCGCGCTCAAGTGGTCGAGCACGAACGTGTACACCGAAGACGCGCAGGGCAATCCCAAGTACGACTGGCGCATCCTCGATGCGATCATGGATGAGCTCACGCAGCCGGGCGTCGAACCGTTCGTGCAGGCCGGCTTCATGCCGCAAGCCTTGTCGTCGCGGCCGGAGCCTTACACGCCGGAGCTCGTCAAGACCGGCATGCCCGGCGACATGGTGACCGGCGGCGCGTTCTATCCGCCGAAGGATTACCGCAAGTGGGAGGCGCTCATCGAGGCGTGGGTGCGTCACAGCGCCGAGCGCTACGGTGAGGAGCGCGCCTCGTCATGGCTTTGGGAGCTGTGGAACGAGCCCGAGTCGCCTTACTGGCGCGGCACGAAAGAAGAGTATTTCAAGCTCTACGATCACTTTGCGGCGGCGGTAAAGCGCGTGCTGCCGCGTGCGCGCGTGGGCGGTCCGCATGTGACGGATCCGGGTTGGATGAACGGCGATGAGTTCATGCGCGCGTTCCTCGAGCATTGCCGCTCGGGGAAGAACTCGGCGACCGGCGGCATCGGTGCGCCGCTCGACTTCATTGCCTTCCACGCGAAGGGCACGACGCGTGTGGACGAACAGGGCCGCGTCGAGATGAACCTGCGCAATCAGCTCAAGACGATCGACACCTACGGGCGCATTATCGCGAGCTTCCCCGAGTTCGCGCATCTGCCGATCTACATCGGCGAGTCGGATCCCGAAGGGTGCGCCGCGTGTCCCGCCACGCACGATCCGGCGCGCGGCTATCGCCTCACGGCACAGTTCGCGGCGTACACGGCCGCTTCCTTCATGCGCAAGCAGGATCTGCTCGCGCGGACCGGCGGGGATCTGCAGGGCGCGGTGTCGTGGGCGTACACGTTCTCGGAGCAGCCGTGGTTCAACGGATTGCGAGCGCTGACCACGAACGAAGTCGCGTTGCCCGTGTTCAATGCATTCGAGATGTTCTTCCGGCTCGGTCGCGAGCGCGTTGCTGTCGATGCGTCCGCGATGATTCCGGTCGACAGAATCATCGCGGACAGCGTGCGTAGCGAGCCCGATATCGGCGCCGTCGCCACCATCGACCGCGCACGTTCGCGACTGACCGTGCTGCTGTGGAGCTATCACGACGTGGCTGGCGGAGCGGACGAGCGGCATGTGCAGGTGACGCTCAAGGGATTGCCGGCGAATGCGGATCTGCGTGCCGTCGAGTACGCGGTCGACGAAGTGTCCGGCAATGCCTATACGGCGTGGCTTGCGATGGGCTCGCCGCAGCAGCCGACTGCCGCGCAGATCGCAAAGCTCCATGAGGCCGCGACGATGCAGCCCGTGTCTCACACGCTCGAGAAAGCGGCCGACGGCACCGCGAAGCTCAACGTCTCGTTGTCGCGGCAGGCGGTCAAGCTCTTCGAAATCGCGTTGCCTGCCAAGTAGGGCGTGGAAAGGCAGAGCGCCGCGCTCGGCACGGCGCTCTTGCTCTCTATTCGTTCAACGCTTCCGCCAGATCGTGGAGGAAGTTCGTCACGGCAATCTGCTTGTTGTAGCGGTTGATGGCTTTGTTGAGCGCATCGACATCGGTGTTCAGGCGCGCGACTTCGGCCCTGTAGACGTATCTCGGCGTGTTGTCGGCGCCCTCCAGCAACGGTTCCGCCCTCGCGAAGAGCGCATCCTGAATGCAGCTCGCGCCCTTCGGCATCTTCGAGCAGCGCAGCTCCTGCGCGTCGTTTTCGAAGAGGTGCAGCGCCTCGTACCAGCGATCGTTCGCGGCCGCTTCGGCAGGCGTGAAGCTATCGCGAATTAGAATCGAGGGCAGGGCGCCCCAATCCTTGAGGCAGTCGCGATAACGCCAGAGCTCATTGTTGAGTGCCGATACATCCATGTCCTGGCTGAACGACGGTAATTCGAAGTGCTTGCATTGCGAGCGAAGGTGTTTCCTCACCGCGCGCAGCGCGACTTGGCGATCCTGCTCGATGCGCGCGATTCCTTCCGGCGAGAACATTTGCCGGGTGAGCAGGATGTTCTCGGCACGCACTCTCTGTTCGCTGTCGTCCCAATCAGGATGCACTAGCTTGGCTTTGTCGATGTCCTTCAAGGCCGCGTCGGCATTGCCCAATTCGAGGTGAGACATTGCGCGCATCACGAGCGCCACGAAGTGATCGGGGTTGTCTTGCAGCACTGCGCTCGTCACCGCGATGGCGTCTTTGTGGCGGCCGAGGTTCCGCAACGCGTGCGCACGATTGATCTTGAGCTGCGGCTCGTTGGGATTGTCTGCGGCAGCCTGTGCGAAGATGCGCTCTGCGCGCGCATGCTCATTCAGGTCGGCATGGACGAGGCCTTTGATCGTCAGCGCGGTCGCGTTGTCCGGCGCCAGCTTGGCGGCAGAATTCGCCGCGGCGAGCGCTTCCTTCTTCTTGCCTGCGCGTGCCAGCAGTCGCGCGTGTACTTGGTGGGCTTTCATGTTCTCGCGATCGAGCGCGACGGCGCGCTCGCTGTAGCGCAGACCCATCTCCGTGGTCGGCGCAGTCGTCGCGGCGACTAGCACGATGTCGACATCGTCGGGTTCATGGCCGAGGTACGTCTTGGCGTCGTCGAACGCGAGATCGTCGAGATCGAGTTGCTGGTATCCGAGCGCTCGGAATCTCAGCGCGGTGAGCAAGACGCCGTCTTTGGAGCGAGCAAGGTCGTGTCCGCCCAGGATCATCGAATATTCCGTAACTGCCGCTTCGCTGTTGCCGCGTGCACTGAGCACGATGCCGTAGAACAACCTGCCTTCGCGCGACTCCTTGGCCGCTTGGGCGCAAAGTGCAACGGTATCTGCGTCGATAATCTCGGTTCCCTCGTTTTCGACGCGAGCGATGCGCTCATAGCATTGCATGGTCGCGGACGATGAATCGGCGAAGACGACCGGCGAGCTCGAGATGAACAAGAGTGTGGCTGCAACGGCAGCGGTTTTGTGAAAGGACATGTTGTCGACTTGTGAGATCCCGGACTCCCGGGCTGAGTGGAGAACATGCCGAAGCGAGCGGCGCATGTCGCTCGACGGAGTCACACCGTGGGAATGACAGCGTTGCCTTCTTTAAGCGGGAGGCGCGGTTTTCTGACCGTAGCCCGTCGCCCGTAGTCCGTGGACTTTTTCTGGCCAGCGCCCAACACAAGGCTGAAGGTTCTAGGCTGTAGGCGGTAGAAGAAGAGGGGGGACGCGTGCGCATCAAGGAGGCCTTGCGGCAGGAGGACGCACGCGTGTCATAGAAGCGTGAGTGCGCGCAGCGCGGTTTTCTGACCGTAGCCCGTCGCCCGTAGTCCGTGGACTTTTTCTGGCCAGCGCCCAACACAAGGCTGAAGGTTCTAGGCTGTAGGCGGTAGAAGAAGAGGGGGACGCGTGCGCATCAAGGAGGCCTTGCGGCAGGAGGACGCACGCGTGTCATAGAAGCGTGAGTGCGCGCAGCGCGGTTTTCTGACCGTAGCCCGTCGCCCGTAGTCCGTGGACTTTTTCTGGCCAGCGCCCAACACAAGGCTGAAGGTTCTAGGCTGTAGGCGGTAGAAGAAGAGGGGGACGCGTGCGCATCAAGGAGGCCTTGCGGCAGGAGGACGCACGCGTGTCATAGAAGCGTGAGTGCGCGCAGCGCGGTTTTCTGACCGTAGCCCGTCGCCCGTAGTCCGTGGACTTTTTCTGGCCAGCGCCCAGGGCCCAGTGCCCAGCGCCCGAAGTCAGTGCCCAGCGCCCGAAGTCAGGGCCCAGCGCCCAAAGTCAGCGCCCAGCGCTCGAGCGGAACAGAACACATACGCGCGCGTCTAATCGTGCCGCTGACCGGCAAGGGGATACGGATATGGAGCGATGCTTGCTCGGCGCGATTGTCGCGACACTGGCGCTGGTGTGGAGTGCGAAAGGATGGGCGGCGGAGGATCGCCCTACGACACGGATTCATGCAGTGGGATCGGAATCGGTGAACTCGATATCGAGCGGTGAAGGCGAAGACGGTCGCGTTCAGTTCCTGACCGGCGAAGCGGCGGAGCAACACCTGGAAGCGCTCAGGCAGCAGCTTCGCGATCCGGCGCAGCGCGAGCGCATGCGCATCGAGCGGCGGGCTCAACTCGAACGCAGCCATCCCGATCTCGCCGAGAGTCTCGGCATCGACGCTGAGACGGAGCGACGCTTGCTCGATGTATTGACCGAGTACGAGCTCGAGCGTCTTGCCTTGGACTTCATGAGGCCGGATACGGATCGCGAGCGTGCCGCATTCGAGACGCGGCGCTTGCAAGCCATGCGCGACTTGATCGGCGAGGAAGGCGTGCGGCGCTACCAGCGCTACGCCGAGACGGCCTATGAGCGACAGCTGGTGGCGCAACTCGATGAACGTCTTGCTCCGGAGCACAAGCTGAGCGCAGCGCAGAAAGATCGCCTCATCGAGGTGTTCGCCGAGCATGAACGGCGTGAGCGCGAAACCGCGCTCGCGGCCGGGCCGGATCTCGGATCGTGGCCTACCGCGCGCGATGTGGAAGAGCTTCGTCGCAAGCTGGCAATGCGTGAGATCGAAGCGAACGAGCGCACGCTACGACGCATGATCGCCGGTCACCGCGCGGTCCAAGAGCAAACACGCGCGCTTCTCTCCGATGCGCAGCAGCATGCGCTCGCGAAGCTGCATCGAGAGCGCGAGGAGTCTCAGCGCCGCTGGGTCATGCAGCGACGCGTGCGCGCAGGATTGCCGCCCGAGATTCCCGCGCACGACACGGAGCGTTCGACGCAATCGACCCGCACGCCGGTGCAAGAGACCCTGTCGCTCGAATTCACCGTCAGGGTCAACGATCACGCAGCGATCACAAGCCGTCATGACACGGAGAATGGCGTGCCGTTGATGATCGAAGGCAGCGACGGTCTTTGGATCGAAGCGACACCCACGCTTTACGACGACGGCTGGTTCGTCGTCGATCTCGACTATTTCGAAGCAGAGCCCGACGGTACGAAGCGCTTGATTCAACGAGGCGGGCGCTTCTCGACGCCGACGCTGCTACCAGACGGCACACGCAGCGACGGCTTCGGCGGTAGCGAAACTGTGGTCGTTGGCAGCAAGGGATATGCGGTGCAGTTGACAGTTCGACGCCTTTGAGTCGGGCTGGCTCGAGCGGCTATGGACTACGGGCTACGGGCTACGGGCTACTGGCCACGGGCTACGGGCTACGGGCTACGGGCCACGGGCTACGGGCTACGGGCCACGGGCTACAAGGGTACGGGCTACGGGCTACGGGGTAGGCAGCGCCCAACGCAAGGCTGAAGGTTCTAGGCTGTAGGCGGTAGAAGAAGAGCGGGCGCGCATCAAGGAGGCCTTGCGGCAGGGAGGGCGCACGCGTGTCATAGAAGCTTGAATGCGCGCAGCGCGGTTTTCTGACCGTAGCCCGTCGCCCGTAGTCCGTAGCCATCACAGTCTGGAGGCTGGCGCGGGAAGAAGAAGCGCGCAGTGCACGCCTTTTCTTTCTGGCCAGCGCCCAGGGCCCGACATCAGGTGCCCAGTGCCCAAATTCAGGGAAACCGCTCCATCAAGAATGTCGTCGACCGGCCGACACCCTCGGAAAGTCGTGTCGAAACACGGCTGCCGACCAGCGAGCCTGCGGGTTCGCACAAGATCACATCGACCGGAGACCTTTTATGAGCGTGCGCCTTGCACTTGCAGTGTTTTTCCTCGCCAGCACTACACATGCGGTGGCCGACGACAGCACTCCCTATCTCGCTGGCAAGAAACAGGGCGTTCGCACCTGCTTGGACCGGCTCCAGACAGTCGCCAATTTCATCGTTGCGGATCGTCCCCACGCCTCGCATGACGTCTGGAGCAACAACGCGGTCGACTCGCGCATGTTCTCGTCGTTCGTCGTCAAGGGCTACTCCGACGGTGACAGTCACGTCTCGATCGTGGTCGGTCCCGACAAGACCGGACGTTGCTATGCGGAGTACAACGAGAGCGCGTACTGGCCAGAGGCTTGCACGATCGTGCGCGAAAAGGTCTTCAGCAAACTGAAGTACGTCGATTCGCTCAAGCAAACCACCGCCGTGCTCGAAAGCGAGTCGGGTGCCGTGAACGTCTACCTCACCCCACAAGAGAACGGGAACGCCTGCCTCACCACGAAGCGTGAAGTGATTTTCTATAGCGCTGACTAGAGGCTGGAGGCGGGAGGAAGAACGCGCGGTGCGCGCTCTTCAGTTCTGACCGTAGTCTGTAGCCTGTAGCCGGTAGTCCCTAAAGAGGCTGGGGGCTGGAGGTGGGAGGAAGAACGCGCGGTGCGTGCTCTTCAGTTCTGGCCGTAGTCTGTAGCCTGTAGCCGGTAGTCCCTCAAGAGGCTGGAGGTTGGAGGAGGAAGAGGCGCGCAACTTGCCCGCTTCTTTCTTTTCTTTCTGGCCAGGGCCCAGCGCCCAGAGCCCGAACAAGGCTGTAGACGGTAGGAGAAGAGCAAAAGTGTCGGCGCATTACGCGCCGTTGTAACTGTCGCCCGTAGCCCGTAGTCCATAAAGAGGCTGGGGGCCGGAGGCGGGAGGAAGAACGCGCGGTGCGCGCTCTTCAACTCTGACCGTAGCCTGTAGCCGGTAGTCCGTAGTCTTTCTGCCCAGAGCCCGAACAACGCGCCCGCTCATTCGAGCGGGCGCGCCTTTCGATTACTTCTTGGCGACGGGCTTGTTGCGGTCGTTCACCGATTCTTTGATCAGCGCCGCCACGCCGCGCGGATCTTCTTCATGCGCGACGTGTCCGCCCGGGAACGTGCGGATCGTCCAGCCGCGCGCTTCCGCACGCTGCCAGCCCTTGTCCATCTTCGCGCGCTCTTCGGCGGTTTGGCCCGGCGGCAGGAATGCAACGTAGGTCACCGGGAGCTTGAGCGCAGCCGGATTCTTGTACGACACCGGCTGGCTGAAGCACTTGATCGAGTGCTTGACGTTGTACGGCGGCGGCGTGCCGGGCTTGACCCACGGCACCTGCATGAAGCCGTCCTTGAAGCGCTCGGGATCCTGCGGGCCCGTGCCGCCGAACAGATCCCACAGCGACATGCCGTCCTCGGGCACCGCGGCGTCGAGGAAGACGACGTGACGGATGCGCTCGGGCACGCGATCCATGACACCGGTGATGACCATGCCGCCGTAGCTGTGGCCGGTCAGCACGATGTCGTGCAGATCCTCGAAGAGGATCGTGTTGACGACGTCCTTGATGTGCGTTTCGAGATCGACGTCGGTGCTGTTGAGATGTTCGCGTTCGCCGAGACCGGTGAGCGTAACGCGATACACGGTGTGGCCCTCGTCGGTCAGGAACTTGGCAGTGCGCTTCCATTCCCAGCCGCCCGCGGTGGCGCCGTGAACCATGACGAACGTGTACTTTTCGCTGGCTTGTTCGGCGCGCACGCTGGCCGAAAACAGCAGGACGCAGCCGAGCAGCAGGGTCAGCAGTCGTAAGGGATGAGCTCTCATAGGTTTATACGAACAGGTTTGTGGGGATCGAAGGGGAAAAAGAACGCTGCGTAGGATAAGAGTGGCGGCGCTGCCCGTCACTCAAGAAATGTCACGTCGACGCTGCGCGCAGCTCGTGGCATGCGCCGCGCGCAGGTGCTCCAAGTTGAGGCATCAAGGGCCTTGAGCCGCCTGAGGTGGCGAGTTTCGCGTGGGTTCCCTAGAATTCCCCCGCTGCGCGCTTTCGCGACGAGCAACGCCGTGACGCTGACCGATCTTCGTTATTTGATCGCGCTATCTCAGGAGCGGCATTTCGGCCGAGCGGCCGAGCGTTGCCATGTGAGCCAGCCGACGCTGAGTATCGCCATCAAGAAGCTCGAAGACGAGCTCGGGGTGGTGCTGTTCGAGCGCAGTAAACAGGGCGCGACGCCGACGCCGCTGGCCGAGCGAATCGTCGCGATCGCGAGCACCGTGCTCGAGCAAACGGCGCGCATAGCCGATCTCGCGCAGGCCGACCGCGATCAATTGACGGGCTCGGTGGCGTTCGGCACGGTCCCGACGATCGGGCCTTATCTGTTGCCGCAGTTCATTCCGTTGCTGCAGGAGCTGGCGCCGGGCGTCTCGCTCTACGTCGAAGAAGCAGAGCAGGCGGAGCTGGCCGCGCGCCTGCGCGTCGGCGAGCTCGATGTGGCCGTCGTGTGTCTCCCGTTCAACGAGCCGGACATCGTCGCGCAAACGCTGTTCGAAGAGCCCTTCGTCGTCTTGCTGCCCACGAATCATCGCCTCTGCACCAAGCAGGAAATCGCGGGCGCCGATCTGCGTCCGGGCGAAGTGCTGCTCTTGCGCGACGGGCATCAGTTTCGCGAACAGGTGCTGACGGCGTTCCCGCATTTGCGCGGCGACGAAGGTGCGATGCGCGCATCTCTCCACGGCAGCACATTGGAGACGCTGCGCCACATGGTGGCGTCGCGGCTCGGCATCACCATCCTGCCGCTCTCGGCAGCACAACTGCCGCTTTATACGAGCAAGGTGCTGACTTTCAGACGCTTCGCCGAACCGGTGCCGACGCGCACGCTGGCGCTCGCCTGGCGCGCGAGCTTCCCGCGTCACAAGGTGATCGATGTGCTGCGGCGTGCGATTCAAGCGAGCAGCGCAGCGTTCTGGAATTACAACACCGCGCGCGAGCACGAGCGGCCGACGATCTCGGTCGAGAACAGCGACTGGTAGCCGCCGTGCAGCCGATCTCCAAATTCGTCATTGTCGGTGGCGGTACGTCAGGGTGGCTGGCGGCCGCGATCCTCACGCATTTCTTGAAGCGCGATCTGTGTCGCGTCGAGCTGATCGAGTCCGAAGAGCTCGGCACGATCGGTATCGGCGAATCGACGGTACCGCCGCTCGTCGGGCTCTTGCAGCGTCTCGGCATCGACGAGCACGAATTCATTCGCGAGACCGAGGCGACTTACAAGCTCGGCATTCAATTCGTCGATTGGTATCGGCGCGGCGAGCGTTACTTTCATCCCTTCGGCGTGATCGGCCGGCCGATCGGCAGCAACGAGTTCTATCAATGCTGGCTCAAGGCGCGCGAGCAGGGCGACACCGCGCCGCTCCAGGCCTATTCGCCGAGCTGCGTGATGGCCGAGCAAGGGCGGTTCTTCCCGCCGGATCGTCTGCCTGGCACGCCGATCGGCGGCGCGAACTATGCATATCACGTCGATGCCGCGCTGCTCGCACGTTTTCTGCGGCGCTTTGCCGAGGCGCGGGGTCTGCAGCGCATCGAAGGCAAGGTCACGAGCGTGGAGCGCCGCGAGGACGGCTTCATCGATCACCTCATGCTCGAAGACGGTCGCAGAATCGACGGCGACTTCTTCATCGACTGCACGGGCTTCAAGGGCTTGTTGATCGAGCAGGCGCTCGGCAGCGAATGGATCGACTGGTCGGCGCAGCTGCCGTGCGACCGCGCGATCGCGGTCAAGACCGAGCACGGCGAACGCATTCATCCATATACGCGCGCCACGGCCGAGGCGGCCGGTTGGATCTGGCGCATTCCGTTGCGCGGCCGAGTCGGCCAGGGTTACGTCTATTCGAGCCAGTTCTGCAGCGACGCGGTCGCCAAGGGCGTCTTGATGCGCCGTCTGAGCGGCGCGCTCACCGATGAGCCCAAGCTCATTCGCTTTCGCACCGGACATCGCCGCGAGATCTGGAAACGCAATTGCCTGGCGCTCGGTCTCGCGGCGGGCTTCATCGAGCCGCTCGAAGCGACCGCCATTCATCTCATCGCGCGCGGGCTCGATTTCTTCCTGCGCTACTTCCCGGACCGCTCGTGCGATGAGGCGCTCGTGCGCGAATACAACCGTCGCATGCATGCCGACTTCGCCGAGATTCGCGACTTCGTCCAGCTGCATTACTGGGCAAGCGCGCGCGACGACTCGCCGTTCTGGGAGGCGTGCACGAATCTGCCGATCTCCGATTCGTTGCGCGAGCGGATCGAGCTCTTCAAGGCTCAAGGCATCGTACGCGAGGGCATGGACGAGCTGTTCCGCGCGACGAGCTGGCTGTCCGTATTCGAGGGCATGGGCATTCGCCCGAAGCGTTATTCCCCGCGCGTAGACAATCTGGATTATGCCCAGATCAAGGCGACGCTCGAGACGGCGCGGGCGGCCATTCAAGGCATGGTCTCGCACCTGCCGAGCCACGAAGAATTCCTCGCAACGCACGCGGGTCCCGCGTCAAGCAAATCCGAGGAGGTCCCGTCAAGAGGGGCCGCGCGCCGGGTGCGATAGCGAGAACCTATCGTCCATTTGTTGAACACGTCTACGGACGTTCTTTCTAATCCCTGCCCCAGAGCGCCGCATCGCGGCGGGCCTGTGGACCTTGGCGCCACGGTCGAACAACAACGTCGAACGGACTTAGTGGGGATTCATGTCGGTCGCGCAGCTATCGGTCGCGTTCTTCCTGCAGATGCTCGTGATCCTGGCGGCTTGCCGTGTCGTCGGCTGGCTGGGACGGCGTTACCTCAAACAGCCGCAAGTCGTCTGCGAAATGATCGCAGGCGTGATGCTCGGGCCGTCGCTGCTCGGGTTGTTGGCTCCCGAGGTGCAGCAGTGGCTCTTCCCGCCCGAGACGAAAGGGATCCTGTACGTGGGCTCGCAGCTCGGCGTCGGTCTCTACATGTTCCTGGTGGGCCTGGGCTTTCGCAGCGATCACTTCAAGTCGAGCGCGCACAAGGCCGCGGCCGTTTCGATCTCAGGCATGGCGGCCCCGTTCCTGATCGCCTTGGTCTGCGCGCCGTGGCTGATGAAAGTGCCGGGGCTCTTCGCTGAGGATGCGACGCGCTTTCACGCGACGCTCTTCATGGGCGCGGCGATTGCGATCACCGCGTTTCCGATGCTCGCCCGCATCATTCACGAGCGCGGCTTGAGTCATACGGCGCTCGGCACGCTCGCGCTGTCTGCCGGTGCGATCGACGATGCGACGGCGTGGTGCGTGCTGGCGATCGTGCTGGCGACGTTCGGCGCCGGCAAAGGCATCGCCATCACCGCGATCGGCGGCGGAATCTGTCTTGCCGCATTCATGATCTTCGTGATGCCGCGCTTGCTGAAACCGCTCGCGCGCCGTGCCGAGGAAGAGGCGGCTGCCGGTCAGCCGATGAGCCACACGGTGCTTGCGTTCGCCTTGATGGCATTCATGCTGTGTGCGTACACGGCCGATGCAATCGGTTTGCATGCCGTGTTCGGCGGCTTCTTGCTGGGCGCGGTCATGCCGCGCGGCGCGCTGACCGAACGCCTCCGCGCACTGCTCGAGCCGTTCACGGTCGTGATGTTGCTGCCCATGTTCTTTACCTACTCGGGCTTGAACACGCAGCTGACGATCGTGACCGAGCCGTCGATGCTGCTCGTCGCGTTGGGCGTACTTGGTGCGTCCATGCTCGGCAAGCTCGGCGCGTGCTGGGCGGCCGCGCGGCTTGCGGGGCAAGACAATCGCACCGCGCTCGGGATCGGCGCCTTGATGAACTCGCGCGGCTTGATGGAGCTCATCATCATCAACATCGGCCTGCAGGCCGGCGTCATCGGACCCGCTTTGTTCGCGATCCTCGTGCTGATGGCCATCGTGACTACCTTGATGGCGACGCCCTTGTTCGAGTGGGTGTACGGGCGTGAGGCGCGCGCGAGCGGCGAGCTCGGTGCGCTCGAGTCGGCGTCATAATAGGTAAATAATCAAACACCTTTTCATCCGGCACTCCGAGCCGTCACAGCATCCCGACGCTCGGAGTGCTCTTTTATCTGTTCAGTCTGCTGCACTCCGTACTCTTCGTATGAGCGAATCGAACCGGGCAAGCGCCTTCGTCAGGCGCCGCAGCTTCGGTGAGCGGTCTCTTATCGCCTTCGCGGCGGTCCTGGTGGGCGCACTGGTCGGCGTCGGCACGATCCTTTTCAGAGAAGGGTTTGCGCTGTTGCAGGCGTTCTTCTTCGGCGCGCCGCTCTCCACCGGCGAGTACCTCGAACGGGCGCTCGATCCGCGCGTGCTGCTCTTCGTGCCCGCGCTCGGCGGGCTTGCGATGGCGCTGCTCAACCGCTATGCATTGCCCGGGCAGCGTCCGCAGGGTGTCGTCGACGTGATGCTCGCGGGCGAGAACGGCGGCGCGCCGATTCGGTTGCGCACGGGTCTTGCCGCGGTGGCGGCGAGCACGATTTCGATCGGCACCGGTGGCTCGGTCGGGCGCGAAGGACCGATGATTCATCTCGGCGCGACGCTGGGCGGATGGATCGCGCGGCGGCTGCGCGTCGATGCCGAGGTCGGACGGCGCATGCTGGCATGGGGCGTCGCTGCGGGCGTGGCGGCTTCCTTCAACGCACCGATCGCGGGAGCGATCTTCGCCGCGGAAGTGATCGTGGGGAACTATCGCGCGAACGCGTTCGGTCCGATTGCCGTCGCAAGCGTATCCGGCACGATCGTCAGCCGCCTTTACTTCGGCGAGCTCAACGAATTCACGGTGCCGGAGATCCTGATTCGTTCCTACGTGGAGATTCCGTCGTTCCTGCTCTTCGGCGTCGTGTGCGCGCTCGCGAGCATCGCGTTCATTCGGCTGCCCAGTGCGATTCGCGCCGTGTGGGATCGACTGCGGATGCCGCCGCTGCTGCGTCCTGTGGTGGCAGGCATGTTACTTGCCGTCGTCGCTTGCGGGTTGCCGCGGGTGCTGGGAGTTGGCTACGAGACGACGAGCCTCGCGATTGCAGGCGAGGTCACGGCATCGGTCGCGTTTGCGCTTTTCTTCGCGAAGCTGGCGATGACCGCTCTCTATTTCGGCTCTGGATGCTCCGGCGGCATTTTCTCGCCGTCGCTCATGCTCGGCGCGCTCGCAGGCTGCGTCTGGGCTGCCGGCGTTGCGTGGTTGATGCCCGAGATCGCATCGAGCAGCAGCGTCTACGCGCTGGTCGGCATGGGGGCATTAGCGGCCGCGAATCTGGGCGCGCCGCTGTCGTCGGTCGTGATCATTTTCGAGATGACCGGCAATTACACGATCACGCTCGCGGTGCTGCTCGCGACGCTCACCTGCTCGGTGATCGTCAACCAGCTCTGGGGCTTTTCGTTCTTCACGTGGCAGCTCGCGGAACGCGCACGCAGTCAGACGAACGAGTCCGAGCCGAACGAGGACGCTCGCTGAGCGATCCGCTCGCGTCGAAGTTCTCCGACAGCGTTGAAGGCGAAGGCCGCGTAGTGACCGAGAGGGCACTAACCTCAGGTGCTTCTCTTCCGGTACTCGCGAAACAGCGACTGCATGCGGACATTGTTCTCGCGTACCGGTCGTCGTCCGCGCATGAGCATCATCGCGAACAGTCCGCGCTCGACGCCGATCTCGTACTTCCCGCGTACGAAGGGAAACTCGTAAACGACCCACGTGAAGCCTGCGTGGCGGCAGAACACTTCGCCGAGATAGAACCCGAGGGCAAGCTTCGTGGCGGCTCCTGACGGCAGCGACTCAGGCTCGCCGGCTTCGAAAAACCAGCGTTCGAGCGGTATGAGGCTTTGCGGCGAGAAGTCGAGCTGCGGCGCGATGTCGGTCACTTCCAGCAGGGCGCGTAAGCACGAATCGCGCAGCTCGAACAGCGCTATCTCCGCCTCCTCGCGATTGGCGAAGGACGGCAGCATCAGGCTGTGCTGCAGCGCCGCTATCAGCCCGGGCGACAGTCTCTTGGGAGCATGCTTGTTCTGGCGTGCTCTCGCGGGGCGCTGCTCGTCGGTTGCAGCCGGCGGCGATATCGCCGGAACGCTTAGCTTTCTCGCGCGCCGTTCGAGCAGCGCCCATGTCACGCCCCAGCCGACCATGCCGCCGATGAACAGATAGGCGGGAGCGAACATGAAGATGATCGCTGAGGCGGCCGCGGCCGAAAGCCACATCGCGTAGATGTAGAACAGGCAGGTGAAGAACAGCACCGTCGCCGCTGCCAGAATGCTGGCCGTCGCGCGCGCGTGGGACTGGCGCGTGGGCCAAACGAAGATGAAGATGAGCAGCAGCAAGATGTACGGTCCGGTCGCCCACGCGAAAAACCGATTCCATACGGGCATGCCTGCGCCTTGAATCATTGCCCCGGCGGAGATGAGGGCGGCAGCAAGCAAGAACGCTGCGGTCAGCAGCGCTCGTTTCTTCATAGCCGCCGAGGTGCGGGCTGGGTGACTGCCGTTCGTCATCCTTGCTTCTGGTTCTTGTCCGAACGGCTGATTGTAGGGCGCGCGTTGACCGAACTGACGGGCGCCGCCGCGTCGATGTGAACGCGGTCGCAGTGTCAGTGCGCAGACGACGCTGTCTGGGCGAGCTCGAGCTGCATCAGATGCTCGCTGATGTCGATGCCCTGCGCCATTTGCCGGCGCAGCCGGGCAGTCGGCGAGACGCCGAGGAAGAACTTGAAGTCGCGATGAAAGTGCGACTGATCGTAATAGGCATCCAAGTGGCGGCCGAGCGCGCCGCGGGCCGCCTCGCCGCTCAGCAGGCGGTGATAGGCGTGTTTGAAGCGCACGATGCGCGCAAAGCGCTTCGGCGTCATGCCGGTCCATGCGCAGAAGCGGCGCTCTAGATGGCGGACGTCGAAACCGTGCTCGCGAATCCAGCGAACGATCGGCACGCTGCCTTGGCTGGCACGGATCTGCGCCGCAAGCGCCGCGACGGTGCGGTCGCCCGGCTCGAAGATGCTCATGCGAGCGAGGAAGAACGTATCGAGGAGCGAGGCGATCTGTTCGACCGAGCGCGCGTTCGCCAGCGCGTCCTCCAAGTCGAGCAATGCGCCTTGATTCAAGTCGCGCAGCGCAAGCGTCGTGTCTCTGAGCTCATCGAGCGGTGTGGCGATCAAACGGCGCAATGCGCTCGGCGCCAGCTTCACGCCGATGACCGTGAGCGAGCCGACATTGCGCGTCAGCACCGAATGCGAACGTCCCCCGATGAGATAGCTCGTGCGCATCGTGGCTCGTCGGGCGGGCTCGCCGACGGGCCAGCGTTCGAATGCCGATTGGTAGCTGAAGACGATCTCGGAATAGCCGTCGGGCAGCAATAGCTCCGGCTCGTGCGCAGGACCGGTGCCATCTGCCGCAGGCAACGCCACGAAGTAGCACACGATCCCAGGACGCAGGCGCGGATGAGGCGCGATCCGCCAATAGCGCATGTCGGGACGGACGAGCGTCGGTTCCATGGCGCGCGATCCCTAGAGCGATCAGTGCGTACCGTCGAACGTTGCCGTCAACGAGTCAAGCCGTCCGCGCAAATCGCTCACGTGGCTGGCCGCAAGCGATAGATGCCGCTCGTGTAACGATTGAGCAGCAAGTACGGATACCCGTCCGGTCCTACGGTGACTTCGCGAATGCGTCCGAAGCCTTTGAATAGGAGCTGGTCGGAGACGACGCGCGTGCCGTCGAGGCGCACGAGGTGCAGCTCCTCCTGACCGAGGCTTGCAACGAGCAGGTGGCCTTGCCATTCGGGAAAGCGGTCGGCGTCGTAGAACACGATCTGCGAGATGGCGATCGACGGCGTGTAATGATGAATCGGCGGCTCGACGCCTTCCTTGTAGGGGCTCGGTCCCACCGGCGTGCCGTCGTAATGCTTACCGAAGCTCACGAGCGGCCAACCGTAGTTCGCGCCTTTGCGGATGAGATTGATCTCGTCGCCGCCTGCGGGCCCATGCTCGGCCGACCAGATCGCGCCGGTGCGCGGATGCACGGTCATGCCTTGCGGGTTGCGATGGCCGTAGCTCCAGATCGAGGGCAGAGCGTCATTGCGTCCGACGAAGGGGTTGTCGCGCGGGATGCGTCCGTCGTCGTGCAGGCGATGGATCTTGCCGTACGGATGCGCAAGGCTCTGCGCGAGCTCGGGGTGCTGGCGTTCGCCGACGCTGAAGTAGACATAGCCATCCGCGAACGCGACGCGCGAGCCGAAGTGCGCGTAGTCCTGCGTGTAGAACTCATCGGCCGCGCGGTAGATATCCTGCTGCTCGACCCACTTCAGTCCGTCCAACTTGCCGCGGACGACGCGCGTCATGGCGGTGGTGCTGTCCGGGCCGGGATCCGAGAACGTGAGATAGATCCAGCCGTTCTCGGCGTAGCGCGGATGCAGCTTCACGTCCAGCAAACCGCCTTGGGCGCCGTTCCACACGCGCGGCACGCCTTCGATGACATGACGCTCGCCGTTCTTGAACAGGAGCAGCTGCCCGTTCTTCTGCGTGACGAGTAGCGCACCGTCAGGCAGAAAGGTCATGCCCCAGAGCTCGGCCGGCGCATCGCCGACGCGTTCGAGCGCAAAGCGATAGCCGGCCGCTTCGAGCACCGTCGGTTCCGGTTCTTGGAATGACAGCGTCAGGCCATCGTGCTCGCCTGGCCGGTCGCTCAAGATGAAGCTTTCGAGATTGAGAATGCCGCCGCCGGAGACGCCGTAGAAGCACAACTCATGGCTGCCCGTCAGTGCGCGGTCGAGTCCCACGCGCGTCGTCTTGAAGGTTTCCCAGCCGCCTGTGGGGACCACGTCCTTCTCGCCGAGATTGAGCTGCGGCTTGTCGATGCCATCGCCAACCAGGATTGCGTAGCGGCCCGCTTCGTCGCTGCCTTTCGCGTAAGACAGCTCGATGCTGCGCACGCCCGTGAGATCGACGTTCGAATAACAAAGCGAGCTGCGCTCGCCGAAGTAGCCGATGTACGGCGTGCCGGTGTCTTGCGCGCGCAGGACCACGAAGCCGGAGGAGCGCACTCGATCGAGCGTGTCTGCCAGCACGCGCCGTCCGAGCGCTGGACGGTTGCTTGCCTGTCGAGCGATGAACCGTGCGAGCGCGTCGATGCGTTCTGCAGACAGTTGCGCGCCGAACGCAGGCATGCCGCGCTGCGGGTTGCCGTCGCGAATGATCTGCGCAAGCCTGCCGGGCTCCGGCGCGGCGGACGCGGTCACTGAAAAGCTCGCGCCGTGACAGGCACGGCAGAATCGTCCGTAATCGTCCTCAGCCGTTTGTGCGCTCGCGTGAGAAAGGCACAGTGCACCGAGTGCAACCATTCCAAAACGGACAGCGATCTTCGCCAGCATGCCTTGCTCCAAGGATCGAGGGAGTCCAGGCAAGACGCTAACGAACTCGGCTCGCTGCCTGCGAGCGCGTTGCGACAAGTCGAAAGCTGGACGGGATGAATCGATCCTCCCGATGCGGGAGGATCGAGTGCTCAATGCCAGTCGCCGATGCGCACGTCGCGCGGGCTCGGCCGTCCGGTGCCGGTTTCGCCCAGGGCTTTCAGGCTCAGTAGAAAGGTGGCCCACTTGGTGCTGCAGTGGTGCGTGAACGCATTGCTCTCGCGCCAGCCCTCGTGCTTGAAGAGCACGATCGTGAAATCGCCGGCCTGTTCGAGCGCGAAGCGAATCTTCGTACCGAGCCACTCGGCGGGACCGTCGATCACCTCCCAGATAACGCTCTTGGGGGCGGTGAGCTCTGCCAGCCGCATGTGAAACACGCCAAGCTCGCGGTCGCCGTCCGTGAAACGTAGCCGCAGCCTGCCGCCGACTTCGCGATCGCCTGTCGTCTCTTCCGTCCACCAGGCCGAAACTCCTTCCGGCGTGGCAAGCGCCTTGTACACTTCGTCGATGGGGGCCTTGATGCCTACTCGATGCAGAATATCGAACATGGACGTCTCCTCGTGTGTCGTGCCGATCGCAGGCGCGCAGTGTTCGCGATGACGCGGGTGCATAGAGAGTGACAAGTGTGACGCGATTTCGATGGACTCCCTGATCACCGCTGCCGCACGCGCGCTCGCGGCAGGCGATCCCATCGGCGCGCTCAAGCTTGTCGCGCTACGCAGCGACGCGGCGGGTCTCGCATTGCGCGCGATCGCGCTCGCGCAGCTCGGCGAGTATCGGCGTGCGCGCGAGCTGCTACGTGCCGCCCGGCGCGCATTCAGCCCGCGCGCGCTGTGTCGTGGCCGAGGCGGAGATTGCCCTTGCGGCGCGCGATCTCGGCTTCGATGCAAAGATGCTCGAAAGTGCGCGCGCCACGCTCGAGCGGCACGGCGATCGGCACAATGCCGCGCTCGCGAGCTCGTTGCTGGTGCAGCGGCGTTTGTTGATCGGCGATGTCGACGGGGCGGAGCGTGCGCTCGATCTCGACATCAGTGCTTTGCCGCCGGTCTTGCAGGCCACTAGCGAGTTGCTGGTGGCGCAGCTCGCCATGCGCCGCGTACGTGCGCGCGACGCGCGGGCGGCATTGGTGCGTGCCGAGCGTGCTGCACGACGAGCGGGCATCGTCGCGCTCGGTGCGGAAGTTCTGGCTGCCCGCGCCATGCTGAACGCGCCTGTCGCGCGGGTCGTGGGCGCGAGCGGCGAACGATCCGTGCGCCTCGATGAGGTCGAAAAGCTTCTTGCCTCGCGCGCGCTGATCGTCGACGGTTGTCGTCGCGTCGTGCGTTGCGGTGCGCAGACGCTGTCGCTCGTGCGACGGCCCGTGCTGATGGCGCTCGCGCATGCGCTGGCGCGTGCCTGGCCCGACGACGTGAGGCGCGACGAGCTCATCGCGCGCGTGTTTCGTCTCGAGCTCTCGGACGAGTCGCACCGGCAGAGGTTGCGCGTGGAGATCGGCCGGCTGCGTCGGCTGCTCGATCCGCTTGCGTCGATCGAAGCGACCGCGCGCGGCTATGTGCTGAAGCCGCGCCGAGTGCAACGAGTCGTGGCGCTTGCTCCGCCGATCGACGAGCCGCATGCGCAGGTGCTCGCGCATGGCGAGGCGTGGTCGACCGCATCGTTGGCGCAGGCGCTCGGCGCCAGTCGGCGCACCCTGCAGCGCGCATTGGCCACGCTCGCGCGTGCCGGCAAGGTGCAGGCGTTCGGCCACGGACGAGCGCGGCGCTGGATGATGCCTTCCGTGCCGGGATTCGCGACGGTCTTGTTACTCCCGGTGTCGCTGCCGAGTCTTTAGCATTCCTGCGAGCCACTCACGAGGCACGATCATGAAACAAGCCGATATCGTGTGCGAGTTCGGACCGTTCCCAGGCATCGACGCCGTGCACGGCGTGAGCTACGACGGACGGCAGGTATGGTTCGTATCGGGCGACAAACTGAACGCGCTCGACCCTGAACGCGGGGAGATCGTGCGCACTCTGGCGGTGGCGGCAGACGCAGGGACCGCGTTCGATGGCCGTCATCTATTTCAGATCGCAGGCAAGATCATTCAGAAGATCGATCCGCATACGGGACACGTGGTGAGCTCCATCCCGGCGCCGGGGGACGGTTGCGATTCCGGCCTCGCGTGGGCGGAAGGGATGTTATGGGTGGGGCAGTACCGCGAGCGGAAGATTCATCAGGTGGATCCGGAAACGGGACGTGTTCTGCGAACGATCGAGTCGAATCGCTTCGTCACGGGCGTCACGTGGCTCGATGGCGAGCTGTGGCACGGCACGTGGGAAGGCGAGGAAAGCGACCTTCGCTGCATCGACGCGCAGACGGGCGCAGTCAAACGCCGCCTTCAGATGCCCAAGGGGACCGGCATCTCGGGGCTCGAGTCCGACGGACGCGATCGGTTTTTCTGCGGCGGCGGTCCCGCCGGCAAAGTCAGGGTCGTACGCAAGTAAGCGCGCCGCAGGCGCAAGCCTGCGGCACGCATGATCGAAAAGGGTTCGACGCGAGGCACTCCTCGCGCCGAGTCCACGTTTGGCTGCCTGTCGAGCGGGCTTCGCATCAGGCGGCGCGGGCCGCCGAGCTTGCTTTGCGTTCGACTTTCACCGGGACCGGACGGCAGATCGTGTTGCACACAGGCGAGTGCTGCTGAGCGAAGGTGAGCAGCTCGTCGAGCTCGGCATCGCTGCAGTCGGCCTGAATATCCATGCGCACACGAATCTCCCGGTAGCCCGCGGGCACGTTCGGATCGAGGGCAAGAAGCCCTTGCAGGTCGATCGCGCCTTCGAGCTCGGTCGAAATCGACCGGATGTTGATGCCGCGCGCAGTGGCATGCAGCACGGTCGTGGTGGTGACGCAGCCGGCCAGCGCGTGCAGCAAGAACTCGACGGGATTGGCGCCCTCGTTGTGACCGAGCAGCACCGGCGGCTCGCCGTTGGTGAACTCGAAGGCCGTGCTGCGCGAGGTGTCTTCCGCGCCGGCGCCGAAGAAATCCTTGATCGTCGAGCGGTTCTCGCCGCCCGTGACCCAGACATTGCGGGCACGGAACTCGAACTGCGCGAGCGACGGCTGCTCCTTGAGCAGCTGTACCGTACGCGCCATCTGGTCCAGATCGAGCCCGTTGCGGATGGATTCGTTCGTCATGACTTGCTCCTTGATCGTTGACTGTTAAACGGGTCTCCAAGGTGCCTCGGATGGGCGGGCAGGTTAGCGGCGCGGGATCGTTCGTATAAGATTCGCTCGCGCCAGGAGCGGGGCATTTGTGCCATTCGAGGTGCCGATGCGGCGAGCGAACAAAATTCCCACTCAGGTGCTGCTCGTCGCGACGCGACAGACGGCCGGTTCTGCGCTCTACGGCATGCTCGATGTGCTGAGCGCGGCAGGCAATATCTGGCAGGAGCTCATGCGCGAGCAGGGTGCGCGGCGTCTGTTCGACGTTCGCATCGTGGCGATGGAGCGCGAGCCGTTCGCCTGCGGTAACGGCATCCCGGTGCATCCGCATTGTTCCATCGCAGACGATCCGAGTGCGGATATCGTGATCTTGCCCGAGCTCTGGCTCGGACCCGACGAAAGCCTGCGCGGACGCGATCCGGCGCTCATGGATTGGATTCGGCGTTGCTATGCGCGCGGCAGCGCCATCTACTCCGCCTGCTCCGGCGCCATCATGCTCGCCGAAACGGGGCTCCTGAACGGCCGTTGCGCCACATCGCATTGGGGCTATCGCGAGCTGTTTCAGCGCGAATACCCCGAGGTGGATTTCTTTCGGCCCGAGCCGAATCTCGTCTTCGCGGATCGCACGGGACGCATTGTGACGGCCGGCGGCGCGACCTCGTGGCACGATCTGGCGCTGCACATCATCGCGCGTTACGGCAGTCCCGGCGAAGCGCTGCGAATCGCGAAGGTCTATCTACTCAAGTGGCACGGCGAAGGACAGTTGCCGTTCACGCCGCTCGTCAAACGAACGCTGCACGCCGATGCGGTCGTCAAGCGTTGCGAAGCCTGGCTTGCCGATCAACTTCGCGAACGGGATGTCATCGCGCATGCGGTGCGAATGGCGCAGATTCCCGAGCGCACGCTCAAACGTCGCTTCAAGATGGCAACTGGCCACTCGCTCATCGAGCGCGTACAGAACATGCGGATCGAAGAAGCGAAACGGCTGCTCGAAACGAGCAAGACGGCGGTCGACGAGATCGGCGCAGCCGTCGGCTACGAAGATGCATCGTTCTTTCGTCGGCTGTTCAGGCGGCTGACGGGGCTGACGCCTGGCGAGTATCGAAGGCTGTTCGAGGCCGTCGGCGCACGGCTGTTCAATTAGCGCGCCGGCGAAAAGATCTTACCGAGCGGCGAGAGAGACAGGCTACTCTGGCTGAGCCCATTTCTCTTGGGCGTACCGAGCGACCAAGAAGCGTGCCGGCTGTCCCGGTTGAAATCGTGCGAAAGATCTCGGCAAGTACTCGAAGGCAGCCAGGAGGAGCCTGAGACCGCCGCTGCAGGCAAAGACGTCAATCTAGCGAGCATTAGCAGAGCAGGCCGCTGGAAATCCGCGCCACGCGTTGTTCCTTCTCCGACCTTCCTGTCACTCGATCTCGCGCCAGCCGCTCTCGCTTTCATTCCACCGCCGGAACCACCGGGCGCATTCGCTCGTATCGAAGGTTCAAGAGGGAGGAGCTGCATGATGTTGCGCTGGTGTGTACGGATCGTCGCGTTAGTGACAGCAGGCCTCCTCGGCCAGGCGGCGGATAGCACTGACGGACTCGTGTTGCCGGAGGGGTTCCATGCGGAGGTCGTTTACGAAGGCGACGGCCCGGCGCGGCATCTGACCATTCGTCCGAACGGCGATATCTATGTCACGACGCAGCTGCCGCCGTTTACCGAGTACGATCCGGATGCGGTGCGCGGCATCCTGGCGCTGCGCGATACGGACAAGGACGGACGTATCGATCAAGTCGAGAGCTTCTCGAAGATCCTCGGCACCGGCATTCGCTTCTACAAGGGCATGCTGTACGTCTCCGATCACCTCGGTGTGTATCGGTATCGATTCCGCGGCAACGAGCTCGTGCCGAGCGGCCCGCGCGAAACGGTCGTCGACGGTTTCGAGCCGCAGGCCCAGCACGCCGACAAGACTTTTGCGTTCGATCGCAAGGGGCGGATGTACGTGAACGTCGGCGCGCCGTCGAACGCGTGTCAGGAAGAAGATCGAGCGCCGCAATCGCCCGGGCTCATGCCCTGTCCGCTCAGAGAACAGTACGCGGGCATTTGGGTATTCGATGCGTTGCGCACGGGGCAGAAGCCGTCCGACGGCGAACGCTACGCAAGCGGCGTGCGCAATGCGGTAGCGATCGATTGGAGCCGCCGCGCGGACGCGCTGTTCGTCGTCATTCACGGCCGCGATCAGCTGGATACGACATGGCCGCAGCATTTCAATGCCTACGACAATGCGGAGACCGTCGCTGAAGAGATGCATCTCGTGCGCAAAGGCGCCGATCTCGGCTGGCCGTACTCCTACTTCGATGTGCGGCGCGGCCAGCGCATGATCGCGCCCGAATACGGCGGCGACGGTCATATGCCGGCACCGCCGGGGCAGTACACCGATCCGATCGTCGCGTTTCCGGCGCACTGGGCGCCCGGCGACCTGCTGTTCTACGAGGGGCGCGCTTATCCTGCGCGCTATCGTCACGGAGCGTTCATCGCCTTTCACGGCAGTTGGAATCGCGCGCCGCTGCCGCAGAGCGGCTACAACGTGACTTTCGTGCCGTTCAATAAGGATCAGGTCGCTGGCCCGTGGCGCATCTTCATCGACAACTTCGCGCATGCACCCTTACACGACAACCATCCTGCGAATGCGGCGTACCGGCCGATCGGGCTCGCTGTCGATCATCAGGGGCAGCTGTACGTCATGGACTCGAAGCAGGGGCGTATCTGGCGCATTCGCTACGGCGGTCGCCGCGGGGCGCGCTGAGGATTGCGGCCGTGTCGCAGTGCAACGCACGCGGCCGATATGCCGCTGCGGCATGAATATCTAGCGCTTCGTTAGAGGACAGGCGCGAGCACCGGGGCTATAACAAACCAGGAGTCACAGCAGCAATTCTCCTGGTGCTCGCATGAGTCAGTCCGATACTCGTTCTCGAGAGCCTGAGCTTTCTCCGATCGATACGCCGTCCGGCGGCGGCATCAGCGAAGACTGGTGGGCGATGCTCATCGGTCTTGCGCTGCTCTTGTTGGGTCTTCTGGGCTTCATTCCAAAATCGGTGCTTTGGTGATGGCTACCGAATCGACTGAGCTGCCTCACGTTGCGGAGGCAACGGAATCCAAGGTCTCGATCCCTTGGCTTGGCCTGGGTCTGGCGATCGTCATCGGTTTGTCGTGGGTGACACGCTTCCTGGAGAAGAATGTCCCTACCTGGGTCGACGTCGGCTGGGTCAAGTCGGTCGAGTTTCCCGTCTATGCGATTGCGCTCGGCCTGCTCGGCAGCGCCGTGATCGGCGCCACCGGCATCCGCGAGAAAGTGGCAGGAGCATTTCGCACCGAGCTCTTCATCAAGACCGGCATCGTCCTGCTCGGCGCGTCTGTGCATTTGCACGTGATTGCCAAAGCGGGCAGCCGCGGTATCGTGCAGGCGCTCTTGCTCGTCGCTGCCGTGTTCTTCTTCACATGGTGGCTGGCGGGGCGGTTTAAGATCGCCGAGAGGCTGCGTGCCTTGCTGGCCACCGCGGTGTCGATTTGCGGCGTGAGCGCAGCGATCGCCGCGGCAGGCGCCGTGCGTGCGAGCAAAGAGCAGATCGCCTACACGGCGACGCTCGTGATCCTCTTTGCGTTGCCCTCGATCTTCCTGCTGCCGTGGCTCGCCACGGCGCTGGGATTGTCTCAGTCGGTCGCCGGTGCTTGGATCGGCGGCAATATCGACACGACCGCGGCTGTTGCGGCGGCGGGCGCCATCGTCGGCGAAGAGGCGCTCAAGATTGCTGCGATCGTGAAGTCGGCGCAGAACGTCCTGATGGGCGTCGCGGCGGTGGCGCTGACCGTGTATTTCACCGTCGCGGTCGAGCGCAAGCAGGCGCAGTCGACGCGCGCGATCGGTCGCGAGCTGTGGGTGCGTTTCCCGAAGTTCGTGATCGGCTTCGTGCTCGCATCGTTGATCGCTACCTTCTATCTCCAGTCGGGCGGCGACAGCGCCAACATCAGTGCGATCAACACGCTGCGCTCCTACTTCTTGATCGCGGCATTCGTGAGCATCGGTTTGGAGTTCCGCATCACCAAGCTGATGGCGGAAGGCTGGCGGCCGGTGCTCGTGTTCGGCTTGGCGGCGATCTTCAATCTGATCGCCGGGCTCGTGATCGCGTCATTGTTGTTCTCGGACTTCGCGCTCTGAGCCATCGCTCCGCTCGGGGCGCCATGACGAGAAAACCCTCCCCGCATCGCGAGGAGGGTTTTCTTTTCGTGCGGTCTGCGATCCGGCTCGTGATCGCACGGGCCGGTGAAGCAGTTTGACCGTTACATCTGGCCGAACGACTCGATCAGAGCGGTCTTGCACTCCGCGTCGCTCTTCGGCTTGTTGCCGACGGCGAAGGCGGCCGGCGCGGTGCCGCGCCACTTGGAAAAGTTGCTGCCGAAGTTGAAGCGGTACTCGCGATCAAGGCCGTCGACGCCGACGCTCTTGATCAGCATGGAGCGGATGCCGCCGACGATGTCCACGCTCAATGCCAGCGTGTGATCGTCGACGAGGCTCCAGTGGCCGTTCACGAGCAGTGCGCCGTTCGGATCGCTCGCCGAGCCTGTGTCGAAGTCGCCGCTGTCGTCGCGATAGCGCACGCAGATGTCGATGTTGCCGCTGCGCGCACCGTTGTCGCCCGTGATGTAGAAGAGGGCAGCGCCTTGCTGATCGTCGTCGTTCAACGAAACGCCGAAGGACGTGTTGATCAGGCCGCCGAGCAGCCAAGCGGCTTCGGGCGGGATCTTGGCGTACGTGCTCAGCGAATCCGTTGCAGGATCGAAGTCGAAGTCAGGATCGGTGAGGGCGCTCGGATCGATATCGGAGTTGCCGAGATCGATGAAGTCCGAGCTGACGGTGTTCCCCTGGAATTGAGCGTTGGCCCACGCCATCATCTTTTCCGCCACTTGGTCCCGCGGGTTCTGCGCCAAGCGCTCGCCGACGGTCGCCAACAGCGTCTGGCTCGCCTTCCCTACTGGAGCGAAGTTCGGCACGTCCAAGTTCGCGAACGATTCCTGCAGGTCTCGGCACATCGAGCCAACCTTGGCCGCGCCTTCCAAGTATCCGATCGCTTGTGCGGTGAATACGCTGAGGCTCAGGCCGCTGATTCCCTGGTTCGAGAGCTGCCGCTCGAGTATGTCGAGATGGTCGTCGACGGAGTCCAGGCAGAGAAGGGTCGGACCGGAGCTCGAGAAGTCCCTGGCTGCGAAGAATTGGCTGATGCCAGTGTACGCCTCAAAGTGGCTCTCCGACAGGGGCATGTTCAAGGCTTCAGCGATCGCGTCAAAGGCAAGTCCTTGCAGCCGCCCGATCGATTGGAGAATCTGCGAGTTAAAGATATAGCCGATGTTGCCCGATATGATCGGGTCGTACTGCGTGGGGTTGGCCGGAATGATGCCGAGCTCGGTGAGCTTCGACTGGACCGCGGCAGGGGCGTTCGCGATCAAGCTCGTATAGGGCGTGATGAAGCGCTGATTCTGCGGGTCCAGATCGTTCGCTCGCACGGCGAGCGTGCCTTCGAACGGCAGCTTCGTCGCAGTGTCGTAGCCGCCGGTCGCGCGAATCACCACATTCGTGTTGGGCGCGATCGAAGCGCGCAAGCAATGCTTCTCGTACTCGGCCGGTGCATTGGCGGCGCAGTAGTCGGTGCCGGTTTCGTGGTTGTACGAGAAGTAGCCGTCCGCGTCCGTGAGCGCGCGCGGCTCGAACGCATCCAGCTTGCCGTTGTCGTTCAGGTCCGCATATACCGTCGCGCCGGCGAGATAGCCGTCGACGACTCGCGCGGCCAGCACGCTCGTGTTCGTCTCGTTGCGCGGCGTGCCGACATCCTGCGTGCCGTTCTTGTCGCCGCCGCCGCAAGCGGTCAGGCTGAGCGCGCCGAGGCAGGCGAGGGCATGCTTCAAGGTGTTCCGTTTCGTCATCACGTCTCAGTCTCCGTTGTTCTTCTGGTCGTGCTGCGTGGCGCTCAATAGCTCATCTCGAAGCCGAGATTGAACGCGAACGTGCGCGGCATGCTCTTGTTGTCGATCTCGGTGGAATCGAGGCCGTAGGCGACGTCGAGGTGCAGCCTGCGGAAGAAGGTGAAGCCGACCGACGCCGTCCCGAGCTTCGAGCCGGCGAGGTTCTTGCGATACCCGAGGCGGACATCGGGCAAGAACCGCGTGCTCGTTCGGTAACCGAGCGATACGGCGAGGTTCTGATTGAGATCGCCGACCGGGTCGTGCACTTCGTTGAGGTCGACCGAAGCCGAGAGCGTGCCGCGGCCGTCCGCGAAGAACACCGCGCCTTCGACGGTCGCCAGTCGCTCCAGCGTCCACGTTTCGCTCAGCGCGATACGGTCGCTGAAATAGGCAGCGGTGTAGCAGTTGTGTTGCGCATCGCCGCTCAAGGTGTGGCAGTCGACGCCGATCGTGCCGTACTTGAAGTCGGGCTCGGTCAAGTTCGCGAGCGTCAGACCGACGCGATAGCGGTCGGTGGCGTAGATCGCGCCCACGTCGAGCGTGACATTGCTCGACTTGTGCTCGTTCGCGTCATACGCATCCTTCAGTACGTCTTCGACGTCGTCATCGTCGTCGACGGCCTCCAAGGCGATGACCTGCTTGCTGAGCGCGGCCTGGAGGTAGCGCAGATTCGCGCCCACGGTGATATGGCGCGAGCTCGTGCTCCACACCGGACGCGCAAAACCGACGGCGATCTCGGTGACTTTCGCGCCTTTGACGTACACGGCGGAGGCGGACTCGATCGTTTCCTCGACCGGGTTGTAGGTGATCGGCGAATCGAGCAAGCCGAGGCGCGCCTGGCCGGCGAGATTGGCGTCCACGGTGAACACGCCGAGGCCGGTGCGGATGAGCATCGGGAACAGCGGCACGTGTACGCCGGCGTTGATCTTGGCGTAGCCGTCGCGTCCCATCGGGCCGAGCAACGCGTTGAAGCGCTGCACCAGCGCATTGCCTTCGGCGAGCGAGATGTCGTCGCGATCGAGCTCGTCGATGAGATCGTCGATCTCATCGATGAAGTTGTCGACCGGGCCGACTTCCACGCCGACGCCGATGGAGCTCACGATGCCCATGCGCAGGCGCGAGTCCGTGCCGATCGCATACTCTGCGCCGGCCGGGTTGTGGGTCGCGTACAGGGATGTCCAAAGATTCGAAGATGCGCCATCCGTCAATGTCGGTCCGGCATCGTGGAATCCCGGTGCCGCAACGGACGCGCACGAAACCAACGCCGCTGCCACAGCGGCTGCAGTCGTTCCAAGTCTCACTCGGTAGCCTCCACACGGCTCTTAAGCGAGCCGTTCCATTTGGTTCTCGTTCGTTCGTTGACGAAATGCCCGGACGCAATCGAGAGAAGCGACGTTCCGTGCCTTCGTGTTTGCGGCGCAGATGTTCTTTTAACGTGCGCGCAACAGGCAATGATTCGTGTCGGGATTCTTGACGATGATCACAACGAATCTGCGTCGCTCGTCGAAGCGCCTCGCGTCAACTGAGACATTCTCTTAAGAAACGCTCGCGTCATTACGCAGGGCGCGTGCGATCGATGCGAAGGGGAGAAGCGTGTTTGCCGATCGAGCGAGTTGCATTGTCTAACGTTGTCTTGTCGATTGATCGTGTAGACGAGAGCGACGCGGCGAGCGTGCGCCGTGACCGTTGTCACTCATTCACGTTTCTTGAGATGCAGCGGCAGAGGACGAACCAGGGCGTCAAAGAGTCGTCGGTGCGGGTGAGGCGCCAACAATCGATAAGACGCCGAAGCAGTAAGCGCGCTTCCGTCTGCCTTCGCGCTGCCTCGAGCGCGCCGGCGGCGCCATGAGAAGCGAAGACGGCCGTGCTCTGTGGCCGCACCCATATATATGTGTGCCATGTGTGCCGCCGTGGCCGATTTCGTGGCCGTCCTCGGCGGATTGCCCGGCTCAGCGGTGAGCGATGGCACTTCTTGTCTTAATCTTGTCGGTGGAAAGTCCTACGCTACGCGCTTTCGATTCCTGAGCATTGGGAAGGGAGAATCATGTACACGCGCCGTACTTTTCTGACTTCCACCGCTGTGGCTGCGTTGACGACCTTCCTCGTGGGTTGCAGCCGCTCGTCCAACGAAGAGGCACCTGCGGGCGCAACGCCAGCGTCCTCCTCCGCAGACCCTGCTCCCATCGGCAAGCGCCGCGTCGGCAGATCGGACATCTTCATCAGTCCGCTCGTGCTCGGCGGCAACGTGTTTGGCTGGACCGCGGATCGCGACCGCTCGTTCGAAATCCTCGACCGCTTCGTCGATGCGGGCTTCGAGACGATCGATACCGCGGACGCGTATTCGAGCTGGGTGCCGGGCAATCGCGGCGGCGAATCAGAGACGATCATCGGCGAGTGGATGCGTAGCCGCGGCAATCGCGACCGCATCATTCTGATCACGAAGCTCGGCAGCGAGATGGACGGACACAAAGGGTTGTCGGCTGCCAACGTGCAGCGCGCAGCCGAGGCCTCGCTCAAGCGCTTGCAGACCGATTACATCGACATCTACTTCTCGCACTTCCCGGATCCGAGCGTGCCGCACGAGGAAACGCTCGCCGCGTATCAGAAGCTTATCGAAGCCGGCAAGGTGCGCATCATCGGCGCGTCGAACTTCAGCGCCGAGCAGGTGCGCGATGCGCTCGATGCATCGGCGCAGAACGACCTGCCGCGCTACGAAATCCTCCAGCCGCGCTACAACCTCTACGATCGCGACGGCTTCGACGGTCCGCTGCGCGAGCTGGCAAAGGCCGAGGAGCTCGGCGTCATCACGTACTCGAGCCTCGCAAGCGGCTTTCTCACCGGCAAGTATCGCAGCGAAGCCGATCTGAGCCAGAGTCAGCGCGGCGGCGGTATCAAGCGCTACCTGAACGAGCGCGGTCTGCGCATCCTGGCAGCGCTGGACGAAGTCGCGGCCCGACACAACGCAGCGCCCGCGGACGTCGCGTTGGCGTGGGTGATCGTCAACGACGGAATTACCGCGCCCATCGCGAGCGCGACGAGCGTCGAGCAGCTCAACGAGCTCGTGCGCGCGCCGACGCTCGCCAGCAAGCTCACGAAGGAGGACATCGAGCTGCTGGAGCAGGCCAGCGCGCTCGCCTGATGCGAGCGCGCCTCGCCCCGGGCGATGTGCGAATTTGCTCGTCCGGGGCGGCGCCTGCCGTACGGTCCTCTTTTTTCTTCGACGCGCTCCTTTCGCTGTCCGATGTGGATCTTTGTCGAGAACCTTGGAGGAGCGCACAGACGGCGTCGCCTGACCTGCGCTAGGGTTGCATTCTGGACAGCGGCGTTCGTTCGCCGCGACTTCAGCGGAAGGGGTCCTACCACGGAAGCCAGGAGAACGCCGTCGCAGCGGCTCGCGACGATGCGTTCCGTCAGCAAGCTCCAATGATCAGCGATTCCGTTTCATCCGCAACGAACGCCGGTATCCCGCACGATATCTTCGACACGCACGGCCTGTCGCCAGATGAGCGCTTCGAGGTCTGGCGCGAGAGCGTGTTGCCGCTCTTCGAGCCGCAGCTCGACGATGACACGTCTCACGAGTTCTATGCGCGGTTGGACGGCTTTCATCTGCGGCGGGCTTTGATCTCGTTGGCGGAGTTCTCCGCGCAGCGCTACGAGCGCGCGCTCAATCATCGTCCGGCCGAACAGGTCGATCACCTGTTGATTCAGCTCTATCTCACCGGCGGCTACGTGGGCGAAAACGGCGGCCGAGCAATGCGCGTCGGTCCCGGCGACATCAGTTGCCTCGATCTCGGCGCCTCCTTGAGCACGGCCGCCGACAACTCGAGCGCGGTGTCGCTCGTCGTGCCGCGCGAGGCGATGTTCTCGCTGGTGCCGCCCGATCGCATCAACGTCGGCGAGGTCATCGCGGCCGACTCTGCAGTCGGGCGCATCCTGGGACACCAGCTGACGAGCGCTTGGCGTGCCTTGCGGAGCGCTTCGGCGGACGAGGCGGAGCAGATCTGCCAGATGCTGCTCGGTGCGGTGACCGGCGCGTTCGCGCGCGATGCGCGCGATTTCTTCGGCGACACCGTGTCGGATCAAGATCTGCTCGATGCGGTGCGCGCCTACATCGAACGCAATCTCGCTTCGCGGCAGCTCACGCCCGAGCTCCTCTGCCGTCGCTTCGCGTGCTCGCGCGCGCGGCTGTATCGACTGTTTCGCCCCCTTGGGGGCGTGGCCGCCTACATTCGGCAAGCACGACTCGAGCGCTGCATGTGCGAGCTCAGCGATCCGTACCGTCGCGATTGCAGCGTATCCACGGTGGCCGCCCGTTGGGGTTTCACCAATCAACGGCTCTTCGAAAGGCTGTTCCGCGAACGTTTTGGCATGACGCCAACCGAGGCGCGAGCGCGCGCCCACGCGGCGGCAGACTGGCCGAGCACAGCCGCGCAAAGCCCAACGCGACTGCCGACGTTCGCCGATTGGCTACGCTGGTTGTGAGATCGCAAAGAAGGCCGTAGGCAAGAAGGCCTCCGGCAGGATAGTCATAGGCACGAGTTGCAGTCGGGCACGGCGCGCGAAGCACGCTGTCTCGCTACAGTCTGAAGCCTACAGCCTGCAGCCCAGTCTCGATACATTCAGCCGCCTTTATTTGCTTCATAGATGATGTTGATAAGCGCTGTGACTGCCTTGTCACTGGAGGACGCGGCAGACTTGGTGCAGTATTGACGGAACCGAGACGGCGCAAGAACATCAAAACGATCGTTCTCCGGGCGTTGCGTGCAGCGTCGGCGAATCGGGCGGGAACGCAGCCTGTGCACGGCATCGGCTCGTCTCGTTGCCTGAGGTTCATCGAACGTTTGTGAGTCTTTGACGAGGAGCTACTGGATGCGTATCAGGTTTTCGATTAAGGCTTGTTCGGCGTTCGCTGTCGCGATGGCGATGGTGGCCACGACGCTGCATGCGGACGTTCCGGCCTCGACGGCGGAGCTGCTGAAGGCGCGCCTCGATCACTATCGCGCGCTCGGCGATGCCAACAAGACGATTCGCGACGGGCTGCGCGGCAACCCGGATTGGGCGGCGCTCGAGAAGGCTGCGCTGCAAGTGCAACAGGCGTCCGTCAATCAAGAACGTTGGTTCCCGAAGGGCAGCGGTCCGGAAGCGGGCAAGACGCGTGCGCTGCCCGAGATCTGGAGCAAGCCGAATGAGTTCGCTGCGGCGGCGAAGCTGTTCGAAGAGCAGACGCCGAAGCTCGTGGCGGCCGTGCAATCGAAGAATGTCGATGCGGTGAACGCAGCGCTGCGCGATCTCGGTGGCTCCTGCAAGAACTGTCACGACAAATTCCGCGGACCTGAGATCCGCTGACGCCAACCGGCAAGCGCATGGCGGGCGACGCTGCATCCGTAACCTATCGCATGCGCGTCTGGGACGTCCCGACGCGGCTCGTTCACTGGTCGATGGTCGCCTTGGTCGCGACATCCTGGTGGACGGCCGAGGCGGGACGTCTCGACTATCACCGCTATAGCGGCTATGCGCTGCTCGGGCTGCTCATTTTTCGAATCTACTGGGGTCTGGTGGGCAGCTCGAGCGCGCGCTTCAGTCGCTTCGTCAAAGGACCGCGCGCCATCCTCGACTATCTACGCGGTCAGAGAGCGCCTTCGGCCGGGCACAATCCGCTCGGCGCGCTCAGCGTGCTCGCGCTGTTGTCGCTCGTGCTCTTCCAGATCGGGCTCGGGCTCTTTGCCGTCGATGTCGACGGGCTCGAATCGGGGCCGCTCTCGCACTTGGTGAGCTTCGACACGGGACGTGCGTGCGCGGAGCTGCATGACCGAGTGTTCGATGTGTTGCTCTGGCTCATCGGCCTGCATATCGCCGCGGTGCTCTTCTACGTCCTCTTCAAGAAACAGAACCTCATCGCCGCGATGTTGCACGGCAAGCGGCTGTTTGCGCAGCAGCCCGCGGAGCAGGTGACGTTTGCGTCGGCGACGCGCCTGATCGTGGGCATCGTCGTGGCGGCCGTGCTCACCTGGCTCATCGTGCGCGGATAGACGATCCGCCCGAGGCCTCTCGCTTCTTCTCTTTTCGCTCGATCTCGCGCGCACGCGCGGCGGCGCTACGGGCGCGCGCCGGGCGTCACGGTGATGATCACACGCCGATTCAGGAAGTCGTTGCCGGTGGCGGGCGCCGGTTCGTTGTCCCAGCGCACGATGACTTCCGTGTGCTTCGGCAAGACGTAATCGCGTACGATGGTCTCGACATTGCGAGCGCGCTGCTCGGCAATGAACTCGTCTTCGATGAGCACTTCGCCGTTCGAGAGCAACGCCGAACCGCGATAGCCGACGATCTCGAACTTGGGCGCCTGTACGTCCTTGGCATAGAGCACGGCGCTACCGACCAAGGGATACGGCATCACCATGTCCGAGCCGAAGTCGAACTCGATGAGGAACTCCTTCGTCTCCCATTTCACCTTGGGATTCGGTACGTAGTTCGGATCGTCGAGGCGGTCGACGAGCGCCCACAGGCGATCGACGCCTTGCTGGCGATCCGCGCCACTGCTGCCCGGTCCCGGCGGGCGCTTCGCGAATTTCACCGCGACGCCTTCGATGTAGGGCCGCGAGTCATTGCATTCGGGCGCCAGGTCCGGAAGGATCGAGACGTTCACCGGATTGAGCACGCGCGCGCCACCGATGGGCGGCTCGTCCGAGATCACGCCTTCGACGAGGATCTTGTGCTTGAGCTGCGGAGCGCGCACGCGGCCGCTCGAGTTCTGCTGCGCGCGGATGAAGAACATCTCGCCTTCGTACTCGGTGAACCAGAGCGGCGTCGGATAGGAGTCGACGTGAATCGGACAGGCCACGAAGTTGATGCGTGGCCCGGTGTTCATGTTCTCCTCGGTGAGCAGGATCGGATCGCCCGGGATGTAGATATTGGCGGGGATATTGTACTCCGTGTACTCGCCCATGTCCTCCTGCGTGATCCAGGTTTTCGGTGCGTACTGCTGCTCGCCGTCGGCGTGCGCCGGCACGGCGGGCGTGGCGGCGGCAGCGGCGATGCCGAGCATTGCGCTGAGTCGTGTTCGCATGAAATCGTCCTTACGCTAGAGCACGCTGAAGAAGTTCACGAGATCCGTCTTCTCCTGCTCGGTGTAGCCGATCTTGTAGCGGCGATCGTAGAAATCGATCATCTCGCGCAGCGTCTTGGCCGAGCCGTTGACGTAGTACGGTGGCCGCGCGGCGATGCCGCGAAACTGCTGCATCACGACGTTGCCCACATCGGCGCACTTGCCGGAGACGAGCGCTCTGCCGGGATCGCGCGTGTAGATCGTGCGGCCCAGATACGGATGCGGACGCGCCGAAGGCTTGCACGTGATCTTGAACATCGGCAGCACGTTCGTCTTGTCGGCATGCATCGTTTCCGGGAAGTTCTGCGTGCCGATGTCCATCCAGCCGGGTACGTTGTCGTGTCCGGTGAGCTGCGTGTTGTGGCAGAATCCGCACGTCTGCTTGAACGGCGAGCCGAGCCGGATGTCGTTGATGCCGCGCGTTTCGGTGATGTAGAAGGGCTTCAAGAAGAACAAGTCGTAGCCGCGTGCGACCGAGGCGCGAAATTCCCGCTGCGCCGCCGTCTTGCCCGTCTTGTCGCCGCCCGGACGCCATTGATCCATCTTGAAGAACGTACCGGTATCGAGGTCCGTGCCGCTCATGTGCGAGGTGCCGGTGACCATCGAATTGATCCCGAGCCCTTGCGGTCCGCCGGGCTCGTCGAGATCGCCGGCGCCATTCGAATAGGCGGCGGCCACGTGAATCTTGCGCTCGAAGTCCATGAGCGCTTCGAGTCGCTCGCGCGGCCATTCCTTCACTTGCATGTGCGCTCGTAGCGCATCTTCGTTCTGCATGCGCAGCGACGTGACGCGCGCATCGGCCATCATCGCCATGCTGGAGCGCTCGCCCGTCACCGTATCGCGATCCATCGGCTGCATCGTCTTGGCATTGCGGTCGACGCGCGGCGTTTCGAGGAAGCGCAGATTCGCCACCGCTCGCGGACGGCGATAGACGGAGATGTGCGGATCGGGGCTGTTGAGGCCGTACTTCGGACTGCGATTGCAGCCGGTCGGATCCTGCACGATCTCGATATCGAATTCAGGTTCGATGACGTTGCCGTGGAAGTCGCGCGGCGGCCATGGACGCGCGATGCGAATCAAGCCACGTTCGAGCAGCAGCGAGTGCGATTCGGGCTTGCCTTGCTCGAGATCGGGACAGTTGGAGCCATCCCACGCGTAGAAGAGCGGCGCCTTGCCGTTCGTTTCCTTCCACAGACGTTGAATCGTATCGAGCGACAAGCTCATGCCGTCGCGCGGTTGATGACAGGTGACGCAGGCGCGGCCGTTGCCGCCTTCCCACGGTTCGAAGAAGGGATGACCCTTGGTGCGGATCGGGCCGCCGAGCGTCGAAACGCCCACGCGGCCGTACTCGTTCTTGAACTCCATGTAGGGCTGCCAGATTTGATCGGCGCCCTCATAGAAGATCTCGTCGTGGCGGTATTTCTTCTTCTTGATCGGCGGATAGCCGTAAGTCTTGTGCCGCGTGGTCGAAACCGCGGACGCATCCAAGCTGTCCGGCAGGAAATCGAGCTGGGATGCCGGCCGATCTGCGCGCCGTCCCGTCTCGACTTCCGCCGCTTGCGACGCGGCGAGCGCCAGACTCGCCGCTGCCAGGACGGCAGCAGCGAGGGTGCGTGTACGCGGTGTGCGGTTCGAACCGCGAGCCGCCATCAGAAGCCGACTCCGAACGTGACCGACACGCGCCGGCCGAGCGGGCTGCTCGCCGAGAAGTTCGCGCCGCCATCGATGTCGACGAACGGAGGCTCCTCGTCGAACAGGTCGACGACCTCGAGACTCAACGTCATGTTCTTGGCGAAGCTCACGCTCTCGAACAGATCGGTGAGGTTGGCGCCGAACCGCAGGTCGACGGTCGAGTACGAATCGACTTTCTGAATCGGCGCGACCAGCGTGTTCTTGTAGCCGCCGGTGTGATTCAGCACGCCTTCGGCGAACAGCGGGCCGTTCGTCCAGGAAAGCACGCCCCGCATGTTGAGACGCAGCGGGTTGTAGATCTCATCGAGGCGGCTCACGTAGTTGTCGGTCGGCAGCACCGCCGAGTCGTACTTGAGCAGATAGGTGCCGGAGACCTCGGCCGCCCATTGATGGCCGTTGCCGGTTGCCCAATCGTAGCGGGCCGACGCATCGATGCCGCGCATGCGCGAGCCGCCCAAGTTGTGCAGACGCGCATCGATCAGGAACGCCACTTCGGTCGGACGCGCGCCGACGATGCGAATGCCCGTCGCCGCTGCGGCATCGAGCTGCGCATCCGTCGGATTACGCGTGACGAACGCCGCCGCATTCGGATTCTGCAGCGCGGTGTTCGAGTTGATGCTGCCGACTTGTCCGTCGTAATCGATCGCGAAGTACGTGCCCTTGAGCGTCAGGCCCGACGCCCAATCGGGCGTGTACTCGACACCGAACGAATACGTCTCGGCCTCTTCAGGATCGAGGTCCGGATTGTTGTCGGTCCAGATGGCGCCGACGCTCGTGCCAGTGGGCGAGAGCGGATCGACACGGCTCGCGTAGGTGAGGGCGCCGCCCAACGACGGCGACACGGTGTCGCCGAGCGCGGGCGCGATGAACGACGTGCCGTAGCTCGCGCGTACGAGCAGCGAATCGGTCGGCGACCAGTTGATGCCGAACTTCGGATTCGTGGTCGAGCCGAAATCGGAGTAATCGTCGTGACGCACGGCAGCCGAGAGCTCGAGCTTGCGCAGGCCCGGCGTGTCGCCGTCGACGATCGGTACGAAGACTTCCGCAAAGCCGCTCTTGACCTCGCGTTCGAAGACATTGCGCGGCACGAACGGACGTTCGGACAGCGTGCGCACATCGCCGGTGCGATTGCCCTGAACTGCCTCGAGCTCATAGAGCTCGCCGCCGAGCGCGAGCCGTACTGCGCCCGCCGGCAGCTCGAACAGGCGGCCGTCGATGCTGAAGCGCGTCTGCCGGAGCTCGTACATCGCCGTCGGATCGAAGTAGTTGAGGAACAGTCCCGCGACCTTCTCGCGACCGTTCGAGCCGGCCGGGGCGAACGGGTTGAAGGCGACCGCCGGATCGCTGCTCGCGAGCGCCGCGTTGAGCTCCGACGTGAGCACGCCAAGCGTCGCCCAGCGGTCGTCGATCTCGGAGTAGTCGTGCTTGAGCGTGGCGCGCCAATTGTCCGTGATGCGCAATTCGAGGCCTGCGCCGATGTTCTTGTACTCGACGGCGCCGTTCGATTCGATCAGTCCGTAATCCGGGCCGAAGTTGTAGCTCACCTGCAGCGCGCCGGTGGTGCCGGGCGGGCGCACGAAGAATGCATTCGTCTCGGGTACGACGAACGTCATATGGTTGTGCTGCGAGCCGGCTTCGGTTTCGAGCGTCTTCCAATCGCGCTCGCTCCACAGACCGTGCACGTTCACCGTGAGGCGCTCGCCGATCTGTTGCTCGAACGAGCCGTAGACGCTCTTGATCTCCTGCTCCGGCAGGATGTCGGCTTGGCGCGTGATCTCGCAGCGGTTGACGGTGCCGGGAACGAGCTGATCGGCCGTGGCCGGCGTGATGCCGCCGGCAGGAATCGCGTACGTGACGCCGCCGACGGTGATGTTGCCGCAGTCGGTGCTGCGATAGTCGCGGCCGCCGCGCGAGGTCAGATCGGAACGGAAGTAATCGCGATCGCGACCGGACAAGTTGGATTGCTTGTTGATCTCGGCGGTGATGACGAAGCCGCCGTCGCTCCATTCGCGACCGGCGACGATGCCGCCGAATTGCGTGTCGTAACCGTCGGCCACGCCATAGCGAACGCGGCCTTCGATGCCGTCGAAAGTCTTGCGCGGCACGAAGTTCACGACGCCCGCGACCGCATCCGAGCCGTAAATGGCCGAGCCGCCGTCGGCGACGACCTCGACGCGCTCGAGTGCGAGCATCGGCATCATCGAGGAGTCGGTGCCTTTACCGGTCGAGCCGCTCGGCGGACGGCGTGCGCCGTCGAACAGCACGAGCGTTGCGCGCGGGCCGATGCCGCGCAGGTTGATGTCCGATGCACGCGAGGAATTGCCGCCTTGCGAGCCGGGGCCGGCGACGGTCTTCATCGTGGCGTTGTAGCCGATGGCGGCAAAGCCCGGCAGACGGTTCAAGCTCTCGACGGCGTTCGACGCAGGGAACTGCATCAGTGCCTGCGAGTCGACGACCGTCAGATCGGAACCGACCGGCGCCGCGACGCCGCGGATATGCGTGCCGGTGACGACGATCTCTTCGAGCGAAAGCGCCTGCTCGGCATCGCCGTTCTCTTGTGCCGATGCCATCCCGTTTGCCAGCAACAGGGCGGTCGCAACGCCGGCCGCAACCATTGAATGCGTCGGTCGTGAGCTCTTGAGGTGCTCGTTCGCGCGTGTTCGTGAAGTCATTCGTTTTTCTTCCGATGTTGGGAGAGAAAGCCGTCTTGCGCGGCTCGTGCGGATGACCGGCTCGTCGAGGTGTGAGAGCGCGGGTCGGGCCGATGCTATCGAAAAGCAACATCGGCCAATTGCATATGTGTTATTTGATTTGACAATGAGCCAAGGAATGCGCGCGTCTTTGAGTATGCACGCGAAGAAAGTCGAGTATGCAGCGGCTCGATGGGTCCGTTGTCGGTGCAGTAGGCGCTGTATTTGCAACAGTGCGCCGATGAATGTTCAACTGCGTGCGGGCTGTTGCTGAGAACGGACGCGTGCCATCCAATGTTAGCAGCCGCAGCTGCCTCGTGCAGCGAGCGTCGTGGTGCAGGCGTTCTTCGTCACCGCGATCGAGGCATCGCAATCGACGGCATGCGTGTCGCCGAAACCGGTCGCCCGGCACGTGACGACAACGCTCGTGTCCGGCGCATCGTAGCGTTGCCGGTAGATATCGCCGATCCTTCCCTGCAGTCGCACGTCGTCGTAGGTCTTCACGAGCTCGATGAGCTCTCCTTCGATGTTGACCCAAGCGCGCTCGTTCGTTGCCGCAAGGAGCAGTTGCCGCTGCTCGGCAGAGCGCTCCGTGCCGGGCGGCCAGAAGGTGCAGCCGCAGCCGTCGACATAGTCGAAGCGGCTGTTGTCGATGAAGCCGACCGACAGAGCGCGATCGTTGCGATCGAACGTGCAGGCGGGCAAGAGGCTCGTCAGGCAAAGGAGGGCGGTAGCAATATGAGCGCGTGTCACGGGCGTTCCTCGCAGGCATCTCACTGTCGCGTCTCTATCCCTAGGCGACCGGAGAAGGGTTCAGCGATTCTCGCGCGGGGCGTAAGCTCGCGCTGTAACGGCCTTGTTGTCTTGCGATGCATGAGTTGCGTACGTTCGCCGTGCGAGGCGTGCGCACCGGAGCTGCTCTCTTGAAGAAGAACGAGTCGAAAACGTCGTCCGATTGTCCCTGTGCGTCCGGTCTTGCGTACGATCGCTGTTGCGGGCCGCTACATGACGGCGCGGCGGCGCCTGATGCGCTCGCGCTCATGCGTTCGCGCTACACTGCCAATGTGCTGTGCAACGACGCGTATCTATTGGCGACGTGGCACGAGTCGACGCGTCCGCCATCGATTGCCTTCGAGCCGAAGATGAAATGGCTGGGCCTGAAGATCGTGGAGTCGGTCCAGCACGGGGAGGCGACAGCAGAAGTGGAGTTCATCGCGCGCTATCGCATCGGCGGCGCTTCGGCGGCGCGCTTACACGAACGCAGCCGCTTCGTCCTGGAAGCCGGGCGCTGGCTGTATGTCGATGGCGAGCTGAAATAGGCGCACGCGGCCTTTTCAGTGGACGTTGCGCCGGTTCTTCGTCGAAAATCGTCTGGATTCGCAAACTGCATGGAGGTTTAGCAGAGATGATGCCCAGCCCGCGTTCCTTGTCCGTTCTGATGATGGCGGCCGTGCTGGCGGCGTGCGCCAAGCAGCCGGAGCCGCAGGCGACCGAGAGCGCCCCAGCGGCGAGTGTGGCCAGCGAGAACGTCTACACATTCAAGATCGGCGAGCTGTCGGCGTTCGCGCTCAAGGACGGAACGTTCGTATTCCCCAACGACAACAAGATCGTGGCCGTGGGGCGCTCCCCGGAAGAAGTGGCGAATCTGCTGCAGGCGGCAGGATTGGCAACCGACCAGATCGAGCTCAGCATCCAGCCGCTGCTCGTCAAGGCCGCTGACAAGACGCTGCTCTTCGATACCGGCGCCGGTGCGACGGTGGGTGATGTCGCGGGCAAGCTCCGTACTTCCCTCGGTGAGGCGGGCGTCGATCCTGCGAGCGTCGACGACATCTTCATCTCGCATCTGCACGTCGATCACGTCGGCGGTTTGATCGATGCGGAGGGCGCATTGGTCTTCCCGAACGCGACGGTGCACTTGTCGGCGCCCGAGTGGGCGGCATTGCAGGCCCAAGCCGAGCAGGACGCCAATTACGCGAAGCTCGTGCAAGCGATCGAATCGAAGGTAGCCGCGTTCGAGCCGGGCGCCGAGATCGTTCCGGGCTTGGTCAAGGCGGTGGAGATCCGCGGACACACGCCCGGCCACTCGGGTTATCTGATCACGTCCGGCGGCGAATCGCTGCTGTACATCGGCGACACGGCGCATCACTCCATCGTGTCCGTGCAGGAGCCGGATTGGACAATTCAGTTCGACGGCGATGCACCCACCGCGCAGGCAAGCCGCAAGGAGGTGCTTGCGACGGGCGCCGATTCGGGCCAGCGCATCTACGCCGTGCATTTCCCGTTCCCTGGGCTCGGCCGCTTCGCGCGTGAGGGCGAGCGGATCGTCTGGGTGCCGGAGAATTAATTCCCGCGCTGCGTGCGCCGGCTCGCGTCGCGGGCCGGCGCAGTCTTTCGATTCGTAGTAAGGAGCCGGTATGTACAAGCAGATTCTCGTCGCCGTCGACGGCAGCCCCACATCGATGCGTGGTCTGCGCGAGGCCATCGGCCTTGCGCAAGCAACGGGCGCCAAGCTCCTGCTCGTGCACGTCGTCACCGAGCTCTTGAGTCCCGACCTCGCAGCATCCTCGTACTACAATCAAGTCATCGAGGCGGTCCGCGAAGCGGGCAAGAAAGTCCTCGAGAGTGCCGCTGCTGTCGCGCGAGAGGCCGGCGTTCCGTTCGAGCAGAGGCTGGTGAGCGGTCTCGGCGAACGTCCCGCGGATCTCATCGTCCAGGAAGCCAAGACCGCCGGCGCGGATCTCATCGCGCTCGGTACGCACGGGCGCAGAGGCTTGAAACGTCTCGCGCTCGGAAGCGACGCCGAGCTCGTGTTGCGCAGCTCGCATGTGCCGGTGCTGCTCGTGCGCGAGCAGCCCGAGGAATAATCGTCAACCCTTCCCGTCACTCGCGTCCGGCACGTCGCGCAGGGCTCGCCGAGGCGCGACCCGACGCGTCGTGCGCGCGCTTCGAGCGCGCCGCGTAAGTCCGGCGGCACCTGTCCTTCGTCGTCTGCCGGACAGGCGTGCGCCGCGTCCCAGCGGCCGTCCGCTTTCGCGGCGTCGATGTGTTTCTGTACGACGGTCGCCATCGCAGCGCCGAGCGTCTTCTTTCTCATCCGATTGCATTGGCTTGTCTCGGCTTCGATCCGTCGTTGTCGAGAATTGTGCCTGCTCGCGCGCGAATGTCGGCATCGAGGCCGGCAGAACGTCCTCGCCAGTGCAGAACACGGCGATTCAAGCGGAGATCCATCCATGGAATATGTCTGTCTCGTGTACGGGGAAGAGCGATTGCTCGATGCCATGACGGCCGAACAAGCGGCGGAGCTGACGCGCGTGTCGATCGAGTACGACGAAGAGCTGGCACGGCAGGGCCGGCTGATCGTTGCGCAGGCGCTCAAGTCGGTGCGTTCGTCCAAAACGGTGCGGGTGCGCGGCAAGAATGTATCTGTGACCGACGGGCCTTTTGCAGAGACGAAGGAGCAGCTGCTCGGTTTCGTTTACATTCGTGCCGCCGACGAAGCGGAGGCGCTGGCGATCGCAGCCAAGATTCCGCTCGCGCAGCTCGGCAGCGTCGAGGTGCGTCCGGTCTTGACGAATTCATGACGTGAACGCTCTTGGAAGATGGACGACGCTATGCGTATGATCGTAGCGTCGTTCAGCAACGCTTCCGTGACCGGATGGCACTCATCGACCTGCCACGCGCACTCGAAGATTACTTCGCGTTCGCCGAAACGGAGCCCACGCCACGCGGGCGGCGCTTCTCGATTTCGCTGCCGTACTTCGCCGGCGATCGCATCCATCGCCTGCAATGGTGGTACTACGTGACGCCCGCGCAGGAACAGATGTATGACGGTGCGGGATTGACGGTGTGTCGCCAGAGAGCCATCGAGCGCTTCCGTCGCCACATCGAACGCTGGCTGGCCAACACGGGGCAATGTCTATGCGGCGGCGATCCGATTCCGCGCATCGAGCCGCGCGCGGACGCGGCGCGCACCGTTTCGGCGCAAGAGGTCGACACATCTTCGTCCGCCGAAGTGATTCCGTTGCCTGTCGAGCGCGTCGCGGCCAGCGCCTGAGCTTCTTCCTTTACGTTTCTCAAGGCACGAGCACGACGCGAAAGTGTGCCTTGCCGCTCATCATGCGCTGATAGGCCTCGTTGGCGCGTTCGAGCGGAAACGTTTCGATCATGGGGCGCACTTCTGTGAGCACGCTGAAGCGCAGCGTGTCTTCGGAATCGATCGACGTCCCCGACGGCCAACCGCTCACCGAACGTCGCGCACCAATTAGGAGCAATGGCGATACCTCGATCGGCTCGGCAGTCGCGCCGATCACGACGAGCTTGCCGTTGAGACCGAGGCCGCCGAGCGCGCGGCTCATCGTTTTCGCGTCGGTCACGGTGGCGAGGATCACCTTCGCGCCGCCGAGTCGCGTCAGCTCTTCCGCCATGTCCTGCTGTGTGCTGTTGATATAGACGTGCGCGCCGAGCTCGCGCGCGAGCGGTCCTTTGTCCGCGCCGCGCGCAATGGCAACCGTCTTGAACCCCATCCGTGCAGCGAACTGCACGCCGAGATGACCGAGTCCGCCGATGCCGAGGATCGCGACGACATCGCCGGGAGACGCGCCGCTGTGCCGCAGCGCGTTGAACGTGGTGATGCCGGCGCAGAGGAGCGGTGCCGCAGCCGTCGACTCGAGCTCGTCGGGTACGCGCGCGAGCGCCTCGAAAGGCGCAACCATGTATTCGCCGTAACCGCCGTCATAAGCGATGCCGGGCACCTGTCCTCTCACACAGGTCACGAAGTCGCCGCGACGGCACGAGTTGCAATAACCGCAGTGTCCGCCGTGCCAGCCCACGCCGACGCGCGTGCCTTCCTGCCAGTCCGGCACGTCGGCGCCGACGGCGTCGATGATGCCGACGACTTCATGGCCCGGTACGCGCGGGTATTGAATGCCCGGAAACTGACCCGCGACGGTGAACATGTCGCTGTGACAAATGCCGCAAGCCTGCACTTTGATGCGAACGTGCCGCGGCGGCGGATCGGGAATCGGGCGTTCGACGATCTCGAGCGGGCTGTTGGGACGGGCGACCTGAGCAACCTTCATGGGCATCGGATGACCTCCTGTGTGTTGCGCTGCGCCCGCTGTGCGGCGAGTGCCGATCGCGAGTGCGCTCGAGTCCTTAGCGTCGCGCGTCGGCATGCGGCGCACTAGCCGAACAATTCCGACACGGCAAGCAAGTAGGTCTGTCACTAAACCACGCGGCGTCGGAACTCAGATGGCTTTCGTCGATTTCGCTTCAGCCGTCCGCCGCGTTGGCTCTGGCAAGGCGCGCGTTCGCAACGCAACAGGAGCATCGCCATGGAATGGATATGTGGAAGAAGACGAACAGCACGCGCGTCTGCGCGTCGCATCACGCGAGCGTCGAGATGGAGTCGGGATCATGCATGCAAGCGTGCCGCATCGCGCTTGTAAGCCTTGCGCTGATTGCATTCGCCGTGCAGGGCGCGCCGCGTGTCTTCGAGGAAACTGCGAAGATCGTGGCGCCCGAATCGGGTGTGACCTTTCCGTTGGCGGTCGCCGTCGACGGCGATGACATCATCGCCGTTGCAGCGCTCGTCGAGGCGCCCTATTGGCATTACCGCGCCTATCTGTTCCGTCGCGACGCCTCTGGTGCATGGCAGTACGTCGCAACGCTGATGCAAGCGACGTGCGACGACGGCGAGGTCGGCGAGGAGAACTGCATCGCCTCGGCGGCCGTGCGCAACGGGCTTGCCGTCGTATCCGCGGGCGGCGTGTTCATCTTCGAGCGTACGAGCGCAGGAAATTGGGTGCTGCAGCCGAGCACGGGCGACGCAGACGGCGGCGGTGCCGGTGTCGGAACGGGCGTCGTGCTGACGACGGAATCGATCTGCACGAACAATGCGCCGCTTTTCAGCAAGGATGCGAGCGGCACATGGACGCGGATCGCTGCCTTTCCCGGCATCCCGCTCGGCTGCGATTCATGGGCAAGTGGCGGGCCGGAGGGCGCGATGTCGGCAGGAAATCGCTTCGCGGTGGCGAGTCAGCTGTCGTACAACGTGCCGGCGAGCGTGTACGAGCCGAGCGGTATGAGTTGGGTTCAAGCTGCGACGTTGACGCTGTCGGGCGGCGAGCCCGCGCCGGTGGTTCGCCTGGTCATGGACGACGATCGTGTGATCACGTCCGGCGACCGCGTGCGGCCGCTGTACGTGTTCGAACGCGCGCAAGGCTGGGCGTACGCGCAGAGCATCGTGCCGCCCGACACCTTGCAGTTGGATGCCTCGCCGCGCATCGCCGTCGACGATTTCGTCGTCGCGAGCTTCCTCGATCCGCATCGCGGCGGATCGGCACGCGTGTTCGAGCGCACCGCGAGCGGTGCATACGAACAGGTCGCGCGACTCCTGCGCAGCGATTCGACGAGCGTGCCCGGTCTTACGACCAGCGGCGCCGTCGCGATCGATGCTGAGGGCGCCTTCGCGCGCGTCGTCGTGGCAGGTCACGACGCGCTCTACGTCTACGATCTCGACGCGCTCGGTACGACGAGCGCGCCGCTCGAGGAAACGTTCGAGCAAGGCAATGCTGCAAACTGGACGCCCATGGCGGGCAGCAGCTTCTCGGTCGTGACCTCGGGTGAATCGAAGGTGTATCGCCAGTCGTCGGTTGCAGGCGATGCCGGCGCGTTCGTGACCGGCATCGATTGGACCGATCAAGCGATCGAAGCGGATGTGACGCCCACGGCATTCAACGGTGCAGGGCGTTGGGTCGGGCTGACGGTGCGTAGGACGGATGACAGCAACTACTACTATCTGAAGCTCAGCGAGGCGAACGTCATCGAGATCAAGCGCATGCCGAACGGCACGTTCGGCACGCTGGCGTCTGCAGCGTTGCCCGTTGCACTGGGCCGCACATATCGCCTGCGGCTCGAAGCGGTCGGCACGCTGCTCAGAGCGTACGTCGACGGTCGCCTGATCGTAGAAGCGCACGACGATACGCTCGCGCACGGTCATGCCGGCGTGCGCCTGTATCAGGCGCGCGCCGATTTCGACAATGTGCTGGTGAGCCAGAACCCGCACTTGACCTTGGTCGATCAGCGCAGAGAGCTGCCGCTTGCGACGCGGTGGAGCACGGACATCGGCGTCTGGAGCGCGAACGTGACGGACAATCAACAGCTCGTGCAGCAGGACTTGAGCGGCGATGCGCGGGCGGTTGCACGCGTCGATGCGCAGGATCAGATCGTGCAGGCTCGCGTCCGTGCGACCGCCTTCGCCGCAGGGCAGGGTCGCTGGTTCGGCCTGATTGCGCGCTATCGCGATGCCGGCAACTACTACTACCTCAAGGTGAGCTCCGACAACACCGTGTCGCTGCGCAAGCTCGTCGACGGCACGATTCAAGAGCTCGACGCCGCAACGCTGCCGGTTTCAGCGGGCACTTGGTACACGCTACGCCTGGAGGCTGTCGGCAGCTCGGTACGCGCCTACGTGAACGGACGTGTGCTGGTCGAGGCAAGCGATACCTCGCACCCGAGCGGCCGCTACGGCGCCGTGACCTACAAGGCCGCAGCGATCTTCGACGACCTGACCGCGTGGGAGCCCTAGCGCGGATCCCGCTGGTGCCGCGAGCCCTTGCGCCATGCTGTTCGGTCGCGGGCTCGCGGCGGCCGCAACTCGGGCGAAGCCGGGGGAGGTCGGCTTGATACCGATCCCTAACCGCGGTGTTACCGACTTTACGCAGGCGCGCATCTCACAATCGGACGTCCGTTTCGATTGTCGGGATACCAATGATGAAAAATCGCCTGGTCTTGTTGGCGCTCGCATGGCTCGCGGCGGCGCCCCTCTCAGCGGCCGAGTTGCTCAATGCCTCGTACGACGTGTCGCGCGAGCTGTTCGATTCCGTGAACCCCGCGTTCATCGCCGAGTGGAAGGCGCGCACGGGCGAGACGCTCGTGATTCATCAATCGCATGCGGGTTCGTCGAAGATCGCCCGTTCGGTGGCCGACGGTCTGCCGGCCGACGTCGTGACGCTCAATCAAGCGACCGACATCGAGCTGCTCGAGCGCTCGGGGCTTGTGGCGAGCAATTGGCGCGAGCGGCTGCCGAACAACGCCTCGCCGTACTACTCGCTGCCCGTGTTCCTGGTGCGCCAGGGCAATCCCAAGCAGATCAAGGATTGGGACGATCTCGTGAAGCCCGGCGTGCAGGTGGTGTTCCCGAATCCGAAAACTTCGGGCAACGGCCGTTATACCTATCTTGCTGCCTATGCGTTCGCGCTCGACCGCAATGGCGGCGATGAGGAGAAGGCCAAGGATTTCGTGACGAAGCTCTTCGCGAACGTGCCGGTGTTCGATACGGGCGGGCGCGGTGCAACCACGACGTTCGTCGAGCGTCAGATCGGCGATGTGCTCGTCACGTTCGAGTCCGAGGTGACCGCGATTCGACGCGAGTACGGCAAGAGCCATCTGGAGGCGGTCGTGCCGTCGTTGAGCCTGCGCGCCGACTTCCCGGTGGCCGTCGTCGACAAGGTCGTCGACAAGAAGGGAACGCGCAAGGTGGCTACCGCGTATCTCGAGTTCCTGTTCAGCCCAGCGGGTCAGGAAATCATCGCGAAGCATCACAACCGCGTGCACGATCAGACGGTGGCGCAGAAGTACGCGGCGCAATTTCCGACCGTGAAGCTCGTGACCGTCGAAGAGGCGTTCGGCGGCTGGGCTGCGGTGAACGAAAAGCACCTCGCGCAAGGCGCCATCCTGGATCAGGCGCTATTGAAGGCGCAGGCTCGCTAGCCGGCGGCGGGCCTTAGACGATATCTCGGGCCGGAGTGAGGGAGCGGACATGCGCTGTTGGATTCTCTTCCACCGAGAAGTGCGCCCCGATGTGCCGGAGGGCCTGGAGATCCTGCGCTTCCAGGAAGCGGCGGCGCGCAATGGCGTCGAGCTCCAGGTCCTCAATCCGCGCGATTTCGATCTGGTCGTGGGCGCGGGCTCTTCCGCCGTCTTTCGCGGACGCCCGCTCCCGCGGCCGGACATGATCATTCCGCGCACCGGCAGCGAGACGAGCTATTTCACGCTCGCCGTGCTGCGTCATTTCGAACGGCAAGGCATCCCCATGGTGAACAGCCCCGCGGCGATCGAAGTCGTCGCGGACAAGCTGCACACGCTGCAAGTGCTCGACCAAGCGGGCTTGCCGATCCCCAAGACGATCCTCTGCAAGTTCCCGGTCGATGTGAACGTCGTCGAGCGCGAGCTCGGCTTTCCCGTGGTGGTCAAGACGCTGCGCGGCACGCGCGGTGCCGGCGTTCTGCTGTGCTCGAATCGAGAGCAATTCAACGATCTCGCCTCGCTGCTCGATGGCACGAGCGCGGGTGCGGACTTCTTGTTCCAGCAGTACGTCGAGGCGAGCCACGGTCACGACGTGCGCGTGCTCGTCATCGACGGCAAGGCGGTCGCGGCGATGGAGCGACGCTCCACCGACGGGGGCTTCAAGTCGAACATCTCGTTGGGCGGGGTCGGCATGGCATTCAAGCCGCCCGAGGACATGGCTGCGCTCGCCGTGCGCGTGGCGGAAGCATTGCATCTCGACGTCGCAGGGATCGACATCCTGTTCGATCGCGACGGCTATCGCATCTGCGAAGCGAACTCTTCCCCGGGGTTTCAAGGCCTGGAGCGGGCGTGCAACATCAGCGTGCCCGACGAGATTTTCTCCGCCATGCGCGCCAAGCTCGGCTTGCCGATGCCGCGGCCGCGCCTCTCGTGGGGCCGCCGTCTGGCTGCCTCGATCCGCAACTTGCTGCCCGCGCGTCAGCGTGCTGGCGCCGTGCAATAGCTTTCGTGCCTCATCGCATAGCGCGTGAACGAGCGCGCGCGACCATCTGCTCGGCGTTTGAACCTCAATGAACGGGTTTGAGCACCATCAGCACGACGCCGACGAGCGGTAGCAGCACGGCGATCGCGCCCCATGTCTGCCATTGTCGCGTCAGACGCGCATAGCGCTGCGCATCGAACGAGTCTTGCGCGGCGGCAACGGCGAGCATTTGCCTTTGCAGCGGCACGACGCGCATGCCGAAGATCGCGCCCGATCCGAAGAACAGCACCAGCGTCCAGAGGACCCAGCCCGTCTTCAGGATGGGGATGCCGCCGATGTGCGCGGCGGCAATGCCGCTTAGCAGGATGACGAGCACGCCCGGCGTGGTAAACAGCCTGTCGGCGCGAATGATGCCGCTCATCGTATGAGCGAGCACGCGCGGATCTCCCATGCGCCACGCATGCCGATGCCAGAACAGGCCCGTCGTGATGTTGCCGAGAAAGGCGATCACGCCGAGGACGTGCAGGAGCTTGAGCAGCAGATACATGATCGGACCCTCCGTGGGAGACGCTGCGACGTTCGTCTCACGCCCTTGCGACGTATCTGAGACGAAACAGCCCTAAAGCATGCGCTAGCGTGCCGGGCGCCCGCCTGCGAGGCAATGGATATTGCATGCGCGGCGTGCCTGACGTCTTGCATCGAGCCAGCAGTGAGACGTTTCGCGCATGGACGAGCGGCCCGCAAAACCATTGGCGTCGCAAGTATTGCGCGGCGCGTCAGCGAACGCTCTCTTTGACGAAGCGCTCGACGAGCTCGGCGAACGCTTGCGGTTGCTCGAAATAGACGAAGTGGCCCGCATCGAGCCACTCGAGGCGTGCGCCCCACACGGCTGCGGCGCGTCGAATGTTCTTTTCGCCGATCACATGGCTCGCGCGACCTGCCACGAGCAGCGTCGGCTTCTGCAGCCGGCGCGTGAGCGTCGGCGCGGGCTCGGTGAGAAAGCCTTCGGCCGCCAGTGCGGCAACGACGTTCGCCGAGGTGCAGTTGAGAAAGCCCGATTCCTCGTCGAGCGTTTCCATACGATCCTGATTCGCTGCGTCCGCGTAATGCAGCTCGCGCTGCAGCGGCAGTCGTCCGATGACCTCGTAGAGCTGTGCGAGCTTGTCCATCGCGGCGCCAGCGCCACGCGCAATGCGATGAATCTCGGATGCGTGTGCGGGGAAGGTGCGCTCGGCAATCGAGTCGATGCGCTCGACCTGATACTCGATGGCTCGCGGCAGATCGTCGGCTGTATCGACCATGACGATGGCCGCAACGCGCTCGGGATAGTGCGTTAGATACTCGGCTGCGACGGCGGCGCCGAACGAGTGCGCGATGAGGATCAGGCGCTCGGCGCGGATCGTGGCACGCAACTCTTCATCGGCGATCGTCTTGCGCATGCCGTAAAGCGATTCGGCGCCCTCGAACGTCGAGCGGCCGCAGCCGCGCTGGTCGAAGTAGAGCACGCGAAAGCGGTGTTCGAGGTAGGCGCCGGCGCTGCGCTCGAACGTGAAGGCGTTGTAGCCCGGGCCGCCGTGCAGATACGCGATCACGGGTGCAGCGTCGCGCCCGGCGAGCTTGTACCAGATCCGCACGCCGTCGGAGGCCGCGAGAAAGCTTCCGCCGTGTGCCGCCAATCGTTCCGGCGAGCAGGGCTCGTCTGTTGCCGATGCGGCTGCGCAGGGCAGCGCAATCGCTGCCAGAAAAGCGAAGAAACCGGTGCGGAGGAACATGGGCGGACTCGTGGCGGCGGGGCGGGCAGCATAGCCGAGCACCTTGTTTTCGCGAAGACGGGCGATCCGTTGCGCCGCGTTAGGAAATGCCACTAGCGCAACGGCGCCGCGGGCCGCATCATCCGCGCCTCGATCGAATACGGCGGCTGCCGACCCGCGTCGGGCGGTCGCCGTCTAGAGCCAATTGAGGTGGAGCCAAATCACATGGTGGACCGTACGTTCGCGTCCAATACGGAAGCCTTCGAATACGCCTGCGAGCATCTGGATTGCTCGCTCGAGAACGGCCAGCCGGTGTTGGCCGTGGTGCTCGCCGTGAACGGCCGCATGTGCAGCGTGAAGATCGCCAATCGCGAGGACAGATCGATTCCGACCGGAACGGTCGCGGAGCTGCTCGCGCAGCCGGATCTCAAGTACGTGTGCTTCAGCGCAATGCTCGCGGACAAGGTGCCGCAGCTCAAAGTGGGCGACTTGGCGCTGTTTACGACGTTGCCCGAGCTGGCCGCGGCGGGAAAGACGACGCTTGCCGGCACGATCGTGGCGAAGGTGACGCCGCAGCTGACCGGCAAGGGTACGTGGGTTGTCTACGGCAGCGAGACGTCCGCGCCGCCGCAGCCTGCACCTGCGCCGGCGACGGAAGAAGCGACGGCCGCCTCAGGCGAGTGAGCAACGGCGTTGGGCTGCGCACGCTCGAGGTAGGGTGCGCTTTCCTTGACGAGCTCGATGCGCGGCGGCCGCTTGCGTGCGTGCCATGCGCCGCGCTCTTCGAGCAACGCGAGCGCTTCGCGTAGCGACACCGTATCCGTGGAATGCCAGCCGACGCAGACCGGCTCTTGCGCAAGGGCAGGGTCGTACACGATGGCAAGCTCCGCTCCCTGAAGCTGCTCGCGAATCGCATCGTTCAGGAATGCGGCGAAGGCTTCGAGCGGCTCTTTGTCGAATTGCTTCGAGCGCAGCCGCACGCGCTCCAGCTGCTTCTCGAGCGTTTCGAGCCCGCTGCGTTCCTCGGGCGGCAGCTCGTTACGGATCGAGCGCCAGAGCCGCGAGAGAATGATGCTCGAGCACGTGTGCGGATGCATGTACTCGGGATCGCAGTCGTACGCGAGACGGAAGTTGCGGGTGGTCAAGCCGAAGCGTACGCGCAGCGAGGCGCCGAGCGCTTTGTCGACGCGCTGCAAGTCTTCGTAGCCTAGATAAGCAAGCGTGCGCGCGGCGGGCTCGTCTAGCTCGGCGCGCAGCAATGCCACTGCGTCATTCACGCGAGTCGGCCACGAGCGCGGAAAGACGAAGAAGGCGATGGCCGCGGCCAAACCGACCGTGCCGACGAATGTGAGCGCCCCTGCGTTTCTTCCCGTGAGCGCGGGACGCTCTCGATAGGAAAGGTTCGCGTGCTGGTCGGAGACCGTTCGTGCCGTACAGACGGCGACGATGGGCGCGAGCGCGAGGGCGGCGACGAGGAACGTGGTTGCGATCCAAGCCGGCAGCTCGAACCAAATGGCCGCTGCTTGCGCAAGCGCCGCTGCACCATAGGCAATGGCGAGACGACGTAGCGTCGTGCGTCCGGAGAGCGGGCGAGGGGCGGGCGAGTCGTTCATCGCTGGGCAAACATCGTTGTCTATGCCGCTCACGCATACGTGACGCGTGGGGCACGCGCATCGCTATGGTAGCCGTCTTTCGGGGTATCTGCCGGGCCGCGGCGCGTGGCAGCGCCGGCAAGCTCAGGCTGCAGGCGAGGCCGGAATGAGGGGAGGCCTGACGCCGGCGATTGCGCGCATACCTGAGTCTGTGTTATCTAAGCGCCCATGTACTTCCCTGCCCGCTATCGATTTTACTTTTTCTACGGATTCCGTAACGACTGGCGGAAGGGCTGAGCTCGACTCGAAATAGACGAATCTCAAAGAAAACCGCCAGTCTCGACTGGCGGTTTTTTTTTGGAGAGCCGCCGGAGACGGGCACGATCTGGAGCCTGAACATGATCCGAACCGACGACTTACGCATCCGCGACCTCAAAGAGCTCGTGACGCCCGACGAGCTGGCGCGCGAGTACGCGCGTTCGGATCGCGCCGGCGAGACGGTGAGCGAATCCCGGCGTGCGCTGCAGCGCATTCTGCACGGCCAGGACGATCGCCTCATCGTCGTGATCGGGCCGTGCTCGATTCACGATCCCGTCGCAGCGATCGATTACGCGCAGCGCTTGAAGGCTCAGCGCGATCGTCTGCGCGATGAGCTCGAGATCGTCATGCGCGTGTATTTCGAGAAGCCGCGCACGACCGTCGGCTGGAAAGGCTTGATCAACGATCCCGATCTCAACGGCAGCTTCAATATCAACAAGGGGCTGCGCATCGCGCGCAAGCTGTTGGGCGACATCAACGAGCTCGGTTTGCCGGCCGGCTGCGAGTTCCTCGACATGGTGACGCCGCAATACATCGCGGAATTCGTCTCATGGGGCGCGATCGGCGCGCGCACCACCGAGAGCCAAGTGCATCGCGAGCTGGCCTCGGGCCTGTCGTGCCCGGTGGGCTTCAAGAACGGCACCGACGGCAACGTGAAGATCGCCATCGACGCAGTGCTCGCGGCGTCGCATCCGCATCATTTCCTGGCCGTCACCAAGCAAGGCCGCAGCGCGATCGCATCGACGAGCGGCAATCCCGACTGTCACGTGATCCTGCGCGGCGGCAAGACGCCGAACTACGATGCGGCGACGGTCGATGCCGTGAGCGCGCTGTTGCGCGCGGCCGGCCTGCCGGAGCGGCTCATGATCGATGTGAGCCACGGCAACAGCAACAAACGGCCGGAGAATCAGCCGCTCGTGGCGGCGGATATCGCCGGTCGCATCGAAGCGGGCGAGACGCGCATCGCGGGCGTGATGGTGGAAAGCCACTTGAAGGCCGGTCGCCAGGATCTCGTGCCTGGTCGGCCGCTCGAGTACGGACAGAGCATCACCGACGGCTGCATCGATTGGGAGACGTCGGTCGGCGTGCTCGAGCAGCTCGCCAGAGCAGTAGCGCGGCGGCGTGCCGCGGCGCGCTCGCAGGCGCGTCCCGCCGTTGCGGCAGTGTGAGCGAGCCGTCGTCGGCTTATTTCGGGTTGGTTTCTCGTTCCAACCACGCGAGCCACTGCAAGGCGTGCTCGCGTGTCTGCCCGCACATTTCCTCGTTCGCCTGCAGAGAAATGCACACAGCCGGGCGCTCCGGTTTGCCGTAAAGCTTGCAGCGTTCGTTTTCATCCAGCTGGACACAGCGGACGCCGGCGGGCTTGCCGTGAGGCATGCCAGGAATCGGGCTCGAGATGGACGGCGCCGTGCAACAGGCGCCGCAGCGTTCGCGGCACTGCATGTGCCTAGCTTGACGCGTTCGGCGCGCGAATGCGAGCGCTGGTGCGCTGCGCGCAGGCGTCCGAATGTCGGTGTCAACCGACTCGAGGCACGCAGGAGCATGATTGCCAGCGGTATCGCGCGGGCGTATGAGGTCCGCTCGGAACCGGCGCGGAGCGGCAGTTCGTTGTGGTTTGCATGTCCGAAAGGCGATTGATCAAAGTTCCCGCCCGCAACGAGCGCGCTCGGCCGACGCTCGAGCAGGATCGTTTTCGCTTCCTGCTCGCGGAAATCGACAAAGTCAGGCGCGCGCACAGCGAGCTCGAAGCAGTCTTTGCCGCCTACCGCCGCGACCACACCGAAAAGCTCGCTCCTTTGCGCGCCGCGCTGCGCGAGACGTGCCGCGACTGCATCTTTGCGCTCGATGCGCTACTCGATCAGCCAGGCTGGTCGCGGCTCGATCAGAGCGTGCTGAGCGACTTGCTGCGCAGTATGGCGGCGGCGCTGATCGACTCGGGGCAGGGCGACAGCGAGATCATCGCCGTGTTCGACAAGCACAACCCGGTCAGCTTCGAAACGCTGCAGGCGCAACGGCTCGCGCAATTGAAAGCACAGGCCGAGGAGATGGGCTTCGACCTCGACGATGCAGATGACATTCGCACCGAAGAGGAGCTGCGGGAGCGGATCTACGAGCAAGCCGCCGCCAGAGAAGAGATGCGCGAGGCGGCGCAGCGGCGCGGTCGGCGTAAATCGGCCAGCGAGAAACGCGCCGAGGACAGTGCGAAGGCGGCGAAGCAGACCCTCCGCGAGCTCTACCGCAAGCTCGCGAGCATCGTGCATCCCGACCGCGAGCGCGATCCGGCGCGTCGCCACGAGAAGAATCTGCTGATGCAGAAGATCAATCAGGCGTACGCGACGAACGACTTGATGGGCTTGTTCGAAGCGCAAATGCAGGTCGAGCAGACCAATGCGGAAGAGATCGGCCAGCTCGGCGCGACGCGCCTGAAGCAATACAACAAGCTGCTATCCGAGCAGCTCGCGAAGCTCAAGGCGGCTCTGCACGAAGCCAAGGAGCGATTCCTCAGCGACCTCGGGTTGCCGCCGATGCAACAGGTCAACGCCCAGGCGCTCGGTAGGCATCTGAAAGCCGAGGCGCGCCGCATGCGCGAGGAGATCGCGCGCCGTCAGCAGCTTCTCGAGGTGCTCGGCGACCGCGCGGCGACCAAGCGTTGGCTCAAGCTGCAGCGTCAGCTGGCTCACGGCGTCTTCGACGACGATTTGGAACCCTGGTGAGCGGTCGCATCCAGCGGCCGAGCGGCCGGGCGGGGAACCGCCTTCGTGCGGGGCGCGTTTGAGGCGGGCAATCCATACCGGAGAGATATATATGAGAACCCTGCTCATCAGCGCCTTGCTTGCCTCATCGGTTTCGGTTGCCTGCGCAGCCGATACATACGAGCTCGATCCCAACCACACGCACGTCACGTTCTCGTTCCAGCACCTCGGGTTATCGACCTTCGACGGCAAGATTCCCGCGAGCGGCGGCAAGCTCGTGCTCGATCGCGCGCAGCGCACCGGCAGCGTCGAAGTGACGTTCTCGATCAAGGACGTTGCGACCGGCGTCGCCAAGTTCGACGATCATTTGCGCAGCGACGATTTCTTCTCCGCGCAGAAGTATCCGACCGCGACGTTCAAGTCGACGAAGGTCGAGTTCCAAGGCGACAAGCCTGCGAAGGTGACCGGCGATCTCACGATCAAGGACCTCACGCGCCCCGTGACGCTCGAGGTGACCTCGTTCAACTGCGTCGATCAGCATCCGATGGCCACGGTGCCGGCCTGCGGCGCCAATGCGACGGCCAAGATCAAACGGTCCGACTTCGGCCTGACGTACGCCCTTCCGGCCGTTCGCGACGAAATCGAGCTCACGGTCGAAATGGAAGCGATGGGCGGCAAGCCCTGACGCTCGCCGGCGTGCGTCGTCGTGAGGCGGATCCGGGCCGGCGGCCTCAACGCACTGGTCCCGGCGTCCGCCTCACGTACACTAAGGGCTTTCACTGCGTGGAGAGCCCTCGATGACGACGACGCGCCGCGAATTCATCGCGGGAGCCGGTGCCGCTCTCGCATTGGCGGGGACGTCTGCGCGCAGCGCCGCGGCCAGCGACGCGCAGGTTCAGGCAGTGCTCGCCGAGATCGCCGAAGAGCTGCTCGAGGACTATCCCGAAACGGCCACGAGCCTCGGCATCGACACCGGCGAGCGCGCCAGGCTCAAAGCGCGTCTTGCCGATCGCTCCGCAGACGGACAGAAGGCGATCGCGCGCCGCATCGCCGCGCGTCTTGCGCGTCTGCGCGCGCTCGATCCCGCTCAGCTCGGCGATGCGACGCGCATCGATCTCGACGTGATGCTGACGGCGCACGAGCTCGCAGCCGAAGGCTTTGCATTTCCCTACGGCGACGTCGCCGTCCTCAATCTGAACTGGTCGTGGCGTAACGCTCCGTATGTCGTGGCGCAGAACACCGGCGCCTTCCTCGAGATTCCGACGCTGCTCGAAGAGCAGCACGCCGTCGCGACGCGCGCCGATGCCGATGCCTATCTGGCGCGACTCGAAGCCTATGCAGCGCAGCTCGACGGCGAGACCGATCGATTGAAGCGCGATGCTGCGCGCAATGTCATTGCGCCGGATTTCCTGCTCGACAAGACGATTGCGCAGCTCGAGATCGCGCGCGGGCGCAGCGTCGCGGAATGGCCCATCGTCAAATCCTTCGCGGACAAGGCGCAGGCGCTCGGCGGCAACTATGCGGCACAAGCCGAGCGGATTGCCGCGACCAAGATCGCGCCGGCGCTCGAACGCCAGCTCGAAGAAGTGCGCGCACATCGCAAGCGTGCCACGAGCGACGCAGGCGTTTGGAAGCTGCCCGACGGCGAGGCGTATTACGCTTGGACGCTCAGGGCCGCGACCACCACGCGCATGACGCCCGATGAAATTCATGCGATGGGCCGCGAAGAGCTGCAGGCGCTGCACGCCGAAATGGACGCCATCCTGCGCAAGCAGGGCTATACGCAGGGCACCGTCGGCGAGCGCATGACGGCGCTCGGCAAGCAAGCGCGATTTCAGTTCGAAGACAGCGACGCCGGCCGCGCGAAGCTCATGGCCTACCTCGAAGAGCGCGTGCGCGACGTGCGCTCGCGTCTGCCGCGTGCGTTCGCGACCTTGGTGCCGGGCCGGCTCGAGATCAAGCGCATGCCGCCCGAGGTCGAGCCCGGCGCACCCGGTGCGTACGGCGGACCCGGCACCATCGACGGCAAGATTCCCGGCAAGTTCTGGATCAATCTGCACAACATGAGCGTGTGGACGACCTACAACTTGCCGACGCTCGCCTATCACGAGTCGATTCCCGGCCATGTCTGGCAGGGCGAATACACCTTCGACATGCCGCTGCATCGCTCGTTGCTCGCGTTCAATGCCTATTCAGAAGGCTGGGCGCTGTACGCCGAGCAACTTGCCGACGAGCTCGGCGTATATGAAGACGATCCGTTCGGGCGGCTCGGCTACCTGCAATCGATCGCTTTCAGAGCCTGCCGTCTCGTGGTCGACACCGGGCTGCACGCCAAGCGCTGGACGCGCGAGCAGGCGATCGAATGGTTCGCGAGCACGAACGGCTCGAGCGTCGATGAAGTGCGCAGCGAAGTCGACCGCTATTGCGCGTGGCCCGGACAGGCGTGCGGCTATAAAGTCGGACACAGCGAGATCAATCGATTGCGCGCGAAGGTGCAGGCGGCGCTCGGGTCGCGTTTCGATCTGCGCGAATTCAACGATGTCGTCGTGCGGGCGGGCGGTGTGCCGATGCTCGTGCTAGCTCGCGCCGTCGACGCATTCATTGCACGTCACTAACGGGGGTTCGAAGATTCATGCAGCGACGCACGTTCATCGCGCGCACGGCCGGTTTGATGCTCGCGATCGCGGTCGGTCCGAAATTGAGCGCCGCAACGACCAAGGACGACCGGCTCGGGATGTCCACGGTGACGTTCCGCAATCGCTTTCGTCTAACGCGGCCTGCGGATGCCGGGCCGCTGCAGAATGAGCTCACGCTCTTCGATGTGCCCGAGTACTACCGCGACCGTTTCGGCATTCGCAATCTCGAGCTCTGGGGACATCACTTCGAATCGCTCGAACCGGCGTACCTGGCGAAGCTGCGTTCGCGGATCGATGCGGCGAAGGCGCAGGTGATCAATGTGCAGGCCGATGCCGACTACGATCTGGCGAGCCGCGATGAAGCGGAACGACAGCGCAGCTTGCGCGTGGCTCTCCAATGGGTCGATGCGGCGGTTGCGCTCGGCAGCCGCGCGGTGCGGATCAATCCCGGCCGTCCGGACGGTTCCGTGGAAAACGCCATCGCCTCGATGAAAGAGATCAATCGCTACTGCCGCGCGAAGGGGCTGCCGCTGCTCATCGAAAACCACTTCGGCATCGAGATGGATCCGGCCGTGCACTTGCGGATTCGCGCTGAGGCGGGGCCGGAGAACGTCTATACGCTGCCCGATTTCGGCAACTATCCGGTCGAGACGATGTGGGAAGCGCTCGAGAAAATTCTGCCTCATGCGTATCTCGTCTCGGCAAAGACGGTCGAGTTCAATGAGAACCTCGAGCACGTGACCTACGACTTCGACCGCTGCGTCCAGATGGCCGAGCGCGCCGGTTTCAAGGGCATCTACTCGGTGGAGCAGTGGAGCCGCGAAGACCTGCGCGTCGATCCGGAGCAGGTCATCGACTGGATGCTCGAACACGTGCGGGCCAACATCTGACGGCTCGCCGTGCCGGCCGCCGGCCCATGAATTCTTGACACGTCTTGATGAATGTCCACGCGCCGCGTGTGTCACATTAGGGCGCTGCGCGGCGCGTGCAGCCGCGCGCTGCCAGGGGGTCGAATGAGCAAGCTTTCCAATCGAGTGCGCCGCTGCGCCTACCGTGTCCTCGAGGTGCTGGTGCTCTCGCTCGCGTTCGCCGGTGCGCACGCCGAGCAGTCTGCAAGCGAGGTCAAGAAGATTCTGTTCTTGGCCGGTCCGCGGGATCACGGTTTTCCGGGGCGGCACGAATACGAACGCGACCTGCGCACGCTGGCTGCGTCGTTCGAGAACGCGACGAACCTGAAAGGCGTGGAGATCAAGACGCAGGTGATCGTCGGCCGCATCGCGCGCGATCTCTCCGAGGTCGAGGACGCGTCCGTCATCGTCATCAACAGCAGCTCCGATCGCGCCGGCAACGAAACCCATCCGCTGTTCCCGCCGGATCCTTCGACCGATCACCATGGCTACGATCCAGAAACGAGCGCGTACTTGCATGCGCTCAACGAGCTGATCGCCCGCAAGAAGATCGGCGTCGTCGTGCTGCATTACGCGCTCTGGGCGGAGAACTGGCGCGCACGCGAGCTCTATCTCAACTGGCTCGGCGGCCTGTGGGTGCAGATCGGCTCGAAGAATCCGGTCGACGAATGGGCGATGGCGCCGGTCAATGCCGAGCATCCGATCCTGCGCGGCGTGAAGCCTTGGACGTACCGCGACGAGATCTTCTGCCGCTTCCTCCTGCCGAACGATCCGCGCCGTACCGATCTGATCCTCGCCACGCCGCAGCGTGACATGCAGCGCATCGGACCGCAGATCGTCTCGTGGGCCTATCAGCGCGATGACGGCGGCCGGGCGTTCGTGTTCGGCGGACAGGACTTCCGCGACAATCTCGCGCTCGACAACTATCGGCGCTTCCTCATGAACGGCATTGCCTGGGCGGCACACATCGACATTCCGAATGAGGGCATTCATTCGCCGACTCCCGACGTCAGCGACGTGTCACCCCGCAGTCCGTAACGAACATCGTCTCTCCATGGCTTCACCGATTCGCTCGACGCTCGTCGTCGCTGCAGCGCTCGCTGCGCACACGCTTTCGCATGCCGCCACCGAATGGCGCGATTACGGCGGCACGCCCGATCAATCGAAATACGTCGAGCTGAAGGACATCACCAAAGAGAACGTCCACAAGCTCAAGATCGCCTGGATCTATCCGACCTCGGACGAGCGGGCGTATCAGTTCAACCCGATCATCGTCGACAACGTGATGTACGTGCTGGCGAAGGACAGCTCGCTCGTCGCGATCGACGTGGTCACGCGCAAGGAGCTGTGGATCCACGCCAACCTGCGCGGCATCACGAGCCGCGGCATCAATTACTGGGAAAGTCCGGACGGCAAGGACAAGCGCCTGCTCTTTACGCTCGAGGACACGCTGCAGGCGATCGATGCGCGCACGGGCAAGTCGATTCTGACTTTCGGCAAGAACGGCGTCGTCGATCTGCGCGAAGGCTTGGGGCGCGATCCGAAGACGATTCGGCGCATCGCCTCGAATACGCCGGGTCGCATCTTCGAGAACCTGCTGATCCTCGGCAGCTCGCCGGGCGAGGGCTACTTCTCTCCGCCCGGACACATTCGCGCCTACAACGTGATCACGGGCGAGCTCGTCTGGACCTTCCATACGATTCCGCAGCCCGGCGAGTACGGTTACGAGACGTGGCCGAAGGACGCTTGGAAATACGCGGGCGGCGCGAACGTGTGGGGCGAGATCACGCTCGACGAGAAGCGCGGCATCGCGTACTTGCCGGTGTCATCGCCCACTTACGACTATTACGGCGCCGACCGCATCGGCGCGAATCTCTTCAGCGATTGTCTCTTGGCGCTCGATGCGCGCACCGGCAAGCGCCTGTGGCATTTCCAGATGGTCCACCACGACCTGTGGGATTACGACCCGACGGCGGCGCCGCAGCTGCTTACCGTGCGCAAGGACGGCAAGACGATCGATGCGGTGGCGCAGGCGACCAAGCAGGGATTCGTGTTCGTGTTCGATCGTGTCACGGGCGAGCCCGTGTGGCCCATCGAAGAGCGGCCGGTGCCGAAGAGCGACATGCCGGGCGAGCAGGCTTGGCCGACGCAGCCTTATTCGCTGCTCGAGCCGACGGCGCGGCAAGTGGTCAAGCCGGACGATCTGACGCCCTATCTCATCAGCGATGCCGAGCGCGCCGAATGGAGGAAGCGCATCTCGCGCGCGCGCACCGGCTTGTTCGTACCGCCCTCGACCGTCGAAACGGCGACCGTGCCGGGCGCCGTCGGCGGCACGAATTGGGGCAACACCGCGGCCGATCCCAAGCGCGGCATCCTGTATCTGTTGAACCAGGATTTCCCGTCGTTCTACAAGCTGGTGCCGATCGACGAAGACGACGCGAAGCAGCGCAATCCGTTCGGTCCGCCCGACGCCGCATCCATACAGCGCGGCGCGCAGCTCTATCAGGAACATTGCGCCGTCTGTCACGGCGCCGACCGCAGCGGAACGCCGGCGGCGCCGTCGCTGCTCAGCGTCGGCATGCGCATCGGCTTCCCGCAGCTGCGGCGCACGATCCTGTACGGCAACGGGCGCATGCCGCCGATCGGCCACATCAGCGACGAGCAGATTCAAGACGTGCTCGCATTTCTCGGCGGCGGCGCGCGGCCGTGGTTCCCCGATCCGACGAAGCCGCCCAAGTTGCCCGAAGGGCCGGTCGTCGCCTCCGGCGGTGCGCCTCGCCAGAAAGAGGAGGCTACCCTGCCGGGCATGCAGACCTATCCCGAAGGCGTCGCGGCGCCGGCACGGCGTTACTTCACCGATTACGGTCTCGGCTATCCGTATCTGCTGTCGCCGCCTTGGTCGACGATCATTGCCTATGACTTGAATCGCGGCGTCATCCTGTGGCGCAAGCCGCTCGGACAGGATCGCGACGCCGCGCGCGAAGGCGGCAAGGACACCGGCGTGCCGCGCGGCTCGCAACGGCAGGGCATGATCGTGACTTCCACGGGCATCGTTTTCTCGACGGCGCGCGACGGACGCTTCTATGCATTCGATGCCGACGATGGTTCGGTGCTCTGGTCGGCCGAGCTGCCGATGGGCTCGGAAGGATTGCCCGCCATCTATGAGGTCAACGGCAAGCACCACATCGTCTTGAATGCCACGACGCCGCTCACCTGGGGCTTGAATTCCCGCGAAGGCGGTATCGGTTCGCCCGAGCCGCTCGGCAAGGGCGGCTACGTCGTCTTCGCGCTGCCGGACGAGTAACAACACGTGCCTCGGCGCGTTTCGCTCCGCGCGCCGAGGTCGCACCCCTGTTGCGTCACGGAACCTCGCCGACGCACCAGCGTTGACCGAAGAGGTCACGGTCGCGCACGCGCGTTGGAGGCAAGTCATGAATTCCGTGGTGAATCGGATGACTCCGAGCATCACAACAATGATCCGCATGGATCATGCGCATGTGATGGCGCTTTCGCACCGGTACACGCCGGATACCCCCGCTGCTCGCAAACGTGCGCTCATCACCAATGCGTGCATCGCGCTCGAAGTGCACGCGCAACTGGAAGAGGAAATCTTCTATCCCGTGCTGCGCCAGCTCGTGCCGGAAGACGAAGTGCTCGAAAAGAGCGAGCCCGAGCATGCCCAGGTGCGCGCGTTCGTCGCGCAGCTGCGCGAGCGGTGCGAGAGCGGCGAGCCGCTCGATCAAGATGTCGACGAGAAGTTCTTTGCGCTCATGCGTGCCGTGCTGCACCACGTGGCCGACGAAGAGGCCAGGCTCCTGCCGGTCGCGGAACGCATGCTGAGCCACGAGGAGCTCACCCGCTTGGGAGGAGAGATGACGCGTCGCCGCCTCGAGCTCATGAAGCCGCACGGGTGGGAGATCGCGACGAGCACGGTGCGCTCGTTTCCTGTGGGCGCGGCAACCGGCGCAGCGCTCGTGACCGCGGGTGCGGTGGCGCTCGGGGCCATGCTGTTCTCGCGCAGCCGGCGCAACGGTCGCCACGAAGACTGGCGGGCGTCGGACGCGGACGAGCGACGGCCGACGCGGTTCATGTAATCGCTGCGCGCAAGTTGTCCGGCGGTGCGTAGCGGGCCGCGCCGTGACGCATCTGTAACTCTTTCCCGTTGTCTTGGAGCCACAGCGCAGGCGCGCTGTGCGCGTGCTTGCGAGGTGGGCGTATGTCTATTCAGAGCGACGAAGTCGCTGCATGAAATGCATGGATGCGTTCGTATCGCGCGAGGTCGAGCACGTGTCGTCGCGGAAATTGTGCGTTTCCGTGTTGCCAGGATGCGCTAGAATTTCGCTCCCGCTAGAGTACGGCTTCTCCAGCCTTCGCCGTTCGCGTAGCGACTGCGTCAGGACGACCAGATGTTTGCCTCACTCCCGATCTTCAAGCTGAGCGCCTTCGCGCTGCTCGTCAGCTCGACCGTCTATGTGCATTTCCGCGGGCGCGTGCGCCATTCGTTCGTGCGCCAGCTCACGGATCATTCGACCTTCATGGCGCCGTTCAACACGGTCATGTACCTGTTCTCGGCGGTGCCGACGCGGCAGCCTTACGTGGATCTGAAGCATTTTCCCGAGCTGGATGTGCTGCAGCAGAACTGGCAGATGATCCGCGACGAGGCGCTGCGTCTGTTCGACGAGGGCTACATCCGCGCAGCGGCCACCTACAACGATCTCGGTTTCAATTCGTTCTTCAAGCGCGGGTGGAAGCGCTTTTATCTCAAATGGTACGGGGAGTTTCTGCCCTCGGCGCAAGCGCTTTGTCCGCAGACCACGGCGCTGCTCGCAAACATCAAGTGCGTCAATGCCGCGATGTTCGCGCTGCTGCCGCCGGGGTCGCGGCTCGGCAAGCATCGCGATCCGTTCGCCGGATCGCTGCGCTATCACTTGGGGTTGTCGACGCCGAATTCCGAGCGGTGCGCGATCGTCGTCGACGGCGAGCCGTATTACTGGCGCGACGGCGAGGCGGTGATGTTCGACGAGACGTTCATCCACTATGCCTATAACGAGACCGACAAGCCGCGCCTGATCCTGTTCTGCGACATCGAGCGGCCGCTCAAGACGCCGATCGCCCGTTTCTTCAATCGCTTCTTCGGCAAACCGCTCGCGCGGGCAGCCGCGACGCAGAACGTCGACGGCGAAAAGGTCGGTTTCCTCAACAAGGTGTTCGGCTACGTCTATCACATCCGCTTGATCGGCAAGCGGATCCGCGAGCGCAGCGAAATCGGCTACCAGCTCTCGAAGTGGGGCTTCATTGCCGCCATCGTGGCGGCGATCTGGCTCATCTAATTAAGCGGCGGGGCAACTCTGCGCCGGTGGTCTGCCGGCGCTGCCGCTCGACATAGGCGCGGCGTACGTCTTTGCCCGATAATGGCTCACCTCATCCTGCGAGCCGTTCAGCCGACCGCTTCGATCTGCCTGTGACCACGACCGATCTGCTACTTGCGACCGTCGCCGCGGTCGGCGCCGGCGCCGTGAATGCGCTCGCGGGCGGCGGCACGTTGATCAGCTTTCCGGTGCTCATCGCCTTGGGCGTGCCGCCCATCGCCGCGAACATCACCAATGCCGTCGCCTTGTGCCCCGGCTATTTCGGCGCAACCCTCGCACAAGCGCGCCAGCTCGACGGACAACGGCGTCGGGTGACCGCGTTGCTGCCGGCAGCGATCGTCGGCGGACTCGTCGGTGCGCTCTTGCTGGTGCACACCGGCGAACGCACCTTCGCGGCGCTCGTGCCCTGGATGCTGACAATCGCTTCGCTCTTGCTTGCGGTGCAGGAGCCGGTGCGCGCCATGGTGCTGCGTCGCTCGGCCGACGGCGCTGAGGCCGGGCGCGCCGACCTGCTTGCGATCCTCGCTGTACTGGCTGCGTCGATCTACGGCGGCTTCTTTAGTGCAGGGATGAGCGTGCTACTCATGGCGGTGCTTGGACTGACGAGCTTCGAGAGTTTCACGCGTCTCAACGCGCTCAAACAGATCCTCGCGTTCGCCGTGAACGTTGCAGCCGTCGTGCTCTTCTTGGGCTCGGGCCGCGTGCTTTGGTCGGTCGCGGCGCTGATGGCGATCGGTGCGCTCGTCGGCGGCGCGCTCGGCGGACGCTTGGCGGGATGGATGAAGCCCGCGGTGTTGCGCTGGATCGTCGTGGCTACCGGCGCCGTGCTCGCCGTCGTGTATTGGATCAAGGGCGCTTAGCGCCCACGCTTTCAACCTTGCGCGAGCAGCGCGTCCACGAGCGGCGGCACGATCTCCCCAGCCGTGCCGCGGAGGAAACGGCCTTTCGAGAGATGTTCGGCAAGATCGCTGAACAAGCTGGGCTCGCGATTGATGACGAGCAGCGGTACGCCGCGTTCGGCGACGCGCTGGACGATAGCCATCGGCAGATGCGTTGCGCCCGATGTGCCGATGACGATGAGCAGACCCGCGCGCTCGGTGGCGGCGAGCGAGCTCAGATAGCGAAAGCGCGGTTCGTCGTAGCGCTCGTCGAACCACAGCACGTGCGGACGCGCGGGCGTACCGTCAGGGCACTTGAGCAATTCGCGCTCCCGTTCCCCGATCGCCTTGCCGCGTTCCCAGCGATCGCCGATCTCGGCCGGAATGGGAAAGCAGCGCGGGTCGCGATCGTCGAGCGAGCGCATGAAGTCGATATTGCCGTGGATCTGATACGTGCGCTCCAACGAGTTGCCGGCGCGCAGATGCAGCCCATCCACGTTTTGCGTGACGAGCAGAAAACGCTCTGCGGCGCCGCGCTCGGCCAATGCCTGTTCGAGCCGAGCCAGAGCAAGATGCGCGGCGTTCGGCGCGGCGGCACGGCAGACGCTGCGGCGATAAAGGTACCAGCCCCAGATTTCCTCGGGCATGCGCTCGAACGCGGCGCGTGTCGCCAGCTCTTCCGGGAAGTAATTGCGCGAGCCGATGCGCCAATAGCCTTCTTCGCCGCGGAAGGTCGGAATACCGCTTTCGGCGGAGATGCCCGCGCCTGTCAACACGAGGATCGTGCCGCTGCCGTTCCAGGCGGAGCCAAGCCACTTCGCGGCAGCTTGGATTTGTTCGGAAAGCTCGGGGTTGCTCATGCGTGAAACGTAGCACGAGATGACACGTGAGGCTGTCGGATTTGGTCGAGCAGCCACGTCCTTGGGTCCGGTGGATCCACTCTTGATCATGAAGGAGCGAATATGGCTACGAATACCGTGCGTTTGCATCGTGTGCTCAAAGCGCCGCCGGAGCGGGTGTACAAGGCGTTCATCGATGCGGACGCGATGGCGAAATGGCTGCCGCCCAACGGCTTTACGGGTCGGGTGCATCACAGCGACCCGCGCGTCGGCGGTACGTACAAGATGTCCTTCACGAACTTCGCTACGGGCCGTAGCCATACCTTCGGCGGCGAGTTCCTGGAGCTCGTGCCCGGCGAGCGGGTGCGCTATTCGGATCGATTCGACGATCCGAATCTCCCGGGCGAAATGGTCACGACGGTGACGTTGAAGAAGGTCTCGGTCGGCACCGAGGTGACGATCGTGCAAGAGGGGCTGCCCGAGATAATTCCGCTCGAGGGCTGTTATCTCGGCTGGCAGGAATCGCTCGTGCTGCTCGCCAAGCTCGTCGAAGCGGAGATCCCGGACGCGTAAGCCAAGGCGCGGCCGGATGCATTGCATTCGGCCGCGCTGCGCTCAGCGCGATGCGGCGGAGCGGCCGCGCCGCACCAGCGTGCTCTTGCCGAACAGCGATTCGACGAGGTCGACCGCGAGCTCGGCCGTTTTGTTGTGGATGTCCATCGCGGGATTGAGCTCCATGATGTCGAGCGAGCCCATGAGGCCGGTATCCGCAATCATCTCCATACAGAGCTGCGCCTCTCGATACGTGGGGCCGCCGGGCACGGTGGTGCCGACGCCGGGCGCAATCTCGGGATCGAGGAAATCGACATCGAAGCTCACGTGCAGATGCGTGTTCGCATCGAGCCCGTCGAGCGCTGCTTCCATGGTCTGGCGCACGCCCACTTCGTCGATGTGGCGCATGTCGAAGACATCGAGGCGCTGATCGTGCACGAAGCGTTTCTCGCCGGCGTCGACGCTGCGCACGCCGATCTCGCGAATCCAGGACGGTTCGATCGCTGGGACGTGACCGGCAAGTCCGATCAGCTCTTCAGGGCCGAAGCCGCAGAGACACGCGACCGGCATCCCATGCACATTACCCGTCGGCGACAGCTCGCTCGTGTTGAAGTCTGCATGCGCATCGAGCCACAGCACGCGCAGCTTCTTGTTCGTGGCGCGGCAATGCCGGGCGACCGCGCTGATCGAGCCGATGCTGAGACTGTGATCGCCGCCGAGCAGGATCGGCAGGCGCTCGTCGGAAAGCTCGGCATAGACCGCATCGTGGACGAGACGATTCCACGCGGTGACTTCGGCGAGATGACGGTATCCGTCGCGGCGCGCACGTTCGGGATTGGGCGGTCCGCTCAAATTGCCGCGATCGACGACCGTCAGTCCGCGGCTTTGTAACGCGCGCTGCAAACCGGCGACGCGCAATGCTTCCGGCCCCATCGAGGCGCCGCGATCGTTGGCGCCGACATCGGTCGGTGCGCCGATCAAGCTCACCGTTCGTTCGAAGAGCCTCATGACGGTTCCCCTCCGGCTGGCCTTTAGACGGCACGCGCGCCAGCGCGCAACGACGGTGCTTTGGCGACGAGGTCGCCGAACAGATCCTTCGGGTCGCCAAGAGCCGGAATCAGATCGAGCTCGCTCTGCGCACCGCCCACTTCGCGGTTCAGTCGTTCGAGGTACTTGAGCGCCGAGAAATCCTCGAGCGCAAAGCCGACGGAATCGAAGATCGTCACTTGCGCGTCGTGTTCGCGCGCACGGGTGCGGCCTGCGACGAGGTCGCTGAACTCGATCACCGGAATGCTTGCATCGAGCTGCTGGATTTCGCCTTCGATGCGCGATTGCGGCTCGAACTCGACGACGATGCGCGCGTCGGGGCGTGTGAGGATGACCGGGTGCAGCTCGGTCTTGCCGGGACAATCGCCGCCGACGGCATTCAAATGCATGCCCGCCTCGATCATCTCCGGCGTGAGCACGACGGCATTGCGTTTGTCGGCGGTCGCCGTGGTGACGATGTCCGCGCCTGCGACGGCCTCAGCAGTGGACTTGCACGGCGCGAACTCGAGATCGGCGAGCGCGAGCGCGTGCAGATTGCGCACGAGCTTGTCGGTGGCGCGCGGATCGGTGTCGTAGAGCCGCAGCTCGCGGATGCCGAGCATGCGATGGAACGCAAGCGCTTGGAACTCGGCCTGCGCGCCGTTGCCGATGAGTGCCATGACGCGGCTCGAGGGCCGCGCCATCCAACGCGCGGCGAGCGCAGACATCGCAGCGGTGCGCAGCGCCGTCGTGAAAGTGAGCTCGGCGACGAGGCGCGGATAGCCGGTCGCGACATCCGCGAGCACGCCGAATGCCGTGACGGTCAACAGACCTGCGGCGGTGTTCTTCGGATGGCCGTTTACGTACTTGAACGTGTACTCGCGTCCGTCGCTGATCGGCATGAGCTCGATCACGCCGACGGGCGAGTGCGTCGCGTGCCGCGGCGATTTGCTGAACTCGTCCCAGCGGCGGTAATCCGCTTCGATCGCGTTGGCGAGCCCTTCGATGAACGCCGCAGGACCGACGCGGCGGAGGATCTCTTTGACCCGTTCGATGCCGATGTACTGGACCATGAGCGTATCTGCCAAAGTGCCGGAAAGAAGCGCTCAGTGTTGGTCCGTGCGCAGTCAATGAACAGGCACGAAGCGTCCAAGATGCGCAAGCCCCTTGTGCAAACTGCTAGCCGGCGGTGGCAGAATGACAGCCTGCTTGCACGGGGTCTGCCATGGACGATCTCGACCGACAATTGCTCGCGCTCCTGCGCGACAACGCTCGTGCCTCCGTGGCTGCGCTTGCGAAGCAGCTGGGCGTCTCGCGCGGCACCGTGCAGAACCGCATGGCGCGTCTGGAAGAGCAGGGGATCGTGCTCGGCTACACCGTGCGCTTGAGGCCGCAGGGCGAGACGCGCGGCATCCGCGCCGTGATGACGATTGCGGTGGAGGGCAACCGCACGCAAGCGGTGTTGCGCGCGTTGCGCGGCGATCCGGCGGTCACTGCACTGCATACGACCAACGGCCGCTGGGACTTCGTGGCCGAATTGCACGCCGAAGACCTGCAAGAGTTCGACAGGATCATCTCGCGCATCAGCTTGCTCGAGGGCGTCTCCCAGTCCGAGACGAACATCCTGCTCACCACATATAAAGAGTGAGCAGTAACGAAATGAGAGGGCCTCGCCAGCCCGCGCGGCTCGACCGAAGGGCCGATTCAGGGAAAGGCGCATGCGCTCGCGCCTTTGATCTCTCCACACTGTGATCCCGATCGCACGTTCGCCGTCGGTTCGCTCTTTCAGCCGAAGGCTGCATCCCGTCGCCGCGAGTGAGAACTCGGTTGTTGAGCCGGGCCGGTGGTTTTACATAGTCTTACGCCGGGTTGGGGTTTCATCTTTGGTTTCTCGCACTACGAATCTCATGCGTTGGCTGGTCAGCACTCTCGCTCTCTCGCTCCTGTGGCTCGCGGGTCACGAAGCGGCGTATGCGGATGTGGACTCGCCGTTCGTTCGTCCTGCCGAGCTCGAACCCGATATCGCCTTCTGGCGGCGCGTGTACACGGAGGTCACGACGCGCGGCGGCTTGATTCACGACGCGTCGAATCTCGCCGTCGTCTACGAAGTGCTCGAATTTCCGGAAGACCTGCCGCCGCGGCAGCGCGCCAAGCGCATCGAAGACGCGAAGAAGAAGTACGTGCGCATCCTCGAGCGTCTCGCGCAAGGCGCCGAAGATCTGAGCCGTGAAGAGCAGCGGGTGAAGAACCTATGGCCGAAGAACACGCGGCGCGCGCGCTTCGAGCAGGCAGCCGAAGAGATGCGCTTTCAGCTCGGCCAAGCCGATCGTTTCCGCGAGGGCCTGATCCGTTCGGGCGCCTGGCGCGATCACATCGAAAAGACGTTCACGAGCATGGGGCTGCCGCGCGAGCTCGCCGCGCTGCCTCATGTCGAGTCGTCCTTCAATCCTTATGCGTATTCGAAGGTCGGCGCCGCTGGCATGTGGCAGTTCATGCGCAGCACCGGGCGGCGATTCCTGCGCATCGATGCGGTCGTCGACGAGCGGCTCGATCCGTACCGTTCGACCGAAGCGGCGGCGCGTTTTCTCGAACAGAACTACATCGTGCTCGGCTCGTGGCCGCTCGCGTTGACGGCCTACAACCACGGTCCCGGCGGCATGCGCCGTGCGCAAGAGACGCTTGGGACGAGCGACATCGTCACGATCGTCAGACAGTACAAGAGCCGCACCTTCGGTTTCGCCTCGCGCAATTTCTACGTCGCCTTCCTGGCCGCGCTCGAGATCGACGCCAATCCCGAGAAGTTCTTCGGACCGATCAAGCGCGATCCGCCGGATACCAGCATCACGCTCACGATGCCGGCGCACGTGCCCGCGCGCAGCGTCGCCGACGCGCTCGGTCTCGATCGCGAGGAGCTGCGCTTGTTGAATCCGGCATTGCTGCCGCCCGTGTGGAACGGTGCAAGGCCGATCCCACGCGGCTTCGAGCTACGCGTTCCCTCGCGTATCGACGTCGCGCAAGCGCTCGCCAAGATCGAAAGCCTGCGTGCGCCGGTGCAGCTCGCCGAAAGTCTGCACCGCGTCGCTCGCGGCGAGACGCTTTCGACAATCGCCGCGCAGTACGGCGTGAGCGTGCGCGCGCTCGCCGAGCTCAACGGCCTCGAGCGGCCTTATCTCATTCGTGTCGGACAAGTGCTGGCGCTGCCCACGAAGACCGGCGCCGCACCGGCGGCCGTGGCCGCACGTACGCAGCAGGCGCCCGAGCGTCCGCGCGCCGTGCCGCCCACGGGCGTCGTCGGCGCGCAGGACAGCTACGTCGTACGTCGCGGCGACACCTTGTCCAAGATCGCAGCGCGTTACGGCTTGAGCGAAGAGAAGCTCATGGAGCTCAACAACATCCGCAACCGCAACTTCATCTACGAAGGTCAGGTATTGGCGCTCGCGGATTCGGCGCGCGCTGCACCGCCCGTCGAAGCGACGGTTGCCGTGGACAATGCCGTGACCGTACAGTCGTCCGCGCCGCTCATCGCGGCCGAAGCGGCCGAGCCCACCACGGAGCGCGAAGCCGAAGAAATGGGACCCGCGCTCGTGCCCGGCACGCATGCGGCGGTCTCGGCCGACCCGAGCGATTATTCGGTGCATCCTGACGGCACGATCCGCGTCCAAGCGGCCGAGACGCTCGGCCATTACGCGGAGTGGCTCGGGCTGCGGGCAAGCCATTTGAGACAGATCAACAAGATGTCGTATGCCACGCCGGTCGTGATCGGCCGCTCGCTCAAGCTCGATTTCTCGAAGGTCTCGCGCGATGAGTTCGAGGCAAAGCGCATCGAGTACCACCGGCAGCTGCAGGAAGCGTTCTTCGCGCGCTACCGGATCAAAGGCAACGAGCTGCACATCGTGCGTCCCGGCGAATCGATCTGGGTGCTCGCCCAGCAGCGCTACAACATTCCCATCTGGCTGCTGCGCCAGTACAACCCGGACGTCGATTTCGGCAGCGTCCGTCCGGGCACCAAGCTCATCATCCCGATCGTCGAGCCGATCGCAGCGGCGGAGGCGGCTGCCTGATGCGCGCCGGCGCGTTCCTGTTGGCGATCGCGCTCGCCGGGTGTGCGACCGGGCAGACCTACGAGGGTGCCCGGCGCGCGCCGGATGAGGTGGCGCGGATCAGCGGCGATTTGCGCGTGACCGCGGCACCGGTCACAGTGATCCTGCGCAAAGTCGACGATTATCAGCTCGGCTGGAGCGAGAGCTCGGTCGATGTCCTGCCCGGCGAGCACAAGCTGCTCGTCGATTGTCGGATTGCGGAGACAGCGAGCGTGACGCGGCACGTCGTGCAGGCCGAGGTGTACGCCGGCGAGCATTACCGCCTCGTGGCACAGACCGGTCCCGGCGTGCGCGATTGCGCGAGCGTCACGCTCGAGCTCATCGATTGAAGGCTGTGCTCGATGCGATGCCGCCGTGCGCAGTATCTTCTGCCGCACGAGCCCGGCATCGAAGCACGTTATAATTGCCGACAGCAATGACTATGCTGCTGCCCAGATTCGTTCTTGCGTTCAGCGCCCTGACAGGGGCGGCACTTGCCTTCGCCGATGCGAACCTGCCGTCGTCGGCGTTGATCTCGGCATCGAATACCGAAGCGGCGCTGCCGATGGCGGACAGCGTCCTGGTGCGCAAGTCCGAGCGTCGTCTGTATCTCATGCGGCAGGGCGAGGTCCTGCGCTCGTACAACATCCGGCTCGGCTTGCGGCCGGAGGGCCATAAACAACACGAAGGCGATTATCGTACGCCCGAGGGCAAGTACCGTCTGACCCGGCGCAATCCGAACAGCGAGTATTTCCTGTCCATTCTGATCGACTACCCCAATGCGCAGGACGTCGAGCGGGCTCGCCGCATGGGCTTGAATCCGGGCGGCGCCATCATGATCCACGGCGAGCCGAACGTTCCGCGTAAGCCGCGCGAGTATTACGCCAACGTCGATTGGACCGAAGGTTGTATCGCGGTGTCGAACTCCGACATGGTGGAGATCTGGCTGATGACGCCGCCGAATACGCCCATCGAGATCGCTCCGTGAGCGAGAAACACACCTCCGCCTCCGTCACGCAGATCGACGGAGACAGCGATACGTTCGTCGACGCGCAGGTCTCGCCGCTCGGCAGCCTCGAGAACCTGTCGCAGCGCGAAGTCCAGCAGCTGCTCGACTCCGGCAAGGGCGGTGTCTACGACCTGTTCCGCCGTTGCGCGCTCGCAGTGCTTTCCTCGGGGCTCGAATCCGACGACGTTCGTTCGATTTTCGAGCGCTATGCGGATTTCGAGATCCGCTTCGGGCGTCAGCCGTGGGGCATCAGGCTCGAGCTCAGGAACGCGCCGCCGAGCGCGTTCGTCGACGGGCAGATGATCCGCGGCATCAAGGAGCACCTGTTCGCCGCGCTGCGCGACATCATCTATATCCACGACGCCATCCTCGGCACACAGCGTTTCGATCTCAAGGATCCGAGCAGCATCACGAACGCCGTCTATCACATCCTGCGCAATGCGCGGGTGCTCGATTACAAGGGACGGCCGAATCTCGTGGTGTGCTGGGGTGGACACTCGATCAGCTCGACCGAGTACGACTACACGAAGCGCGTCGGTTACGAGCTCGGGTTGCGGGGGTTGAACGTCTGCACCGGCTGCGGCCCCGGCGCCATGAAAGGTCCGATGAAGGGTGCCACGATCGGCCACGCCAAGCAGCGCATTCGCGACGGGCGTTATATCGGCATCACCGAGCCCGGCATCATCGCGGCCGAGCCGCCGAACGCGATCGTCAATCAACTGGTGATCATGCCGGACATCGAGAAGCGTCTCGAAGCGTTCGTGCGCTGCGCGCATGGGATCGTCGTCTTCCCGGGCGGTGCCGGCACGGCCGAGGAAATCCTCTATCTGCTCGGCATCCTGCTCGATCCGGAGAATGCCGAGCAGCCGTTCCCGGTCGTCTTCACCGGTCCGCCGACCTCCGCCGAGTATTTCGAGCAGATCGATCGATTCATCGGCGCGACGCTCGGGGCCGCAGCGCAGCGCCGCTACAAGATCGTGATCGGCGATCCGGCGCAGGCGGCGCGCGAGATTGCACGCGGCATCGATGCCGTGCGCGAGTTCCGGCGCGCCCGCAGCGATTCGTACAACTTCAACTGGCTGCTCAAGATCCCCGGCGATTTTCAGCAGCCGTTCGAGCCCACGCACGACGCGATGGCGCGACTCGAGCTGCGCCGCGATCTCGATCCGCACCTCATGGCGGTCAATCTGCGGCGCGCGTTCTCGGGGATCGTGGCCGGCAATGTCAAGGAGCAGGGGATTCAGGCGATCGAGCGCCACGGACCGTTCGAGCTGCGCGGCGACAAGGAGATCATGCGCCTGCTCGATGAGCTGCTGACTTCTTTCGTGCAGCAGCGGCGCATGAAGCTCGCCGGCGAGTACCGGCCCTGCTATCGGCTGGTCTCATGAGCAAGCTGACGATCCGATATCGCTTCACGCTGCCCGATTCCTCCGAACGCATCTTTACGTTGGAGATGGATCGCGACACGGCGGAGCTCAAACCGTCGACGCGTACGGATCTGCCGGCATGGACCGAGCTCGGTTTCAATCAATGTGCCGGCTGTCCGTTCGAAACGGCGCGCGTGGCGCGCTGCCCGGCGGCGGTGCACCTGGCCGGCGTGATCGACGGCTTCGAGGATCTGGTGTCGTACGACACGGTGCGCGTGACCGTCGACAGCGAGGAGCGCTCCGTGACGGCGACCCTGTCCGCCCAGCAGGCCTTGGCGTCGCTCATGGGACTCGTCATGGCATCGAGCGGCTGTCCGCGCACGGCGGTGTTCCGGCCCATGGCGCGATTTCATCTACCGTTTTCGAACGAAGCAGAAACCGCCTATCGCGTGGCGTCGATGTATCTCGTCGCGCAGCACTTTGCCGACCGAGACGGGGCTGCCGCCGACGTCAAGCTCGAGCGCTTCGAGAGCGTTTATCGGGGAGTGCACGCGGTCAATCGCGGCATCGCGCAGCGGCTGCGGGCCGCGACGCGGCAGGATGCAATCGTCAACGCGGTGGTCTTGCTCGATGTCTACAGCAGCTTGGTGCCCGCCGCGATTCACGATCTGCTCGAGGAGATCCGGCCCGCATTCAGCGCGCTCCTGCGCAACGAGTGACCGGACCAGGACGCACGTCGACGGCGCGGCGGACGGCACCGTCGCACTAGCAGGTCACTTCTTGTCTTTGGGGTCCTTGTCCCAGCTGTGTCGGACCTTGTCCGTCCAGCTCTTGTAGCTGGCCCAGCTATAGAGCGAGCGAGTGATTGCTGCGTGACGCGAGCTGGTGGGGCGACGATCGAGCCAGTTGCGCTGCGAGTCGCGCTCGCCCGCGCGGACGATGCTCTTGGCCTCACCGGCCCAGGCGCGGTGACGTCCGGTCGCCGTCATTTCATCCGGTTTGTGCTCTGACATGATCGTGCTCTCCTGTGTGAGCGACGGTATCGACCGAGCACATGCGGGAGTGAGGAACTGGATCACATGCGCTGAACGGCGTCGCGTAAGTGCGACAGCCATCGCAATTGCGCGACATCTACATGCGCCTCGCGCGCGATGGCAGACGGCGAGATGCGCGGATTTAACAGGCGATTATTGCTTATCGCGCATGCAACGCAGGCGTTGCGCGCCGCGCTGGGAACCGAGCGAGGGGCGTGTGTGTTTTCTCGCGCGCTTGGGTAAAGCGCGACCGATCACACCACGGCCGCGGGCGTCGGCGACGTCATCGACGCGGCGGTGAGCGAGGACGTGAGAGCCGGCGTGCCCGGCGGAATTTCCACGGGGCGGCGTTGCGCCAGCCAGCCGACCAACGGTACCCATTGGTCGAGGTCCTCGCGGACGAGATAGGGTTTCATCTCGAACAGGCCGATGCCGGCCTCTGCCGTGCGGATGTAGTTCTGCGAGTCGCGCAGCGTCGCGATCACCGGGATGTGCAGCGTCTCGAGAAAGCGCATCAGCGACTTGTAGATGAGCGTGTTTTTCTTGACGCGATTGGCGATGACGGCGATGCGATGCTCGTCGCGCCGGATCTTGGCGACGAGGAGCAGGTCCGAGATGCACTTCGCTGCGGCATGGATGTCGATGTCCGACGGCAGCACCGGGACGAGCACGGCCGTGGCGTTGCGCGTGATGTCCGGCAGGCGCTGCGGCTCCAGGGCCGCCGGCGTGTCGATGACGAGCCGTTCGGTGTCGGGCGGCAGGCGCATCGCGAAGCTGCGCGTCACGCGCGAGTTGCGTTCGTAGCCTGCGATACCGTGGATCGGAATGCGGTGTTTGTCGCGCTTGGCGAGCCAGCGCATGCTGGAGCCCTGCGCGTCGAGATCCATCAGGGTCGGCCGCAGCCCGGCGACCGCGAAATAACTCGCCAGATTGGTCGCGATCGTGCTCTTACCCGAGCCGCCTTTGGGATTGAGGACGACGATCTTCTGCATGCGGGTGCGCGATCGATTTGACTAAAAGTGCTCCACAGAGCCTACGTTTGGTATTGCGCTGACGCAATACCAGGACTGTGACCATGGTCACCCCATGCAATGAACCTGGCTGTGAGTCGTCTCACATCGAACGCAAATCGATCGCCGTAGAGTCGTGCGCGACAGCCGAGGTGAATGCACATGGAAATCCTGTTGTTGTGGGTCGACGAGCTCGATGATGCCGTGCATGCCCTTCGTCATCTGGCTCCGCGGATCCTCTCGACGATCCTGCCCGTGGCGCTCGTGGGCCTGGCGGGCTTCATCTTGGTCCACTGATTCTGCCGACTAGCCTGCCGTAGGCCGCGCGCATGTGGCGCGCTCGGCCGGCGGCGTGCTTCTCGCCGTCGCGGCCGACGGCCGTTGCTCTTTCCCGCGCTCGAAGTCGCCGGGCGGCCTCTTGATTCCTGTCCGCGCCGTCCCCATACGCACCGGCTCGAATTCCCGTTGTGTGCCGGTTCGGAGGATACGAAAACAATGAGCGAAGCGACGGTGGCGCAAACCCTGGGGTTTCAGGCGGAGGTCAAGCAGCTGCTCAAGCTGATGATCCATTCGCTCTACAGCCACAAGGAAATCTTTCTCCGCGAGCTCATCTCCAACGCATCGGATGCCTGCGACAAGCTGCGTTTCGAGTCGCTCGCGCGGCCGGAGCTGATGGAGGGTGGCGGCGAGCTGGCGATCACCATCGAAACGGATCCGAAGGCACACACGGTCACCATCATCGACAACGGCATCGGGATGACGCGCCAGGAGGCGATCGAACATCTCGGCACCATCGCCAAGTCGGGGACGGCCGAATTCCTCTCGAAGCTCACCGGCGATCAAAAAAAGGACGCGCAGCTGATCGGCCAGTTCGGCGTGGGCTTTTATTCCTCGTTCATCGTGGCCGACCGGGTCGAGGTGTTCTCGCGCAAGGCCGGTGAGCCGGCGAGCGCGGGCGTGCATTGGTCGTCGCGCGGCGACGGCGAATTCACGGTGGCCAATGTCGACCTCGCGCAGCGCGGCACCAAGATCGTGCTGCATCTGAAGGAGGGCGAGCACGAGTTCGCCGACGAGTGGCGCATTCGCGGGCTGGTACGCCGCTATTCCGATCACATCGCCTTCTCGGTACGGATGCGCAAGTCGCAGACCAGCGAAGAGCTCGAGACGGTCAATCACGCGCAGGCGCTCTGGACGCGGCCGCGCAACGAGATCAAGGACGAGGAATACAAGGAGTTCTACCGGCACATCTCCCACGATTTCGCCGATCCGCTCGCCTGGTCGCATGCCAAGGTCGAGGGCAAGAAGGAATACACGTGCCTGCTCTATGTCCCCTCGCGTGCGCCGTTCGATCTCTGGCATCGCGAAGGCGTGCGGGGGCTCAAGCTCTACGTGCGCCGCGTGTTCATCATGGACGATGCCGAGCAGTTCCTGCCCCTCTATCTACGCTTCGTGAAGGGCATCGTCGACTCGGCCGATCTGCCGCTCAACGTCTCGCGCGAGATGCTGCAGCAGGATCCGGCCATCGACTCGATGCGCACGGGGCTCACGCGCCGTGCGCTCGACATGCTCGCAAAGCTCGCCAAGGAAGAGCCCGAGAAGTACGCCACGTTCTGGAAGGAGTTCGGGCTCGTGCTCAAGGAAGGTCCGGCCGAGGATCCGGCCAACAAGGAGCGCATCGCCAAGCTCCTGCGCTTTGCCAGCACCCACACGGATCAGCAAGAGCAGAACGTCTCGCTCGACGAATACGTGGCGCGCATGAAGCCGGGCCAGAACGCGATCTACTACGTGATCGCTGATACCTTTGCCGCGGCGAAGTCGAGCCCGCATCTCGAAGTGCTGCGCAAGAAGGGCATCGAGGTGCTGCTGCTGTCGGATCGCATCGACGAATGGATGATGGATCACCTGCGCGAGTACGACGGCAAGCCGCTGCGCAACGTCGCGCGCGGCGAGCTCGATCTGAGCGGCGTGCAGACCGAAGAGGAGAAGAAGGCGCAGGAGTCGCTCTCGAAGGAGCACGAGTCGCTCATCGAGCGGATCAAGAAAGTGCTCGGCGAGCGCGTGAGCGACGTGCGCACCACGGTGCGCCTGGCGGACTCGCCCGCATGTCTCGTGCTCGGCGAGCACGACATCGGCACGCAGATGCGCCGCATTCTCGAAGCGGCAGGGCAGAAGGCGCCGCAGGCCAAGCCCGTGCTCGAGATCAATCCGACGCATCCGCTCCTGCAGCGCATGAGCGGAACCAGCGACGATGCCACGTTTGCCGATCTCACGCTGCTCGTGTTCGAGCAGGCGATGCTGGCCGAAGGCGGTCAGCTGCCCGAGCCTGCGGTGTTCGTGCAGCGTCTGAACCGCCTGTTGCTGGCGCAGGTGTGACGCTTGGACGGCTGGAGCGCTCGGCGCTCCAGCCGCATGCCCGTCAGGGTTGCTCGATCGCGAGCAGCTCGATGTCGAAGACGAGCGTCGAGTTGGCCGGAATCAGCCCGCCGCCCATCTCGCGTTCGCCGTAGGCAAGATGCGGCGGCACGATCAGGCGACGTCGGCTGCCGACCCGCATGCCTTGCACGCCCTCGTCCCAGCCCTTGATGACTGTTCCCGCGCCGATCGTGAAGCGGTACGGCTGGCCGCGATCGCGCGAGCTGTCGAATTTGCGGCCCTTGTTCTCTTCCGCGTACGGGTCGTAGAGCCAACCTGTGTAGTGCACGACGGCGCGTTGGCCCTGCGAGATGCCTTCACCCGGTGCGACGTGCAAGTCGATGCGTTGCAGCTCGGTGACGGTGATCGGTCCCGTCGGCAAGCGTTGCCTGCCGGACGAAGCGTCCTCGTTCGAACAGCCGACCGCGAGCGTCGCCATGAGCGCCAAGGTCAGCGCGCGCATTTTCCCGTGAAGCATGAGCATCGATTCGTAGCTGGATGGTGTCGAAGCGAGCGCCGGCAGCGTGACCGGCGCGCTTTCATTTTACGGGCTGTGCTCGTCTACCGGCGCAGCGGTTACTTCACGCCGGGATTGATCGCATACGTGCCGGTGATGCGCGCTTCGGCGAGCACGTGCGGACGCAGCGCTTCGAGTGCTTGCGGACCGGTGAAATCGTCCGGTAGATCGAGCCGGTCGCAGTCGAGCGCATACAGCGTGAAGTGATAGCGGTGCACCCGCATGTCGTTCCACGGCGGGCACGGGCCGTCGTAGCCGCGATACGTGCCGGCCATGTCGGTGTCTCCGGCGAACCAGCTCGTATAGTCGTTGATGCCCTGGCGCGCGCCCGGCGGTCCCTTCAGGTCTTTCTTGCCGCCTGCGACGATGCCGTCCGAGCATTCGCCCGCTGCGATCTCGCTGACCGACGGCGGAATGTCGATCATCACCCAATGATAGAAATCGGCGCGTGGCAAGCTCGCCGGTACGACACGGCCTTCTTTGTTCACGTCGTCGGGTTTGCTCGGTGCATCGGGATCGACGCAGATGAGCGCGAACGAGCGGGTGCTCGCGGGGGCGCCGGTCCATTTCAGATGCGGGTTGTGGTTTGCGGCCAAGCGGATGTGCAGCACGGGGTCGTGTGCCCCGAACGCAAACTGCTCCGGAATGGGCTGATCGTTGAGAAAGCTAGCGGATGTAAGCTGCATGGCGGCCTCTTAGGCTCCGTCGGTTTTGGCGGAAAGTGTGCCATTCAAAGCCGCGCGAACGCCATGCAGTTCCACGGCGTTGTTGCGGTCTTGCGGTGCAGCTGCGCTGTCCGGCCTAGCGGGCCAGTTCGGCAAGGACCGTGCGGACGGTTTCGATCGCCCAATCGAGCTCGGGCTTCTCGATGATGAGCGGCGGCGCGAAGCGGATCACCGTCTCGTGCGTGTCCTTTGTCAGGATGCCGGCGCGCACCAGCCGCAGCGCGACGTCCCGGGCGCGGATGCGCGCGGGATCGAATTCCATGCCGCACCAAAGTCCTTTGCCGCGCACGTCGCGCACGAGCGGACAGTCGATGCGCCGCAATCCCGCGAGCAAATATTCGCCGAGCTCGGCGCTGCGGGCGACCAGATTCTCTTTTTCGAGAACGTCGAGCGCAGCGAGTCCCACTGCCGCGGCGAGCGGATTGCCGCCGAAGGTGCTGCCATGATCGCCGGGGGTGAAGACGTTCATCACGTCGCGTCTGGCGAGAAAGAGCGACACGGGCAGAAGTCCGCCGCCCAGCGCCTTGCCGAGTATGAGTCCATCCGGGCGTACGCCTTCGTGATCGCAGGCAAGCAAACGTCCCGTGCGGCCGAGACCGGTCTGCACTTCATCGGCGATCAACAGGACGTTGTGCGCGCGGCAGATCTCGGCGCAGCGCGCCAGATAGCCGGCCGGCGGAATGCGGATGCCTGCTTCGCCTTGCATCGGTTCGACGATGAAGGCAGCCGTATTCGGCGTGATGGCGCGCTCGAGCGAATCCGCATCGCCGAACGGCACGATGCGTACGCCGGGCATGAACGGCCCGAAGCCGTCGCGATATTGCGGTTCCGTCGACAATGCGACGACGCCGAGCGTGCGGCCATGGAAATTGCCTTCGCAGGCGATGATTTCGGCGCGATCGGCGGCGACGCCCTTGACCTTGTACGCCCATTTGCGCGCGGCCTTGAGCGCCGTTTCGACCGCTTCGGCGCCGGTGTTCATCGGCAGCGCCATGTCCATTCCCGTCATCTCGCAAGCGCGCTCAAGGAACGGTTGAAGCCGATTGGTGTCGAAGGCGCGCGACACGATCGCAAGGCGCTGCGCTTGTTCGGTCAAGACGGCGACGAGCGCGGGATGCGCATGGCCGTGGCTGACGGCCGAATACGCGCTCATCATGTCGAGGTAACGCCGGCCCGCGTCGTCCCATACGAATACGCCCGAGCCGCGGACCAAGGTGACGGGCAGGGGCTCGTAGTTGCGTGCGCAGACGTCCTTGCGAGGAGCGCGTCCGCTGAGTCGTTCTTCGTTCATGGCGATTGCCCGGCACGCCGGGCCTGACTGCATGCGTGTGCAAATAGTGCGCAAGCATGGTAGCCGGGCACGTTTTGCCATGCCAACCGCTTCTGCATGGCGTGTCGATCCGCTACCCTCGCGCCATGATGCAGACGTCCACACAAGAGAAAAGCGAAGCGGCGATCATTCCCGGTCCTGCCGGGGATCTCGAAGCCGTCATCGATTACGCACAAGGCGCCAAGGCGACCGAGATCGCCGTCGTGTGTCATCCGCATCCGCTGCATGGCGGCACGATGACGAACAAAGTCGCGCACATGTTGGCGAAGTCTTTCAATGCCGCGGGCATCACCGCGATTCGCTTCAACTTTCGCGGGGTCGGCCGCAGCGCCGGCAGCTACGCGGACGGAATCGGCGAGACGGAGGATGCGCTTGCGGTGATCGAGTGGGCGCGTGCGCGCTGGAGCGGTGCGGCGGTGTCGGTCGCGGGTTTCTCTTTCGGCGGTGCAGTGGCGATCCGTGCGGCAGCCGCCAGTCAGCCGGCACGGCTGATCACCGTTGCGCCGGCCGTCGATCGCGTGCACGTGCCGGTCGATCGTCTGCCGCGTTGTCCGTGGCTGGTCATTCAAGGCGATGACGACGATGTCGTGACGCCCGAATCGGTCCGCACATGGATCGAGCAGCTGCCGACGCAGCCGGAGCTCAGGATGCTTTCCGGTGTCGGACACTTCTTCCACGGTCAGTTGAACCGTCTCAAAGAAACGGTGCTCGATTGGCTCGACGCACAAGGCGCATCGGGCAGGAGCGCGGAGTGATCGATTCGCTCAAGAAGCTGTTCGGGCGCGAGCCGCCGGTGACGGGCGTGCTCGAGACGCGCGAGCCGATCGAGCTCGCCACGGCTGCGCTGCTGCTCGAGCTTGCGCGCGCAGACTTTTCCGAGTCGCGCGAGGAGATCGAGGCGATCCGCCATCTGCTCGAACGCCGCTTCGGGTTGAGCGGCGCGGCGCTCGATCAGCTCATCGATGACGCGCAGCGCCGCGCCGACAACGCGGTGTCGTTGCACGAGTTCACGCACCGGCTCAATCGGGAGCTGTCCGAGGAAGAGAAGCTGACCATCGTCGAGATGCTCTGGCGCGTCAGTCACGCCGATGGCCACATCGACAAGCACGAGGAGCATCTCGTGCGGCGCATTGCAGGGTTGCTGCACATCTCGGACCGCGATCGGGTCCGCTTGAAGCTGAAGGTCGTGGTGGACGGCTGAGGATGGCGGCGTTGCCGCCGGGGCGGGGTGGCATCCTTGCTCGTGCCGCATCCGGCGAGGATTGCGCCGGATACGTGCATCGAGACGGAGCGCGCGCGAGGCGCGCTCCGGCGGGGGAAATGATTAGTTCACCATTTCCTTCAGGTTCTTGAGCGGAGCGATGCGCACCTTCTTGGAGGCGGGCTTCGCCTTGAAGATCATCTTCTCGCCGGTGAAGGGGTTGATGCCTTCACGGGCCTTCGTGGCGGGCTTCTTCACGACCTTCATCTTCAGCAGGCCGGGCAGGGTGAACAGGCCCGAGCTACGCAGGCTCTTCCGCACGACGCCGCTGAGCGATTCGAACACATCGGCGACCTGCTTCTTCGCAAGGCCCGTGTCCTTAGAAATCTGCGCAAGGATCTCCGACTTAGTCGGCGCTGCGTTTTTCTTTGCCATTTAAATGATCTCCTGTGTGAGTGACGAATCGCGCCGTCTTATGCCGAGCGGTCGCGGACGAAATGCAAGTCGCGCGGGAAAATAGCACAAGATTTGCCGCGGATTAAGCAGCGCCGCGCTTTTTTTTGCCTATTTTTTAAGGCTCGGACGCTCTTGCCGGTTCGTCGAGTCGCCGTTTCACGGCACTCCGTCAACCCGCTTGGAACTCGCGCTTGAGCTTGGCCGTGATCGGCGTCGTCTCGCCTGCCGGCGTCACCGAGATGTCGAAGACCAGGATCTCGGTACCGGAAATCGACAGCTCGCCGATGTAATAGATCGCATCCCCTTCCGAAACGCGGCGCATCTCCAGGTTCTTGAGCTGGCCGTTGAGATTGTAAGCGTCGACCTGAACGTCGCCTTCGACCGGCTTGCGGGGGGTATGCGGCGCCTGCCGCTTGAGGATCGTGACGTTGAGCATCACGCGGTTGCTGCTGCGGCGGATGCCGTAGGCGCGAGCGACCTCCGGGGTGAGCTGATCGGTGCGCAACGCGTTGAAGTGCACCTCGTAATCGCCTTCTTCTTTGAAGGTCTGTTCTGCGGGCATCGCGGGCGCGACCGTACGTCGGGCATCGCTCCCGCACCCGCTCAGAAGGAGGAGCGCTGCACAGACCGGGAAAACAAGGGCGGATCGTGTTCTCGTCATGAGAGCCTCCTTCGGTACTGACCTCGCCCGGCGATTATGGACGAGGAGTGCGAACGAGCGCCGTCAGTACGTTCCTCAGCCCGCTTCAAGAAATGAGGATGGCGAGCGCTTGCAGACCGATGATCACGAAGAGCGCGGACAGGTCGAGCCCGGCGATCGGCGGGATGATGCGCCGGACCGGCCGCAGGATCGGCTCGCACAGGCTCTGCAGGAGCATGGCGCCGGGGCTGTAAGTGCCGGGCGCGATCCAGCTGAGCAGCGCATAGAGCAGCACCGCGAACGTGTAGAACTGCAGAATCGTCAGGACCAGGCTGAGCAGCGCTACATAAACGAATTGGCCGAGCGTGAATACGAACGGGTAGGCGCCGAGCAGCCACAGCACCGCCGTGGCGGCGAATTGGACGACGAGCAGCGCGACGATCGAGGCGGTGTCGGTCTTGCCGATCGGCGGCAGGATCCGGCGCAGCGGCAACACGAGCGGATTGGTCAAGCGAATGACCGCCTGCGAGAGCTGATTGCGCGAGTCGGCGCGCACCATCGGCAGCAGAACGCGCAGCAGGAACACGATTACGAGCAGGACCTGCAGGAGCGTTCTGACGATGAATATGAGAGCGTCCATTTCGAAACCTGCGGGGTATCGACCTTTTTCGCCTGAAGCTTAGTGCGTGTGCGCGAGACCGGTACTCGGCAGAGCCGCCATCAGCTCGGATCCTTACCGAACTCGCGCGCCAGCTCGGCGGAGCGCCGCGCGGCTGCGGCCACCGCTTCGGCGAAGGCCGCGCGGATGCGGTGCGCTTCGAGGACGTTGAGCGCGGCTTCCGTCGTACCGCCCTTTGAAGTGACCTGCTGACGCAGGACGGCGGCGGATTCGGTCGCCTGGCGCGCCATGCATCCCGCGCCGTAGGCGGTTTCGACGGCGAGCTTGCGGCTCACCTCGCGCGTAAGTCCAAGCGTGACGCCTGCTTCTTCGAGCATCTCGATCAGCAAGAAGAAATAGGCGGGGCCGCTGCCCGAGACGGCGGTGACCACGTCCATCTGCGCTTCGTCGCTCAACCAAAGCGTGGCGCCCACTGCGCCAAGAATCTGCTCGGCAGCCGCACGATGCGCTTCGGGAACGCCCGGCGTCGCGAACAGGCCGGTCATGCCGCACCCTTGCAATGCGGGGCGGTTGGGCATGCAACGCACGACCGGCAGTCCCGACCAGCGCTCGATATCGCTCGCGAGAATGCCGGCTGCGACCGAAATGATGAGCGGCCGGCGCACCGCGAACGCATCTTTGAGCGCGAGGGTGACGGTACGCAGATCCTGCGGCTTGACCGCGAGAATGACGATGTCGGCTTGCCGGACCGCTTCGTCGTTGCTGGCGGCGGTGCGTACGCCGTAAGCAGCGCGCAGCTGTTCGAGCTGGCTGGCCACCGGGTCGGCGACGATGATTTCTTGCGGCGCACGACCGCGCGCGATGAGCCCGCCGATCAGGCTGCGCGCCATGTTGCCGCCGCCGATGAAAGCAATATGCGATGACATGGAAGAGAGTCTACAAGCAAAGCGCGGCGAGCGGGGCTCGCGCGCCGTTCAAACCTTGGCCGGCCTCGGACCGAAGAGCGCGGTGCCGATGCGGACCCATGTTGCGCCTGCGGCGATCGCCGCTTCGAGATCGTCCGACATGCCCATGGAGAGCGTATCGAGCTCGAAGCCGCGCGCATTCAGCTCGTCGCGATGACGCGCGAGCTGCTCGAACCAGTGCCGTTGCGCGTCGAACGTGTCCGACGGCGGCGGGATGCACATGAGGCCGCGCAGCTTGAGTCTCGGCAGCTCGCGGACACGCTCGGCCAGCGCGACGAGGCCGCTTGGCTCGATGCCGCCTTTGCCCGGCTCGTCTTCGAGACGCACCTGAATGCACACGTTGAGCGGCGGCGCATGAAACGGGCGCTGCTCGTTCAAGCGCACGGCAATGCGTTCCCGGTCGAGGGTGTGCACCCAGGCAAAGCGCTCGGCCACGGCGCGGGTCTTGTTCGATTGCAGCTGCCCGGTGAAGTGCCATACGAGGTCCAAGTCGGCCAACGCATCGAGCTTCGGCAGCGCCTCCTGCAGGTAGTTCTCCCCGAAATCGCGCTGCCCGAGCTCGGCGAGCGCCCGCAGCGCCTCGGCCGGTTGCCCCTTGCTGATTGCGACCAGTCCGACGGAATCGGGCGGTCGGCCATATTTAGATGTTGCGGATGCGATGCGCGTCCGGGTTTCGCGGAAGCGACTTAGCAGAAGATCGCGGTCCATCGAGGTTCGGTTCTCGGTCGCGGCTAATGCGGTGTCGGGGGCGGATCTAGGCGGAAAGTGCGGACCAGTTAACATATTTGGCTCGATACCGCTCCGCTATACTCGCATGCGTTCTCTCCAGCTCGCGAGGCGTGTTCGCGTGCGAGGTTTCCGTTCCCTGAACGCATGACCTTACGCGGTGAGGACCCGGAACCTCCAACCCGCTTCGTGGGGAAGGGACCAAAGGAAACGTTCATGCCTGTCGATATCGCGCAGCTACTCGCTTTCGCCGTCAAGAATAACGCCTCCGACTTGCACCTGTCCGCGGGCGTGCCGCCGATGATTCGCGTGGACGGCGACATGAAGCGGATCAATATGCCGCCGCTGACGCACAAGGAAGTGCACAGCATGGTGTACGACATCATGAACGACAAGCAACGGAAGGCTTACGAAGAATTCTACGAGACGGACTTCTCTTTCGAGATTCCGAAGCTCGCGCGCTTTCGCGTCAACGCGTTCAATCAGAGCCGCGGCGCCGCAGCGGTGTTCCGCACCATTCCCTCGATCATCATGTCGCTCGACGACTTGAACGCGCCGAAGATCTTCAAGGATCTGGCGATGCAGCCGCGCGGGCTCGTGCTCGTGACGGGACCGACCGGTTCGGGTAAGTCGACCACGCTCGCCGCGATGGTCAATTACATCAACGAGAACAAGCCGGATCACATCATCACGATCGAGGACCCGATCGAGTTCGTGCACGAGAGCAAGCGCTCGCTCGTCAATCAGCGCGAGGTGCATCGCGACACGCTCGGCTTCAGCGAAGCGCTGCGCTCGGCGCTGCGCGAGGACCCGGACGTAATCCTGGTCGGCGAAATGCGCGACCTCGAAACCATTCGCCTCGCGCTCACCGCGGCCGAAACCGGTCACTTGGTGTTCGGCACGCTGCACACGAGCTCGGCCGCGAAGACGATCGACCGTATCGTCGACGTGTTCCCGTCGGCCGAGAAGGAAATGGTGCGGACGATGTTGTCCGAGTCGTTGCGCGCAGTGATCTCGCAGACGCTCTTGAAGCGTATCGGCGGCGGCCGCGTTGCGGCGCACGAGATCATGATCGGAACGCCCGCGATCCGAAACCTGATCCGCGAAGGCAAGATCGCGCAGATGTACTCGGCGATCCAGACCGGACAGAAGGACGGCATGCAGACGCTCGATCAGTGTCTGGCCGAGCTGCTGCAGAAAGGCATCGTGACCAAGGAAGAGGCGAGGTTCAAAGCGCAGAACAAGGATGCTTTCTGACGCTGCGCGCCAGGATGCAGGCTCTAGGCTGTAGGCGGTAGGTCCGTAAATGGCACTTCGACAGGTCGAATCGCGAGTGCATGGCGGTTGCCCCACGGCCGAGCGCCGTCGCACCTTTTCTTACCTACAGGCTACAGCCGACAGCCTACTGCCTGGCGACAGCCGCTAGGCGAGGAGCCTTTCGTGGAACGCGAACAAGCTATCAAGCTCATGCAGGATCTGTTGCGGCGACTCGTCGACCGCAAGGGCTCGGATTTGTTCATCACGGCCGGCTTTCCGCCTGCGATCAAGATCGACGGCGAGATCCGCCCGCAGTCGCAGCGCGCGCTGACGCCGGAAGAGAGTGCCGTGCTCGTGCGCTCGATCATGAACGACAAGCAGACGCGCGAGTTCGATGCGACCAAGGAGTGCAACTTCGCGATCGCGCCGGTCGGCATCGGGCGCTTCCGCGTGAGCGCCTTCGTGCAGCAAGGCTTGGTCGGCTGCGTGGTGCGTACGATCAACGCCAAGATCCCGACCATCGAGGAGATGCAGCTGCCGCCGATCCTCAAGGACATCGTGATGAGCAAGCGCGGCCTCGTCATCGTCGTCGGCGGTACCGGTTCGGGTAAGTCGACGACGCTCGCGGCGATGCTCGATTACCGCAACGAGAAGACGCGCGGCCACATCATCACGATCGAGGACCCGGTCGAGTACGTGCATACTCACAAGGGGTGCGTGATCACGCACCGCGAGGTGGGCGTGGACACCGAGAGCTGGCACATGGCGCTCAAGAACACGCTGCGCCAGGCGCCCGATGTGATCCTGATCGGCGAGATCCGCGACCGCGAGACGATGGAATACGGCATTCAGTTCGCCGAGACCGGACACTTGGTGCTCGCGACGCTGCACGCCAACAGCGCCAACCAGGCGCTCGATCGCATCATCAACTTCTTCCCGGAAGAGCGCCGCGAGCAGCTGCTCATGGATCTCTCGCTCAACATCCGGGCGATGATTTCGCAGCGTCTGATTCCGCGCGAGTCGGGCGTGGGCCGTATCGCGGCGATGGAAATCATGCTCAACTCGCCGCTGATCGCGGACCTCATCTTCAAGGGCGAGGTGGCCGCCATCAAGGAGGTCATGGCCAAGTCGAACCGGCTCGGCATGAAGACCTTCGACCAATCGCTCTTCGAGCTCTACGAGGCAGGGATCATTTCCTACGAAGAAGCGTTGCGTAATGCGGACTCGAAGAACGAGGTGCGCCTGCGCATCAAGCTCGAGAGCAAGCGCGAGTCGAAGCTCTCGGACGAGGCGGCGAGCAGCTTGCGCATCATGGAGGACGAGACGGAAGGGGTCATCGGCCGATAGGGAATCGCCGTGCCGGGCGCGGCTCACACCGCCGCGCGGATTGCGTCGAGTCCCCGTGCTACATGATTGTCAGGACTGGCTATGGGTGCGGAAGGCGATCAGATCGACAATGAAATGAGCGGGGCAGGGGAGGACCGCCAAGTCGTCCTCAATACCAAGCCGCTCTTCAAGCTCATGGTCGACAAGCGGGCGTCGGACCTGTTCTTCACGTCCTACGCGCCGATCAAGATCAAGATCGAAGGTCAGATCTTTCCGGTCAACAAACAGATGCTCACGCCGGAGGTCGTGCGTCAGGCGGCCTACGGCCTTATGACGCAGGAGCAGATCGAGGCGTTCAACGAAGAGCTCGAGATCGACTTCGCGATTTCCGAGCCGGGTCTCGGGCGCTTCCGCGTCAACGTTTTCCATCAGCGCGGCAACCCGGCGATGGTGCTGCGTTACATCACCGCCGACATGCCGCGTCTGGAGGATCTTGGGCTTCCGGAGATCCTGAAGGATCTCGTCATGCTCAAGCGCGGCCTCATTCTCATGGTCGGCGCGACGGGTTCGGGCAAGTCGACGACGCTCGCGGCGATGATCAACTATCGCAACGAGAACTCCTCGGATCACATCATCACGATCGAGGACCCGATCGAATTCCTGCACACGAACAAGCGCTCGATCATCAATCAGCGCGAGGTCGGTCTCGACACCAAGTCGTACGCTCGCGCGTTGCGCAGCGCGATGCGTGCCGCGCCGGACGTGCTCCTCATCGGCGAGATTCGCGATCGCGAGACGATGGAGTCGGCGATCATGCTTGCCGGCACCGGACACCTCGTGCTCGCCACGCTGCATGCGAACAACGCCGCGGAAACGCTCGATCGCATCATCAACATGTTCCCGCGCGATCAGCACAACCAGATCTTCCTGGACCTGTCGCAGTACCTGCGCGCGATCATCGCGCAGCGTCTGGTGCCCGGTAAGAACAAGCGCCGCGTCGCCGCCGTCGAGCTCCTGATCAACACGCCGCACATGCAGGAGCTCATCAAGAAGGGCGACGTCATCGGCGCGAAAGAAGCGCTGCGCACGAGCACGGAGAAGGGTATGCAGCACTTCGACACCGCGCTCTACGAGCTGTACCGCGCCGGGCGCATCACGATGGAAGATGCGCTCGCGTACGCCGATTCGCGCACGAATCTCGAGGCAAAGATCAACTTCGGGTGATGGCGACGTAGCCGTCGCCGGCTGTGGGAAGAAGGCATTCAGTGCGCATTGCGCACTGAATGCAGAAGGCTTTGGGCGAGCAGGCCTGACGCAAGAACGTCGCTATCGGTCCTGCGCCGTATTTCCCTGGCTTTAGCCCTTCCTGCCAGAGCCCAGCTCCCAGAGCCCAGAGCCCAGCGCCCAGGGCCCTTATGAGGCAAATACCGCCTCGGCGTCGAATACCGGCCCATCCACGCACACGCGTTTCATCGCTGGCCCTTGCGGCGTTTCGACGCGCACGGCGCATCCGGCGCACCCGCCGACGGCGCACGCCATGAACTCTTCGAGCGAGACTTGGCAGGGCACGTTGAAGCGGCGTGCGACCGCGGCCGTTGCTTTCAGCATCGGCGTGGGACCGCAGGCGAAGATTTCGACATTCGCGAGCTCGGTGGCATCCAAGGTGGCAAGCCACGTCGCGGCCAAGTCCGTGACGTAACCTTCGTAACAGCCCGGAAAGCCGGCGAATGAAGCCAAGCGGCTCGGAATGCCCCATTCATCGAGCAGCGGCATGCACGCGATCACGCCGTCGGGCAGGCCCGGCACCAGGATCGTCGACGGTCGCGTGCGGAACGGAAACGGAATTTCCGAGCCCATGAGCACGAACGGCTGCCATTGCGCATCGGTGCGTTCGCGCAACTGCTCGGCGAGGAACACCATCGGCGGAATGCCGATGCCGCCGCCGATGAGCAGCGTGCGCGGTCGATCCGCGTGCGGCTCGAACGCATTGCCGATGGGACCGAGGCAGCTGATGCGCTCGCCCACGCGCCGCTCGGACAGCGCGGTCAGCCCCTTGCCCACGATCTTGTACAGCACGTCGATCGTTTCGCGTTCGGGATTTGCGCGCATGATCGACAGCGGGCGACGCATCGGCAGGCGCGGATCGCACGTCAAATGCACGAACGAACCGGGACGCGCATGCCGCGCGCATTTCGGCGCCTTGAGCTTGAGAATGTATTGATTGCCCTCGAAGCGCTCGTGCGCCAGCACTTCTGCGTCTTCGAGAAAGATGGTGCCGCGGTGGGTCATTGGGAGCTGTAGGCTGTGGACTGTAGGCTGCAGCAAGAAAGGGCGACACGAGATCGATGGTCGCCGCCCTCGCATAGGATCGAACATTCAGCTGCGATCAATTTTGTCTCCGCACACCGCGCTTGGCCCTACGGCCTACCGCCTACAGTCTTCTTCTTGCCTGGACATTTCTGGCGATCGTCGCGAGCACGGCCATGCGCACGGCGACGCCGTTGGTCACCTGACGTTGAATGACGGACTGCGGTCCGTCGGCGACATCGCTCGCGATCTCCACGCCGCGATTCATCGGTCCCGGATGCATGACGATCGCATCCGGCCGGGCTCGACGCAGGCGCGCTGCATCGATGCCGAACTCGCGGTGATAGGTCGCCTCGTCGGTGATGAGCGCGCCCTTCATGCGCTCGCGCTGAATGCGCAGCGTCATCACGACATCGACGCCTTCGATGGCCTCGTCCAAGCGCGTGAAGCGCAACGCTTGCGGAAACTCTGCGGGCGGCGGCATCAGCTGCGGCGGCGCGGCGATGCGCAGCTCCTTAACCCCGAGCGTGGTGAGCGCTTGATACGCGGAACGAGCCACGCGCGAATGCGCGATGTCGCCTGCGATCAAGACGGTGAGCTGCGTGAAGTCGCCTTTGGTCTGGCGAATCGTGAGCGCATCGAGCAGGCCTTGCGTCGGATGCGAGAGGTGCGCTTCGCCCGCGTTGAGGATGCAGACGTGCGGCGCGACGTGGCGCGCCACGAACGCGGGCAAGCCCGGCTCGGCATCGCGCATCACGAGGATGTCCGCGTGCATCGCCTGCAGCGTGTAGATGGTATCGAGCACGGTCTCGCCCTTGACGCGCGAGGAGGTCTGCATGTCGAGATTGACCACGTCGGCGCCGAGGCGCTGCGCGGCGATCTCGAAGGACACGCGCGTGCGCGTGCTCGGCTCGAAGAACAGATTCGCGACCGTGTGTCCTGCGAGCGCCTGATCTCGCGCGGGCATGTCGCCGGGCGTGCGCACGTAGAACTGCGCCAGATCGAGCAGGGCGGTGAGCTCTTCGCGCGTCAGGCCTTCGAGCGTGATGAGATGACGCAGCCGGCCTTCCGTATCGCGCTGCACGGAAGCACCGAGATCGATCATGTCGGCGGGCTGCAAACTCAAGCTCAACTCTCCTCTAGACGCGCTGCGCCGCACCCGGCTCGTCGAACCACCGCTCGAGGAGGATGCGTGCTGCCACTTTGTCGATGTCACCGTGCGTCGTGCGGCGGCGTTTCAGCCCGCGGGCGCGCGCGTCGCGCAGCTGCTCGGCAGCCTCGCGCGAGCTCAAGCGCTCGTCGACGAGCGCAACCGGCAATCCGTAGCGGCGCTTGATGTCGTGGGCGAAGCGGCGGCTGGCCTTGGTGACGTCGGTGGGTGTGCCGTCCATATTATAGGGGAGCCCTACCACCAGCTGCGCGGGTTGGTAATCGGCGACCAGCCGGTCGATGTCGGCCCACGGCACAGCGCCCGCGCAGCGCAGCGTCGCGAGCGGGCGCGCCGTGCGCGTCAGCGTATCGCCTGCAGCGACGCCGATCCGGCGCGTGCCGTAATCGAAGGCCAGGATGATTTGCGGTGCTCCGGCGGATGCACCGGCGTCGACCATTAGGCGTGACCTACGTGCGGGCTGATGGTCGCAAGATCGATGCCGAGCAGGCGGCCGGCGGCGCGCCAACGCTGCTCGTACGGCAGCTCGAAGAGGATGCGCTCGTCGCAGGGCGCGGTGAGCCAGGCGTTCTGCGCGATCTCGCTTTCGAGCTGGCCTGCGGCCCAACCGGCATAGCCCAGCGCGACGATTGCCGACTGCGGACCTTCGCCGCGCGCCATAGCGCTCAGGATGTCGGGCGAGGTCGTCACCTGAATCCGCGAGGAGACCTGCTTGGTGTGTTCCCAGTTGCCGCCCGCCGCATGCACGACGAAGCCGCGATCGGTCTGCACGGGGCCGCCTTGCAGCACGTGCTGGTTCACGTTGACGCCTTCGGCCGTCGGCATGTTGAGCTGGGCGAACACATCCGCGAGCCGCATCTGCAGCGGCCGATTGATGACGATCCCGAGCGCGCCGTCTTCGTTGTGCTCCCAGATGAACGTCACGGTCTGCGCGAAGTTCGTATCCGCGAGCGCGGGCATCGCGATCAGGAACTGGTTGGTCAGGAATTCCGAATTGGCCATGCCTCAAGTATCCAGTCGGGGCGGCGTGCGCTCAAGACTTGGCGGGTAGGCGCAGCGGCACTGTGTGGACTCGTCCACACTCAAGGGCTTACGGCTGTTCGTTCGCGGTGCCGCCGTCGATGAACTGCCATTCGTACGCGAAGCGCAGCTCCTGGTAGTGCTTGCGCAGCTCGGCCGGGAACGGGTCGAAGGGCGAGGCCATTCGCAGGATGGAGAGCGCCGCCTGATCAACCTCCCGGCTGCCGCTCGAACGGCGTATGACGGCATCGGCGAGGCTGCCGTCGGGGCGCAGCGCAACCTCGAGAATCGGATTGCCGCGGTCCTTGCTGCGGATCGATTTGGGGAAATGCTGGGTGCCGAGTCGCTCGACCTTGCGCCGCCAGGTATCGAGATACGGTGCAAGCGTCGATTGGCGCGTGTTCGGGACGATTTCCACCGCGCCGTCGATGCGGCGGCCGCGGATGCGCAAGGTTTCGTCGGTGGCGTGCGTTGCGATGGGCGTCGGCGTGCTCGGTGCGAGCGCAAGCGGCGCTTCGGCCGGCGCGGGACGCTCTTCGCCGCTGCGGTACTCGACCTCGCTCAAGTCGCTGCGGCTCGTCACCAGTTCGTTCGCGCGCTGGCCTTCGACCGCCCGGCGGTATTCCGTGCTGTTCGCGTCGGGAATGCCGTCTTGCTGGGCGGCGAGCAACGAAGAGGCGGGATTGGCGGGCCGCACGCGCTCATCGGTCGTGCCACTGCCTTGTTGGTTGCGCTGCGCCAGATACTGGGCTTCGAGGTTGTCGGCCGCGCGCGTGTCCGCGCCGGTCACGAGCAGCACCTCGAGCGTCGGCAAGCGGGAGTCGTCCTTGCGCGGGATGGCGAAAGTCACGCCGAGAATCACGATGCCGTGAAACAGGGCGGCGAGGAACAAGGTCGTCGTGAACCGATCGTTCACGGGCGCAAGTCCCTCGTTCCCTTCGAGCGGCAAGGTGTTCGAGTCTTGACTGGACATGCTGCGCAGCAGGTGCGGTCTCAATCGGCGAGCGTGACAACGCTCCTCAGGTCCGCGGCAGGGTGTGCCCGATATCGCGTGACCGGCTCATGTTACGCCTTTCGCGCGACCAAGCGCTTCTCGATCGCATCCATGAGGAGCCCCGCGATCTCGGTGCCGAATTGCTTGTCGAGCTCGCGCACGCCGGTCGGGCTCGTGACGTTGATCTCGGTGACGTAACCGCCGATCACATCGAGCCCGACGAACAGCATGCCGCGCTCGCGCAGCGTCGGGCCGATCTGGCTGACGAGCCAGCGATCGCGGTCGTTGAGCTCGCGTCCTTCGCCGCGCGCGCCCGCCGCGAGATTGCCGCGATTGTCCGAGGCCGGGGGAATGCGTGCGAGCGCGTAGGGCGCAGGCTCGCCGTCGATGACGAGCACGCGCGTATCGCCGCTCGTCACGATGTCCGGAATGTAGCGCTGCACGATCGCATAGCGGGTGCCGTACTCGGTCATCGTCTCGAAGATGACGTTCGCGTTCTTGTCGCCGCGGTCGACGACGAAGATCGAGCGTCCGCCCATGCCGTAGAGGGGCTTGCAGACGATGCGTCCGTGCTCGCGCAGAAACGCATGCATGTCGCTCATGTCGCGCGTGATGAGGGTCGGCGCGCAGCACTGCGGGAACCAGGCCGTGAACACCTTTTCGTTCATGTCGCGCAGTCCCTGCGGGCGGTTCACGACCAGCGCGCCTTGTTCTTCGGCGCGCTCCAAGATGTACGTCGAGTAGATGTACTCCATGTCGAACGGCGGGTCCTTGCGCATGAGGATCACGTCGCTGTCCGCCAAGCGTTCGACGCGCGGCTCGCCGAGCTCGTACCAGCTCTTCGGGTCGTCCTTCACGGTCACGGCGCGCAGGCGGCCGTATGCGATGCCGTCGCGCAGCCACAGGTCGCCGAGCTCTGCGTACGAGAGCTGCCAGCCGCGGCGCTGCGCCGCGAGCATCATGGCGAGCGTGGTGTCCTTGGCCGGTTTGATCGCGCCGATCGGATCCATGACGACGAGCACGCGGACGGTGGCAGACATAGGAGTGGGTCGACGATTTGCGGTTGCGGGGCAGCGAAGCCTATCGCCACGGGTGCGGTGCTGTCGACGCTCGCGCAACAGGAGAGACTTGCGGGGCGATGCGCTGCGACGGTCGCGCAAACGGCCGCCGGGGAAAGCCCCGTTCGAGGGCTTTTTTTGCATGCGGCGATCACGTCAACGACGCGCTTAGTGACGCAGTTCACGTCGGCGCGTGACGCGCTTCATAGTATAGAAGCGCGGCCAATGGCGACCGCATAACCAATATGTTAAAAGTTCCGACTACCGCGGGATGCCCGAGAAGCAAAGCGAGCGGCGGCGATCCGGGCAACATGCGCGCGCTCGCAAGGATGCTGCTCGACCCGAGCGTTGCGGCGCCAGAGCGCCGCGCGGTCGAGCGCGCTCGCGCGGCGAGTCATCGCGCCGACGCCGGCTCGCGAGGATGAAAGGGCAACGCGGCCGCGCGCCTTACGAGGAAAGCCGATGGAGAATCTAGCGACGAACACGACCCCCAGGCTGGCGGGCTTGAAGGTCCTGGTGATCGACGACAGCAAGACGATTCGCCGCACGGCCGAGACGCTGCTGTCGAAGGAAGGCTGCGAGGTGTACACCGCCGTCGACGGCTTCGATGCGCTCTCGAAGATCGCCGATCACCAGCCCGACATCGTCTTCGTCGACATCATGATGCCGCGGCTCGACGGCTATCAAACCTGCTCGCTCATCAAGCACAACAAGGTTTTCCGCAACATCCCCGTGATCATGCTGTCGAGCAAGGACGGGCTGTTCGATCGCGCGCGCGGGCGCATCGTGGGTTCGGAGCACTACCTGACCAAGCCGTTTACGAAGGACGAGCTGTTGAACGCGATCGAAACCCACGTGGGAACGCTCGCCCGGTAAGGAACTCTGTTCGCAAACGCAGCAGCGACCCGCTCGGAGCAAGGTATGGCCCTGATTCTGATCGTCGACGATTCGCCCACCGAAGTGCACGTGATGCAGAAGGCCTTGGAACGCCACGGCTACCAGACCGCCTCGGCGGGCGACGGTGCGGAAGCCATCCGCAAGGCGAAGGAAATGAAGCCCGACCTCATTTTCATGGACGTGGTGATGCCGGGCGTGAACGGTTTTCAGGCGACGCGCAAGCTCGCTTCCGACCCTGAGACGAAATCGATCCCGGTGATCATGGTGACCTCCAAGGACCAAGAGACCGATCGCATCTGGGGCATGCGTCAAGGCGCGATCGATTACCTGGTCAAGCCGGTATCGATGGAAAAGCTGATCGAAAAGGCTCAGGCCGCGCTCGCCGGTTGACAGCATGAGCGCGCTTCAGCCCCTCAAGTCGCTCCGCGACAAGCCCTTCGAGTTGTTGCGGGAGCTCGAGCGGCTCGCGCGCGCTGCGCTCACCGGCCAAGGCCGCGGCAACGCCGCCGAACGCGAATGGGTCGGCGTCGCCTTTCGCCTGAGCTCGGAGAATTTTCTGGTGGCGCGCGAGGAGACGCGGGAAGTGCTCGGCTACCCGTCGCTCGTTACGCGCGTCCCCGGTGCGAAGCCTTGGATTCGCGGCATCGCGAACGTGCGCGGCCAGTTGCTGCCGGTGGTCGATCTGCGAGCGTTCCTCGGCGGCGGCATGACCAACACGGGACGCAGCACGCGCGTGCTCGTCGCGAATCACCGCGAGGTGCCCGCTGGGCTGCTCGTGGACGAAGTGCTCGGGTTTCGACGTTTCAACGATGCTGAATTCTCGGCGGTAACGCCGCCGACCATCGTGCGTTGCGACCGCTACTTGGCTGGCGCGTTCCGCCGCGGCCAGGAAACCTGGCCGGTGTTCAGCCTGCGCTCGCTGCTCGAGAGCGACGAGTTCCTGCAGGCGGCCGCCTCCTGACGCGCGATGGTGCAGACGTGATCGAAAACGACATCAAGATCGACGGACGGCGCGATGCCGAGCGCGCCCGCGCCGATCGAGTGGAATCTCGTCATGGCCGAGACTAAGACTTACGGCGTCCGGTTCCTTCCGGTGCTCTTGATCGTCGCGCTGGCGTGCGTCGGCGCGGCCGCAGTGCTGCTCTTCTTCGCGCAGCGCTCGGCCGGCTCGGGCGAGGTCGATCCGCGCGCGGTCAACGAGCTGCTCGCGCTCACGCAGAAGATCCCGGCCGAGGCCACTGCGGCGCTCGGCGGCGATGCGGCCTCGTTCGACAGGCTCGGACAGTCGCGGGCGCGCTTCGCCTCGCTTGCAGAGACGCTCGGCGGCGATGTGCAGTCGTTTGCGGGCACGACCGATCTGCTCAAACACAGCCAGGCCGTGCTCGGCGCGCGCGAGCCGATCGAGGCGGTGCAGAAGGCGTCCGCCGAAGTGCGCACGATGGTGCCGCAGCTGCTGCAAAGTCTCGGCAATCTCGCGAGCGCGCTCGGACCTTCGACCGTCGACGGTATGTCGCGTCATCTCGAACGCTTCGAGCTCACCGGTCTGCGCATTCAGCAGGACATGGAAGCGCTTGCCTCGGGCATCGGCGATCCGGAGCGCATCGCGCGCCGCCTTGCCGACGGCAACGACTACATGGGACAAGTGATGGGCGGCTTTGCAGGCCTGGATACGGTGCTCGGTCTGCCCAAGGTCTCGGGCGGCGAAGCCGAAGCGCAATTCAAAGTGACCAATGCGCTCTACGCGCAGCTCGCCGAGCGCGTGCGCACGGCGATCAGCTCCGCCGACCGCGTCCGCACGGCGCGCGAAGCGGGCAAGGCGCTGGCAGCGAGTGGCGAGGCCGTCTACTCGAAGTTCTTGGGCCGCATCAGCTCCGCTACCGGCGGCGCGGGCGGCGTCGCGGGCAATCGCTATCTGCCGATGGGCCTGCTGGCGGTTGCGCTCATCGCGCTCGTGATCGCGGCGATCCTGCACGCGAAGAGCGGCAACATCCGCAAGGCGATCGAGCTGCAGGCCAAGAAGAACGAGCGCAATCAGGAAGCCATTCTGCGACTCCTCGATGAGCTCTCGAGCTTGGCGGACGGCGATCTCACCGTGCAGGCGACCGTCACCGAGGACATCACCGGCGCGATCGCCGACTCGATCAACTACGCAATCGAGGCCTTGCGCGAGCTCGTTACGACGATCAGCAATTCCGCCATCACGCTCGATGCGGCGGCCAAGCAAACGCAGATTTCGGCCGGGCACTTGGCCAAGGCGTCCGTCGCGCAATCGAAGCAGATTGCGCTTGCATCCGAATCGATCGCCGCGATGGCGGCCTCGACCGAAGAAGTCTCGGGCAATGCGGAGCGTTCGGCCGACGTCGCGCGCCATTCGGTCGACGTGGCGCACAAGGGCAGCGAGGCGGTGCGTCGCACGATCGACGGCATGAACGCGATCCGCGAAACGATTCAGGAGACCTCCAAGCGCATCAAGCGCCTCGGCGAGAGCTCGCAGGAGATCGGCAACATCGTCGAGCTCATCAACGACATCGCCGAGCAGACGAACATCCTCGCGCTCAACGCTTCCATTCAGGCCTCGATGGCCGGCGAATCGGGTCGCGGCTTCGCCGTCGTCGCCGACGAGGTGCAGCGTCTCGCCGAGCGTGCCGCCAACGCCACCAAGCAGATCGAAGTGCTGGTGCGCACGATTCAGGCCGACACCAACGAAGCAGTCGTCTCGATGGAGCGCAGCACCACGGACGTGGTCGGCGGAGCGTTGCTCGCGGAGAACGCCGGGGCGGCGCTCGAAGAGATCGAGCAGGTCTCGCACCAGATCGCGAGCCTGGTGCAGAACATTTCTGCGAGCGCGCGACAGCAGGCGTCGGCGGCGCAGAACATCGCGCGCAACATGCAAGCGCTGCGCGAGATCAGTGCGCAGACGGCCGAGAACTCGGCGGCGACGTCGCAGTCGGTCGGCAAACTCGCCGAGCTGTCGGCGCAGCTGCGCAAGTCCGTGGCGGGCTTCCGCCTGCCTGATGCAACGACGGGCGGTACGGCGCTGCTGACCGATCCGGCGAGCAAGCCTGCCGCCGCTCCCGAGACGGAGCGTGCGGCACCGAAGAAGGTCAGCGGGCTCGCGAGCTGATGTTTCTCGAGGCTGATCGCGCACGCGGCTGGAGAGCGGCTGGAGATTGGCGCCAGAGCATTGCAGGTGCGCGTGCCTTCGCTCTAGCGACCGACGTTCTGCTCCCGGCCGACCCGATCATGGCCCCCGTCCTTGGAAAGGTTTTCTAAGCTCATGGCCGAGGTCTCATCCCAAACTCTGCACATCGTCGCCCGCGAGCTCGCGAGCGAGCTGAACGACGCGCGCGCGGCGCTCGAGACGTTCGGCGAGCAGCAGGACAACGTCGCGTTGCTGCGCAAGTGCAAGGAGCACCTTCACGCCGTGCACGGCGCATTGCGCGTTGCCGAGGTTTACGGTGCGGCCTTGCTCGCGGAAGAAATGGGTCAGGTCGCGACCTATCTGATCGATAACTTCGCCGAGCGCCGTCATTTGGCCGAAGGGCTCGATGCGCTCATGCGCTCGATGGTGCAGCTGCCGACCTATCTCGAGCGCGTCTTGAGCGGCGGGCGCGACATGGCGCTCGTATTGCTGCCGCTGCTCAACGACCTGCGTGCGGTGCGCGGCCATGCGCTGCTCTCGGAAGGCACGCTGCTCCTGCTCAATCTCACGTCCGATCAGCAAGCGCGGCCCGTGCAGCCGGCGGACGGCGAAGCGCTCACGGTCGCGCAGTGGGCACGCAAGATCCGCACGCGCTTTCAGCTGGGATTGCTCGGCTGGATCAAGGGCGAGCGCGTCGAGCAGAACCTCGAGGTGCTCGCGCGGGCGGCCGAGAAGCTCGAACAAGTGGCGACGACGCAGCCGGTGTTTCAGCTCTGGTGGGTCGTCGGCGCCGTGCTCGAAGCATTGCGCGAAGGCGGGCTCGAAGGCAGCGCCTCGGTCAAGCGCCTGCTCGGTCAAGCCGATCGCGAGCTCAAGCGTCTGTATGAGCAGGGCGAAGCGCGTTACGCCGATCGTCCGCCGCTCGAGCTGCTGAACAATCTTCTTTACTACGTGGCACGCGCGAAGACGTCGGGTCCGCGCGTTGCCGCAGTGCGCGCGTCGTTCCGTTTGAGCGAGCTGCTGCCGCTCGACGATGAAGTCGAGCAGGCGCGCGAGAGCCTGTCGGCGCCGTCCGTCAAGCTGATGAAGACGGTCGCGGCCGCGATCAAGGAGGACCTGGGCCGCGTGAAGGACGCGCTCGACATTTTCGTCCGCCAAGGCGGCACGCAAGTCGACGAGCTCGCGCCGCAGCTCGAGCTTCTCAAGAAGATCGGCGATACGCTCGGCGTGCTCGGGCTCGGCGAGTTGCGCGACAAGGTGCAGACGGAGGCGACCGATCTGCAGAACATCGTCGCGCAACGCATTCAGGCGAACGAAGGCACCCTGCTGCGCATCGCTGCGACGCTCATCAAGGTCGAAGACAGTCTCGACGAACAGCTCGTCGGCATGATCGTGCCGACCGCGAGCGAAGGCGGCGAGCCCGCCAAGCCCGCAGGCCCCGAGGAGATCGAATTCCGCCAGGTGACCGAGGCGGTCTTGCGCGAGTGCATCGTCAACATGGCGCGCGTCAAGGAAGCGATCGCGCTCTCCGTCGAGAAGCCGCGCGAGGAAGCTCAGCCTGCCGTCGATCAGATTCCCGAGCTCGTGCGCGGGATCACGGCCGGCCTGTTGATGCTCGGCAAGACGCGCGCCGTCGAGGTGATGGAAGGCATCGATCGCGCGCTCAAGCAGTTCGTGCGCAACGACGGGATGACCTTGCCGCAAGAGGCGGTCGATCGACTGGCCGATGCGATCGTCGCGGTCGAGTACTACATGGAAACGCTGCAGGCAGGGCGCGCCGATCCTTGGTACATGCTCGACAATGCCGAGGCGTGCCTGCGCTTCCTCGAAACGGTGCAGCCCGTGCCGCGCGATGCGGTCTCGTACGAAGAAGGCGCCGATCAGGTCAGCACGCTCGTCATCGAGCCGTTGTCGCAGACCGTGGCGGCGCCGACGGAGCACGAGCGCACCGCATTGCTCGATCCGGCGCTGCTGCGCAAACCCGCGCCCGCGCCTCGTGCCGAGCCCGCACCGGCGCAGCCGGCCGCCGCCGACGCTGCGCCGACGTTGCAGCCGCTCGAGGGCGAGCCCGATCCCGAGCTGCTCGAGCTCTTCATCGAAGAAGCGAAAGACGAAATCGCGAAGCTTAACCAGCTCTTTCCGCTCTGGGACGAGAATCCGCAGGATCAAGAATCGCTCGTCAACGTGCGCCGCTCGTTCCACACGCTCAAGGGCAGCGGACGCATGGTGGGTGCGCGGCTCATCGGCGAGTTCGCGTGGTCGATCGAAAACTTGCTCAATCGCGTCATCAACAAGACGCTCGAGCGTACGCCCGACATGATGAGCATGCTGCGCGAAGCCGTGGCAGCCGTGCCGGAGCTCGTCGAGCAGCTCGAAACGGGTCGCGCGCCGCGCGTCGACGTCGCGCGCATCATGGCCAAGGCGAACGAGATCGCCGGCGTGCGTCCGGCGGCGCCGAGCGAAAGCAGCGCTGCCGCCCACGCAGGTGCGACGGCCGCCGCGGCCGCGCCGAAGAGCGCGCCCGTGCTCACGAGCGTGGTGGAGCCGCCGGCCGCTGCGCCGGAAAAAAAAACGACCGAAGCGCCGATCGATCCCACGCTGCACGAGATCTACAGCAAAGAGACGGCCGGGCATCTCGCCGTCATCCGTGAGTACATCGCTGCCTGCGAAGAATCGGCGCCGCCGTTCGTCGTCACCGAGGATCTGCATCGCTCGTGTCACACGTTGAGCGGTACGGCGAAGACCGCGGGCGTGCGCCAAGGCAGCAAGATTGCCGATCCGCTCAATCGCTACATCCGCAAGCTCTACGACAACGCGCTCGGTCTGACGGCCGAAGGCCTCGCTGCGCTCAAAGAAGCGGCGTCGGCGCTGCAACAGGTCGTCGATCACATCAATGAGGACACCGGCTTCTTCGTCGATCACGATCGCATCGTGGCGCGTCTGCAGCAGCTCGAGCACGAGATCGACGCCGAAATCGCGCGGCTTGCCGAATCGCTCGATGCCACGACCGCGAATCCGGCGCTGAGCGAGAGCGTCGCTCAGGATGTGTCCGCTGCATCGCCGTCCGACGAAGCCGAGGGCGAGATCGCTGCGCCGCAGGACGCGGCTGCCGCTGCGACCGATGCGTCCGATGCTGCTTTCGACGCCGCGGGCGAAGAGGTCATCGAAATCGAGCCGACGGATCCGAACGCCCTCGAGATGCTCGAGTGGAGCTTCGAGAACTTCCCGGAGGACGATGCGCCGACCGTCGATGTGCTTCTTTCCGAGGAGCCCGCAGCTGCGCCGGCCGGGGAAGCGGCGGGCGAGACCGGCATTCGCGACGAGCTGGCCGCGGCGGACGAGCCGCCCGCTGAAGAAGTCGTCGAGATCGATGCGACCGATCTCACGCAGGAGGCGCAAGCGCTGCACGTAAGCATCGAGCAGGCAGCGCCGTCGGATACGGTGCGGCGGCCCGCGTTGGACGTGCCTGAGTTGAACATCGAGCTCGCCAGTGCGGAACACGATGAGACCGAGTCGCCGACGGTGACGGTGCCCGAGCTCGGCAGCGCGCTCGATCTCGAGCCGCTGCTCGATCAGGTCGTCGGTTCGCACGCCGACAGCGACGACGTGCCGACGCTCGATCCCGTCGAGCAAGCGGTGGTCGAAGAGCACATCGAGCTCGGCGGCTCGCTGGAAGACGAAACGGACGAGGTCGCCGAGCCTGCTGCTGTGGCGTCGGATGTCGCTGCGAGCCTCGATGAGGCGCCGTCGATCGAGGTCCAAGAAATCGAGCTGCGCGAAGAAGCGTCGAGCGCGCCGGCCGAAGGAGCAGCGCCTGCGGAGGCTGCGCCGTCGCCCGAACCTGCGAGCGCGCCGGCGGCGCCGCCCGCAGCCGTTGCGAACGCAACGGCCGAGGATGATGATGCCATCGATCCGGATTTCGATCCGGAGGTCGCCGCCATCTTCACCGAAGAGGCGACCGAGCTGCTCGAAACGGCGGATCGGGCGCTGTCCGATTGGATTCGCGATCGCGGCAACGCGGCGTTGGCATTCGAGCTCAAGCGCGCGCTGCACACGCTCAAGGGCGGCGCGCGCATGGCGGGCATTCGCGCGATGGGCGATCTCAGCCACGAGCTCGAGAGCTTCATGCAGCTCATCGAGAACGGCCAAGTGCCTGCCGATCAGCCGGTGTTCGATGCGCTGCAGGCGAGCTTGGACGAGCTCAACCAGATGCGCGATGCGATCAGCCAGGGCGAGCGCTGCAAGAGCGCGCGCGGCTTGATCAATCGCATCCGTGCCTTGGCGGGACTGCCGGTGGAAGCGCCTGCAGAGCCCGCGCCGCAAGGCGAGGCTCGCGTCGAACCGGCACCGAGCGCACCGCAAACGAGCGCGGCGGCGACGCCCAGCGAGCAACCGCAGGCGCGCGACAATGAGGCTGCCATCGACGTCGAGTTCGCGGCCGACGAGCTTGGCGCTGTGGCGCCGCGCGAGTCCGTGCGCGTCGACGATACGCGCGACGAAGTGGCATCCGGACACGAGTCAGCGATCGAGCTGGCGGCGCGTCAGCCCGAGCTGCCGCCGGATGAGCCAGAGGAAGCGAGCGCGTCCGCGGAGCCCACGCCGCCACCGGTGTTGCCGCCGGGACGCGAGCCGCAGACTCAGGAACGTCAGGAGTTCGCGCGCGTCGATGCGGAGCTGCTCGATACGCTGCTCAACAACGCAGGCGAGGTGAGCATCTTCCGCTCGCGCCTGGAGCAGCAGGTGAGCTCGATCGAGTTCAACCTGGCCGAGCTCGGACGCACCGTCACGCGCCTCAAGGAACAGCTGCGCAAGCTCGAGCTCGAGACCGAAGCGCAGATCCTGCATCGCCATCACGAAGAGCATCCCGATCGCGCGGACTTCGATCCGCTCGAGCTCGATCGCTATTCGACGATCCAGCAATTGACGCGCGCGTTCGCCGAGTCGGTGAGCGACGTCGCCAGCATCGAAGGCTTGCTCGAGAACTTGACGCGCGAAGCGCAGAACCTCCTGCTGCAGCAATCGCGCGTCGTGACCGAGCTGCAGAACGGGCTCATGCGCACGCGCATGGTGCCGTTCCAGCGTCACGTGCAGCGTCTGACGCGTCTCGTGCGTCAGGTGGCCGCAGACACGCGCAAGCGCGCGGAACTGGTGGTCACGGGCGCATCGGGCGAGCTCGACCGGCAGGTGCTCGAGCGCATGCTGCCGCCGTTCGAGCACATGCTGCGCAACTCGGTCGTGCACGGCATCGAGTCGCCCGAAGAGCGCGTCGCGGCCGGCAAGCCCGAGACGGGCACGATCAAAGTCGGCCTGCATCGCGAAGGCTCGGAGATGGTGATCGTGCTCGAGGACGACGGCCGCGGCATCGACGTGAAGGCCGTGCGCGAGCGCGCGATCGCGCGCGGGCTGGTGCCGGCGGATCGCCATCTGAGCGACGACGAAGCGTTGCAGCTCATTCTCGAGCCAGGCTTCAGCACGGCGAGCTCGGTGACGCAGCACGCCGGCCGCGGCGTCGGCATGGACGTCGTCGTCACCGAGATCAAGAAGCTCGGCGGCGCGCTCCACATCGAAACCAAGGCCGGTCAGGGCACGAAGTTCACGATTCGCTTGCCCTTTACGCTGGCGATCACGCAGGCGCTCATCGTGCGTACGGGCGATGAGCTCTACGCGCTGCCGCTGCCGACCGTCGAAGGCGTCGCGCGCGTGCCGCGTTCGGAGGTCGAGAAGCATCTCGCCGAAGAGACGCCGACGTTCACGTACGGCGGTCAGGTGTATCGCTTCCAGCACTTAGGCGCGTTCGTCGGCGGCGGACCGTCCGTGCTGCCAGAGAACGATGTCGCCGTGCCGTTGCTCTTGATCCGCGCGGGCGAGCATTCGACGGCCCTTGTCACCGACGAGCTCATCGGCAGCCGCGAGATGGTCGTCAAGTCGGTCGGTCCGCAGATCGCGGGCATCCGCGGCATCGCGGGCGCGACGATTCTCGGCGACGGTCGCATCGTCATCATTCTCGACATGCTCACGCTGGTGCGCTCGGAGTGGCGCAAGAGCGCACAGCTCGCACCGGCGACGAAGGAGGATCGTCGCATCTTCGCGCTCGTCGTCGACGACTCGATCACGGTGCGGCGCGCCACGCAGCGCTTGCTCGAGCGCAACGGTATGCGCGTCATGACGGCGAAAGACGGCGTCGACGCCTGGTCGCTGCTGCAGGAGCACGTGCCGGACATCATCCTGCTCGACATCGAGATGCCGCGCATGGACGGCTACGAGCTCGCCACGCACGTACGCGCCGATCCGCGCCTTGCCGACATTCCGATCGTGATGATCACGAGCCGCGTCGGCGAGAAGCATCGCGCGCGCGCGATCGAGATCGGCGTCAACGATTACCTCGGCAAGCCGTACCAGGAGCATCAGCTCCTCGATGCCATCGAACCGTTGGTTGAGGCGAGAAGGAGACGAGTGTCATGAACGGGCTGCTGGGCGCTGGGTGCTGGGCTCTAGCCAAAAAGGGCTCGTGCTCGATGCTCAGCCGCCCATGCGCAATTTCCAACGCCGTTTCTTCTGGATCTCTTGCCGGCGCCCAGGGCCCAGTGCCCAGGGCCCTGTGATACGCGAAGCGCACATGTCCGACATCCCAGCCCACGAGCTCTACAGTTTGCTGATCCCGCTCACGCAGGAGCGGCTCATCGTGCCGCGCGCGTGCGTCGCGGAGGTGATCACTTGGCAGACGCCGGAGAAGATGGAAGGCACGCCGCCGTGGTATCTCGGCACGATTCAATGGAGCGGCCGGCCGGTGCCGGTGATTTCGTTCGAGGCCGCGTGCGGCCAGGCATTGCCGACGCCCGGCACTCGCACGCGCATCGTGATCTTCGTGGCGCTCGGCAGTCACATCACCGGCGGCTACTTCGGCATGATCACGCAAGGCTTCCCGCAGCTCGTGCGCGTGAACGCCGATGTCGTCAAAGCCGATCCGAGCCGCACGTTCCCCGATCACGGCCCGATTCTCTGCCAGGTCCGCATGCTCAACGAATCGCCGTTGATTCCGAATTTCGATCATCTGGAGCAGATGATCAGTGAGGAGACTCGGGCGGCGTGAGTGGGCTGGAGGCTCGAGGCTGGAGCCTGAGGCGGACTACGGATGACGGACTACGGGCTCCGGCCAGAAGCGGACGCAAAAGCCTGAGTGAATCCGTTTCCGTTGTACGCCCACGCCGCCTTCTTTCCGAAATCGAAGCGTGTGCGTCTTCGTCGCCGACGAAGGTGCGTTGATTCAGAAGTCCGCTTGGGCTGGATCTTCAGGCCGTAGAGCGCGCGCTGCGCGGTTCTTGCCTCGCCTGTAGCCCCTTACTGCAAATCCCCCCACAGCGCCTGCAGCACGCTCAACGCCACCACCGCCGCGGTTTCGGTGCGCAGCACGCGCGGTCCCAGGCGCACGGGCATGAAGCCGGCGGCGCGGGCGGCGGTCAGCTCGTCGTCGTCGAGACCGCCTTCCGGTCCGATCAGGAGCTCGACCTTCATCGGCAGACTGGCAAGTCCGGCCAACGAGCCGGGTGCCGAGGGGCTCAGCACGAGCCGCAAGCCTTCCTTGCGAGTGTTCGCCAGATAGTTGCGCAGGGTGGTCGGCACGGCCACGGTGGGGACGCGGGTGCGGCCGCATTGCTCGCAGGCGCCGATGACGATGGCGCGCCAATGATCCTGCTTCTTCGCCGCCTGCTTGTCGTCGAGCCGCACGACGCTGCGGGCGGTGAGCACCGGTGCGATCGCAGCCACGCCGAGCTCGGTCGCCTTCTGCAATGCCCAATCCATGCGCTCGCTGCGCGAGATGCCCTGCACGAGCGTGATCTTGAGCGGCGACTCGGCCGTGCCGGGCGTGTGATGGGCAAGCTTGACTCGAACCTGGTCGCCCTCGACGCGAACGATCTCGGCGCGATACTCGCCGTCGGTGCCGTCGAAGACCACGAGCGGCGCACCTTCGCGCATGCGCAGCACCCGTGCGACGTGATACGCGCCCGCCGGCGGCAGGTCGACTTCGAGTCCTTCGCTCAGCGGGCCAGGGCAGTAAATTCTATTGAGGCGCATTCTCGGATCGTTCAGATGAGCGGCGATGCGGGCCGCGATCGCGTGCGCGGTCCGCTCATGATTTTGACTTGCGCGCGCTCGCTCGTCACCCGTCGGCTGCGCATGTCATCATGACGCCATGGCTGCAAACGCTGTATACGTCGATGTGAGTACCGGGCTGCTGCACGGTGCACGCTACGTGCGCTCGCCCAATTGCGACGAACGGCCGCAAGGGACCGAGCCCGATCTCATCGTGATCCATGGGATCAGCTTGCCTCCGGGCGAATATGGCGGTCCGTGGATCGATCAATTGTTTACGAACACGCTGTCGAGCGATGCGCATCCGTACTTTGCGCAGATCGCCTCCTTGAAGGTATCCGCACATCTCTTGATTCGGCGCGACGGCGAGCTCGTGCAGTACGTACCTTTCCACCTGCGCGCCTGGCATGCGGGCGTGTCGCAATACTGCGGGCGCGAACGCTGCAACGACTTTTCGATCGGTATCGAGCTCGAGGGCACCGACGAGCAGCCGTACGAGCCGCGTCAATATGACCAGCTTGCGCGCGTCATCGATGCGCTCGTCGCGGCGTATCCGACGCTCTCGACCGAGCGCATCGCCGGACACAGCGATGTGGCGCCCGGACGCAAGACCGATCCAGGCCCGGCATTCGATTGGCTGCGGCTGCGCGCATTGCTGCGAGCACGGCGGGTGAGGCACGCATGAAGCGGTGCGGTGCGCTCATTGTCTTTGCGTTGCTCGCGGTAAGCGCCTGGGCGGGCGAGGTTGCGGAATCGCGCAGCCCGAGGCTCGTGACGCTGGCGCCGAATCTCACCGAGCTCGCGTTTGCTGCGGGCGCGGGCGAGCAGATCGTCGCGACCGTCGAGTACAGCGACTATCCGGCCGCGGCCCGCTCGATTCCGCGCATCGGCGATGCCTTTCGCGTCGATCTCGAGCGCTTGCTGGCGTTGCGACCCGACGTCGTGCTCGCGTGGCAGAGCGGCACGCCCGTGCAATTGATCGAGCGGATGCGCGCGCTCGGGCTGCCGGTCGAGATCGTGGCGACGCAGCGCCTCGCCGATGTCGCGCAGGCGGTGCGTCGTATCGGCGAGCTCGGTGGGTCGCACGAGCGCGCCGAGCAGGCAGCACGTACGTTCGAGGACGCTATCGCCGAGCTGCGTGGCGCATACGCGGAAGCACCGCGCGTGCGAGTGTTCTTGCACATCAATGCGCAGCCGCTCTACACCGTCAATGGACGGCACATCATCAGCGAAGTCGCGGCGCTCTGCGGCGGCGACAATGTGTTCGCAGCGTTGCAAGAGCTCGCGCCGACGGTCGGCATCGAAGCGGTGATCGCCGCAAACCCGGACGCGATCATCACCACCGACGAAAACGGACCGGACACGGCGCACCACTGGAGCCGCTGGCAGGCGATGCGCGCCGTGCGCGCCGGCAACGTCTTCACGCTCTCGGCGGATGAGCTCACGCGCGCGACGCCGCGGCTCGCGCAAGCCGCGCAGGCAATGTGCCGTGCGCTCGATACGGCACGCGAGAACTTGCGCCGCACTGCCGTTCGTTCCAGGACGGCGCGTTAGCGTGCGGCGGCGTGCGCGGTTGCTATCCGTCGAGCGCGCAACTCGGGTAGCATCGCGCGTTCTCGGCGTTGCCCGCAGCACGATTTCGGCATGACGCGACACTCGGCGATTCAATGGCTCCTGCTCGCAAGCGTGGCGCTGCTCGTCGCTGCGGCGCGTTGGTCGGCGCGGCGCACGCACAACGCCAGCGACTTTCTCATCGCGCATCGCCGCCTCGGTCCATGGCTTGCCGCTTGCGGCGTGCTCGGCGGCACGACGAACGCCACAGTGTTGATTCTCGTCGTTGCCGCCGCATTCGTCTGGGGCGTCTGCGCCGTTTGGCTTGCGGGCGGCGTGCTCGCAGGCGTGTTGCTCAGCGTCGTTTATGTCGCGCCGCGTCTGCACGCCATGGCCACTGCTCACGAAGGTGTCACGCTCACGCAGCTCATCAGCAGCGGCGCAGGCGAGCGCATGCAGCCGACCATTGCGCTCTCCGCTGCGTTGATCGCGTTCGTCGCATTGCTGTTGCAGGCCAGTCTTGCCGCGGGCTTCGCGGCACAGATGCTGCGCGAGGCGGCGGGATATTCGCTGTGGAGCATCGTGCTCTTCGGCGTGGCGGGCGTCGCAGCGTGCGTGTTCGCGGGAGGCTTGCGTGCGGCTAGCTGCTGCGATGCTGTGCAAAGCGGTGCAATGGCGCTCACGCTCGTGTTGTTGCCGATTCCTGCGTTGATCGCGCTCGGCGGCACTGACGTGCTGATGGCGGAGCTCACTGCGCCCGATGCCGCGTTCAGCGATTGGTTCGCAGGCAAGCGCGGTGTGGTCGCGCTGGCATTGGCGCTCGGCGGTTTCGGTATCGGTTGTGCCGCACCCGGTCAACCGCACGCGATGGCGCGGTTGATGTCGGTGCGTGCCGATCGCAGCGCCTTGCCGCGCTACCTGACACCGATTCTCGCGAGCGTACTGCTCGGCGCGGCGCTCTTCTGCGGATGGTGTACGCGCGCGCTCTACGGCGGCTTGCAGGCGCCGGAACAGGCGTTGTACGCGCTGGCGACGCGTTTGCTGCCGCCTGCGCTCGCGGGTGCATTCATCGTCGCGTTGTTCATCGCCTTGATGTCGAGCGTGGCCAGCCCGTTGCTCGCTCTGGCCTCGCAGTGTTCTGTCGAGCTGCGCAGACCGACCGCGCTGCTCTCGTCAGGCTGGACGCGCTTGGCGCTCGTCGTCGCCGCGGCAGTCGCGATCGCGTTCACGCTGCTCGTTCCCATCGAGCTCGCCACGCATGGATGGTTTCCGTATCTCGCGCTCGGCGCCTCGTTCGGCCCGCTGCTCATGGTGCGCCTCACGGGCAAGCGCGTGCGTCCCGGTTCGGTGCTCGGCGCGATGTGGACGGGCTTTGTCTTGACCGTGATCTTCCACGTGTTGCCGGATTCGCCGGGCGATTTCCTGGAGCGCGTGCTGCCGTTCGTCGCTTCGCTGGGCATCGCGCTCACTGGCGGTGAGCGCCGCCGCAATCCGGATCGCGCGGATCGTTCCCAGGAGACGATGCATCATAGAGTGCCGATTTGAGCGATGGGCGCTGGCCAGTCGATAGGCTACGGACTACGGGCTACGGACTACGGGCGACAGGCTACGGTCGGAAATAGGGCTCTGGGTGTCGGCAAGAGGCGAGTCGTGGGCAAGCGGACGCAGAGGGCGAAGCAGTGCGCGGCGAATGCTGTGTCGCCGACCGAGACTGTGACGCCGCAGCTGTCGGCGGAAGAGCGCATCCTCGCGGCGGTTGCGAGGATTCCGCGCGGGCGGGTCTGTACCTACGGCGGCGTGGCGCATCTTGCCGGACTGCCGCGTCGGGCGCGGTTGGTCGGCACCGTGTTGCGCAAGACGACACGGCGCGTCCCGTGGTTTCGCGTCATCAACGCGGGCGGCACGATCTCGTTCCCGAAAGGTAGCGCTGCCTATGCCCGTCAGCGCCGGCATCTCGAAGCCGAGGGCATCGTGTTCAGCGGCGAGCGCATCGATCTCGACAAGTACGGCTGGCCCGAGCGCGTCCGGTCGCTGGATGAGTACCTCTGGGCGTTCTAGCGCCGCCGCTGGCTCGTGCGCGTTAACCCCGTTCGGACAGGTCTCCCGTTTATTTCACACGAAGCGCTCTTGCGCGCATCGGGAGTCCATACGAATGAAGACTATGTCGCATCGGAGCTGGGTGCTCGTCGTGGCCTTGGCGCTCGGCGCCTGCGTCGTTCAGCGCGATCAAGAGCAACGAACGGCGCAAGATCCCGAGCCACGGAGCGCGGCGGCGGACGCTGCCGCGAGCGCGCAAGCCGAAAAGAAGGCGCGCCGTGCCTTGGAGCAGCAACGCGCGCACGAGCGTGTGCGTGCGCCGGCAGGCGCGCCCGTGCTGATCAGCGCGCCTGCGCCGGCGGCGGAGCTCGCGTCGTGTTGCTGGGGGCCGCCGACCATCACGGAGCGCTATCAATCCTTCGACGACAATCCCGTCAAGCTCGCGGCCGAGCAGCCGGTGTCGACGTTTTCGATCGACGTCGATACCGGCGCTTATGCGAATGTGCGCCGCTTCCTGAGCTCGGGCCGCCTGCCGCCACAGGATGCAGTGCGCGTGGAAGAGCTCATCAACTACTTCGATTACGACTACGCACCGCCCGCGACGCGCGAGGTGCCGTTCAGCGTCACGACCGATCTGGCCCGTGCGCCGTGGAACAGCGATGCCGTGTTGCTGCGCATCGGCATCAAGGGCTTTGAAGTGCCGGCGCGCGAGCGGCCGGCCGCCAATCTCGTGTTTCTCGTCGACGTGTCGGGCTCGATGAACTCGCCCGACAAGCTGCCGCTGCTCAAGAACGCATTTCGGCTGCTGACCGAGCAGCTCACCGAGCGCGATCGCGTCGCGCTCGTCGCATACGCCGGTGCATCGGGCGTCGTGCTCGAGCCCACGCCCGGCAGCGAGAAGCACAAGATTCTCGAAGCGATCGGCCGGCTCGAAGCGGGCGGCACGACGAACGGCGCGGCGGGCATCGAGCAGGCTTATCAGCTGGCGCGTGCGGCGTTCATCGACGGCGGGATCAATCGCGTCGTGCTCGCGACCGACGGCGATTTCAACGTCGGCCTCGTCGATTTCGATGCGCTCGTCGGCATGGTCGAGCGCGAGCGCAAGTCGGGCGTGGCGCTGACGACGCTCGGCTTCGGAACCGGCAATTACAACGATCGTTTGCTCGAGCGTCTTGCGGATGCGGGCAACGGCAACTACGCGTATATCGACAATCTCACCGAGGCGCGTAAGGTGCTCGTTCAGGAGCTCTCATCGACATTGCTCACGATCGCGCACGACGTGAAGATTCAAGTGGAGTTCAATCCGGCCGAAGTGCTCGAATATCGTTTGATCGGTTACGAGAATCGCATGCTCGCGCGCGCAGATTTCAACAACGACGGAGTCGATGCCGGAGAGATCGGCGCGGGGCATCGCGTCACGGCGCTGTACGAGATCGTTCCGGTCGGCGCCAAGGGGCGCGTCGATCCGCTGCGTTACGGCACGCGGCAGGCTGCGAGCGCGCCGCGGGGCGAGCTCGCCTATCTCAGAGTGCGCTACAAGCTGCCGGGCGAGGATGCGAGCAAGGTCATCGAGCATCCCATTCGCAGCGCGGCGGTGCCCGAAGCGGCGCAAGCGTCTGCCGATTTCTGCTTCGCCATGGGAGTGGCCGCATTCGGTCAGCTGCTGCGCGGCGGGAAGTACATGGAGCGCTTCGGCTATCGCGATGCGCAGCAGCTCGTCGAAGCCGGGCTCGCGAACGATCGCCACGGCTATCGACGCGAGCTCGTCGCGCTGATCGAGCTGGCGGCATCGCTCGCCGGCGAGCGCGTGTCGGACTCCAAGCCGTCCACGAATACGCTACAGGAGCGCGGCAACCGGCATGACGCTCGCCCCTGATTCATCGGCAGGCGCCGTCGCAGCAGCGCAGAGCGACGCTGCGCAGCGCTCGGACGGTGCAGAGACGCTGCGCAACGTGACAGACGATGCGGCGCTCATGCTGCGCTATCGCAACGGCGATGTGAGCGCCTTCGAAATGCTGTATGCCCGCTACAAGGGGCCGCTCTATCGTTACTTGCAGCGCACGTGCAAGAGCGTCGATGTCGCCAACGATCTGTTTCAGGAAGTGTGGGGCAAGGTGATCGCAAGTCGCGAGCGTTACGAGGTGCGGGCGCAGTTCGCGACGTTCCTCTATCGCATCGCGCACAACTGCGCCGTCGATTACTTTCGCAAGGCGGCGCACGTGCATGAGCGTCAGGCGCTCGACGTTGTCGAGCTGGCAGAGGAGCTGCACGCCGCTGAGCCGCAGCCGGATGCGGTCGCGTCGCACACGCAGATCAAAGCTGCGTTCGAACGTGCGCTCGATGCGCTGCCGCCGGAGCAGCGCGACGTGTTCGTCTTGTATGAGGAGGCGGGGCTCAGTCTCGAGCAGATCGGCAAAGTCACGGGCGTTGGGATGGAGACGGCGAAGAGCCGCTTGCGTTATGCGGTGACGAAGTTGCGAGCCGCGCTCGTTCATCATCAACCCGAGGGGGCGCGATCGTGAACGGCGAACCTGACGAGATCGAATTCGAGCGGTACTTGGCAGGCGATTCGCTCGTGTCGCGCCGCTATCGCGAGCTCGACGCGCGGGAAGTGCCGCCGGAAATCGATCGTGCGATCCTGGCGCGCGCGGCCGAAGCGGTCCACCCCGTCAAGCAGCGGCACCTGAAGCGTTGGGGCGTGCCGATCGCGCTTGCCGCATCGCTCGTGCTGGTGGTGTCGATTGCAATCGAAGGCATACGGCACGAGGCAACCACTGCCAGCGCTCCCGCGCCATCGAGCAGCATGCACGAGTGGCCTGTACCGGCTGTAGTGGATCGAGAATCCGTTGCGCCGGTCGATGAGGCCAAGGTTGCACAGGATGGTCCGCTTGCGCTCGATCCGCCTGCGCCGCGGGCCGCTGAACCTCGGACTGCGGAACCGCCGTCGACGCTGCGTGCTGCGCCTGCGCGCCCACCGGTGCGCCGTGCCGAGCCGCAGCCGCAAGCGGCCGAGCAAGCCATGGCCTACGAGCCTGCGCTGCCGGCCGCGCCACCGCCGGCAGCGGTGGCCGCTCCAGCACCGCAGCTGAGCGAACGAGCGGCATCGGCTCGCGCCCGCGAGGAGGTAGGTGAGCCGCAGTTGGTGAGCGCCGTCGAGCGAGATCCCGCCGAGTGGCTGGCGGAAATCAGAAAGCTGCGCGAGGCGGGTCGTAACGAGGATGCAGATCGCGAGTGGCACGATTTCCGCGAGATGTTTCCGCGCTACGAGGTGGCGCCGGACGATCCGGCGCGACCGTCAAGCTGAGTGCGCGATGCGCGGCAGAAACATGCGGATCGCCGTGCCCTTGTTCGGCTCGCTCTCGATCGTCAAGCGACCGCCGCTGCGCGCAACGATCTGCTGCACGATGACGAGGCCGAGGCCCGTGCCGCGTTCGCCTTTCGTCGTGAAGAACGGCCGCATCGCATTCGCGCAGGTGTCGCGATCCATGCCTCGACCCGTGTCGATCACGGCGATGGTGACATACGGCGTTTGCTCGCCTTCGTCGTCCTCGATTTGAGTTTCGCCGACCTCGATCGCGAGCTCGCCGCCGTCGGGCATCGCATCGCGGGCGTTCAGCACCAGATTCAGGAGCGCGCGTTCGAGCTGGGTGGGATCCATGAAGATCCGGCTCGAGGTCTGGTCGAGGCGCAGATCGAGCTGAATGTTCTTGCCGATCAGCGCCGTGAACATGCGTGCGAGATTCGTGATCAAGGCCGCCGGATCGAGCACGCGCGGTGCGGCAGGATCGTCCTTGCCGAAGCTCATTACTTGGCTCGCGAGCTTCTGTCCGCGCTCGAGCGCTTCGATCACGCGCTGAGCGTATTGATCGGCTTGCTGCGGCAACTCCGGGACGCGGCGGATGAGCTCCGCGAAGCCGAGCGCGGCGCCGATGATGCCGCGGAAATCATGCGCGACGCCGGCTGCCATGCGGCCCACCGCTTCCATGCGATGCAGCTCCATCAAATGCCGCTGATAGGCGGCGAGCGCCGTACGCGTGTGCTGCCGCTCGTACTCGGCGTAGAGCCGCGCGATGTTGTCGGCCACCGCGCCTGCGAACGCGCATTCCGCGTCGGTCCAGGTGCGGGGCGGGCCGATGTGCTCGTGGCAGACGACGCCGACCAGATTGCCCTCCAGGTAGATCGGCGCATCGAGCATCGAAGTGATTCCGAGCGGCTCCAGGTAAGCCGCGCTGAGCTCGGCCGTGACGTCCGAGCTCAGCGCGTCGTTGGCCACGACCGCGCGTCGCTCGCCCATCGCGTCAAAGTAGGCGGGGAAGTCCTGCCGCCGTAGCACGGCGCCTTGAAACAGCTGATGATTGGAACGCTGCCACAGATGGCGGCAGCGCAACGCGCGACCCTCGTCGATCAGCGTCCAGCAACCCACGCGCTCGACGCGCAGGGCGCGGGCGGCGGTTTCGGCCAGTTGGACCCACGCATCGCGCAGCGTCTGGCCGTCGCGGATATGCAAACGGGCAAGCTCCAGCCGGGCGCTCTCCAGCGCGGCCGACTGTTCGTCGTGCGGTCCAATGTTTCGCTGGGCCATATGACCCTCTCCGCTCCTTCGTGCTGATTCGCGTCGTGCGTCAGATCTGTCACTCTACGCTGCTCGATTCCGGGCGGCTATAGAGGGACACCAACGGCCTATCGGGTAGGCATTCCGGGGTGTTGCCGCCCGGTATCGACAGGCAAATGCCTCGGGTAAGAGGGTGCGGCTAGAATACGCGCCCCCCGTGCTTGAACCCTCCTGTCCATGGAAAAAGCGATCGAACGTCTCTTGTTCGCGAGCCGCTGGCTGCTCGCCCCGATCTATCTCGGCATGTCCCTGGCGCTGGTGGCGCTCGGCATCAAGTTCTTCATGGAGCTGTTCCACTTGCTCGGCCATGTGGTCGAGATGAAGGAATCCGATCTCGTGCTCGTGCTGCTGGCGCTCGTGGACATGGTGCTGGTCGGCAGCCTCATCATCATGGTGATGTTCTCCGGGTACGAGAACTTCGTTTCGCGCCTCGATGTGGAGGAAAGCGGCGAGACGCTCGGCTGGCTCGGCAAGCTCGACGCCAATTCGCTCAAGCTCAAGGTCGCCTCATCGATCGTCGCGATCTCATCAATTCATCTCTTGCGTGCCTTCATGAACGTCCCCGGGCACGAGAGCGGCTCGCTTCTCTGGTACGTCATCATCCATCTGACGTTCGTCGTTTCGGCGGTGATGATGGGCGTGCTCGACCGGCTGTCGGCGCACGGCAAGAAGTAGAAAAAGGACGAAGGTCGAGCTGCCTCGACCTTCGTCGCGCGCATCGCGTCAGGCTTGCGGGACGAACCGCAGCGAGACCGAATTCAAGCAATAGCGCTTATAGGTCGGCGGCGGGCCGTCGTCGAAGACGTGGCCCAGATGTCCGTCGCAGCGTTGGCAGCGAATCTCTGTGCGGATCATGCCGTGGCTCTCGTCGAGCAGCTCGCGGATGTGATCCGGATCGAAGGGCTCGTAGAAGCTCGGCCAGCCGGTGCCGGATTCGAATTTCGCGTCGGCGCGAAAGAGCGGCAGATCGCAGAGCCGGCAGTGATACACGCCGGCTTGCTTGTTGTGCAGCAAGCTGCCGCAGAACGGCGGCTCGGTGCCTTGATGCAGGATGACGCGCCGCTCTTCCGGCGTGAGATCCGCGGCGAGCCGGGCGCGCTCGCTCTCATCGAGCGGACGCAGGTCGTAGCCGCTCGCGGACCGTTCAGGGACCGACTTTCGTAGCCTCGATGACATCTGCTGCTCCCGTGGCGGCCGCACGCAACGCCTCGCGCAGCACGCCTTCTTGCGTAAGCCCTCTGAAGCGACTGACGAGCTCGCCGCCGCGAAACAGCAACAGCGTCGGGATCGAGGTGATGCCGAAGCGCGCCGCAAGCTGCTCGTTGTCGTCGACGTTGACCTTGAAAACACGATACGCGTCCGCTGCATCCGATGCGAGCCTTTCCAGGATCGGCAGCTGGACGCGGCAAGGGCCGCACCACGGCGCCCAGAAATCCACGAGCACGGGTCGGTCGGTTGCTTGGAGCGCGGCATCGAAGCTGCGCGTATCGAGCTCGGTAATCACAACTGCTCCTTGCCGGTTCGTCCGGCCTTGGCTCGAGACACCCGGCCCAGCGCCGGAGATGCAGTTATGGACCCGTCGGAGTGCGAATCAATCGCACGCGCGTGCATCAAGACACTCTTGTCGTGGATTCACGGATCGGCGCTGACGGATTGCGTTCCCGGACGTGGGAAGCGCGCTATTGCCTCAGTTCCTTGCCCAGCTTGCTGTGCCGGTACCCGTACGCCGCATAGATGAGGACGCCGAGCGCCGTCCAGATGCCGAGGCGCCACCATGTGTCGCCGGGCAGGAAGTAGGTCAAACCGAAGCACACGAACGCGCCGAGCGAGCAGGTGAGAGGCGCAAGCGGCACGCGGAAGGGACGCGGAGCGTCAGGGCGCGTGCCGCGCAGGATGAGCACGCCGATACAGACGACGCCGAACGCGAGCAGGATGCCGATCGAGATCAGCTCGCCGAGCACGTCGAGCGGAAAGAGGCCGGCGATCGCCGCTGCAGGGATCACCGTGAACAAGGTGGCGATGTGGGGCGTGCGATATTTTGGATGGACCTTGCGCATGGCAGGCGGCAGCAGGCCGTCTTCGCTCATCGCGAGGAACACGCGCGGTTGGCCGAGCAACGACATCAGGATGACCGAAGTCATGCCGACGATCGCACCGAGCTTGACGAGCCCGCCGAGCCACGCAATCTCGGGATGCGCATCGAGCGCAGCGGCCACAGGCGCCGCTACGCCGAGCGCGGTGTACGGCACCATGCCGGTCATGACCGCCGCCATGGCCACGTACAGGATCGTCGAGATGCCGAGCCCTGCGAGCACGCCGAGCGGCACGTCGCGCTGCGGATTGCGCGTTTCGCGCGCCGTGGTGCAGGCGGTGTCGAAGCCGATGTACGAGAAGAAGATGATGACGGCGCCCTGGAACACGCCGCTCCAGCCGAACTCGCCGAACGTGCCGGTGTTCGGCGGGATGTAGGGCGTCCAGTTGGCGGTGTCGACGAACGCGAGCCCGACGCCGATGAAGAGCACGATCACCGCGACTTTGACGACGACCATCGCGGTGTTCGCTGCAGACGATTCGCGCACGCCGAGGTAGCAGATGGCGCCGAGCACGAGCACGATCAAGACCGCGGGCAGATTGACGATCGCGCCGGTGGCTCCCAATGCGCCGTCCTCGCCCTTGCCGAACGGGGCGTTGATGAGTGCAGCGGGCAGCTGCACGCCCCAGCCTTCGAGCACGTTGACGACATAGCCGGACCATCCGACGGCGACCGCCGAGGCCGACATCAGATATTCGAGCATCAGGTTCCAGCCGATGAGCCACGCGAGCGCTTCGCCGAGCGTTGCGTATGTGTAGGTATAAGCGCTGCCCGACACCGGGATCATCGCTGCAAACTCGGCGTAGCAGAGCGCGGCCAGCGCGCAGCAGAACGCGGCGATCAAGAAGGCGAGGGTGAGCGCAGGGCCGGAATGCTGTGCGGCGACGACGCCGGTCAGCACGAAGATGCCCGTGCCGATCGTCGAGCCGAGCCCGATCGCAGTCAGCGAGCGAGCGGTGAGCACCCGCTTGAGCGCAGGCGCGTTCTGTAGATCGCGGGTAATGGCCTCCACCGAGCGAACGGCGACGAGCCGGTTCAGCAAGCGCATCGAAACCTCGTCGGCTGTTGAATCCTTGAATTCGAGTTGGGCAGCGACTCGACGAGCCTACAGCGTCGCGCTGCAAGTGACTACTGGGCAGCGGTGGAAGACCGTGCCTCGGCGGTGCGACCGATACCGTATGATTGCCATGATGAGAGAGGACGACATCACAACAGCTCCCCCGATCCCGAACAGCTATTGGGTGATTCCGGGCAGATTGGTTGCAGGCGAGCATCCGAACGGAGTGTCTCGCGTGGAGACGCTGACTCGCTTGAAACGCTTGGTCGATGCCGGCGTGACGAGCTTTATCGATCTGACGGAGCAAGACGAGCTGCCGCCCTACGATGGACTGCTTGCGCAGCTCGGCGAAACGCCGCCGCGCTACCGACGCTGGCCCATCGTCGATCACAGCGTTCCGGAATCCGCCGAACGCATGTCGCGCATCCTCGATTATCTCGATGCGGAGCTCGCTGCCGGTCGCTGTGTCTACGTGCACTGTCGCGCCGGTATCGGCCGCACCGGCACAACGATCGCCTGTCACTTGATCCGCAGCGGCTTGCCGAACGACGAGGCGCTCGAGCGCTTGCAGCGCTTGTGGCGTGCGTGTGCGCGCTCGCGGCGTTGGCCGAGCGTGCCCGAGACCGAAGAGCAGAAGGCGTTCGTCAGAGAGTGGCGCGATCGTGTCGCGGGCGTGCCCGAAATCGAGCCGGGCGAGCGCAGCGAAGGCGCAGTCGTCGGGCTCGCGCTTGGCGATGCGCTCGGCGCGCTGGCGGATGCACCGCGGGGCGATGCGGCGATGCTCGATGAGCATGTGCGCGGGCTGGATGCGCTGACGCCGGGTGCTGAGACGGCGATGCTTCGTGCGCTCGGCGAAAGTCTGTTGACGCATCGCCGGCACGTGCCGGACGATCAGCTCGAGCGCTATCGCGCTTGGCTCAAGACGGCGAACGCGCCCGTGTCCCCGGAGTTCAAACGCGCGCTCGCCGTATGGCAGTGGTCGAAGAAGCCGCATGCCGGCTCGCACGATCCGAAGAACCTCGATCCGCACACCTTGGCGCGTACGCTCGCCGTTGCGCTTTGTTTTCGCGGCCATGGGCGGGATGCGCTTGAGCTCGGCGCGGAGAGCTCGCGTACCACGCAGCAGTCGCCGATCGTGCTCGATCTGTGCCGGCTGTGGACCGCAACGTGGTTAGATGTTCTGGCCGGCGCGCCGAAAGTCCTCTTGCTGCGCTTTGCAGGCCCAGCGGCCACCTTGCTCAGAGAACGCAAGCTCAAGCCTCAGGTGTTGTCGCTCATGGATGCTGGCGAGCACCGTGCTCTCAACAAGCCGCAGAATGCGCTCGAAGTAACGCAGCATGCGCTCGCCTGCTTTGCGGCGGCAGGCTCCTTTGCGGAGGCAATGGCGCGGGCGCTCACGCCCGGCAATCCGACAGCAGCGGTCCTGGCCGGTGCGCTCGCGGGTGGTTATTTCGGCATCGAGGCCGTGCCGCGCGACTGGCGTGCGAAGCTGACTGAGGAGGCCGCCGCATTGCGTATGCTGGCGCATCAGCTGCTCGGCTGAAGCACATGTCAACGACGCATCGACGCAAGCAGGCGCGCCGCAAGCTGCGGCGCGAGCCCGCGTGGACACGCCTCGACGACGAGGAGCTGCTCGATCTGCGTTTTTGCGATCTCAAGCTCAAGATCAGCAATCCCACCGTCAAGCGCGCGCTCGCGACGGTGCGCCGCGAGCTGCGGCGGCGTGGTCTGTTGTTGCAGCCCCACGTGTGGCTGTCGGTCGAATGGTTCTCGCCCGACGGCGTCCCAGGCATTGCCATCCCGTTCTATGTCGCGCATCCGCGGCTCATGCGTCTCGAGCGGCAGATGATGGGCGAAGTCGAAGGCGGCAATGCCAACTGGATGCTGCGCATCATGCGGCACGAAGTCGGTCACGCGCTCGACAATGCCTTTCGCCTGCGCCGGCGCAAGGATTGGCGCAAAGTCTTCGGCAAAGCGTCCTTGCCGTATCCGAGCGTCTACCGCGTGCGACCGGCGAGCCGCAACTACGTGCTGCATCTCGGTCACTGGTACGCGCAAAGCCATCCGACCGAGGATTTCGCCGAGACGTTCGCGGTGTGGATGCAACCGAAGGCGCGCTGGCGGCGCGAGTATCAAGGCTGGCCCGCGCTCGCCAAGCTCGAATACGTCGATCGGCTCATGAGCGAGATTCGCGGCGTGCGCCCGCCCGTGACCAATCGCGAGCACATCGAGCCGATCGCGGAGAACACCTGCACGCTGCGCGAGCACTATCGCCGCAAGCAGCAGCGTTATCGTGTCGAAGGCATCAATGCCTATGACTTGCGCTTGAAGCGCGTCTTCGGCAAAGCGCGCGCCGGCAAGCGCTGCATGCGTGCGAGCACGTTCGTGCGCGAGTGTCGGCCGCAGCTCGAGCGCATGCTATTGCGACGTTCGCGTTTGTATCCGTATCTCGTGCACCATGTGTTGCGGACCGTCATTCAACGGTGCCGAGAGCTCGATCTGGTCGTCGATACCTCCAAGCGTGCGGCAAAACGTGCGGTGCTCGGCGTTCTGGAGCGAATCATGGTAGATATTCTACGCCGCGACCAAGAACGATACCTGCTGTGAACGACAACGGTCCGATATGAAGCCGCTGCGGATCCTGGTTCTGATGCACGAGAGCCTCGTGCCGCCGCCGAGCCTCGAAGGCTTGACCGAGAAGGAGATCGACGAATTCCGCACGGAATACGACGTGATGACGGCCCTGCAGAACGCGGGGCACACGGTCCGTGCGCTCGGGCTGCAGGACAATCTCTCCGATCTGCGCAACGCGATCACCGAATGGAAGCCGGACATCGCGTTCAATCTGCTCGAGGAATTCCAGAGCATCGTCACATACGATCAGTACGTCGTCGCCTTTCTCGAGCTCATGCGTCAGCCATATACGGGCTGCAATCCGCGCGGCATGATGATTTCGCGCGACAAGGCGCTCTCCAAACAGATCCTCGCGTATCACCGCATTCCGACGCCGGGCTTTGCCGTGTTCCGGCGCGGTCGCAGATATCATCTGCCGCGCCGGCTCAAGTTTCCCTTGTTCGTCAAGTCAGTCACCGAAGATGCCTCGCTCGGCATTTCGCAAGCCTCGATCGTCTGGGATGCGGAGCGGCTCAAGGAGCGCGTCGAGTTCATTCACGAGCAGACGAATTCGGATGCGCTCGTCGAGGAGTACATCGAAGGGCGCGAGCTCTACGTCGGCGTGCTCGGCAATGAACGTTTGCGCACCTTTCCGGTGTGGGAGATGGATTTCGGCACGCTGCCTGAAGTGATGGCGGGAATCGCGACGCGCAAGGTCAAGTGGGATCGCCGCTATCAGCAGAAGCACGGCATTCGTACCGGCGCCGCGCAGAACCTGCCCGACGGCATGGCCGCGTATCTCGACAAGCTGTCGAAGCGCATCTATCGAGCGCTCTCGTTGAGCGGCTATGCGCGCATGGACTTTCGCATGCGTCCCGACGGCAGCGTCTTCGTACTCGAAGCGAACGCCAATCCGAATATCAGCTTGAACGAAGATTTCGCCGAATCGGCGCGCGCCGCAGGAGTGGAGTACCCGGCGCTGCTCGAGCAGATCATCCGCCTCGGCTGCAACTATCAAGCAGCGTGGGTGGCGAACGAGGACTAGCTTCACGGCGATGGCGCGGGCTTGCGCCCGCGCCATCGCTCGATCTTGCCTGCGCTGGGCGCGTTACTCGCCGCGTCCCGTCCACTTGTCGAGCCACGCCTCGACTTCACGATGCCATTGGATGCTGTTGGCCGGCTTCAAGATCCAGTGATTCTCGTCCGGGAAGATCACGAGCCGGCTCGGAATGCCGCGGCGCTGCAGCGCCGTGAATGTGGCAATGCCTTGCGAGTACGGCACGCGATAGTCGCGTTGGCCGTGAATCACGAGCATCGGCACCTTCCAGTTGAGCACGTGATTGATCGGATTGTGCTTCTCGTAGTTGTCCGGCACATCGAAGTGCGGGCCGCCGTGCTCCCACTCGTCGAACCACAGCTCCTCGGTCGTGTACGCCATCGCGCGGTTGTCGAAGATGCCGGCGTGGTTGACGAGGCATTTGAACGGTTCGGACCAATTGCCGGCGATCCAGTTGATCATGTAGCCGCCGTAGGACGCGCCGAGCGCGCACATGCGATCGCCGTCGAGCCAGGGGTATTTCTCGAGCGCGGCCGCCAGCCCCTTCTGCAGATCCTCGAGCGGCTTGCCGCCCCAGTCGCCGCTGATCGAATCCGTGAACGCCTGGCCATAACCGGGCGAGCCGTGGAAGTCGATGAAGATCGACGCATAACCGGCGCCCGCATAGGTTTGCGGATTCCAGCGATAGCTCCACGCATTGCCGAAGGACACCTGCGGGCCGCCGTGCACGATGAAGGCGACCGGGTAGCGGCGCTTCGGATCGAAGTTCGCCGGACGCATCACGTAGCCGTACACGGTCTCGTCGTTTGCGCCGACGAAAGTGAACTGCTCGGGCTCGCCGAGCGCGAGCTTCGAGAGGTATTCGCCGTTGATCTTGGGCAACTCGTGCAGCTGGCCGTTGCGCACGCCGATCGCATAGAGCTCGGCCGGCGACTTGAGCGATGCGAGCGTGTAGACAATCTCCTTTTCGCCCACGCTGAAGGCTTCGACGCGTCCCGGTCCCGTCAGCATCGTCGGCTTGCCGGTCTTCACGTCGATGGCCCAGAGCGGGTGCTGACCGAAATGGTCCGCGGTGGCGAAGAGCGTGCTGCCGTCCTTGGAGAACGCGATCGTCGCGACCGAACGATCCCACGCATCGGTGAGCGCGCGCCGCTCGCCCGTCTTGAGATCGGCGATGACGATGTGGAAACGATCGGCCTCGAAACCGGGACGCTTCATCGCGCGCCAGGCGAGATAGCGGCCGTCCGGCGAATAAACCGGCTGCGCGTCCCACGCGGGATTGTCCTGCGTCAGGTTACGCAGATTGCCGCCGTCGACGTCGACCTCGTAGATGTCGAAGTTGGTCGACCACGGCTCGGAGGTGCCCTTTATGCGCGCGTTGAACGCGATCTTCCGGCTGTCCGGCGAGAAGACGTATTCGCTCTCGTCGCCGAACGGCTTGGACGGTATGTCGGCGTCGAGTTGCGCCGTGAGCGCCACGGGCTCGCCGGCGCGACCGTTTTCGATTTCGGCGACGAAGAGCTGCGAGTTGCGACCGTCGCGCCAGGTGTCCCAATGACGCACGAAGATGCGATCGAAGGTCTTGCCGGTGGCGCGCGAGGCCGAGGCTTGCGCGAGCCGCTCGCTCGTGCACGCCAGCGTGTCGCAGTCGGGATAAACCTCGAGCGTCAAGGCGAGCCGCTTGCCGTCGGGCGCGATACGGAACGAGCCGACGTCGAGCGGCAGATGGGTGACTTGCTCCGCTTCGCCGTGTCCGCTCGGCAGGCGCCAGACCTGCGAGGAGCCGCTGCGCGTCGACAGGAAGTAAATGTAGCGACCGTCGGCGGACCACTGCGGCGAATGATCCGCTTCAGGATGGCTCGTCAGGCGCCGCGGCTGCGCGCCCTTCGTCTCCAAGTCGAGAATCCACAGATCCTGCCGACCGCGATTGGCTTCGATGTCGGTGTCGCGCACTGTGAAGACCACCGCACGGCCGTCGGGCGAGAGCGCCGGCTGCGACACGCGCTGCAGGCGCACGAGATGTTCGACGGAGAAGGGCTCGCGCTCCTCGGACCGAGCGGGCGCGAGGGCCAAGAACGTAAGGCAGAACGCAACGGAAAGCGTACGCAACGACATCGGATTGGAGCTCCGGAAAAACGAGTGGGCCAGTATAAGTCAGGCACTCGCGCGTCAGGGTTCAGGTGCGTCCTGTCGCGGACTTTGCGCCGCTCCCCGATGTCATCGGGTTGGCGCGGCGCCGTCCGCGCGTTTACTTGCGCTCCCGAAATACGGCGAATGCGCTCGTATAGCCGTGAAGGTAGGTGGCGTTGTGTATCGGGCCGATCTCGCCGGCGCAGAAGAATCCGCCGATCGGCACCTCGCCGACGAGCCGGCGAAAGGCATTGCTGTCGTGATCGGCCTGGCCGTAAAGCCCCATGCCGCGGCCCTCGCACGAGAACAGGAGCGCGCCGCAATCGCTGGTGAGCCGATGCGAGGCGCTGTAGCTGCGTAGCATCCGTTCGAGGTCGTGCGCGGAAGTGGCCGCATCCCGCAAGTGAAACTGCACGACGCTGTTCGGCGGGATGCGCTCGCCTACCCAGAGCGCGCCGCTCTGCGGGTCCATGCCGAGGATGTTGCGAATCAGGAAATCGCCCGGCTCGTATTGGTTGGCGTCCGCACGCACGGCGAGCCCGAGGAACAATGCATGGCTCAGCGCCTCGCGATCGCTCGGCGCGAGGCGCTCGAACAGATCGGTGAGCACCTCGCGCGGTGAATGCCCGTCGAGCTCGCGGATGAGATTCTCGTGTGCCGCCGTGACGAACATCGGATCGCCGATCGGGCGGCAGCCTTGAGCGACGATGGTGTCGACCTCGACGTTGCCGGTCAGCGCCAGCACCACGCAGCCCGATCGATACATGCGATCGTCGACGTAGAGCGCCGCGGCGCCCGGTTGCCGTACGCCGCTTGCGAGGCCGCCGATCTTCGGCGCGAGCGGAAAGACGCGGTCGAGCCCTTTGAGGAAGACCTCCGTCTCGAAGCTGTACGGATCGGCGAGCAGCAGGAAGGCAGGCTGCTGGGTGGCGGTGAGCCGCAACGTATCCTCCCAGACGCGTTGCTCGGCAAAGATCGGCGGAATCTGCGCCGCGTCGTAATGGGCCGCTTTCAGGCTGACGCCTGGCAGCAGCGCGCCGGTGAGCGAAACCGCCGCACTGTCCTCGATCTCGCGGCCGCCGCCGATCACGCCCCGCGCGCAGCAGCCGAAGATCAGCGCACCCTCGAATTCCCGACGTATGAGCTTGGGGAGCGCCTCGAAGCGGTGCGCATGATCGGCGCTCACGAAGGCAATCACCAGGTCCGGGTCTTTGCGCCCCAAGCCCAGCAAGACGCTTTCCGCCGCACGCTCCACGGCCGCGTCCAACGAGCGATCGGTATCGATAGCAGACGACCAGCGCATGCGCGAGCTCCTGCTCGGGGCGGGCCGTCGATTCTAGTATGAGGCCGCGGCCGGTGCGGCGCGCCTGCGTCAGCACCAATGCGTATGGAAAACGCCGCGAAAGGGTGCGCGCGTCGCTCTGCGAGCCACCGTATTTTTCCTTACACTAGCGCAAGGGCGCCGACTCGCCGGGCGCGATCGTCATCCAACCGACCCATACATTCGTTTATGCCGCACCTTTCGACGCTTGCCGTTCGCGCAGGGCAGGTCCGCACGCCGGAGGGCGAGCACGCCGAGCCAATCTTCACGACTTCGAGCTTCGTGTTCCGTAGCGCCGCCGAGGCGGCCGCTCGCTTCGCCGAGGTCGAGCAGGGCAACATCTATTCGCGCTTCACCAATCCGACGGTGCGTTGCTTCGAGCAGCGGCTCGCGGCGCTGGAGGGCGGTGCGGCGTGCGTCGCCACCGCCTCCGGCATGGCGGCGATCCTTGCGACTTGCATGAGCCTGCTCAAGGCAGGCGACCATATCGTCTGCTCCGAGAGCGTCTTCGGCTCGACGATCTCGCTGATCAATCGTTACTTGGTGAAGTTCGGTGTCGGCGTGAGCTATGTGCGGCTCGACGACCTGGACGCGTGGCGCGACGCCGTGCAGCCGAGCACGCGGCTGTTCCTGCTCGAGACGCCTTCCAATCCGCTTGCGGTCATCGGCGACATTCGGGCGCTGGCCGATCTCGCGCACGAGCGCGGCATTCTGCTCGCCGTCGACAATTGCTTCTGCACGCCGGCATTGCAGCGTCCGCTCGAGCTTGGCGCGGATCTCGTCATCCACTCGGCCACGAAGTTTCTCGACGGGCAGGGGCGCTGCGTCGGCGGCGCCGTGGTCGGCAGCGAAGAGCTCGTCGGGCGCGAGGTATTTGGCTTTCTGCGCACCGCCGGCCCTTCGATGAGTCCGTTCAATGCGTGGGTGTTCTTGAAAGGGCTCGAAACGCTCGAGATCAGAATGCGCGCGCAATCGGCCGCCGCGCTCGATCTGGCGACCTGGCTCGAGCAGCAGCCGAAGGTGCGTAAGGTCTACTACGCGGGCTTGCCGTCGCATCCGCAGCACGCGCTCGCCAAGCGCCAGCAGTCGGCGTTCGGCAGCATCGTCACGTTCGAAGTCGAAGGCGGACGCGAAGGGGCGTGGGCGTTCATCGACGCGACGCGCCTTTTGTCGATCACCGCGAACCTGGGCGATGTGAAGACCACCATCACGCATCCGGCCACGACGACGCATGCGCGCATCACGCCCGCAGAGCGTGCGCGTGCCGGGATCACCGAAGGGCTGCTGCGCATTTCGGTCGGGCTCGAGAACGTCGAAGACCTGCGCGAGGATCTCGCGCGCGGGCTTGCTGCGATCCGTGCTTGAGATGAGTCGGCAGCCGGCGGCGCAGCGGATGCCTGCCATCCGCGCCATTTGTTTCGATCTCGACAATACCTTGTGGGATGTTTGGCCCGTCATTCGGCGGGCCGAGCAGGCGATGTACGACTTCCTCAAGGAGCGCTATCCGCGGGTCGTCGCCAAGCTCACGCTGGAGACGCTGCGGACCGCGCGCGAGGAAGTCGCTGCGCGGTTCCCGCACATGAAGCATGACTTCACGTTCCTGCGCAAACAGTCCTTGCGCGAGCACGCCGCCGAGTTCGGCTATGCGGAGGACATGGTCGAAGAAGCCTTCGATGTGTTCATCCGCGTACGCAACGAGGTCGAGCTCTACGAGGACGTGATCCCGGGGCTTACGCGGCTCAGCAAACGTTACCGGCTGTTCACGGCCAGCAATGGCAATGCCGATCTTGCGAGCATCGGCATCTCGCACTGGTTCGAGCGCACCGTGGCGGCGCGTCATGTCGGTGCGCTCAAGCCGGACCCGCTGATCTTCCGGAAGGTCATCGAGGGCACGGACCTCGATCCGGCGGAGGTACTCTACGTCGGCGACGATCCCGAGCTCGATGTTGCCGGGGCGCGGGCAGCAGGCATGCGCCCGGTGTGGATCGACCGCGGCCATGCGCCGTGGCCGGCTCATGTCGAGCCTGCGGAGCTCATCGTGAGCTCGCTCACCGAGCTGGCTGCCCGGCTCGAGCAGCGCACGGTTTGAGGGCATACGTTGGGATGTCACCGGCGCATTGACGGCGCCTTGCGCCGCATTGCCAGGATTGGCCGATTGGCGTACATTCGCCCCCGTTCGTAGTGCCTTTGCCCGCTTTTTTTTCTCTGGCTTGGCCAGCCGGGTCATTGACGACCCATCTTCGGCCAACTTCTGAAAAAAATCCGACGAGACCGCGAACGTTAGGCCTGGGGCCTCAAGCGACGATGCTTTCGTTGCGGATGGAACCCGATCGTAACCAGGCCTCGCTTGTTGCGACTGCACGCGTCGGTTCGCACTCGAGGCTTTTTTCAGAGAGACCGTACTGTCATGACGAAGATCTATGTCGGCAACCTGCCGTTCTCTGCGGACGAAGCTCAGGTGCGCCAGTTGTTCGAGCAACACGGGACCGTGGACTCCGTCGCGCTCATCAACGATCGCGAAACCGGCCGTCCGCGCGGCTTTGGGTTCGTTGAGATGCCGCGTGCGGATGCCCAGCGGGCCATCCAGTCACTGAACGGCAAGGAGCTCGGCGGTCGCCCGTTGCGCGTCAACGAGGCGCAGGAGCGCCAGGGCGGCGGCCGCGGTCCGCGCGGCGGCGGTGGCGGCGGCCGCTGGTAAGTCGCCGTAAGTCGACGAAAGACGAGGCCCTGCGATGCGCAAGCGTCGCAGGGCCTTCTTCGTTTACGCAAGATCGGCGAGATGACGCGCTTCGCGCGACTTTCATGTTCCGATCGTTTCATGATCGCAGCCACATCGCTGCGTGCATCGCTACATCAGCACTTCTGCATCTTGGCTGCTAACTCGCATCTGCGAGCGTGGTCACAGATGACCCATTGCTTTGCGCGTGCAATCGTTGCACGCTGGATCCAGGAACATCACGTGTGCATGTGAATTCGTTTCATAGACGCGCGGATGTTTTCACGACACCGCGCACGGCCAATGCACGAGGTGTGACCGATGGAGGATGCGCTACAGACCAAGTCGCTGGTCGCAGTCAGCAACTTGCGCGAGTTCTTCCATGATTCCGTCCAGACGGCTCTGCGTCAGCAGCGCGTCTCGGTGGATGCGCATACCGAGCAGTATGTCGTGAACTTACTGACAATGTTCGCGCGCTCGGAGGCGCTCTACGAGCAAACGCCCGAAGGCGTACGGCTCAAACCGCTGGCGCACATGCTGGCGGACGCGTCGGAGGCGGCGACGCCGCATCAGCGCGACGAGGCGCTGCGGCGCCTGGGCGATGTGTCGCTCTTCATCGCCGGTTTCTTCGCGCAGAGCTTCGCGCGCAAGCTCATCGACATCGACTATCACATCGCAATGGGCGGGCGCGCTTACGGCACGCTTGCCGAGAGCATGCGCGGGACGCTGCGTGGGCATGTGTTCGCGGCGATCTTCATGGAGCTCGCGCAGAAGTTTCAGCGGCTGGTCGATGTCCTGAACGAAGTCGCCGAAATGTCGCACCAGCACACCGACAAGGACATCCTCAGGCTCTACGAGATCTATCTCAAGACCGGCAGCCCGCGCGCCTACGCCATCTTGCGCAAGCTGGGCGTGGATCCCGTGAGCAACGGCATGCGCACCGAACAGTGAGGACGCCGTGCTGCTCGGACGCATGCAGGCGCTGCTGGCACAGCTTTACGACGCGCCGGTCGAGCATCGCGTCGATGAGTTCCTCGTCACCGATCGCGATGAGCTCGTCGAGCTGATCGGCGAAGAGGCTCGCCACGTCGTCGACGAGCATGTCTTTCTCGTGCAAGACGACGACGGTGTGCGCGTCGGCGTCTACATCGACCAGGCGGTGCTCGATCGTCTCGAGCATCACGATCCCATGCAAGCGCTCGAGGACGGCAATCTGCCCGATTACTGCACGGCGCTCGAGGGCGTCAGCCACTTCCACTATCTCATCTGGAGCCTGAGTCGCAGCCGCGCGGTCTCGTTGCTCGAGCTCGAGCTGCAGGCGGAGGTCGACAAGTACGCGAGCGCGGTAGCGCTGCTCACGCGGCAGCGTAACGGGCGTTTTCCGGAGGAGCTGCATGCGCGGCTGTTCGATGCCGTGAGCTTTCTGCCGGCGCTCGATGCCGAGGAGCGGCGGCGTTACGAGGAAGCGAATCGTTATGCCGCGCGTTACTGTCGGGCGCTCGAACAGCGATTCCTGCGCGCGCGCCGTTCGCGTCCTGAGCTATGGCTTGCCGAGCTCAGACGCTTCTTTCGCTGCAGTCATCAGGAGAAGCTGCGGCAACTGACGGTGCGTTACGCATGAGTGCTGCGATAGGCAGCAGGATGCGCGTTAGTCTTCGTCGGGCGGGCGTTCGTTGAGCTTGCGCCGGAGCTCGATCCATTTCGACAGCTCGCGCAAGTCGCGCTTCGGGCGACGCGCCTTCTTGCCGAGCAGGCCGCTCTCGTAAGGGTTGTAGCCGAGGCGCAGACCCTTGGGGTTGTTGCGGATCGGCGCATCGGGAGCCGGTTCGTCTTCGACAATTGCCAAGCCGGGATGCGCGAGAGCACGCCAGCGTGCGCGCTCGCCGGTCTCGCCGTCGTCGGCAAGCCGCTCGTCGCGCCATTCGTAGACCGCATTGCCGCGATCGTCGAATGCGATGCGTCCGGGGCGCTCGAGGCGCGCCGAGCTCGAACGCGGACGGACGCGATAGCCGAGCTTTCTCAAATCGTCTTCTTTCACCTTCGACCACCAACCACTCAACGGTGCGCGCGAGCTGGCCGCCGGCGATTCTGATTGTCCTTCTTATGTCTGCTTGGGGCCGGCGTCGCTGCGACGCTATTGAAGTGCCTCGTGTCGCGTCAGACAAGCAAGAAAACTGTGACGCATACGACGAAATCGGCGCGACACGCGGCAACCGTAAAACGAATCGACAGTACGTGTGCCGATTCAAAGTGTCTGTGGGGGTAGATCGGGCGCGTGGCGAAAAATTCAATCGCGATTCTTGTCGCGCATCACAGTTTCGCGATGAGAAACGTCCGGACGGTCGGAAGAGCGCACGCGCATGCGAAGCGGCAGTCGCTCAAGCGCTGCGTGCCTGTTTGCGGACTTCTGCTGCGCGATAAAGTCCGACGAGCGTCTTGCCGTCGGCGATCTCGCCCGAGTGCGCCATCGCGAGCGCTTCGTCGAAAGGCTTCCAGTGAACTTCGATGACTTCGTGCGCTTCCAAGCTCAAGTCGACGGCAGTGAGCTCCTGCGCCATGAAGAGGTGAATGACTTCGGTGAAGATGCCGGGCGAGCTCAAGTATTTGCCCAGCTCGCGCCAGACCGCGGCCTTACGGCCGGCTTCCTCCTGAAGCTCGCGCTGCACCGTTTGGAACGGCGGCTCGCCATGATCGATCTTCCCTGCGGGCAGCTCCCAGATGTAACCGCCTGCAGCGTGACGAAACTGCCGCAACAGGCAGACCCGATCGTCGCTGTCGATGGCGACGACGGCCGCGCCGCCGGGATGATGAATCATCTCGAGCTCGGCCACGTTCCCATTCGGCAAACGGACGCGTTCGAGATTCAGCTTGATGATGCGGCCCGAGTAGATTTCGGTGAGCGATAAGAGAGCCATGGGCTGATTGCGACGTTGAGTAATGAAGGGATGCGGGCGTTGGCGCGGCAGCGCGCCGGCGCGAGCGCAGCGACCGAGCGGCGCTGGTCACTGCGGCGCGCCGTGCTGTGGCTCATTCCACCGGCTCGTCTTCCACGAGATCCTCGGGCGCTTCGTCCTCGGTTTCCTTGGTGGCTTTCGCTTGGGAAGTCTCGCTGCCGATGCGGTACGCCGCGAAGCCTGGCAACACGACTTGATTGAGCGCCATGCCGAGAATGCGTCCGCTCGTGGGCGCATAGATTCGATACTGCTCGTTCGAGATCGGATCGGTGACGACGCCGAGTAGCTCGCCTTCGCTCACGCGCTCGCCGAGCGAAACGTCCGAGAACAAGATGCCGCCGTGATCGACGCGCACCCAGGTCGAGGAGTAGTAGACGGGCTCGGGGTCGCCCCAGTAGCGGCGCTGCCGGGTCATGCCGAGCGAATACATGAGCGTCTCGATCGCCTTGGCGCCGTGCTCGACCTGCTCGGGCTGCACGCGCATCGGCTCGCCCATCTCGAAGGTGACGGAGGGGATGCCTGCTTCCGTCGCCGCGCGGCGCAGGGAGCCCTTGTCGCCGACGCTGTGGAGCACCACGGTGGCGCCGAAGGCTTGCGTGAGGCGCGCGACCGACGGCACGTTGAGATTTGCGCGCACCTGCGGCAGGTTGGTGCGATTGAGCGAGCCGGTGTGCAGATCGATCAGCGCCGAGCAATGGCGCACGACTTCAGTGAAGAACGAGTGCGCCATGCGCGTTGCCGCGCTGCCCTTGGGATTGCCGGGGAAGTGGCGATTGAGATCGCGCCGATCGGGCAGGTAGCGCGTGCCGCGATAGAAGCCCTGAATGTTGACGATGGGCACGCCGATGATTGCGCCGTTCAGCTCTTCGAGATCGACGTCATCGAGCACGCGGCGGACGACTTCGATGCCGTTCAGCTCATCGCCGTGAACGGCGGCCGTCAGGCACAGCACCGGCCCCGGCCCGCGGCCGTTGAGCACGATGACCGGGGCAGGGGAAGCAAATCCCTCGATGGCTGCGCCGCTCGTCCAGTGGAGGCGCTTGCGCGTGCCCGGCGGCACCTCGCTGCCCAACAAGCGCAGGCGCGATTTCGGCTTCAGCTCGGCCGACTGCGATGCCGCGCTCGGCGTTTGCGCCTGCGCGTGCACGGCGAGTGCGACTGCGAACGCAGCGACGAGAACGCGGCGAAGCGCCGCGAAAACTGCGCGCGTAGTGAAGTCGGTCATTGCGCGATCTTGCGGAACTTGAGCGTGAAGCGATCGCTTTCGCCGATTTGCGCATAGCGCTCGCGATCCTGGTCGCCGGCTGCGAACGTCGGCGGCAGCGTCCAAACGCCCTTCTCGTAGTTCTTCACGTCTCGCGGATTCGCATTGATCTCGCTGCGCTCCACCAGCTCGAAACCGAGGCTTTCGATGAGCTCGATGGCATAGGCTTCGTTCACGTAGCCGGTGGCAGCCTTCGGGTCTTGCGGCACGTTGGGATTGCCGCGGTGTTCGACGATGCCGAGGATGCCGCCCGGCTTGAGCGCCGCGTGCATGGCCGCGATGGCCTCGCGTTCCCAACCGGACATCATCCAGTTGTGCAGGTTACGGAACGTGACGACCAGATCCGCCGACCCCGGCGGTGCGATCTCGGACCTACCGCCCGGAGCGAGCGAGGTCACGATCACTTTGTCGTAGATCTCCGGCGCGGAGGCGAGCTTGGCCTGAAAGCGCTCCACCGCCCGCTTCGCGTTGTCGCTCACGGATGGATCGACGTGCGCGGCGTAGAAACGTCCCCGCTCGCGCAGGAGCGGCGCCAGGATTTCCGTGTACCACCCGCCGCCCGGCCAGACCTCGACGACCGTCATGTCCGGACGGATTCCGAAGAAGAGCAGGGTTTCCTTCGGGTGGCGGTACACGTCGCGCGCCCGGTTCGCCTCCGAGCGATGGGGCGCCGCCAGGATGCGGTCGAGCGCGGCGGCGGTTTCGCAGTCGTGTCCTGGAACGTGTTCGGATTGACTGGCGCAGCCTGCAGCGAGGAGCGCCAAGCAGGTCAGAAAAAATCGCAGACGCATTCAATTACCCTCTCCCAAGAGAGGGCAAACGATAGAGGAATCGCGTCGCAGCGGCCAGCACGGCCCGGACGGCCTTACGGCCGCCCGGGTCGCGCTCGGTGTCGCGTGCTGCCGAAAGCGCCCCGCGAGGCAGCGCTTCCGGACAGTGAGCTCGACGGGTTACCAGCGGCTGCCGCCGCCGTTGTTCTGGCGCGGCGGACGCGGCTCGCGCTCGCGGGCTTCGTTGACGCGCAGCGGGCGGCCGCCCATCTGGAAGCCGTTCATGTGCTGGATGGCGTTTTGCGCGTCTGCCGGCGGCATCTCCACAAAGCCAAAACCGCGCGGGCGCCCAGTCTCCCGATCATTGATCAGCTTGACGGAATGCACCGCTCCATGTTTTTCGAACAAGCCACGCACCTCGGCTTCGGTCGCGCTGAACGGGAGGTTCCCTACGTAGATCGTCGTCATCGATACATCACTCTTGAGGCCAGGACAGGACTTGCAGACAGGCGCCCGCTGCGGCGCCCCGAACGGCGGCCGAACGGCGGGTGACGTACTGCGGGGTGGTCATGCAATCAACTAAGTCCGGTAGCAAAGGCGGGAGATCCCGGAGAGGGCGATGGAAACTGACTTCCGATGTGGGTCGCTCGTTTAGTTGATTACATTTAGCGGACCTGGCCTGATACTACGTCAGGGGTTTTGACCTTGCAACGGCGGCAATTCTCTACTGCAGTGCGAAATAAACGAGGAGCGTAGACCTGGCTTGCGCTGCTCGTTACCCGTCAAAACGTGACGCGCGCGCAACATAGATATCGCGGCAGTTGCGCGGCATTGGTGACAATTCGTTGACGCTCCAGCGCGCTCTTGCGCTCATTCGGTGCCGGTCAGGCACGGTGCTGCGCAGCTTTAGTGCAGTGCGTTACGGTTCGAGATACGTGTAGCCGTTGAGCTCGTTTTCGTAGAAGCGCCGCAGCGCCTGGCTTTCCGCGAGCGTCATGCGGCCCTCGCGTACGGCGCGCTCGCAGTCGCGCACGAGCTGCGGATACAGCCGGTCGACGTCGTACTGCATGTACGACAGCACTTTGCGTGCCGTATCGCCCTTGACGATCTCTTCGATCCACCAGCCGCCTTCATCGTGCAAACGAATGTGTACGACATGCGTGTCGCCGAAGAGGTTGTGCAGATCGCCGAGCGTTTCTTGATAGGCGCCGACCAAGAAGGCGGCCAGGTAATACTCTTCGCCGGGCTTGAGCTCGTGCAGCTCGAGCGTGCGCTTGACATCGCGTTGGCTCACGAAGCGGTCGATCTTGCCGTCGGAGTCGCACGTGATGTCCGCGAGCACTGCGTTGCGCGTCGGTTTCTCGGTGAGCCGATGGATGGGCATGATCGGAAAGAGTTGTCCGATCGCCCAGCTGTCCGGAAGCGACTGAAAGACCGAGAAGTTGCAGAAGTACGTGTCGGAGAGAATGAGCTCGAGGTTCTCGAGCTCCTCGGGCACCGTGTCCAGCTTGCGGCATAGATCGCGAATCTTCGAGCACGTCGCCCAGTACAGCCGCTCGGACAAACCGCGCAGCTCCAAGCTGAGCAAGCCGAGCTTGAACATCTGCAATGCCTGTTCGCGCGCCTGCAAGGCATCGTGGTAGCACTCGACGAGCCGGCGCGCCGAGACGGAGCGATAGGCTTCGAACAGATCGAGCACCGGCTGCGGCAAGACTTCGCTGCCGCAGTAGTCTTCCTCGATGCGACCGGCGACACGGAACTGATCGAGCGCCGACGAGCCGAGCGCATTGAATACGAGCACGCTGTGATGTGCGGCCGTGGCGCGTCCCGACTCGCTCACGATGATGGGATGCTCGATCTGTCGCGCATTGCACACGCTCGCGATGCGATAGACGACATCGCTCGCGTACTCGTTCATCGTGTAGTTCATCGACGACTCGAAATTCGTGCCGCTGCCGTCGTAGTCGACGCCGAGGCCGCCGCCGATGTCGATGTACTTGAGCCCGGCGCCGAGCAGCTTGAGCTCGGCATAGACGTGCGCGAGCTCGTTGATCGCGTCCTTCACGCGGCGAATGTCGTGCAGCTGGCTGCCGGGATGGCAATGCACGAGCTCCAGGCAATCGAGCATTCCCTGCGACTTCAAGATGTTCACGAGCTCGAGGATCTCGCTCACGAACAGGCCGAACTTGGACTTCTCGCCGGCCGAGTCGCGCCATCTTCCTGCGCCTTCGCTCGCGAGCTTGACGCGCACGCCGATGCGCGGGCGCACCTGGTATTTCTTGGAGTGACGCAGGATCAGGTCGAGCTCGCCGAAATTCTCGACCACGGGAATGATCGTGCGGCCGAGCTTGGTCGCGAGGATCACCGCTTCGATGTAGCTGTCGTCCTTGAAGCCGTTGCAGATGATGATCCGTTGCGGCGCGTCCTCCGTCATGGCCATGACCGCGAGCAGCTCGGGCTTCGAGCCAGCCTCGAGCCCGAAGTTGAACTCTGCGCCGTAACGGTAGACCTCTTCGACGACGAGACGCTGCTGATTCACCTTGATCGGGAAGACGGCGCAGTAGCGGTTGCGGTACTCGTTCTCTTCGATCGCGCGCGCGAACGCTTCGTGAAGCTTGGTGAGGCGATGGCGCAGGATCTCGGAAAAGCGCACGACCACCGGCGTGGTCAGATCGCGTTCGCGCAAGCCCTGCACGAGCTCGAACAAGTCGATTTCGGCATCGGGCGTGGCGTACGGGCGTACGACCACATGACCCGCTGCGTTGACCTCGAAGTAACCTTGGCCCCATTTCGGGACTTGATAGAGCTCGAGCGCATCCTCGACGGTCCAGGAATCGAGAGCGAGCTTCTTCGGTTGGTGAGCCACGGCAGTTCCGATGCAGATGAGCGGCGAGTCGTTGCTGAAGGGCTATCGCTCGAGAGAAACACGGCGGCCGCGGCCGAAGGTCCACGCTCGCGCGCCCTTGCGTTCGATTCTAGCGTTGCCTTCGTGAGCGCGAGTGCGGAATTTCGCTGAGACGCATGTCAATCCTCGCCGCGCGCGACCGGGGGCGCCGGATCGCGGATCCATTCGCTCCAGGAGCCGGCGTAGAGTCGCGCGCCCTGCTTGCCGGCGATCTGCATTGCGAGGAGCAGATGACAGGCCGTGACGCCGGAGCCGCACATCGCGATCGTCCGTGCATCGTCCACGCCGCCTTGCGCGGCGTCGTAACGTTTACGCAGCTCCGCCGCATCGAGGAAGCGGCCGTGCGCATCGAGATTGCTCGTCAGCGGCCGATTGACGGCACCAGGAATGTGTCCCGCCACCGGATCGATGGGCTCGCTGCGCCCCGCGAAGCGTTCGGGCGCACGCGCATCGAGCAGACGCCAGCCGTTGCGCAACTTTTCGGCGAGCTCATCGGCCGTCACCCAGGCGCTGCGATTCGGGCGCGCCACGAAGCGCGTCGGCGTGCGCTGCGCGATTTCGCCGGCAAGCGGCAACGAGGCTTCTTGCCAGGCGCGCAGGCCGCCATCGAGCACCGCGACGGCTTCGTGGCCGACCCAGCGCAGCAGCCACCACAGGCGCGCCGCAAAGGCGCCGGTGTCGGCATCGTAGGCGACGACCTGCGTGCGTTCGCCGACGCCCCAGCTGCCGAGTCGTTCTGCGAACGCGTCCGGATCGGGCAGCGGATGGCGGCCCGAGGTCGGCGTGACCGGGCTCGACAGATCGCGATCCAGATGCGCGTAGACGGCACCTGGAATGTGCCCCTCGCGGAAGGCTTGCTCGCCGCTCTGCGGCCGCGCGAGATCGAACCGGCAATCGACGATGAGCCAATCCGGATCCTCGAGGTGGGCGGCGAGCGTGGCGGGGCTGACGATCGTGGTGAACATGCTACGGTTGTGCTTGATGACGTCGGCGCAGTGTACGTCGAGCGCGGGCGCTCGTGTCACGCGCGCGGGTGGAATGGCGTAAAGGTTTCGACGTCGGGTCCGCGGCGGCTACACTTCGGCGCTTGAGCTCTCATTTTCAAGGACAGACGCAGTCGCATGGCAATCGAACTCTGGTGGGGTAGCGGGAGCCCTTATTCCTGGCGCGCACTGCTCGCACTCGAATTCAAGGGGCTGCCGTACGTTTCGCATCAGGTGCAATTTGCCAAGCAGGAGCACAAGTCGCCGCAGCTCTTGAGCATGAATCCGCGCGGGCGCGTGCCGGTGCTCAAGGACGGCGACTACGTGCTGTTCGAATCGCTGGCGATCCTGTACTACCTCGATCGCAAGTATCCCGACCCGCCGCTCTTCGGTCGCACGCCGGAGGAAACCGGGATCATCACGCGCGTCATCAGCGAGTACGAGTGGTACGCCGAGGAGCACATCCAGAAGCTCATCTACGTGATCCTGTTCCAAGAGATCGAAGGACGCATGGATGAGATCGAGCGCGCGATGGTCCACATCATGAGCGAGGCGCAGACGATCGAGCGGCGCTTGACCGACTCGGCGTGGCTCGTCGGCGAGCATTGCTCGGCGGCGGATCTCGTCGTCTTTCCAGGGATTCAGACATTGCTGCGCGCGCTCGAGCGGCGCGGCGCGCAGGAGCTGCGCGAACGGTTGCTGCCGATCGAGGCGCGCTTTCCCGCGATTGCCGCGTGGATCAAGCGCGTCGAAGCGCTGCCGGGCTACGAGCGCACCTATCCGCCGCACTGGCGCGAGTCGTGAGCGCCGCGCGCGCCCGTCCGTGCGTGTCGACCGGGCAGGCGCGCGCCAGTACACTGCATCATTCATTACCCGCCAGGTGAGCGTCCATGTCCCAGCATCCCATTCATGTCAATTTTCCGGGCCGACTGCTCATGATCGGGTTCGGCAGCATCGGTCAGGGCGTGTTGCCGCTCATCCTGCGGCACATCGGCATCGCTCGCGAGCGCATCACGATCCTCACTGCCGAGGAAACCGGGCGCGAGGTCGCGCACGAGTACGGCATCAAGTTCGTCGTCGAGACGCTGACGCGCGAGAACTATCGGCGCGTGCTCGAGCCGCTCATCGGGCGCGGCGATTTCCTCTTGAACCTGTCGGTCGACGTTTCGAGCGTCGCGCTCATGGAGCTCGCGCACGAGAAGGGCGCGCTGTATCTCGACACCTGCATCGAACCTTGGCCGGGCGGCTACATCGATCCGTCGGTGCCGCCGTCGCTGCGCACCAACTATGCGTTGCGCGAAGAGGCGCTCGCGCTACGCGAGCGCTTGAAGAACGGGCCGACGGCCGTCATTACGCATGGCGCGAACCCCGGCCTCGTCTCGCACTTCGTCAAACAAGCCTTGCTCAACATCGCCAACGACACGGGCGTGCAGACGTCGGAGCCGCGCACGCGGGAAGAGTGGGCTGCGCTCGCGCAGCGGCTCGGCATCAAGGCGATCCATATCGCCGAACGCGATACGCAGGTGGCCAACGTGCCCAAGCGCGTCAACGAATTCGTGAACACCTGGTCGGTGGACGGATTTGTGGGCGAGGGCTCGCAGCCCTCGGAGCTCGGCTGGGGTACGCACGAGAAGGCGTTGCCGCCGCAAGGACGTCGGCATGAGTTCGGGCGTCAGAGCGCGATTTATCTCATGCAGCCGGGGGCGGCGACGCGCGTGCGTACCTGGACGCCGCAAGCCGGAACCTTCCACGGCTTTCTGATTACGCACGGCGAGTCGATCTCGATTTCTGATTATTTGACGCTGCGCCAAGGCGATGCGGTGGTGTATCGGCCGACCGTGCACTATGCCTATCACCCCTGCGACGATGCCGTGCTCTCCGTACACGAGTACGCCGGACGCAACTGGCGCATGCAGGACAGCAAACGCATCCTCAACGAGGAAATCATCGACGGCATCGACGAGCTCGGCGTGCTGCTCGCCGGTCACGAGAAGAACGCCTATTGGTACGGCTCGCAGCTCTCGATCCACGAGGCGCGCGCGCTTGCGCCGCACAACACTGCGACGAGCTTGCAGGTATGCATCGCAGTGCTGTCGGGCATGGTGTGGGCCATCGAGAATCCCGAAGCGGGCATCGTCGAGCCGGAGGAGATGGACTTTCGCCGCAACCTCGAAATCTGCATGCCGTACTTGGGCCCCGTGGTCGGCGCATACACGGGTTGGAATCCGCTCGTCGATCGCGAGCGGCTGTTCCCGGAGGAGCTCGACAAGAGCGATCCGTGGCAGTTCAAGAACGTGATCGTGTGAGTGCCGCCGACGATCGGTCGTTGACGGCTACGCGCTACGGCCTCGCGCGCTGATGAGGCGATCGGAAGGCGTTACGCGACTCTGCGCGACGGGCGTCGGGCCACGGCGCGCTCGCGTTTCGTCGCGCGTCACTGCGACACCGTGTCGCTCGGCTCCTCGTACCTGATGCCGATCACGAAGTACGTCTTGGTGCCGCCGGGCACTTCGACGGTGACCTCATCGTCGAGCGTCTTGCGCAGCAGCGCGCGGCCGAGCGGCGAGTCCATGCTGATGTAGCCGCGCGAGGCGTCGAACTCGTCGGGGCCCACGATGCGGTATTCGACCTGGTTGCCGTTGTCGTCCTCGAGCGTCACCCATGCGCCGAAGAAGATACGGCTCGGATCCGACGGCGGCTTGTCGACGATGACCATGCCGTCGAGGCGCTGGCGCAGGAAGCGCACGCGCCGATCGATCTCGCGCAGCTGACGTTTGCCGTAAATGTACTCCGCGTTCTCGGAGCGATCGCCCTGGGCGGCGGCCTCTTGCACCGCTTGCGTCACCTGCGGGCGCAGCACGCGCCAGAGATAGTCGAGCTCGCTCTTCAGGCGCTGTGCGCCTTCCGGCGTAATGAACTTGGAACCCTTCGGCTGCGGCGGTCGATAACGCATTTCTCGTTCGTGATCCGAATCGCCAATGGCCCGTCAGGCAAGACCTGAACTCGCGGGCGCGCCGAGAAATTGTGGAATCTTTCACGGTACGCTCGCCGCGCGCTCACTAGTCTGCGCACCCATGGGCGTCAAGTACTACACGCATTTTCTACTGCAAGAGCGCTCGCCCAAGGGGCTGAGCGAGTTCCGCGGCGTAGTCGAAGTCAACCGAGTACTGCCGCGCGGCGACCTCAAGGAGGCCGCCTCGATTCTTGCGAAGAATTTCGAATGTGACACGAAGGATATCAAGGTCCTTCAGTGGTCGAGACTGCACTGACGAAGCTTGAGGAAGGTCCCCTAGCGGGCTTTACTACCCTTCAGAAGTCCGCTTCTCTGCCCCGGGTCGAAAGCTCGGGGTTTTTTTGCCTGCACGGAGCTCCGCCTTCTCTCCGCGGTTCGTTCTGCCGCGACTCCGACGGGAACTTCCCGTCGTCCTCCAAGTCCGATCCTCCCATCGTTGTCTCCGCGTACCTGCGGGCCGTGTGCGGCAACCGCGATGGCGGGTCGCCACGTCCAAGCGGATACTCCACCTGTCAGTCGTTTTCAGGACGCGTCTTCTTATGAAACTCGCTCCCTTTCTCGCCTTGTTGGGTTGCGCCGCTCTGGCTGCAGGCTGCGCGCGCACGGACCAAGCGCCGCAGACGCTTTCATCCGGCGTCCTGCGCGAGCACATGGACACCTCCGTGCGGCCGCAGGACGATTTCTATCGGTTCGTGAACGGCCGCTGGCTCGCCGAGACCGAGATTCCGGCCGACCGTTCGAACTACGGCACGTTCTCTCGTCTGCAGGAAGCGGCCGAGGAGAACGTGCGCAACATTCTGGAAGAAGCCGCACGGGCGAATGCGCCGCACGGCAGCGACCTGCAAAAGGTCGGCGACTTCTATGCGAGCTTCATGGACGAGGCGGCCGTCGAAGCAGCGGGGCTCGCGCCGATCGAGCCGGAGCTGGCGCGCATCGAGCAGCTCGCCACGCGCAAGCAGCTCGCCGAATACATCGGTCACGCGCAGCGGATGGGTGTTGCCCATCCGTTCGTCTTGTTCGTCGGCATCGACGACAAGCAGTCGACGCAATACATCGCGAATCTGTACCAGACCGGGCTCGGCATGCCGGATCGCGACTATTACCTCTCCGACGATCCGAGCTTGAAGAACGTGCGCGAGAAGTATGGCGAGTACATCGCCGAGCTGCTCGCGCTCGCGGGCACGCCGAAGGCGGAGCAGGCCGCACAGAAAATCCTCGCGCTCGAGACGAAGCTCGCGCGGGCGCACTGGACGCAGGTCGAAAATCGCGACGCCGAGAAGACGTACAACCGTTACGACCTTGCCGGCTTGAAAAAGCTCGCGCCGGCATTCGATTGGGAAGCATTCTTCGCGGGCGCGCAGGTGCCGCTCGAGAAGGTGCAGGCGGTCGTCGTCAATCAGCCGAGCTACCTGGCGGAGTTCGGCGAGCAGATCGCGAGCGTGCCGATGGAAGATTGGCGCGCCTACTTCCGCTTCCGTCTGCTCGATACTTATGCACCGGATCTGCCGGCGCAGTTCGTCACGCGGCACTTCGAGTTCCATGGCCGGACCGTCTCCGGCATTCCCGAGCTGAAACCGCGCTGGAAGCGCGGCGTCGATACGCTCGAGCAGGCGCTCGGCGATCTCGTCGGCAAGCTGTACGTCGAGCGTCATTTCAGCGAAGAAGCCAAGCTACGCATGGACGCGCTCGTCGCGAACCTCAAGAAGGCCTTCTACGAAGGCATCGAAGAGCTCGAGTGGATGACGCCAGAGACGAAGCAGAAGGCGCACTCGAAGCTCGCCAAGTTCGTCGCGAAGATCGGTTTCCCGGAGAAATGGCGCGATTGGTCGGCGCTCGATGTGCGCCGTGACGATCTCATCGGCAATGAGATGCGTGCAGCCGCCGTCATTTTCGATCGCGACATCGCCAAGCTCGGCGGACCGATCGACAAGACCGAGTGGCTGATGACGCCGCAGACGGTGAACGCCTATTACTATCCGCCGGCCAACGAGATCGTCTTCCCGGCAGCGATCCTCCAGCCTCCGTTCTTCGACGTCGCGGCCGACGATGCGGTCAATTACGGCGCCATCGGCGGCGTGATCGGACACGAGATCAGCCACGGCTTCGACGATCAGGGGCGGCGCTACGACGGCGACGGCAACTTGAACGATTGGTGGACGCCCGCCGACAACGAAGAGTTCACGCGGCGCGCGAAGCTCCTCGGTGCGCAATACGCCGCGTTGAGCCCGTTGCCCGGGCTCAACGTGAACCCGGATCTCACCATGGGCGAGAACATCGCGGATCTGGCCGGCCTTGCGATGGCCTATCGCGCGTACAAGCTGTCGCTGAACGGCAAGGAGGCGCCGGTGATCGACGGGGTCACCGGCGATCAGCGCTTCTTCATCGGTTGGGCGCAGGGTTGGGCGCGCAAGTATCGCGAAGACGAGCTGCGCAAGCGCCTGCTGACCGATCCGCACAGCCCGAGCGAGTACCGCACCAATGCCGTCGTGATGAACATCGATGCCTTCCATGAGGCGTTCGGCACGCAGCCCGGCGACAAGATGTACCGGGCGCCGCAGGAACGGGTGCGGATCTGGTGAGCGAGAACTGGGCGAGGGCAGCGGGCGACGGACCGCCCTTGCCGGAGGAACTCTGACCCTCGTTCAGTAATTCCGCCCTCGCCGGTCGGCGATAGTAGACTTGCGAGACCAAAACAGAAGGGAACTCCCCATGTACGCTTTGCGTGTTCTTGCGCTTGTGTTCTGTAGCGCTCTGTTCGGCGGCTGTGGCTACAACACGCTGCAGCAGCAGGACGAGCAGGTAAAGGCTGCGTGGGCCGAAGTGCTGAATCAGTATCAGCGCCGCGCCGATCTCGTGCCGAACCTCGTCAACACCGTCAAAGGCGCGGTGGCGGCCGAGAAGGACATTCTCGACAGCGTCGTCGAGGCCCGCGCGCGTGCGACCTCGATCCAGGCGACGCCGGAGCTCATCGAGAATCCGCAGGCGTTCAAACAATGGCAGCAGGCGCAGGGCGAGCTGAGCTCGGCGCTGTCGCGGCTGATGGTCGTGGTCGAGCGCTATCCCGATCTCAAGTCGATCTCGGGGTTCAACGATCTGCAGGCGCAGCTCGAGGGCACCGAGAACCGCATCGCCGTGGCTCGCAAGCGCTATATCGAAGCGGTGCAGAACTACAACATCACCGTGCGATCGTTTCCGACGAATCTGACGGCGAAGCTGTTCGGCCATCATGAGAAGCAGAACTTCACCGTCGAGAACGAGGCGGAGATTTCGCGGCCGCCTGCGGTGGATTTCACGGGCACGACCCCACAGCTGTCGCCGCCTCCCGAAAACGCCGGTTAGTCGCTCGCTTTGCGTGTGACGCTGACAAGACTCTGGCTTGGCGGCGGCGTGGCGCTGCTGCTTGCATGCTTTGCCGCGTTCGCGCAGGTGGCGGTGCCGCAGCTGCGCTCGCCCGTCACCGATCTGACGCAGACGTTGACGGCAGAGCAAGCGAACGCGCTCGAGCTCAGGCTGCGCGAGTTCGAGAAGCGCAAAGGCAGTCAGATCGCCATCCTGCTCGTGCCGACGACGCAGCCCGAGACCATCGAGGAATATGCGATTCGCGTCGCCGAGGCCTGGCAGCTCGGTCGGCGCGGCGTCGATGACGGCGTGCTCCTGCTCGTCGCCAAGGACGATCGCGCCGTGCGAATCGAGGTCGGCTACGGGCTCGAAGGCGCCTTGACCGACGTGATCGCCAATCGCATCACCGATCAGGTGATCGTGCCGCATTTCCGCCAGGGCGATTTCTTCGGCGGCTTGTCGGCGGCGCTCGATCGCATCATCGCGGTCATCGAGGGCGAGCCGTTGCCCGAGCCCGCGCGGCGCGAAGCGCGGTCCGCACAAGGGCTGATGTCGCTGCTGCCTCTCTTGTTCATGTTCGCCATCATCGCCGGCGGCGTGCTGCGCAGCGTGTTCGGCACGTTCGGCGGCGCTGCGGTCAGCGCGGGCGTCGTCGGCGGGCTCGTCTGGTTGTTCACGCGGGTGCTGCCCATGGCCATCGTGGCAGCGCTTCTCATGTTCCTGTTCGGCTTGTTCGGCGGAGGCGGCGGTCGCGGCCGCAGCTGGTCGAGTCGCGGCGGTTGGGGCAGCGGCTGGGGCGGGGGCTTCGGCGGCGGCAGTTGGGGCGGAGGCGGCTTCGGCGGAGGAGGCTGGAGCGGCGGTGGCGGAGGCTTCGGCGGGGGCGGCGCGTCCGGGCGCTGGTAGTCGCATGTCCTTCAAGCGTGTGTGGCGTCATTTGATCTCGACGGATCTTGCGCTCAAGCGTCACTTCGACGCAGCGGCGCTAACGGCGATCGAGCGCGCCATCGCGCAAAGCGAGGCGCGCCATGGCGGCGAGATTCGCGTGGCGATCGAGGGGCATTTGAGCACGCTCGAGGTGCTCAAGGACATAACGCCGCGCGCGCGAGCGCTGCAAGCTTTCGGCGAGCTGGGCGTGTGGGACACCGAAGCGAACAACGGTGTGCTGATCTACGTGCTCTGGGCCGACCACGACGTCGAGATCGTCGCCGACCGCGGCTTCAACGGTCGCGTCACGCCGGCCGAGTGGGAAGAGGTGTGTCGCGCGATGGAGCGCTTGTTCGCGCAGCGCAAACCGGTCGAAGCCGTGCTCACCGGCATCGAGCAAGTGGGCACGCTCATCGCCAAGCACTATCCGCTTGTCGATCGCAACGAGCTCTCGAATCGTCCTGTGCTCCTCTGAGCGGCGGCCGCGCGCTGTCGTCGTTCCGCAACGCAGGGGCTGCTGCGGATGCCTCGCAGCGTCAATGAGGTCATAATGCCCGCATGACTGCCTTACTCAAGCGATTCGTTCTGCTCGCCGGCGCCGCAACGCTCGCGGGATGTCAGCTCCTTCAACCCCAGGTGCAAGAGGAACCCGAGGCGCCGCCTGCGCCGCCGCCGATCGAGGCGCCGCTCGCGACGTACGAGTTCGAGTTCGATCCGCAAAACGACCACGTGATCGGCACGCTGCAAGTCACGCATGCGCGCGCCGAGGACACGCTCTCGGACATCGCGCGGCGTTTCAATCTTGGCTACGAAGAAATCGTGCGCGCCAACCCGGGCGTCGATCCATGGCTGCCGGGCGAAGGTCGCGAAATCGTGCTGCCGACGCAGTTCGTGCTGCCGAACGCGCCGCGCGAAGGCATCGTGATCAACCTGGCGCAGCTGCGCGCGTACTACTTCCCGAAAGCGAAGGAAGGCGAGCCGCGCAAGGTCATCACGCATCCGATCGGCATCGGCAAGGTCGGTTGGGCGACGCCGGAAGGTACCACCAAGGTGACGGCGAAGGCCAAGAATCCCACTTGGTATCCGCCGGCGTCGGTACGCAAGGAGCATGCGGAGGCGGGCGATCCGCTGCCCGCGAAAGTCCCGCCTGGTCCCGACAATCCGCTCGGCGCGCACATGATGAAGCTTGGCTGGCCGAGCTATCTCATGCACGGCACGAACAAGCCGTACGGCGTCGGCATGCGCTCGAGCCACGGCTGTGTGCGCTTTTATCCCGAGGACATCGCGCGGCTGTACGACATGGTGCCGATCGGCACCAAGGTGACCGTCGTCAATCAACCGTTCGTGTTCGGCTGGCAGGACGGTGCGCTCTACGTGCAGGCCTTCCCGGTGCTCGAAGACGACGAGCGGCAGCATCCGACGGCGGCCGAAGCGCTGCTCAACGCCGCGATCTCCGATGAGATGTGGCAGATCGTCAAGGAGCATCAAGCCGTCATCGATCTTGAGCTCATCAACGAGCTCGTGAACAGCCCGCGCGGCATCGCCGTGCCCGTGTCGCGTCCGGACATGTCGCTCGAGAAGCTGCTCGCTGCTGCGCGCCACGTCGAGAACGCGCTGCCCGAGAACGCCACGTGGGACGGCAACGAAAAGACGTACTTCACCGCAGAAGAGTTCGCAGCGGCCGCGCGCGCTCGACGGCAGCGTGCACAGTCGACGAGCACCTCCGCTGCGGAGCCGGCGAAGAAGAACGTTGCAAGCTCGGAGCACAAGGCGGCGAGCGGCGGCGCGCTCTAGAGGCGCTTGGGTCGCATCTCGTTGAAGTCTTGAGAGGAACGGCACATGCGCTGGCAAGGTCGACGGGCGAGCTCTAACGTCGAAGACAGACGCGGCGTTCGCATGCGCAGCGTCGGCGGCGGCATCGGCATCGGCACGATCGTGCTGGCGCTGGTTGCCATTTACTTCGGGCAAGATCCCTCGATCGTCTTGCAGAGCGTGCAGCCGAGCGGCCAGCAAGTCGAGAACGTTCCGTACGAAGAGAGCGGCGAGGAAGCCGAGCTGCGGGAATTCGTCGCCGTGGTGCTCGGCGATACCGAAGAGACCTGGCATGCCATCTTCGCGCGCGCCGGCGCGGCGTACGAAGAGCCCAGGCTCGTGCTGTTCTCGGGCGCGGTGGAATCGGCTTGCGGGTTCGCGCAGTCGGCGGTCGGTCCGTTCTATTGTCCCGGCGATCGACGCGTCTACATCGATCTGTCGTTCTACCACGATCTGCAGAATCGTTTCGGCGCACCGGGCGATGCCGCGCAGGCCTATGTGATCGCGCACGAGGTCGGTCATCACGTGCAAACGCTGCTCGGCATCTCGCAGAAGACGGCGGCGGCGCGCCAGCGCCTGAGCGAAGTGGAAGCCAATGCGCTGTCGGTGCGCCAAGAGCTGCAGGCCGATTGCTTCGCCGGCATCTGGGCGCATTACGCGGATCGGTCGCGGCAGATGTTCGAGGCGGGCGATCTCGAAGAGGCGCTCAACGCGGCGAGCGCGATCGGCGATGACCGTTTGCAGCAGCAGTCGCGCGGCTACGTTGCGCCGGAATCGTTCACGCACGGCAGCTCCGCGCAGCGCGTGCGCTGGTTCCGCATCGGTTACGAAAGCGGCGACGTCAATCGCTGCGACACCTTCGCGCAGAACGTCCAGCTGTAACGTCCGTGCGACCGGGTGAGCGTGGCCGCGCTTTGCTCGGTCGGATCAAGCGGTTGCGTTTCATTCCTCTCTCGTCACTGCCGCGCTTCCGTGCTACCTTTGTCTCACAACAACGACAAGGGGACTAAAGGTGCCGGAGCGCTTGCTCGACGGTATCCATATCGCCGAATCGCCTGACGCAGAACAGCCGATTGCGCGTTCGAGCGCGCAGTCGACGGCGTTCGTCGGGCGCACCCTGCGCGGCCCGGTCAACCGACCGGTGACGATTCACAGCTTTGCCGACTATCAGCGCATCTTCGGCGGCCTCTGGCAGCCGAGCCCGCTGTCGTACGCGGTCGAGCATTTCTTCGAGCAAGGCGGTCGGCGCGCGGTCGTCGTCAGAGTCGTGAACGGCGCTGCGCCCGTGACCATCTCCTTGCGCTGCGGGCGCGATACGCTGACGTTGGAGGCGCTCGCGCCGGGCACGCGCGAGTTCCTAAGAGCTTCCGTCGATTACGACAACATCGCGCCGGACGATCACGAGCGGTTCAATCTGGTCGTGCAGCGGGTGCGAGCGCCCGGATCGGAGCGCATCGAAGAGCAGGAAACCTTCCGCGGCGTGTCGGTCGATCCGGAGTCGCCGCGTTTCGTGGCGAACGTGCTGCTCGAATCCGAGCTCGTGCGCGTGCGCGGCATCGTTCCCCGGCAGCGTCCCGATCGCACGTTCATGCCCGGCACGAATCTGCCGGTCGGTTACGTTCACTCCAATCCCGACGGCGACGACGGCCGTCCGCTCACCGACTACGACGTGATCGGCTCGGCGGTGCGCGGCACGGGATTGTTCGCGTTGCAGGCCGTCGAGGATCTGGCCTTCGTCTACATTCCGCCGCTGTCGCGCAATCACGATGTCGGCGTCAGCACGTTGCTGGTGGCCGCCAAGTTCTGCCGCGAGCGCCGCGCGATGCTCATCGTCGATCCGCCCGCGAGCTGGGACACGCCCGCGCAAGCGGTGGACGCATTGCAGCGGCTCGACTTCCGCTGCGAGAACGCGGTGATGTTCTATCCGCGCATCGTTGCGCTCGATCGTTTGCGCGGCCGGCAAGAGGTGTTCGGCAACGGCGGTGCGGTCGCCGGGATTCTGTCCCGCGCGGGCGATGCCGTCGCCGCGGCTGTTGCAGTGACGGAGCCCGAGCCGATTCTGCGCGGCGGCGTGCGCTTGGCGACCGAGATCAGCCCGGCGGATCGCTGGAAGCTCGCGGCGCACGGCGCCAATGTGCTGCAGACGGTGCGCAGCCCCGAGCGGCAGCGGCCGGCGCTCCGTACGCTGGCGTGCGGTGCGAGCGCTTCGGCCGACGGCTCGTATCTCTCGCAGCAGCGTTTCGCCTTGTTCGTCATCGATGCGATCGCGCGCGGCACGCGCTGGTCGATCGTCGCGCCGCGCACGGCCGCAACGTGGGAGAGGCTGCGGCAGCAAATCCGCGTTTTCCTGGAGGAGTTGCGCAGTGCCGGCGCGTTTGCGAACGCGCCCGAGGGTCAGGCGTTCCTGGTAGTGTGCGACGAGCGACTGAACGGCGATGTGCAGCCGAACACGGTGCGCATCCTCGTGCAGTTCGCCTCGCTGCACGGCGGCGGCTTTCATAGCTATCTCATCGAGCATTCCACGAAAGGCGCCGACGTGCGCCCGGTGGCGGTCAATCGTCTCGAAAGCTCGCTCGTGCTCTCGGACGATCTCGAGCGCGAGATCACCATTCGCCTCGATCGTTCGGAAGTGCCGCAGCGGCTCGTCGCCGGCTGATCCTTGCTCTCGCCGAGCGTGCCGCGTGCGCGCTCAGCCCCTTCGCCACAAGACTTCTTCGCCGTGCTCGGCGCGGACGAGCACGCGTGCGATCACGAACAGCAGATCCGACAGCCGATTCAGGTAACGCATCAGTTGCGGTGCGATCTGTTCGGTTTGCGCAAGCGCCCAGACGCGCCGCTCGGCACGGCGGACGATCGTGCGCGCGAGATGGCAGGCCGCCGTGGCAGGACCGCCGCTCGGCAGAATGAACTCCTTGAGCGGCGGCAGTGCGGCATTGAAGCGATCGAGATCCGCTTCGAGTCGCGCAACGTGCTCGTCTTCGATCGCGCGCAGACCCGGCACGGATAGCTCGCCGCCGAGATCGAACAGCTCGTGCTGAATGCGCGTCAGCACGGTGCGAACGTCTTCGGCCGAAGTGGCAGCAAGCACCATGCCGATGGCGCTGTTCGCTTCATCGACGGTGCCGTATGCCTCGATGCGCACATGCGTCTTCGGTACGCGCGAGCCATCGCCAAGGCCCGTGCTGCCATCGTCGCCGGTGCGCGTGTAGATCTTGCTGAGTCGATGGCCCATGGCGCGTCCTCGTGGAAGCGAGCGTTGCGGCGCGTATTCTAAGTGCTTGAGCGTGTCGCCTGCGCTCGCAATGAGCCGAGCCATTGCACGGCGCAGGCGGTGACGAGACCGAGCCAGCCGTACAGCATGGTGTTGGTGAGGAAAGCGGGTAGATAGCGCAGCACGCGCCGTGCGTATTCGAAGGCGGACATCGCGTCGAAGTACCCGGCGAAAGCATAGAAGCCGGCATTCGAGATGCAGAATGCCAGCACGGTGCCGGCAACGAGCGCTGCGGCATAGCGCAATGCATGAGCCGCAGTGTCCAAGCGCGCGGCTGCGCTCCAACGTCCTGCCGCCCAGAGACTCAAGTAAGTCGGAAGCAAGAACGCGTAGGCCGGCGTCATGCAGTAGTCGGATTCGCCTCGCGCGAGCGCCATGAAGTCGATGGCGAACGAATTGAGCGCAAGTCCGATCAGGATCGGCCAGCGACGCGAGAACGCACCGGCGAGAAAGAAAGCCGCCCAGGTGATGTCGGGCAAGGCGATCGTCACGTCGTGCGAGCGCGTCAGCCACATCGCGGCGGCCAGCAGGAGAGCGAGCGCGACGTCGCGGCGCGCGCTCGGCGTCGAGATGGAGATGTTCATCGTAGCTCCTCGATCGAAGGCAGTGAGAAGGGCGCGACAAGTCGCCGTGCCCTGAGCTTTAGCGCGGCTGATAACGCAGCGCGACGAACACGTTGCGGGCGTCCTGGTTGTACAGGTGCACCGTGTGATAGTCGCGATCGAGCGCGTTGGCGATGCGTCCTTGCAAGGTCCAGCTCGGCGTGAGCTCGTAATCGAGCACGAGGTCCACGACGGCAAAGCTGCCGAGCCGGACCGTGTTGCCGACATCGTCGTAGCGTGCGCCTTCGGCATTAACGCGCACGCGGCCGTCGAAGCGGCCGAAGCTGCGTCCGATCTCGAAGTGTCCCGAGGTGCGCGGACGGCGCGGCAGATAGTTGTCGAAGTCGGCGCCCGGCGTGCGATTGCGCGGATCGAGCGCCGTCACGCCGAAGCTCAGGTGCCATGCGCCCAACGTTGCATCGACATCGCCTTCGAGGCCGCGAATGCGCGCGCGATTGAGATTGTTGGGCGCCGCGATCGCGGCGTCGTACACGATGAGATCGTCGATGTTGCGCTGGAAGGCCGTGAGCGCAATCGCCACCGGCAGCGCGCGCCAGGTCAGTCCGATTTCGTAGCTGTGCGAGCTTTCCGGTCGCAGGTCCGGGTTGCTGAAGCCGGGAAAGTATAGGTCGTTGAACGTCGGCGCGCCGAAAGCCTTGCCCCAGGAGGCGCTCACCGCCCAGCGTTCATCGAGCAGCCATTTCCAGCCGAGACTGCCGGTTTCGTAACGACCGTACTGCTCGTTGTCGTCATGCCGCGCGGATGCCAAGAGTCTGTGCGCGCCGAAGGCGCCCTGATACTGCGCGAAGAGCCCGACGTTGTCGCGCGAAGTGGCTTCGAAGGCCGTGTCGCTGACGATGCGATCGTCGAGATAGTCCACGCCCACGCTCACGGTGTGCAAGCCTGCGAACAAGACATCCGATTGGAGCGAGGCGTGGCGGCGTGTGGTGTCGAAGATCGACACTCGCGTCTTGCCGCCGACCGGATCGTTGAGAAAGTTGTCCTGATGATCGGCGCTCTCGCCCGCATGCAGCGAGAGCGACCAACGCTCCGAGACATCGAAACGAGCGCGCAGCGTGGCGACGCGCTCGACGAAGTCGGTTTCGTTGGCGAACGTGCCGTCGTACTCGTTTGTGCCCGTGGCATAAAGCGCCGTCGCTTCGACCTCGCCCGCGCGCCAGCGATGTCCGATGCGCAACGTGCCGGAGGTGTTCTCGTAGCCGTCGCGATCGGGCTCGTCGGTGAAGCAACCGCCGCCAGGAGGAAACGGCGCGCCGGCGCACGAGTTGTAGCCTTCGCTTGCGATGCGATTGCCCGATGCTGTGAGCCACGTAGTGTCATTCGCCAAGCCGAAGCTCGCGCTGGCGGTGTACGTCTCGTGCGAGCCTGCGCCGACGCTGAACGAGGGCGCATTGCTCTTGCGCGTGAAGATCTGGATGACGCCGCCGATCGCATCGGAGCCGTAGAGACTCGAGCGCGGGCCGCGAATGATCTCGATGCGCTCGATCTGATCGACCGGCAGATATTCGAACGGTGTCGTGCCGCTCGTGACGGAGCCGACGCGCACGCCGTCGACGAGCACCAGGGTCTGCTCGGCATCCGCGCCGCGCATGAACACGTACGACAGCTTGCCGAGCCCGCCGGCATTCGTGACCGTCAAACCGGTTTCGCCGCGCAACAGATCCTGCACCGATTGCGCGCCGCGGCGCTCGATGTCACGCCTTGTGATGACGGAGACGGCGCCGATGACGTCGGAGATCGGCTGCGCGACGCGCGTGGCCGTGACGACGAGCTCGTCGGAATCGGCGCCCGCGAAGTCAGAGAAAGACAGAAGCGAAAAGGAGACCGCAGCAACCGCTGCGCCTTGCAGATGGGTTCGCATGCTCACACTCCCCATGCACGCCCGCATGGCTGAACGTTGTGGAAACAGCAGGCAGCAGCGAGGGAAGCGTGATGCGCACGCCCATCGCCCGCCGCGATGCTGGTACGTCCGTAAGGCCGGTCTCCGGGCTCTCGAGCGAATCCGTCACGCGGATTCGTCCGCATCACCTTCCCGCGTCTTGCGACGCAGTGGCCCGAGCAATGCTCTAAGATGCGAACTTGACTCGAATACCGTTGCGGGGGCAGCGCCGGCTTGATCGCGTGAGCGACGAACCGGCTTCCCGTTTATCGCCCCTGTCGACGACAGGGCGATCACCTTACGGTGGCGGCGACTGTATGGAATGGGAGGGGAGCGAGTCAAGGACGGGCGCTGGGTACTGGGCGTTGGCCAGAGTAAAAGCGCGCGCAGCGCGCTCTTTGCTGCAGCCCAGAGCAAGCTCTTCCGTCCGTAGCCCTTCGTGGCAGCACCCAGCGCCCCGCGATCGGCGCACGCACTTGCGTGTCCGCGATCCGCCTGACAAAGTCCGCGGTTCGATTAGCCCTTGGGTCTGGCCATGTCGCATTCACCGTTTCTGTCGACCGCGATCGAGGCTGCGCGTGCGGCCGCGGATGTCATTCGTCACTACTACCAACAGAATCTCGCGGTGACGATCAAGGCAGACAAGTCGCCTGTGACGCAGGCGGATGTCGAGAGCGAGCGCGTGATCCGCAGCATCATTGCCGAGCGGTTTCCGTCGCACGGTTTCTACGGCGAGGAAACCGGACAGAGCGCGATCGAAGCGGAATATCTCTGGCTCGTCGATCCGATCGACGGCACCAAGGCCTTCGTGCGCGAGTATCCGTTCTTCTCCACGCAGATTGCCCTCATGCATCGCGGGCAGCTCGTGCTCGGCGTGTCTTCGGCGCCGGTCTATGGCGAGCTCGCGTACGGCGAGCTGCGCGCGGACGGTTCGTCGATCGCAGTGCTCAACGACCAGCCGATCCGAGTGAGTGCGATCGACGCCATCGAGCAGTGCGCGATCTCGGCGGGCAATCTCAAGACCTTGGCGCGCAGCCCCAAGTGGCGCGCTTACGGCGAGCTCATCGCGCGCGCAAGTCGCATCCGCGGCTACGGCGATTTCCTGCACTATCACCTGCTCGCGGCAGGCAAGATCGACGTGGTGATCGAATCCGACGTGAACATACTCGATGTCGCCGCATTGGCTGCGATCGTCACGGCGGCAGGCGGCAAGTTCACGGACCTCGAAGGCAAGCCGCTCGGCGTGGCGACCACGACCGTGCTTGCGACGAACGGCAAGCTGCACGATACGGTGTTGGCGGCGCTCGCTGCCTGATCAGCCCATCACGAACGTGCGCCCGTTGTCCCACGCGATTTCGCGCACGGGCAGGCCATAGAGCTCGGACATCGCTTCGGGCGTGAGCGTGTCTGCGGTCGGCCCGAAGCGCCACGTGCCGTCGCCGAACAAGAGGAGCACGTCGTCGGCAAAGCGCGCCGCGAGCGCGGCATCGTGGAGCGTCATCACGATCGTGCATCCCGCATCGGCTTTCTCGCGCATCAGCGTGAGCACGTCGATCTGATGATGCGGATCGAGATGATTCGTCGGCTCGTCGAGCAAACACACCTGCGGCGCCTGGGCGAGCAAGGTCGCGATCGCAACGCGCCGCCGCTCGCCGCCTGACAGCGTCGCGAGCTCGCGCCGTTCGAAGCCTGCAAGTCCGACGGCCGCGAGCGTCGTGCGCGCGAGCGCGCGGTCCTGCTCGCTTTCCCACTCGAAGAAGCCCAGATGCGGATGGCGTCCGACCAGGACGGCATCGAGCACGGAAGAGGGGAACGTGTCCTCGTTCGTTTGCGTGACGAGCCCCAGTGCGCGTGCGCGAGCGCGCCGCTCCCACTGCTCGATCGGCGTCGTGCCGAGCAGCACGCGACCGGCGTGCGGTGCGCGCAGGCCCGCCAACGTGTGCAGCGTGAGCGTCTTGCCGCTGCCGTTGCGCCCGAGGATCGCCGTAACGGTGCCGGGTTCGAAGCGCGCTTCGAGCGCGCGCACGAGCGTGCGTCCTGCCACCTCGACGTGAAGATTCACGCAGGCGAGAGGCGTGCCGACGGCTTGCGGGTGTGCTGCGGCGTTCATCGTCGCGTCCAGCCGATTTCTCTTGCCGTGACCGGCCCGATACGCACGCGGCTCAACGATTCCGGGATCTCGGCTTCGCGCGCAGAGAGCGGAATCCGCCCGCCCATGAGCTCGGCGAAACGCTGCGGATAGAGCGGCTCGCGCTCAGGTTCCGCAAAGCCGGCGGGATGTAGCGGCAGTGTCGTGGCAGGGTCGTACTTGTCGGTGGCGCCGAGCGTGTGCAACAGCTCGTGCGCGATGACTGTGTCGTTCGAGCCCATCATGCGTTTATCGGCGAATACGTTGACGATGCCGAACAGTCCTTTGCTGACGCCGACCGAGTGCGGCAGCGTCGGGGATTGCTCCGGATCGTGGAAGAGCACGAAGAGCTTGATGTTGGGCGGAATTCCGTTGATCGACTTGCCGACCCGCCAGGCCCAAAAGCGCGTGCGCAGACTCCAGACGATCGTGCCGATTCGCCCGGGCCGTTCGCCGAGCAACGGCGGCAGCTCGGCAAGGGGCGGGGCGAGCAGCACTTGCACCGGCGATTCGAGCGGCAGGCCGTAGCGGCGCGCTTCTTCTGCGAAGAACGTCTCGATGGTGCGGAAGTCGCTCGCGCTTAGATCCGAGATGAAGCGCTGCGCGGTCGCGCTGCCGTCGCCGTTGATGGGATAGATGGCCACGCGCAGCGGAGTGTCCCAGTCCGTGGAGTAGACGCGATCGAAATACGCATCGAGCGCGACGAACGCGAGGATGAGCAGGAGGATCGCAATCCGAAATCGGCGCCACATCGGCACAGAGTACTGTTCCGGGCGAGGAGCTCCAAGCCTGGTCGGCGGCGTAGGCGCTAGGCCGTAGCAAGGCCTGCACGCTGCGCGCGCGTCGGTCGCGCATCATGCAAGCATCACCGCTCGCTCAGCTCGTCTCGACGCTCAAGTTGACGAGCTCGCCGTTCTCGGCGGTGTAGGCGACCGTCATCGGCTGACAGCACACGCTGCAGTCCTCGATGTAGCGCTGCGACTCGACCGACAGATCGATGAACAGCGTGATCGGCTCGCCGCAGTAGGGGCACTCGACTTCGGCCGTGGTCTCCAGCATCGTCTCACCTCAGCTCGAAGGCATGTTTGATCCACAGGACGTCTTTGTGCCGTGCGGAGATCGCGACCACATCGAAACGGACGGGATAGGCCCGAAGATCCGCGCGCGTGGCGAGCAGGACGCGCGCGGCTTCGATGAGACGCCGCTGCTTGGCGTACGTCACCGATGCGGCCGCGCCGCCGTATAGGTCGGACGAGCGATAACGCACTTCGACGAGCACGAGCACGTTGCCCTCGAGCATGACGAGATCGATCTCGCCCCGGCGGCAACGGAAGTTGCGCGCGACGAGCGAAAGTCCCGCACGTTGAAGGTAGGCGAGGGCGGCGGTTTCCGCTTCGCTGCCCGCATCGATAGACATGTTGAACGGTGAACGCAGTGTCAGCGACGCAGGCGCCACTCTGCCGCAGCTCGGCCTGCAGCAGGCGCCGACTTTGCGGGCGAATGCCGACCTATCCGCGCGCCACGCTCGAGCGTTGCGATGGCGCGCTATTCGCCGCCGATCGGCACCGCTTTGCCGCCCGACACCTTCGCCCATTCCAGATTGCGGTGCACCTTGCCGCGCTCGTCGACCGAGAGCAGGCCGGTCATGCCCGGGATGGCGTGCTCGCGGCCGAAGCGACCGGCCTTGAGCAGCGGAATGAGCCGATAGGCATCGAAGCCGAAGGCGTACAGACGGCTGCGGCCGCGCGCGCGCGCCGGCCAATGCGTGCTGAGCGCATTGCGCAGTTGGCTCGATACGGCGTCCGGCGAAATGACCCACGGCATGTCGGGGAACATCACGCCTTCCAAGTCGGCATTGGCGTCGACATTCGGTTCGAAAACATCGGAAGTGGCGTAGACCGCCAGGTCCTCCGTGAGATGAAAGCGCAGCGCGGGCCGAAGCGAGCGGCCTTGCACGGGTTGTGCGCCCATGAAGACGAATTGCACATCGCCGCGGCGGCGCGGCTCGAACTCGAGGCGCATGCCGAGCGTGTTGCTCAAGGCATTGGCGCGCGCGCGGCTCTCGTCGATGAGCAGCACCGAGCGAATCGGCTGCGAGTAGTCGCGTGCCGTCGGATCGTAATAACGCAGCGCGGCGATCGTGCCGCCCAGGGTCTTGAGCTCGCTGTCGAATGCGCGATAGACGCGCTGGCCCCACTCGTTGTTCGGCAGGAGCACGATGCCGCGCATGCGCCCGTCGGTGACGACGCGCTGGGCGACCTGGCGCGCTTCTTCCTCCGGATCGAGCGCGAATTGGAAGAGCAGCGGCGGCGGTGTGCCGACGTCGCTCAGCTGATTGAGCGCGAGCGTCACGACCGACACTTCGCTGCCCGTCGCGATCGATGCCACCTCATCCTTGGTGAGCGGGCCGACCACGAACTGGGCGCCGTCTTGAATGGCCTGGCGATAGCTCTCGAGTGCGCCGCGTTCGGCCGAATCGTAGATCTTGACGAGCGGGCGCTCGCCCGGCGCCTGCTGCAGCAGTGCGGCCATGAAGCCGTCGCGAACGGCGATACCCGCGGCTTGTTGCCGGCCCGACAGCGGCAGGATCAATGCGATCTGCGGCGGATACTCCAAGCCGACGCCGAGTGCCGGCAGCAGCTTCTCGTTGAGCAGGCTGTTTGCCGGGTGCGTCGGGTAGCGGCTGCGCCAATCCGCAAGATCGTCGCGCGCGGTGAACGGATTGCGCGCGGCGACGAGCGCGGTCTGGCCGAGCTCGAGCCAGCCGGCGAGCGCAGCGCTTGCGCCCGCCGGAACGGACAGATCGGCGCCGGCGGCGGCGCTGCGCCGCAAGCCCTCCCAGATCAAATTGCGGTTCTCGCGGATCTCTTGTTGATTGGACAACGCCGCTTCGCGATCGAGCGCGGCGAGCACGCCGGCGGCGGGGCGATTGAGAGCAAAGAGAGCGCGTGCGCGCAGCGCCAACACATCCGTGAGTGACTCACGCGGAATGGGCTGCGGAATGCGATTGAGCTCGGCGAGCGCCTCCTCGGGACGGTTGGAGGCCAGCGCGACCTCGGCCGCTACTTGCGCACGCAGGGCGAAGTCGGCCGTCGGCAGGCTCGTGCCCACGCGCTTGAGCAGGCTGCGCGTCTCATCGAGCTGACCTGCGCGCACGCGCTCGCGCGCGGCGCGCAGCAGCAAGCGGTTGCGCAGCTCGGCGGGCGATTGCGCCGCGACGGTCTCGTACAGCGCTGCGGCTTCGGCCGGCTTGCCCTCCCGCGCAAGCCGCTCCGCGCGCGCGATCTGGCGCTCGGATCCTGCGGTGTCGCTGCCGCTCGTCGGGGTGGTCTCGCAGCCCGCGAGCAGGACGCTCGCGAACAAGACGAGCAGCCAATGGCGAGGCGAAAGCAAACAGGAGGGCATGGCGAGGCTCCGAACGGTAGACTTGCGCAAACCCGCACAGTCTACCGTCTACGCAGCATCCCAGCATGAAAGGGCGCGCCGGCACCCTCTACGTCGTTGCCACGCCGATCGGCAATCTCGGCGATTTCACGGCCCGTGCGCGCGAAGTGCTCGCCAGCGTGGGCGTAATCGCGGCGGAGGACACGCGTCGGACCGGCCAGCTGTTGCGCTCGCTCGGCATCGCCGTGCCCCTTGTCTCGCTCCACGAGCACAATGAAGCCGCTCGCTCGCAGGCGCTCATCGAGCGGCTCGAGGCGGGGGAGTCGATCGCGCTCGTGTCCGATGCCGGCACACCGCTCATCAGCGATCCGGGCTTCGATTTGGTGGCGGCGGCGCGCGAGCGCGGTATCCGCGTGAGCGCCATTCCGGGACCTTCGGCCGTCATCGCCGCGCTGTCCGTTGCCGGTCTGCCGACGGCTCGCTTCACGTTCGAGGGCTTCTTGCCCGCCAAGGCGAGCGCGCGCCGCGCGCAGCTCGAGACGTTGCGGCATGAGCCGCGCACGATGGTGTTCTACGAAGCGCCGCATCGCATCGCCGAAGTGCTGCGCGACATGCGCGAGGCATTCGGTGCGCAGCGCCGGGCCGTCGTGTGCCGCGAGCTGACGAAGCATTTCGAGACGACGTACGGCGGCACGCTCGATGCGCTCGTGCAGCAAAGCGAGCGCGATCCAGACATGGCGCGCGGCGAAATCGTGATCGTCGTCGCTGGCGATAAGAGCGAGCAACCGAGTCGTCACGCGCTCGATGCCGAACAACTCTGGCGCGCATTGCTCGAAGAGCTCACGCCTTCGCAAGCGGCAAAGATCGCTGCGCGCCTCACGGGCGAGAAGCGCAGCGAGCTGTATGAGAGGGCAATGAAGCTGAAATCGTAGGCTCGTGGCTGGAGGCTGGGGCCAAACAACTCGAGGCGCGTTTCTGGCTCTACCCTCCCGCCTCCAGCCCGGGAAGAAATTGAGTCAGCCGATAAGCCGGGTTCTGTCGTGGGCAATCATTCATCTGGGACGTACGTCACCGTACGCCTCTAGCAGCCTACCCGGGAGCCTGTGCGGGCCACACGTGCGACCGGAAATCCGGCCGCTTGCTCCCCTATTTGGCCTTGCTCCAGGTGGGGTTTGCCGTGCCGCCGCGTGTTACCACCGGCGCGGTGCGCTCTTACCGCACCCTTTCACCCTTACCGGCTTCTGCCCGAAGGGCAGAAGCTTAGGCGGTCTACTCTCTGTTGCACTTTCCGTGGGCTCACGCCCCCCAGGTGTTACCTGGCACCTCGCCCTTGGAGCCCGGACTTTCCTCCACGCTCGAAAGCGCAGCGATTGCCTGGCTGACTCGGCGCGCATGGTGGGGCTGGATGACGGGTAAAGCAAGCCCCGAGCGGGGGTGATCGTTAAGTTGATCTAAATGATTCGTGCCGGGAGCCGCGCCGCTCTGTAGGCGTTCTCCGACAAATTTGAATCGCCGGATCGCCACCTTTCGCCCCTCTTTGCCCGCCCCCCCTGCGCCCTTCTGGCACATCGTTGCGCAAGGATGCGCGCGATGCGCGCGATCGGTGTGCAACGGGCCCGAAAAAGTGGCCGCAACGCGTCGTACGTATCACCTCAAGAGTTTTTGCTAAGCCTCTGATTTTGTAACCAGAGCGTTTCGAGGCCTGCCGGCGCGGCGGAGGCCAAACCCCTAAGTACCTGTCGCCAAAAGGGAAATTCCTCAAATTTTTTTGACTGCGCCCAGTGCGCTCCATATAGTGCAACCGGGTGGGAAAAAGTGGGAGGAAATGGGTGGGAGGGGCAGCATGAGGTAGCCCTCGCCCAGTTGTGGGATCCGGCATGTTCCGCGGTGCAAGCAAAGTGACGCTCGACTCAAAGGGGCGGTTGGCGATGCCGACGCGCTACCGCGAGCGCATTCTCGAGCGCTCGAACGGGCGGCTCGTTGCGACCGTGGACCGTTCCGACCGCTGCTTGCTGATCTACCCGCTGCCTGAGTGGGAAGAGATCGAGCTCAAGCTGCGCCGGCTTCCGACGCTCAATCCCATCGCCCGCCGCCTGCAGCGCTTGATGATCGGCCATGCGACCGATCTCGAGCTCGACGGCAGCGGACGCATCCTGATCCCGCCGAGCCTGCGCGAGTACGCCGGCCTGACTCGCGCCGCGATGTTGATCGGTCAAGGCAATCGCTTCGAGCTCTGGGATGAAGCGTTGTGGAACGAGAACCGCGAGCTGTGGCTGAAGGCCGATGAGTCGGCGGAAGAGCTTCCGCCCGAGCTCGAATCGTTGTCGTTGTGAGCGAGTTGAATGCAAGCGTTCGATCTGCTGCCGGGAATCCACAAGATCTTCGTGTTCTTGCGCGATTCGCGGTGCGTGGCGTGCGCGCGCGTTCGCTACGAAGCGACGATGAATCGATAGGTGCGCCGATGCTCCAACACGTGCCCGTGCTTCTCGATGAAGTGCTGGGTGCGCTGAACGTCCGGCCCGGCGGTCGCTATGTGGACGCGACGTTCGGACGCGGCGGACATACCGCAGCCATCCTGGAGCGAGTCGGCGAGGAGGGGCGAGTCATCGCGATCGATCGCGATCCGGCGGCCATTGCGGCAGGACGCGCGCGCTTCGCGACAGAGAACCGATTGACGTTGGTGAGCAGTCCGTTCGCGAGCTTGGCGCAGATCGTGGCCGAGCTCGGGCTGCTCGGGGGAATCGACGGCGTGTTGCTCGATCTGGGTGTGTCCTCTCCGCAGCTCGACGACGCCGCGCGCGGTTTCAGCTTCGCGCACGACGGTCCGCTCGACATGCGGATGGATTGCGAGGCCGGCACGACGGCAGCGCAATTCGTCGCGCGCGCCTCGGAACGCGAGCTCGAACGCGTCATTCGCGAGTACGGCGAAGAACGTTTCGCCAAGCGCATCGCTCGGGCGATCGTGACGGCGCGTGCCGCGGCGCCGATCACACGTACCGCTCAGCTTGCCGCCATCGTGTCGGATGCCGTGCCGACGCGCGAGCCCGGCAAGCATCCGGCGACGCGCACTTTTCAGGCACTGCGTATTCACGTCAACGACGAGTTCGGACAGCTCAAGAGCGCGCTCGCAGGTGCGCTCGAAGTGCTCGCGCCGGGCGGCCGTCTGTGTGTCATCAGTTTTCATTCGCTCGAGGATGCGATCGTCAAGCGTTTCATGCAGACGCATTCGCAGGATGATCCTGTCTACGCGGGCTTGCCCGAGATTCCGGCGCACGCGCGCGCAAAGCTCAAGCGCATCGGTCGAGCGGTTCATCCGAGCCCAGCCGAGGTGGCGCGCAATCCGCGTGCGCGCAGCGCCATCATGCGCGTCGCCGAGAGGGTTGCGGCATGAACGGCGCGCTCAAGCTGCTCGTGTCCTTGCTGTGGGTGTCGCTCTTTGCGACGGCGGTTGCCGTCGTGTGGGCGCGGCATCAGACGCGCACGCTTTTCGTCGAGCTGCAGGCGCTGCACGAAGAACGCGACGAGCTCGACATCGAATGGGGCCAGCTCAAGCTCGAGCAGAGCGCATGGTCGACGCACGGGCGCGTCGAGCAGACAGCGCGCGGCGCCTTGCAGATGGTCATTCCGCGCCCGGATGAAGTGCGGATCGTCTCGCCATGATGCGCACCGAGACTCGCGCCTTCTCGCCTGAGCAGTTCCGCGGACGCCTGCGGTTCGTGCTCGTGCTCATCGTGATGGCCGCGCTCGGCTTGCTCGCGCGTGCGGTGCACCTGCAGTTCATCGATCAGGCGTTCCTGGAGAAGCAGGGCAATGCGCGCTACACGCGCGTCGCCAAGATTTCCGCGGTGCGCGGCGGCATCTACGATCGCAACGGCGAAGCGCTCGCGGCCAGCACGCCCGTCGATACGGTGTGGGCGTGTCCGCCCGAGCTGATTCGTGCGTCGGATCAGTTCCAGCGGCTCGCCGAGGCGCTCAACCGCGACAAGAAGTGGCTCGAGCAGCTCGTCACGAGCAATCTGCACCGCGAGTTCATCTATCTCGTGCGTCACATGCGCCCGAGCGATGCCCAGCAAGTCGCCGATCTCAAGATCCCGGGCGTGTATCTGCTGCGCGAGTACCAGCGCTTCTATCCGGCCGGCGAGGTGACAGGGCACGTGCTCGGCTTCACCAAGAAGTACGACGACATCGGCCAGGAAGGGCTCGAGCTCGCCTATGACCATCTGCTCGGCGCCGAGCCCGGCGCCAAGCGCGTAATTCAAGATCGCCTGGGTCGCACGGTCGAGGACATCGAGAGCATTCGCGCGCCGCGTCCGGGCGAGGACCTCATCACCAGCATCGATCTGCGCATCCAGTATCTGGCCTATCGCGAGCTCAAGGCTGCGGTGCTCGAGCACAAAGCGAAGTCGGGCTCGGTCGTCGTCATCGACGTCGATACCGGCGAAGTGCTCGCGATGGTCAATCAGCCCGCATACAACCCCAACGATCGCGATCAAGTATCGCCTGCGCGCTATCGCAATCGTGCGGCGACCGACATCTTCGAGCCCGGCTCGAGCGTCAAGCCATTCGTGGCGGCTGCGGCGCTCGCGACCGGTCGCTATCACGCCGATTCGATCATCGATACGTCGCCGGGCTTCGTGAAGGTCGGCGTCAACACGTTCCGCGACAAGCAGAACCTGGGTGCGGTGTCGCTCACGACGATTCTCGCGAAGTCGAGCAACGTCGGCATGATGAAGCTCGCGCTGTCGCTGCCGCCGGAACAGATCTATCAGACGCTGACCAACTTCGGTTTCGGGCAAGTGACGGGTAGCGGCTTTCCGGGCGAATCGGCAGGGCTGCTCAATCACTACTCGCACTGGAAGCGCATCGGCACGGCGTCGATTTCCTTCGGTTACGGCATGTCGGTGACGCCGCTGCAGCTCGCGCAGGCGTACGCCATTCTCGGCTCGGGCGGCATTCGTCGGCCGGTGACGTTGCGGCGCGTGGACGAGCCGGTCCCGGGCGAGCGCGTGCTCGATGAGCGTGTCGCGAACGAGATGCTGCGCATGATGGAAGCCGTCGTCTCCGCCGAAGGCACGGGCAGCCGTGCTTCCTTGGTCGGCTATCGCGTCGCCGGCAAGACGGGCACGGCGTGGAAGGCCGAAGGCGGCGGCTACTCCACTCATAAATATATGGCGGTGTTCGGCGGCGTCGTGCCGGCGAGCCGTCCGAAGCTCGCGGCCGTCGTCGTCATCGACGAGCCGAGCGGCTCGAAGTACTACGGCGGCGAAGTCTCGGCGCCGGTGTTCGCGAACATCATGGCCGGCGCATTGCGCCTGTTGGGTGTGCCGCCCGACGGTCTCGATGAGCTGCCCAAGACCACGCTCGTGCAAGCGCAGGAGCTATGAACGGACTCGCACTCATGAGCACGCGCTTGCCACCGACGCGCTCGAAGCTCCTCGCTGAGCTGCTCGCGGGTATCGCCGACGGCGTGCCTGCGGCTGCGCGCATCGGCGACTTGAGCCTCGACAGCCGCAGCGTGCGGCCGGGCAGCGCCTTCGTCGCTCTGCAAGGCACACGCGCTCATGGGCTCGCTTACCTCGACGGCGCGCTCGCCAACGGCGCGAGCGCGGTGCTCTGGGAGCCGGCTGACGGCGTCGCTGTGCCGACCGTTCCCAAGGGGGTCGTCGCTGTGTGCGTGCCCGGGCTCACAGCTGCGCTCGGCACGATCGCCGATCGCTTTTTCGATGCGCCCTCGAGCGCGCTCAAGATCGCTGCGATCACGGGCACCAACGGCAAGACGACGACGGCATACATGTTCGCCGAAGCGCTCGCCAAGCTTGGGATCGATTCGGCTTACGCGGGCACGCTCGGTACGGGTCGCATCGATGCCGTGCGCGCGCGTCCGCACACGACGCCCGATTGCATCACGGTGCATCGCGAGCTCGCCGAACTGCGCGATGACGGCGTGCGTTGCGTAGGGATGGAAGTCACCTCTCATGCGCTCGAGCAGCAGCGTGTCGCGGGCGTGCGCTTCCACACTGCGCTCTTCACCAATCTCACGCGCGATCATCTCGACTATCACGGCACTCTCGAGGCGTACGGCGCTGCGAAAGCGCGTCTGTTCGCCTGGCCGACGCTTGCGCACGCGATCGTCAACGGCAGCGATGCGTTCGGCCGCACGCTCCTTGGCGCGGTACGTCACGGCCAGCTCACCGTCTACGGCCGCGACGAATCGGTGCGCGAGCTCGCCGCGCAACATATTTATGCGGCCCGTTTCCAGGCAGAGCCTGTGGGGCTTTCGATCGACATCGACGGCAGCTGGGGTCGCGGCCGCTTGCATTCGCGTTTGATCGGCGCCTTCAACGTCGACAATGCGCTGGCGGTGCTGGCGGCGCTGCTCGCATTCGAGGTTTCGTTTGCCGATGCGATCGCCGCGCTCGAATGCTGCTCGGCGCCGCCCGGGCGCATGGAATTGTTGACGGCGCCCGGCAAACCGCTCGTGATCGTCGATTACGCGCACACGCCGGATGCGTTGGAGAAGGCGTTGCAGGCCGTTCGGGTCCATTGCCGCGGACGCATCGTCTGCGTGTTCGGCTGCGGCGGCGAGCGCGATCCCGGCAAGCGTCCGCTCATGGGCGCGATCGCCGAGAAGCTCGCGGACTCGGTCGTGGTCACCGACGACAACCCGCGCGGCGAAGACGGCGATGCGATCGTCGCCGCTATCTTGGCGGGCATGCAGAAGCCGCACCAAGCGATCGTCGAGCGCGATCGTGCGGCCGCGATCGAGCTTGCCGTTGCGCGCGCGAGCGCAGGCGATGCCGTGCTGGTCGCCGGCAAGGGGCACGAGGACTATCAGATCGTCGGCGGCACCACTCGTTATTTCAGCGATCGCGACGTGGCGCGCGCAGCGCTCGGGAGACGCCCATGATCGAGTGGCGCTTGAGCACGGTTGCGCGCTGCGGCGGCGGTGAGCTCGTCGGCGAGGACTGCGCGTTCGAACGCGTCTCGACCGATTCGCGCACGCTCGAAGCAGGCTCGCTTTTCGTTGCGCTCACCGGCGAGAACTTCGACGGACACGACTTCGTCAAACAGGCGGCCGAGGCGGGCGCGGTGGCCGCGCTCGTCGGTCGAACGTTGCCCGTGAGCATTCCGCAAGTCGTCGTCGCCGATCCGCTCGCGGCGTTGTCGGCTTTCGCGCGCGAGTGGCGGCGGCAATTCGCGATCCCGGTCATCGGCGTGACCGGCAGCAACGGCAAGACGACGACGAAGGAGCTCATCGGCGCGATTCTCTCGCGGGTCGGGCCGACGCTCGTCACGCGCGGGAATCTCAACAATCACATCGGTGTGCCGCTCACGCTGCTCGGTCTGCGCGCCGAGCATCGCTTCGCCATCATCGAGATGGGCGCAAATCATCGAGGCGAAATCGCGCACTTGATGGGCATCGCCGAGCCGAGCATCGGCATCGTCACCAACGCGGGAGCTGCGCACCTCGAAGGTTTCGGCAGCTTGGAAGGCGTCGCCGAAGGCAAGGGCGAGATGTTCCGCGCATTGCCGAGCGACGGCGTTGCGATCATCAATGCCGACGATGCGTTCGCGACGTTCTGGCGCGAGAACCGCGCCAACGAAAAGCTGCTGACCTTCGGCTTCGAGCAGCCTGCCGATTTCATGGCGCACAAGGTGCGTCGGCAGAACGATGCGAGCGGCTTTCGCGTCGAGTTCGAGCTCGTGACGCCTGAGGGAGCGGTGCCGGCGATGCTTGCGCTCGCAGGTCTACACAATTTGCGTAACGCGCTCGGTGCGGCGGCCGCTGCCTATGCGGCCGGCGCGAGCGTGGCCGATATCGTCGAGGGCTTGCGGCAGATGAAGCCGGTCGCCGGTCGGCTCGAGCTCAAGCCGGCCATCAACGGCGCATTCCTCGTCGACGACTCCTACAACGCCAATCCGAGCTCGCTCAAAGCGGGGCTCGATGCTTTGCGCGAGCTCGGCGGCGAGCGCTGGCTCGTGCTCGGCGAAATGAAAGAGCTGGGTGCAAGCGCCGATGAGCTGCACGCCGAAGTCGGGCGCTATGCGCGCGCGGCGGGTGTGGCGCGGCTGCTCGCGGTGGGCGAGCGCTCGCGCTTTGCCGTCGAGGCGTTCGGTCCCGGCGCACAGTATTTCGACAGCATCGAATCCTTGATTGCGACGGCGCGTGCGGCGCTCGCGCCCGGTGTCGCCGTGCTCATCAAGGGTTCGCGCGCGAACAGGCTCGAACGCGTCGCTGCGGCGCTGGCGGCGAGCCCGAGCGCACAACAGGAAGGGCACTGAAGTGAAGACGAGCGGCGTTCACAGCATGGCTCGATCGACCGGCCGCGATGCGCAGCCGCGCACTTTGCGCCCTGCACGTTTTTGAGAGAACAAGACGACAGCCGACAGTCCGACGACAGTGCTCTACTACCTGACGCAACGCCTGATCGACGTCGAATCCGCGTTTCGCGTGTTCGGCTACTTGACGCTGCGCGCGATTCTCGCGGCGTTGACGGCGCTCGCCTTCTCGCTGCTGGTCGGGCCCTGGATGATCCGCGCGCTCACCACGAATCAAATCGGCCAGTACGTGCGCGACGACGGGCCGAAGTCGCATCTGCCGAAGGCGGGCACACCGACGATGGGCGGTGCGCTCATCCTCGTCGCGATGTGCGCGAGCACGTTGCTGTGGGCCGATCTCACCAATCGCTTCGTGTGGATCGTGCTGCTGACGACGATTGCGTTCGGCGCCATCGGTTTCTGGGACGACTACCTCAAGCTCGTCGTCGGCAACAGCCGCGGCTTGATCGCGCGCTACAAGTATTTCTGGCAGTCGATCGCGGGACTTGCGTGCGCGATCGCGCTCTACATGACGGCCAAGTCGCCCGTCGAGACGGCGCTGCACGTTCCGTTCTTCAAGTCGGTCGCCATTCCCCTCGGTGTCGGTTACGTGGTGCTCACGTATTTCGTGATCGTCGGCATGAGCAATGCCGTCAATCTCACGGACGGTCTCGACGGCCTTGCGATCATGCCCGCGGTCTTGGTCGGCGGTGCTCTGGGAGTTTTCGCCTATGCAACGGGCAATGCGATCTTCTCGGATTATCTCGGCATACCTTTCATCGAGGGGACCGGTGAAGTCCTGGTGTTCTGCGCGACGCTGGTCGGCGCCGGACTCGGTTTTCTCTGGTTCAACACCTACCCCGCGCAGGTGTTCATGGGTGATATCGGTGCGCTTGCGCTCGGTGCGGCACTAGGTGTCGTCGGCGTAATCGTGCGTCAGGAGATCGTGCTGTTCGTGATGGGCGGCGTCTTCGTCATGGAGACGGTCTCCGTGATGCTGCAGGTCGCGAGCTTCAAGCTCACCGGCAAGCGCATCTTCCGCATGGCGCCCATCCATCATCACTTCGAGCTCAAAGGCTGGGCCGAGCCGAAAGTGATCGTGCGCTTCTGGATCATCTCGGTGATCCTCGTGCTGCTCGGCCTTGCGACGTTGAAGGTGCGATGAACGTGGCATTGCACGAAGGTTCGCAATCCTTCGCAGCTTCCGGCCGCACGGTTGTCGTCGGGCTGGGGCGCACCGGCTTGTCGTGCGCGCGCTATCTGAAGGCGCGCGGCATCGACTTTGCCGTCACCGACAGTCGCGCGGCGCCGCCGGAAGCGGCCGCGCTCGCCAGCGTTGCGCCGCAGGCGGACACCCGCTTCGGCGCCTTCGATATGCGTCTGCTCGAAGGCGCGGCGCAGCTCGTCGTATCCCCGGGCGTGTCGGTCAAGGATCCATTCGTCGCCGCCGCGGCGGCGCGCGGCCTGCCGATCGTCGGCGACATCGAGCTCTTTGCGCGTGCGGCGCAGGCGCCGATCGCCGCCATCACCGGCACGAATGGCAAGAGCACCGTGACAACGCTCGTCGCGCGCATGGCGCAGGCGAGCGGGAAACGCACGCTTGCGGGCGGCAATCTCGGGCGTCCCGCTCTGGATTTGCTCGACGAGCCGACGCCCGAGCTGTACGTGCTCGAGCTATCGAGCTTTCAGCTCGAGACGACCTATTCGCTCGAGGCGCACGCGGCGACGGTGCTCAACGTGACCAGCGATCACATGGATCGCTATGTCTCGATGCAGGAATACGCCGACGCCAAGGCGCGCATCTTTGCGGGCGCGACAGCGGCCATCGTCAATCTCGACGATCCGTACGTACGCGCGATGTCGACGCAGGCTGCGCGGCGGATCGGCTTTGCGCTCGATGAACGCGACGGCGCCGACTATTACGTCGCGCGCGCCGGCGATGATGTGACGTTGATGAGCCGCGGCGAACGGCTTATCGGCATGAGCGAGCTCAAGATCGCCGGGCTCCACAATGCGCTCAATGCGCTCGCCGCGCTCGCGATGTGCGAGGCGCTCGAAGTGTCGCGCGCGGCGTGCATCGAGGCGCTCAAGACATTCGAAGGGCTGCCGCACCGCTCGCAATGGGTCGCCGATATCGCCGGCGTCCGCTACATCGACGACTCGAAGGGAACGAATGTGGGTGCGACGCTGGCGGCCGTTGCGGGATTGCCGGGCTCGCTCGTGCTCATCGCAGGCGGGCAGGGGAAGGGTCAGGACTTCCGTCCGCTTGCCGACGCCTTCCGCGGCAAGGTTCGCCACGTCGTGCTGCTCGGCCAGGATGCGCGCCTCATCGCTGCAGCGATCGAGGGCGTGAGCACCTACGAGTTCGCCACCGACATGCGCGATGCCGTTACGCGGGCCGCGTCCGCGGCGCGCGCCGGCGAGATCGTCCTGTTGTCGCCGGCATGCGCGAGCCTCGACATGTTCCGCGACTACGCGCATCGCGGCGATGTGTTCGCTGCGGAAGTCAGGAGGCTCGCAGCATGAGCGCGGCTTCGCTTGCCTTCGCACGCTCGAACGCCCGGCCGAAGCGCTTCGTCTTCGACGGCGTGCTGCTCTGTGCGGTTGGGCTGCTGCTCCTGCTCGGTCTGGTGATGATGACCTCGGCGTCCATCGCGATCGCAGATCGCATGCAGCACCAACCGCTGTACTTCCTCGAGCGGCAGGCGCTCGGCGTGCTGCTCGGGCTCCTGGCCGCGGGCGTTGCGATGTCGATTCCGACGCAAGTGTGGAATCGCTTGGCGCTGCCGCTGCTGTTCCTGGCGTTCCTGTTCCTCATCGTGGTGCTCATTCCGGGCATCGGACACGAGGTCAACGGCAGCCGGCGCTGGCTGAACTTCGGCGTGATCAATTTCCAGGCCTCCGAGCTCACGCGCGTGCTGCTCCTTGTTTATCTCGCGAGCTACGTGGTGCGGCGGCAAGACGAGCTCAAGGAGAACCTGCGCGGTTTCTTGAAGCCGCTCGGCATCTTGATCGCGGCGGCAGGTTTGCTGCTGCTCGAGCCTGATTTCGGCGCGGCAGCGGTGTTGGTGGCGACGGGTCTCGGCGTGTTGTTCGTCGCCGGCGTCAAGCTGCGCCATTTCCTCGCGCTGGTCCTGTTGGCGGGCGGCGCGCTTGCGCTCATCGCCGTCACGTCGGCGTATCGCTTGCGGCGTCTGACGAGCTTCCTCGATCCATGGGCCGATCCGTTCAACTCGGGCTTTCAGCTCACGCAGTCGCTGATCGCGATCGGTCGCGGCGAGATCTTCGGCGTCGGACTCGGCTCGAGCGTGCAGAAGCTGTTCTACTTGCCCGAAGCGCACACGGACTTCGTCTTCGCCGTGCTGGCCGAGGAGCTCGGCTTGATCGGTGTGGCGATCACGCTCGCGCTCTTCATCGTGGTCGTATGGCGCGCGTTTCACATCTCGCGCATGGCGGCCGACGCTGGTTTGCCGTTTCAAGCCTATTGCGCCGCGGGTTTCGGCATCTGGCTCGGCTTGCAGACGTTCATCAACATCGGCGTGAACATGGGCATCTTGCCGACCAAGGGGCTGACGCTGCCGCTCATGTCGTACGGCGGCTCGAGCATGCTGGTCACGCTCGGCTGGCTCGGCTTGTTGATGCGCATCGCACACGAAGCGAGCACGGCGGGTCGTCTCGCCGTTCCACGCAGGGAGCGCAGCGAATGAAGCGCGGCACGGTGCTCATCATGGCAGGCGGCACGGGCGGGCATATCTTCCCCGCGCTCGCAGCGGCGCGCGTGCTGCGCGAACGCGGCTTCGAGCCCGTGTGGCTCGGCACGCGGCGCGGGCTCGAAGCGAAGCTCGTACCGCCGCACGGCATCGAAATCGAGTGGATCAGCGTCGCGGGCGTGCGCGGCAAAGGCATCGCGACTTTGCTGGCGTCGCCGTTCCATCTTGCCCGCGCCGTGTGGCAGAGCCTCAAGGTCATGCGTCGGCGGCAGCCGCTCGTCGTGCTCGGCGCGGGCGGTTTCGTCTCGGGCCCGGGAGGACTTGCGGCGTGGCTGACGCGTCGGCCGCTCATCATTCACGAGCAGAACGCGGTGGCCGGCATGACGAATCGCGTGCTGGCGCGCCGCGCACGTCGCGTGTTCGAAGCCTTCCCGGGCAGCTTTCCGGCGCGTGTGCGCGCCGAGCGCATCGGCAATCCGGTGCGTCGCGAGATCGCGGCGATCGCACCGCCCGAACAGCGCTTCGCGAATCGCAGCGGTCCCTTGCGCATTCTCGTCTTCGGCGGCAGCCAAGGTGCGGCGCGCCTCAACGCGGTCGTGCCCGCGGCGCTCGCCATGATCGATGTCTCGCAACGTCCGCGCGTGATTCATCAAGCAGGCGAGCGTCACTTGGAAGTTGCGCGCGATCTGTACGCCAAGCACGGCGTGCAAGCCGACGTGCGCGCCTTCATCGACGACATGGCCGAAGTATATGCGTGGGCCGATCTCGTGATCTGCCGCGCCGGCGCGCTCACCGTCTCCGAGATCGCGGCCGCAGGACTCGGTGCCATCTTCATTCCGTTCGCCGCGGCGGTCGACGATCACCAGACGCGTAACGCCAAGTATCTGGTCGACGCGGATGCGGCGCTGCTGATCGCGGAAGCCGATTTGACGCCGCTGCGCTTGTTCGAGGCATTGCGCGGCCTCGTCACGGCCGGTCGCGAGAAGCTGGCCGACATGGCGACGCGCGCGCGCGCCCTCGCGCTCACGGACGCGGACGTGCGTCTGGCCGAAGCGTGCATCGATGCCGCCGGAGGTGGGCGATGAGCGACCGCATGCGCCGCATCCATTGCATTCACTTCGTCGGCATCGGCGGCTCGGGCATGAGCGGCATCGCCGAAGTGCTGCTCAATCTCGGTTACAGCGTGCAGGGCAGCGACCTGCGTGCGAACGCCGTGACGGCGCGGCTCGAGCGGATCGGCGCGAAGATTCTGCTTGGTCATGCCGCCGAGAACGTCGGCAAGGCCGACGTGCTCGTCGTCTCGAGCGCGGTGCGGCCGGACAATCCGGAAGTGCTCGAAGCGCAGGCGCGCCGCATTCCGGTCGTGCAACGCGCACAGATGCTCGCAGAGCTCATGCGCTTCCGCTACGCGATCGCCGTGGCCGGCACGCACGGCAAGACGACCACGACCAGCATGGTGGCCTCGGTGCTCGCAGAAGGCGGCCTCGATCCGACGTTCGTCATCGGCGGCCGGCTGAAGAGCGCCGACAGCAATGCGCGTCTCGGCACCGGCAAGTATCTCGTCGCCGAAGCCGACGAGAGCGATGCCTCGTTCATGCACCTGCAGCCGATGATCGCGATCGTCACGAACGTCGACAACGATCATCTCGGCACGCACGAAGGCGACTTCGAGCGGCTCAAGCAGAGCTTCGTCGACTTCCTGCACAACCTGCCGTTCTACGGGCTTGCGGTCATTTGCAACGACGACCCGGTCGCGTCGAGCTTGATTCCGCGCATCGCGCGCCCGGTAGTGACCTACGGCGTCGACACGCAGGCCGATGTGCGCGCCGTGAACATCGTGCGCAACGGCATGCGTAGCCGTTTCGATGTCGAGCGCGCCGGCGCGCCGCGCCTCAGTGTCGAGCTCAGCCTGCCTGGCACGCACAACATTCGCAATGCGCTCGCCGCGATCGCCGTCGCCACGGAGCTCGAAGTGACCGACGAGGCGATTCGCAAGGCGCTGGCCGGATTCCACGGCGTCGATCGTCGCTTGCAGCAGTACGGCGACGTGCAGACGAGCGCCGGTCGCCTGACGCTGATCGACGATTACGGCCACCATCCGACCGAGATCGCCGCGACGCTCGAGGCGATTCGTCAGGGTTGGCCGGGACGGCGCATCGTGCTCGTCTTCCAGCCGCATCGGTACACGCGCACGCGCGATCTGCTCGATGACTTCGCGCGTGTGCTGGCGAGCGTCGACGTTCTGATCGTGACCGAGGTGTACGCGGCAGGCGAGGCGCCGATTCCGGGCGCTGACGGCAAGGCGATCTGTCGCGCGGTGCGCACGCACGGGCGCGTCGAGCCGCTGTTCCTGGAACGTCTCGATGAGCTGCCGAGCGCATTGCTGCGCATTGCGCGCGACGGCGACGTCGTCGTCACGATGGGTGCGGGCAGCATCGGCGCGCTCGCGAGCGAGCTGCCGCGTGCGTTGAGTGCCGCGAACGAGGAGAGGCCGGCATGAACGCACTCGCGCTGCCGCCTGATTTCGTCGAGCGCGTGCGCCGGAACGAGCCGATGTCGCGCCACACCTCGTGGCACGTCGGCGGTCCTGCGGATGTGTTCTTCACACCGCGCGATGCCGAGGACCTCGCGCAGTTCCTACGCGACCTTGCGCCCGAGGTGCCGGTGTTCTGGATCGGTCTCGGCAGCAATCTGCTGGTGCGCGACGGCGGCATTCGCGGCGTCGTGATCGACACGCACGGCGTGTTCGACGAGCTCGAGCGCATCGGCGAGAACGAAGTTCAGTGCGGCGCGGGCGTGGCGTGCGCGAAGCTCGCCAAGCAATGCGTCAAATGGGGCCTCGGACCCGCGGAGTTCTTCGCCGGCATTCCCGGCACGCTCGGCGGCGCGCTCGCGATGAACGCCGGCGCATTTGGCGGCGAGACGTGGAATCACGTGGTGTCGGTCGACACGCTCGATCGCAGCGGCGTACGCCGCACGCGTCCGGCGACGGATTACGCGGTGGGCTATCGCCGCGTGCAAGGTCCTGCAAACGAATGGTTCCTGGGTGCGCGGCTACGTTTCGAGGTGCGCCCAGGCACGAGCGCCGAGGCGATCCGCGAGTTGCTCGCGCGGCGCAAGGCGACGCAGCCGATCGGCGAATGGTCGTGCGGCTCGGTGTTCACGAATCCGCCAGGCGATCACGCCGCGCGCTTGATCGACAGCTGCGGGCTCAAAGGTTTCCGCATCGGCGGCGCACGCGTCTCCGAGATACACGCGAACTTCATCGTCAACGACGGCACGGCCAGCGCGCGCGACATCGAGCAGCTGATCGCGCATGTGCAACGTACGGTGATGGAGCGGCACGGCGTCGCGCTCGAGCCGGAAGTGCGGATCGTAGGAGAAGAGTCATGAAGGCTGCAGGCCGTGGGTTGAAGATTGTGGCTCAGATGCGTGCTCGCGTACGCAGCGACGCACGCTCGCGCCTGGTTACAGCCTATCGCCTTCAGGCCACGGCCTTGCGGAGCGGAGCGCGGTCATGAGCAAGCGCATCACCGATCCCAAAGATTTTGGCCGCGTGGCGGTGCTGATGGGCGGCACCTCGTCGGAGCGCGAGGTTTCGCTGATCTCGGGTCAGAACGTGCTCGATGCGCTCTTGCGCAAAGGCGTCGATGCCTACGCCGTGGACGGCATCGCCGGCATCGTGGCGGAGATCAACGCACGCCGATGCGATCGTGTCTTCAACGTGCTGCACGGAAATGCAGGCGGCGGCGAAGACGGTGTGCTGCAAGGGCTGCTCGAAGCCTACGGCGTGCCCTATACCGGCTCGGGCGTGCTCGGCTCGGCGCTCACAATGGACAAGATCCGCACCAAGCAGGTGTGGCAGGCAATCGGTTTGCCAACGCCGAACTACGTGCGCATTTCGCCCAACGACGATGTCGTGGCAGCGGCGCGCTCGCTTGGTTTGCCCGTGGTGGTCAAGCCCGCGTGCGAAGGATCGAGCGTCGGGATCTCGCGCGTCTTCGACGAGGGCGATCTGCGTCAGGCCGTCGAGCTCGCGGCGCGCTATCCCGGCGAGCTGCTCATGGAGCAGCTGATCGAGGGCGATGAGTACACCGTCGGCATCCTCGAGGAGGAGGCGCTGCCGACCATTCGCATCGTGCCGGCAGGCGAGTACTACGACTATCACGCCAAGTACATCGCCGATGACACGCAGTACATCTGTCCCGGACTGAGCGGCGCAGACGAAGAAGAGATGCGCGCGCTCGCGCTCGCAGCGTTCCGCGCCGCCGGCTGCAGCGGTTGGGGGCGCGTCGATCTGATGCGCGATCGCGCCGGGCGCAACTTCCTGCTCGAAGTGAATACCGCACCCGGCATGACGAGCCATTCGCTCGTGCCGATCGCCGCGAAGGCGCTCGGCATCGATTTCGATGAGCTCGTCTGGCGCGTGCTCGAGACGACCTTTCGCGACGCGCAAGGAGGTCAGCCGTGATCTTCGGGTCTTCGGCACGGCGCAATCGACGCAAGCGTCCCGAACGGACGCCGCGTGCTTGGCTCGCTTGGATCCAGCCGCTGCTCGAAGGCGGTCTGCGTACGGCGCTCGGCATCGCGGGCTTCATCGCCGGCACTTCGATCATGTTGTGGGGGCTGATGCTGGCGCTCGATCAGCCGATTCGGCGCATCGATGCGGTCGGACAGTTCAAGCGCGTCGCGCCCGTGCAGATCGAAGAAGTCGTCGCGCCGTTTCGCGGCGCGGGCTTCCTATCGGTCGACTTGAAGGCGCTGCGCGAAGCCGTCGAGTCGATCCCGTGGATCGATCGCGTGCGCATCGAGCGGCGCTGGCCGAATACGTTGCGCGTCGCAGTGACGGAGCACGTCGCGGCGGCGCGTTGGGGCGAAGACGGGCTCATGAATACGCGCGGCGAGCTGTTCCTGCGCGGCGCCCGGCACATTCCGCCGGAGCTGCCGCAACTGAACGGCCCGCCCGGTACGGAAGCACAGGTGGCGAAGCTCTATCTCGACACCTATCCGCGTCTGCTTGCCGTGGGGCTGCGCTTGGAGCGCGTCGATCTCGATGCGCGCGGCGCCTGGTCGCTCACGCTGGCGAACGGCGTCGAGATTCGTCTCGGTCGGCAGGACGTGCAGGAGCGCCTCGAGCGCTTCATTCGCGTGGCCTCGCCGCTCGTCGCGCAGAGGAGCGGCGAGGTGAGCTATGTGGATCTGCGCTACAGCAACGGTTTCTCGGTTGGTTGGAATCCGTCCGCACGCGTCGCCCAAGGGCTCGATGCGGCGGGCTCGGGAGCTTGAGACGGACATGATTGAAGCGATCGATTCACAACGACGGATCACTCATCGGGGCCAGCTGCGGCTTCGAGCGGAGTAAGCGACAGAATGGCCAGAAAGAACGACCGTAACTTGATCGTCGGGCTCGACATCGGCACGTCGAAGGTCGTTGCGATCGTCGGGGAGATGACGCACGACGGACGTATCGAAGTCGTCGGGTTGGGCTCGCATCCCTCGCGGGGGCTGAAGCGCGGCGTCGTCGTCAATATTGAATCGACCGTACAGTCGATTCAGCGCGCGGTCGAGGAAGCCGAGCTGATGGCCGGGTGCGAGATTCATTCGGTGTACGCGGGCATCGCCGGAAGCCACGTGCGCAGCCTCAACTCGCACGGCATCGTCGCGATCCGCAATAAAGAAGTGACGGCCGAAGACGTCGAGCGGGTGATCGACGCGGCGCGCGCAGTCGCGATTCCGGCCGATCAGAAGATCCTGCACATCCTGCCGCAGGAATTCCTGATCGACAGCCAGGAGGGTATTCGCGAGCCGATCGGCATGTCCGGCGTACGGCTCGAAGCGAAGGTGCACATCGTCACCGGCGCCGAGAGCGCGGCGCAGAACATCGTCAAGTGCGTGCAGCGCTGCGGGCTGTCGGTCGAGGACATCGTGCTCGAGCAGCTCGCCTCGAGCTATGCCGTGCTCGCGGACGACGAGAAGGAGCTCGGCGTGTGCCTCGTCGATATCGGCGGCGGCACGACCGATCTCGCCGTCTTCTCGGGCGGTGCGATCCGGCATACCGCCGTGATTCCGATCGCGGGCGATCAAGTGACGAACGACATCGCGGTGAGCTTGCGCACGCCGACGCATCACGCGGAGGAGATCAAGCTCAAGTACGCATGCGCGCTGTCGCAGCTCGCGAACGCCGACGAAACGATCGAAGTACCGAGCGTCGGCGATCGTCCGGCGCGGCGGCTGGCGCGGCAGACGCTCGCCGAAGTGGTCGAGCCGCGCTACGAGGAACTGTTCATGCTGGTGCGCGAGGAGCTGCGTCGCTCGGGCTTCGAAGAAGTCATCGCAGCGGGCGTCGTGCTCACCGGCGGCAGCGCCAAGATGGAAGGAGCGGTCGAGCTCGCCGAAGAAGTGTTCCACATGCCGGTCCGTCTCGGCGTGCCGCAGCACATCATCGGTCTCGTCGATGTCGTCAGCAATCCGATTCACTCGACCGGTGTCGGCTTGCTGCTCTACGGACGTGAGAACTACCTGCGCGGCCGTCGCGAATCGCCGCTCGGCGGCAACGTGCGCGGCGTGTGGGATCGGATGAAGGCGTGGTTTCAGGGGAATTTCTGAAGCCACGCGCGGCAGTAATCAGATGGCGAACATGACGGAGTGATGGAGAGAGGCGGAAGGAAAACGAGCGATCGGCAAGGATGCGACGAGCACAGGGACGAGTAAGGGCGCGAGAGGGCAGAGAAGCGGAGATCGAAGGGTGGCGAAGGTGCGCGGAAAGATTTCGTTGAGCGAAGTGCGGCTTGCGAGCCGAGTCGAAGTTGTTTGTCAGCCCACAACCAACGGCCAGTTTGTTTAGAATTCACATCGAGGGGACTAACGATGTTTGTACTTGCTGATACTGAAAACCAAGGCGCCGTGATCAAAGTCATCGGTGTGGGCGGCGGCGGCGGTAACGCCGTGGCTCACATGGTGAGCACGGGTATCGAAGGCGTAGATTTCATCTGCATCAACACCGACGCGCAGGCGCTCAAGCACTCCAAGGTGAAGGTGAGCCTGCAGATCGGCTGCAACATCACCAAGGGTCTCGGCGCAGGCGCCGATCCCGAGGTGGGCCGTCAGGCAGCGATGGAAGACCGCGATCGCATCATCGAGATGATCGAAGGGTCGGACATGCTGTTCATCACGGCGGGCATGGGCGGCGGCACCGGCACGGGTGCGGCGCCGGTCGTTGCGCAAGTCGCGAAGGAGCTCGGCATTCTGACGGTTGCAGTCGTGACGAAGCCTTTCGACATGGAAGGCAGCAAGCGCCTGTCGGCGGCGGAGCAAGGCATTGCCGAGCTCAGCAAGCACGTCGATTCGCTCATCACGATTCCGAATCAGAAGCTGCTGACGGTGCTCGGCGGCGACGTGACGCTGCTCGATGCGTTCAAGGCGGCGAACCAAGTGCTGCAAGGCGCTGTCCAAGGCATCGCTGAGCTGATCACGCGTCCGGGCATGATCAACGTCGACTTCGCCGACGTGCGTACGGTGATGGCCGAGACGGGCATGGCGATGATGGGCTCGGGTTCGGGCCGCGGCGAGAATCGTGCGCGTGAAGCGGCCGAGGCAGCCGTGTCGAGCCCGCTGCTCGAGGACGTGAACCTGTCCGGCGCTCATGGCCTGCTGATCAACGTCACGGCGGGACCCGATCTGCGCACCAGCGAGTTCAGCATCGTGGGCGATACGGTCAAGCAGTACGCCTCGGAAGATGCGAACGTGGTCGTCGGCTGCGTCATCGATCCGGAGATGCGCGAGGAAATCCGTGTCACGGTGGTGGCGACGGGCATCGGCCGTCCGGTGGCAGCGAGTCAGCAACCCGCCGACACGCGTCGCATGACGGCGATTGCGGGCGGTCGCAGCCGCGTGCCGACCTTGGACGATCTGCACGTGCCGACCTACATCCGCAACCAGCGCGAGATGCACGTCTCGGCGCAGCGCCGTGCGGTCGGCGACGGGCTCAGCGTCGAGGATCCGACGTTGCTCGATATCCCGGCATTTCTGCGCCGGCAGGCCGATTAAGGGAAAAGCTGTGGGCGTGCGGCTGTAGGCTATAGGCCGGTTGGCCGCCGCCTTCGGCAGCGGGAAGCAGCGGACGCTTGTCGGGGAAATCCCGCGGTGTTACGGTGCGCGCGCGTTTTTTTGGAGTGAATGATGCAGTTCGGTGGTTCCCAATTCTGCGCCCACATCACCTTCGCGGCCGAAGGTCGCAGGAGCTGAGGGGACCGCCATGCTTCGTCAGCGCACGCTCAAGAACACGATCCGCGCCACCGGTGTCGGGCTGCACTCGGGCAAGAAAGTGCTCATGGTGCTGCGTCCGGCGCCGCCCGATACGGGCGTGGTCTTCCGCCGCACCGACCTCGACGAGCCGAACGAGGTTCGCGCGCATGCCTTGAATGTCGGCGAGACGATGCTCGGCACGACGCTCATCAGCGGTCCTGTCCGCGTGGCGACGATCGAGCATCTGCTCTCGGCCTTCGCCGGCCTCGGTATCGACAATGCTTATGTCGAATTGTCGGCCGAAGAAGTGCCGATCATGGACGGTAGCGCCGGTCCGTTCGTGTTCCTGCTGCAGTCGGCCGGTATCGAAGAGCAGCCCGCGCCGAAGCGTTTCGTGCGCATCCTCGAGCCCATCCAGGTCGAGGACGGCGACAAGTGGGCGCGCTTTACGCCCTACAACGGCTTCAAGGTCAACTTCGAGATAGAGTTCGATCACCCGGTCTTCAAGAAGCGTGCGCAGACGGCGACGATGGATTTCTCCACGACGTCGTTTCTCAAGGAGATCAGCCGCGCGCGCACCTTCGGCTTCATGCGCGACCTCGAATTCCTGCGTTCGAAGAATCTCGCGCTCGGCGGCACGCTCGAGAATGCGATCGTGCTCGACGATTACCGCGTGCTCAACGAGGACGGGTTGCGCTACGAGGACGAGTTCGTCAAGCACAAGATTCTCGATGCGATCGGCGATCTGTACTTGCTCGGACGCAGCGTGATCGGCGAGTTCAGCGGCTACAAGTCCGGCCATGCGCTCAACAATCAGCTGCTGCGCAAGCTTCTTGCCACGCCGCGCGCGTGGGAAGAGATCACGTTCGAGGACGCCAAGGACGCGCCGATCTCGTACGTGCCGGCCGCCGCGATGGCGACGGCTTAAGTAAAGTCGATTCTCTAACCGATCGATACCTCGCGGGCACGACGCCACGTGTGCGCCTTGTCGCGCTCATTCTCCTTGTGCGGTCGGTCGGCCCACTCGCACCTTCACCTTTGTGAACTGCGTCTCGCCGGCAGCGTGCAGGCGCTCCAGGAGCTGCTTCTGCGCATATCTAATATGTGTCGCCCAGGTGGCCGAGTCGGCCAGCACGATCAGCGTATCGCCGCGACAACTCGCTGAAATTACATGGTCTTTTTCAGGGCCCGCGAGCGCTTGCCGGACGCGGTCGGCGAGCTCCACCGTTGCCTGCGCGCGCCGTTCGAGCTGGGCGAGCAGCGTCCCAAGCCCCTCCGAGACCGGTTTGAACGAGTCAGACATCGGCTGATTGCTCCGCAGTATGTGTCGTAGACGCTTGATCTTTGGCAAGTTGATTCTGCATATTCCAGCCACTGCTCAGGGCAAACCCGTCGAAAGGCGGGGACGCAAAGCTTCCGGTCTAAGGGTCGCTCCGGCGACCACGATAGCGGGGCTGCCAGGATGTACAACTCGAACTATTCGGTTCTACGTCCAACCGTAAGCGACGAGCGCAGGCAGGTGCTGTGAGGTCCAGCGCCCCGAGGAGCTGTGCTGCGCCGTTTTTCGAGTCGAGGCGACGAGGATGAGTGCATGAACGTCATCGTGTTTTCCAAGCGGCTGGGGAAAGCTCGCCAGTTCGAGCTCGGCCGGCCGATGGCGATGACGGTCATCATCGCGTGCCTCGCCGTTCTGCTGGGCGGCACGCTTTTTCTCGGTATGCAGCTCGGTCGCACCAGCGACCCGATCGAACACGTCGGCGAATGGGGCGCGGCGCTCGAAGCGCAACGCCAGGAAATCCTCGCCGCGAAGCGCGAGCTGCAGGAGCGCTTGGATGCGCTGGCAACGCGCGTCGGGCAAATGAATGCACACGTGATCCGCCTCGATGCCCTTGGTCGGCGGCTCACGGAAATGGCCAATCTCGACAAGGGCGAATTCAACTTCGATACCCCGCCGGCGCTCGGTGGTCCCGAAGGTCTTGTCGAAGGAGCGGTCGCGACCGCGCCGGATCTCACGGCGATGCTCGATGAGCTCACCCGGCAGATCAAAGACCGCGAACGACAGCTCAGCGTCCTCGAAAGCCTGATTTCCAACCGCAACTTGAGCCGTCAGATCGTCCCCGGCGGGCGTCCGGTGACCCAGGGTTGGATTTCCTCTTACTTCGGTCATCGCACCGATCCGTTCACCGGCCGCAAGGTCTTCCATCGCGGCGTCGATTTCGCCGGTCCGGCGGGTGCGCAAGTGGTGGCGGTGGCCTCGGGCGTGGTGACTTACGCCAAGGATCGCTTCGGCTACGGCAAGACCGTGGAGATCAACCACGGCAACGGCTACGTGACCCGCTATGCGCACAATCAGCGCCTCCTCGTCGCCGAAGGCGATACGGTCCAGAAGGGCCAGCCGATTGCACTGATCGGCTCGACCGGTCGGTCGACGGGGCCGCACCTGCACTTCGAAGTCCTGAAGCAGGGGCGGGCGGTCGATCCGATGAGCTTCGTCAAGCGCTGACCGACAGCGCCGAGCGCGGGGCGGCCTTCGCGCGATTCTCTCCTTGGATCCCGACCTTACGCTCGGCTCTTGCAATCCTTGCCGAGCGCCCTGAACTTGCGTTGATCTGCGGGATCTGACGATCAAGCCCGCGTGTACAATACTGCCCCTTTTCTGCCCCACCCCGGAGTTCGAGCGTGGCGAATTGGCTTACTCAGCTGTTCGGAAGCCGTAACCAGCGGATTCTGAATGGCTATTCGAAGATCGTTGCCCGGACGAATGCGCTCGAGGAGTCGTTCAAGGCACTGAGCGACGAGCAGCTGCGCAACAAGACCGCCGAATTTCGGGCGCGGCTCGAAAAAGGCGAAGATCTGGATGCCTTGATCCCCGAGGCATTTGCGGCCGTACGCGAGGCGGCCCGCCGCACGCTCGGCATGCGCCACTTCGACGTCCAGCTGATGGGCGGCATGGCGCTGCATTTCGGCAAGATCGCCGAGATGCGCACCGGCGAAGGCAAGACGCTGGTCGCGACGTTGGCTGCGTATCTCAATGCGCTGCCGGGCAAGGGCGTGCATGTCGTCACGGTGAACGAGTACCTGGCGCAGCGCGACGCCGACTGGATGGCGCCCGTCTATCGCTTCCTCGGCTTGACGGTGGGCGTCATCAAGAGCGGCCAGAGCCACGAAGAAAAGCGCGCCGCCTATGCCTGCGACATCACCTACGGCACCAACAACGAGTTCGGCTTCGATTATCTGCGCGACAACCTCGCGTTCCGGCTCGAGGATCGCGTGCAGCGCGAGCTGGCGTACGCGATCGTCGACGAGGTCGACTCGATCCTGATCGACGAGGCCCGCACGCCGCTCATCATCTCGGGCCCGGCGGAAGAGAGCACGGAGCTCTACATCAGGATCAACGAGCTGGCGCCGCGGCTGAAGCGTCAGGAAACCGAAGACGGCGAAGGCGATTACTGGGCCGATGAGAAGACGCGTCAGGTGTATCTCTCGGACGCGGGTCACGAGCACGCCGAACAGTTGTTCCTGGAGGCCGGCCTGCTGAAGCCGGGCGAAAGCCTCTACGACGCTGCGAATATCCGCCTGATGCATCACCTGAACGCGGCGCTGCGCGCGCACGCGCTGTATCACCGCGATGTCGAGTACATCGTGCGCAACGGCGAGGTCGTCATCGTCGATGAGTTCACCGGCCGCACTATGCCCGGCCGGCGCTGGTCGGACGGCTTGCACCAGGCGATCGAAGCGAAGGAAGGCGTGCGCGTCCGCGAAGAAAACCAGACGGTCGCCTCGATCACCTTCCAGAACTACTTCCGCATGTATCGCAAGCTCGCCGGCATGACCGGTACGGCCGATACGGAAGCGTTCGAGTTCCAGCAGATCTACGGCCTCGAGGTCGTCGTCATCCCGACCCATCGGCCGATGATCCGCAAGGACTACCCCGACTTCGTCTATCTCACCAAGAAGGACAAGTTCGAGGCGATCGTCAACGACATCCGCGAGTGCGTGGCGCGCGGTCAGCCGACGCTGGTCGGTACGACGTCCATCGAAACCTCCGAAGAGCTGTCGGCGCTGCTCAAGAAGCACAAGATCGAGCATCAGGTGCTCAATGCGAAGCACCATGAGCGCGAGGCGGCGATCGTGGCGCAGGCGGGCCGCCCCGGCACGGTGACCATTGCGACGAACATGGCCGGCCGCGGCACCGACATCGTGCTCGGCGGCAATCTCGAAGCGGAGCTCGCCGCCGTCGATCCGAACGACGAGGAAGCGCGCCGCCGCGTGCGTGAAGAGTGGCAGAAGCGTCACGATGCCGTGGTGGCGGCGGGCGGTCTGCACATCATCGGTACCGAGCGGCACGAGTCGCGGCGTATCGACAATCAGCTGCGCGGCCGCGCCGGCCGTCAGGGCGACCCGGGTTCGAGCCGCTTCTACATCTCGCTCGAAGACAACTTGATGCGCATCTTCGGCGATCCCGAGCGCACCAAGCGTTGGCTGCAGACGGCCGGCATGAAGGAGGGCGAGGTCATCGAAAGCCGCATGCTCTCCAAGCAGATCGAGCGCGCGCAACGCAAAGTCGAAGCGCACAACTTCGACGCTCGCAAGAACCTGCTCGAGTACGACGACGTTGCGAACGATCAGCGTAAGGTCATCTACCAGCAGCGCACCGAGCTCATGGCCGCGGAGGACGTGAGCGATGCGGTCGCGGGCATTCGCCACGAAGTGCTGAATTCGCTCATCGATCGGTTCATCCCGCCGAAGAGCGTCGAGGAGCTGTGGGACATCGACGGCCTTACTCAGGTGCTCGAGCGCGACTTCGCCGCGCGCATCGACATCAAGGGCTGGCTCGAAGCCGATCCCAACCTGGGCGAAGAAGGGCTGCGTAAGCGCATTGTCGAGCAGATCGATCAGGCTTACGAAGCGAAGGTCGAGCAGTACGGCGCGCCGGTCGTGCGGCATATCGAGAAGATCATCATGCTGCAGCAGCTCGACCTGCACTGGCGCGAGCATCTCGCGGCCATGGATTACCTGCGCCAAGGCATTCACTTGCGCAGCTACGCGCAGAAGAATCCGAAGCAGGAGTACAAGCGCGAAGCCTTCGAGCTTTTCACCGCCATGCTCGATCGCGTGAAGTACGACACGATCTCGCTGCTCTCGCGCATGCAGCTGCGCACGCAGGCCGAGATCGAAGCGGAAGAACAGGAGCGGCAACGCCGGCTCGCGCGCGCGATGCAGTTCCAGCACGCGGCGCCCGAGCAGCTCGGCAGTCCCGCGCCGGAGTCCGAAGCGGAGCCGGCGGCGCGTGCGCCCGTCGCGCAGTTCGTGCGCGATACCCGCAAGGTCGGGCGCAACGAGCCGTGTCCGTGCGGCTCGGGCAAGAAGTTCAAGCACTGCCACGGCGCGTTGGCGGGACAGGGCTGAGCGAAGCCGTCAGCGGATTTCTCGAACGGTGCCGGCTCGCGCAGGTCAAGGAGTGCTGCTCTGTCCGTGAGCCCTTCAGCAGACGCGCCCGTCCGGCACTTGCATGTCGTCGCCGGCGCGCTCTTCGATGCGCAAGGCCGGGTGCTGATCGCACAGCGCCCTGCGGGCAAGCACATGGCCGGCGGCTGGGAATTTCCCGGCGGCAAGCTCGAGCCGAACGAAGATCGCTTCGCAGGACTGCGGCGCGAGCTGCGCGAAGAGCTCGGCATCGAGACGCTGCGCGCGCGACCGCTCATCGCCTACGAGCATCGCTATGCGGATCGCACCGTGCTGCTCGATTTGTGGATCGTCGAGGCGTACGAAGGCGAGCCGCGTTCCCTCGATTCGCAACCGCTCAAGTGGGTGACGCTCGCCGACCTCGACCACGTCGGGTTGCTGGAAGCGGACAAACCGATGGTCGAGGCGCTTCGCGCGGCTGTAGGCTCTACGCTCTAGGCTGTAGGCTGTGGCTAGAGCGCGCTTCGCGCGCTTGTTAACTTTCAAGACTACCCGCCCGAAGCGGCGTCGTTACCACGAAGTGGCTTTAGCTAGAGCCTACAGCCTACAGTCTACAGCCCAAGGTTCAGCCTCCATGCGTCGTGTTCTTGCCATCTCATCGCTGCTGTTGCTTGCGTCCTGCTCTTCCGGCCCGACGCATGAAAATGCCGCCATGCCTTCCTTGTCGTATCCGCCGGTCAAGCGCGTGGATCATGTCGATGTCTACCACGGTGTGCGGGTAGCCGATCCGTACCGCTGGCTCGAGGATCTGCAAAGCGCTGAGACGCGCGCCTGGGTCGCCGCGCAGAACGCGCTTGCGCAGCCGTATCTGAAGTCGATTCCGGCGCGCGAGCGTATCAAGGCACGCATGACGGAGCTCTGGATTTACGAGCGCTACGGTATTCCCGAGGTCAGCGGCGGTCGCTATTTCTATCTGCGCAACGACGGCCTGCAGAACCAGAGCGTGCTCTACGTGGCGGATTCGCTCGACGGCGAGCCGCGCGTGCTGCTCGATCCGAATGAGCTGAGCGCCGACGGCACGATCGCGCTCGGCGAGTACGTGCCGAGCCCGGATGGGCGCGTGCTCGCTTACAGCTTGTCCGACGGCGGCACCGACTGGCGCACCTGGCATTTCCGCGACGTCGAGACCGGCAAGGATCTGCCTGAGGTGCTGCGCTTCATCAAGTTTGCCGATGTCGCCTGGACCGCCGACTCGAAGTCCGTCTATTACACGCGCTATCCGACGTTACCCGACGGCACCGGCGACGGCTCGAAGCAGCGCGAGGTCTACCGTCACGTGCTCGGCACGCCGGTCGAGGACGACGTTCATGTCTTCAAAGTCACCGATCACCCGACGCGCAACCCGTACGTCTATGTGAGCGACGACGGGCGCTACCTCGTCATCTTCCTGTACGACGGCTCGCAGTCGACGGGTCTGTATTACTTCCGGCTCGGTCCCGACGGTGCGCCGGTCGGCGAGGTCGTTCGTCTCATCGATACGTTCGATGCTGAGTACGAATTCATCGCCGAGCTCGACGACGTGTTCTACGTGCGGACCACAGCCGATGCGCCGAATGCGCGGCTCGTGGCGATCGATCTTGAGCGTCCGCAGCGGTCGCAGTGGCGCGACGTCCTGCCGGAGACGCAGCACGCGCTGCGTGCAACCAGCATCTTGAGCGGGCGCGTGGTGGCACAGTACCTGGAAGATGCGCATTCGGTCGTGCGAGTGAGCACGCTCGATGGCCAACCCCTCTATCAGGTCGAGCTGCCGGGTCTCGGGCTTGCGAGGGGTTTCCTCGGCGGCGTCACGGATCGGGAGACCTTCTTTGCGTACACGGATTTCCTGACGCCGACGTCGATCTCGCGCCTCGATGTGGTCACCGGCGAAGTATCGCTGTTCCGCGCCCCGAAGCTGGCGCTCGACATGAGCGCGTATGTGACCGAGCAGGTGTTCTATCGCAGCAAGGACGGCACGCGCGTGCCGATGTTCATTACGCGCAAGAAAGATTTCGTCAGGAACGGGCAGGCGCCGGTGATGCTGTACGGCTACGGCGGCTTCAATCTCGCGCAGCAACCCCAGTTCAGCGTGCCGGTCGCGGTGTGGTTGGAAATGGGTGGCGTGTACGCGCTCGCAAACATTCGAGGCGGCTCGGAGTACGGCGAGGCATGGCACTCGGCCGGAACCAAACTCAACAAACAGAACGTCTTCGACGATTTCATCGCCGCCGCCGAATGGTTGATCGAGCAGGGCTATACCTCGAGCGCGAAGCTTGCGATTCGCGGCCGCAGCAATGGCGGTCTGCTCGTCGCCGCCGTATTGAATCAGCGCCCGGAGCTGTTCGGTGCGGCGTTGCCCGCCGTCGGCGTGCTCGACATGCTGCGCTACCACACGGCGAGCGCGAATGCCCGGCAGTGGTCTGCCGACTACGGCCTCAGCGAGAACGCCGCCGAGTTCGAAGCGCTCCATGCCTATTCGCCCTACCATCGCGTGAAGGAGGGTGTGTGCTATCCGCCGACGTTGATCACGACGGCGGATCGCGACGATCGAGTCGTGCCTTGGCACAGCTACAAATACGCGGCGGCCCTGCAGCGCGCCCAAGGGTGCGACAACCCGATCCTGCTGCGTGTCGAGACGCGGGCAGGTCACGGGGCAGGCAAACCCGTGTGGATGGAGATCGAGGATTTCGCCGACCAGTGGGCGTTCCTCGTGCGGTCGCTCAGGATGGAGGATGTCGCGGCGGCCTTGCCGGGCACGCGGTCGCGTTAGCAAGGCGAGGCAGCACCTGCCTGCGCCGCGCGAGCGCCGTCAGGTGTTCTCGTGCGGCTCGTCGGGCTCGCCTTCGTCCTGCACCGGCTCGCCGGGGATGGCGCGTTCGCCGGATGCCCAAGCGCCGAGGTCGATCAGCTTGCAGCGCTCGCTGCAGAACGGACGCCAACGCGAGGCGGGCGTCCACTCGACGGTACGGCCGCAGGTGGGACAAGAGACTGAAAGCATAAGCCTTTGCTGTTCTGGGAGCTCCACCGCTGGAGCTCGCTCCCCGCTAGATGAGGGCCGCAACCGCGGCTTGCAAGGTTTCCGGTCTGCGCTCAGCTGCAGACAGTCAGCAGGAACGGCACATCCTCCGTCGTCTGGACGGGACGCTGGTTGACGTCGATCCAGCTCAAGAAACGAATGCTGCACCGATGATGGCTGCCGCTGATCTCCGGGAACAGCTGAGTCCCGGGCGGCAGCGTGAGTCTGAGCAGCTGACTCGGCGTGTCGCGCTCGAAGACCACTTGGAACGTGCCGCCCGTTGCGATCTCCGGACGCGGGCGCGCCGATTCGCGCGTCAACCAGAGCAGCTCGGTGACGGCGTCGCATAGCGGGCGGATCGTCGACATCCAGTCCGCAAAATCCGCCGCGCGCGTCTCGAACGGCAGATCCAGCCAGTGACGGTAATCCGGCAGATCGAACTCGCAGGTGCCGCCTGGGATCGAGCTGCGGTGCTTGATGGCGTTCAAGAATTCCGAGTCGCGCAGGCGCTGCATGAAAAGCGCGCCGGCTGCGTTGAGCTCGGAGCGCAGGCGCGCCAGGTTCGCGAGCACCGCCTTCAGCCGCGCGCTGTCGACGCCCGGCCGCGACTGATACTCGTGCATGATGGTCATCTGGCGCTCGAGCTCCTTGAGCACTTCGCTGCGAATATCGCCGCGGGCCGTGATCGCCAGGATCTCGAGGAGCGAGCTCACCGCCGCTCGCGTCGACCACGGATCCCGGTGCTCCTCGTGATAGAGCGTCTGCTGGTAGAGGAAATCGAGGCGCAGGAACGTGCGCATCCGCTCGTTGAGCGGCTGCTCGTACACTGGCCCACCGGGCGCAATGGCTTTCTTGAGATCGCGATCTGACGAAGTCATCCTACCGATTGTGTCGCAGTCGCGCGTTAATTAGAAAGCCCTAGAGCGAAATCTATTCGGTTCCCGTTCCGCGCTTCGCCGCACGTTCTCGTTCGACGAGCGCGGTTGCGATCTCGAGCATCTGGGCCTGCGTTTCGCCCTTGACCGAATACTTGCCGGCGACCGCCAGATGAGGCACGCCTTGCACGCGGTATACGCGTGTGAGCTCGTTGGCGCGCAGCGCCTTGCGGGTCACCTCGTCGGAATAGAAGGCCTCGCGGAAGGCGGCCGCATTGCCGCCGCGTTCGGCAACCCAGGCGGTGAGGGTCGGTTCGTCGAAGAGCGAGCGGCCTTCCTTGTGGATCGCATCGAACAGCGCATCGTCGAAACGCTCCAGCTGCCCGCTCGCTTGCAGCGCATAGTAGGCGCGTACGAGCTGACCCCATGGGCGCCGGCCGAACACGACCGGTATGCGGACGAACTCGACATCGCTCGGCAGCGCCTTGGCCCAGCGCGTGACGTGCGGATGGAAGTTGGCGCAATGCGGACAGGCGTACGAGAAGAACTCCAGCACTTCGACCTTGTCCGCCGAGGCGGTCGACTGCGCTACGGGCAGCAGTTCGTAGTCGCGCCCTCGCACGATCTCGGCGCTCGCGAACGCCGAGCAGAGCAGGGCTGCCAATGCAACAATCGCGCTTCGCATCATCGTACGCACCTTGATCGATCCACGGGGCGGCCGCGAGGCCGACCCGCCGTGATTATCGGTCCGTAGCAGGCAGCATCCAACATGGATGGATGAACAATGCCTGCCGAATGCGTTGCCTGGAAAGCGCTGGCCACGGTGCCGGAGTTAGTTCTCGATGCTGAGAAGCTCGACGTCGAAGACGAGCGTCGAGCCCGGCGGAATCTCGGGCGCCCCGCGGTCGCCGTAAGCAAGGTCAGGCGGACAGATGATGCGGCTCTGGCCGCCGACCTTCACCGTCTGCAGCGCTTCCTGCCAGCACGGGATCACGCCCTCGAGCGGAATGGAGGCCGGCTCGCCGCGTGCACGCGAATCGTCGAAGACTTTCCCGTCGATCGTCCTGCCTTGGTAGTGGACGCTGACGACATTCTTTGCGGTCGGCGAAGGGCCGGTGCCCGCCTTGATGTGCTGGATCACGATGCCGGAGTCCGTCTTGGTCGCGCCCTTCTCGGCCGCCGCCTTGTCCCGGAAGGCTTGTCCCGCGGTGCGATGACGCTGCGTAATGGCAGCGACTCGTTCTCTTTGCAGGTCGCCAAGCTGCGGGATGTATGCGTTGACATCGATGGTCGCCTTGTCGGTGGCGCCATCCTCGAGCCCTGCCTTGACGAGGGCGAGCTCGGCGGGCGTCAGATCGAACTGAGCTACTTGGCGTGCCAGCACGATGCCGAGGGCATAGAAGGTCTTCTGTTCCTCGTCGCGCGGCTCTGCGGCCGAGATCGAGAGTGAGTAAAGGCCGGCCAGCAGGGCAGCGCCGGTAGTGCGAGCGAGCGACATAGATAGACCTCGTGTTGGCGGAGCGGCGCAGTGTGAGTCGGTAGGCCGCACCTGTCCAGTGTCGCAAGCCGCATCGTCGGAAAATCACGACGTCTTGCGGGTCCTGCTGGCGGACTGCGGCGGTCGACGCCCGAGCGGCGCCGACCGACGGCGTCTTAGTGGCCTTCCGTCCCGCCGGTGAGACCGCGTGCTTCGAGCAGCGGCTCGATGTCCGGATCCTTGCCGTAGAAGTCGCGGAACTGCGTCATCGCATCGACGCTGAAGCCGCGCGAGAGGATCTTCTGGCGCAGCAGATCGCCGTTCTCGCGCTTGAGCCCGCCGTGCGTTTCGAACCAGTGCTCGGTCGCGCGCGCGAGCACCTCGCTCCATATATATGCGTAATAGCCCGCGGAGTAGCCGATCGGGCTCGAGAACACGTGCAGGAAGTACGTGGAGCGATAGCGCGGCGGCACCGCGTGGAAGTCGACGCCGGCTTGCTTGAGGGCCTGCGCCTCGAACTCGGCGATCTCGTGCGCCGCCGGCGTCTTGCCGGGCGGCAGCTGATGGTAGGCCTGATCGAGCAGGGCAGCGGCCAGATATTCGGTCGTAGCGTAGCCCTGATTGAACTTGCCCGAGGCGAGCACTTTGTCCATGAGCTCCTTCGGCATCGGCTCGCCGGTCTTGTAGTGCTTGGCGTAGTTGGCGAAGACGCGCGGATACGTGGCCCACATCTCGTTGTATTGCGAGGGGAACTCGACGAAATCGCGCGGCACGTTCGTGCCGGAGAAGCTCGGATAGGTCACGTTCGAGAACAAGCCGTGCAAGGCATGGCCGAATTCGTGGAACGCAGTGGTGACCTCGTCGAAGGTCAACAGCGTCGGCTGACCTGCAGGCGGTTTGGGGATGTTCAAGTTGTTGACCACGACCGCCTTCGTCCCGAACAGCTTCGATTGTTCGACGAAGGAATTCATCCAAGCGCCGCCGCGCTTGTTGCTGCGCGCATACCAATCGACGAGGAAGAGGCCGAGCGGCGAGCCGTCGGGTTCGAAGACTTCGAACACGCGCACGTCAGGGTGATAGGTGGGCAGATCCTTGCGCTCTTTGAACGTGATGCCGTACAGCTCCTGCGCGGCGAACAACACGCCATCGCGCAGCACGCGCTCCATCTCGAAGTACGGCCGTACTTCGGAGACGTCGTACGAGTACTTCGCCTTGCGCACCTGCTCGGCGTAGAAATCCCAATCCCACGGCTGCAGCTCGAACGGCTCGATGCCGTCGGCTTTGGCTTGCTGCTCGATGAGCTGCTGGATTTCGGCGGCTTCCCGACGCGCATTCGCGAGCGCAGGCGGCACGAGCTTGGCGAGCATCTCGTTGACGGCGCTCGGCGTCTTGGCGGTCGCATCCTCGAGCACGTAGGCGGCATGGTTCGGATAGCCGAGCAGCGCCGCACGCTCGGCGCGCAGCTTGACGATCTGTGCGACGAGCTCGGTCGTCGCGAACTCGCCCGACCAGCCGCGGTTGATCGAGGCTTTGAAGATCCGCTCGCGCAGCGCGCGGTTCTTGAGTTGAGCGAGCGCGGGCTGCTGCGTGGTATTGAGCAGCGGAATGACCCACTTGCCTTCCAGGCCGCGCGCCTTGGCGGCTTCGGCGGCGGTAGCGATCTGCTCTTCGCTGAAGCCATCGAGCAGCGCTTTGTCTTCGACGCCGATGGCGCCCGCGTTATCGCCCTTGAGCACGTTCTGACGGAACTGCGTCGTGAGCGAAGAGATCTGCTCGTTCAGGCGGCGCAGGGTCGCCTTGTCGGCTTCCGAGAGATTCGCGCCGGCGCGGACGAACAAGGTGTAATAGCGCTCGAGCAGGCGCAGCGATTCGGGATCGAGGTTGAGGCTCGCCCGGCGCTCGTAGAGTGCCTTGACGCGCTCGAACAAACGCGGGTTCAGAAAGATCGCATCGTTGTGCGCGGCCAGCCGCGGCGCGAACTCGCTTTGAACCTGATCGAGCTCCGGATTCGTGTTGGAGGAGGTCAAGTTGTAGAAGACCTCGCTCACGCGCGTCAGCAGCTGCCCGGAGCGCTCCATGGCCACGATCGTGTTCTCGAATGTCGGCGGCTCCGGATTGTTCGCAATCGCCTCGATTTCCTCGAGCTGCTCCGCCATCCCGGCTTCGAGCGCGGGTGCGAAATGCCGGTTCTCGATCTTGTCGAGCGGCGGCAGCCGATACGGCAGCGTGCTCGGTCTGGCGAACGGGTTGTCGGGCGAAAGGGCAGCAGCAGCGTTCATGGAAGTACCGAAGACAGCGGCGGCAAGCGCAGCGGCGACTAAAGCAGTTTGGCGCATGGATCTCGAGCTCACGAGAGGATCGTTGATGGCCGGGCGCGACGAGATGCGTCCGACCGTTCGATCCGAGGTGATCGGTGCGCTGCAGGGTTACAAAAAAGGCGCACAGACTCAAGGCCTGTCGCCTGCAACTTGCTTGCCTGTCGCGCAAGGGTGAGCAATGTATACAAGGCGGCTTGCGCGTCGGCGAGCCGAGCGCGCATAGCCGTCTTCGTTACTTGCTCGTTCGCTTCTTGCGCGCGGCGGTCTTGGTCCGTGCCGTGCTTCGTTTGCGGGTGCTGCTCTTTTTCTTCGGCACCTTGGCGCCGGCGCGGCGGGCTTGCGACAGGCCGATCGCGATCGCTTGCTTGCGGCTCGTGACCTTCTTGCCGGAGCGGCCGCTGCGCAGCTTGCCGCGTTTGCGTTCGCGCATCGCCTGCGCGACCTTCCTCGACGCCTTCTTGCTGTAGCGCCGTGCCATGGTGCGTCTCCTCGTGCGGGTGAGTCCGCACGAGCAACGCGGCTTGCATCTGCACTGTTCCGCGCGGCGCAAGCGCGGGCAGCGTGTACCGTCAGTAGATCAATACGTCTCTGCGTTCTTCCGCCCAAGAGCGCTCGTCAGGGACGGCGAGCGCATCCAGATCGGCGGGCGTTGCGCTCGCGTCATCGACCCATTGGCGCAGGAGCTCGCTGCCGTTGATGACGTCGATGGCCAAGCGCGTGGTTTCGTACTCGTAGGGAAAATCGCGCCACAACGGATAGTCCGGGCGCAAACGTCGCAGCGCTTTGAAAGCGAGTGCTTGCAGTCGCCATGGCTTGAACGCGGCGTGGTCGTAGTTGTCGGTCTCGGTGTGAATGTGAATGCCGGCGCACAGCTGACCGACATGCTTGTGAAAGGTCGGCTCGAACCAGCATTCGCGCAGCCGACAGCCGTGCAGCCACGCGGGCGCTAGCCGCTGCATTTCGGTCAGGAGCGCATGCGTGTCGAGGTCAGGGGCGCCGAAGAGCTCGAGCGGATGAGTGGTGCCGCGGCCTTCGGAAAGCGTGGTGCCTTCGAGCATGACCGTACCGGCGTAGCAGCGTGCCATCCAAAGATTGGGCGCATTGGGACTGGGATTGATCCAGGTGCGCTCCCCGAGCGGCCAGCCGTAGCCGGGCGCGGCATCGGGTTGCCAGCCTTCCATCGCGATGACTTCGTATGCGAGATCGAGCTTGCGCGAGCGGACGAACCAATGCGCGAGCTCACCGAGCGTCAGGCCGTGTCGCATCGGCAAGGGGCCTGCGCCGACGAAGCTCTCCCAGCCCGGTCGGAGCCGCAAGCCTTCGATCGGGCGGCCGACGGGATTCGGCCGATCGAGCACCCACACTTCCTTGCGGTGCTGCGCGGCGGCTTCGAGCACGTAGAGCAGCGTGGTGATGAAGGTATAGATACGGCAGCCAAGGTCTTGCAGGTCGACGAGCAGCACGTCGAACGTATCCATCATGGCATCCGTCGGCCGGCGCACTTCGCCGTAGAGGCTGAAGACCGGAATGCCGTGCCGCGGGTCGTGAAAGTCCGCGGACTCGACCATGTTGTCCTGTTTGTCGCCGCGCAGTCCGTGCTGCGGACCGAATGCCGCGGTGAGATCGAGGCCGAGCGCAGCCAACGCATCGAGCGCATGCGTGAGATCGGCCGTAACCGACGCGGGATGGGCGAGCAGCGCGACGCGCTTGCCGCGCAGCCGCTGCTGCAAGCGCTTGGTTTCGAGCAACCGTTCGATGCCGAGCTTCATCGTTGGGATTCCTGATCCAAGACGAGCGTGAACGCGTCGGAGTGGTGAAAATCAGGCGTCGCTGCCGGATGCGCAAGCGCCCAGTAAGACTTGCCGCGCTCGCGTTCTTCGAGCACGGCCGACAAGCCGAGCAGCACGCGCTCGTTCTCATGAAATGGCAACGCGCTGCGTTCGATCGTCGCTTCGAGCGTAAGGCAATTCACATCGAGCTCGGTGCGAATCGACGGAGCGATTTTCACCTCCGGTGCGCGCATGCCGGTGCGATAGTGGTCGAATGCGTACACGGCCCAGCAGGTCGACGGCGAGAAATTGAGCTCGCGGTAGCCTGAATCGGAGGCGGGCTTCGCAAACAGCTCGAAGCACGTGTGCTGCCAGAGTCCGTCTTGACGCTGCGCTGGACGCGGCTCGGGCCAGACGATCGCAGCCGGGTCCGCGACGACTCGATAGCGCACGCGCAGCTGGTCGGGCGTCAGCTCGATGGCAGCTTCGACCGTTCGGATTGTCCCCGACGGCGTCGATGGGTGCGGGATGAGGCGCGCGCGCATGGAGCAATTCTAAGCGTCGTGACGCGACTTACGTGCCTCGCTGCGCGAGAGCAGCCGCTTTGGCTTCGAGCTCGCTCCAGCGCGTGAACTTCTCTTCGAGCTGCGTGTCGAGCTCGCGTGCCCGTGCGAGGTCGGCTTTGATCTGTTCGGCGCCCTGCTTGTGGTAGTCGGGGGCGCTCATGCGCTCGGTGAGCGCGCGTTGCTCCTGCTCGAGCGCTTCGATCTCTCCCGGCAGCGCCGCAAGCTCCCGCGTCTCCTTATAGCTCAGCTTGACGGGGGCGGCCGGTTTCGGTGCGGGCTTCGGCTCGGGGCGGGCTGGCTTTGCGGCAGCCTGAGGTGCGGCGGGGCGCTGCGCCAGATAGTCGCTGTAGCCGCCCACGTATTCGCGCCACACGCCGTCGCCTTCCGCGACCAGCGTTTGCGTGACCACGTTGTCGAGGAACGTGCGATCGTGGCTCACGAGGAGCAACGTGCCGGCGTAGGACTGCAGCGTCTCTTCGAGCAGCTCGAGCGATTCGATGTCGAGATCGTTCGTCGGCTCGTCCATGACGAGCACGTTGGCCGGACGTGCGAACAAGCGCGCAAGGAGCAGCCGATTGCGCTCCCCGCCGGAGAGCGAGCGCACCAGGGATTTCGCCCGCTGCGGCGGAAACAGGAAGTCGCCGAGGTAGCTCATCACGTGTTTGCGCTCGCCGCCGATCTCGATCCAATCCGAGCCGGGGCTGATCGTTTCGATGAGCGACTTGTCCGGATCGAGCTGCTCGCGCAGCTGATCGAAGTAGGCAACCTGCACATTCGTGCCGAGTCGCACGCGCCCGGCGTCCGGCGCGAGCTTGCCGAGGATGAGCTTGATCAATGTCGATTTGCCGATGCCGTTCGGACCGATGAGTCCCCAGCGGTCGCCGCGTTGTATACGCAGCGACAGGTCGCGCGCGATCACGCGGTCGCCGAAACGCTTGTTGACCGCTTCGAGCTCGGCGACGAGCTTGCCCGAGCGTTCGCCCTCGTCGAGCGAGAGCTTGACCTTACCCATGCGCTCGCGGCGTGCGGCGCGTTGCTCGCGCAGCTGCTCCAGCCGGCGCACGCGGCCCTCATTGCGGGTGCGGCGCGCCTCGACGCCCTTGCGGATCCACGCCTCTTCCTGCGCCCAGAACTTGTCGAACTTGCGATTGGCGATTTCTTCTGCGGCGAGCTGGTCCGACTTGCGCGCTTCGTACGCGGCAAAGTTGCCGGGGTACGAGCGCAGCAGACCACGATCGAGCTCGACGATGCGCGTGGCGATCCGATCGAGAAAGGCACGGTCGTGCGTGATGACGATCGCAGTGGGGCCTTCGAGCAGCAGCTCCTCGAGCGCGAGGATGCCGTCGATGTCGAGGTGGTTCGTCGGCTCATCGAGCAAGAGCAGGTCGGGTTGCAGCGCGAAGGCGAGCGCCAATGCAGCACGCTTGCGTTCGCCGCCGGAGGCCGAGTGCGGCGAGCGCTCGGCCGCCACGCCGAGGCGATGGAGATATTCGGTGAGTCGCGCCTCGGTGCTCCAACGCTCGCGCTCCTCGCCCAAGCTCGCGAGCCGGCCCTTGATGCTCAAGCTGTCGCGCATGGTGGGTGCTTCCGGCAATTCCGGTTCCTGTTCGACCAAGACGATGTTGAGCCCTGTCGCGACCGCAAGCTCGCCGTCATCCAATGCAATGCGCCCGGCGATTGCTTTGAGCAGGGACGATTTCCCGGTGCCGTTGCGTCCGATCAATCCGATCCGCTCGCCGCGTTCGAGCGAGAGCTGGGCGCGGTCGAGCAACGGATGTAGCCCGAACGCGAGCTCGGCGTTGCGAAGAGAAAGAAGCGCCATGACCTCGAAGCGATAGCTCAAGAAAAGCAGATCGTAGGGCTGCAAGCGTACCAATGTTGGCCGTGCGCTGTCCTTCGATTGAACGCATCGGCACCCGGCCGTTGGAGCCGATGCCCATTCGACTCCACTCCGCTCATGCGAGTGCACCGCGCGACGAGTCGTTGCAACCTTGAGCGGCGCGACGGCATCTCAAGGGATGCACGGAGTTGATCTGTCGAACCGGAACCAGAGTTAAGGAGAGCGTCATGACGACGGTGAGATTTTTCCCGAATGTTGCGCGCAGTGCGATTTGTATGGTGCTGGCGGCGTTGACGGTCAGCGTCGGCTTGACGCTGGGGGTCATGGCCTCGAATGAGGCATTGAACATGGCGCAACGCGCGGAAGTCATCGTCGAAGTCGCATGAATTGATTCACCGTCGGTGCTGGGGCGGTCGATGGATCGCTCCAGCGTCGGCAGGCGCCGAGAGGTACGTAGCCGAACGCTCGCATGATAGAGTGCGGCCCCTCGTCCTCAGGTGGGATCGGCTTATGAAGACCTTGCGTGCGTTGACCCTGTGTACCTGGGCTTGCGTGGCGGGCGGTGTTGGCTCCGCTGCGTACGGAGCGCAACTCGGCCCGTACGTGGGCGCAGCTTACGGTGTCACCGAACGCGATCTCGATCAGCAACCCTTCGATGATTTCTTTCTGAACGGCTTTTACCCCGCCAGCGCGTTCGTGCCCAACACCCATGTCTCGTCGATCGATACCAAGGACAAGGGCTACATGGGTGTCATCGGATACCGCATCACCGCGCACTGGGCCGTCGAGGGCGTGTTCTTGGACCTCGGCGAAATAACGTATCGGTCCACCGCGGACGGCGAGCTGCAGTTCGAAGAGCTCGACAACATGCCGTACACGATCAATTCCACGATCACGGGAAAGGTCAGCGGCATCGGTTTGCACGGCCTTGCGATCTGGCCGATCAATTATCGCTGGGAGCTCTACGCACGCGGCGGCGTGCAGTTCACCTCGCCGCGCTTGCGGGGGCGCATCAATAATGGCCTGATCGATTTCCGGCCGGACAGCGCGACGGACTTCCTGGGCGGTGTCGGCGTCGCCATGTCGGTTCTCGATGTCTACGGAATCAGGCTCGAGTACTTGAGAGTGCTCGACGCAGGAGACTCGGGCCCGACCGAGCGCGACGTCGATTTCATCTCGCTGGGGTTCATTGTCGCGTTCTGACCAAGAGACGTCACGCGACATATCGCCGAGGGGGCGCGAGTTGCCTCAGGGAGGAGGCTGGAGCCAGACGCGCGCTTGGCCCGCGTTCTCCAACCGACTTTGTCTCGACGTCAGTGACCTCCCTGATGCGATAGCGTCCTACTTGATGCGTGAACATCCTCCCGAACGCATCAGTCCCAGCCTCCAACTCTCTCACGGACCCTGAGGCGCGTGCCGAGCGTTCAGGACCCACAGACATTCGCTCGGAGATGATCATGTCTAGTGTCGATCCGGCCCGAACACGAGAGGTCATCACCGCGGCGGCGAGCGCCGAGGTGCCGGCCGACAAGCCCGCCATCTGCGGCACGGTTACCCTGCATTGTGTCGATGGCGGCGAACCGTTGCGCCTTTCGATGCCCATGCTCGATGCATTGTTATTGTTGAATTCCCTGCGGGCGATCGAGAAGGAATTCTCGTTGCAGCTTTGCTCGGCTCAGATTGGCTGCAGCTTGAGCTCGGTCGAATACATTGTCGCGCAATTACAGCAACATTTTGAAGGCGGCGAGATCGCTCCGTCGTCGTTGAACTGACACGCAATGCGTCGCGGAACATACCTATAGGTATCGCAGGAGTCGGTATCGAGGTTGCGATGACGCTTGGTGTCTCACGCGTGACAGTGTTATCAGCAAAATGAATAACTCGGGCTCAATAAGTCAGATTCGAACTCCGCGCAGGTGGATTCGCATGCTGTTGAAAGAATTTGGTCGTTTTTTCAAGCATGCACTTCACAAACAAGCGCACGTATTTGGTTTGGGTGCAGTCGATAGATAAATCGCGTAAGCTTTACCAGATAGCTATTCGTCGCGTGTGACTATACGATCATAGGCATCGCGGCAACTTCGATATGCAACGAATCAGAGACTCTGGAGGAAGACACGATGGCACGAGCGAAATCGAAAACACGTTCCACCGCAGGGCGCCGAGGCGCAACGCGCCGCAGCGTAGCGCGTGGCGGTGCTGGTGCGCGTAGTGCGAAACGGTCTGCTCGTGCTTCGAGCCGCCAGAATCGCTGGTCCGCGCAGGAAGATCGCCAATTGCGCACGATGGTGAAGCAGGGCTATCCCATTCGCGACATCGTCGCTGCTTTGGGTCGTACCGAGAGCGCCGTGCGGCAGCACGTGTACAAGCTCGGGCTGGTGCTCCGCGGGCGTAAGCGCCGCTATTGATCGGTTGCTGAGCCGAGCAGGCGACGGAGCGGCACCCAACCGCTTCGTCGCTTTCCTGTCCATCTTTTCCGCGCACGCCGGCAGCTCATCGAGATGCTCTCCGCGGTGCGCTCTTCTGATCCCTGGGTTTCTCGAGCACCCCGCGACGATCGCGATCAGCCGGAGCGACGTCGCTGACGGCGCTCGATCTCCTCTTTCTCTTCGACTCCGGACGATTCCCCGATCTCACTCAAGTTCTTGCGCACACGGCGCAATGAGATGCTGCCTTCCAGCGAGCGCGCGAAGGCACCGACAAAGGCATTGCTGAGCACGCTGCCGATCGTCTCCCAGATGTTCGTGCTCGGATCGTCGATCGTGCCCCGCAGGGGAATGCGTGCGGCAACTTGCTTCTCGGCGTCGTTCTCGACGAGATTGGTCGCAAACTCCACGATGCCTTCCCAGGCTTTGCGTAACACGTTGTCGTCCCGATCGTCCGCGCCGTAAATGTCCACGTCCTGCATGAGCGGTTTCGCATAGCCTGCGAAACGGCCGTCGGCTGCCGCGATCTCCAGATAGAGCTGAAACGTACCGGCTTGTGCGTCGGCGCCGACGTATTCGCGCAACCAAGCGTTGAGATCCTTGAGGTTGACGCGCTCGAGCTCGAGGTTCACGTCGAAGGTGGGGGTCTCCGCTATTGGGTCGACGCTGCCGCGCACGCGTAGCGGGGCGTCGGCGAACACCGTGGCGTCCACGCTGAAGTTGGCAAACGTCTCCTCGTTGCGATCCGCGACGTTGGTGAGATTGTCGACCGATGCCTCGATGCCGTGCGCAATGAGCGCGTCATCGCTCGCGATTCGTGTCGTTCTCAGGCGCACCGTGCCGTCGCGAATACGAATCGTGTTGATGTCGAAGGGGTAGAGGTCCGCGAGAAAGGTGGGCCAGCGGGTCTCGGTGCCGAGCTGCTGCTCGTCCTCGTCGGCGGACTGCACGAGATTGACGACGGGTCGGATGATCTCGCCTTCGGCAACGAGCGCGCCCTTGAGGAGACTGCGCCATTCGAGCGAAAGCTGCATCCTGTCGCAGTCGAAGAACGCTTCCTGTTCGTCGGCGTCGGTGGTGCGCACGATGTGCACGCCGTCGGCGGCAATGGCGCCGCGCCAGATGGCAAGATCGATATCGTCGATCTGGCCGGCATAGCCGTCGAGCGCTGCAAGCTGCCGGTTGAGAAACGTTTCGATGACGTGAGGAAGCGCGATCCTCGCGCCCGCCAGAATCGTCAGAACGATGCCTACGCTGAGCAGGATCCGGTTCCGTCGCCACATCGCAGATGTCCTCCTGCTTGGAGACAACGCGGCGCGGTGTCACCGAGGTCCGTCGCGTGGGTCGCGCGCGCGTGAGCGTTGCTGCGCGTTCAATACAGCCCCTTACACCGGCTGGTTCACCATCAGATAGAAAATCACGACCACGGCCATGAAAGCGATGACGCCGAGGGCGGTCCAGGCACGTAGATAGCGCCAATAGCGTTCGGGCAATTCGCTTTCGGTGCGCGCGGCAATGGCGGCCATGTCACGCATCTTGATCTGCAACCAGACGACCGGCAGCCAGGCGGCGCCTGCGACGAAATACAGCACGATCGACCAGAGGATCCAGGCGCTCGTCAACGGATATCCAACGAGGTGTATGAGGTAAAGACCGGTCAGCGGCTGGATGATGACGGTCGGGGTGGTGAACGCCCAGTCGGCGATGACGACATATCGGGTCACCACGGCGATCGCGCGCACGTCTCGGGAGAGGCTTGCGAAGAACATGTAGAAAGCCGATCCCAGGCCGGTACCGAAGAGCAGCGTCGAGGACAGGATGTGGAGCCACTTGGCGGTGAGATAGGTCATGGCGGCAGGAGGACTGAGACGATGGTACGAGCCTGGCGGCAGGCAGTGCGCTCGGACGTCCGCATTACTTTTCCTCGAGCGCATAGAGCAGTCCGATGGCAGCCAGCATCGGCAGGTTCTTGAGAATCGGACCGAATGGATGCAGCCAATACTCCGGTAGCTTGAGGGACACGATCGCCGTGTAGCCGAGGATGAGGACGAGCTGCGCAAGCCACAGCCGCCGACGGGGCCATACGAGCGTGGCAATGCCCAACGCGAGATCGAGCAGCGCTGCGCCAAAGAGCAACAGCGGTGCGATCGAGGCATCGGTGCCGACGCGCGCCAGCAAAACATAGCCCTCTTCTCGTGGATACAGGCCGAGTGACAGCAGCCCTGAGCCGATCCACACGGCGGCGATGCTGACGCGGAGCATCGGCACGAGCCATGCGAGTTGCGCCTCGAGCCGCACCGCGCGCACATGGTGCCGATCGAAAAAATCCTCGACCTCACGCGGATCGCGCCCGAGCAGCTGGCGCACGTGCGTCGGTGTCGCAGTATTGCCGGCTTCGAGCATGGTCAGCGTATCGCGATCGAGCAGTGAAGCGGGCAGCCATTGGCCGACCGCGGCGGCAAGACGCATGAGCCACATCGGAATCGGCACCGTCAGCGTCCTGCGCAACCCCATCGCGCTGCGCAACTGGGCAAGAAACTCGCGCAACGGGAGCGGCCGCGGTCCGACGACCGGCACCCGCTGACGCACGAACGCATTGGATGCGAGCAGAGTCACGATGCAAGCGACGAGATCGTCGATGTGAACCGGCTGCACACGTTGCTGTCCGCGTCCCGGCACGGGTATCAGCGGCAGGGCGGCCAGCATCGAGAACAGGCGGGCGCTCGTCCCGCCTGGGCCGTAGACAACCGACGGTTGCACGATCGTCCAATCGAGCGGCAGCCGCGCGAGATGCTCGTCGGCGGCGTGCTTGCTGCGGAAGTAGCCGCTATGACCAGTGTCGGCGCCAAGCGCGGAAATCTGAATGACACGTTTGACGCCGGCCTGCGCACAGGCATCGAACAATGCTTGGGGTGCACGGGTATGCAGGTGCGCGAAGGTCTGCGTGCCACGCTCGCGCAAGATGCCGACGGCATTGATGACGCAATCCACGCCGGTGAGCTTTTCGACCCAATCGTTCGGATGCAGGTCGCGCGAGAAGTCCGCGCTCACGTGCAAATCCGGATCGGTTGCGACACGCCGCGCTTCGATGACTCGGTGACCAGCGGCGCGCAAGGCGGCAGCGAGATGACGACCGATGAAACCCGTTGCACCCGTCAGCAGAATCACCATGGACACGAACCAGAGATGCAGAGCGTTCGCCGTGGTGTCGGTCGGATCGTTCGCCGGTCAAGTATGTATATCCGCCACGGTCGCCGTTGTCACCCCGACGGCGTCGCAGGCGGTGTCTGGTTCGATAGATGAGCGCCGGCAGGAGCTTGTCCCGCTCGGCGCAGCCGTCGAACCCTGCACCTCTCGGACAGCGCGCGGCGCGCGTCCGAAAGGAAGGGTGGGCACTAATTAATTAGCGATCTTGCGTCTTCTCGCCGTCTGACCGGTTGCCAGCGTCGACTTCTCGTTCGGCGGCAAGCCAATCGTCGAGCTCTTGACCCGGCGTGAAGCCGCGGCGTTCCGCGCGCCAGTACGCGCGCTCCGCGATGCGGGCCTCGCGCGAATCCGAGTACGAAGGCAGCTCGCGACGTTGGAGCGAGCTGTCGTCGACGATGGAGCTTGCGGCGTTCTGCTCATCGCCGGGCTGACGGGTGCGAGCGGCACCGGTGCGCGACGGGGTGCTGTCGGACTTCGGAGTGCGAGGGGGACGGGATGACATGAGGAGAGCTCCGTAGCTATGTGAACGCGCAGTCTCTAACTGCACGATCCGATGTAAGTGTGGGGCGTCGCTGCCCGTCGCGCGCAGGTGCGCGATGTCGACGGACACTGCTCGCCTGTCGGACATGCAGGCGATCCGGCCCGGGCGAGACCCGCGGCTGAGCCGCGGTCTCGCCCAGAACGGATGGCCATCAATGCCGTGCAGCTCGACCTGAGTTGCGTGCCGATTTGCTGCCGGCGCGCGCCTGCCGGGCCTTCGTCGCAGTTGCGCGGCTGGTCGCCCGTGCCTTCTTGCGCTCCGCTGCGGGCGGCTCTTCCGCCGGGATGCCGAGCTCTTCCATGAGCGCGAACTTGCGCTCTGCCAGACGCCCGCCCATCTCCTTGAGGTCGAGCTCGGTCTTCTTGAGCGCTGGGAAGAGTTCGTTCTCTTCTTCCTTGACGTGGTGTTTCACGTATTCGCACAAGACTTTGACCGTGGCTTCGAATGCCTCATCGTCGGGCGTCATCGCTTCGATCTTGGCGATGAGATCCTTGGCGGTAGCATGCTCGACCGCGGCTTCGTGCACGAGATCCTCTTCTTCCTCGTCCTCGAATGCCTCTTTCGCTGCCGGGTAGAGAATCTCTTCTTCGATCTGTGCGTGCACCGTCAGCATGTTGCAGATGCGTTCCGCGAGCTGAGACTGCTCTTGCTCCTCGGCGTCTTCGAACTGATCGAACAGTGCTTCCACCGTGCGATGATCCTGTTTCAGCAGCGCGATTGCATCGCGAGGTGCGTCGCTTGCTCGCTGCGGCGTGGCTCGTGCCATGGCTCTAGCTCCTGTGTCTGTCTTCGTGTGTGCGTGTTGGGCGGGTTGTGCACGGAACAATGGACAGCCCGCATGCGGAGTTCCCGCGGCGAGTTGCTCGCGGCACAGAGGAAAACCGCAACGGTGACGTCGTACGTGAAACGCCGTGGTTACGATAAGCGCGTGGCAAGCCACGCGCGCAGCACTTCCGCGACGCTCCATGCCTGCGCAATGCAACCGCCCGGGGCATAGGGCGCTTGCGCATCGAAGATTTCGCTGATGCTGCCGATGCCGGCTTCGGTCAGATGCGCCGGAAAGGCGTGCAACAGCTCGCGGGCGGCATGGGGATCGGAGGTCAGCTTGAGCAGGGCGTCTACGTAATGACCGATGAGCCAAGGCCAGACAGTGCCTTGGTGATAGGCGGCATCGCGGGCGCGAAGGTCGCCGCGGTAGTGCGCTTTGTAGTCGGGATGCTCTGCGCTCAGCGTGCGTAGCCCGACGTGCGTGAGCAGGCGGGTGCGGATCGTGTTCATGACCGGCTCCCAACGCGCGCGCTCGAGGATCGGGTGATCGAGCGAGATCGCGAATACCTGATTGGGGCGGATGCTGGGATCGTCGCCGTTCGGTCCGTCGATGACGTCGAAGAGGCAATTGCTCGCGGGGTTCCAGTAGCGTTCGTTGAAGCTCTGCCGCGCGCGCTCGGCCTGAACCTCGTATCGCTCGTAAGGAAAGGCGAGCTTGACCGCCCATTCGGCCATGAGCTTCAAGGCGTTGTACCAGAGTGCCTGGACTTCGACGGGTTTGCCCCGGCGCGGCGTGACCACCCAGTCGCCGACCTTGGCATCCATCCACGTCAGCTGATAGCCATCCGCGGCCGCAGCGACGAGCCCGTCGCGGGCGTCGACTCCGATGTTGAAGCGAGTGCCCTCGATGTAGTGCTCGACGATGGAGGCGAGCACCGGAAAGAGCTGGCGGACGATGGTGCGATCGCCGGAAGCGCGCACGTAGCGGGCGATCGCGTGGAAGTACCAGAGCGTGGCATCGACCGTGTGGTAAAGCGCCTGACGCTCGCCCTCCGGGAACAAGTTGGGCAGCAACCCGTCCTTCACGTAGTGCGAGAACGTGCGCAGGATCGCGCCGGCCTCGCGATGCCGCCCGGTACAGACCGTGAGGCCTTCGAGACTGATCATCGTGTCCCGGCCCCAGTCGCCGAACCAATGGTAGCCCGCGTAGATGGATTTGAGCTCGCTGCCTTGTGCCTGATGCATGATGCTCTCTTCGAGCCGGCTGCCGGGCAGCACGATGAATTGGTCGGCGGCCATGACGAGCTGCTCGGCAAAGGCATCGCCCTCGGCCACCGGTGCAAGCTCAAGCAGCGCTCGCATGCGCCGGCGTTCGGCCGCGAATACTTCCGACACGTCGAAGTCGATGCGGTCCCATCCATGCGTCGTTGCCACGAATGCCGCCGTCGGCGCGCCTTGTGTCAGCGTTGCCGTGAAATATCCAGGGCTGTGAGCGCTTTCGAACGGCGGATCGCCGCGGTCGCGCTCGATGCGATAGAAGAACTCGATTTCGTCGCGGTCCTCGGTCACGAACGTGCTCGCCAGAGCGCGCATCGCCATGCGTAGGACAAGCGGCGAGTCGGCGCGGCGCACTTCATGCCGGCCGCGGCTCGCCAGCACCGTGAAGTCGCTCGGCGTCGGTAGCGGCGACTCGTCGTGACGTCGAAACGAGAGATACGGTCGCACGTGCAACGTGAGCGCATCGCCTGCAAGCAGCTCGTAGCGTACGCACACCGTGTTCTGGTTGTGCGGCATCACGATCGATTTCTCGAGCACGCACCCATCGAGCTCGTAGCGCCACACGGCGATGCGATGATCGAGACGAAACTCGGTCAAGTACTTGTGCGAATCGCCGATCACGCGATTGTCGGCGAATTCCGCACCGCCGATGTGGCACTTGCGCGCGCCGACGATCACGATCTCGTCGCAACGCGAGATCATGATGTGCCGGCCTTTCGGCGCGGTGAGATTGGGCACGAACAAACCGTGATACTTGCGCGCGGGGATGCCGGCGAGCGTGCCGGAGGCGTATCCGCCGAGCCCATTGGTCACGAGCCATTCCTTACGGCGTAGCTCGATGGGATCTGAGCTCCGATCCCACGGCAGCACGAGCTGGCGAGGTCCCCTCACGATGCGTGCTCTTGAATCGCCTGCAGGAACGTTGCGGAATGAGCCGCCAGATACCACGGTCCCCGGCCGCTCTGCTCAACCGGCGCGACGATGCCGTGTCCGCCGTAGCGGGCATCTTCGCTCGCCCACAGGACCGACCAAAGGCGCTTGCGCGGCGGTGCCACGAGCGGCTCGGCCAATGCGTCGAAGCGCGCTTCGGCAGCGAGGTTGACGACGAGCAGGCGATCGTCGCCCGCGGGCGTGTACCAGCGTAGGACGAAGGCGTGCTCCGTGAGCGTCGCGCCGTCGAGCAAGTACGAATCAGAATCTGCAAGCACTGGATCGCTTTGCCTGAGTCTCAGCAAGTCGCGGTGCAACGCGAGCGCAGCGGCATGAGAGTCCGCTTCGCGCCAATCGAGCTTGGCGGACTCGAAGGTCGAGTGCGCGGCGGGATCGGGTACGAGCGCCTGCACCGCCGGGTCGGCGTAGGCGCGGAACTGCGCGAGGAAATCGCGTCTGCCGCGATGAACGAGCTCATTCAGCTCGGCACGGTGATCCGCGAAGAAAGTAAATGGCGAGGTCGCCGCGAACTCCTGTCCCATGAAGACGAGCGGCGTCTGCGGTCCGAGCAAGAGCACAGCGGCCAAGGCGCGGTATTGAGGCGGCGCGGCCTGTGCGGCGATGCGACACCCTGTGAAGCGATTGGCGGCTTGATCGTGATTGTCGAGAAAGGCGATGCAGCGCCAGACGGGTAGCTCGCCGAAGGGCGAGCCGCGCGGCTTGTCCTGCCAGCCGTAACGCTGGCCCTGAAACAGAAAGCCGTGCTTGGCGCAGGAGACGAGCTCCTGAGCACGACCCGAGTAGTCGCGCAGATAGCCGTCGCGGCTGCCGCACAAGGCGACGCTCGCTGCGTGATGAAAATCGTCGTTCCACATGCCGTCGATGCCGAAGCCGCCGCGCTCGGGCGGCAGCAGGTGCTCGCTGCATTGCGGCTCGTTTTCGGCGGTGATCACGATCGAGCGGGGCAGCGCGGCCTGACGTGCGCGCATCACGAGCTCGGCAAGGATGTGGCGCTCGCTGTCGTCGAAGATCGACTGAGTCGCATCGAGCCGTAAGCCGTCGAGGTGAAACTCGCGGACCCAATAGCAGGCGTTCTCGATGACGAATGCGCGCACGCCTTCAGCGTGTGCGGCATCGAAATTGAGCGTCTCACCCCAATCCGTGCGATGGCGCCGGCTGAAGAAGTGCTGCGTGAAACACGGGACGTAATTGCCGTCGGGTCCGAGATGGTTGTAGACGACATCGAGGATCACACCGAGGCCGAGCGCGTGCGCCCGATCGACGAAGCGCTTAAACGCGGCGTAGTCGCCGTAACTGCAGGAGGGCGCAAACAGCTGCACGCCGTCGTAGCCCCAATTGAAACGTCCCGGGCACTGCGCCACAGGCATCACTTCGATCAGCGTGATACCGAGATCGCGCAAGTAAGAAAGTCGCTCACAAGCTGCGTCGAATGTGCCCGCCGGCGTGAACGTGCCGATGTGCAGCTCGTAGATCGTGTGACCTTTGAGCGAGATGCCGCGCCACGCGGAGTCGGTCCATTGGAAGCGTGTGTCGACGACCATCGACGGGCCATGCACGCCTTCGGGTTGGTAGCGCGAGCAGGGATCCGGCCACGGACCTTGTTCATCGACGAGGAAGCGGTACAGGGTGCCTGGCGGTGCGGCATCGCTCGCGCCGACGAAGTAGCCGCGCGGCGCGCGGTCGAGCTCGGTGAGCGTCTCGCCACTCGCGTGCACGACGGCAATGCGCTCCGCGTCGGGCGCCCAAACGCGAAAGCGCGTGGTGCGGCCATCGAAATGCGCACCAAGCTCGAGCGCATCGGTTTGCGTGTCCGTCGTCATCTCTCGGGAAGCGACGGACCGCGCGCAAAGTTCCGCGCGCGTCAGTCAGGCAGCTCGGCCAAGCGCTCGAGCAAGAGCGGGTCGCCGGCGACGTGAACGCGCTCGGCAGGTCCAAGCCAACTCAGCGCCTCCTGCAGCGTGCGCGCATCCATCACTTTGCGCTCAGCGGTCAGGCGATGCGGATCAGGGTGGCCGCGCGTTTCGGGTGGTCGCGGCAAATTTCCGGCGATGTGTGCGAGCATCGCTTGCCGGTTACGCACGATGAAGCGCAACGCATCGCGAGGCAGCGCTGGACTTTCGCGCACGAGCTCGTCGCGTCTCAGCATGAGCGTCGGCAGGCGATGCTCTTCGGGCGTGCGCAGCAAGCCGAGCCGCGCAAGCAGTCCTCCGGCATGCGGGCTGCCGCTCACGCGCGACAGCGGAATCGCAAGCAGCAAGCCAGCGAGGGTCGGCGACAGCCAGGCAAGCAGCTCGGGCGAGAGCAGATAGGCGATCACGGAAAAGCTCAGGCCGATCGCAACATGCGGCCAGTGCACGCTCAGTGCTTCGCGCCAAGCGGGCAGGGCGGCGTGGCGTCGTTGCGGTCCCCACCCGGAGTCGCGGCCCGTCAGGATCGAGACGACGTGCTGCGTCTGCACCAGCATCATCACCGGCGCGTAGAGCGCCGAAAGGATGGTTTCGACCACGGTGCTGACGGTGAGCCCGAGCACGCCGCCGCACCCTTTGCGCACGTGCGAGACGCACAGCGATCGCAGCCAGCCGAGCACCTTCGGCGTGAACAAGACGATCATCGTGAAGATGAAGAGCTTGGTCATGCGCGGTGCATCGAACACCGGCCAGTTCGGGAAGAGCTGGAACTCGCTCGTGAAATACTCCGGGCGAATGAGCGACGCTTGCAGCGTGAGCGCGAAGCCGACGAGCAGGAGCATCAGCCACAGCGGCGAGGACAGATAGCTCATGATCCCGATGAGGAAGTGCGCGCGGTTCGTGAGCTTGAGTCCGCTGGCGCCGATGATCTTCGTGTGCTGGAGATTGCCTTGTGCCCAGCGACGGTCGCGAATCGCGATGTCGACGAGCGACGGCGGGCTTTCTTCCCAAGAGCCTTCGAGATCCGTGGCCATGCGCACTTTCCAGCCCGCGCGGCGGATGAGCGCGGCCTCGACGAAGTCGTGCGAGAGCACGTGGCCGCCGAAGGGGCGTCGGCCCGGCAGTTGCGGCAGGCCGCAAGCTTGCGCGAAGGCGGCGACACGAATGATGGCATTGTGCCCCCAATAATTGCCCTCATCGCCGGACCATGCCGCCACGCCGCGCGCAATCAGCGCGCCGTAGACGCGACCGGCGAATTGCTGCAGGCGTGCGAACAAGCTGGTGCTGCCGATGAGGAGCGGTACCGTCTGCAGAATGCCGAGCTGCGGATCGGCTTGCATGCGCCGTACCAGCTCGATGAGCGTCTCTGCCGTCATCAAGCTGTCGGCATCGAGCACGATCATGTAGTCGTAACGTCCGCCCCAGCGTTTGACGAACTCCTCGACATTGCCTGCCTTGCGTCCGATGTTGTGCCAGCGTCGGCGATACCACACCGGCATGATGTCGCGCAGCGCGCGGCGCAATCGATCGACGGCAAGCGACTCGGCGATCCAGGCATCGGCGTGCGTGGAATCAGACAGGATGACGATCTCGAAGTATTGAGCCGCATCGATGCGCGCTAGGTCCTCCGCCATCGCCTGTAAGGCGGCCGTCGTGCGTGACGGATCCTCGTTGTAGATCGGCATCACGAGCGCCGTGCGGCTGTCGGCGGGCGAGGCCGACGGAAATTTCTGAGGCGGGATGAGCAATCCCGCGATCGCCGATGCGGCGGCAAACCCAATCCATGCGAGCGTGACCGCAAAGAACGCCAGCATCACGCCTTGCAGGAACGTCATGTCCGAGACGCTGACGACGGCCAGCATCTCGCGCACGCCATAGGTAGTAATCGCAAGCATGCCGCCGACCGACAGTACCCGCGCGATGATGACGCGCGCTTCCGGCGGCTCGAGCGGCTCGCTCGCAGGTGCATGCGCGAGATCCTGCACCGGCATCGCGAGCGGCCGCTCGTAGGGCATGCCGCCGCGCACCGTCTCGCTCATCTCGGCAGGCGCGGGTTTCAGCTGGCCGTCCATCGATAGAGCCACGTTTCCGTTACCGGCCGATCGCCGCGCACGATGCGCATGCGCAGCTCCGCGAGCTTCGCATCGCCCGGCGCGAGCTCGAAGCTCGCGCGAATGCCTTTGGTGAGGCGGTTCGGTTGCAGCTGCGCATTCGAGATGCGTCCTTGCGAGCTGCTGAGCTCGAGCGTCAGCCCTTCGGTTTCCCCGCCGGCGCCGACGAATTCGACGACGAACAGGCGCCGCTTGCCGTCGCGCGTCGGTCCGGTACGTGTGGCGGTAACTCGACCGAGACGCGGTAACACCCGCGGCGTGTCGGTCCACCGAATGCGATAGGAGGTGCGCCAAGGCTTGCCTGCGGGAATCACTTCCTTCGGCTTCCACATCGCGACGATGTTGTCGTTGGTTTCGAGATCCGTGGGAATCTCGATCAGCTGCACTTCGCCTTCGCCCCAATCGCTGGTCGGCTCGATCCAAGCGCTCGGTCGATCTTCGTAGGCAGCCTCGAGGTCGTGAAAATCCGACAAGCGTCGCGAGCGCTGCACCAAGCCGAAGGCGCGCGGCGCGACGGACGTGAACGCCGAGATCTGCAGCTGCGTCGGGTTGCGCAGCGGACGGAACACTTGTTCGCCGGAGGCGAGCACGATCTGCAGGCCATCGGACTTGTGCACCTCGTCGCGATAGTCGTCGATTCGAGTGCGCTCGGATTCGTCGAACAGGAACATCGAGGTGAGCGGTGCGATGCCGACGTTGTCGAGCGGCACGCGCGGGTAGAGCGTCAGGTCGACATCCATGTTCGTCTCGGCGCCCGGCGTGATGGAAAAGCGATATGCGCCGGTTGTCGATGGACTGTCGAGCAGCGCATGCACCACGATCCCCGAGGCGTTCGCGGAGGGACGCTCCACCCAAAAGTGCGTGAACTCGGGGAACTCCTCGCCTTGCGGATGCGCCGTGCGGATCGCCAAACCGCGTGCCGAGAGGCCGAACTGGCCGTTCTTCGGAATCGCTTGAAAATATGAAGCGCCCTGAAACGTGAGGAACTCGTCCCAGCTCGAGCGCGAGTTCAGGCGCGTGCGCAGGCGCAAACCGGACAATGGGATCGGCGTTTCGCCGAGAAGCTTTGCGATGGGCGGATCGACCAGGAATGTCGTCGGCCCCGGCGTGATCTCGCGGGCAATGGCGCTCTCGACGATGGAAACGTGCACGGGAAGCGTGAACAGGAATCCGGCCGGCAGCACCTCCAACCGGAACGGCACCTGCTCGTTGCGCCAGATCGCCCGATCGCTGTTGACGCGAATGGCGCGGTATTGATCGTAGGACAGCTCGCGCAGCGGCGAGCTATCCGGAATGCGCGTCACCGAATAGTTGCGCGCAGCGAGCTTCTGTGCGAGCTCGTGAACGGTGCTCGACGCAAACCGGTAACGTTGCGGTTGCTTGTCGCCATCTGTCGACGAATTCGATACGGCGGCGCCAGCCAGGCAGCTCACCGTGACGGCGAGCAGCGCGAGCCAATGCCGCAACCGGATCGCGCCCTGCGTCGGCCGCGATGCGCCTGTGCCGCCTCGGGAGATCCCTTGCGCGCCTCCTGCAAATACGTGGTCTGAATTCATCCGAAACCAAGTGCTCCTCGGGGACGAGCCAGTCTGTTGGACAGTGGGAACCCGCGGTTCGGACGCAAGGGGGTACTCGAACTACGCACTTGCACACGGTTCGGTTCCTCGCGTCCCGCGCGGAACTCACGAACAGCGCCGTGTATTTAAACCTGCGTTTGCGCGCGACTCAGTGTTCGAAAAGCAGAAGGTCGCCAGCGCAACGAGGAGTCGGAATGTCTACAACACAGCACGTGTGGGCACTTATTCTCGCGGGTGGCGACGGCACTCGTCTACGGGCACTGACGACCAAACCCTGCGGCACGGCGGTGCCGAAGCAATTCTGTTCGCTCGATGGCGGGCGCTCCCTGCTCGAAGAAGCCATCGCGCGCGCTGCGCGAGTGGTCGTGCCCGAGCGCATTTGCACCATCGTCGCGCAACAGCATCACCAATGGTGGTCGGAGTGCCGCGAGCTGGCACGCTTACCGTCCGAGAACCTCATCGTCCAGCCGCGCAACCGCGGTACCGGCATCGGCGTGCTGTACGGTGTGTTGCATATCCTGGCGCGAGATCCGCACGCCCGAATTCTGATTTTGCCTTCCGATCATTTCGTGCGCGACGAGTCGGTATTGCGCGACGCGTTGGTCACGGTGCTCGATCGCGTCGAAGAGGGCAGGCATCGCCCAGTCCTGCTCGGCATGGAGCCGGACCAGGTGGACACGGATCTCGGCTACGTGCTGCCCGGCGGGCCGGACCCGATGGGCGGTCAGACCGTCGCCGAGTTCATCGAGAAACCGACCCCGGAAGTGGCAGCGAGACTCATCGAGCAGGGCGGCCTGTGGAACACCTTCATCATTGCGGCCCATGCCTCGACGATCTCCGAGTTGTTCCTGCCGCGGTTCAGTTCGCTCGTCATGGAGATGAAGGTCATCTTGAGCCACGCCTTCGACGTCGGTCTCCCGGCCGGCGGATGGCCCGCGCTCGTTGCGCTCTACGCGCGGCTGCCCGATCTCGATTTCTCGCGCGACATCCTGGCGGACAAAGCAGCGAGCTTGTGCGTGTGGCGCGTACCGCCGTGCGGGTGGAGCGATCTCGGCACGCCGCGGCGCGTCGGGGAGACGTTGCAACGGTTGCGTATTCAGCGCCGCCACGACGCGCCGGCGCATTGGGAGCCGACCAACTATCTGAATCTGGCTCGGCAGCATGAGGAGCTCGAGCGGCTGGGGAAGCTGCACGCTCCATATGCTTAAGACGCATCATTCGCTCGCCGTTGCGCCAATCGAAGCCCGCCACGCAGGCAGCGCGCGGTTGACCTCCGCGTGGCGCATCGTTGACAGGCCTGCATCGCCGGACCTCGGGTAAGCTGGCTCGCTTCGAGGCAACGAGCAGCGGTCGATACGTGAAACGCATACATAGGATGCCGTTCGGCGCGCAGGTGGATGAGGCGGGGCGCGGACGGTTCCGGCTCTGGGCGCCGAGCGCGCGCAGTGTGGCGCTCGTCGTGGAGGGAGCCGATCGAGCGCGCGCGTTGTGGCCGATGACGCCAACGGGCGAAGGATGGTACGACGTGGTGATCGAGCACGCGCGCCCGGGTTTGCGCTACCGCTACCGCATCGACGACGAAATCGACGTGCCCGACCCTGCCAGCCGATTCGCACCGGAAGGCGTGCATGGACCGAGCATGCTCGTCGAGCCGACTGCCTTCGCGTGGCGCGATTCCGACTGGCGCGGTCATGCCCGCGAAGAGCTCGTGATCTACGAGCTGCATATCGGCACGTTCACGCGAGAGGGAACCTATGCAGCGCTGAGGTCGCGTCTGCCCGAGCTGGCGCGTCTCGGCGTAACGGCGCTCGAGCTGATGCCGATCGCCGCGTTCGCTGGAGTGCGGGGTTGGGGTTATGACGGTGTGCTCCATTTCGCGCCGCATGCGCCCTACGGCACGCCCGACGATCTCAAGGAGCTCGTGCAACAGGCGCATGCCGAAGGACTGTCGGTGCTGCTCGATGTCGTCTACAACCACTTCGGGCCCGAAGGAAATTATCTAGGCCGTTACGCGCGCGACTTCTTCACGGACAAGCACAAGACGCCGTGGGGCGATGCGATCGATTTCAGCCAGCCGACCGTGCGTCGATTCTTCGTCGAGAATGCGCTCTACTGGCTGGAGGAGTACCACTTCGACGGGTTGCGCATCGATGCCGTGCACGCGATACGCGACGAGGGCGCTCGTCACTTCGTCGATGAGCTGATCGATGCCGTGCAGGAGGGGCCGGGGCGCGAGCGTCACGTGCACATCGTTCTCGAAAATCATGGCAACGAAGCGCGGCGTTTGTTGCGACCGTGCGTGGCGCAGTGGAACGACGATTTTCACCACGCCATGCACGTGTGCTTGACCGGCGAAATGCAGAGTTACTACGCGAACTTTGCGGAGCGTCCGCTCGAGATGCTCGGTCGCTGCCTGGCGGAGGGTTTTGCGTACCAAGGCGAGCCTTACGGGGCGCGCCGTGAGCCGCGCGGGGAGCCGAGTCGGGAGCTGACACCGCTTGCCTTCGTCGGCTTTCTGCAGAACCACGATCAGATCGGTAATCGCGCGTTCGGCGAGCGCCTTGCAGTGTTGACTCAACCCGACGCGCTGCGGGCGGGCTTGGCGATTCTGTTGCTCGCGCCGCACGTACCGATGCTATTCATGGGCGAGGAGTACGGCGCGACACAGCCGTTTCTTTTTTTCTGCGACTTCCAAGACGCGCTGGCCGATGCGGTGCGGGAAGGGCGCCGCAACGAGTTCGCGGGATTTGCTGCCTTCTCCGATCCGATACAGCGCGCACGCATTCCCGACCCGAATGCGCCTGCGACCTTCGCGCTAAGCACGCTCGATTGGGCCGAGCGGGATCGTCCCGGGCACCGCAAATGGCTGGCCTATGTCCGGGAGCTGCTCGCATTGCGGCGTCAGGCCATCGTGCCGCTGATACCGGCCATCAACCCGGGAAGCGGACGCTATCGCATCGATGGCGGAGTGCTCGACGTGAGCTGGTCTCTCGACGGCGGCGGAGCATTGCGAATGATGGCGAACCTTTCGACTGAATCGCGCGCGCCGTCCCCAGAGCTGATCGAAGGCGCGCTCGTCTTTTCGACGAGCCGCACGCTCGCGGCCGAGCTGATTCCATGGGAAGTGCGCGTGTACGCTCCCAGCGGCGCGCGGCAGTGAGGCAGGCGTGAGCGCAACGATTCCGCGAGCCACGTATCGTCTGCAGCTCAACCGCGAGTTCACGTTTGCGCAGGCGGCGCGGATCGTGCCGTATCTGGCACGTCTCGGCATCAGTCACGTCTACGCCTCGCCGATCCTCAAAGCACGCCCGGGCAGCATGCACGGGTACGACGTGACCGATCACACTCAGCTCAATCCAGAGCTCGGTACGCGCGCAGAGTTCGACGAGCTCGTCGCGACGCTGCATGCGCACGGCATGGGTCTCATCGTCGACATCGTGCCGAATCACCTCGGCGTGATGGGCGACGACAATGCCTGGTGGCTCGATCTATTGGAGAACGGGCCTGCGGGAAGGTTCTCCTCGCATTTCGACGTCGACTGGCGCCCGGCACGCGCTTCGATGCGCGATCGCATCCTCGTGCCGATTCTCGGCGAACCGTACGGCGAAGTGCTCGAGAAAGGAGAGCTCAAGCTCGAGTTCGATGCGGCCGACGGCAGCTTCGCCGTGCGCTATCACGAAAACCTCTTTCCGATCGATCCGCGCGAGTATCCGCGCATCTTCGCCGCCGACGGCGGCTTGCTGGCGGCGCGCTTTGCCGCAGACGATCCAGACCGCGGCGACTTCGAAAGCTTGCTGACCGCTTTCGGACACTTGCCGTCGCGCAGCGATACGACTCCAGAGGCCGTCGCGATCCGCTATCGCGACAAGGAGGCGCACAAACGCCGGCTTGCCCGCTTGGTCGAGCGCAGCGCCGGCATACGCGCGTACATCGATGAGGTGATTGCGCGCGTGAACGGCATCGTCGGCAAGCCGGACAGCTTCGATGCGCTCAATGCATTGCTCGAAGCGCAAGCGTACCGACTTGCTTACTGGCGCGTGGCGATCGATGAGATCAATTATCGCCGCTTCTTCGACGTCAACGATCTCGCCGCTTTGCGCATGAACGAGAAGGCGGTGTTCGACAGTACGCACGCGCTGATATTCGAGCTCATCGAGCAAGGTGCGATCGACGGTCTTCGGATCGATCACTCGGACGGTCTGTACGATCCCAAGGCCTATTTCGAGCGGCTGCAGGAGCGTTTCCGCAAGGGCGACGAGCGGCGGCCGCTCTATATCGTGACCGAAAAGATCCTTGCCGCGCACGAATCGCTACCCGATAGCTGGGCGGTGCACGGCACGACTGGCTACGAGTTTGCGGCGCTGGTCACCAGTTGGCTCGTCTGCGGCGGGGAGGAACGCCGTCTGACGGCGCGCTACCGTGCCGTCACCGACAATTCGCTTGGCTTCGAGGAGATCGCCTATCGCTGCAAGAAGCTGGTGATGAATGTTTCGCTGGCCGCTGAAGTCGAGGTGCTTGCGACACAGCTCGACCGTATCGCGCAGCTCGATCGACGTACGGCGGATTTCACGCGCGCGGCGCTGCGCGATGCGATCGTCGAAGTCATCGCGTGTTTTCCTGTCTATCGCACCTACATCTCGCCGGAAGGCGTGCGCGATGAAGATCGCCGGATCGTCACGTGGGCAGTGAACGTGGCGCGCAAGCGCAGCCCCGTCGAGCGCAGTGTGTTCGACTTCCTGGCCGGCGTGCTGCTTGGGGATGCGGCGCTCGAGCGGCCTGCCAAGCATCGGCAAGCGATGCTCGAGTTCGCGCTGAAATTCCAGCAGGTGACCTCGCCCGTTGCTGCGAAGGGCGTCGAGGACACGGCGTTCTATCGCTACAGCCGGCTCGTCTGTCTGAACGAGGTCGGCGGGGACCCGGGGCGCTTCGGCGCCTCATCGAGCGCCTTGCATCAGGCCAATCTCGAGCGAGCAAAATCGTGGCCGCATTCGATGGTGACGACCTCGACGCACGACACCAAGCGCAGCGAAGACGTACGTGCGCGCATTGCCGTCATCAGCGAGCTGCCCCAGCTCTGGAGCCTGCACCTGTCGCGCTGGAACAAGCTCAATCGCGGCAAACGTCGGCAGGTGGACGGCGCGAGCTCGCCGAGCCGCGAGGATGAATACTTGATCTATCAGACGCTCGCGGGCGTGTACGAACCGAATGCAGATCCCACGGCGCTGGTCGAGCGGCTGCAAGCGTACGCGGTCAAAGCAGCCCGCGAAGCGAAGCGCTCGACGAGCTGGCTTGCGCCCAACGAAGAGTACGAAACGGCGCTCGAGGATTTCATCGCGCAGCTCTTCGCGCACCCCGAAAGAAACGCCTTCGTAAAGGACCTCGCCGCATTCGTCGAACCCATCGCGTTCTTCGGCGGGATCAACTCGCTCGTGATGACGACGCTCAAGCTGACGGTGCCTGGCGTGCCGGATTTCTATCAAGGCAGCGAGCGCCTCACGCTGACCTTGGTGGACCCGGACAATCGACGGCCGGTCGACTACGAGGCGGCGGAAATGCGCCTCGGTCGGCTCGAGCGCGGCGAGCTCGTCGCATCGAGCCATGATGTCGATGCAGCGAAGCTCAAGGTCGCATGGAGCCTATTGCAAGCGCGCAAGGCGGATCCCGACTTGTTCGCAAAGGGCGACTATCGGCCGCTCGCCGTCGAAGGCGAGCACGCGGAGCACGTCTTCGCATTCGCACGTACGTGCGGCGAGCGCGTCTGTTTGGTCATCGCTCCGCGCTGGAGCGCGCGGCTCATGGGCGGACGGCTCGAATGGCCTGTAGGTGAGGCCACCTGGGGCGATACGGCCGTGGTCGTGCCTTTCGCCCATGCATTGCGCGATGTGCTCGGTGACGGCGATTTCGAGTCGTCCGGCGAGGGCGAACACCACCGGCTGCGCGTGGCCGACGTGCTGCGCGCTTTTCCGGCGGCGGCGCTGATCGGCTACCGGCGTTAGCGCGCGCTGGTCTGCTGCTAAATCGCCGCGGCGGCAGACTGCGGTGCCGGCGTGGAGGTGTTTGTCAGGATCGAAGGCAGCGCGAAGTAGAAGGTGGCGCCCTTGCCGGGTTCGCTGTGTCCCCACACGCGTCCGCCGTGGCGAGTGAGCACGCGCTCGACGATGGCGAGACCCACGCCCGTCCCGGGAAATTCATGCGAGCCGTGGGCGCGCTGGAAGACTCGAAAGATCTTGTCGTAGTAGCGCATGTCGAACCCGACGCCGTTGTCCTGGATGCGGTAGACGATCTCGTCGTGCTGGCGTTTCGAATCGATCACGATGCGCCTGTCGGGGCGCCCCGCGGTGTACTTGATCGCGTTGTCGATCAGGTTGAGCCACACGCGGCTCAGCATGTGCCAGTCCCCCTCCACGGGGAGTAGGCGCCCGACTTCGATGCTGAGCGAGGCGGATTGGTCTTGCACCATGAGATCGTCGACGATGCGCTGGACGAGCGTGCGCATGTCGACCTCGCATTTCGTGAGGGATTGGCGCCCCAACCGGGAAAACTCGAGCAGGTCGTCGATGAGACGTGCCATGTGCTCGCTCGCTTGGCAGATGCGATCGATACGATGGCGCGTCGCTTCATCGAGCGCGGGTCCGCATTCGAGCTCGAGCAGCCTCGCATGACCGTTGATGGCGCGCAGCGGCGCACGCAGATCGTGCGAGACCGAGTAGCAGAAGCTCTCGAGCTCCTGATTGCTCGCTTCGAGCATCGTGTTGTAGCGCTTGAGGTCGTCGAGCAACGTGAGAATGCGCTGCTCGGTGCGCTTGTGCTCGGTGATGTCGACCGAGATGCCGAGCAGCACCATCGGTTCGCCGTTGGCGTCCTTGATCGGGATCTTGCGCGTATGGAGGATGCGTTTGCCGTGGCGCGTTTCGATTTCCTCCTCCGGAACGTCGACGACGCTGTCGCGATCGAGCGCTTCCCGGTCCTTCCTCGCGAACCACTCGGCTTGCTCGGCCGGGAAGAGCTCCATATCGCTTTGGCCGATCATCTGTTCTCGTGAGTAACCGAGCGTCTCCTGACAGACGCGGTTGAAGTGCAGGTAGCGCAAGTCCTTCGCGTCCTTGGCGAAGATCATGCTCGGAGTGTTGTCGAGCAATGTCTCCAAGAAGTGATTCACGCGGTGCAGGCGCAGCTCGAGGTTGTGATGCTTGCGCACGTCGACGTAGACGTAACGCAGCAGCATGACGAGCAGAAAGGCCACCACGGCAAGCGCGCAGATGCCGAGCAGCGGCCAGCCGTTCGATGTCTCTCGTATCCAGACAAAGAAAACGACCGCCGCGCCGAGCGCAAGCACCGCAGAGCCGATCACCGCGGCGACGACTTTCCGTTCGATCGACCAGTTCCGCATGTATCCCCCATCGGGAAAGGCCCCTCTTGCGTCGAGCGCGCGCGCGAGAAGCCCCGGAGCGGCGGGGGGGCTGGTCGAGGCGGGCAGGCGCAAGTCGGCAGAGTGCCGCGAACCTTCCTTGTTTTTCAAGCGGGTGCGTAGTGCGCGCGACGGGATGCGCGGCTGCCCCTTCGTACAAGTGTCGCGGTCGGAGAGGGCACTAACATGATCCGCGGGCGCCGACGGGTCGGGCGCGCACTCACCCAGGAGTTCGGCGTATGGATCGTGGAGTTCTCATCGGCGGTGGCTTGATCTGCACCAGCTTCCTGGTCGCGGTGCTGCTCAACGATTCCGCGCGCGAGTCGGACGCCTGCGGGCCTGATACCGAGATGTCACCGTCCATTGCGCACGAATCGGAGTGCCCGCCGGATGCGTCCGCGCAACCGAAGAGGACAAACGCTCGGGCGCGTGACCTGCGATCGAACGGTTCGCGACGAGGCGGGTCGCACTGCCCGTGAACGTTGACGTCGCGACGCTCGGCCTCGAAAGTAACGGTACGTTGGTCTTGTTTTCCCGCCTGCTTTGAAGCGTCTCCTAGCCGTATTGCTTCTGCCGATCGCCGCCTGCACGGCGCCTCCGTCCGAGCTCGTCGTCTCGGGTCCCACGATGGGGACGACGTACACCGTCAGAGTCGTTGCGCCGCCCGCCGGGATCGATGCGCATCGTCTGCGCACGCTGATCGAGGAAGAGCTGCGACATGTCGATGCGGCGATGTCGGCCTATCGGCCGGATTCAGAGGTCTCGCGCTTCAACGCTAACGCCTCGACCGACTGGTTTGCAGTGTCCCCCGAGCTCGCGCACGTGGTGGCGGCGGCGCTCGAAGTAAGCGAGGCATCGGGCGGGGCCTTCGATGTGACGATCGCTCCGCTCGTGAGCGGGTGGGGCTTTGGCCCGAATGCCGAACCCGACATGCCGGCAGTTGAAGACGCGGCGCGCGCTCGTGCGCACGAGCACGTCGGCTTCGACAAGCTCGCAGTGCGCTTGGACCCGCCTGCGTTGCGTAAGGTCGATCCTGCGCTTGCGATCGACCTCAACGGGATCGCTCCCGGCTATGCCGTCGACCGCATTGCGTCGCAGTTGGAGGCAGCGGGTGCCGAGCGCTATTTGATCGATATCGGCGGCGAGATTCGCGTGCGCGGCGCCAACGTTGCGGGGCGTCCGTGGCGGGTGGCGGTCGAGCGTCCGGCAGCGGGCGCACCGCGCGCGTATGCGGCGCTCGAGCTTCGCGAAGGCGCGGTCGCGACCTCAGGCGATTATCGTCAGTACGTAGAACGTGAAGGTGTGCGCGCCTCGCACACGATCGATCCGCGCACGGGCCGGCCGATACCGCATACCTTCAACTCAGTCGTCGTGCTTCACGCACAAGCCATGTACGCCGATGCATGGGCGACGGCGTTCAACGTCCTCGGTGCCGAGACGGGCCGCGAGCTTGCGGCGCAGCGCGGGATGGCGGTGCTCTTCATCGCGAATACCGGCGAGACGCTCGTGTCGACCATGACGCCCGCTTTCGAGCAAACGTCCGGTTTTCGCTTGTTGGACTGAGCAGGCCCCAGGCGCCGTTTCGTCAATCGGCGCGAGCGGCGGGCTCCGGCGAGCCCGTCTTGAGCTCGGCACGGATCGTGGCTTCCAGCCAGTCGTTCATAGTGATCATCGCGTTGCCGCGCTGACCGAGGCGCGTGTGGATGCCGATGATGATGCCGGTGCGCTCATCCATGACGGGAGCGCCGGCAGTGATCTCCAGCGAGTCCATGTCGTGCGTGAAGGCGCCTGGGGTCGTATCGACGGCTTCGAACGTTGCGCCGTACACGCGCCCGTTCTTCTTGTGTCGGAACGTGTCGGCGTGGGCGAGCTCCTTGAAGCCGACCATGACGACGGACGTCGCGGCCCCCGAATAGCGCCCGAGCGGCATCGTGCGATGCGCATAGCGGGATGGCTCGCTCAGTCGCGCGACGGCGAGGTCCTTGGCAATGCGGCCCGCCGCGTCGGGTTCGAGCGCCCATTGAGATTTGACGTAAGCGACCGGGATCCGTTCACGGATCTGGCCGGTGGCGTCGATGCTGTTGTAGACGCAACGCGTCGGTTCGCTGCCTGCGACCTCGAACGTATGAGCCACGGTGACGGCAATGTCGAAGGCGCCGACGAGAAAGGCCGTGGAGGAACGGCTCACATCGCCTGCGCTACACACCATGAGACCGACGCCGCTGAACGTGGCCAGCTCCTGATCGGAGAACGCGGCGCGATGCATGTCGTCTGCTGCCTCATCGATCAAGGCAGGTAGCGCGAGTCGATCGATCTGACGGCGTCCATTATCTGCGTTGCACGACTCGCAGAGAGCGGCCGTCGCGTCCGCTCGTCCTGCGAGCAGCGCGGCGATGAGTAACACGAGGGTGGTCAGAGCCGCGAGGCGCCGTATGAGGCGAGCATCGCAATCGGCTGCTGCGAGGCGGGCGGGTCGAGCGCGTGACGGCTTTTTCATCACGATTGGTCACCTGGCGAACGGTTGGCCGGCGCGAGGACGGCGGTGAAGCTCGTGACAGAACTTCTCACGGGGTTACGCCAGAGGCTCTAGGGCAAAGCCTGAAGGGGTCGTTGGCCCAGACCTGATCCGAAGGCTCGACAAAAGAAAAGAGCCGAAGCCCTCAGGGACTTCGGCTCTCATCGAGGGTTCTCGTTCGTGTTCTAGCGCTGTGCGTCGGTCAGCTTGAACGTGATCGCCACTTGCGTCCAGGCTTGAATTGCGCGGTTGCCATCGGTGGCGGCAACAAAGCGCCAGCGTTTGACGGCGTCGATGGCCGCTTGATCGAGGCGGCTGTGACCGCTGCTCGCCGTGACGTCGACGGTGATCGGGCGACCGCGCTCATCGACGAGCACCTTCAGGCGCACCGTGCCTTCCTCGCCCATGCGCCGCGATACGGCAGGATACACCGGCTCGACGCGATGTGTCGTACGTAGCTGCTGAGGCGCAGCGCTCGGCCGTTGCTCTGTCACCGGCCCGACCGTCGCAGCGATGGCGTTCTCAGACGGCGGAGCGACGATGTCGGTTGCGGGGGCGACGATGTCATCGAGATCGACCACGGGCGTTTGGGGGATCGGCACGACTGTGTCGATCTGCACATCGACGGGCAATTCGGGCGGGGCCTCGTCGACAGGCGGTGGCTCGTCGATGAACACGGTCTCGAAGGGCGTCGTGAATTGCGGCGCCTTGACTATGCCGGTGCTCACGACGACGGTATAGATGAGCGCCGCGTGCAGCGCCATGACCGCGATCGCCGGGCCGCTGCGGGACAGCGTGGTCGTGTTTGCGCGACTCAAAGGCATGGTTCACCCCCATTGCATGAGCTGAGTATTCGCCCTCCGTCCAATGACATAAACGAACGGCGTCCCTAAAAAGGTTCAGAACGCAATGCCTGCCATGTCGCTGAGAGCCAGCATTTCTCAAGAAGTTCCGGATACACTCCCAAAATATGAACGAGTCCCAATCGCCCCATATTCGAGCGCTGACCGCAGCCGCCTCAGAACGGCTGGCGGCCGCACGGGAGTCGGACGCGGCCGTGTGGGCCGAGATCCTTGCGTGCGCCGAGGTGGCCGATTCGCTGCCGCGCGTTTGGGCGTGCAGCGAGTTCGTCGCGACGGCCTGCGTGCGCGACCCTCGCTTGCTCGCGAACCTGGTTCGCGACGGGTGCTTGTGCGAGTGCGTCGAGCCCGAGTGGATTGCACAGGACCTGAGGGCTCACGTCGTAGGCGAGGACGAGCAGACGGCGATCGCCGAGCTCAGACGCTTTCGTCGTCGTCATATGGTGCGTATCGCTTGGCGCGACATCGCCGGATGGGCCGAGCTCGATGAAACCTTGCGCGACTTGTCGCTGCTCGCCGATGCATGCATTCGCTACGCTGCCGACTTTGCCTATACCTCATGTGTGCGGCGTTTCGGCGTGCCGCGCGGGGTCGAGACGAACGAGCCGCAGCCGCTTCTGGTCCTCGGCATGGGCAAACTGGGCGGATGCGAGCTCAACTATTCGTCTGATATCGACCTCGTCTGTCTCTACCCGGAGGACGGCGAAACCGACGGTGCGCGCGGCATCGACAACGCCGAGTTCTTCATGCGCGTTGTGCAGAAGCTCGTGCACATGCTCGCCACACCGACGGTGGAAGGCTTCGTCTATCGAGTGGACCTGCGCCTGCGTCCGTTCGGCGAGAGTGGCCGCGTCGCGCTCAGTTTCGCGGCCTTCGAACACTACCTTCAGCAGCACGGCCGCGACTGGGAGCGCTATGCCTACGTCAAGGCGCGTCCGATTACGGCAATCGATGTCTTCGCCGAGCTGTACGACGAGGTGATCCGGCCGTTCGTGTACCGACGCTATCTCGACTTCGGCGTCTTCGAATCGTTGCGCGACATGAAGGCCATGATTGCGCGCGAGGTGGAGCGGCGCGAGTTGCGCGACAACATCAAGTTGGGGCCGGGCGGCATTCGCGAGATCGAATTCATCGCGCAGGCCTTTCAGCTCATTCGCGGCGGCAGCGACAAGCGCTTGCAGCAGCGCTCGCTGTGCACGGTCTTGCCGCTGCTCGTCGGACAACGGCTGTTGCGCAAGGAAGCCGTGACGCAGCTCGAGGATGCGTATCGCTTCTTGCGGCTCGTCGAAAATCGCCTGCAGGAGTGGAACGACGAGCAGACTCATTCGCTGCCGGAAGATGAGCTCGCGCGCGAACGTCTCGCTTATGCCGTCGGCTTTGCGAGCTGGAGCGAGCTCGAAGCGCAGCTTGCGCACCATCGCAGCTGCGTGTCGGCGCATTTCGCGCAAACGCTGTTCGGTCCGGTGACCGACGGCGACGGCAGCGTCGCCTTCGACCTCGAAGGCCCTGCGCAGGATCGCGAGCAGGCGCTACGCAGTTTCGGCTTCGAAGAGACCGGGCCGATCGTCGAGCTGCTCGATCGGTTGGTCGCGAGCGCGTACTTCAAGCGTCAGGACGAAACCGGCCGGCGACGGCTGCGGGAGCTGTTTCCGAAAGCGCTCCTGCTCATTGCGCGCACGAGCGCGCCGGCGATCACGCTCACGCGCGTGCTGAAGATCTTCGAGAGCATCGGCGGGCGTACGGCCTACCTTGCGCTGCTCAACGAGAACGCGGCTGCGCTCGAGCGGCTCGCGCGCTTGTGTGCGCAGAGCCAGTTTCTCGCCGATCAGATCGCAGCTCAGCCCTTGTTGCTCGATGAGCTCATCGACGAGCGCATCGTCGAAGAAGCGCCGAGCCGCGAACAATTCGCTGCCGATCTTGCCGCGCGCCGGGCGCAGATGCAGACGGAGGATCCCGAGCGGCAAGTCGAGATCCTGCGGCAGTTTCAAAGCGCCGCGATCTTTCGCGTTGCGGTTGCCGATCTGATCGGCGGGCTGCCGCTCATGAAAGTGAGCGATCGGCTTACCGACATCGCCGAGCTGATCGTCGAGGAAGTGCTTGCGCTCGCGTGGGCGCAGATGACGGCGCGCTTCGGCACGCCGCGGTGCCGCGATGTGTCCGGGGACATTCGTACGCCGACGATGATCGTCGTGGCGTACGGCAAGCTCGGCGGGCTCGAACTTGGCTACGGCTCGGATCTCGACCTGGTCTTCCTGCACGACTCCGCGGGCGAGGCGCTCGGCACCGACGGCGCGAGCCCCGTCGACAATACGGTGTTCTTCCAGCGATTGGGTCAACGGCTCGTGCACTTGCTGACCGTGCACACCTCGATGGGGCGGCTGTACGAGGTGGACACGCGCTTACGGCCGGGCGGCAATCGCGGCTTGCTCGTGCAGTCGCTTGCCGGGTTCAGGGACTACGAATTCCAAGAGGCGTGGACCTGGGAGCATCAGTCGCTCCTGCGTGCCCGGGCGATCGCGGGCGATCCCAAGCTGCGGGCGGAGTTCGAGGCGGCCCGAATCGAAGTGCTGCGCAAAGCGGTCAAGCGTGACGATCTCAAGGCGGCCGTGCGCAACATGCGCGCCAAGATGCGCGAGAACCTGTCGAAGGCCAAGCCCGGCCAGTTCGACTTGAAGCAAGATCCGGGCGGCGTGGCGGACCTCGAATTCCTGGTGCAGTTCTGGATGCTCAAGTGGGCCGATCGATACCCCGAGATCGTCACGTTCTCGGACAACATCCGCCAGCTCGAAAGCCTCGCCTCGGGCAATCTCGTGCCGCAGGCGACGGTTGATTTTCTGGTCGATACCTATAGGAAGTACCGCCACCGCCTCCACCGACTGTCGCTCGACGGCGCGAAGAACGTCATCGGTGACGACGAATTCGTGGAGCAGCGGCGGGGGGTTATTGAAATTTGGGAAGGGGAGATGGCGGAAACCTAGCCCGCAGGGCAGGGCCGCTGCGGGATGGGGCCGCGAAGGACCCCGTTCCGTGTGATAATCCGTCTAAATGTTGTGTCGATCGATCCGACCATGGAAACCCAGGAACAGACCAAGCTCGTTCAGCCGAACGCCCAGAATCAGTACACCGTGACGGTGGCGGATCTGCCGCTGTCGTGCCCGATGCCGGGCATGCACCTGTGGAATTCCCACCCGAAGGTGTTTCTGCCCATCGAGAAGACCGGCTGGGCGAAATGCCCGTACTGCAGCGCCGAGTACACGCTGAGCCGATAGGGGCGCCATGTACGTCCCGGCGCACTTCGCCGAAGACCGCATCGACGCCTTACATGCCCTGATGCGGCGTTACCCGCTCGGTGTGCTCGTCACGAGCACGCCGGACGGGATGGACGCCAATCACATTCCCTTCGTCCTCGACGCCGCGCCCGCGCCCTGGGGGCGGCTACGCTGTCACGTCGCCCGCGCGAATCCTGTCTGGCGTGCTCTCGATGAGGCGCGCAACGTGCTCGTCATTTTCCAAGGGGCGGACGCATACGTGTCGCCATCCGTCTACGAAGCGAAGAAGCAGGATGGCAAAGTCGTGCCCACGTGGAACTACCTCGCCGTGCACGCGTACGGCAAGGCGCGCGCGGTGCACGAGCGCGAGTGGCTGATGACGCTGCTCGAGGATCTCACCTCGATCCATGAAGCGGACCGTGCCGAGCCCTGGCAGGTGGCGGATGCTCCGGCCGACTACGTGGACAAGCTCGTGCATGCGATCGTCGGTATCGAGATCACGATCGAGCGGCTGGTCGGCAAGTGGAAAGTGTCGCAGAACCGCTCGCGAGCCGATCGCCTGAGCATCGCCGCCGATCTGCGCGACCGCTCGCGGGCGCAGCACGACGAGATGATCCGCTTGTTAGAGGACTGATGGGTCCGTTGGTCCGATCCTCATGCAGTTCTCGCCGGGCGTCGGTAGGGTTTCGCTAGAGTTACCTGGATAGCCACGATGTCCGCGCTCTTGACTACCACACCCGCCAGCGACGGGTTTCGCATGCCGGCCGAGTTCGAGCCGCACGCGGGCTGTTGGATGCTCTGGCCCGAGCGTCCGAGCAATTGGCGCATGGGTGCGAAGCCGGCGCAGGCCGCATTTGCCGCCGTGGCGAGTGCGATCGCGACCGCGGAGCCGGTCACTGTCGGCGTCTCGAAGGCGCAGTACGTCAATGCGCGCGCGATGCTCCCGGATGCGATTCGCGTCGTCGAGCTGTCGAGCGACGATGCGTGGATGCGCGATGTCGGTCCCACCTTCGTCGTCAACGACCGCGGCGACGTGCGCGGCGTCGATTGGATCTTCAATGCCTGGGGCGGGCTCGAGGGCGGCTTGTACTTCCCGTGGGATCAGGACGATCTCGTAGCGCGCAAGGTGCTCGAGATCGAGCGCTGCGATCGCTATCGCGCGCCGTTCGTGCTCGAAGGCGGCGCGATTCATGTCGACGGCGAAGGCACGCTGATCACGACGGAAGAGTGTCTGCTGAATCCGAATCGCAACCCGACGCTCGACAAGGGACAGCTCGAGATCCTGCTGCACGAGTACTTGGGCGTCACCAGCATCATCTGGCTCGGCAAGGGTGTCGTGAACGACGAAACCAACGGACACGTCGACAATCTCTGCTGCTTCGTGCGTCCCGGCGAAGTGGCGCTCACGTGGACGGACAACAAGCGCGATCCGCAATACGAAGTCTCTCATGATGCCTACGAGCGGCTCGCGAGCGCGCGCGATGCGAAAGGCCGGCGGCTCAAGATTCACAAGCTGCCGATGCCCGGACCGCTGTATCGCACCGCCGAGGAATGTCAGGACATCGATGCCGTCGAGGCAGGCCAGCCCGCGCGGCGCGCCGGCGAGCGCTTGGCAGCGTCCTACGTGAACTTCTATATCGCGAACTCGACGATCGTGATGCCGCTGCTCGATCGCAAGACGGATCGCGTCGCTGCCAATCGCCTGAAGCGCCTGTTCCCGGAGCATCGCCTCATCGGCGTGCAAGCACGCGAGATTCTCTTGGGCGGCGGCAATATTCACTGCATTACGCAGCAGGTGCCTCTTGCGCGAGCCAAGCGCACGCGTAGGAGCCGGTAGTAGGAGGCTGGGGGCTGGAGGTGTTTTTCTGGCCAGTGCCCAGCGCCCAGGGTCCAGGGCCCAGGGCCCGGCTTAGAGCCTACAGTCCTCGCTTCACTCCCAATACGAACACCACGTCCGGCGATCGTTCCACGTCGATGTCTTCGCTCACGGCGCCGGTGACAGTCCAGCCGGGTGCGAAGCGCCAACGAAAGCCGATCGTCGTCACGAGCGGTGCGCTCAGGATGGGAAGGTCGCTGTCGAACGCGCGTGTGTGGCCGTCGAGCTGCAGCGCAAGATCGAACGCGGGCACGAGCTGGACGGTGATACCTGCGCGGGCGCTCCAGACGAGATCTCGTTGCAGCCGAGGCAGCAGTCGTCCTTCGCCAAGACGTGTCGCGGCGAGCTGTCCTTCGATCGACCAGCGCTCCCCCAGGCGCCGCTCCCCAGCGGCGACGATAGAGATATCGGTTGCACCGCTGCTGTTGAGCCAATGGTGCTTGCCCGTCGGCGCTTTGACATGAAGCGCAATGCTTGCGGCCGATCCGTCCGAGTCGTGCAGTGCGTATTGCGCTCCGAGCACGAGATCGCCCAATCCGCTCGTGGTGGCGTCGTGTTCGATCAACGTCTCGCCGCTGCGCGAATAGTGCAGGCGCAAACGGTCTCGAGGCTGAATCGGACGTGAGCCCTCGGGCAAACCGAAGAGCTCGTGCCAGTCGTCGATGAAGCTGTCGAGGCTGCCACCGCTCGTGTGTCGATGCGGTAGCTGCAGCTCGAAGGCCCAACGCTCGCTCACGCGTCGGCGGTAGGTGAGTCTCAGCTCGCGCGTTTCCGCATCGACGATCATGAATTCATCGCGTGCATCCTGCACGAGCGCAGTGCTCGCCCAGTTCAGATCGAGCTGCCACGCCGAGCTCGACGGCAAGCGTGCGCCGATGCCGCGCGGCAGGCCGAAGCCCGCGAGATAGGGATTCTGATCGTTGGTCGGTAATGGCGCAGCTTCGATGCCGACGCAGACGAGGAGAGCGGACAGAAAGCCGAGGCGGCGATACATGGCGCTAGGCTGCACCAGAACGCGTAATGTCTTCTTCGAGCGGACTGCCGAGCCAGGCGCGCTTCGCCTGCGGCCCGTCCTAGAACCAGATCGAAATGAATGCCTGAATCACGTTCGCGCCGAACTCGTACAGCGGCTCTTGGCCGGCGGGCACGAAGTTATCCGAGTTGGGATCCATCGAGTAGCGCGCATCGCGGAAATCCTCGTAGCTGAACTCGATGCGATCGTAGAAGAGGCTCGCCGAGCCCTTCTTGACGAAGCCGGTACCGCCGGTCAGGAACTCGTACGTGCCGCCGAGGCGTACGCGATGGCTCGTGAACGTGGAGAGCTCCTTGTCGCGCGCCATGAAGTTCTGCTGATCGCGGCGCTCGAACAAGTCGCTGTAGAAGTCGGCGTGATCTTGAGTGTAGTAGCGGTAGCCGAGCTCGAGAATCCAACGTCCGATCGGGTGCGTGTAATTGACTTCGAACGTGTCGGCTCGGATGCCCCATGTGTCCGTGTAGTAGCGGTAGCCGCCGCCCAGCGCGGCGCGATAGGGCAGGAAATACTTGCCATTGAGCGCAACGGCATTGCTCGTGCGCGTATGCGGATAGATCTCGGGCGCCCGCGCGAAGGTCGTATCGTCCGCGGGATTGAGGTAACGGTAGGAGCGATAAGGGTTGTTCAGAAAACCTTCGTCCGTGATGACCTCGAAATCGAGAGCGGCGATCAAGGTCTTAGTGAGGATCTGGGTGACGCCGACCCGATAGCTCCAGCGCTCGACGTCTTCTTCGAATAGGGGATCGGTCGAGTTGCGCACGACGTCCCAGCCTTTCGAGAAACCCATGGAAATCGTCGTGAGATCGCCGAACAAATCCTGGCTGATGTTGAAGCTCGCCGTTTCGGCTTGATAGTCGTTTTCTTCCGAATTCGTATAGCTCAGGCTGTAGGTCGTCTTGCCGCGCAAGTAATCGAAGCCGACACCGTATTGCGTGCGCTCTTCCTTGTATTGGCTCGCACCGCTCACCTCGACGTCGATCGAAGCGCTCGTGACCATGTCGACGTAATAGCTCGCACTGACCGAGTACTTCTCGGCCATCTTCTTGCGCACGAGCACGGACGGTCCGTGAATCGTCACGCCACCGCCTTCGTAGCGGTGATAGAGCACATCAGCGCGGTCTTCGGGGAGGACGGCGGCGACGGCCGGCAGCGCCACGAGGGCTGCGGCTACGGGCAACAGGCTACGGGCTACGGCCAGCAGAGCGCGCCGCGCACGTTCTGCCAGATCGCCGAAGCTCGATGTTGAATGCCATGCCGTCATCGCAAGAATGTCCTCGACCAGTACTAGCTGTTGCCCGTTGCCTGTAGCCCGTCGCCCGATCGAACGCGCAGCGTTCGATCAGTTACATCCACACCCTCCGCCCGCACTCCCGAGCGCGCCGCGCGCGCCTTCGCGCGCTTCGAACACGTGATGCATGTACGAGCTCGAAATCGGATGCGGGTCGAACGACATGATGGGATCCGCGAGCGCTTGACGCTCGTACGGCTTGACCCATGGTTCGATGTTGCCGCAACCCGTGATCACGAGCGCTGCGCACGCTGCAAACAAGGCGCGTGCTAGCGCGGCTGGAGACGGGGGGCTGCAGGTTGGAGGGAGCGTACGGTTGTTGGCTCTCGTCATGGTGCCCCTCTTTCACAGCGTGCAAGCGTATCGAGGACGATGGATCGACAGGGCACGGTGGCGAGCGTCTGAAGCGCCAAGCGTCGTGCGCGGCAGCGCACGACGATTCTTGCTCCAATCTCCTGCCTGCAGCCCGAGTGCCATCGTCATTCCTTCAACAACGCTCGAATCTGATTCAGGTATTCGCTCTCATCGCCCGGCTTGTAGCCGCGGTGCAAGTAGCGGATGTTGCCCTTGCGGTCTATGAAGACCGTGCTCGGCATCGCGCTCACGTTGTAGAGCTGGCTGACCTTGCTGTCGCGGTCGAACAGGATCGGGAAGGAGACGGGCGTGTCGGCAAGCCAACGCTCTGCGTCCTTCGTGTTCGCCTCGACGTTTACGCCAAGCAACGTAAAGCCGAGCGAACTGTAGCGCTTGTACATCTGGTCGAGAAGCGGCATCTCCTGGCGACACGGGCCGCACCAGCTCGCCCAGAAGTTGAGCATCACTACCTGACCCTTGAGCTGATCGAGCGAGACCATGTCGCCGCTTCGCGACGGTAGCGTGAAGCTCGGCGCGACGGAGTTGCTGCTCGCGGCGACCAGCGAGGAGAGCAAGAGCGTCGCGCTCAACGCGACGGCACGGATCCAATGCTTGCTGTTCCAGGACGGCATGGTGGGTTCACCTCTTCAATTTGAGTCCTTGGCCCCGCGGTTTTACGGGACCGACGAATGCCCAGCCCACATCGTCGCTCAGAAGAAAATCGACAAACCGAGATGTGCTTCTAGATTATTGACGATCTTTTTCTTCCCCAGGAGGTCGATGTCGTACACGTGGTCGCGCACGTCGAAGTGCACGGCGAGCCAGTCGGTGGGGAGAATCCGGTAACCGAAGCCGCCGCTCACGGTGAAACGATCGTCGCCGGCGAACCGTGTGCCGCCCAGGCCCGCGACCAGGTAGAAGGCGGAGTTGTACGCACGGTTCTTGCCGACGAAGATCTCGCCAGGCAGCGCATTCCAGCCGATCGAGAGCGCGTAATAGGTGTAATCGCGCTCGGAGTCGGTGAGGAGCTCCGCCGAGCCGGAGAGGTTCTCGTAGCTCGTGCGACCGGCACGCGATTGGCCCGCCGTCGCTTCGAGGAAGAAGTCCTCGGTGAGGTGATATGCGAGTCGCGCGCCGTAGACGACGTTGCTCTCGAAATCCTCGATGCTCAGGATGCCAACGTAGGCGCCGAGCTCGAAATCCTCGGTGTCGATGCGCGGGCGCTTGATCTCGCGACGCGCCACCTTGGGCTCGATGATCGGGCCGTCCGAAGCGGGCTCGCCAGTGATACCGGACGATTCCGCTGACGCCGTCACCGGCTCGGGCGGTGCGTCGTTACCGCGACCGAACCAAGCGCACCCGGGGAGAGCGGCCGAACAGAGTGCCGTCAGAAGAAGAACGCGAAACCAAGATACTTCCATTCGTCCACTTCCTCGTTGTCGTCGCGCTTCGTGAAAATGACGTTGTTGCGATACTCGGAGCGCAACATGAAGCGACGCGTCAAATAAAACTGCAAGCCTGCGCCCACGTAACCGATCTGATCGTTGCGATCTTCGGTTTGCACCAGCGTCGACTTCGGCTCTGTGTAGATAATGCCCGTGCCCAGCGTGAAGTACGGCGACAGCCGCCACTCGGGCACGAACACGTGCATGAGGCCGATTGTCGCGCTGTAGCCGTTCGAGTACTCGCCGAGAATGTGATTGACGGTGAGCTCGATCGACAAGTTGTCGCTGAAGGCGTAGCCGCCGAACGCGGAGACCAGGCTTGCGCCGCCGAAGTCGCCCGCCATGATGCCGCCTTGCCAGCGCCGGCTCATGTAGTTCTCGCGGGCAGGCTCCTGCAAATCGAGCGGCTCGCCCGTGGGCTCCAGCGTCGCAATCATCTGCTCGCGCGCCGCCCAGCCTTCCACGCCCTGCTCGGTGCGGATCAAGAACCAGTCCGTACGGCGCTTGACGACGACGACCTCGCGACCGCGCTCGACCACGTGAAAGATCGGATAGCCGCGGCCGGGACCTGTGTGCAGCTCGATGTACGGATCGGCAATGAGGATCTTGCGCAGCTCGTCCGCCTGAACGCTCGCTGTGAAAAGCAGGACCAGCAGAATGATCAGCGAGGGCGGGCGACTCATCAATTCTCCGGTGCGGCGAATGGATCGTTGTAGTACTGCGCGCCGATATCCAGCCATTCAGCTATCAAGCGTAACTCACTTGGCGACATAAAGTCGCTATGGTCCACCGTCCCGACGGTGTTGCCCTCCAGCGTGTTGAAGAAACGGGAGGAGGCTAGGGCGCCCTGGGCGCTCATCGATGCCGGCACGTTACGGTAGGCGACGCACACCTCGACCATCGTGACCGGATCGATTTCGGTGCGAATGCACTCGTCCTCGAGCTGCCCCATGTCGTTGAGCTTTTGGCCGCGGCGCGCGAACAGGAGCTGACGGTAGGAGATGAGGTGATCCGGCTGGACGTCCGAAGGCTCGTTGCGCAGATCGAGGTCGCCCTTGGGCACCTGCGTCTCGCCGGCGAGATTCCTTGGGCTGTGGCAATCCACGCAAGCTCGATAGGTGTTACCGAGCCCGTCGGTATCGGGCATCGAATCGCCGTCCAAGTCGATCAAACGTTCGGCGGTCCAGAGCGGCGCGATGTGCTGCTCGTAGTGAATCGTGATGCGGCACAGGCTTGTCCAGTTCGAGGTGCACGAAGCCGCGGTCGGCAGCGGCGTCGTCAAGCCCGTGGAGCACACGAAGCGTTCGGTCGGATCCGCGGGGTTGGCGAGCACGCTCGAGGGACCGCTGCGATAGCACATATCGACGGGTGCGCCCGGCGTCATGGACCAATAGTCCGGGCCCGCGACGTCGACGCTCGGCTCGCAGGCGCCGCCGCACATGATGCGGTTGCGCACTTCGGCCATCGTCTCTCCCATGTCGGCGACGAGCGCGGGATTCGTGTTCGGGAAAGCGCTGCTGGTAGTGGGTGCGCCAGGATTCACGGACGCGAACAAGCCGCTGCGTCCATGCGAGAGCGGCGGATTCGCATTCGGGTTGTGACAGCCGTTGCACTCGAGCACTTCGCCCGGTTTGACCTGCAGCCAATTCGTGTGCCGGTTGCCGAGCACGCCGGAAACGCGCTTGCCACGCTCATCGACCACCGAAATGCTGAAAGCCACGTTGGCCGGCACTTTCACCTTCACCGAGCCATCGGGCTCGATCGGCGCGTAGCCCAGAATCTCGCGCATGCCGAGCGTGCGATTCGGCCCGAAGGCCGTGTTAGGCACGTCGCGCACATCGTCGTCCGGTTGCGAGACCGCCTTTTCGATGCGCAAGAAGCGCGCACGGCGATTCGCATATGCCGCATTGGCGGGGTCGCGCACCGACTGAATGCCGCCTGGGGCCGTGTCCACGCCGTCGATGTCGTAGACGCTGCGAATATGGAGGATGCCGACGCCTTCCGTCAGCAGGGAGGGGTCCGGCACGAGCTCGGTGATGTTGGCCGGCAGCGGGCGTGCAGCGCCGGCGACGACTTCCGTGTAAGCGAAACCTTCCTCGGGCGCGACGACCGGCTTCTGCGTGTTGTCGCGCGTGTCGTAAATGTAGATGCCGTAGAGCGGCGGCGCCTCGACCGCATCTGGATCGGCGAGCCGTTCGCTCGTGCACGGCACGATGCGCGTGCCCTCCATGAGGCGGCACTGCGACCAGCTCACGAGCAAGCGGCCGGTCCCGTCGAACAAGGGGGAGGCCATGCGATAGCGGCCACCCGGCGACGGTCCGGGAATCGTGCGTACGTCGGTCGGCAGGGCGCGCTGCTGCGCCGGTCCTTGCAGTCCTGCGTTGGCGGCCGTGGGCTGCGTGTTGTTGACGAAATTCGCCGTGTCGATGAGCACGAGGTCGCCGCCTTCGCCGGTGCCGCGGAAGGGGCGGATGAGCGCCAGCGTGCGTCCGTCCTGCATCGCTCGCGGCTGCAGGAATTGAATCGTGGTCGGATTGCCGGTCGTCGGATTGACCGTGCCGGTCTCGTGGCTGTGCGCGCCGTAGAGCAGCTCGAGCCCCGTGCCGTCCGGATTGATGGTGTAGAGGTCGAACTGATTGTCGTCGATGTGATGTTCCCAGCGCGTGAAGACGATCTTGCCGTTGTCGAGCACGGACGGATACAGATCGTGGCTCTGGTTGAACGAGATCTGGTTGATGTTCGTGCCGTCGGCATCCATCACGTGCAGCACGAAGGCGGGCTCGCGATTGTCTTCATCGAGCGCGGCGAACTGCGGCTTGTTCTCATCGAGCAGAATGGCGCGCGCCGTACGTTGTCGGGTGGAGGTGAAGACGATGCGCCCATCCGGCAGGTAATGGGGCATGATGTCGTGGCCTTCCTCGGCGATGGTATCGGACGCGATGATGCGCCGAAGCACGCTCGTCGTCGTGTCGTACTCCCAGATGTTCCAGGTCGGCTGGTCTTCTTCGTCGGCGCCCTCGATGTATTGCGCACGCATCGAGAACAACACCTTCGTGCCGTCGTAGCTCACGGACAAGTCGCGGATGTCGCCCAGGCCCTCGGTGATTTCGCCCGTGAGGTTGACTTCGGGCGCGGAGGGAGAGGCGCGGTCGCGCATGAACAGGTCCGCCCCGATCTCGAAGCGCATGAGCTCGCGGGCATCGCGCTCCCTGACGTTGTCCGTGGGCAGCGGGCGCTTGATATAGAACACCGGGAAGTCGAGCGTGACCGGGTCCATGTTCTGGCCGCTGCCGATCGTGACGTCGGTGCCGCCGGGGCCGCTGCTGCAAGCGGCGAACGTCAACGCGAGGCCGCTCGCGAGCACCAAGGCTCGCAAGGATGAGGCCAGCACATTTCTCGATGTCACGCGATCGATTCCCGCTTGCTCCATGGTGCGCTCCGCCATCGATGCAGTCGAACCCCTCTGTGGATCCAGATCCTTCGCAGCGTGCCAACGCTAGCCGATGACGGCCTCAGATGGGTTGTCGTTGTTCATTGCGATCTTGGGGTCGCTCGATGCGCGGCCAGGGATGGATTGTTCTTGCGTCGGCAGTCAACGGATGACCGGCGACCCGCAACATGATCGACGCGACATATTCTGCGATCCGTTAAGCAAGTCACACCGCGTACCCGACGAACCCTGATTTCCTGCAGTCCGCGCGGTGCAATCGTCGTGCAGTGTGACGTCACTCACATTCTCGCGCCTATCCCGGTGAGTTCAATGCGCCTCGCATCGTGGCGGCGAGACTACACGCGCGCGCGAAGGGCTCGGTACTGTCTCTGCGAGGCGACGTCTGGGCGTTGAGACAGTTACCGCGCAATTTTGCGCTGCGTATATTCCGCGCGAACCGTCCGAAGACCGCGGACGAAACGATGCGTGACTCGTGTTCGTCGAGGGCGGCATACGACGCTAAAGGGAGCCGCCGATGGGCCGTCTAAGAAGCGCACGAACGCAGCAATCCTTATCGGACCTGGCATGAGCAACAAGAGCAGCACAATGGACTCGATGCATGGGGTGCGATCGCGCAGGCCGCTCGCGAAGGCCGTCGCATGCGTACTGGCGCTGGCGGTGCTCGCGATCGCGCAGCAGGACGCATACGCTGGAGCGCGCGAGAAGGCCAAGCGGATGTTCGATCGCCTCACGGGAACGCCGCCGTCGACGACTCTGTTGAACAAGCTCGAGCCCATGGTGGCGGCGGACCCAGTCGAAGCCGCGCTGTACATCATCGATCCTGAGCAAGAGCATTCCCGGTATTTCTACTCGGTCACGCTCAAGAACTTCGCGACGCCGTGGACCAATCGCGATCAGACCGCGTTTGCCGCGCTCAACGATTACACCGCCACGGTGATCGGCTTTGTACGCGACGATCGTGATTTCCGCGGCATCCTCTACGAAGACGTGCTCTACGTCGGCAGGAGCGTGACGCCGGCCTACTCCCCGCTGAACAACGCGCACTACGAGGCGCTCGAGAGCAGCAACGAGGATCTGCGCAAAGTGCTGGAGGCAACCGCGCAGTCTTCGCTGACTGGCATTCCCTCGCACGCGACGGCGGGCATCATCACCTCGCGTGCTGCGTCGGAGGCGTTCTTCATCGACGGCACGAATCGCGCGATGTTCCGCTTCACGATGCTCAATCACCTCTGCCGCGATCTCGAGCAGCTGCACGATACGCGCTTGCCGCCGGATCGCATCCGGCAGGACGTCTCGCGCAGCCCGGGCGGTGATAGCAGCGTGTTCCTCAACAACTGCGTCGGCTGCCATAACGGCATGGACCCGCTCGCGCAGGCGTTTGCCTACTACGACTTCGACGAGACGCAAGGACGGCTCGTGTACACCGAAGGTCAGGTGCAGCCGAAATACCTGATCAACTCCGACAACTTCAAACCCGGCTTCATCACCACGGACGATGCGTGGGAGAACCGCTATCGCCTGCCCGGGCCGAATCGCCTCCTCGGTTGGGATCCGAGCTTGCCCGGCCGCGGCAACGGTGCGAAGTCGCTCGGCGAAGAGCTCGCGCGCAGCGAAGCCTTCGCGCAATGCCAAGTGGAGAAAGTCTTCCGGGCGATTTGTTTCCGCTCTCCTAGCGACGAGGATGATCGCAGGCACATGAGCTCGGCGACACAAACGTTCAAGTCGCGTGGCAGCCTGCGGCGGGTGTTCGCGGAGACCGCGGCGTACTGCGCCGGACCGTAAGGAGAAGAACGATGAGGAGAGTCGTCTACGGTCTGTTGATCGTGCTGGCAGGTTGCAGCAGCGGGGCGCCGACCGAAGAGAATCCGATCACGCGCCCGCCGGAGGGCGGTCCGACGTATTCAGGACCGCCGCCGGCAACAGCCGACATTCAGGCGTTTCGTATCAGCTTCTGGGAGAACATCCGCGGCGAGAATCGTTGCGGAGCGTGCCACGCACAAGGCGGTCAGGCGCCGACGTTCGCGCGCTCGGACAACGTCAACCTCGCGTACGAAGCGGCCAATCCGATCGTCGATCGCAGTCAGCCGTCGCAGTCGTCGCTCGTGACGAAGGTGGCAGGCGGGCATAACTGCTGGCTCGCCGATCCAGGCGCCTGTGCGAGCATCCTCACGACCTGGATCACCAACTGGGTCGGTGCGACGGGTGAAGGCGGCAGTCAGATCGAGCTCGTCCCGCCGGAGCCGAGAGATCCGGGTGCGAGCCGGCGTCTGCCGGCCACGCCGCCTGCTGAGTTCTCGGCGCTGCACGATCTGCTCAAGGCAAATTGCCGCAGCTGCCATCGTGCCGATGCGGCAACCGCACAGTCGCCGTACTTCGCCTCGGATGACATCGCCGAGGCGTATCTCGCGTCGATCACGAAGATCAACCTCGACGATCCGCCGGCATCGCGTTTCGTGGTGCGTTTGCGTGCCGAATCGCACAATTGCTGGGGCAACTGCGAGCAGAACGCCACGCAGGTCGAGACGCTGATCCAGGCGATGGCCAATGCTATTCAGCCGCAAGAGATCGATCCGAATCTCATCGTGAGCAAAGCGCTCAAGCTCGTCGAGGGTACCGTCGCGAGCGGCGGCAAGCGTTACAACGCCAACGAAATCGCACGTTACGAATTCCAGACGGGCCACGGCACCATCGCCTACGACACGAGCGGCGTCGATCCTGCGGCCCATCTGCAGCTCATCGGCGACGTCGAGTGGGTCGGCGGCTGGGGAATCAATATCCGCGCGAGCGACGGCCGCCCGTCCAAGGCCCAAGCCTCGACGACGGCGAGCCGCAAGTTCCATCAGCTCATCACGGAGACCGGCGAGTTCTCGATCGAGGCCTGGGTCGTGCCGGGCAACGTGACGCAGGAAGACGCGCGCATCGTCAGTTACTCCGGCAGCACGACGGCCCGCAACTTCACGATGGGTCAGAATCAATACAACTACGAGTTCTACACTCGTAGCACTGCCACGGACGGCAATGGCATGCCGCGGCTCGCGACCGCCGATGCCGCGCAGCGGCTGCAGGCATCGTTGCAGCACGTCGTCATGACGTTCGATCCAGTCAACGGCCGGCGCATCTACGTCAATGGCGAATTCACGGGCGACATCGACGCTCAGGGCGGCGGCACGCTCGGCGAATGGGATGACAGCTTCGCCTTCGTGCTCGGCAACGAGGTGAGCAACAACCGCCAGTGGCAGGGTGTGATTCGCTTCGTGGCGGTGCATAGGCGCGCGCTGACACCGGAGCAAGTCCAGCAGAACTTTGCCGCAGGCGTGGGGCAGAAGTACTTCCTGCTGTTCGGTATCGAGCACATCACCGGTGTGCCGAAGTCGTTCATCATGTTCGAGGCGGCTGAGTACGACAGCTACGGCTATCTGTTCACGAACCCGAAGTTCATCAGCCTCGATCCAAACGCACGGCCGGGCAGCATTCCGCTCAAGGGCATGCGTATCGGCGTCAACGGCAGCGAGCCGCTCACGGGACAAGCCTACCGGCTGCTCGATACCGTGATCACGGACTCGGCCTACTCGCCGGCGGAAGGCCAGCTGCTGTCGAGCATCGGTACGATCATCGGCCGCGAGCAGGGGCCCGAGTTCGACGAGTTCTTCCTGTGCTTCGATCAGCTCGGTTCGCGCCAGAACGTGTGCTCCGAGCTCGCAGACGGGATTGCGCCGGCGCCGGTCAACGTGCCGCGGCCTTCCGATATCGGTGTGCGCACGTTCGATGCGATCAACGCGACCTTCGCGACGATCACCGGCATCGAGCCGAGCAATACGCGCATTCGCGCGACGTACGCCAACGTGCGGCAGTCGCTCCCGGCGGTGAACGACATTCAGGCGTTCCTCTCGTCGCATCAGACGGCAATCGCGCAGCTTGCCTTCCAGTACTGCAATGTGCTGGTCGACACCGAGAGCGCGCGCAACGCCTTCTTTGGCGGACCGCTGCCGACGAGCTTGGCAACTTCGACTCAGCGCGAAGCGATCACCAAGCCGCTGGTCAGCAAGGTGATTGGCGAGCTCGGGTCGCAGGCCAAGACGTTGCCGGATGCGCCATTGGTGCAGAACGAGCTCGATGATCTCATCGACGATCTATGCGGCCTGCAAAGCTGCAGCAACGCGGCACGCGTCAACGAAGTCGCGAAGGCAGCCTGTGGCGCAGCTCTGGGCAATGCCGCCACCCTGATTTATTGAGAGGCGACACGCATGTTCATCATCAAGTCCCGTCGCAAACGTCCTTTGGGATTGGACGAGCCGCTCCGGCACGAGTCGCACAAGCGTCCAGTGACGCGCCGAGACTTCCTCGCTCAGGGATTTCTCAGTGGTGCGGCGACTGTAATCATGTCGGGCGCAATGGGTTCTTTGCTTGCTCCGCGCCGGGCCGGTGCGCAGGGCGTGCCGTTGGCCAATGACATTCGCTTGATGAAACAGGAGTGCGGCATCCTGCCAGGTGCAGGCAAGATCCCGTTCATCTGCTTCGATCTTGCCGGCGGCGCGAACATCGTCGGTTCAAACGTGCTCGCGGGCAAGGAAGGCGGTCCATTCGATTTCTTGTCCACGCAGGGCTACGTCAAGCAGGGCCTGCCGCCTGATCAGTTGCCGACCAATCCGACTTTCGTCAACACGGCGTTCGGTTTGCCGTTCCACAGCGATAGCGCGTTCCTGCGGGGTATGTTGTCGGTGACGACCGAGACAACGCGTGCGCGCGTGAATGGCTGCGTGATCGCCGCTCGCTCGGAGAATGACACGGGCAACAATCCTCATAACCCGATGTACTGGCTCGCGCGAGCCGCAGGTGTGCGTGGCGAGCTCCTGACGTTGATCGGTTCCCAGAACTCCGATTCGGGGGGTAATTCCAGGGCGCCTGCCACGTTCATGGATCCCGAGTATCGCCCGACCAAGATCGATCGGCGTAGCGACGTCGTCGGTCTGGTCGACACGGGTGAGAACATCTTGAAGCTTCAAGATGCGGTGAGATCGCTCGAGTCCATGGTGCGCGTCAGTCGGGACGTCCTCGACAATCCTCAGCTGCAGACGGGAGTCGGTGAGGATGCGGACATCAAAAGGCGCGTGCGGTGCAGCTATGTCAAAACTGCGGACACAGTTGCCACCTTCGGAGACCCAACGTCCCTCGACCCTTTGCAGGACTCGTTCATCACCTCGATCTTCGGCCGAAACTTTGGCGGGGATCGCGAGTTCGAAAAGACCGCGGCTGTCATGAAGCTCGTCATCCGGGGTTATGCGGGAGCCGGCACGATCAGCATGGGCGGCTTCGACTATCACACCGGAGAGCGAGCAACCGGTGAAGCCCGCGATTTTCGCGCTGGCCAGTGCATGGGTGCATGTCTCGAGTACGCCGCCTTGGTAGGCACGCCGTTAATGCTCTACGTGTTCAGCGACGGTTCGTTGTCTTCGAATGGACGTATCGATGATTCTCCGGGCGGTCGAGGCAAGGGTGAGTGGACCGGCGATAACCAAGCGACGGCAGCGTCCTTCTTCCTCGTCTTCAATCCGACGGGACGCCCCGTACTCATTGGCGAAGGCACTTCCGCCGCGGGTCGCCATCAGCAGCTCGGCTACTTCAGCGCGAATGGGGACGTCGTCAACTCGAGCAGCCCGGCAGCGAACAACGTGAATCTGCTCGTGCAGACGGTCGCGTTGAACTACATGGCCCTGCATGGCGAAGTGGGCATTTTCGAAAACTTGCCGGAGAACGCCTTAGGTCGTGGCGCCGCGCTCGAATCGATGATTGCATTCGAGCCGATTGTCTAGCGGCCGGTTGTACGCCGTAGCGATGGCAAAAGGCCCGGGGTGAGCCGGGCCTTTTGCTTTTGCCGAGACCGAAGCCTACCGAGACGGAAGCCACTAGGCGGGCCGTCGTAACGTGGGATCTCAGCGTCGGATCTAGTGCCGGATCTTAGTTTCGCAGCTGCAGATTATTCTGCACTCGCTTCACGCCTTCGACTTCCTGAGCAACCTGCTCGGCGCGCCGGCGCGCGTTGGCATCATCGACGAACCCATTCAGCTGTACGACACCCTGAAAGGTTTCGACATTGATCTGATACGCCTTCGTGTCCGATTCCGAAATGAGGGCAGTCTTCACCTTCGCGGTGATCACGCTGTCGTCGATCACTCGACCCGCATTCGCTCCCGCATCTTGCATCGGTCCTCGTTCGCCGGACGATGCGCAGCCGTACAAGCCAACAAACAACATCGCGACCAGCACGCCGGCAGCTTTCTTCGTAACCATCATGAAACTCCTACACTGCGTTATCTGAGCAGTACGGCTCTAGGAAGGGCTGAGCACGTGAGGAAGTTCCCCAGGTAAGGTGAGGCGTCGTCGAGTTATCTACGTTCCAGGAATCGAATGCGCTGTTGCATCAGGGAGGATGCTGGGCATCAAGGAGGCTGCTTCGCGGCAAGGAGGATGCGAAGCGTCAGGGTTGACGTGGCGCCTCAGAGAAGCGGCAAGTCGAAGGCGCGTTTAGCGCTTCCGACCAGTGCTCGGCGCCCTAAGCGCGCGAAGCGCGTCTCTTGCTACAACCTACAGCCTAGATCCTACAGCCTTCTTCAAATACTTCTCATGCAACGCCGCCACTTCGCGCTCCAAATCCTCGAACGTGCCGGTGTTGGTGATGACGTCATCGGCGATGGCAAGACGTTGCTCGCGTGTGGCTTGAGCGGCCAGTATGGCATTCGCTTGTTCTTCGCTTGCGCCGTCGCGCTTCATCAGGCGGCTCAGCTGAAGCTCTCGGGGGCAATCGACGACGAGCACGCGGTCGTAATCGCGGGCGCGTCCGCCCTCGACGAGCAGCGGAATGACATGAATCTGATAGACGCCGCCCGCGTTTGTGGAGCGCCGTGCGAGCTCTGCACGGATGGCGGGATGTACGATCGCTTCCAACCTGGCGCGATCCTGCGGATTGGCAAACACTCGCTCGCGCATGCGGCGGCGATCGAGCCGGCCCGAAGCGTCGAGGATCTCGGCGCCAAAGGTGTCGACGAGCTTGGCGAGCGTGGTCGTGCCCGGTTCGACCACGTCGCGTGCGATCTGGTCGGTGTCGAGCACAGGTACGCCGAGTTGCTCGAAGAGCTTGGCAACGGCGGTCTTGCCGCTCGCGATTCCGCCCGTCAGGGCGATCAGCAAAGGACGAGACTCAGTCACCCGTGCTCCTGCTCAATGTGTCGCAGGCGACTATCGTACTGCAGAACTTCTGTGCAAAGAGGATTGCCGCTGGAGCGCAATACTATCCGGCGCTGCTTACGCGCAGATACGAGGTGACGATGGCCTCGCCCCACATGAGAGCGATCCAGCCAGCCGCGGCCAAGTAGGGGCCGAAGGGAATCGGCACGTTCTTGTCGCGGCCGCACGCCACGATCAGCGTAATGCCCACGACCGCGCCGGTGAACGCGGACAGCAAGATGATGAGCGGCAGCATCTGCCAGCCAAGCCATGCGCCGAGCGCGGCAAAGAGCTTGAAGTCGCCGTAGCCCATGCCTTCCTTGCCCGTGAGAAGCTTGAAGAGGTGATAGATGCCCCAGAGGCTCAAGTAGCCGGCGACGGCTCCAAGGATGCTCGAACGCGGATCGACGGGTAAGCCGATTTCAGGGATGGTTCCGCCGAGGCTCACCAGCAGACCGATCCACACGAGCGGCAGCGTCATGTTGTCGGGCAAGAGCTGCGTGTCGAAATCGATGAACGTGAGCGCGATCAGGAACCACGTCAGCACGAGCGCTGCACCCGTGTACCAGCTGAAGCCGAACTTCCAGGCGACTGCTGCGGAGAGGAGGGCGGTTGCAAGCTCCACGATCGGATAGCGCGGCGAAATCCTTGCGCTGCAGCTCGCGCACTTACCTTTGAGCAGCAGATAGCTGATGACGGGAATGTTCTGCCACGCTTTGATCTGCGTCCCGCAATGCGGACAGGCAGAGCGCGGCACGATGAGGTTGTAGCGGGCTGGGGGCTGGGAGGCGACCGCTGGCGCTTCGCTCGAAGCGTTCGACCCCAAGAGCTCTTGAGCCTGAGCACGCCAGTCGCGCTCCAGCATGATCGGCAAGCGATGAATGACGACGTTCAAGAAGCTGCCGACGAGCAGGCTGAACACGAAGACGAGCCCGATCCACGCCGCCGCATTCTCTCGAAGTAAGTCGATCAACATTCCTCTCGTGCCCTATGCCGCTCGAACTTGTGTGCCGCTGCTCGTGTGAATCCCCATAACGTGACAACGCCGCGCAGAGCGCGGCGTTGTCCGATTACAGCTTAGCTATCGCCTGATTAGATCGCCGCACCGAGCTTGAAGATCGGCAGGTACATCGCGATCACCAGGCCGCCGACGAGCACGCCCAGGATGGCCATGATGAGCGGCTCGAGCAGGCTGCTCATGGCATCGACGGCTGCATCCACGTCGGCTTCGTAGAAGTCCGCGACCTTGGCGGCCATGGCATCCAGCGAGCCGGATTCTTCGCCGACCGCGATCATCTGAATGACCATGTTCGGAAACAGCTCCGTGGCTTCCATCGCGCGCTGGAGGCGTTGACCGGTCGCGACCTCGTCGCGGATCTTGAGGGTCGCTTCTTCGTACACGATGTTGCCTGTCGCGCCCGCAACCGAGGTAAGTGCCTCGACGAGCGGTACGCCGGCGGCGAACATCGTCGAGAGCGTGCGCGCGTAGCGGGCGATCGACGCCTTTTCCATGATTGGACCGATGACGGGTATCTTCAACAGCAGCCGGTCCAAGGCACGCCGCAGTGAGCGCGAGCGCTTCTTGAAGTAGAAGAATGCAAATCCGGCGCCACCCACGATAACGCCCAATAGCAAGCCGTGAGCTTGCATGAACCGCGACATGTTGATGACCATCTGCGTGAACGCAGGCAGATCGGCGCCGAAATCTTGGAACAGCGACTCGAACTGCGGAATGACGTAGATCAGGAGGATCACTGTAACGATGACCGCGACGGCCAGAACCGCAGTGGGGTAGAAGAGCGCCTTCTTGATCTTCTTTTTCAGTGCCTCAGTCTTTTCCTTGTAGGTCGCCACCTTGTCCAGCAGCGTTTCCAAGGCGCCGGCGTGCTCACCGGCTTCGACCAGGTTCACGAACAGATCGTCGAAATAAAGCGGGTGCTTCGCGAGCGCTTCGTGCAGCGTCGTGCCGGATTCGATGTCGGCCTTGATCGAAAGCACCAGCTTCTGCATGGACGGCTTTTCGTGGCCGTTACCGATGATGTCGAAGCACTGCACCATCGGAATGCCCGCTTGCAGCATGGTGGCAAGCTGGCGTGCGAACAGCGCGATATCCTCCGAGGTGATCTTTTTGCCGCCCTTGAAGAGCTGCACTTCCTTGCGCACCTTCTTGGCGAGCACGCCTTGGCGGCGCAAGTCGGCACGGACGGCGGCTTCCGACTCGGCAAGCATCTTGCCTTTGACGCGCTTGCCGCGCTTGTCGGTTCCTTCCCAAATGTATTGGAACTGCTGGGCTGGTGCTGCTTGAGCCATGTTTCCGATCCTGAGCTAGAGCCGTCTGCTGTCACTCAACGGTGCACTGATTCACTTCTTCCAAACTGGTGATGCCTGCCTTGACCTTCGCCAAGCCGGACTTGCGCAAGTCCCAGATGCCTTCCGCGGCGGCCTGCTCGGCAATGTCCACGGCTGTGCCTCCCTGCAGGATGATCTTCTGAATGGCCTCGGTGACCGGCATCACCTGATAAATGCCCGTGCGGCCTTTGTACCCGTCCGTGCACTGGCTGCATCCGACGGGCTTGTAGATCTTGATGCCTTCCGCAATCTCTTCTTCGGTGAAGCCTTCCTTGAGCAGAGCCTCGGGCGGCATTTCGACGGGCGTCTTACAGTTGTTGCACAGCTTGCGGGCGAGGCGCTGCGCAATGATGAGCGTTACCGACGTGGCAATCGCGTAGGGCTTGACGCCCATGTCGATCAGACGCGTCAGGGTCTTCGGCGCGTCGTTCGTGTGCAGCGTCGAGAGCACCAAGTGGCCCGTTTGCGCCGCCTTGATCGCGATCTCGGCCGTCTCGAGGTCGCGGATCTCGCCCACCATGATGACGTCCGGGTCCTGGCGCAGGAATGCGCGCAGCGCCGAAGCGAACGTCAGGCCGACCTTGGGATTGACGTTCACCTGATTGACGCCGGGCAGGTTGATTTCGGCCGGATCCTCGGCCGTCGAGATGTTCGTGTCTTCCTTGTTGAGGATGTTGAGGCCCGTGTAGAGCGACACGGTCTTACCGCTGCCGGTCGGACCCGTCACGAGGATCATGCCGTGCGGCTGAGAGAGGGCCTTGAGATAAAGCTCCTTCTGTTGCGGCTCGTAGCCGAGGGCATCGATGCCCAGCATCGCGCTCGACGGATCGAGAATACGGCAGACGATCTTCTCGCCGAACAGCGTCGGGCACGTGCTCACGCGGAAGTCGATGGCGCGATTCTTCGAGATGCGCATCTTGATGCGCCCGTCCTGCGGTATACGCCGCTCGGCGATGTCGAGGCGGGACATGACCTTGAGGCGCGCGGCAAGCTTGCCGGCAAGCTGCACGGGCGGGCTGGCGACTTCTTTCAAATAACCGTCCAGACGGAACCGGATGCGGTATGACTTCTCGTAAGGCTCGAAGTGGATATCGGAAGCGCCCCGCTTGATGGCATCCAGCAGCACCTTGTTTACGAATCGGACGATCGGCGCGTCTTCGACGTCGTCGCGGCCGATGGTTTCCTTGTCGAGCTCGTCTTCGCCCGCTGAAACCTCAAGGTTGTCGAGATCGAGGTCGTCGTCGCCCAGCGCCGGCATCGTCGAGTCGACCTGCTCGATCGCCTTGTTACTGATGCGCTGAAGTTTGTCCTCTTCGACGACGACCGCTTCGACGGACAGACCGGTTTGGAACTTGATCTCATCGAGGGCATGCAGGTTCGTCGGGTCGGAGACGGCGACGAACAGCTTCTTGCCGCGTTTGACGAGCGGCAGCACCCGGTGCTTGTTCAGCAGCTTGTCGGAAACGAGCTTGACGGTATCGAGATCGATTTGCACCGCGTCCAGATCCAGGAGCGGGACGCCGAACTCCTGAGAAGCGGCGATTGCGATCTCGCGCGGGTCGGCCAACCCGGCGTTGACCAGGTGGGAAACCAGATTGGTGCCGTTCTCCTTCGCGTCCGCAATCGCTTGAAGCATCGTGGGCTCGTCGATGAGCCCGTCCTGAATGAGACGCAGCGGCAGTCCCTGCAGAGCGAGGCGCTGAGCGCTAAAGGACGGAATTGCGTCTGCCATGTGAGTCTGGTTCCAGTACCCGAATGTGAGCGAGCCAAGGTCTCGCCACAGTATCGCAAATTGTCAAATTGCCGCTAATTCTTGCCCAGCTCCGCCGTGACTGACGCGATGGGCGTCACA
>Ga0207864_1000028_pt1 | contig 247121 bp, 220 predicted proteins | sample HigsolmetaAR202D_FD_184834 | JGI IMG/M metagenome (GOLD analysis project Ga0207864, IMG submission 184834) | Ionic liquid and high solid enriched microbial communities from the Joint BioEnergy Institute, USA - AR20-2-D (SPAdes) (version 2) ... | reverse complement strand
TCCGGATAGTTGGTGGTTTGGCGATTACCAATCTATCCCGGAGACCCGGGTGGCTGCGCCTGGCATCGATTCAGTAAGATGCTGGGCTCACAACAGCCAACTGTCGGAAAAATACAAGATCAGCTCACCGCGAGCATTCTGGGCGTTTGCCGTCCAGAATACCGTAGCAGGTGCGTTGGCATCGCTCACGCTCTGCAGATGGCCATTGTTCGGCGAATAGGTGTATTTCAGCTTCAAGCGATACGCCGTGCTCTGCGGGTACGTTACTGTGTCAAGCAACCCCCCACTTGTGTAAGTGAAGTCATAGGTGTGCGTCGTATCCCCCGGTATCGTGATGTTCCGCTGCGAGAGGCGGCCCGACGCGTCGTAAACATAGGCATCCGTGTACGTCGCGCCACTGACGGTCGCTTTCATTCGTTCAAGGCGCCCGATATTCCGACTCGTCACACTCGTCCCCCACACCCACTCGGAGGTCATCGCGGGCTGGTTGCCGCTCGCGGGATCGACCCGCGAGGTGATTCGCGAAAGCGCATCGTAGGTTGCGGTGAACGTATGCCCTTTGGCATCGGTCCAGGAGCGTAACTGCCCAAGTGAGTCATACGTCTGTGTGCGCGCACCTAGATACGGATCGGACGCGCTTACCTGGAATGCCTCGATGCCATACTCATAATTCGCAGTGAAGAGCGACCTATTCTCACTGTCCGTGACGGAAACGAGACTCCCGCCCGCGTCATACGTGAAGTACTGCGAGTAGTTGTTCGCATCTATCGACACTCGCATGGCGCCAGTGGGGTCGGTGAGTTTCGTGGTCGTGCGCCCTTGTGGATCTGTAACAGTCGTCCTCCGACCGGCATACTCGTAGGTCGTGGTTTGAGTTCCCGAGTTTGCCGCGCTAATCGGGCGAGTCGTGGTCTTGATCCGCCCGACATCATCGTATGTGTTCGTAATCCAACTAGTGACACAGCTTGCGGTTGTACTACTCGTCGAACACGGAATGCTTTGCTTGAGTACGCGCCCCAGAGCGTCATACTGTTGCTCATTCCACTGGTAACTTCCATTCATCAACTCGTTTCGGGTAACGAGTACGCGATCGAACTGGTCGAGGTAGGCCGTCGTAACTGCGCCAGTAGATTCAGTCTTAGTGATCGTCGTCTTGTGACGTGAACTAACGCAGTTGCTTGCGCAGGCTGAGTACGTCCAAGATGTGCTGCTACCGTCCGGGCGCGATTCGGAAGTCTTTCGACCAAACGCATCGTATTGCCACGACGTCACGAGATTGTTTGGATCTGTCGTACTGGTCAGGAGGCCGCGATCGTAGTCGTAGCCAAACTGCGTCGTCTGGTTAAGCGCGTTAGTCGTACTCTGCGGGAAAAGCCCCAGAGTGCCCCACGACATCGATGTCACGCGTTGCGGCATCGCGCCACCGTCTGGGTTCACGCCCTTCACGGTCACGGAGTTGACGTTGCCGGACCTTTAGGACACCCATCGATTTAGGGCGGGTTACCCGGAATTTACTACGGCGTGTTCCGCTACGCGATCGTACGACTCGACCTCAAAACGCCGGGGCGCGACATAGATCAACCCGCCGCCGTGCGAAGCAGGGAAGGGGTGGCAGAGACGCCGGAAGGCGCGGGCGCTTGGATCGCCGCGCTCGGTGGCGCAGGCAACCCGAAATCGGTGGACGCATGCACCACGCGCCTGCGCTTGCAGGTGAACGATCACGACGCCGTGCTCGAAGGAGAGCTCAAAGCGCTCGGCGCGTGGGCTCGTGCGTCCTGGCGGCGATTCGCTGCAAGTCGTCGTCGGTACGCAAGCGGATCAGCTTGCAGGCGACATCAATGCGGTGCTCAAGCGAGCTGGCGTGCGCGTAGAGCAGCCGTCGCACACTGCGGAATCGGTTACGGCAGGAACGCCTTTAACGGACGAGCAACGTCGTGTGGCCAGCGCATTGATTGCAGCGCTCGGCGATCGCGCGAACCTCAAGTCGTGCGAAGCGCATCTCTCACGCTTGCGTGTGCAAGTTGACGACGACGCGAAGGTGGATGAAGCGAAGGTTCGAGCGCTGGATGTGCGTGGCATCGCACGCCCGGCACCGAACGTGCTTCACTTCCTCGTGGGTCCCGCCGCGTTGCAACTCGAGGCGATCCTGCGAACGGAATAGTGCAGAGACGAGGGGATGCGGCGCCGGAACGCCCGGCGCCGCAACCGAGAAGGTTAGTTTTGAAGTGTTGAATGGCAGGCCGCGCTGGGTTGGCCGACACCCCACTTATTCGTCGAAGACAGAGTGCAGCCGTTGCCGCCGCTGATACTGCTGTATTGGCCGGTCGCGGTATTGTTGTACCCTCCGCTGACACTGCTGCCAGAAATCGTCGCCTTGTTCAAGGATCCGCCGGTGACGCTGGCGTACGGACCCGCGGTGTTTTGGGATCCGCCGCTCACGCTTGCTGCGAGTCCGGTCGCTGAGTTGTAACCGCCGCCGCTGACGTTCGAAGAGTGACCCGCCGCCATGTTGTTGCGACCGCCTGTCACGTTCGCGTACTCGGCGTTGCTAGTGTTCTGATATCCGAACACCACGCTGCCGAATCCGGAGTAATTGTTCTCCGATCCGGCGATGATGTAGTGCGAGCCCGTCTTAAAGCCTTCATTCGTCCATGTGCCTCCCGCCGCTGCGCACGTCGCCGCATTTGTGACGGCTACCGTCCCAGTGGTGCTGTTATACCATCCAACGGTGCAGCGAGATATCCCGGAGGTATCCGCTTCGTCGTAACCGACGATGAGGTTGCCTGTGCCGTTGATCGTATCGGTGGCATGGAGTCCATTGACGATCTGAACGTTGACGCCGCTGAAGCGCACGGTCGGTTGGCCGTTGTGCGTGACGAGCGACATGGATGCCGTCTTCGCTTCGAGCGCGCCGATCGCAGTTGTCTGTGTCGACAAGGTTGCTTGCTGAGTCTGAAGCTGCGTCTTGAGCGTGTCGATCGTTTCCGCTTGCGCCGCTACGGTCGCCTGCAACGTTTCGACGAGCGCTTCGAGTGCCGCGATACGGGCGGCGTTGTCGTTGACTGCGGTCTTGATCGTTTGAAAGTTGTTGTTGACCTCCGCAGCGACGGCTTTCGTGCCGGCCGTGAACACTGTGAGATCTCCGACTTCGCCTGCGTGGCCGGTCGCCGTAACGAGTACACCGGCGATTGCCGAGAGTACGAGCTTGTTCTTCTTCGTCATGACATATTCCGCGATTTATTGTGGATAGTGTTCTCTTACGACCAGTTGTCCTGGTCCCACACCAATTCGTCCCAATTGCTGTTGCTCACAGTGGTTGGCGGTGGTGTGTTTCCTCCACCCCCGCCTCCGCCACTGTTGCCACCGCTGCTTCCGCCGCTGCCACCACCGCCGCCGCAGGCGCTCAGTAACAAGGCGAGAGAGAGGGCGAAATGCAATGCGACAACGCTACGCTTCATCCCCACATTCGAGCTCCCTTTGTCTGTTGATAATCCGGCCATGCGGCACAGGGCACGCCGTTGGCCAGTAGATGAATTCTCAGTCGACTAGACGAATCCAAGCAACGAATGAGACGTCGAAGAAGCGTTTCATGGGAATCTCACCTATAGGCGAATTGAGAAACGCCCCTACGATTCGTGACTCGCGCAGGCAAACCGCTGGATGTAGTCGATAGCGGCGCAAGAATCGGATGGCGGCGCGCTGCGATCACGAGAATGCTGTCTTACGGCGAGTGAGGAGGGGCCGGCCACGTCGATCGCCAGACATTCGCGCGTGTGCTCATCGATCACCGTCAGGAAGAAAATAGAAGCGACCCTTCTCGTCTTGTGAAATCCCCTTCTTCCGGCAGGCGGCAGCGAGACACTTATTTGCCAAAGCGAGGCAATGATTCGTCAGGTCTGTGTCACCTAAGCATTCGGAGAACGGAAGTCAAAGTACCGTAGGGCATTAAACGGCGCCGGGAGCGCAAGTCTCCATTGCCGTCCAGCGAAATGTCCCGAAGTCGCAGCGGAAGAAGTCGGCCGCCGCGATTTGCAGGACGAGGTCTGTCCACTCGAACCGAGTCCAGTCTGACCCTGCCGGCTTTCTTCGTACCATCAGTTACTTCGAAGAAGCGGCTTCCATGGTGTTGTTGTTGATAAGGTCTGTTTGAGCTGCAGCGGCGTAAGCTGTCCGAGACTCGAGTGTGGCCGGATCTCGTTGTACTCCCGCGGGAACATGATCTTTCTGCGCCAAAGCGCTGCTCGCTGTGGCGCTAAGCGCTTAAGGCGAAAGGGAGTAGTTTGGTCGGGGTGACAGGATTTGAACCTGCGACTCCTACGTCCCGAACGTAGTGCTCTACCAGGCTGAGCTACACCCCGACGATGTGATTCGTCGTGCTGACGGTGGCGACCGACGGCGGGAGATCAGTGCGTGCGATCGACCGCGAAATCGGCAAGCTCGCGCAATGCGTGCTTGTATGGCGACTCGGGCAACTCCGCTAACGCCTCGATGGCCAGGGAGGCCTCCCGTCGCGCGAGGCGCGCAGTGTACGCAAGGCCTCCGGTCGATTCAATCGCGGCAGTGATTTCTTGTAGGGCGTCGATGGATCCCTGCTCGATGCTCCTCCGGATCGTCTGCCGCTGGGCCTCGGTCGCGTGCTGGAGGGCGTATATAAGAGGAAGGGTGGGCTTGCCCTCGGCGAGGTCGTCGCCCAGGTTCTTGCCCAGCGTCGCGCTGTCCGACCGGTAATCCAGCACGTCGTCGATGAGCTGGAAGGCCGTCCCAAGGTGCTTGCCGTAGCGCGCCATGGCCGCTTCCAGGCTCGGGCTCGCGTTCGCCAGGATCGCGGCGATCTGGGCGCCGGCCTCGAAGAGCTTGGCGGTCTTGCGGTAGATCACCTCGAAGTAGCGCTCCTCGGTGGTGTCCGGATCGTGCGTGTTCATCAGCTGCAGGACTTCGCCTTCGGCGATCCGGTTGGTGGCGCTCGCCATGACGTCCATGACGCGCATGCTGTTGAGCGCGACCATCATCTCGAAGGCGCGCGAGTAGACGTAATCGCCCACCAGGACGCTGGCTTCGTTGCCCCAGACTTCGTTCGCGGTATCGCGCCCGCGCCGCAGCTTCGAGCCGTCGACCACGTCGTCGTGCAGGAGCGTCGCGGTGTGGATGAACTCGATGATGGCCGCCGCCTCGGCGTGCAGCAGGTTGGAGGCGCCGCAGGCGCGTGCGACGACCACGACGACGAGCGGGCGCAGCCGCTTGCCGCCGGCGCCGACGATGTATTCCGCGACCTGATTGATCAGGACGACGTCGCTCGCGAGGCGCTGGCGGATGACGCGGTCGACCTCTCGCAGGTCGTCCCCGACCAGCGCTTTGACTGACTCGAAACTCATTGACTCGGGGGATTGTAGGACTAGGCGCGAATGTTAGCCGAAAGCGACAGCGCGCAGGGCGACGTTCAGGCTATGGCTGAGTCGCTTGGGCGCGGGCGGATGAAGGCGGGTGGGGTAAGCTAGGCGCCCAAGGTTGCGGGGCAGCGCACGGGATGCGGTGCCCGGAAGCCTTCGGACCTTGCCAGGGACGCGCCTGCTCCGTACACTTCACGCCCTTTTATGCCGGGGTCCCTCCCGGTGAGTTGGAGCTTCGGAAGATCATGTACGCCGTAATCAGCACGGGTGGAAAACAGTATCGCGTCAGCGAAGGTACGGTTTTGCGAGTCGAAAAGCTCGAGGCTGAGGTAGGTGCGAGCGTCGAATTCGACAAAGTCCTCCTCGCCGGCAAGGGTGACCAGGTCAAGGTCGGCACGCCGTTCCTCGATGGCGGCAAAGTCGTCGCCACGGTGCAGGGCCACGGCAAGGGCGAGAAGAAGACCATCGTGAAGTTCCGCCGGCGCAAGCACTATCTGCGTCAGGGAACGCATCGCCAGCCGTACACCGAGGTCAAGGTCACGAGCATCAGCGTCTGAGGACGCTCGCTCGCGGTGCGCGAGCGAGCGGAGCATCCGCCGCGCGCATCAGGGCCCACCGAATCATCAGATAGAGAGAGATAGCGTCATGGCACACAAAAAGGCAGGCGGCAGCACCAAGAACGGCCGCGAATCAGAGTCGAAACGACTTGGTATCAAGAAGTTCGGCGGTGAGCGCGTGATTGCCGGCAACATCATCGTGCGTCAGCGCGGCACGCAGTATCGCCCCGGCGATAACGTCGGCTGCGGCACGGACTACACCTTGTTCGCCAAGGTCAACGGCCGCGTGCAGTTCCGCAAGAAGGGCATTCATCAGCACACGTACGTGAGCGTGATCGCGGAGTGACTTCGCCCGCCCTTCGGCCGCTCCGCGGCCGAAGGACAACCGATCCGGCCATTGTCCGAGCGCGATCTTGGCATCGCCGGCACCATCCCGCTTCCGCTGACGTCAAGCGCGTCGAGGACGGGAGAGCAAAGGCCCCGGCACGACCGGGGCTTTTTGTTGCGGGCGCTGATGCGCCCCGGTCGGATCGCGTGGCGGGCGCCGCGTTCTTGCGAACGCGCTGCGAGCCCGCCATTGCCTTACGATGCGCACCACGGTGCAGACACCATTTCTGATTTCCTGAGCCATCTCGCCCCATGCGTTTCGTCGACGAAGCCGTCATCAAAGTCCAAGCCGGGCACGGCGGCCGCGGCGCGGTGAGCTTTCGTCGCGAGAAATTCGTGCCGTTCGGCGGGCCGGACGGCGGCGACGGCGGCAAGGGCGCGGACGTCTACTTGGTCGGCCAGGAAGGTATCAATACGCTGGCCGATTTCCGCTTTCATCGCTCATTTCGCGCGCAGGACGGCGAGCCCGGCTCGAGCCGCGAGTGCACGGGCGCGGGCGGCGAAGATCTCGTGATCCCGGTGCCGATCGGTACGGTCGTCATCGACGTCGAGACCGAAGAGCAACTCGGTGACATCACGGCGGCAGGGCAGCGCCTCTTGGTTGCCAAGGGCGGTAAGGGCGGCTGGGGCAATACGCGCTTCAAGAGCAGCACGAACCGCGCGCCGCGCAAGGCCATGCCGGGCTTGCCGGGCGAGAAGCGCGAGCTGCGGCTCGAGCTCAAGGTGATGGCGGATGTGGGTCTGCTCGGCCTGCCGAACGCCGGTAAATCGACGCTGATCCGCGCAGTTTCCGCCGCCAGGCCGAAGGTCGCCGATTATCCCTTCACGACGCTGCACCCGAATTTGGGCGTCGTGTCGGTCGGGCCGCTGCGCAGCTTCGTCATGGCGGACATCCCGGGTCTCATCGAGGGCGCCGCCGAAGGGGCGGGGCTCGGCATCCGGTTCCTGAAGCACCTGCAGCGCACGCGGATCCTCCTGCACCTGGTCGACATCGTGCCGCCCGATCCGCAAGCCGATCCGGTGAAGGACGCGCGCGCCATCGTGCGCGAGCTGGAGAAGTTCAGCCCCGAGCTGGCGAGCAAGGAGCGCTGGCTCGTGCTCAACAAGGTCGACCTCTTGCCGCCCGAGGACGCCGAAAAGCGCTGTAAGGACATCGTGCGGCGGCTCAAGTGGAAGGGGCCGGTGTATCGCATCTCGGGCCTGGCGCGGCAGGGTACCGAACGGCTCTGCGAAGATCTGATGACGCGGCTCGAGCAGCTTGAGGCAGAGGAGCGCGAGGCCGCCGTGACGACGGACCCGACCGAAAGCGAGCCGTAAAGCGGGACGCAGAAACGAAAAAGCCGGGCAAAGCCCGGCTTTTCCGTACTCGACGATGGAGATCGAAAGGCTTTAGCCCGTCACGAGCTCCTTCACGCGTGCACTCAGCTGGCTCTTGTGCCGTGCCGCCTTGTTGCGGTGGATGATGCCCTTGTTGACCATCGAATCGATGACCGGCACCGCCGCCTTGAACTTGGCGACCGCCTCTTCCTTGTTGCCGGCAGCCACAGCGTTCTTGACGCTCTTGATGGCAGTACGCAGTCGCGAACGCAGCGCCATGTTATGGGCACGACGCTTGACACTCTGACGGGCACGCTTTTCGGCAGACTTAATGTTCGCCACGGGAAATCCACACGCTCGGAAAAAAGAGCCGCGAATTGTGCCGATCCGGAGGCGCTAACGCAAGCGGTGGGGACCCAGCCACGGCGCATTGGCGCCGCGCAGTAGGCTCTAGACTCGTTGCAGGCTGGGGGCGGGAGACTGTTCGTGCGGGGGAGGCTGGCGCAAGAAGGGCGCGTCGCGCGTGACTTTTCTGGCCAGCGCCAATGCGCCCTTCGGACCGTAGCCTGTAGCCCGTAGTCCGTAGCCTGTTCGTGGGCGGGAGGCTGGAGCAAGGAGCCCGCGTTGCGCGTGAGTTTCTCCGGCCGGCGCCCAGGGCCCAGTGCCCAGGGCCCGGGAGCTGCCGTACCATTCACGCCCCATGGAATCGACCCGCCCAGGCCGCGCATGAGCCGCGGCTTCTTTCGCAGCACGCTCGTCGTCGGTCTGACCACGCTCCTGTCCCGGGTGACGGGGCTGGCGCGCGACGTCGTCTATGCCTCGATGGTGCCGACCGCGGCGCTCGAGGTCTTCGTGCTGGCAAATCAGATCCCGAACCTCCTGCGGCGCTTGTTCGCAGAGGGGGCGTTCTCGCAGGCGTTCGTCCCGGTCGTTGCCGAATACCGAGCCACGCGCACGACCGAAGAAGTGCGGGGGCTCGTCGATTCGGTCGCCGGCACGCTCGGGCTGCTGTTGCTCGGGCTGTCGATCGTCGGCGTGCTGGCGGCGCCGCTCATCGTGCTCATCACCGCGCCGGGGTTTGCCGGCAAGGACGAAGGGCAGTTCCCGCTCGCGGTGGAGATGCTGCGCTGGACGTTTCCGTACGTGCTGTTCGTCTCGCTGACGGCGCTCGCGGGCGGCGTGCTCAACAGCTACAAGCAATTCGCGTTGCCTGCGTTCACCTCGGTCGCGCTCAACCTCGTCATGATCGTGTTTGCGGCGTGGGTGTCGCCGTACTTCGAGCAGCCGGTCATGGCGCTTGCGGTCGGCGTGTTCGTCGGCGGCGTCGTGCAGCTTGCGATCCTCATTCCGCCGCTGCTCAAGCTCAAGGTCGTGCGTCTGCCGCGCTGGAATCTCAAGCACGAGGCCGTGCAGCGCATCGCGCGGCTCATGGGCCCGGCAATCATCGGTTCGTCGATGGGGCAGCTCAGCATCATCATCAGCACGGGCATCGCCTCGTTGCTGTTGGACGGCAGCATGACATGGCTGTATCTGGCCGATCGGCTCGTCGAGTTCCCGCTCGGAGTGTTCAGCATCGCGCTGGCGACGGTGATTCTGCCGAGCCTGTCGGCGCAGCACGCGCAGAAGTCGGCGGATGAGTTTTCCGCGACGCTCTCGTGGGCCGTGCGTCTAGTGTGCTTGATCGTGATTCCCGCTTCGGTTGCGCTGTTCGCAATTGCAGGGCCGTTGACGGTCACGATGTATCACCGGCGCGAGTTCACTGCGTTCGACGTCGAGATGACGCAAGTGGCGCTGATGGCGTTTTCGTTCGCGCTGCTCGGCTGGAGCCTGATCAAGGTGCTTGCGCCCGGCTACTACGCGCGTCAGGACACCAAGGGGCCGGTGAAAGTGGCGATGCGCGCGCTGGCGCTCACCATGCTGCTCAATCTGATCGTAGTGGCCACGCTTTGGGCGACGGAATCGCTCAAGGCCGAAGGCGCGCACGCATTGCTCGCGCTCACGAACGGAGCGGGCGCGATCTTCAACGCTGCATGGCTCTATATCGGGCTGCGGCGGATGAACGTTCTGCAGCGGCGTCCGGGCGGCGTCGCGTTCCTCGCGAAGGTCGCGATCGCAAGCAGTGCCATGGCGCTGTTTCTCGTGTGGTTCGCCGGGACGTTGGAGCTGTGGCTGAATGCCTCGACGATCGAGCGCGTGATCAGGCTCTCCGGCTTGGTCGTCGGCGGCGGAGCGGTGTATTTCGCGGTGCTGTTCGCGCTCGGGGTACGGCCGCATCAGTTCAAGGTGCAGACCGTCGTCAAAGCCGCTGCGCAGGCCTCGAACCCATGAGCAGGGCGGCGGGAGTCCCCTATAATGTCGCTCTTCCGGTCGACCAAGGGGAGCGCGGGGCCGAGATGGAAGTGGTTCGAGGCCTACACAATCTGCGCGCACGGCACCGGGGATGCGTGCTGACGGTGGGCGCCTTCGACGGCGTTCATCGCGGGCACCAAGAGATGATTCGCATCTTGCGCGAGCAGGCGGCGCGCCTGGCAGCTCCCGCGACCGTGCTGTCGTTCGAGCCGCTGCCGCGAGAGTTTTTCGGGAAAGACAATCCTCCCGCGCGCCTGACTCGATTTCGCGAAAAGGTCGACGCGTTCCGCGCGTACGGCATCGAGCGTTTCGTGTGCGCGCGGTTCGACGAGCGCTTGCGTGCGATGGAGCCCGAGGCTTTCGTCGAGCGAATCTTGATCGAGGCGCTGGGCGTCAAGCACGTCGTCGTCGGTCACGATTTCAGGTTCGGTCGCAACCTGGGCGGCGATTTCGCCTTGCTGTCGCGTTTCGGTGCGCAGCATGGCTTCGGCGTGACCGAAGTGCCGCCGTTCGCGATCGACGGCGCGCGCGTGAGCAGCTCGCGCGTGCGCGAGCTGCTGGCAAGCGGCGATATGAGCGGCGCGGCACGCTTGCTCGGGCGGCCGTATCGCATGACCGGCAAGGTCGTGCACGGCGGCAAGCTCGGACGCAAGCTCGGCTTTCCGACGGCGAATCTGCGTTTGCATCGGCGCACGACGCCGCTCATGGGCGTCTTTGCCGTGCGCGTGAGCGGCGGACCGCTCGCGAACGCGCCGGCGGTGGCGAGTCTCGGCACGCGGCCCGTCGTGAACGGTCGCGAGCCGTTGCTCGAAGCGCATGTGTTCGATTTCGACGGCGATCTCTACGGCGAGTATCTGCATGTCGATTTCATCGCGCGGCTGCGCGATGAGCGCTGGTTCGAAAGCTTGGATGCGCTGGTGGAGCAGATGCACAAGGACGCGGCGCGCGCGAGGGAGCTGCTGGCGGGCGAGTTGACGGCCGTGAGCTGACCGTCGACAGTCCGGCGTAACGTGAGGAAAGACTCGAAGCATTTGCGGCGCGAGAGGGCTGTGCCTCCCGCCGCCAACCGTCAACCGACAACTGCTAATGGCTGACTACAAGAGCACCATCAATCTCCCCCAAACCGACTTCCCGATGAAGGCGGACTTGGCGCGCCGCGAGCCCGACACGTTGCGTTTTTGGGAGGAGCGGAACATCTACGGCAAGCTGCGCGAAGTCGCGCGCGGCCGGCCGACGTTCATCCTGACCGACGGACCGCCGTACGCGAACGGCGCGATTCACTTGGGTCACGCCATCAACAAGGTGCTCAAGGACATCGTCGTCAAGTCGCGCACGCTCGACGGCTACGACGCGCCGTATGTCCCGGGCTGGGACTGCCACGGCTTGCCGATCGAGCATCAGATCGAGAAGTTGCGCGGCAAGGATGTCAAGGCGCTCGAGCCGCGCGCATTCCGTCAGGCCTGCCGCGAATATGCAACCGAGCAGGTGAACATCCAGCGCGAGGACTTCAAGCGCCTCGGCGTGCTCGGCGATTGGGAGCGTCCGTATCTCACGATGGCGCCGGCGTACGAGGCCGAGCAGCTGCGTGCGCTCGCGCTGATCCTGCGCAACGGGCACATCTACAAGGGCTTGAAGCCGGTTCATTGGTGTCTCGACTGCCGTTCGGCGTTGGCGGAAGCCGAAGTCGAATACGAAGAGAAGACTTCGCCTGCGATCGACGTGCGCTTTGCCGTGCAGGATCTTGCCGAGCTCGCCAAGCGCTTCGGCCTCGCACAGCTGCCGCGCAACGAAGCGAACGTCGTCATCTGGACGACCACGCCGTGGACGCTTCCCGCCAACCAGGCGGTCGCGCTCGGTCCCGACATCGATTACGTGCTCGTCGATACCGGCAGCGAGCTCTTGATCCTTGCGAACGAGCTCGCCGACGGCGTGCTCGCGCGTGCGGGCATCAGCGGCGCGACGCGCATTGCGGAAGCGAAAGGTGCAGCGCTCGAAGGTCTACTGCTCAGTCATCCGTTCTACGAGAGAACCGTGCCCGTCATCCTGGGCGACCACGTCACGCTGGATGCCGGTACGGGCGCGGTGCACACGGCGCCGGGCCACGGTCAGGAAGACTACGTCGTCGGCCTCAAGTACAAGCTCAAGATCGACAATCCGGTCGGCAGCGACGGACGCTTCGTCGCCGGCACGCCGTTGTTCGAAGGCGAGCACGTGTTCAAGGCGAACGATCACGTCATCGCGGTGCTCGAGGAGCGCGGGCGGCTGCTGAAACAAGAGGCGCTCAAGCACCAATACCCGCATTGCTGGCGTCACAAAACGCCGATCATCTTCCGTGCGACGGCGCAGTGGTTCGTCAGCATGGAGCAGGCGAACTTGCGCAAGACCGCGCTCGCCGAGATCGCGAAGGTCAAGTGGATGCCGGCATGGGGCGAGACCCGCATCGGCAACATGATCGCCGAGCGTCCGGACTGGTGTATTTCGCGTCAGCGTGTCTGGGGCGTGCCGATCGCGCTGTTCACGCATCGCACGACCGGCGAATTGCATCCGCGCTCGGCCGAGCTGCTCGAAGCCGTCGCCGATCGCGTCGAGAAGGACGGCATCGACGCGTGGTACGACTTGGATCCCGCCGAGCTGTTGGGCGAGGAGGCCAAGGACTACGAGAAGGTCACGGACATCATGGACGTGTGGCTCGATTCGGGCCTCGTCCATCACTGCGTCTCGAAGCTCTTCCCGCAGATCACATCGCCTGCCGATCTTTATCTCGAAGGCTCGGATCAGCATCGCGGCTGGTTCCACTCCTCGTTGTTGAGCTCGGTCGCGATGTACGGGCGCGCACCGTATCGCGCGGTGCTCACGCACGGCTTCACGATCGACGACAAGGGCCGCAAGATGTCCAAGTCGCTCGGTAACGTGATCGTGCCGCAGAAAGTCGTCGGCACGCTCGGTGCGGACGTGCTGCGTTTGTGGGTGGCCGCGACCGACTATGCGAACGAGATGAGTCTGTCGGACGAGATCTTGAAGCGCGTGGCGGAGTCGTATCGGCGCATTCGTAACACCGCGCGCTTCCTGCTGGGCAATCTCGCTGGCTTCGATCCGGCCAAGGATCAAGTGCCCGTGGCCGAGCTCGTCGCGCTCGATCGCTGGGCGATCTGGCGCACGCATCAGCTGCAGACGGAAGTGATCGAGGCGTACCGCAACTATCAGTTCCATCTGATCTATCAGAAGGTGCACAACTTCTGCAGCGTCGATCTCGGCGGCTTCTATCTCGACGTGCTGAAGGATCGCCTCTACACGACGCCGGCGGCCAGCCATGCGCGCCGGTCGGCGCAGACGGCGATGTACTGGATCATCGAGGCGATGGTGCGCTGGCTCGCGCCGATCCTGTCGTTCACGGCAGAGGAGATCTGGAAGTACATGCCGGGCGAGCGCGCCGAGTCGGTGTTCCTCGACCTCTGGTGCAAGCTGCCTGAAGAGGCGACCAAGACGCCGGACGTCGACTGGAAGGCGATCTTGGAGCTGCGTAGCGCCGTCTCGCGCGAGCTCGAGAAGGTCCGCAACACCGGCGCGATCGGCGCTCCGCTCGATGCGAACATCGACATTTATTGCAGCGGTGCGTTGCTCGACCAGCTGCGCCGCTTCGGCGATGAGCTGCGCTTCATCTTCATCACGTCGGAAGCGCGCGTGCATCCGGCCGAAGAGCGTCCGGCCGAGGCGGTTGCAGCGGAAGAAGATGCGTCGAACGCAGCGTGGATCGTCGTCAAGCCGAGCACGGCGCAGAAGTGCATCCGCTGCTGGCACAAGCGCGACGATGTCGGCCAGCATCCCGATCATCCCGAAATCTGCGGTCGCTGCGTCGTGAACGTCGCGGGCCCGGGCGAGGAGAGAAAGTGGACTTGATGAGCGAACGGCGAAGTCACGCGGCGGCCGGCGCGGCTGGCGAACGGTTGCGTCGTCGGGCGCGTTGCATTCGAGCGTGAACGACATGGCCGGCAATTCGATCTCACGCCTCTGGTTCACGCCGACGCGCGGCGCAAGCAACTGGCTGTGGCTGTCGTTTCTCGTGGTGATCGTCGATCAGGCCACGAAGGCGCTGGTCGTCTCGACCATCAAGCTGCGCGATCCGATCGAGCTGCTGCCGATCCTCGATCTCGTCTATCTCGAGAACACCGGTGCGGCCTTCAGCATCCTGGCGCAAGCCGGCGGCTGGCAGCGCTGGTTCTTCATCGGGCTTGCGCTCGTCATCAGCGTCGTACTGATGTTGTGGCTGCGGCGCATTCGCTCGGAGCAGACCCTGCTTGCGCTCGGGCTGTCGCTCATCCTGGGCGGTGCGCTCGGCAATGTGATCGATCGCGTCATGCACGGCTACGTGGTCGATTTCATCTATTTCCATTGGGGCCCGCATTACTTCCCGGCGTTCAACATCGCGGACACCGCGATCTCGATCGGCGCCGGCTGTCTGCTGCTCGATGCGTTCCGCGAGAGCGGACAGCGGAAGAAGCAGGAGGCGTAAGGCGGACGCCCAGCCGGAAACGGTGTAGGATCCGAGCCCTCTTCGCGAGCACAGCGTTCAACGCATGAAGATCTTTCTCGCCAATCCTCGCGGTTTCTGCGCGGGCGTCGATCGCGCGATCGACATCGTCGAGCGCGCCATCGAGCTGTTCGGAGCGCCGATCTACGTGCGTCACGAGGTCGTGCACAACAAATACGTCGTCGACCGGCTGCGCGGCTTGGGCGCGGTGTTCGTCGACGAGCTCGACGAAGTGCCGGACGACGCGACGGTGATCTTCAGCGCGCACGGCGTCTCGCGTGCGGTGCAGGAGGAGGCGCGCCGCCGCGGGCTCAAGGTCTTCGATGCGACCTGTCCGCTCGTCACCAAGGTGCACATGGAGGTGTCGCGCTATGCGCGCGAGGGCCGCGACGTGATCTTGATCGGCCACGAGGGTCATCCCGAAGTGGAAGGCACGATGGGCCAGTTCGATACGTCCTACGGCGGGCGCATCATGCTCGTGCAGACGCCCGAAGACGTCGCGCATCTCGAAGTGCGCGATCCCGAGCGGCTCGCCTATGTCACGCAGACGACGCTTTCGGTGGACGATACGCAGCGCATCGTCGAAGCGTTGCGCGCGCGTTTTCCGAGCCTCGCGGGGCCGCGCAAGGAAGACATCTGCTACGCGACGCAGAACCGGCAAGACGCCGTCAAACGCCTCGTCGAGCATTGCGACATCATTCTCGTGGTCGGCTCGCCGACGAGCTCGAACTCGAATCGTTTGCGCGAGATCGCCGAAAAGGCAGGCATCCCCGGTTATCTGGTGGACGGTCCCGAGGATTTGCGGCACGAGTGGTTTGAGGGCAAGCAATCGGTCGGCGTCACCGCGGGCGCATCGGCGCCTGAGGTGCTGGTCGAGCGCGTCGTCGCGCGCATTCGGGAATGGGGCGGGGAATCCCCGGTCGAGCTCGGCGGTCAGCCCGAGAAGATCGTCTTCAGCTTGCCGCGCGAGCTGCGCGTGTCGCTCCAAAGCGCCGGTCGCGCCGACGCTTGAGGCTCAGTCGGCTGCAGGCTTGACCTGCACCACGTAGGAGGCGGCGCCACGGTTCGGCGCCGACCAGCTCACCGCGACGTGGTACGTCACCGGCGTCGTCGAGGTATCGCGTCGAATCGTGCCGAGCCCGCTCGGCAGGCTTTGTTCGACTCGTTCCTTCCAACAGGCCGCTTCATTTGCCGCTGCGTCGACGGCCGAGCTCGTCTCAAGGTTGGGCTTGCACACGACGCCGACGGTGCTGATGTAGCCCACGCGGCCCGCCGCGTTCGCTTCGATGCGCCGCGCGATCTCGCTCGCAAGCTCAGCGGCTCTGAGGCGCAGGTGCTCTTCGCGCTGGGATTGTTCTGCGTCGGCGTAGAGCGCGGCGATGCCGATCACCGCGACCGCAACCACGAGCAGCGCAACGAGCACTTCAGCGATCGTAAAACCGGCTGCGCGACGGCTGCCGCATACACCGACGCAATCGACTCCAATCACGCGGCGGCTGTGCAGGTATCGCATCGTGCTCAGTCGAGGTGCCGCTTCGCTTCCGTGAAGACATCGAGCAATCGCTGCTCGAGCTCGCGTTGCGCGGCGGCCATCTGCTCGTCGTCGAGACGGCGTTCGGGAAAGTAAGGCTCGCCGATCGCGATGCGGATCTTGGCGAACGGATAGGGGATCACGAACTTGTCCCACGTCTTGAGCAGATGCGCGGGACGTGCGGCGTAGGCAATCGGGACGACGGGCTTGCGCGCGATCTGCGCCGTGAAGATCGCGCCAGGCTTCATCTTGAAGCGCGGCCCGCGCGGGCCGTCGGGTGTGATGGCGGGCGAGATCAGCTCCTTGGCGATGGCTTGATGCACGCCACGCACCGCGCGGACGCCCGTGTAGGTGCCCGAGCCGCGGACGACGTGCGCGCCGTAGAGCCGCGCGAGCATCGAGGGCGCCTCGCCGTCGACGGACGGGGAGATCATGAAGCCCGGCTTGAGACCTTTGATCTTGCCGCTTACGAGAAAGCGCGCGCCGATCAACAGGTGCTGGTGCCAGAAGACCGGGATGACCGCGCCGTGCTCTTGCAGCAGCTGTTCGAGACGCTCGCCGCCGATGATGCGGACGCGGGCAGTGCGCCAGATGACCTCGAGCACCAGCGCGGCGACGATCACGGCGATGCGATAGACGAACATGCGCCCGCGGGTCAGCCGCCGTCTCGATCTCGTTCGCGGCGGAAGATTCGTTGCCTGCGAGTGGTTCGATGACACTGCCGAGCGTTCTCGATGAGGGACGAGCTGTCGGGGTCGTAAGCGCTGCGGCGTCAGGACCCGCCTACATCCGTCTTACACGAAAACGCCGCGACGAGCGCGGCGTTTTCGAAGTCAAATGGTGCCGGAGAAGAGATTCGAACTCCCGACCCGCGCATTACGAATGCGCTGCTCTACCAGCTGAGCTACTCCGGCGGGGGGCCGCAAGTATACGGTATGGGACGCGGGCTTCAAGCTCACCGCTCAATTTCGGGACGCCGTTCGCGGGGGTGGCGCCTTCCCGGTCCCGGGCTTCCCAAGCCGTGCTCGGCCTACGACCGCTTCTTGCGCAGCCGAATGACCACTTCCACCGATTCGGCCTCCATCCCGGGCGGCAGCTCGGGGAGGCGGGCGAAGACGATCTCCTCCGGGCGAATGTCGCGCAGCTCGCCGGTCTCGACATCGTGGAAATGATGATGCGGAGCGCGCATCGAGTCGTAGACGGTGCGCTCCGCGTCGACGTGGATCTGACGCACGAGGCCGTGGTGCGCGAACGCCTTCAGCGTGTTGTACACGGTGGCCTTGGAGACGCGCTCGCCTTTGGCGCGCACTGCGGCAAGTATCTGCTCGGCGGTGAGATGTTTCGGCGCGTCGAGCAGGACCGATGCGATGCGCACGCGCTGCTCGGTCGGTTTCAAGCCGTGAGCCGCGAGCTGCGCGGCGATCTGCTCGCGGCTCGTCGTAAAGCTCTGTTCGATTGCCACTGGATGGATGGGAGGTAACGCAATGCGCGAAGCGCAAGAGCATACTCCGCGCCGCCTCACGCGGTAAACGGCGCGCCAGCGCCCGGCGTTCGCAGCCAATAACTCGGCATCCGGCCCGAAATCGCGCGACTCGATGCCGGCGCTCATGCATAGAGTGGCGCAAGATCATCGAGGCACACGGAGGTGCGATGAAGCGGTGCGCGGGGTTGACCTTGGTCGAGCTCATCGTGTGCATGGCGGTGCTCGCCGTGCTCGCGACACTGACCGTACCGGCGTTCGGCGACCTGCGCCTCGATGCGGCACGCACGACTGCGGTCAACGATTTCTTCCACGCCTTGTTTCTCGCACGCAGCGAAGCGATCAAGCGCGGCCAGGTCGTGAGCCTGTGCCGCTCTCGGGATGGCGAGTACTGCGCGACGAACGAGGCGCCGTGGTCGGTCGGTTGGATCGTCTTCGTCAATCTCGATCGCGACGAGCCGGCCGAGCGCGACGACGACGAGCCCGTCATTGCCGTCTACGGTCCGTATCGCGAGGGCACGATCACGTCGAACCGTGCGACGTATTCGTTTCGGCCGGTCGTGCAAGGTGTCGTGAACGGTACGGTGGTGTTCTGCGATCGGCGCGGCTCCGAGCACGCGCGCGCGATCATCATCAGCCATACCGGCCGGCCGCGCGTCGCGCGGCGCGACTCCTCAGGCAAGCCGTTGGCGTGTCAGGCTGAGAGCGGCGGAACCAAATGACAGGGAAGACGAGGGCGCGATGCGTCGCCCAGCCGCGGCTAGAGGCATTTGCCCGTGTCCGCGCACTCTTCGACTTCGATCTGAATGGTCGCGTGCGTGATGCCGTAGCGATCGGCCAGCACGGCTTTGGCTTCGCGGAGCACGGCGGAGTGATCCGTGCCGAGCGCGACGCAGGCATGCATCGTCAGGTGGGTTTCATGCGGCCCGACGAGCCAGGCATGCACGTGGTGGACGTCGCGGATGGCGGGGACGCGGTCTTCGAGGGTCTTGCGCAGCTCGGCGACATCGAGCCAATCGGGCGAGCCCTCCATGAGGATGTGTGCCGAGCGCCGCACCAGCACCAGAGCGCTGCGCACGATCAGCGCGCTCACGATAAGCGAGAGCAGCGGGTCGATGGCGAGCCAGCCGAACAGCAGGATCACGATCGCGCCGGCGATGGCCGCAATCGAGCCGAGCAGGTCGCCGAAGACATGGAGCGTGGCCGCCGACAGGTTCATGTCGTGGTTATCGCCACGGCGCAGCATCGCGAACACCACGATGTTGACGACGAGGCCGGCGGTGCCGATCCACAGCATCGTGCGGGCGTCCACCGGGACGGGATTGGCAAGGCGCTCGAGCGCTTCGAAGGCGATCCACGCGACGATGAAGAGCAGCGCGCAGCCGTTCACGAACGCGGCGAGCACGCGCAGGCGCTGATAGCCGAACGAGCGCTTGGTGTCGGCAGGACGCGCCGCGATGCGCGTTGCCGCCCACGCCAGCGCCAGCGCGGCCGTGTCGGTCAGCATGTGTCCGGCATCGGCGATGAGCGCGAGCGAGCCCGAGAGGAGGCCGCCTACCACCTCCACGAGCATGAACAGGCCCGTGAGTGCGAGCGCGGCGCCGAGCAGCCGACCGCTGTCGGGCGCGTCGTGATGATGCATGTGATCGTGCGAGTGCGCGCCGCCGTGCGGTGAGCCTCTGTGCGAATGAGATCCAGGCATGCGGCAAGCATAAAGCATTGCGGCGCACCCGAGCGGTAGGCGAGGACGTTGTGTGCGAAGCGGCACGCAGTGCCTCGAAGCCGGCGAATTCCCTGTCGTCGCAGTTCGACAATCGGCGCGTTCCTGAGGGAAAAGCTGATCTTGGCCTCAGTGGACGCTGACATGAACAAGCACAACGAAATCCATGTCTGCGCTCGGCTTTTTTCACCCGAAGTCGTGTGCCACAATCGGCCGCGCTGCCTCATGTACCTATTCGATAAAGCCATCGATCAGGGCAGCGGGGAGGTGTCCTTGAAGGCTGCCATCGCCCAGTTCGTCTATTGGGTGCAATACGACTTCGGCCAAGCTGTCCGGTGCGCGGACGGCCCGGTAGGCATCGCTCTGCGGCAAGCGGGCTGCTGATTCGCGCGAGATGGCGAGCAATCCAAGAGACCCCGTCGTAATGGGCCCCGTCGCAGACGGCGAGCCGCTCTTTTCCTCGCGCACCCTTCCGCGGAACAAGGCCAAAGCCGGTCTCGATGTGCTGCTCACCAAGGCAGCGATCGATTTCCAGAACCTCGCCCAAGAGGAAGGCGACCCCCTCATCAAGGAAAATCTCGAAGCGCTGCGCGAAGTGGCCGGGCTCGACACCGTGCTGCTTGCGACGTTCGACGAGCAGCGCACCTGCATTCAGAGCCTCGTGGCCGCCACGAGCATGTTCTCGGCGTTCAATCCCGAGGTGCTGCAGGGCGAATCGCTGGACCGTTTCCCGTTCTTCCGCGATCGGCTCGAGCACCTGCGCATCGTCGAGATCCGCGACACGGCGCAGCCGCGGCGCGACCTGGCGGCCGAAGCGGCCCGGCTCGCCGCGCTGCACATCGGCGCGGCGCTCGTCATCGGCATTGCGATCGACAAAGAGGTGCGCGCGTTCATCGCGCTCGGTTCGACGCTGCCGCGCGAGAGCTGGGACGCCAACCTGCACCTGACGCTCAAGCTGCTCGGCTCGAGCTATGCGAGCGGCATCGAGCGGCTGCGCTATCGCCGTCAGTTCTGCGACATCGAAGAGCGCAACGAGCTTGCCCTCTACGGCGCGAACGACGGTCTGTGGGACTTCAACTACGAGAAGAACACGACGTATTTCTCGCCGCGCTGGAAGGCCATGCTCGGCTATTCGGACGAGGACATGCAGTCCTTCAGCGACTGGCGCGATCTCGTGCATCCCGAAGATGCCGAGCGCGTGCAGGCGGCGCTGCGCGATCACTTGGCGGGCAAGGAGCCGATCTTCGAGAGCGTTCATCGGCTGCGTCATCGCGACGGCGTGTGGCTTTGGGTCGTCAGCCGCGCCAAGGCGCGCCTCGACGAGCATGGCCGGCCGCGCCGCATCGTCGGCGTCGATCTCGACGTCACCGAGCGCAAGCTCTTCGAAGAGGCGCTCTTCAAGGAGAAGGAGAGCGCGCAGATCACGCTGCAGTCGATCGGCGATGGCGTCATCACCACCGATTCGCACTGCCGCGTCGAGTATCTGAACCCCGTGGCCGAACAGCTCACCGGCTGGCGGCTCGAGCACGCGCAGGGCCGGCCGATCGACGAGATCTTCCGCAGCTTCCACGAGGAGACTTGCGAGCCGCTCGAGAATCCGCTGGCGGTGGCGATCCGCCGCACGCGCGCGATCAAGTCGGTGCGCCCGACGCTGCTCATCCGCCGCGACGGCAACGAGCTTTACATCGAAAGCTGCGCCTCGCCGATTCGCGACGGCAACGGCAATGTCTCGGGCGGCGTGCTCGTGTTCCACGACGTGAGCGAAAGCCGCGAGCTCAATCGCAAGCTCTCGTATCACGCAAGCCATGACATCCTGACGGGCCTGGTCAATCGCCGCGAGTTTGAAGCGCGACTCGAGCGTGCGCTGAAGAGCGCCCGCGCACGCGAAGCGTCCTTCGCGCTGTGTCACATCGATCTCGATCAGTTCAAGATCATCAACGACAACTGCGGCCACAGTGCGGGCGATGCGCTGCTCGGTCAGGTCGGCGCGCTGCTCAAGTCGAAGATCCGCTGGCGCGACACGGTCGCGCGTTTGGGCGGCGATGAATTCGGCGTGCTGCTCGAAAGCTGCTCGCTGGAAGAGGCGATCCGCAACGCCGAGGCGCTGCGCGAGGCCATTCGCAACTACAAGTTCGTCTGGGAAGAGCGCACTTTCCGCTTGGGCGCGAGCATCGGCGTGGTGCCGATCACGCCGGAGAACGAGGATGTCGCGTCGTTGCTCTCGGCGGCCGACAGCGCCTGTGCGGCGGCGAAAGAGGCCGGGCGCAATCGCGTGTACAGCTTCCAGGAGAACGACATCGATCTCATGCGCCGCCGCCGCGAGATGCAATGGGCGGCGCGCATCAACAATGCGCTCGAGGACGGTCGTTTCGAGATCTACCGCCAGATCATTCAGCCGCTGCAGCAGCCGCAGCAGGGGCTGCATTACGAGCTGCTGCTACGCATGCGCGACGAGAACGGCAAGATCGTCGCGCCCGATCAGTTCATCGCTGCGGCCGAGCGCTATGGACTGACGCCCAACATCGATCGCTGGATGATCGAGCACGCGCTGCGCTGGCTCGTCTCCGAAGCGGATGAGCGCGAGAAGCTTGCGATGTGTTCGATCAATCTGTCGGGACAGAGCTTGGGCGACGACAAATTCCTGCCGTTCGTCATCGAGCACTTCCATCGCAGCGGCATCGATGCCTCGAAGATCTGCTTCGAGATCACCGAGACCGCGGCGATCGCCAGCTTCTCGCAGGCCAATCGCTTTATCCATGCGCTCAAGGAGCTCGGCTGCCGCTTCGCGCTCGACGACTTCGGCACCGGCCTGTCCTCGTTCGGCTACCTCAAGCACTTCCCGGTCGACTTCCTCAAGATCGACGGGAGCTTCGTCAAAGAGATCCTGCACGATCCGATCGACCGCGAGATGGTGCGCTCGATCAACGAGATCGGCCATCTCACCGGCAAGCAGACGATCGCGGAGTTCGCCGAGAATGCCGAGATCATCGAGATGCTGCGCAGCCTCGGCGTGGACTACGCGCAGGGCTACGGCATCGCGACCCCGCAGCGGGTGCTGCGCGTGGCGGCGAGCGATGCCGTGAAGTGAGCGGCGAGGCGGCGCGATTGCCTGCTGCTCGTGAGCGTGTCTTTATCTCGCCTTGCGCGTTCGCTGTCAGGCGAAGCGCATCGACAGATCCACCGCCTTCACGTGTTTGGTGAGCGCGCCGACGGAGATGAAGTCGACGCCGGTTTCGGCGACGGCCCGCAGCGTCTCCAAGCTGATATTCCCTGAGGCTTCGAGCTCGGCGCGGCGCGGATGGCTGTGCGCGATGCGCACGGCTTCGCGCAGATCGTCGTTGGAGAAATTGTCGAGCAGGACGCGATCGACGCCGCAGTCGAGCGCCTCGCGCAGCTGCGTCAGATTCTCGACTTCCACTTCGACCATGACGCGGCGAGGCGCATTGCGCGCCGCGCGTACCGCCGCTGCGATCGAACCGGCAGCAGCGATGTGGTTCTCTTTCACGAGAATGGCGTCGAACAGGCCGATGCGATGGTTCGTGCCGCCGCCGCAGCGCACGGCGTACTTCTGCGCGAGGCGCAGCCCCGGCAGCGTCTTGCGGGTATCGAGAATGCGGCAGCCGGTGCCGGCGACGGCATCGACGTACTTGCGCGTGATCGTGGCGGTGCCGGAGAGGGCTTGCAGGAAATTGAGCGCGGTGCGCTCACCGGTGAGGATCGCGCGCGCCGGTCCGTCGATCGTGCACAGCACTTCGTTTGCCTTGATGCGGCTGCCGTCCGTTGTGTGCCACTGCACGCGCACGCGGGAATCGAGCTGGCGGAAGACCTCGTCGAACCAGGGCGCACCGCAAAGCGTGGCGTCTTCGCGCGTGATCACGCGCGCGTGTGCCTGCTGTTCCTCGGGGATCAGCTGGGCGGTGAGGTCGCCGTCCGCCACGTCTTCGCGAAGCGCGGTACGGACTGTTTCGGCGATGTACGAGGGATCGGGCGCTGTCATCGAAAGACCGTGTTCGTGTCGGGAGAGAGGCGAGCATAGCGTGGTCGCCCGGCGCAGACGAGCCGCGAAAACGCCCCATGCAAACGGCTGATATGGCTCGGGTTGTCGCACGCGGTACGGCAGATGCGGCAGGCGCGTTTGAAGTAAAGCCGGCTCGTCCCCATAATCTCGCGACACGCCTTGCGCCCGACGCCAGCCGAGCCGATCCTTTCGCGTGTTGCTTCCCCTGTCGCCTTGCGTTCGACGACCGTGCGTCGTGGCCGGGCTGGGGAGCGCGCGTCGGCTGGGCGAAGGGTCCGTGCGTCGGCGCAGTGCCTAGTCCGTAGCCCGTAGAGGTATCCGATCCGTGGACGTCATCGAACGCATCAAGTCGCAGCTGTCTTCCAACCCGGTCGTGCTGTACATGAAAGGCACTCCGGACTTCCCGCAATGCGGATTCTCTGCCGCCGCCGTGCGCGCGCTGCAGGCCGTCGGCGCTCAGTTCGCCTATGTGAACGTGTTCGAGGATCCGGAGCTGCGCGAAGCGTTGAAGCAGTATTCCAATTGGCCGACGTATCCGCAGCTGTACGTGAATGGCGAGCTCATCGGCGGCTCGGACATCATCCTCGAGATGTACAAGAGCGGCGAGCTGCAAAAGCTCCTCGCCGACGCGAAGTAGGAACTAGATGAATCAGTTGAGGTGGGCGCGCTTTCAGAAGGCCGCCCATCGAGTCGATTGCAGCTCACGCTGCGTACGGCGTGAGCGTGCCTCGAGCCCCGTTCCTCACGCGGGCGTTGCGACCTGCGGCGCTCCGATCCGGTTGCAGATCGCGCAGAACAGCTCCGCCGTGCGCATCGCATCGTAGGCGGCGGAGTGCGCTTCCTCGGCATCCCAGCTGATGCCCGCCGCCTGTAGCGCTTTACCCAGCACCGTCTGCCCGTAGCACACGCCGGCGAGCGTCGCGGTGTCGAAGCTCGAGAACGGGTGGAAGGGATTGCGCTTGATCTGCGCGCGCTCGACCGCGGCGTTCAAGAAATTGAGATCGAAGTACGCGTTGTGTCCCACCAGGATCGCGCGCGTGCACTCGTTTTCCTTCATCGCGCGGCGCACTTCTTGGAAGATGCGCGTGAGCGCTTCTTTTTCCGGAATCGCCGGGCGCAGCGGATGGAATGGATCGATCCCCGTGACGGCGAGCGAGGCGGCTTCGAGATTGGCGCCGGGGAACGGCTGCACGTGATAGCGCCAGCTCTCGCCGGGCTTGAGCGTGCCGTCGGCATTCATCTCGATGAGCACCGCAGCGATCTCGAGCAATGCGTCGGTATTCGGGTTGAACCCGCCGCACTCCACATCGATGACCACGGGAAGGAAGCCGCGAAAGCGGTTGGCAATCGGACGTCGCTCGCTCAAGGCTGCGTCTCCTCGATCAAGCGCCACTCGATCGTCTCAGTCGCACGGAAGGGAACGAGGGTGTCGTCTCCGAACGTGTACGTCGCGGGCGGGTTCCACGGCTCGCGCGCGAGCGTGATCGTCTCGCGGTTGCGCGGCAGGCCGTAGAAATCCGCGCCGCGTTCGGACGCGAATGCCTGCAGGCGATCGAGGCGGCCGGCGCGGTCGAACGCTTCGGCATACAGCTCGATCGCGGCATGCGCGGAGAAGATGCCGGCGCAGCCGCAGGCGTGCTCCTTGGTGTGCTTTGCGTGCGGCGCGCTGTCGGTGCCGAGGAAGAAGCGCGGATCGTCGCTCGTCGCCGCTTCGACCAGGGCGGTGCGATCGGCTTCGCGCTTGAGCACCGGCAGGCAGTAGTGATGCGGACGAATGCCGCCCTGGAACAGCGCGTTGCGATTGAGCAGCAGATGCTGCGGTGTGATCGTCGCGGCGACGCCTGCGCGCGCGCTGCGTACGAATGCGACCGCTTCGCGCGTCGTCACGTGCTCGAACACGACTTTGAGCTTCGGGAAGCGCTCGACCACGCCCGTCAGCACGCGATCGATGAAGACGCGCTCGCGATCGAACACATCGACGTCGCTCGCGGTCACTTCGCCATGCACCTGCAGGACGAGGCCGCATTCCTCCATGGCTTCGAGCGCGGGATAGATGTTCTCGATGGCGGTGACGCCGGCGTCGGAATGCGTGGTGGCGCCGGCGGGGTAGAGCTTCGCGCCGACGATGAAGCCGCTCTCGCGCGCCGCACGGATCTCTGCGGGCGGCGTGCGATCCGTGAGGTAGAGCGTCATCAGCGGCTCGAACTTAAGGCCCGCCGGCAGCGCCGCGAGGATGCGTTCGCGATAAGCGCGCGCGCTCGCGACGGTGGTGACGGGCGGCTTCAAGTTCGGCATGACGACGGCACGCGCGAATTGCCGCGCGGTGAAGGGCAGCACGCTCGCGAGCTGTGCGCCGTCGCGCAGATGGAGGTGCCAGTCGTCGGGTCGAGTCAGAGTCAGTGTGCGCATGCGCGAGTGTCAGAAGGACAGGCCACCGGCTGCCGGCTGGAACCGGCGGCTCGCGAGAGGCGCTCGGGTTGCAGGTGCGCGGTAGCAGATGAATCGAGGGACAAGCTTAGCAGCAACGCGCTCGGGGAGGGGCAGAACGGCTTCGGGCTACGCACGACGGGAAGCGGCGAAGCGGAAGCGTTCCGCTTCGCCGACGACGCCTGCTTACCTTTTCTTTGCGCTCGGGCGCGCGGTCAGGATGCCTTCCTCCAGCAGCTGCAGCGTGTAGCGCACGCCGAAGCCGGTGAACTCCGTCGGAATGTGGGCGAGCCCGCCGGAGCGATTGCTCGCGGCCAGATCCAGGTGTAGCCACGGAATGTCCTTCGGCACGAACCGATTCAAGAAGCGTGCGGCAAGGATGTGGTCGCCTTTGCTGTCGGGCGTGCACTGCAGGATGTCCGCGATCGGCGATTCGAGATCGGAGTCGTAGTCCTCGTCCATCGGGAACGGCCAGACGCGTTCGCCGCTGACGCGGCCCGCGCGTTCGATGAGCGGGTGCAGGTCGGCGCGATTGGTGAAAGCGCCGCTGTAGCGCTCGGTGAGCGCGTTGATGCAGGCGCCGGTCAACGTTGCGTAGTCGATGATGAAATCGGGCTGCTCGCGCGCTGCCAGGGCGAGCGTATCGGCGAGCACCATGCGGCCCTCGGCATCGCTGTGAGCCACTTGGATGGTGACGCCATTGGCTGCGCGTACCACTTCCTGCGGCCGATAGGCACGCGCGCCGATCTGATTCTCGGTCAGCGCCAGCCAGCAATCGATCTCGTACGGGGCGTCGAGCTCGGTCAGCGCAAGGAGCGTGCCGAGCGCGACGGCGCTGCCCTGCATGTCCTCGTGCATCTGATACATCGACTTGTGCGGCTTGAGATTGATGCCGCCGGTGTCGAAGCAGATGCCCTTGCCGACCAGCGCCAAGCGCTGCGCACGGGCACGCTTGGACGGCCGATATCGCAGGCGGGCGATGCCGGCGCCGCGATGCTCGTTGGCGCGCGCGACGGCCAAGAAGGCGCCCGCGCCCGCGCGACGCAGCGCCGCTTCGTCATAAAAGGTGAAGCTCCAGCCCTTCGCGCGCGCGAGCTGCTTGAGCGCGCGGCGATAGCCAAGCGTATCGAGCACGTTCGGCGGCAGGGTGGTGAGCCAGCGCGCCAGATGATTGCCGCTGTCGATCGCGCGGGTGCGGTCGACAGCGACCGCGGCGGCGCCTTCGCCCCAGAGGGTCACGGCGGTGAGCCGGTCAGCCTCGGGCTTGTCGGATTTGAAGCGCGGCATGGGCGCGCTCCAGGCGAGCCCGGCGGCCAGCAGGTTTTCGAGGACGAGCGCGCTGCGTTCGCCATCGAACCCCTGGGTCGCAACGAGCACGCGTGCCTCGGGCGGCGGGGCAAGGTCTTTCCAGGCACGTGCGGCGGCCGTCAGTCGATCGAACGCGGCGCTCGCCGGTTTCGTGAACTGAATCACGATGGGCATCGCTCGCGGGCCCACGCGGGCGCTCAGCGATTTGACCGGACCTGCCTTGCGCTGGGTGCGATAGAGCGTGAGCCAAATCTGTGCGTGCGGCAGGGCGCGCAGCGCCGTTTCGGCGTTTTCGTCGGGGCAGGCGACGATCGCCGCGTCGAAGCCGTGCAGGGCGCGCTCATCGAGCGTGCCGCCGCGTTTGAGGATGCGTATGTTGCGCTGAGCAGGAAGCAATTCCACGTTTCCGCGTTCCTTGACGCCAAAAAACCAAACTCCGATCATACGCGCGCTTTTCGGACCGCACGAATCCGGGTCGAGGCAGATCCTTGGCAGTTGCCGGGAGTTCAACGCGGCTCGCGCATCGATTTTCGCTGCGGGCAGCACGATCGACCTGAATGCGGGGCGGTGCGCATTGCGCGCCGGTCCTTACGGAACGAAGAGCTACGCCAGGAAGGCGGTCCTGAGCGCGCAGAACGCAAGCTTACGAAAGACGCGATGTCTGCTTTCGCAAGTCACGTTGGAGCGGCCGCCGGAGCGCGACGCCCCACATAGGCCAACGAGTAGCACAGTAATGTCATCCGAACCCTCCAGGTTTGACGATCTCGATCCCCAGGAAACGAAGGAGTGGCTCGAATCGATCGATTCGGTCCTGAAGACGCACGGGCCCGAACGCGCGCATTTCCTGCTCGAGCGGCTGATCGATTACACCCGGCGCTCCGGCGCGTATTTGCCGTTCCGTCCGAACACGGCGTACGTGAACACGATCTCCGTCGGGCAAGAGAAGGAATACCCCGGCGACCGGACGATCGAGCGGCGCATCGAGGCGTACCTGCGCTGGAACGCGATGGCGATGGTCGTGCAGGCCAATCGCCAGAGCTCGGAGTACGGCGGCCATATCGCGACCTACGCCTCCGCCGCCACGCTCTATGAAGTCGGTTTCAATCATTTCTGGCGCGCGCCGACCGAGAACCATCCGGGCGACATGATCTTCATCCAGGGTCATGCCTCGCCGGGTATCTACGCGCGCGCGTTCCTCGAAGGGCGACTCACCGAGGATCACCTGCGGCACTTCCGTCAGGAGGTGAAGAGCCCGAACGGCTTGAGCTCGTATCCGCATCCCTGGCTCATGCCGAATTTCTGGCAGTTCCCGACGGTCTCGATGGGCCTCGGCCCGATGATGGCGATCTACCAGGCGCGCTTCCAGCGCTACCTCGAGAATCGCGGCATCGTGCCGGTCTCCGACCGCAAGATCTGGGCGTTCCTCGGCGACGGTGAGATGGACGAGCCCGAAGCGATGGGCGCCATCACCATGCCGGTGCGCGAGAAGCTCGACAACCTGATCTTCGTCATCAACTGCAATCTGCAGCGCCTCGACGGCCCGGTGCGCGGTAACGGCAAGATCATCCAAGAGCTCGAAGCCGCCTTCCTCGGCGCGGGCTGGAACGTCATCAAGGTGATCTGGGGCTCGCGTTGGGATCCGCTGTTCGCGCGCGACACGAAGGGCCTCCTGCGCCGCGTGATGGAAGAGTGCGTCGACGGCGAGTACCAGAACTTCAAGGCGAAGGGCGGCGCGTACACGCGCGAGCACTTCTTCGGCAAGTATCCGGAGCTCAAGGAGATGGTTGCCACGATGTCCGACGACGACATCTGGCGCCTGAACCGCGGCGGCCACGACTACAAGAAGGTGTGGAACGCCTATCACGCGGCGGTCAATCACAAGGGCCAGCCGACGGTCATCCTTGCGAAGACGGTCAAGGGCTTCTTGATGGGTCGCTGGGGCGAGAGCCAGAACATCACGCACCAGCAGAAGAAGCTCGACGACGAAGCGCTCAAGGAATTCCGCAACCGCATCTTCATCGAGATCTCCGACGACGAGATCGCGAAGGCGCCGTTCAAGAAGCCGCCGGAAGACAGCCCGGAGATGAAATATCTCCACGAGCGTCGCAAGGCGCTCGGCGGCTACTTGCCGCAGCGTCGGACCGATGCGCCGAAGCTCGAGGTGCCGCCGCTCGAGGTGTTCGACTCGCTCCTGCAGAGCTCGGGCGACCGCGAATTCTCGACCACGATGGCGCTCGTGCGCATCCTGCAGACGCTCATCAAGGACAAGAACATCGGCAAGCACATCGTGCCGATCGTGCCCGACGAAGCGCGCACGTTCGGTATGGAAGGTATGTTCCGTCAGATCGGCATCTACTCCTCGGCGGGTCAGCTCTACACGCCGCAGGACGCCGATCAGCTCATGTTCTACAAGGAAGACAAGAAGGGGCAGATCCTCGAGGAAGGCATCAACGAAGCAGGCGCGATCTGCTCGTGGATCGCCGCGGGTACGGCTTACGCCAACTACGGCGTGAGCATGATCCCGTTCTATATCTACTACTCGATGTTCGGCTTCCAGCGCGTCGGCGATTTCATCTGGGCCGCGGGCGACAGCCAGGCGCGCGGCTTCCTGATCGGCGGCACCGCCGGCCGCACGACGCTCGCGGGCGAAGGCCTGCAGCACCAGGACGGTCACAGCCAGCTGATGTTCACCGTCGTGCCGAACTGCCTCTCGTACGATCCGACGTTCGCATACGAGCTCGCCGTGATCATTCAGGACGGCCTGCGTCGCATGTACGTCGAGCAGGAGGATGTCTTCTATTACATCACCTGCATGAACGAGAACTACGCGCACCCGGCGATGCCGAAGGGCGTCGAGCAGCAGATCCTGAAGGGCATGTATCTCTTCAAGAGCGGCGGCAAGGGCAAGCTGCGCGTCAATCTGCTCGGCTCCGGCACGATCCTGCGCGAGGTGATCTTCGCGTCCGAGATCCTCGAGAAGGACTACGGCGTCAGCTCCGACATCTTCAGCGTGCCGAGCTTCTCGCAGCTGCGGCGCGAGGCGCTCGAAGTCGAGCGCTACAACATGCTGCACCCGGATCAGCCGGCGAAGGTGCCGTACGTGAGCGAGTGCCTCGGCGACCGCAAGGGGCCGTTCATCGCCGCGACCGATTACATGAAGATCGTGCCCGATCAGATCCGCCAATGGGTCCCGGGCCGCTACGTCGTGCTCGGCACCGACGGCTACGGTCGCAGCGATTCGCGCGAGCAGCTGCGCAAGCACTTCGAAGTGGACCGCTACCACATCGTCGTGGCTGCGCTGAAGGCGCTCGTCGACGAAGGCAAGCTGCAGGCGGCGACCGTCAAAGAGGCGATGAAGAAGTTCAACATCGATCCGGACAAGCCGAGCCCGGTGACGCAGTGAGCGCAGCGCGGGCTTTGGGCTACGGGCGTCGGCCGAAGCGCAACCAGCAAGCTTCGGCCGCGCACAGATAGGTTGCCGCATTTTCGGATCTCACAATGACTACTGATGTTCTGGTTCCAGATCTAGGCGACTTCAAGGACGTCGAGGTCATCGACGTCCTGGTCAAGCCCGGCGATACGGTCGAAGTCGACACGCCGCTCATCACGCTCGAAACGGAAAAGGCGACGATGGATGTGCCCTCGACGAGCGCGGGCGTCGTCAAGTCCGTTGCGGTCAAGAAGGGCGATCGCGTGTCGAAGGGCAGCCTCGTGCTGACGCTGGAACCGAGCAGCGGTGCGCAACCTGCAAGCAGCGCTCCGCCAGCGAGCGAACAGCCTGCGGCCGCGCCCGCGGCTGCACCGACTGCGGCGAGCGCGCCTGCCGCCGGCGGCATCGAAACGATCACCGTTCCCGACATCGGCGACTTCAAAGACGTCGAAGTCATCGAGGTGATGGTCAAGCCCGGCGATACGATCGAAGTCGACACGCCGCTCATCACGCTCGAAACGGAAAAGGCGACGATGGACGTGCCCTCGACGAGCGCGGGCGTCGTCAAGTCCGTTGCGGTCAAGAAGGGCGATCGCGTCTCGAAGGGCAGCGAGATTCTCACGCTCGAGGCGAAGGGTGCGCCGGCTGCGGCTGCGAGCCCCAAGCCTGCTGACCCGCCGAAAGCAGCGAGCGCACCGGCGGCTCCTGCGCCGGCCGCAGCGCCCGCTGCCGCTCCGGCTCCGGCGAGCACGCCGGCACCGGCACAGCCGCCGCGCGCGGCGGGCGTCGATGTGAACGTCTCGTTCAGCAACGTGCACGCGAGTCCCTCGGTGCGCAAGTTCGCGCGCGAGCTCGGCGCGGATCTCACGCGCATCAAGGGCACTGGCGTGAAGGGCCGCATCACCGCCGACGACGTCAAGGCGTGGGTGAAGCAGATGCTGACCGGCGCGCAGACGGGCGCGACGGGCGGCGCGTTGCCGAAGATTCCCGAGGTCGATTTCTCGAAATTCGGCGAAATCGAAGTCAAGCCGCTCGGGCGCATCCAGAAGATTTCCGGTCCGCGTTTGCACGCGAGCTGGCTCAACATTCCGCACGTCTGGCAGATGGACGAAGCGGACATCACCGAGCTCGAAGAGACGCGCAATCGCTTGAAGGCGCAGGCCGCCGAGCGCGGCATCAAGCTCACGCCGCTCGCGTTCATTCTGCGTGCGTGCGTGAAGGCGTTGCAGGCGTTCCCGGTCGTCAACAGCTCGCTCGACCCGACGGGGCAGAACCTCGTCATGAAGAAGTACATCCATCTCGGCTTCGCAGCGGATACGCCGCACGGCCTGGTGGTGCCGGTCATTCGCGATGCCGACAAGAAGGATGTCTACGAAATCGCGCGCGAGCTCGCGACGCTGTCGGAAAAGGCGCGCGCGGGCAAGTTGTCGGCCGCCGAGATGCAGGGCGCGTCGTTCACCGTGTCGAGCCTGGGCGGTATCGGCGGCACGTCGTTCACGCCGATCGTGAACGCGCCCGAGGTGGCGATCCTGGGCGTCGCGCGCGCGAGCATGAAGCCGGTGTGGAAGGACGGTCAGTTCGTGCCGCGCCTGATCCTGCCGTTCACTTTTGCCTACGATCATCGCGTGATCGACGGCGCTGCGGGCGCACGCTTCACGACGTTCCTCGCGCAACAGCTCGCCGACGTGCGCGGCTTGCTCGAGGCGGTACCGTAAGGAGAGGGGCCAGCCGGCCTGCGCAGAGCTGGCCTGAAGGGTTTTTGTTGCCGGCTGGCCGCAGCGCCAGTCGGCTCGCGAGTAGCCTATGACCGACATCCTCGTTCCCGACATCGGTGATTTCAAAGACGTCGAGGTCATCGATGTGCTCGTCAAACCTGGCGATCGCATCGAGCTCGAAACGCCGCTCATCACGCTCGAGACCGAGAAAGCGACGATGGACGTGCCGGCCACCGCGGCTGGGGTCGTGAAGTCGGTGGCCGTGAAGAAGGGCGATCGGGTGTCGAAGGGCTCGCTCATCCTCACGCTCGAAGCGAACGCAGGCGAGCAACCAGTGGCGCAAAGCAGCGCGCCGAAGCAGCCCGAGAGCGCACCGAGTGCAGCGGCGAGTGCCGCGCCGGCGGCTGCACCGGCTCAGCAGAGCGCACCGGCTGTAGCGCCTGCGCCTGCGGGCGGCTCGTACGATTTCGATGTCGTCGTGCTCGGTTCGGGGCCGGGCGGCTACACGGCCGCGTTCCGCGCTGCCGATCTCGGCATGAAGACGGCGCTGATCGAGCGCTGGCCGACGCTCGGCGGGGTGTGCTTGAACGTGGGCTGCATTCCTTCGAAGGCCTTGCTCCATGCTGCGAAGGTCATCGAAGAAGCGCACGAGATGGAGGAGGCCGGCATTAGCTTTGGCCGTCCCAAGATCGATGCGACGAAGCTGCGCGACTGGAAAAACAAGGTGGTCGGGCGCTTGACCGGCGGCCTCGCGTCGATGGCGAAGCAGCGCAAGGTCGAAGTGATCCGCGGCTATGGCCGCTTCGTCTCGCCGCATGAGATCGAAGTCGAGCCGCCTGCGGATGCTTCCGGTTCGCCGCGGCGCGTGTCGTTCGCTCACTGCATCATCGCGGCGGGCTCCGAGTCGGTGCGTCTGCCCGGCTTGCCGGACGATCCGCGCATCATCGATTCGACGGGCGCGCTCGAGCTCGATCTGCCGAAGCGGCTCCTCGTCATCGGCGGCGGCATCATCGGCCTCGAAATGGCGACCGTCTACAGCGCGCTCGGCGTCAAGGTGAGCGTCGCCGAGCTCACCGAAGGTTTGATTCCGGGCTGCGATCGCGATCTCGTCCGTCCGCTCGAAAAGCGTATCGCCAAGCGCTACGAGCGCATCATGGTCAAGACCAAGGTCACGAAGGTCGAGCCCGAGAAGGCGGGCTTGCGCGTGCATTTCGAAGGCGAGCAGGCGATCGAGCCGCAGCTCTACGACAAGGTGCTGGTGGCGGTCGGACGCTCGCCGAACGGCAAGCGCATCAATGCCGAAGCGGCCGGGGTGTTCGTGAACGAGCGCGGCTTCATTCCGGTCGATCGCCAGATGCGCACGAACGTGCCGCATATCTTTGCGATCGGCGACATCGCCGGCCAGCCGATGCTGGCGCACAAGGCGACGCACGAGGGCAAGCTCGCGGCCGAAGTGGCGCATGGCGAGAAGCGTGCGTTCGATGCCCGCGTGATTCCGGCAGTCGCCTACACCGATCCGGAAGTGGCGTGGGTCGGCGTGACCGAGACGGATGCGAAAGCAAAAGGCATCCCCTACGAGAAGGCCGTCTTCCCGTGGGCGGCGAGCGGTCGCTCGCTCTCGCTCGGTCGTGACGAGGGCTTCACCAAGCTGCTCTTCGATCCGGCGACGCAGCGCGTCATCGGCGGCGGGATCGTCGGACCGAATGCCGGCGACCTCATCGCCGAAGTGGCGCTTGCGATCGAGATGGGCTCCGACGCCGCCGACATTGGCCTGACCATCCATCCGCATCCGACGCTGTCGGAGACGATCGCCTTCGCGGCGGAAGCGTACGAAGGCACGATCACGGATCTGTACCTGCCGAAAAAGAAGAAGTAAGTCCGCGGCTTGTGGCTTACATCCTGCAGGCCGCCGCTCGCCGGGCCTGCGCTTGTCGCGGCGCAGCGTTCGCGCTCGTACGAAACGCACGACGCTTTCCCTCGCTATGCCGGCCGATCGCGGCTCCGATCGGCCGGCGCGTGTGTACGAACTGCCGCCTACCCCTCTGGCCGAAGACGACCGGACCGATAAACGGCTAAGATGCGCGCCGACCCGATAACAAATAAGGGGAGTCATCGTGGACTTCAATAAACTCGTCGCGCGCGCCAAAGCGATATTGATTCAGCCGAAGAGCGAGTGGCCGGTCATCGCCGAAGAGCCCGCGACCGTTGCAGATCTATTCAAGGGTTACATTCTTTGGCTCGCCGCAGCGTCCGTACTGGCGTCATTCATCAAGACTGCGGTCATCGGCCACATGATCCCGTTCGTCGGGATGGTGCGCACCCCGATCGGCCCGGCTTTGATCAGCGCGATCATCTCGCTCGCGCTCACGCTTGCGAGCGTCTATGTGATGGCGATCATCGTCGAGGCATTGGCGCCCACCTTCGGTGGGCAGAAGGATCGCACGCAGGCGCTCAAGGCGGTGGCCTATGCGTCGACGGCCGCGTGGCTTGCGAGCATTGCCGTGATCGTGCCGGCGCTCGGCTGGTTGATCGCGATTGCAGGCGCTGTGTACTCCATCTATCTGCTGTATCTCGGCCTGCCGCATACGATGAAGTCGCCGCCCGACAAGGCTGTCGGCTATACGGCGGTGTCGATCATCATTGCGATCGTCGTCTGGTTCGTGGTGGGCGCGATCGTGGGCTCGATCACGGCGATCGGCTTGGGCGTCACGGGCGCCAGCTCCTACATCGGTCGCAGCGTGACCGTCGACAAGGACAGCCCGCTGGACAAGCTCGAAGAGTGGGGCAAGAGCGTCGAGGAGGCGACCAAGAAGCTCGAAGCCGCGCAGGCATCCGGCGATCAGGCCGCGCAACAGGAAGCGTTTGCCCAGATGATGGGCGCTGCGCTCGGCGGCGGTGCGGCAGTGACGGCGTTGCGCACGGATCAGTTGAAGCCCTTCCTGCCCGACTCGCTGCTCGGCTATGCGCGTTCGCGCTCGTCCGTGGAACGCAACAGTGCGATGGGGCTGGAGATCACGACCGCCACGGCGACCTACACGGATGAAGACACCGGGCGCTCGCTCGATCTTGAGATCGTCGACACCGCTTCGGCGAAGGGCTTGCTCGCGCTTGCGGGATTCGCAGGCATGATGGGCGAGCGCGAGACCGACGGCACGGTCGAGAAGATCTTTCGCGACGGCGACCGACAGGTGCGCGAGTACTGGGACCGCAACAGTTCGAGCGGCGAATACTCGGTCATCGTGGGCGAGCGTTTCGTGGTCAAAGTGTCCGGCGAGGCAGATAGCGTGCAGGCGCTCAAAGCCGCGCTCAAGGACGTCGACTTGCGCAAGCTCGAAAAGCTCAAGAACGAAGGCGCTTGAGAAGAAAATGAATGGTCGGCGGCTCGGCGCATCCGAGCCGCCGATCTCTCATGCAAGGGAAGGGATTGAGCTGCCGTCGCACAGGCCATACGCTGTAGGCAAACTCGTGTCCTGACGCGGCAGCATGCTCTTTGACGCACGCTCGTCCTCCCGCTGCGAGGAGCCTCCCAACGCGTACGTCCTCCATCGAAAAGGGCTGCCGGCTCTAGGTGTCGCGTCCGTTGCGGTGATATGTGCCCATGAAGGTCATCGACATCTCACAACCTGGTCCGCCCGAAGTGCTGACGCTCGTCGACCGTCCGCTGCCGCAGGTCGGTCCGAATGAGGTGCTCATCAAGGTCGCCGCCGCAGGCGTCAATCGTCCCGACTTGCTGCAGCGGCGCGGCAAGTATCCGCCGCCGCCGGGGGCGCCCAGCCATCCCGGCCTGGAAGTTGCAGGCCACATCGTCGAGGTCGGCGCCAACGTCTCGGACTTTCATGTCGATGAGGCCGTGTGCGCATTGCTGCAGGGTGGCGGCTATGCCGAGTACGTCGCGGTCGATGCGCGGCTCGTGCTGCGCGTGCCGCGCGGCCTCAGCATGATCGAAGCAGCTTCCTTGCCCGAGACGTGCTTTACGGTGTGGGCCAATGTGTTCGAGCGCGCTCGGCTTGCGGGTACGGATAGCTTGCTCGTGCATGGCGGTGCGAGCGGCATCGGCGTGATGGCGATCCAGCTCGCGAAGGCATTCGGACACACGGTGTATGCGACGGCAGGCACTGAAGAGAAATGCCGCTTCTGCGAGCAGCTCGGCGCTGCGCGCGCGATCGACTATCGGCGCGAGGATTTCGTCGAGGCGATTCGTACGCTCACGAACGGCCGCGGCGTCGATGTGGTGCTCGACATGGTGGGCGGCAGCTATCTCGAGCGCAATCTGAGCGTGCTCGCGTCCGAGGGGCGGCTCGTCTTGATCGCAACGCAAGGCGGGCGAACCGCGCAGCTCGATATCGCCACCGTTATGCAGAAGGGCGCCACGATCACCGGCTCGCTGCTGCGGCCGCGCACGGCCGAGTTCAAAGGGCGGATTCGCGACGAGCTCGCGCGTCGCGTGTGGCCGCTCTTCGAGGCCGGCCAAGTGAGAGCCGCCGTCGACAAGGTGTTTCCGCTCGCCGATGCGGCGGCCGCGCACGCCTATCTCGAGAGCGGTGCGCACAAGGGTAAGGTCGTGCTCGAGGTCGCGTGAGCAACGTTCGCGAGATGCGTTCGTCGATTTGGCTCGGCCGGGCTGCGCTGGTACTGCTCGGCGCACTGCTGCTCGCCGTCATCTTCTCGCCGCGCAATCACAACAGCACTTTGTGGCTGCGCACGCTGCACGACGCAGCGCATGGTCCGATCTTCGGCTGTATCGCGCTGGCGCTGCTTTATCTGCTGCGCACGCAACCCTGGCTCACCAGGCTGTCTTTGACGACCTGCTATGTCACTGCGTTTGTGCTTGCGGTAGGTCTGGGACTCTTCACAGAGGTCGCGCAGCATTTCACTGGACGCGACGCATCGTTCAAGGATCTCGCGATGGATGGGCTCGGGGCTGCAGCGGCGCTGTTGCTCTTCGCGACCGTCGATCCGCGTCGCAACGAGCTGCCGCGTGCGCACCGCGCGATCTGGGTCGCGCCAGCCATCTTGGCGCTCGCGCTCATGTCGTGGCCGCTTGCGCAAGTGGCGCAGGCGTATGTGAATCGCGCGCAGGGCTTTCCGGTGCTGGCGGACTTCACGGACGAGATTGGCACGCGCTTCGTGCGTCCGCGGCGTGCGCGTGCATCGCTGATCGAGGTCGAGGAGCAATGGGCCGAGCGTCCGCGCGAGCGCGCGCTGCGAGTCCAGCTCTTCGGGCGCGGCTGGCCGGGGCTGCACTTGGCGGAAACCGAGCCGAATTGGCGCGGCTACCGCGCGCTCGTGCTCGATTTGGTCAATCCGATGGATACGCCGCTCGAGCTCACGGTTCGCATCGACGATCGTAAGCACGACGGGCTCGATCCGAACGATCGCTACAACGCGACATACACATTGCCGCCGCTCGCGCGCACGGCGCTCAAGATCGATCTTGCGGACGTTGCGGGCGCGCCCGAGCGGCGAACGCTCGACCTCGGGCGCATCGCGCGCGTCGTGATGTTTCGACCGGAAGCCTCGGGCGAGACGTTCTATTTCGTGCGCGCCTGGCTCGAGTAGCCTTCAGAGCGTAATGACGCTGCGGATCGCTTCGCCGCTGCGCATGAGCTCGAATCCTTCGTTGATGCGCTCGAGCGGAAAGCGATGCGTGACGAGCGCGTCGAGCTCGATCTTGCGCTCCATGTACCAGTCGACGATCTCGGGCAGCCGATCGAGGCGCGCGCCGCCCATGTAACAGCCGGCCCAGCGCCGCCCCAGCATGAGATGCGTCGGCGTCGCGCTCACCTCCGCGCCTTGCGGTGCCACGCCGATGACGAAGCTCTGGCCCCACGCAGGATGCGTGCATTCGAAGGCTTGACGCATCGTGTCCGGTCGACCGACGCATTCGAAGCTGTAGTCGGCGCCGCCTTCCGTCAGCTTCATGAGGTGGCTCACGAGCTTGGGCACGCTCGTCGGATTCACGAAGTCCGTGAGGCCGAGACGTCGCGCAATGGCCTCTTTGCTCGGATTCGGATCGACGCCGACGATCTGACGCGCGCCGGCAAGCCGCGCGCCTTGCACGACGTTCAAGCCGATGCCGCCGAGCCCGAACACGACGACCGAGCTGCCGCGCTCGATCTTCGCGGCGAATAGTGCAGCGCCAAGGCCCGTCGTTGCGCCGCAGCCGATGTAGCAGATCGGATCGAACGGCGCGTCGGAACGTACTTTGACGAGTGCATCTGCGGGAAGCACGGTGTAATCGGCGAACGTGCCGAGCGCCCACAGTTGCGAGAGCGGTTTGCCGTTGAGCGAGAAGCGGCTCGCGCGCGGGCGCAGCCGCGTCAATGCTTCGACGCAGAGATTGGTCTTCGGCGAGGCACAGTACGCGCACTTGCCGCACTTGGGGATGAGAAACGGGATGACGTGATCGCCCGGGGCGAATGCAGTGACGCCGGCGCCGCATTCGACGACGACGCCTGCCGCTTCGTGGCCGAGCACGGCGGGAAACTGCCACGAGACCGCGCCGCTCAAGACGTGCAAGTCCGAATGACATAGTCCCGTCGCCTTGACTTGAACGAGCACTTCTCCTGGACCCGGACCGTCGAGATCGACGTCCTCGATGACGAGCGGCTCGTTCGGGGCATGAGCGATGGCGGCGCGGACTTTCATTGTGGGTAGGGAATCGATGGTCGTTGACGGCCCGTAAGTATCGTCGAGCCGTGCTCAGAATGCGACGAAACGACGCAAGACGCTCGACGCGAACCTTTCGCTACATGCGGACCGATTCGTGCTTGACACGCACCGGCCCCCGCAGCAAGTTCTGCCTCGTTCATCTCGTCGCTCGAAGATCCGGGATCAAGGAGCAACGATGCCCACGCTGACGATCAATGGCACGAAATACCAAACCGACGCAGATCCGGATACGCCGCTGCTCTGGGTGCTGCGCGATTTTCTGGGTTTGACGGGCAGCAAGTTCGGCTGCGGCAAGGCATTGTGCGGCGCATGCACCGTGCATATCGACGGCGCGCCGACGCGCAGTTGCGTGCTGCCGATCTCCGCTGTCGAGAACGCGCAGATCACGACGATCGAAGGGATCGCTAATTCACCCATCGGTAAGGCCGTGCAAGAAGCGTGGATCGCCGAAGACGTGCCGCAGTGCGGTTACTGTCAATCCGGACAGATCATGAGCGCCGTGGCGCTCCTGAGCACGAACAGAGAACCCTCGGATGCCGACATCGACGCGGCCATGTCCGGGAATATTTGCCGTTGTGCCACCTACGGACGGATCCGCGCGGCCATCAAGCGCGCCGCCGCGTCGCTGGCCTGATCGAGGAGCGTGTCATGAGCACGATGGAATCGAATCTCTTTACGGCCACGCGCCGCAGCGTTCTCAAGGGGGCCGCGGCGTTGACCGTGGCGTTCTGGCTGCCGCCTGCCAAGCGCGCCTTTGCGGATGCAGCGGGCACGTCGAACGAGCTCGTGCCGAATGCGTTCCTGCGCATCGGTGCGGATGACTCCATTACGGTGATCTCGAAACACCTGGAGATGGGACAGGGCGTGTACACCGGCTTGGCGACGATCGTCGCCGAAGAGCTGGACGCGGATTGGCGACAGGTGCGCGTCGAGGGCGCGCCCGCCGATGCCTCGAAGTACAACAACACGGCGTGGGGCCCGATCCAGGGCACGGGCGGCAGCACATCGATTGCGAACTCCTTCGAGCAGCTGACGAAAGCCGGTGCGACGGCCCGCGCGCTGCTCGTCGCGGCAGCGGCGCAACGCTGGAAGGTGCCGGCGCAGGAAATCACGATCGAATCCGGCATCGTGCAACATGCGGCCTCGGGCAAGCGTGCGCGCTTCGGCGAGCTCGTGGCCGACGCAGCGAAGCTGCCCGTGCCTGTCGATGCCAAGCCGAAGGATCCGAGCCAGTATCGGCTGATTGGGCAGCCGCGTCCGCGCGTCGACAGCCGCGAGAAGTCGACGGGCACGGCGCTCTATACGCAGGATGTGCGACTGCCCGGCATGCTCACCGCCGTGGTGCTGCATCCGCCTCGCTTCGGCGCGAAGGTCAAGAGCTTCGATGCCGCGAAGGCCAAGCAGATGCGCGGCGTGCACTCCGTCGTGGCATTCGAGACGCCGGTGCGCTCGGGCGTGGCGGTGCTCGCCACGGATTTCTGGAGCGCGAAGAAGGCGCGCGATGCGCTCGTCGTCGAATGGGACGAAACGAACGCGTTCCGCGGCAGCTCCGATGAGCTGCTCGCACAATATCGCGAGCTCGCGCAAAAGCCGGGCGATTCGGCGCGCAATGACGGCAATGTGGCCGAGGCGCTCGGCAAGGCCGCGCGGGTGTTGGAAGCGACGTACGAGGTGCCTTATCTCTCGCATGCGTCCATGGAACCGCTCAACTGCGTCGTGCGCATCGGCAAGGACGAGTGCGAGGTCTGGAACGGCGAGCAATTCCAAACCGCCGATCAGATGGCGGTTGCCAAGCTGCTCGGCATTCCGCAGACGTCGGTCAAGATTCATCAGTTGTACGCGGGCGGCAGCTTCGGCCGTCGCGCCAATCCGCTCTCCGACTACGTTCTCGAAGCTGCCGCCATCGCCAAGGCGGCAGGTGTGACGGTGCCGGTCAAGCTCGTGTGGACGCGCGAAGACGATCTGCGCGCGGGCTTCTTCCGGCCGATGTTCGTGCACACGCTCAAAGCCGGGCTCGACGCGCAAGGTCAGCTCATCGCCTGGCAGCATCGCATCGTCGGTCAGTCGATCTTGGCGGGCACGTTGTTCGGTGGGCCGGGGCCGATCGATCCGGTATCGGTCGAGGGCGCAGCGAATCTGCCTTATGCGATTCCGAATCTGTCGGTGGAGCTGCATTCGCCAAAGATCCCGGTGCCTGTGCAGTGGTGGCGCTCGGTCGGCTCGACGCACACGGCCTTCGCGACCGAATGCTTCCTCGACGAGATTGCGCGCGCGACCGGCAAGGACCCGTATCTGTTCCGACGCGAGCTGCTCGCGAACCATCCGCGGCATCTGGCGGTGCTCGATCTGGCCGTCGAGAAGTCGGGCTGGAAGAACAAGCTTGCGCCCGATGAAGCGCTCGGCCTTGCCGTGCACGAATCGTTCGGCTCCGTCGTCGCCGAGGTCGCGCATCTGCGCAAGCGCAGCGACGGCATCAAGCTCGAACGCGTGACGTGCGCCGTCGATTGCGGGCTCGCGATCAACCCCAACATCGTCGCGATGCAGATGGAAGGCGGCATCGGCTATGGGTTGTCGGCAACGCTCGATGGGCTCGTGACGTTGAAGGACGGGCGCGTCGAGCAAGGCAACTTCGACGACTATCCGGTGCTGCGTATGTCGCAGATGCCGCCGGTGGACGTGCACATCGTGCCGCGGCGTGAGAAGCCGAGCGGCGTGGGCGAGCCGTCTACGCCCGTGATCGCTCCGGCGCTCTGCAATGGCTTGGCGGTGCTCACCGGACAGCCGATTCGCTCGCTGCCGCTGTCGGCGCAAGGTATCCGTCTCGTCTAACACGAACACGCGCGACGCGCGCAGATCGCTCGATACGGCGATCTGCGCGTCCCCGCATCGTTGTATCGATCGGCGGCGATCAGGGCAGCGAAATGAGGCGATCCGTCGGCAGAAGCGTGTTTGGCGGAATGCCCGGCTGATCGCGGTACCGGGCGTAGAGCGGTGCGAAATCGGTGCCGTACGCTGCCTCGAAGAGATCTTCGAAACGGTCGATGACGAAATAGGTCTTCTGATACTCGTCGATGAGATAGTCCGTGCGCATGACGCGCTCGAGATCGAAAGCGATCCGATGCGGCAGCGGGCTTTCGACGCTGTACACCGTTTCGCCTTTGGACGAGAGGATTCCAGAGCCGTACACGCGCAATCCTTCGGGCGTGCGGATCAAGCCGAACTCGACCATGTACCAATAGAGCCTGGCTAGCATCTTCAGGCCGCCGGCTTGCTCGGCCTTCGGTCCGGCTGCGCCATACGCTTGCATGAAGCGCGCGAACACCGGATTGGTGAGCAGCGGCACGTGGCCGAAGAAGTCGTGAAAGATGTCGGGCTCGACCAGATAATCGAGCTCGTCCCAGCGGCGGATCCAGACGGTCACCGGAAAGCGGCAATGCGCGAGATGATCGAAGAACTGCGCTTCTGGGATCAACCCGGGCACCGCAACGACTTGCCACCCGGTGGTCTCCGCAAGCACGCGATTGGTCTCTTCGATGCGCGGGATCCGGTCCGGCGGTGCGTTGAGCGCACGCGTGCCGGCGATGAACTCAGGAGCGGCATAGCGTTCGAGCAGAGCGATCTGTCGCGCGTAGAGCGTGCGCCAGATAGCATGGTCCTCGTCGGTGTAGCGCTCCCATTCCTGCGCCATCGTGTAGTCGCTCGCGGCGCGCGAATAGTCGCCGCGCAGCGCGATCGGCTTGTGCGTGGGCGCCTCGGGCCTGTCGCTCATGCGGCCGAAGATACACCGCGCGAAATGGCCGCGCGATGAGTAGACTTGCACTGTATACATCGGCGTGAGTGAATCGCGCCTGCGTGTCGGTTGCAGGACGTCAGCAATGCTCGTATGGGCCGCTGCGAGCCGCCGCGCATCACGTTCCCCGATCGACCATCAAGTCGGCAACGAGAACCACGGCAGAACGAAATGAGCGCTGACGATTCGAGTTTGGATACATTGCTGGAACGCAATCGCGCCTGGGCGGACTCCGTCACGCGCACCGATCCCGAGTTCTTCGCGCGCCTCGCGCAGCAGCAGAGCCCGCAGTTTCTGTGGATCGGCTGCTCCGACAGCCGCGTGCCCGCCAATCAGATTCTCGGGCTCTTGCCGGGAGAGATTTTCGTTCACCGCAATGTGGCCAATGTGGTGGTGCACAGCGACCTGAACTGCCTGTCGGTCATGCAGTTCGCGGTCGAATTCCTGAAGATCCGCCACATCATCGTGTGCGGCCATTACGGTTGCGGCGGCGTGCGCGCCGCATTGCACGACTGGAAGCTGGGGCTGATCGACAATTGGCTGCGTCACGTGCAGGCGGTGCGCGACCGCAATCGCGACGAGCTGGCGCAGCTGCCGGATGATGAAGCGCGTGTGGCGCGTCTGTGCGAGCTCAACGTACTCGCGCAGGCGATCAACGTGGCGGAATCGACGGTGATACAGGCGGCGTGGGCGCGCGGTCAGCGGGTGAGCGTGCACAGCCTCATCTACGGTCTCGACAACGGCATCCTGCGAAGTCTGGGACCGAGCTTCGACAGCGTTGAGGACGTCGAAGCGAGGCGGCGCGAGCTCGGTTGGTAGCGCGCGGCTCGCGCGAGACGAAGCTAACGCGTCGCCGCAGTGCGAGCCTGCGCAGTGGCCGAGTCGAGCTCTTGGACGTCGACCGTCCAGCCATGCTCTTCAGCGGCAGAGATCTCGATGTGTCCAACTTGCTTGGGAGGCGCCATCATCAATGCCGATCCCCATAGAACGGCGCCCACCAACGCGAAGGCTGCTGCCGCACCGACAATCGTTCGCGCTTGAATGACCATACCTTGGACCTCCCTCCGTAATGTGCCGCCTTGCTGTGCCCGAGGCGGCGCGTTCGTACCTCAATCCGAACGGCCACAACGATAGTCATTTCTTGCGGGGGCTCTGTGCGCGAGGTCACAGGGTTCATCCTTCGGATTAGACAAGCGTGCGGGATCGCGACATGCGTCGCAGCGCGCTTGTGCTGCAAGGATGAGCGCCGGTCGAATTATGTTGTCTCGACAACGGCGCAAGCCCACGAATGAGCGTTGCGTAACGAGAGTTAGAAGAGCTCGATGTCGCCCGCGTTGCTGGCGGCGCGCTTGCTCGCTTGCTGCTCGCTGTGAGCGCGCGCATCGTCGGCGGAAGCGCCCTGCAGCACGAGCTTGAACACTTCGCGCTCTTCTTCGGTGCGATAAAGACGACGCAGCGTGCTGAAGAGGCGTTGCCACTGATCGCGCTGCGTCGTCTGGGTGCGATTGCAGACGAACATCGCGAGCGAGGTCAGGCTGTAGCGAACGTGGCCGAGACGTTGCGTGAGCTTGTCGTAGAACTGAAAGGCGACCACCGCCGTGGCGATCTGATTGTTGATGGTGGCGATGTGCTCGCCGAGCTTGCCCTCGAGCCGCTCGCGCAGCTCGGGCGGTAGCTCTGCGGACAATTGCCGCAGCTCGCGCACTGTGTCGCCGAGATTGGTGAACACCTTGATGAGCGTATCGACCGCTTGGTCGGACTCGGCAAGGGCAGATTCCATCTGCGCTTCGCACAAGCCGAGCATGTGCGCGATCTGCTGCTCGGGCGTCCACTCGCTGGGCGCCTCGACGCTCGCATCCTCGCCAGCCGGTCTCGAGTCGGAAGAGGTGGTCATAGCGACGTGACAGCCGTGTTCAGAGCACCCGCGCGATCGTGGCAAGCAGCTGTTCCGGATTGAACGGTTTGACGATCCAGCCGGTCGCGCCGGCTTGCCGTCCGCGTTGCTTGGCCTCCGGCCCGGACTCGGTCGTGAGCACGAGCATCGGCGTGAACTTGTAGGTGTCGAGCGCGCGCAACTCGCGCACGAGCGTGATGCCGTCCATGCGCGGCATATTGACGTCGGTGAGCACGAGGTCGGCAGGGTTCGCCTTGGCGAACTCGAGCGCTTCCACGCCGTCGGCGGCCTGCACGACTTTGTAGCCGGCGGTCTCGAGGGTGTAGCGCACCATCTGGCGCATCGATGCGGAATCGTCGACCGCGAGGATGGTTTGACCTGTGGATTCGGACATCTCGTTGAGCTCCCGTTCGTTTCGGCAGCGGCGGCGCACAGGCGGGCCCCCGCATGGACGGTTGTTGCCGTAGTTAGCGGCTCGTCTGCCGCCGGATTGAGGGTCTCCCGCAAGCGGGTGAGGCAGACGAGAACTGGCTCACATCTGCGTACTGAGCACTGGGCACCGGGTGCTGGGCCCTGGGCTCCGACAAGCGAAGAGGCTACGGGCTAAGGACTACAGGCGACGGCTGGAAGGCGTCCGTGGGCCGCCGCAGGCGGGGCGGTGGGCACTGATGACGCGAGAGGCGCGCTCGGCGCGCCTCTCGCATCGGAAGGGCTCAGACGACCTTGACGGGGATCTCACGGATGCGGCCGCGCCATTCGGCCGGACCGGTTTCGTGGACCGACGTGCCGCGGGCGTCGACGGCCACGGTGACGGGCATGTCTTTGACTTCGAATTCGTAGATTGCTTCCATGCCGAGGTCGCCGAAGGCGACGACGCGGCTCGAGCGGATGGCTTTCGAGACGAGATACGCCGCGCCGCCGACGGCCATCAGGTAAGCCGCGCCGTGCCGCTTGATCGCTGCGATGGCTTCGGGGCCGCGCTCGGCCTTGCCGACCATCGCGATGAGGCCGGTCTTTGCCAGCATGAGCTCGGTGAACTTGTCCATGCGCGTGGCCGTGGTGGGACCGGCAGGGCCGACCACTTCGTCGCGCACGGGGTCCACGGGGCCGACGTAGTAGATCACGCGATTGGTGAAATCGAGGCCTTCGGGCAGCGGCTTGCCGGCTTCGATCAGCTGCGCGATGCGCTTATGCGCCGCATCGCGGCCGGTCAGCATCTTCCCGGAGAGGAGCAGCCGTTCGCCCGGCTTCCAGCTCGCCACCTCTTCGCGTGTCAGCGTGTCGAGATTGACGCGGCGCGACTCGGGGGACGCTTCGTACGTGAGCTTGGGCCACAGATCGAGCGAAGGCGGCTCGAGCTTCGCCGGGCCGGAGCCGTCGAGCTTGAAGTGCGCGTGGCGTGTGGCGGCGCAGTTCGGAATCACTGCGACCGGCAGCGACGCCGCATGCGTCGGATAGTCCTTGATCTTCACGTCGAGGACCGTGGTGAGCCCGCCGAGGCCCTGAGCGCCGATGCCGAGCGCGTTGATCTTGTCGAGGATTTCCAGGCGCAGCGCTTCGATCTTCGTCTGCGGCCCGCGCGCGCGGATCTCGTGAATGTCGATTGGCTCGAACAGCGCTTCCTTCGCGAGCACCATGGCCTTTTCCGCCGTGCCGCCGATGCCGATGCCGAGCATGCCCGGCGGACACCAGCCGGCGCCCATCTTCGGCACGACTTCGAGCAGCCAGTCGACGATTGAATCGGACGGATTGAGCATCGCGAGCTTCGCCTTGTTCTCCGAGCCGCCGCCCTTTGCGGCGAGCGCGATTTCGAGCTCGTCGCCCGGCACGATCTCCATGTGGATGACGGCCGGCGTGTTATCGCGCGTGTTCTTACGGTCGAAGGCGGGATCGTTGACGATCGATGCGCGCAGCCGGTTGTCCGGATGGTTGTACGCGCGGCGCACGCCTTCGTTGATCATCTCCGTCAGGCTCATCGTGGCGTCCCAGCGCACGTTCATGCCGACCTTCGCAAAGACCGTCACGATGCCCGTGTCCTGGCAGATCGGGCGATGACCCTCGGCGCACATGCGCGAGTTCACCAGGATCTGCTTGATCGCGTCTTTCGCTGCGGGGCTGGCCTCTCTTTCGTAGGCCGCCGTCATCGCTTGGATGAAATCGGGCGAGTGGTAGTAAGAGATGTACTGAAGCGCGTCGGCGACACTCTGGATGACGTCTTCTTGCTTGATGGCGGGCATGATGGTCGCGGAGAGTCAAATGGAGCGCGAAATCTACCACAGGGGCGACGCGGCGGGCTCGACAACGCCGGAGAACTGAAGCGGTTTTTCGGGCGCGCACAGCTGCGGCGCGCATTACCTGCGCTGTCAGCGCGCTCGCACCAGGCGTTCGATCGACTGCAGATACGCCTGTTCGTCCGGCAAGCGGCCGGCGCGCTGCGCTTCCCAGAGCGCGCTCGCCAAGCACTCGAGCATCGCGTGTTCCGCATCGTGCGCATCGCCGAGCCGCGCGGCGAGCTCGCCGAAGAGCGCACGAATGCCGGCCGGCCGGTCGGTCGCGATCTGGTCGCGCACCGCAAGGTGCAGGCCCATGTGCAAGAACGGATTGGATTCGCCGCCTTCCGGCGTGTAGTCGCGATCGAGCACGCCTTCGGGGTCTTCGAGCGCTGCATGGTATTCGGGATGCAGCGCGATCACGTCGGCAATCTGCGCTTCGAGCGGCTCGAGCGGCAGGCGCGCGCGATACTTGCGCCAAGCCTCGACATAGGCGCGCCGCAGGTCCGAGCGAGATTGGTTGTCGAAGAAGGGCATGGGAGTCGGGCTTTCGGCAGCGGCGATGAGGGCTCGATTCTGACACTCGGGTCTTACGCGTCAACCGGCGTCTTGGCCTCGTATTCGCAGAGATCGCGGATCAGACACGTCGGACATTTCGGTTTGCGCGCAAGGCACGTGTAGCGGCCGTGCAGGATGAGCCAGTGATGCGCGTCCTTCGCGTACTCCTTGGGTACGACGGCGAGCAGCTTGTCCTCGACCTCGCGCACGTTCTTGCCCGGCGCCAGACCTGTGCGATTGGCGACGCGAAAGATGTGAGTGTCGACCGCGATCGTGGGCTCGCCGAACGCAGTGTTGAGGATGACGTTCGCCGTCTTGCGTCCTACGCCGGGCAGCGCCTCCAGCTCTTCGCGCGTGCGCGGCACTTTCCCGCCGTGGCGTTCGAGCAGAATGCGGCAGGTTTCGATGATGTTCTTGGCCTTGCTGTTGTACAGGCCGATGGTGCGAATGTAGAACGAGAGCCCGTCGACGCCGAGCGCGAGAATCGCCTTCGGCGTATTCGCATGCTTGAACAGCACGCGCGTGGCTTGGTTGACGCTCTTGTCGGTCGCTTGCGCCGAGAGAATGACGGCAACGAGCAACTCGAAGGACGTGCGATATTCGAGCTCGGTGGTGGGCGCAGGATTCGCTTCCTTGAAGCGGGCGAAGATGGTTCGAATTTTTCTTGGGGTCATTCGGCGGCAGAACGTCGCTCGTTGAGCCAGTTGCGCAATGCGAGCAGGAGCCCGAGGGCGATGAAGGCGCCGGGCGGCAGCATCGCGAGCAAGAATCCCATATCGACGCGAAACAGCGTGATTTCGTCGGCGGGAGCACCGAGCAGCAATTGCGCGCCATGCAGGAGCGAGCCGCGGCCGACGATTTCGCGCGCAATGCCCAGGATCACGAGGGCCGCTGCGGCGGCGAGCATCAATCGCAGCACGCGCGCAGGCGATGTCGCGTCGTACGTTAGATGCACGAACGCGAGATTTGCGACCACGAGCGGCAAGAACACGCCGGTGGCTTGATACGCAGGATGCAGCCAGGCGCGTGCGGTCAGCTCGATGAGGGCGACGACGCAGGCGGCAAGCAGCAGCGTGCCAATCGCGCGCGTGTCGCGCTCGAGCCAACGTCCGAGCAGCGCGAGCAAGGCAGTCGTGCACGCGAACGTCACGAGCGCGGCGATGCCGACGCTCAGGGCGCCGACGAGCGTGTCGCTGGCGGCAAGCAGCGGACAGAGCGCTGTGAGCAGCAGGAGATCGTCGAGGTGATGCGAGCGCGTATCGGTCATGTCAGTCGAAGATCTGTGCGCGCTGCGCGGCGTAGAGCTCGAGCGATCTGCGCACGGCGCGGATGATCGCACGCGGCGTGATGGTTGCGCCCGTGAAGGCGTCGAAATCGCCGCCGTCCTTGCGCACCGTCCAGCGTTGCTGCGGCGGATCGGCGAGCGAGCGGCCCGCGAAATCGTCCAGCCAAGCGGCAGCGCGCGTCTCGAATTGATTGCCGAGGCCGGGCGTTTCGTTGTGATGGAGCACCTGCACGCCGATCAGCGCGCCGTCGTAAGCGATTGCGACGAGGAGCTCGATGGGACCGCGATAGCCGTCCGGCGCGATCGTGCGCATGACGGCCGCAACCGGCCGGCCCGCTTTGCGTGCACGATAGATGGTGACAGGACGCTCGCTGCCGACGATGGCGGGCGCCGTGATCTCGATCGTGTCCAGGAGCGGCTCGTTGTCGTACGTCTCGGCGTCCAAGAGCGCGCGCAAGCCTGCGATCACGCCCGCTTGCTCGTTCTGCACGATACGCTCGCGCGTCGCGCTCGCCATGTAGGCGAGCAGCGCGGTCAAGAGCGTAAGTGCGATGCCGAGCGCGACCAGACCCTTGAGCCAAGAGCCTGCTGCGCGTGGCTCGGCAGGTGCGGCCTCAGGGGCGTTCGGCGTGTCCATAGATGCGCGGGATCGTATAGCGGTCGATGAGCGGCACGGCGAAGTTCATGAGCAGCACGGCGAATGCGACGCCGTCCGGATAGCCGCCCCACGTGCGAATGATGTAGGTCAGCACGCCGATGCCGCTGGCATAGATCAACCGGCCGCGATCGCTCGTCGCGGCCGAGACCGGATCGGTGGCGATGAAGAACGCACCGAGCAGGCTCGCGCCTGAGGTCAGGTGAAAGAGGGGGCCGGGATACGTACCTGGATCGACGGCGTACATGATCGTGGCGCAGAGCGCGAGCGAGCCCAGCATCGCGACAGGGATGTGCCAGCGGATGATGCGCAGCATGAGCAGCGCGATCCCGCCGATCAATGTCGCGAGGTTCACCCATTCCCAGCCGCGGCCGCCGAGGCCGCCGAAGAGCGGATTCGCGAGCGCTTCCTGCATCGTCATGCCGAGCGCGAGATTCGTCTTGAGCGCATCGAGCGGTGTCGGCGAGGTGATCGCATCCCATGCGAGCGCCTCGGGCAATCGTCCGGTGAAAATCGTCGCGGCGGTCTGCGCGAAGGAAAGCTCGGCGGTTTGGATGTCGAGTGCGTGCGGCGGCAACCAACTCAAGAGTTGCGCGGGAAAGGACACGAGCAGCACGGCATAGCCCACCATCGCCGGATTGAAGAGATTCATGCCGACTCCGCCGAAGGCGTGCTTGGCGAGCAGAATCGCAAATGCGGTGCCGCTCACGACGAGCCACCATGGTGCAAGCGGCGGTAGGCAAAGCGCCAGAAGGAGCGCCGTGACGATGGCGGTGCCATCGCCGAGATAGAACGCGAGCGGCTTGCCGCGCAGGCGCAGTGCCAGCGCTTCCGCTGCGAGCGCAGTGGCAACGGCAAGAGCGCTCTGGACGAGGAGCCCCGGACCGAAGAACAGCACGTGCGCGACGATCGTGGGCAAGAGCGCATAGATCACGATGCGCATCACGCGACCGACGGTATTCGGTGCGACAACGTGCGGCGGCGGTGAAGTCGGAAACTGCATGGCGTCAGCTGTCCTTGCGGCGCGCTAGACGCCGTTTTTCTTCGAGCCGCTGGCGCTGCTCGGCTTCGAGGCGCTGCAACCGCGCGATGCGGCTCTCGTAGCGCTGCCGCGCGGCCTGTGCTGCCGCGCGCGCTCGCAGGTGCGCTGCCAAGTGCGGCTTGGCTTGGCGGAAACGCTCGACCAGCGGGATCTGGCTCGGACACACGTAGTCGCAGCAGCCGCATTCGATGCAGTCCATGAGGCCGTAGCGTTCGAGGCCTGCCAGATCGAGCGCCTGCGCGTTCAAATGGAGCTGCTGCGGCAGCAAGAACGCGGGACAGACCTCGGCGCAGTTGCCGCAGCGGATGCAGGGCATCTCGGGCTGGCGCGGTTCGAGATCGCGAGCGGATGCCGCCACGATGCAATTCGTCGTCTTGATAACTGCTGCTTCGTCGGTGGCAAGCGCGGCGCCCATCATCGTGCCGCCCATGAGCAGCCGGGTGATGCGCGGCGTGTAGCCGCCGCATTCCTCGATGAGTTGCGCGATCGGCGTGCCGATGCGCACGTCGAGATTACGTGCGTGCGCGACGCCAGCGCCAGTGATCGTCACGATGCGGCTGACCAGAGGCTCGCCGCGCGCGACCCAGCGTGCGACGGCGGCCGCGGTCGCGACGTTGTGGCACAAGACGCCGATATCGCGCGGCAGGCCGTCATGCGGCACTTCCTTGCCGAACACCGCGGCGATGAGCTGACGTTCGCCGCCCGCGGGATAAATCGCTGCGACTTGCGTGAGGCGTAGCCGTTCGTCGCCTGCGCGCGTAAGCGCCGCTTGCATCGCCTGCTGTGCTTGCGGCGCATTGTCTTCGAGCGCAATGACGCACTCGCGCGCTTCGAGCGCGTGCATCAGGATGCGCGCACCGAGCACCACTTCGTCGGCGCGTTCGCGCATCAGCATTTCGTCGCAGCTGATATACGGCTCGCATTCGGCGCCGTTGATCAGCAGCGCGAGATGCTCACGCTCGGCGGCGCTGGCGAGCTTGGCGACGGTCGGAAACCCCGCGCCGCCCAATCCGACGATGCCGGCACGGCCGATCCATTGTCTGAGCTCAGCGGGGGCAAGCGCCGTGAAGTCTTCGATCGCACGCTCACGATGACGCGCATCGCTGCCGTCGTTGGCGATCACGATGCTGAGCGCCGGTGCGCCGCCGTGATTCGCTGCGGGGCGCGGCTCGATGGCCACGACCTCGCCGGCGATCGGTGCGTGGAGCCACGCGCTCACGAGCGTGCTCGGGCGCGCGATCGGCTGACCGAGCGCCACGCGCTCACCGACGGCGACGATCGGCACGGCGCGTTCGCCGGCGTGCTGATCGAGCGTGAGCACGGCGTGCGCGGGGGGCGCCGCCGTAGCGATGGGATCGCGTGTCGAGCGCTCCTTGTGCGCCTCGAGCCGCAGACCGCCGCGTGCGCGTACTGCCGTCTGCATCGTTCAACTCGCGACGGCGTCGAGCAGCGCGCTCGGATGCGTCGTTTCGGTGACGAGCTCGTGAGCGGGCCGCATGACGATGCAATCGACCGGGCAGGGCGGAATGCACAGCTCGCAGCCGGTGCACTCGGCGGCGATCACAGTGTGCATGTGGCGCGGCGCACCGACGATCGCATCGACGGGACAGGCTTGAATGCACTTGGTGCAGCCGATGCACGCGGGTTCGTCGATCCACGCGACCATCGGGATCGACGGCATCGTGCCGAAACGAGGATCGACCGGTTTCGGGGCGCGGCCGAGCAGCGCGGCGAGCGCTGCTGCCGTCGCATCGCCGCCCGGCGGACATTGATTGATGTCTGCGGCGCCATCGGCGATGGCTGTCGCATACGGTCGGCAGCCCGCGAACGTGCAGCGCCGGCATTGCGTTTGCGGCAGGATCCGATCGATGCGCTCGATGAGGCGCGCACGCTCGACAAGCTCCGCTTGTTTCGCAGCGACGCGGTTCGCGAACAGCGCAGCGCCTGCGAACGTGAGGAGCAAGACGAACGCGGCCAGCTCGGTCATTCTGGAATGAGTCCGCTGAAACCCATGCAGCCGAGCGCGATCAGGCCGATCGCGATGAGCGTGATCGGTGCCTGCCTGAACGGCGCAGGCACGTCGGCGTAGCGCAACCTTTCGTAGAGCGTCGCGGTTGCGAGCAGCAGGAACGCAAAAGCAAACGCCGCTGCCGCCGAGATCAGCACGACGCCGAGCAGGCGTTGCGCGAACGTCAGGCTCATGAAGGCGACGCCGAGCGCAGCGCCGTTGGCGGTGAGCAGCAGCGCGAAAGCCGGCCGCGCCGGCAGGCGCGCGCTCCAGCGCCGGAATGCGATTTCCGTGAGCTGTGCGACGGTGGCGGCGACCGCAACGAACACCGGCGTGCGCAGATAAGCGATGTCCAATGGCACGAGCACGAACGTGGCCAACAGCCAGCTGACGGTGGCGGCGAGCGGCACTGCGACCAGACTCGCTTGTGCGAGCCCCACAGCGTTTTCGTACGGATCGTCCGTGTCGAGGAACGGCCGCCAGCCTGCGATGCCGCAAATAGCAACCAGGCTCACCAGCACGGCGCTCAGCAGAATGAGGAGCAGTGACGACATCGCGACCTTGCGAGCTGGTTGGCGTGGGCCGGCGCATCGCGCGTGTGCGCGACGCGCGCACCCAACGTGCCTTCAGTCAACTGTTTACAGCGTTCACTTGACCTTCATGCCCGGTGTCGCGCCGGCATCGGGCGACAGCAGGAAGATGTCTTTGCCGCCGGGACCGGCCGCGAGCACCATGCCTTCCGAAGTGCCGAAACGCATCTTGCGCGGCTTCAAGTTCGCCAGCACCAGCGTCAGCCGGCCGATGAGCTGCTCGGGCGTGTAGGCCGAGCGAATGCCGGCGAACACGGTGCGCTGCGCATCGCCGATGTCGACGGTGAGCTTCAAGAGCTTGTCGGCGCCCTCGACGGTTTCGGCATTTACGATCTTCGCGATGCGCAGATCGAGCTTGGCGAAATCCTCGATCGTGATCTCTGCTGTCTCTGCGGCCGCGGACGCAGGAGCGTTGCCCGCGCTTGGCTTCGCCGGTGCCGCGGCGGCATTGGCGGCTGGCGCATCGAACAAGGCTTCGAGCTGCTTGGCGTCGACGCGCTGCATGAGATGCTCGTAGGGCTTGATCGTGCCGGCGGTGTCGTCGTCGAGCTGCGACCAGCGCAGCGGCAGCGACAGTCCGAGGAAGCCGGCCGCCTTCTCCGCCGTGCGCGGCAGGATCGGCGCGAGGTACAGCGTCAGACGACGGAACGCGTGGATGCAGTCCGAGCAGACCTCGTGCAGGCGCTGCGTCTTGCTCGCGTCCTTGGCGATCTCCCACGGCTTCTCGCGGTCGATCGCGGCGTTGATCGCATCGGCAAGATCCATGATCTCGCGCACCGCTTTGCCGAACTCGCGTTCCTCGTAGTACTCGCGAATGCGCGCCTCGCGCTCGCGGGCGAGCAACGTCCAACGTGCGGTGGCAACGTCGCGATTCGTATCGACGGGCAGCACCTGGCCGCCGAAGCGCTTGGTAATGAAGCCGGCCGCGCGGCTGGCGATGTTGACGTACTTGCCGACGAGGTCGCTGTTGACGCGCGCGACGAAATCCTCGGGATTGAAGTCGAGGTCTTCGACATTCGCATTCAGCTTGGCGGCGAGGTAATACCTCAGCCACTCGGCGTTGAGGCCGAGATCGAGATATTTCAGCGGACTGATGCCGGTGCCGCGCGACTTCGACATCTTCGCGCCCGAGACCGTGATGAAGCCGTGTACGTACACGTGGCTCGGCACTTTGCGTCCCGCGAAATGCAGCATCGCCGGCCAGAACAGCGTGTGGAAGTAGATGATGTCCTTGCCGATGAAGTGAATCTGCTCGACGTCGGGCGCAGCGAGAAATTCGTCGAACGAGCGCTCTTCGCCGTTGGCGCGCGCCTTGCCGGCGTCGAAGTAGCTCTTGAGCGAGGCGAGATAGCCGACCGGAGCATCCAGCCAGACATAGAAGAACTTGCCCGGCGCGTCCGGGATCGGAATGCCGAAGTACGGCGCATCGCGCGAGATGTCCCAGTCGCCGAGCGCTTGGTCGCCTTCGGCGCGCAGCCACTCGCGCGCTTTGTTCGCGACGGCGGGTTGCAGCCGGCCGGGCGCGCTCAGCCACTCGTTCAGGAACTCGACGCAGCGCGGATCGGAGAGCTTGAAGAAGTAATGATCCGAAACCTTGCGCACCGGCGTCGCGCCGGAGAGCGTCGAATAAGGATTGATCAGGTCGGTCGGCGCGTAGACCGTGCTGCAGTTCTCGCAGGCATCGCCGTACTGATCCTTGGCGTGGCACTTGGGGCACTCGCCTTTGATGTAGCGGTCCGGCAGGAACATCTCCTTGACCGGATCGAAGAACTGCTCGACCGGCTTCGTGTAGATCAGGCCGGCCGCCTGGAGCTTGCGATAGATGTCCGTCGAGAGCGCGACGTTTTCGGGCGAATGCGTCGAGTGCCAATGGTCGAAGGAGATCGCAAAGCCTTCGAGATATTGCGGGCGGCCGGCTGCAACGCGCGTCACGAGCTCTTCGGGCGTGATGCCTTCGGCCTGCGCCTTGAGCATGATCGGCGCGCCGTGCGCGTCGTCCGCGCAGACGAAATGCACCTTGTGCCCGAGCATGCGCTGGAATCGCACCCAGATGTCGGCCTGGATGTATTCCATGATGTGGCCGATGTGAAACGGCCCGTTGGCATACGGAAGAGCAGTCGTGACGAAGAGGTTGCGGACGGAAGACATAGGGATTTTCGGCGCGGAGAAAGCGCGATTATGGCATGCCCGGGCGCAAAGTGACGGCCCGGGGACATGGCTGAGCGGGGACGGAAGGTGATCCCGGCAGCGCGGCGTGGCGCCGGCGTGGCCGCCGCGCTCGGGGTCAGCCCAGGTGCTTGACCGATTCGAATTTCGCCTTGTTGATCGCCTTCTTGTAGGCCTCCTTGCCGCTGATGAGGCCTTTGTCGAGCAGCTCCTGAATGGCCGAGTCCATCAAGCGCATGCCGTACTGTGCGCCGCTCTGCATCGTGTTCTCGAGCTGTTCGAGCTTGCCTTGGCGGATCAGGTTCGCGACCGCGGGCGTGTTGACCAGGATCTCTAGGGCGGCGACGCGGCCCGGCTTGTCGGCGCGCGGGATGAGCTGCTGCGAGATCACGCCGCGCAGCGAGGTCGACAGCATCACGCGCACGTGCGGCTGTTTGTCAGCGGGGAACGCGTTGACCATGCGATCGATCGTGGCCGCGGCGCCGTTCGTATGGAGCGTGCCCATGACGAGAATGCCCATTTCGGCGGCCGTCACCGCGATGCTCATCGTCTCGTAGTCGCGCAACTCGCCGACGAGGATGACGTCGGGATCCTCGCGCAGGGCCGAATGCAGCGCTTGCGCGAAGGAGGGGCTGTGAGTGCCGACCTCGCGCTGGCTGATCAGGCAGTTCTTGCGCTGGTGCACGAACTCGATCGGATCTTCGATCGTGAGGATGTGCCCCTTCAGGCGCGAATTGATGTCGTCGATCATCGCCGCGAGCGTCGTCGATTTACCCGAGCCGGTCTTGCCGGTCACGAGGATCAGTCCGTTGTTGACGCGGCACAGATTGCGCACGGCATCCGGCATGTTGAGCTGATCGAGCGTGAGCGCTTTAGAGGGGATCGCACGGCAGACGGCGCCCAAGCCGTACAGGTGGCGCATGACGTTCACGCGAAAGCGCGAGACGCCCGGAATGATGTAGGCGAAATCCGCGCCGTGCTTCTCTTCGAGCCGCTGCAGCGCCGTGCGCGGCATGATCTCGAGCAGCACTTCCTCGACGAACTGCGGCGACAGCACTTCCTGGCGCAGCACTTGCAGCTCGCCGTAGAGGCGGATGCGCGGCGGCTCGCCGGCGATGAAGTGCAGGTCCGAGCCGTTCTTGGCGAGCACCTCTTTGAGGTACTCGTCGATACGGCGAGGACCGACATGTTGAGTGCCGGTGTTACCTGCGATCGTGCCGAGCTCTGTGCTCACGGAAAAGGGCTCCGATGTGGACGTGATACGGCTGACGACGGCGATGCGAAGGACGAGCGGGCGATTCCTGCGTCGGCCTGCGCATCGCCTCCACGCTTATCCGGGTGCGAGATCCAACTTCGGCAGCACGCTCGTGTCCGTGACGTAGCGTGCGAAGAGCCGCTTGTCGGTCGCGTAGACGTAGGCATCGTCGGGGTCGACCTCCTTGGCCTGCACCGCGGCGAGCAATGCCTGGTCGAGCAGCTGCATGCCGAGATCCTTGCCGGTCTGCAACTGTGCGGGAATCTGATGCGTCTGGTCGGTCATGATCAGCTTACCGATCGCACGCGTGACCACCATGATCTCGCAGATCGCCTTGCGGCCGCGTTGATCGGCAGTTTTCACCAGCACCTGCGTGATGACGGCGATCAGGCTCTGCGAGAGGAAGCTCTTGGTCTGCTCGCGCTCGTCGGCGGGCAGGGCATCGACGATACGGTCGATCGTCTTGACCGCGCCTGTGGTGTGCAGCGTGCCGAGCACGAGGTGGCCGGTTTCCGCCGCCGTCATCGCCCAGCGGATCGTCTCGGCGTCGCGCAGCTCGCCGACGAGGATCACGTCGGGGTCCTCGCGCATCGCAGCGCGCACGCCTTCGGCGAACGAGGGCAGGTGCGTGTTGAGCTCGCGCTGGATGATCTGGCTCTGCTTGCTCTTGTGCACGAACTCGATCGGATCCTCTAGGCTGATGATGTTCAGCCGACGCGTCGAGTTAAGGTAGTCGATCATCGCGGCGAGCGTCGTCGACTTGCCCGTGCCGGTCGAGCCCGTCACGAGGATCATTCCTTGATGGTGATCGCAGAGCTTCTTGACGATCGGCGGCAGGCCCAGCCGGTCGAGGCTCGGCACTTCGGACGGAATCGCGCGGAAGGTCGCGCCGATGCCCGTTTCCTTGCGGAAGACGTTCACGCGGAAGCGTCCGCCGTGCGCCGCGACGTAGGAAAAGTCGACGTCGTGCCCGCGCCGCAGCAGCTCCAGGTTCGGCCGGCTGATGATCTCCGCGATGTAACCCTCGAGCTCCGCTTGGCTCAAGTCGCGGAACTTGATCGGCAGCAGATCGCCGTGCATGCGCAGCATGGGCGGCAGGCCGACGGCAAAGTGAATGTCCGAGCAGCCTTGATCGGTGCCGAGCTTGAGGAATGCGTCGATGCGAGCCATGGATGCGGCTGGAGGCTAGAGGCTGGAGGCTGGGGCCGAAAGCCCCTCGGGCGCGCATCGTGCGCAGAGCAGGTCTTCGAGGGATGCGAAGCCGACAGCCATCAGCCAGTGATGCTACTCGTATGGGACGACATTAGGTGTGCAGGGTACAGGCTCCAGCCCCCAGCCTCCAGCCCCCAGCCGGCGCTGCCGGCAGCGCTAGAGCGCCTTCTCCAGCGCCAGGCGCAGCTCGTCCATGCTCTGGAAGCGTTTGAGCTTGTCGACCGCCATTGCCTTGACCACGATGTCGGAGACGGTCTTGGGCAGCTCGGGGTTGACCTCGATCGGGGGCTTCGCCTTGCCTTGGACGTGTTGGTACATCACCGACATGTGGTCGCCGCGGCTGTAAGGCGGTACGCCCGTCACCATCTCGTAGAGGATGACGCCGAGGCTGTAGATGTCGGCGCGTGCATCGACCTTCTTGCCGAGGATCTGCTCGGGCGCCATGTACTTCGGCGAGCCGATGACGTAACCGGTCTTGGTGAGCTGCGTGTCGCCTTCCTTCTGCGCGGCGGCCACGCCGAAGTCCACGATCTTGAGCAGGCCCTCGTCGTTGATGAGGATGTTGGCCGGCTTCAAGTCGCGATGCACGATGCCGGCCTGGTGCGCGATCGCCATGCCGGTGGCGATGTCGCAGCCGTACTTGATGGCGCGCTCGAGCGGCAGGGGCTTTTCGTTGACGATCTCGGCACTCAGCGTGTGCGAGGGGAAGTACTCCATCGAGATCGCGTAATTGCCCCGCATGTACAAGAAGTCGTAGATGCGGATGACGTTCTTGTGCGTGATCTTGCGCGAGTAGCGCAGCTCGTGGATGAAGCGCTTCATCATCTCTTCATCCTGCGAGACGTTCGGGTTGAGGAACTTGAGAATGAGCCGTTCCTCGACCACCGTGTCCTCGACCAAGAGCACCGTACCGAAGGCGCCCTTGCCGATCTTCTCGATGAACTTGTAGCGCCCTTCGATGACGTCGCCGGGCTTGAGCGTCGAGATGTCGAGCTTCTGTGTGGCGGATGCGGCTTCCTCCGCCTTCTTGAGCACCGCATCGACGTCGCTGCGATCGATGAGGAGCGTGCGGGCCGGTTCGGCCATGCGCGCCGCTTTGAGCTGGGCCGCCACGGCTGTGCTCGAGTAGCGCGCGTCGATCTCCTCGATCGCGCGAATCGCCGCACGCTGAATGGTCTCGTCGTTGGTCGCGGCGCCGGCCGATTGAATGTAACCGCGGATCGCATCCGCGCGCCGGTCGTCGGCGAGACGTGCGAGCGCGTTGATCACCTCGACCTTGATCTCCGTCTCGGGCCGCTCGAGCAGTCGCACCATCGGATCGATCACGCGCGCATCGCCGATCTTGCCGAGCGCGCGCACGACCGTCGGCAGCGAGCGCGTGTTGTTGGCGTTCAGCAGCTCGAGCAGGGCGGGCAGCGCCTTCTTGCTGCCGATCTCGGCGAGCGCATCGACAGCGCGCTCGCTGACCCACCAGTCCTTGTCCTTGGTGGCCTCGATGAGGAAGTTGATGGCGCGCTCGTCCTTCGTCTGATTGAGGATCTCGATGGCGGCGCGGCGCACATCTTCGTCCTCGTCGCGCACGAGCTCGATCACGGCATCGACCACGCGCGGTCCGCCGATCTTGCCGAGCGCATCGGCCGCACGCGTGCGCACCCACCAGTCGTCGTCCTTGATGGCTTGCAGCAGGTGCTTGATGTCCTTGGCGGTGCCGAGGTGGTTGAGTACCTCGACCGCAGCGCGGCGCGCATACTCGTTCTCGTCCTTGAGCACGTCGATGAGGTACTTCATCGTGTCCGGATCCTTGGCCCGGACCACGACGTCGATGGCGCGGCTCGAGATCTCGATGTCCGGATCGCGCAGCATCGCGCACACCGGCTTGATCTGGATCGGCCCATCCATCTTGGCGAGCGCGTTGAGCGCCGCCTTGCGGATCAGCTTGTTCGGATCTTTGAGCTGGCCCTGCAGTGCGGTCGCCACCTCGGGCCGGTTGAAGCGCGCGAGGATGTTGATGATGTGCATGCGCGCGACGGTGTCCTTGCCCTCGATGCGGCTGATGAGCTCGGGAATGGCGCTCTCGTCCGCGAGCTCGCCGACGATGCGGAAGAGCGCGGCCTTCTCGTTGGCTTCCTGGCTATAGGCATGCTGCAGCAGGTCGCGCACCGTGAAGCGATGCTTCTGCGCGTTGATGATCTCGAGAATGGCCGGTTTGGAGATGTCGTCGCGCTCGAGCAGCTCGATCAAAAGCGAGGGGCTGTAATTGCGGCTGGCCGACAGCGCAAGACCGACCGCCGCGAGGGTGCGCGGATTCGCATCGGCGAGGCTGTCCGCGAGGATCGGGAAGGTCTTGTTGTCGATGAGCTGCGTCAAGATGTCGACGTAAGCGGCGGTTTCCTTTTTGTCCGCCACCGCGAGCGCATCGAGGATCTTGGGGATGGCGCCGGCGCCGATTTTCGCGAGCTTTTGGAAAGCCTTCTGCGATTCCGGATTCAGCGGATCGCCGATGCTGCGAATCTCCGCAATCAGGCGTTCGGCTCTCAGATCGGCAAAGAAACTCATCGAGTCGTCTCGGTATCCATCGCGTTATACGCGCTCGTAATGCGCCGCGCGCCCGCCGCTGACGGTTTTCGAGTCCGCTCCATCGGGCGAAAGAGGCACTTTCATTGCTCTGAACGCTTTGGGCTGGATTATGCCATGGGCGGGGGTGTCGCAAAGACGAGACTGGTCCGAAAGGGCAAGGCGCCGCGTGCCGCGCGCGATCCGCTAGAATGCGCGGCCCCACGAAAGGCAGCATCCGCTGCGGTACGACCACCATGAGCACAGAGCGCGAATCGGCCATCCGCCACGCCGTCGACACCTACATCGAGCCCTACGTCGGCTTGTCCGTGGCAGAAATGGCCGCGGTCCGTTCGGTTCGCGTCGCGGACGACCGCGTGGAGATCGAGCTGGCGTTGCCGATTCCCGCGCGCAGATATGGGGCCGAGCTTGCGGCCGCGCTCGGCGAGCATCTCGCCGCGCTCGTTCCGGCTGGCAACGTTCACGTCAACGTCGTCTGGGAGGTGGCGGCGCGCCCCATCAAAGCGCCGATCCAGCCGATCCAAGGCATTCGCAACATCATCGCGGTCGCCTCGGGCAAGGGCGGCGTCGGCAAGTCCACCACGGCGGCCAATTTGGCGCTCGCGCTCGCGCAGGAAGGTGCGGCGGTCGGTCTGCTCGATGCGGACATCTACGGCCCGAGCCAGCCGACGATGATGGGGCTCAGCGGGCAGCGCCCGACGAGCCCCGATCAGCGCTCGCTCATCGCGCCGGTCGCGCACGGCGTGAAAGTCATGTCGATCGGTTTTCTGATCGACGAGGAGCAGCCGATGGTCTGGCGCGGTCCGATGGTGACGCAGGCGCTGGTGCAGCTGCTCGAAACGACGCGCTGGGGCGAGCTCGACTACTTGATCGTCGACATGCCGCCCGGCACGGGCGATACGCAGCTCACGCTCTCGCAGCGCGTTCCGGTGAGCGGTGCCGTGATCGTCTCGACGCCGCAGGACATCGCGCTGCTCGATGCGCGCAAAGGGCTGCGCATGTTCCAGAAGGTCGATGTGCCGGTGCTCGGCATCGTGGAGAACATGAGCACGCACGTGTGCTCGCGCTGCGGGCACGAGGAGCACATCTTCGGCGCCGGCGGCGGCCGGCGCATGGCCGAGCAGTACGGCGTGCCGTTGCTCGGCGAGCTGCCGCTCGATCTGAGGATTCGCGAGCAGACCGATGCCGGCCAGCCGACCGTCGTGGCCGACGCCGATGGGCCGCTCGGCCGCGCGTATCTCGAATTCGCGCGGCGGACGGCCGGTTCGCTGGCGCGCGCGAATCTCAAGGCGCCGCCGGCGTTCCCGACGATCACGGTGGAGGAAAGCTGACTCTGGGCGGCGCCTCTCGCGCTAGCCAGCGCGTGGCGGACGCGAGATACTTCGCGCCGCTTTGCGGCGGTGGACGGTGCGCGGCGGGCGTACCGAGTGGCGGCGCGACAAGAAGGCCTCTACCGGCCGCGACGGATCATCGAAGACAAGTCCATCAGCCACATTCGGAAGCGGTAACCGGCGCGGCTCATCGAGCGCGGGGTGCCGTTGGTTCAGTCGGCCGAGGAAACACAGGTGAGCATCAAATCCGATCGCTGGATCCGCGAGATGGCGCGCAAGGGCATGATCGATCCCTTCGAGCCGAATCAGATCCGGACCTCCACGAACGGCAAGATCATCTCGTACGGGACGTCGAGCTACGGCTACGACGTGCGTTGCGCGAACGAGTTCAAGATCTTCACGAACATCAACTCGACGATCGTCGATCCGAAGAACTTCGATTCCGGCAGCTTCGTCGACGTCGTCTCGGACGTTTGCATCATCCCGCCGAATTCCTTCGCGCTGGCGCGCACGGTCGAATATTTCCGCATCCCGCGCAACGTGCTGACGATCTGCCTCGGCAAGTCGACGTACGCGCGCTGCGGCATCATCGTCAACGTGACGCCGCTCGAGCCGGAGTGGGAAGGTCACGTGACGCTCGAGTTCTCCAATACGACGCCGCTGCCCGCCAAGATCTACGCGAACGAGGGCGTCGCGCAGATGCTCTTCCTCGAATCGGATGAAGTTTGCGAGATCTCGTACAAGGACCGCGGCGGCAAGTATCAAGGCCAACGCGGCGTGACGCTGCCGAAGGCGTGAGGCGCGCGGACGCGCGCTAGCGCGCTATTTGGCGGGCGCTTCGTCGCGCTCGAGCGAGCGGATCTCCATTACCGTCTCGACCTTGCCCTTGCGGATCTGCTCGGCGCGCACGGCGACGTAACCGAGGCTCGGGGCCAGCCAGAAGCGGGAGCGACGATCCGAGCCTTCGCGCGCGCTTTCGTAGACGACCGTTTCGATGGCGCCGAACGGCGTGGTGACGGTCTCGGTGCCGGTGCGGCGGTAGCTGTAGCGCTTGATCCGCTCATCGTCGATGAGCGGGATCGTCCCAGGCTCTTCGCCGCGGGCCAGCGCGGTCATCACGGCCACTTGAATCGAGAGCCGGTCCTGCAAGCGCGGTTCGACGGGCAGATCGACCTTCTGGCCGTCCGCAATGCCGGTGACGCGGCCGGCTTCCCAATCGAAAGTGAGCTGGCCGTCGTCCTTCGAGTTTCCTTTGCCTTGCTTGAGCGTCCACTTCACCGGACGCACGCCATCGGCGTCGACGAGTAGCTCGCTGCGTTCGACCGCGTTGCGCCCGACGACGAGCCGCGCTAGGAAGCTCGGATTCGCTGTGGTTTCGTAGACGTAGCGGTCGCCGCCCGTGCGGCGCAGCGCAAACGAGAGCGTGCCGGCATCGAGGCCGCGATAGGACACGGCGTAGCTTGCGGCGTACTCCGGCGGGGCAGCCGGCGCGTCGGCGTGCGCAAGCGGGAGCGAGAGCGCCAACGCAGCCAAGAAGCTCGCGGCGAGCGTCGTGAGTCGGAACGATGTTCTTGCGATAGGCAATTTAGCGTTCTCGCGCGTCGAGCACGAACGGTTTGGCCAACGGCTCGCCATCGAAATAGATGCGCTCATCTTCGAGCTTGAGCCTTCCGAGCGCAAACCACTCGATCGCTTGCGGGTAGATGATGTGTTCCTGGCGCTGAACTCGAGCTGAAAGGGTCGCCTCGGTGTCGTTGGGGCGCACCTCGACGCTCGCTTGAATAATGACCGGGCCGCCGTCGAGTTCCTCGGTGACGAAGTGCACGCTCGCGCCGTGCTCGCGATCGCCGGCCTCGAGCGCGCGTCGATGCGTATGCAGGCCGGGATATTTCGGCAGCAGCGAAGGATGGATGTTCAGAAGCCGTCCGCGAAACCGGTTCACGAACTTCGGGCTCAGGATGCGCATGAATCCGGCCAGCACGACAAGCTGCGGCGCGAACGAATCGACGAGCTCCGCGAGCGCGCGATCATACTCTGCGCGGTCGCCGAAAGCCTTCGGGCTGAGCGCGCGCGTTTCGATGCCGAGCGACTGGGCGAGTGCAAGGCCGCCCGCCGTTTCTTTGTCGCTGATCACGGCGCGCACCTCGACGGGCAGGCGCCCGTCGCGGGCACGCTCGGCGATCGCCTGCATATTGCTGCCGCGACCGGAAATGAGCACGACGATGGGAATGCGCGGCGCGCGCGATTCGGCTGCGTGCATGGGCGCGCTTAGCTGCGAATGATGACGCCGCCGTCGCCGCGGCGGACCTCGCCGATGACGACCGGCTGCTCGCCGTGCGCGCGCAGGCATTCGAGCGCCTTGTCCGTGTGCTCGGCCGCTACGCAGATCGTCATGCCGATGCCGCAGTTGAACGTGCGATACATTTCCTCGTTCGGGATGTTGCCGGCCTTCTGCAGCCAATCGAACACGGGCGGGCGCTGCCACGTTTGCGCGCTTAGGATCACTTCGAGCCCGTGCGGCACGACGCGCGGAATGTTCTCCGTCAGTCCGCCGCCCGTGATGTGCGCGATGCCGTGGATGGCGACGGTCTGCGCGAGCGCGAGCACGGGCTTGACGTAGATGCGCGTCGGCGCGAGCAGTGCGTCGTAGAGCAGCTGATCGCCGAGCTTGGTCTGCGGCGTCGCCTTGGTGAGTTCGAGAAGCTTGCGAATGAGCGAGTAGCCGTTCGAATGCGGCCCGGAGGAGGGCAAGCCGATGATGGTGTCGCCGGGACGCGTGCGGCTGCCGTCGATGATGGCGTCCTTCTCGACGATGCCGACGCAGAAGCCTGCGAGATCGTAATCGCCTTCGGCATACATGCCGGGCATTTCCGCAGTTTCGCCGCCGATGAGTGCCGCGCCTGCTTGGACGCAGCCTTCGACGATGCCCTTGATGACGGATTCGGCCACCGGAACGCTCAACTTGCCGGTGGCGTAGTAGTCGAGGAAGAAGAGCGGCTCGGCGCCCTGGACGACGACGTCGTTGACGCACATCGCGACCAAGTCGATGCCGATCGTGTCATGACGGCCGGTTTCGATCGCAAGACGCAGCTTGGTGCCCACGCCGTCGGTGCCCGAGACGAGCACGGGCTTCTTGTAGCGATCGAGCGGCAGCTCGAAGAGTGCGCCGAAGCCGCCGAGGCCGCCGAGCACCTCGGGGCGCATCGAGCGTTTGACGACCGGCTTGATGCGCTCGACGAGCTCTTCGCCCGCATCGATGTCGACGCCTGCGTCTTTGTACGTGATCGGACCGGGAGGACGAGACATAGGCTTTACCAAGGACTTCAAATCAATGTTGTGCATCCTCGGAATCGGCTCGCTCGCACGTGCAGCTCCGGGATGGGCTTCGGATCTTACGCGAAGGTGGGCTGTGTTATTTTACACGCCCCCTGGCGCCAGGCGGAGCGGGGCTTCGCCACAAAGGATGCTTGTGTTTTCTCCATGATCGATTGCCACCGCATAAAGGCCTGGATTGTCGCGCTCGTCGCGTCCGCGCTGCCGATCGCGACGCTCGGTGCGACGGTCGAGGATCTCTATGAGGCCTCGCAGCCGGTCGCCGCGTCGCAGGATGCCGCGTTTGCGGCTGCGCTGCGCACGGTGCTCGTGCGCGTGAGCGGCCGCCGCGACGCGCCCGAGCGGGTCGGTGCGGCGCTTGCCAATCCTCGTCAGTACGTCCAGCGCTTCGGCATCACGCAGGACAACGTCCTGCAGGTCGGCTTCGACGACGCGTCGATCGATCGGCTGCTGACCGACGCCGGGCTGCCGATCTGGGGGCGCGAGCGGCCGCTGACGCTGGTCGCCGTCGCGCTCGATGACTTCGGCGGCGCCTGGCTGAGCGCGGATCTGCCGCCCGCGGAGAAGGAGCGGATCGTCGCTGCCGCGCGCGAACGCGGCTTGCCGCTGCAGTGGGCAACGCTCGATGCGCAGGAGCAGAGCCTGCTCGGCATGGGCGATGGCGCAAGCGCTGCGCTCCTTCAGCTCGCGCAGCGCAACGGCGCAAATGCCGTGCTCGTCGGCCGCGGCAGCCGCGGCAGCATCATGCGCTGGACTCTCGCCACCGACGAGGGCGTGACCCAGAGCGTCGGGACCGTCGAAGACGCAATCCATTCGACTGCGGATCATTTCGCCAAGTTGTTTGCAGCGGAGGGCACGCGCTTGAGCCGCGTCAGCGTCGAGGTCACCGGCATCCTGGATCTCGATGCCTATGCGGCGACGCTCAATTTCCTGGAGGGTCTGACCGTCGTGCGCAGCGTGGCCGTCGAAGAAGTGCACGGCGATGCGGTTCGGCTCGCGCTGCTGATTCGCGGCGATGCGCAGACGCTCGAGCGTGCGATTGCGCTCGAGCGTCGTCTCGTGCCGCGCGAGACGGGAGCATCCGCCACGCGCACGCAACTGGCCTTCCGTTATCAGCGCTGACTGGCGATGCTTCGACACATTCCCAACGCGCTGTGCGTGTGTCGCATGTTGCTCGTCGCGCCGATCGTGGTGCTGCTCGCGCGCGGCGACTATGCGACGACGATGTGGCTGTTTGCGGTGGCGGCCGTCACCGATGCGCTCGACGGTTTTCTCGCCAAACGTTTCGGCTGGACTTCCGCTCTCGGCAAGGTGCTCGATCCGCTCGCCGACAAGCTCTTGCTCGTGAGCGTGTTCTTGACGCTGGCGGTCGTGGGACTGGTGCCGGTGTGGCTCGCTGCGGCAGCCGTCGCGCGCGACCTGACGATCACGGGCGGTGCGATCGCATACAAGCTCTGGTTCGGGCCGCTCAATGGCCGGCCGACGCCGGTGAGCAAGCTCAATACCTTGTGTCAGATCCTCTACCTGCTCGTGGTCGTTGCCTCCGCAGCGGCGCAGCGTGAGCCGGGGGCGCTCGTGATCGCGCTCGGCGCGCTCGTTTTCGTCACGACGGTCGTGAGCGGGCTCGATTACGTGCTGACCTATACGCGCAAGGCGATCGCCGTGAGCCGCGAGCGCCGCGGCACCACATGACTCTGACGCAGCTTCCGCTTCGCATTCGTCTGCGCGACAGCTCGGTGTTCGCGAGCTACTTCCCGGGACGCAATCAGCCGGTGGTCGATGCATTGCTCGCACTCGTCTCCGGCGCACCGCCGACTTGCGTGTGGCTGCACGGCCCGCGCGGCGCTGGTAAGACGCATCTGTTGCAGGCTGCGTGCGTGCGTTGGAGCGAGCAGGGCGCCACGACGGCCTATGTGCCGCTGCGCGAGCTGGGTGGCGAAGCCGAGGCGCTCAACGGCTATGGCCAGCTGGCATTGGTTGCAATCGACGACGCCGAGGTGGTCGCCGGCAATCCCGCGGCGGAGCGCGCGCTCTTTCGGCTGCATCAAGAGCTCGACGAAAGTGGCGGGCGCATGCTCGTGGCCGGTGCAAGCCCGCCGGCTGCGCTCGACTTCAAGCTGCGCGATCTCGCCTCGCGCTTGAACGGCGGGCTGGTGCTCACGCTCCAGGCGCTCGATGACGACGAGCAGCTGCAGGCGCTCAAGCTGCGCGCGCAGCTGCGCGGCTTCGAGCTGCCGGACGAAACGGTGCAGTACCTGCAGCGGCGCATGCCGCGCGACATGGCGAGTCTGTGCGCGTTCCTCGATCGGCTCGACGAAGCCTCGCTGGTCGCGCAGCGCAAGCTAACAGTGCCTTTCGTACGGGAAGTACTGGCGCGCGAGGCGGCGCGGTGAGCCTGCGCGGCTACGCGTCGACGGGCCGGCTCACGCGTAGATAAACGATCGCGAGCGCGAACAAAACGAAGCTCAGCAACAGCGAAAGGCTCGCCCAGAGGCGCGCGGCAGGATTCGCGACGACCTCCATCAGCGACAGCGTCAGATAGAGAACCAAACACAGCGTCAGCGCAGCGAAGCTGCGACGCCGGCCGCGTGCCAGATAGGGCAGGAACGCACCGAGTGGCAGCACCGCGACGGTCGCCAGCAGCACGCGCCCGAGCGAAACGCCGCCGCTCAGCGTGCCGATGGCGATCACGCCGATCAGCCCGACTGCAACATAGAGCACGAGCGCCCGCAGGCGCGTTTCCGTCATCGAGCCGCTCACCGCGCGAGCCGCACCGCCAGCTCGGCGACGCGCCGTCCGAGGAGCTGCGCGAGCGTTCGTTCGTCGTCCGACAGTGCGCCTTGACCCTCGCCCGCGACGTGGCTCGCACCATAGGGAGAGCCGCCGGTGCGTGTCCGAGTGAGCGCTGCTTCCGTGTAAGGCAGACCGACGATGTACATGCCGTGATGCAGCAGCGGGAGCATCATCGAGAGCAGAGTGCTTTCTTGGCCGCCGTGCATCGTCTGCGTCGAGGTGAAGACGGCCGCCGGCTTGCCCGCGAGCGCACCGCTCAGCCAGAGCGCGCTGGTGCTGTCGATGAAGTGTTTCATCGGGGCGGCCATGTTGCCGAATCGGGTCGGGCTGCCGAGCACCAGGCCGGCGCACTCGCGCAAGTCATCGTGCGTCGCGTACGGCGGACCTTCTGCCGGGACGCGCGGCTGCGGCTGCTCGATGACGGTATCGACGGGCGGCACCGTGCGCAGACGTGCGCTCGCGCCGGCCACCGATTCGACGCCGCGGCAGACCTGCCGCGCGAGCTCGGCCGTGCTGCCTTTGCGCGAATAAAACAGAACGAGTATTTCCACCATGCGCGAGAAATCTCCGCGAACGTCTTGGGCGCGCGCTGCTGTGGGAGGAACGCAACGCGACGCCGCTACGGCGACCGCGCGCATTGTATGGGGGCTTTGCTTGACGGTGTAGGTTATCCGTTGCTACGGTCGATCGCACAGGTTGCTCGCGCGCGTTGCGCGTTGCGAGACCGACGGAGAAGAAGCACGCCTTGACCGAGACGCGCATCGAACGTACGAGAAGGGCCACTCGTCGTCGCGACGAAGCGTCGGCTCGATGCGTCGCCCCGATGTCACGCTGTCCGCACCGAAGCTTTGAGGGGAAAGGCTTTCAGGGTAAAGGCGTTGAGGTGAAGAAACCGATGGTTCCTTGGCTGCGCACCGGGTTCGCGCTCCTGGCGTGTGTCGCTGGCCTGACAGCATGCGCAGGCGCGCCCGTTCAAGAAATGAGCAACGCGCGGCAAGCGATCAAGGCGGCGCGCGAAGCCGGCGCCGACCAGGTCGTGCCGAGCACTATGAGCGAAGCGCAGGCGTTGCTCGAGCGCGCCGAAGCCAATCTGCAGCGCCGTGCTTATCGCGACGCCCGGCGCGACGCCATTGCGGCGCGCGGCAAGGCCGGCGAAGCGCTCGATGCCGTGCGCGTGTCCAATCGCGACGGCGCCACTTAGTCGCTGCTCCAATTCACTCGATACGTTCCGTTGATGTCCACGCTCGTCGCGAGACGCTGTTACGTCTCTGGTCGCGTTCAAGGAGTCTTCTATCGCGCATCCACCCGCCAGCGCGCCTTGGAGCTCGGCTGCACCGGCTATGCGCGCAATCTGCCCGATGGCCGGGTCGAGGTTCTGGCCGTCGGTGAGCCGCAGGCGGTCAAGACGCTCATCGATTGGCTGTGGCAAGGGCCGCCGGCGGCAAAGGTCACGGAAGTGGAGGTGATCGAGCTCGAGCTGGACGCGCTCGGGCCACGTCCGGACGGCTTTACGACCGCGTGACGGGCAGGGGAGTCACGCTGCTCAGTTGAAGTGCCAGCGCGTCGCCAGCCTGGCGAGCACCAGATCCGAATAGGTCCGGCGCCCGACGCTGCCGTTGTAGCGGGCGAGGGCACGCGTGTAATCGCCGTTCTCGCGTTCGAGATAGAACTTGAGGATCGTGCAGCCCATGCGAATGTTCTGCGGGATACGCACGAGCTCCTGATTGGTCATGCCGAGCTGCCGCGGCCAGAACGGCATCACCTGCATCAGACCGACTGCGCCGGCCGATGACACGGCCCAGCGATCGAAGCCGCTCTCGACGTCGATGACGGCCATGATGAGCCCCGGGGGCAGATTGAGCCTCTGGGCTTCGCAATAGACGTGATGCAGAATCTCGGCCCGCTCCGTCGGATCGGGCACACGCTTCAAGAGCTTCGGCTCCATCGCGGCCCGCCAGACTTGTTCGGCGAACTTGTCCTCGAAGCACTCCTCGGCATTGAGCGCCTGCGTCAAGAGCTTGCCGAGCTCGGGATCCTGCTGATGATCCGCAAGGGCGGGCAGGCCGAAGGCGCACAGCACCGCGGCGAGGAAACAACCTAGAGGCCAACGAGTTAGGGTCATGATCGGCGCGCATCCTGCGTTGGTATTCGGCGCGGCGCTGTGACCTGCTTCACAGCCGTTCGGCGCGGTGGCGAGCGTGGCGGCGCGGCGCGCGGCCCACTATCATGCCCCGGTGGCCTCAGAGCGTGTAGATCTTAGACGGTGCAAAGGGCATACAGCGTCCGGCGCGTGCCGAGCCGGCTCTCCTCATCCGTGCGAAGCCTCGTGATTCGTTCAGATCGCCATGAGCGAGCGGAGGCGTGCGTTGCGGCCGATGAGGTGTCCGCACGACGTAGCCTCTAGCTTGAAAATAGGTGCCGATCATCATGGCCACGGATTACCAGACCGAGAGCTTGAGCGAGGAGGGCCAGCCCTCCCGCGGCGTCTATTGGCTCCCGAATCTGCTGACCACCGGCACGCTGTTCGGCGGGTTCTACGCCATCGTTGCCGCCATCGACGGCAACTTCACCCGCGCTGGGTTCGGCGTCTTCGTCGCGATGCTCTTCGACGGGCTCGACGGGCGCGTGGCTCGCTGGACGAAGACCCAAAGCGACTTCGGCAAGGAATACGACAGTCTCTGCGACATGGTCGCGTTCGGCTTGGCGCCCGCGATCGTCGTGTATCAGTGGGGCATCGAGCGCATCGCCGACTACGGCCAGTTCTGGTACCGCTTCGGCTGGCTGGCGGCGTTTTTCTTTGCCGTGGCTGCGGGCTTGCGCCTGGCGCGCTTCAACTCGCGCGTGGCCGTCGTCGATAAGCGCTACTTCGAAGGGCTGCCGAGCCCTTCGGCAGCCGGGACGGTCGCCGGATTCGTGTGGGTGGTGAGCAAGTTCGAGGTGCCGAGCTTGCCTGCGCTCGTGCTCGCCTTCTTGATCACGATCGCGGCCGGCGTGCTCATGGTGAGCAGGTTCTCGTACTGGAGCGGCAAGGACATCGACGTGCGCGGCCGCATCCGCTGGATGTACATCGCCGCGATTCCGCTCGTCTTCGTGATCGTCGCGCTCGCGCCCGAGTCGTTGTTCACGCTGTTCGCGATGTACGCCGCTTCGGCGCCGCTCTATTGGGTTTGGCGGCGGCTGCGCCGCAAGCACAGGGTCGTCAGCAAGTGAACTCGCGCAAGCTGGCTTATCTGCGCGCGCTCGATATCGATGTGTGGGTGCGCCGCGAGCGTCCCGCAGGCGAGGACGTCGTCGAGGCCGCGCCGGTCGAGCAAGCGTCGGCGCAAGAGATGGAGCCGCCTGAGACGCGCGTCGTCGATGCGCCGACTCCGGTGCTCGAGCCGTCCGATGTGAGCGGGCTCGGCTGGGAGGAGCTCGCTGTGCGTGTGCGCAACTGCACGCTGTGTCCGCTACACGCCACGCGCACGCAAGCCGTGTTCGGCGTCGGCAATCGCCAGGCCGAGTGGATGGTCATCGGCGAGGCGCCCGGCGCCGACGAAGATCGCCAAGGCGAGCCGTTCGTCGGGCGTGCGGGTCAGCTGCTCACTGCCATGCTGAAGGCGATCGGCCTGAAGCGCGAAGAGGTGTTCATCGCGAACATCCTGAAGTCGCGGCCGCCGAACAATCGCGATCCGCGGCCCGAGGAGGTGCGCGCATGCCTGCCGTATCTGTATCGGCAGATCGAGCTCGTCAATCCACAGCTGATCCTCTGCGTCGGCCGTATAGCCGCACAAACCCTGCTACAAACCGATACGCCGATCGGTAAGCTGCGTGGCAAGCTGCACCGAATCGCAGGGGAGCGGCCGATGATCGTGACCTACCATCCGGCGTACCTTCTGAGAACCCCGGGCGAGAAGCGCAAGGCCTGGAGCGACCTCATGCTCGCCGTGCGCACGTTCGCGAGCTTGCAAGGCGGTCGGCCGTCATGAGCGCCGAGCTCAAACCGCCGAGCGCGGCCCCGTCGATTCATTTCCGCCCCATGACGCTGGAAGACGTGCCCGGGGTCATCGCCGTCGAGCGGGCCTCGTATCCCTTCCCGTGGAGCGAGGGGGTGTTCCGCGACTGCGTGCGCGTCGGGTACTTCTGCCGCGTGGTCGACGTGGACGGACAGGTCGGCGGCTACGGCATCATGTCCTACGGCGCGGGCGAGGCGCACATCCTCAACATCTGCATCCGCAGCGATCTGCGCGGCCAGGGGCTCGGGCGCAAGCTCATGGAATACCTGCTCGATCGCGCCCGCGCGGCGCAAATGCAGGACGTGTTCCTGGAAGTGCGGCCCTCCAACCCCGTCGCGATCGCGCTCTACACCTCGCTCGGCTTCACGCAGATCGGCGTGCGCAAAGGCTATTACCAGGCCGTCGGCGGCCGTGAAGACGCGCTCGTCTACAAGCTCACGTTCGAGTAGCCCAGTACCGCGCGATGGCTCGCGGACCGGTCGGTGGCCGGCCGCTCGGGTACAATCGCGCGCCTTCCCGAACCACGATGCCCGGTCCATGTCAGCGCTCAACGACGAAATCTCACGCCGCCGCACGTTCGCCATCATCTCGCACCCCGACGCCGGCAAGACGACGCTGACGGAAAAGCTGCTGCTGTTCGGCGGCGCCATTCAGCTCGCCGGCACCGTCAAAGGGCGCAAGGCGGCGCGGCATGCCACCTCGGACTGGATGCGGCTCGAGCAGCAGCGCGGTATCTCCGTGACGTCCTCGGTCATGCAGTTCCCGTACGAAGGGCGCATCGTCAACTTGCTCGATACGCCGGGCCACGAGGATTTCTCCGAGGACACGTATCGCACGCTGACCGCCGTCGACTCGGCGCTGATGGTGATCGACTGCGCCAAGGGCGTCGAGGAGCGCACGATCAAGCTCATGGAGGTATGCCGGCTGCGCGATACGCCGATCATGACCTTCATTAACAAGCTCGACCGCGACGGCCGCGAGCCGATGGAGCTGCTCGATGAGATCGAGCGGATCCTGAAGATCCAGTGCGCGCCGGTTACTTGGCCGATCGGCATGGGACGCGATCTCAAAGGCATCTATCACCTGCTCGAAGATCGAATCTACATCTATCGCGAGAGCGAGAAGGGGCGGGCCGGCTCGCACGACACGATCGACGGGCTCGATAGCGCTGCGGCGAGCGAGTTCCTCGGCGAGCGCGCGGCGGCATTTCGCGACGAGGTCGAGCTCGTGCGCGGGGCGGCGCCCGAGTTCGACGTCGAACAATATCTGCGCGGCAAGCAGACGCCGGTGTTCTTTGGCTCGGCGATCAGCAATTTCGGCGTCGCGGAGCTGCTTTCGGCGTTCGTGAGGCACGCGCCCGGTCCGCTGCCGCGCGCGACTACCACGCGCAGCGTCGAGCCGCACGAGGAGAAGCTCACCGGCTTCGTGTTCAAGATTCAAGCGAACATGGACCCCGGCCATCGCGATCGGATCGCGTTCATGCGCATCTGCTCCGGCAAGTACACGAAGGGCATGCGTCTTTATCACGTCCGCCTCGGCAAGGAGCTGCGCATCAGCGACGCGCTGACGTTCCTCGCCTCCGACCGACAGCACACCGACGAAGCCTATGCCGGCGACATCATCGGCCTGCACAACCACGGCACGATCAACATCGGCGATACCTTCACCGAAGGCGAGTCGCTCATGTTCACGGGTATTCCGAACTTTGCGCCCGAGCTGTTCCGCCGCGTCGTGCTGCGCGATCCGCTGCGCATGAAGGCGTTGCAGAAGGGACTCGACCAGCTCTGCGAAGAGGGCGCGACGCAGGTCTTCCGTCCGCTGCGCAACAACGACCTGATCCTGGGCGCGGTCGGGCAGCTGCAATTCGATGTCGTTGCGTTCCGCCTGCAGGACGAGTACGGCGTGCAGGCGACCTTCGAGAACGTCAACGTGCATACGGCACGCTGGATCTACGCCAAGGACGCCAAGAAGCTGGAGGAATTTCGCGCCAAGGCATACGAGCATCTGGCGCTCGATCATGCCGGCGAGCTTGTCTATCTCGCGCCGACACGCGTCAATTTGCAGCTGACGCTAGAGCGTTGGCCGGATATCGAGTTCCGCGAGACGCGCGAGCATCTGGCCGCGGCGGCGTAGCACAGTCAACCGGGCAGGCGCTCGAGCGAGCGCGGCGATGCCGGCACACACGAAAGTAAGGTAAGCTCGCGTCTCGAACGTCTCGATCGCCGGCATCGCCTGAGAACAACCGATCGCTGCCATCACGCCGCCGCCCATGCGCTCGCTCTTGAACAAGCCGGTCGTCGGTTGGGCTTTCTACGATTGGGCGAATTCGGCGTTCGCGACGACCGTGATGGTCGTCTTCTTCCCCGTCTTCTTCAAGCAATACTGGAGCGCCGATGTCTCGGCGCAGGAGAGCACGCTCAGGTTGGCGGTGGCAAATGGCGGCGCCAGCTTTCTGTTGGCCGTCCTGTCGCCGTTCCTGGGCGCGCTCGGCGATCGCGGCGGCGCGCGCGTGCGCTTCCTCGCAGCGTTCACGGTGCTCGGCGTGGCGGCGACGGCGGCGCTGAGCGCTGTGGGACAGGGCCAATGGCTGCTTGCGGCACTGCTCTTTGCGCTCGCATCCATCGGCTTTTGGGGCGGCATCATCTTCTACGACTCGCTCCTCATCGACGTCGCGCCGCGCGAGCGACTGGATACCGTGTCGGGCGCGGGTTACGCATTCGGCTATCTCGGCGGCGGCATCCTGCTTGCCATCAATGTGTGGATGACGCTCGATCCGCAGCGATTTGGGTTGGTGGATGCGGCCGCGGCGGTCAAAGCGTCGTTCGTGACGGTGGCGATCTGGTGGGCGCTCTTTTCGATCCCCACGTTCGTGTTCGTGCGCGAGCGTACGCACGGCACCGCTCACACGCCCGTTGCGACGCTCATGCGCGACAGCTTCGCCGAGCTCGTGCGCACCTTCCGTCTGGTGCGTCGCTATCGCGCCGTGTGGATGTTTCTGTTGTCGTACTGGCTCTACATCGACGGCGTCAACACGATCCAGAAGATGTCCGTCGATTACGGCATGTCGATCGGCCTGGAAACCTCGAGCTTGATTCAGGCGATCCTGCTCGTGCAGTTCATCGGCTTTCCTGCTGCGCTCCTCTTCGGCTGGATCGGCCAGCGCATGAGTCCGATCGTCGGTATCTTCATCTGTATCGGCGTCTATGCGCTCGTGACCGTGTACGCGACGCAGCTCCAAACGGCTGGCGAGTTCTTCGCCATGGCCATCGCGATCGGCTGCGTGCAGGGCGGTGTTCAGGCATTGAGCCGTTCTTACTATGGCCGGCTGATTCCGCACGAGCATGCCGGCGAGTTCTACGGCTTCTACAACATGATGGGGAAGTTCGCCGCCGTGCTAGGGCCGTTCCTGGTCGGCGTGACGGCGTTCGTGACGCAAAGCTCGCGAGCGGCGATCCTCTCGATCGTGATCCTCTTCGTTGCCGGAGCGCTCCTGCTGCGTGTGTCGGCGCGCCATGCGGCGGAGTCGGAATCCTCTACCGTCGAGACGGCACATCATTGAGGGTTACGGCGACGGCGCGCCGTCTCCCGCATTCTGTCGCGTGCTAAGGCGTCACGGCGCTCGCTGTTTCGGATGTTTCCCAGCTCGCCGGATCGAGCCGGTAGTACTTGACAAGCTGTTCGTACAGCTTGCCATGCGCTTCGCGCAATGCCTGCGGCTGGTGGAAGAAGGTCTCGGTGGCGACCGCAAAGAATTCGGCGGGCTCCGTTGCGGCATACGGATCGAGCAACGTCTCTTGCCCGGCGTCTACTTGCTCGGCGAGCCGCTCGTACTCTGCCCAAAACGTCTCGGCCCACGCCTCGTATTCTGCTGCGCTGCCTAGCGCGGGGGCGCCGTCCATGGTCTCGTCTTCCATGTCGAGATAGTGCGCGAACTCGTGCAGGACGACGTTGACGCCCTCGTGCACCGACGCTTCGATGTCTTCCCACGAGAGGATGATGCGTTGCGCATCCCATGCTTGGCCCGCGAGCACGCGATGTCCTTCGGTGACGAGGCCATCTTCTTCGTCGCTCTCGTGAACGATGAAGGCGGTCGGATACACGAGGATCGACATCAGCTCGTCGTAGAAGTGCTTGCGCGGTACGCCGGGACGGTTGATCACCAACAGACAGGCGTAGGCGGCGATCACGACTCGCATCTCGTCCGTCACCGTGAGGTCATTGCAGCCGACGAATGTCTTCTCGCGTAGGAAGATGTGCATGATCTCGTGCAGGCGTGCGCGCAGCGGCTGCGGGATGCGTTCGTAGAACGGCATGTGCCGGCGCAGCCAGGGTTCCCATTCGGCGGGGACGGGCAGGCGCGCGAGAGTGCTGCGGCGTCTGGCGCGCAACATCGGGCCGAACGCGAACCAAAGCGCCGCGGCGAGCCCAAGAGCGAGCAGACAGACGAAGATCAGCACGGCGCTACGGACGCAGCTCGTTGACGAGGAATTTGAGCCGGCTCAGGTCCGACCGATTGGGCGCCGGTCCGTAGCGCAGGCCGACATAGATCGCGCGCGCTTCGTCGAGCTGGCGAGCGAGCTCGGGTCGTGCGGCGGCGATCCGCTTCAGATAATCGTTCGGTCCCTCGTAGTCGAGTCTAGGGAGCTTGGCTCTTGCGAACTTGCGGCAGAGCTCGTCATAAACGCGCAATAGCGGATCGCGGCTGCGCGGCCGGAAGCGCCAGGCGAGATAAGCCGAGAGAATTGCGAAGAACAGGCCGAGGGTGACCGCCATCGCAGTGCCGAGCTCGCGCCAGCCGACGTCGTCGAGCCCGACTTTGTCGCCGAGCCAGCGTTGCTGCGTTTCGCTGAACTCCACCACCTGATTGTTCCAGAAGTTGTTCACCGCATCCCACGCGAGGCGAATGTTCGAGAGCACGCGATTCGTGCGCAGGATGCGTCCGGGGACGGGCTCGGCTTCAGACAATGCCGCATCGATGCCGCGTTCGATGCGCTCCGGCGCCACCGCCGCAGTCGGATCGACACGTACCCAGCCCTCGCCATCGAGCCATACCTCCGACCACGCGTGCGCATCCGACTGCCGCACGATCAAATAGCCGCCGAGGGGGTTGTACTCGCCGCCGTGATAGCCTGTGACGACGCGCGCGGGGATGCCCGCAGCGCGCGCCAGTGCCGTGAATGCCGAGGCAAAGTGCTCGCAGAAGCCGCGCCGCGTGTTGAAGAGAAAATCGTCGACCGAATCGCGCTCGAGCCGCGGCGGCTCGAGCGTGTAGAAGTACTCCTCGTCGCGGAACAGCTTGAGCACCGCCTGCACGAACGCGGCATCGCTGCCCGCCGCCGCGCGCAGCTTGCGCGCAAGCTCTTGTGTGCGCGGATTGCGTCCTTCGGGCAGGCGTAGCGCCGCCTTGCGCATGGCAGTCGGCAGCGGCTCGCGCACCGAATAGCTCGGCGAGGATTCGAGATCGAACGATGTCAGCGTCGAGATGGCCCCGCGTCGCGTGACGAGCTGCAGATCCGCCGTGCGCATCGTGGAGGCGGGCCAGCTCGTTACCATCTCGAGGCTGAAGACCCATGGCCGCTGATGCGGCTCGAGCGTGATGCGATAGCGATACGGCTCGCCGGTCGCAACGACTTCCTGCGGAATGTAGAGCGGCAGCGAACGTCGCCATGTGCGGCCGTCGAACTCGTGCAGCACCGGGCCGCGCCAGTAGCGCTGTTGCGGCGGCGGCAGCGGGCCGTCGAATTTCACGCGAAAGGCGATCTCGCCCGATAGGCTGAGCTCGGAGACGTCGCCGGGCGAGAGCTCGTCGTCGAGCCCTGTCGTCGCCTGCGAGCGCGCGGGAATGGCCCAGAAGTTTCCGGGCAGGCGTGGGAAGAACAAGAACAGCAGCACCGCGAGCGGTAAGGCTTGCAGCAGCATGCGGCCGGTGAGACCGATCGCTTCGCGCACGGGCATCGCGAGCGTGGTCTGGTGCACACGCATCAACGTCGCCGTGAGCAGCCAAACGGTGCCGATCATGTACGGCAGCCGCAGGAGCTGCTGGTTGTAGAGAAACGCGGCGAAGAGCGCGAAGTAGCTGAGGAAGACGATGATGGTCAAATCGCGCGTGCTGCGCGTTTCGAGCAATTTCATGCCCGCCATCACGACGAGCAGCGCGGTGCCGGCTTCGACGCCGTTCAAGGTCCGGTAGGTGAACAGCACGCCGAGCAATGCGCAGAATGCGGCAAGCACGCGCAGCCATTTGGGCGGCAGCGCCCAACCTTTGATCTCGACGAATACGCGCAGCGTGAGCGCGCCGAACAGCAGCGCAGTCGCCCAGACGGCGAGATGCGGAATATGCGGGACGACTGCGAGCACGAGGCCGGCGCTCGTCCACAGGAGCTTGCGCCCGAACGGCGAGAGCTGCTCAAGCTTCAGTGCCGCGCTCATCGCTGTCGAACAAGGCAAGAGCTGTAAGGCAACGTTGCCGGTGCGCGGCGCCCACATTCACTGGCAGCGTCACTGTCGGCAGCTTGAGCCCGAAAGCGCGGCCGGCAGCGTGCGCATCCTCGATCCAGCGGCAGAGTTGCGACAGTCGCGCTTCGACCGGCAGGCCAGGCAGGCTGTCCCAATCGAAGAGGTGCGAGGTCACGCTGGTACCCGCAAAGAGCTTTACTTGCAGTCCTTGCTCGCGCGCGTACGCCTTCCAGGCAATGCGTGCCGGCGAGTCGCCGGGGTGAAAGCTGCGCAAGCCGGCGAAGTCCTCGGCATCGCGCGCCATGTCCTGAGCCCCGCCGGTGTCGGTTGCGGTCAGGGGCGGCGGGCTCGTGCGCTCGCTCGGCCGCGGATAGGCGATCGTGCGCATGTTCATGTGCAGCACCGACCACGCACGAAACAGCCCGAACGGATGACGCGTCGCGACCTCGAAGTAGGGCAGCTGCAGATAACCGCGCGTGTGTGCCGGTACTGCAACGTCGAGCACGATGCGCCCGCCGGGCTCGATGCGCTGCGCGGGCGCCGTGCCGTTGTCGTTGGCAAGCGTGATTTCATAACGCGCGAGCGCCGAGGGATTCTCGATCGCGATGCGAAAGCGCGCCGTCTGTCCGGCGAAGACCGGCTCGCTGCCTGCCGCACGAATCTTGATGCCGGCGAGATTGCGATGGCTGTGGTGCATCGCCGTGAGTCCGAGCCCGCCGAGAATGAAGCACAGTGCGAGCGCCAGATTGTTGCCGTAGTTCATGGCGCCCAAGAACATCGCAAACACCATGGCGCCATACGTGACGCCCAGGGCCGTCGGCAGGATGTAGACGCGCGTGCCGGGCAGCGTGAAGGGATCCGGATCGATGCCATGTCGCTTGCGCGTCCAGCGGCGAATGCTCGAACGCAGGGCGCGCCGGCCCCGCGGAGCGAGCCGCGCCAGCAGCGAGCGGCGCGGGCGAGCGGCCTCGGCCGTATTCGAAGAAGGCGGTCGGGGTGCGCTGCTCGTCGACATACGCGCGTCGCGCTAGCGCCGTGACGTCGCCGTCCGTTTGCGGTTCATGGCACCGGCACGGCCTTCAATACGAGCTCGCCCACTTCGGCTGCAGTGCGCGCGATCGACTCGTCTTTGGGTTTCAGCCGATGGCCGACGACGGACGCGAGCACTGCCTGCACGTCTTCGGGTACGACACCAGGATGCCCATGGATCAGCGCCCATGCCTGTGCGGCGCGCAGCAGCGCGATTGCCGCGCGCGGCGACAAGCCCGTCTCGAAGTGCGGCGTCTCGCGCGTGAAGCGCACGATCGCTTGAACGTAGTCGAGCAGGGCGTCGGCGACGTGCACTTTGGGAACCATCGTCTGCAGGAACAACAGCTGCTGCGGCAGCAGGGTGGGGGAGAGCGTCGCGAGCAGATCGCGACGATCTTGGCCCATGAGCAGCTCGCGCTCGAGCGCGGCGTGGGGATAACCGAGCTCGATGCGCATGAGAAATCGATCGAGCTGCGACTCGGGCAGCGGAAAGGTGCCGATCTGATAGACGGGATTCTGCGTTGCGATGACGAAGAAAGGCGCTGGCAACGGATAGGTCTGCCCGTCCGCCGTCACCTGATGCTCTTCCATTGCCTCGAGCAATGCGCTTTGCGCTTTCGGCGTGGCGCGATTGACCTCGTCGGCGAGGACGAGCTGCGAGAATACCGGCCCCTTGTGAAAGCGAAACGCGCTCGTCTCGCGATCGAAGATCGACACGCCGATGATGTCGGCGGGCAACAGATCGCTCGTGAATTGGATGCGCTGATAGGACAGCCCGAGCGATTCGGCGAGCGCGTGCGCAAGCGTCGTCTTGCCGACGCCCGGAATGTCCTCGATCAGCAAGTGTCCGCGCGCGAGCAGGCAGGTCAGGCACAGCCGGATCTGATGCTCCTTGCCCAGGATCACGCGATTGAGCTGCGCGATCGTGACCGCGACGAGATCGACGGGATCGGCTTGCGTGAGGAGCGTCGGAACCGGCGAGTCCATGAATAGCTACTGCCTCGATTTGAGCAATCGCACGCGGCCTTCTTGCTCTTCGATCTGCACGATCTGCTGAGTGAACTCGGCGATGCGCGCGCGCTCTTGATTGACGATCTCGGGCGGCGCGTTGGCGACGAAGTTCTGATTGGCCAGCTTCGCCTCGCACTTGGCGAGATCCTGACGGAGCTTGGCCTTGCGCTTGGCCAGGCGCGCGAGCTCGACGTCCACATCGTCGATCAGACTTGCGAGCGGCGCATGCACGATGTGCCCGTCGACGATCTGCATCGCCGTCGGCGGCAGGTCGTCGTCGTTGGCAACGCGCGTGAGCTCGGTGGCATTCGCCAGCGCCATGATGAGCTCGCGGTTGGCGTCGATCTCCTGCCAGGCCGCCTCGTTCGGCGCGATGACGAAGAGCGGCATTTGCCGCGACCGCGGCACGTCAAGCTGACCGCGAATCTGGCGGGCACCAAGGATGACGGCCTGAATCGGCGCCATCGCGCGCTCGGCCTCCGCGTCGTGCGGGAAGTCCTCGGCGCGCGGATAGGGCTGGAGCATGATCGTCTCACCCGAGCGACGCGCGTACGGCGCGATGGTCTGCCAGATCTCTTCCGTGATGAACGGCATGAGCGGATGGAGCAGACGCAGATAGCCTTCGAGCACGACGGCGAGCGTCTCGCGCGTGGCCTGCTTCTGCTCGGGCGTCGCGCGCTCCGATTGCAGCGTCGGCTTGGAGAGCTCGAGGTACCAGTCGCAGTATTCGTACCACGCAAACTCATACAGAGCCTGCGCGGCGAGATCGAAGCGGTATTCGGCAATGCGCGCGCGCACGGTCTGGATCGCCGCGCCCAGGCGCGAGCGAATCCACCGATCCGCGACGCTGAGCGAAGCGGCTGGAGCGGGCGAGGCGGCAACCGGTGCGTCCGCGACCTGCATCAGCACGTAGCGCGCGGCGTTCCAGAGCTTGTTGCAGAAGTTCTTGTAGCCTTCGACGCGCCCCAAGTCGAAGCGGATGTCGCGACCCATCGTCGCGAGCGCGCAGAAGGTAAAGCGCAACGCGTCGGTGCCGTAGGCGGGGATACCCTGTGGGAACTGCTTGCGCGTGTTCTTCTCGATGCGGTCCTTGAGGTGCGGCTGCATCAAGCCGGTCGTGCGTTTCGCGACGAGGCCCTCGAGATCGATACCGTCGATCAGATCGAGCGGATCGATGATGTTGCCCTTGGACTTCGACATCTTGTCGCCGTGCTCGTCGCGAATGAGCCCGGTGATGTACACCTCCCGGAACGGTACGTCGCCGGCGAACTTCAGGCCCATCATGATCATGCGGGCGACCCAGAAGAAGATGATGTCGAAGCCGGTGACGAGCACGCTCGTCGGATAGAACGTCTTGAGCGCCTCGGTTTGCTCGGGCCAGCCGAGCGTCGAGAACGGCCAGAGCGCAGAGGAGAACCACGTGTCGAGCACGTCTTCATCGCGCTTGAGCGGGACGTCGCGGCCGTGGCGCGCACGCGCCTGAGCGCGCGCTTCTTCTTCCGAGCGGGCCACGAAGACATTGCCTTCCTCGTCGTACCACGCTGGAATCTGATGGCCCCACCAGAGCTGGCGACTGATGCACCAGTCCTGGATGTTGTACATCCATTGGAAGTACGTCTTCGCCCAGTTCTCCGGTACGAAGCGAATGCGTCCTTCCTCGACCGCTTTGATGGCGGGCTCGGCAAGCGGCTTGATCCGCACGTACCACTGATCGGTGAGCCAAGGCTCGAGGATGGCGCCGCTGCGGTCGCCGCGCGGAATCTTGAGCTTGTGCGGCTCGATTCTCTCGAGCAGCCCGAGCGCGTCCATGTCGGCGACGATGCGTTTACGCGCCTCGAAGCGGTCGAGGCCGCGATACTGAGGCGGCACGGCGTCGTTCAGCGCGGCATTCGCATCGAAGATGTTGATGAGGGGTAAGTTGTGACGCTTGCCGATCTCGTAGTCGTTGAAGTCGTGGCCGGGCGTGATCTTGACGCAGCCCGAGCCGAACGCCGGATCGACGTACTCATCGGCGATGATCGGAATGAGTCGATCCGCGAGCGGCAGACGGATCTGTTTGCCGATGAACGCCTTGTAGCGTTCGTCCTCGGGGTGAACGGCCACCGCGGTATCGCCGAGCATCGTTTCGGGGCGCGTCGTGGCGACGACGACATGACCCGAGCCGTCGGCGAGCGGATAACGGAAGTGCCAGAGCGAGCCCGGCTCATCCTCGCCGGTCATCACTTCGAGATCCGACAGCGCCGTGTGCAGCACCGGATCCCAGTTGACGAGGCGCTTGCCGCGATAGATCAAGCCTTCCTCGTAGAGCGAGACGAATACTTCGGTTACGGCGCGCGAAAGGCCTTCGTCCATCGTGAAGCGGTCGCGGGTCCAGTCGACCGAGTTGCCGAGGCGCCGTTCCTGGCGCGAGATCGTGTCGCCCGATTGCGCCTTCCACTCCCAGACTCGCTTGACGAACGCTTCGCGCCCGATGTCGCGCCGGTGCAGACCTTCGGCGTTCAGCTGACGCTCGACCACCATCTGCGTGGCGATGCCCGCGTGGTCGGTGCCCGGCTGCCAGAGGGTGTTGTAACCCTCCATGCGATGCAGGCGCGTGAGCGCATCCATCAGCGTGTGCTGGAAGGCATGGCCCATGTGCAGCGTCCCCGTGACATTCGGGGGCGGAATCATGATGCAGTAGGGTTTTCCCTTCCCCGAGGGTGCGAACCATCCGTGCGATTCCCAGCGCTCGTAGATGCGCTGCTCGATTTGCTTCGGATCGTAGGTTTTTTCCATGGGAAAACTCGGGCAAAACTCGCCCGATTATAGAGGGAAGCGGTGCGAACCTAGCGGAAAAAATCCGCGGCCGCAGGCTGTTTCACATCTTGCGCACAGCGCGGCGCGCGCTGCTCGCGCTCATACGTGATGCGTCTCGATCGTCGCGCCGCGCTCGCGATACTGCTTGAAGCGCTCGCGGGAAAGTCGCCGTCGCTCCGGATCGGCATCGACGATCTCGGCAATGCGTGCGTAGCTGTCGAAATCCGCCGGGACGGTGCCGCTGAAATTGACGAGGAGCTGGCGATGCGACGGTGGGGCAGGGTGCTCGCCGAGCAGCACCCTGAGCAACTCGTGCGGCTCGGATGCCCCGTCCCAGATCTCGTGGGCGAGGAAGCTGCGATCGTTGAACGTCCACAAGAGCTCATCGAGCCGGGCGGCTTCGCCCGGGCTCGATACCTGCACGTACACCCGGTGCTCGAGATCCACTGCCTTCTCGATGAGACGGCAGGCGTAGCGCAACGCCGCATCGGGCGCCGGATCCGAGAGCACGTAGAAGTCGACTCGGCTCACGCTCGCGACCGCAGCCCAATCACTTGTTGAGCAAGTAATCGACGAGCAGCGGCACGGGACGGCCCGTGCTGCCTTTCTGCGAGCCGCCGAGATAGGCCGTGCCGGCGATGTCGAGATGCGCCCAGCGCACACCTTCGGTGAACTTGGCGAGGAAGCAGGCCGCCGTGATCGCACCGCCTTCGCGTCCGCCGACATTGGCGAAGTCCGCGAAATTGCTCTTGAGCTGCTCGCTCCATTCTTCGCCGATCGGCAGCGGCCATGCACGATCGTCCGCACGCTCGCCGGCCGCGCGCAGCGCCGCGGAAAGCTCATCGTCGTTGCTGAAGAGGCCTGCAACGTGGTTGCCGAGCGCGATGACGCAGGCGCCCGTGAGCGTCGCGATGTCGATGATCGCATCGGGATTGAAGCGTCGGGCGTAGGTGATCGCATCGCACAGGATCAGGCGGCCCTCGGCATCCGTGTTCAGGATCTCGATCGTCTGACCCGACATGCTGCGCACGATGTCGCCCGGCTTCGTCGCGCGGCCGCTCGGCATGTTCTCGCACGCGGGCACGACGCCGACCAGATTGATCGGCAAGCCAAGCTCGGCAACCGCTTTGAAGGTGCCGAGCACGCTGGCTGCGCCGCTCATGTCGAACTTCATCTCGTCCATGTTGGCAGGCGGCTTCAAGGAAATGCCGCCGGTGTCGAACGTGACGCCCTTGCCGACGAGGACGGTCGGATTCTGCTTGCGCGCAGCGCCGTAATACTCGAGCACGATCAGGCGGGCCGGTTCGGCCGTGCCGGCCGTGACCGACAGGAACGCGCCCATCTTGAGGCGACGGCATTCGGCCTCGTCCAGCACGCGTACTTTGATGCTGCGGTGCTCGCGCGCGAGCGTCTTGGCGGCATTGGCGAGATAGGTAGGCGTGCAGACATTGGCCGGCTGATTGGCGAGATCGCGCATCAACGACATGCCGGCGACGATGCCCTGACCGTGCTTGACGCCGCGCTCGGCGCTGGCGCGCTCGCTGCGGTCGCGCACGGCGACGCCGAATTTCGTGAGCGCGCTCTTCGGCCGACGATTGGTCGTCTTGTGATCGGGAATGCGGTACTGCGCGTTGCCGACGACTTCGACGGCGGCGCGTGCCAACGCATAGGTGTCGGCATCCGCCACGTCTTCGAGGCCGAGATAGCTGACTGCATCGCGCGCACCCGTCTTTCCGAGCGCGGTGAGCGCCGTCGAGAGCGCCTTACGGTATTGCTTGCGCTTGAAGCTGCCGCGTGCGCCGAGGCCGACGAGCAGCAGGCGCTCGCATGCGGCACCTTCGACATCCGCGAGAAGGAGCGTATCGCCTGCCTTGCCGCGCAGGTCGCCGCGTTTGACGAGCCGCGCAATGCGTCCGCCGAGCGCACGGTCGAAGGCTTGCGCCGTTTCCGACAGGACGCCCTTGTCGTAGACGCCGACGATGGCGCAATCGGTGCGTTGGCGGGACGGGGCCGCGGTGCTGACGAAAAATTCCATGAAGCTTCCTCTCGCGTGTTGGGCGGCTCTTTGCGGCCAAATGGGTTTACGCCGCGCAGCGCCTCGCTTAAGTTACCGCCCCTCGAACATCTTGAGGGCGATTCGACGGGACGGTCATCGAGGCGCGTTAGTCTACCCGAAACGTGCGGACCCCATCGCGAAGCGCTCGACGAAGGACACTGGGCCGCGAGGCGGCCGAAGGCGTCGCTCTGCGGATACTCGATCGATACATCTTTCGCGAAGTTGCGGTCACGTGGCTGGCCGTGACGTTCGTGCTTCTCGTCATCCTGCTCTCGAACCAGCTGGCCCGCGTGTTGTCGCAGGCGGCGGCCAACGAGTTCCCGCGGGGTGTCGTGCTTGCATTGATCGGCCTGACCTCGGCCGGCTATCTCTCGCTCATCGTGCCGATCGGTTTCTTCCTGGCGATCATGCTCGCGCTGGGGCGGCTCTATCACGAGAGCGAGATGGCGGCGCTGCAGGCATGCGGCGTCGGACCGGCACGCCTCTATAAGCCGATCGGCCTCCTCGCGGTATTCGTTGCCGGCCTGCTCGTGTGGCTGTCGTTCTGGGCGATTCCGGATGCGCTTCGGCGGGCGCAGGAGATTCGCGCCACCGCCTATCGCGATGCGCTGCTCGGCATGCTCGAGCCGGGCCGTTTTCGTACCTTCGGCGACGGGAGCGTCGTCTTCTATGCCGAACGAGTCGACGAGGCGGGCGTCCTGCACAACGTGCATGTGTTCGTGGATCGTTCGACGCGTGCCCAGAGCGCCCAGCGTGCGGGCGCAGACGCAAGAGACAAAGAGCAGGCACGCCAACATGAAACGGAAGGCGAGATCGAGGTGTGGGTCGCGACGCGCGCCGAGCAGCGCGGTGCGGGTCAGCCCGAGCAGCTCTTCGTCATGTATGACGGCCGGATGTATCAGGGCGTGCCGGGCGAGGCGTCGCTGCGCATCATGGAGTTCAGCGAAGCGGGCTTTCCGATTTCGGTCGGCGGCACGGTGACGACGGCGAGCAAAGCTGAGATGAAATCGAGCCGCGAGCTCTTGAGCTCGTCCGATCCGCGCGATCGGGCAGAGCTGCAGTGGCGCGTATCGACGCCGCTCCTTGCGCTCGTGCTCATGGTGCTCGCCGTGCCGCTGGCGCGGCTCAAGCCGCGGCAAGGACGCTTCGGCAAGATCGGCGTCGCGATCCTTGCGTACTTCGTCTATTCCGAGCTGCTCGCCGCCAGCCGCGCGTGGCTCGAGAACGCCGTCATTCCCGAATATGTCGGTCTGTGGTGGGTGCACCTGGTGGCGCTGCTGATCGCCTTGTGGCTGCTCGCGCGCGAGCACCGCGGCTTCGGGCTCGCAGGGTGGAGGGTGCGTCGATGACCTCGATTCTTGGGCGCTACCTGATGCGCACGATCGTCGGTCACACGATCCTCGTCGTGATCGTGCTGCTCGTGCTGAGCGGGCTATATCTGTTCGTCTCGCAGCAGGACGATGTCGGCATCGGCACCTTCGGCGTCGACGACGCCTTCCTCTTCGCGCTGCTCAGTCTTCCCAAGTACGCCTTCGATCTGCTGCCGATCGCCTCGCTGATCGGCGCGTTGCTGGCGCTCGGCAATCTCGCACGATCGCTCGAGCTCATCGTCGTGCGCGCTGCCGGCGTCTCGACGTTCCGTATCGGTCTGTGGGTCGCCGGCGCCGGGTTGGTCCTGATGGCGATCACCGCCGTGCTCGGCGAGCTCGTCGCGCCGCCGCTCGAGCAGTACGCGCGGCAGATGAAGATGTTCGAGAAGTTCCACGAGATCAGCATGACGGGCAATCGCAGCGCGTGGGCGAAGGACGGCAGCTCGATCGTGGCGGTGCGGCGCCAGTCCGCGGACAACCAATACGGCGGCGTATATGTCTTCGAGTTCGACGAGCGCCGCCGGTTGACCTCGATGGGTCGGGCGAGCACGGCCAGCATCGGTGCCGACAGCAAGTGGCGGCTCGAGAACTATCGCGCCTCGCGCATCGAGCCCGAGCGCGTCGTCGCGACGCAGGCGAGCCGAGCCGAGCTCGAGACGTCGCTGTCGCCCGAATTCCTCGGGCTCGCCGTGTTCGATCCCGACTCGCTGCCGGTGCGCGGTCTCTACGGCTACATCCGCCATTTGAAGAGCAACGGGCTCGATGCAACGAGCTACGAAACGGCTTTCTGGGCGCGTATCGCGCGCACGGTCGCGGTGGCCGTGATCGTGGTGCTGGCGGTGCCGTTCGCCTTCGGACCGATGCGTTCGACTGGAACGGGTGCGCGCACGGTGGTGGGCATCATGATCGGCGTCGTCTTCTTCCTGCTCGCGAAAATGCTCGAGAGCGGCGGGGCGGTCTTCGATCTGCATCCGTTCATCATCGGTTGGGGACCGACGCTGCTTGTCGTGCTCGTCACGGCGATCGGGCTTGCGCGGGTGAGGTGAGACAAGACGAATGACGAATCCTGACGAGATCGTGCCAGCAGGACTCGGGCGCCGCTTCGGTGCCATGCTCTACGACGCGCTGCTCGTCGTGGCGGTGCTCATCGCGATCACCTTTTGCTTCGTCCCGTTCCTGGACGGGCGCGTCCTCGTGCCGCAGGAAGTCGGCGCGCTGGCCTATTTCTACTGGCTCCTCGAGCTTGCCGCCGTGGTGCTGTTCTTCGGCTATTTCTGGACGCGACGCGGGCAAACCGTCGGCATGCTCGCGTGGCGGCTGCGGCTCGAGCAATCAAGTGGCGAGAACGTCACGTGGGGAATCGCCTTGAAGCGTATGGCGATCCTCGTCGCGCTGCTCGTGCCTTATTTCCTGGGGTACTGGCTCATCTGGGAAGATTGGCCCAAAGAGCAGCGGAAGTGGCCGGAGGTGCTGACGCTGTTGCCGCTCGGCATCGTGTACGCCTGGGCGTGGTTCGACGGCGAAAGGCGCACGCTCCACGATCGCTGGACCAACACCCGCGTCAGACTGCTGCCGCGCAAGAAATGATCGCGGACGGCGCGCCGTCCGCGATCCGAATACATCAGTTGAGCATGTCCTCGAGCGGCTTGAAGATGCTGTCGTAGCGATAGCGCGGGATCTCGTACGCCCAGCCGGCGAGCGTCTCATTGGTCTTGGATGCTTCCTCCGCGACGTCGGGCGCTGTATTCGTGCTCGAGGATTCATCCTTGGCATTGTCGCTCGCAGCGCCGGTTTCGTCCGTTTGCTTCGATTCGTCGCTCGTCTGCTCTGCGCCGGGCAACTTGAAACGGTCCGCAAGCTCCTGATCGAAACGCGTGCGGACGGTGATGTAGCGAGTGTCCGCTTGCGCCCAGCCTTCGAGCTCGACGACGAGACCGTCGAAGGTGCGATAAGTCGCGCGCGCTTCGGGCTTGCCTTCGAGCTCGCTGGCGGGCCGGACATCCGACAGCGTCAGGCCGGCGAGCGCCGTCGCGAGACTGTTCGCTGCGCTCGAGGAGCTCAGCTCTTTACCTTTCGGCAGCGGCTCGACGGCGAAGTCCGCGTCGGCTCGCGATTGCTTGGCCGCCGTGTACGGCTTGGCGCCCTTCGTTTCGATCGTGGCCGATTGAATGCGATCGGCGCCGACGTCGAGGATCGACTTGCGCAGCCAGTCGCTCGGTTTCGATGAGGTGTCCAGATCGGCCTTGATGAGCCAGCTGCGCTCTTCGCCGACTTTCCTGACGTATTGCGACTCGATTCCCGGTCCGCGCTTGCCGACGATGAGATTGACGGCAGGCGTAACGCCGAGCACTTCGAGGCGCACGCCCGTCGCGTTCTGATTGCTGACGTCTTCCACGCCGAGGCTCGAGTAATTGTCGGGATTCGACGTCTTCTCTTCGCGCACCTCGGCATTGGCGAGGCCGCGCACGAGCTTGCGCAGCTTGTCCTCGTCGGCCGGGTAGCCGCCGCGCTGCGTCACGCTCCAGCTCGCACCTTGGCGCGCGATTTCGACGGCGAGCTGGTCGCCCGCGGTGTGGATGCGGATGGCGCTCGCATCGTTCAGTGTCTTCTTGAGGTCGGGGTAGAGCAGCGGCGCTTGACCGGCACTGCTGGACGGCGAGCGCTCGCTCGCCAGCCAGATGCCGCCGCCAAGGACGATGAGCGCCACGACGCTCAGAATGCCTACTTGCTTCGAATTCATGGCGTGAACCTCAACCAGCATGCGCAGCCGCACGGCCGGCGCGCAGGCGCCGCTGGCGTGCAGCTGCCAAGACGATTGCAGCCACCGCGATGAGGGCGGGAACGAAGATGATGTTCAGCACCTTGAGCCAGGTACCGAGTCGCTCGATCTCGACATCGAGGCTGCGGCGAACTTCGCGCAGCTCCTTGCGGATGCGCAGTCGCTCGCGCTGGAACCGTTCGAGCTCGGCTTCCTGCTCGGGCGAGAGCACGAGCGAGCCTTGCTCGTTGCGGCCCGCTTCGAGCTCGGTGAGCCGGCGTTCCGTTTCGCGCAGCTCGTTGTCGAGCTCCTGCTCCTTGGCGCGCAGACGATCGTCCGCCTGCCGGCGCAGCTCGTCGACCTTGGTGAACGGCCGAAAGAAGCTCTGGCGGCCGCGGATGCTGATGAGGTCGCTGCTGCCCGTGAGATTGTCGAGCGCGTTGGCGAGGAAGTCGCCGTTGTTTGCCCAGCCCACCGCAAAACGCTGGCCGAAGAGCGATTCCCAACGGATCCACATCATGTCGGCCAGGATGTCCGTGTCCGCCACCACGATGAGATTGGCGGTATCGACCGATTCGGCACGATGCTCGCCGGTCTCGCCGCTAACGCCTTCGGGCTTGCCGTCCGGATACGCCGACTTGAGCTTGCCGCGCACACGCGCCGCCACCGTGTAGCGCTCGCCCGTCTCCTGAAAGCCTTCCAGCAGCGCACTGGCATCCTGCAGGAAGGCCAAGCGGCTCGCCGGGATGAGTCCCGCATGGGCGCTCGATTGCAGCAGCGGCTCGAACTCGATCTCGGCGCCGTCCTTCTTCTTGAGCACGCCGGCCGTCATCACGTTGATGTTGTCGAGCGTCGCGGTGATGACGTCCTGCGAGTTCATGCTCGCCCGGTTGAGACCGATCACCGCGATGTGCTGCGACGGCGGTTGTCCGGCGTGCAGCGACACGGGCAAGCCGAGCTCGCGGTCGCCGAGCACCATCGTCGAATCGAATCTCACGCCATAGGCATCGAGCAGGGGAGCGAGCGAAGAGGCGCGCGGGCCCATTGCGATGCCCATCGGACCACCCGCCGTATCGTTCTCCGCGACCGGATCGACGAATGCGATCAGCTTGCCGCCGCGCATGACGAATTGATCGATCGCATACAGCGTGGCAGTCGACAGATCCTTCGGATGGATCACGACGAGCACGTCGATGTCCGCATCGATCGCATTCGTCGTGGTCGGCACCGTGCGGACGTCGAAGAGCTGACGCAACTGCGCGATGCTGGCCCAGCCTTCCTGCAGCCGTCCGCTCATCTGGTCGAAGAAGCTGTCGACGCGCAGCATCGACATGAGGCCGACCGTCGGACGCTTCGGATTGCCGAGGCGATAGATCAGGCTCGCGATGTCGTACTCCAGGAATTCTTCACGGCTCGGTTGAAAGAAGCCGATGACCTCGCGACCGTCGACCGAGTTGGTGCCGGCCAGGCCGAAGTAGAGCGTCTGACCGCGGGTGCCCGTCGGTACGGCCGACAGGCCGAACTCGGCGGCGCGATCTTCTTCCTCCGAGAATGGCTGCGGGTCGATGACGTGCAGGCGCAGCTTGCCGTTCGAGCGCGCGGTGATCTCCTCGAGCAGCTCGCGCACGCGCTGCGCGTAGGCACGCAGCTGCTGTTGCTGCGCGCTCGCTTCTTCCGAGAAGAAGAAATAGAGATTCACCGGTTCTTCGAGCGAGCGAACGATGCGCGTGGTGCCTTCCGACAGGGAATAGAGCTTGCTCTCCGTCAGGTCGAGCCGCGCGCCGCGGAACAGGAACGTGATCAGGATCGTCACGCCAATGAACAACACCGCGAGCCCGAGCAGGGCGCCCGCTCCATAGGTGCGTTTTGCAACTGTGGTCGTGTGCGTCGTCATGATCAATCCGCCTTCTTCATCTCGATCACGATCACATTGGCGATGAGCCACGTTGCGATCACGATGCCGAAGTACAACAAGTCACGCAGGTCGATGACGCCCTTGGAGATCGATTGGAAGTGGGTGAGAAACGACAGCGAGGCGATGGCATCGACAACCGCTTGCGGTGCCCAGATGCGGAAGGCATTGAGCACGAGCGGATACCCTGACAGCAGAAAGCCGAAGCACACGACCGCGGCCAGGATGAACGCGATGACTTGATTGCGAGTCGCAGCGGACAAGCATGCGCCGATTGCCAGCATGCCGCCCGCCGTCAGGAAGCTGCCAATGTAGGCGGCGAAGATGGCGCCGTTGTCGGGATCGCCGAGGTAGTTGACCGTGATCCACATCGGGAACGTCAACACGAGCGCGACGCCGGCAAAGCACCAGGCGGCGAGAAACTTGCCGAGCACGGCCTGCCAGACGGTGACAGGCAGCGTCATGAGCAGCTCGATCGTGCCCGACTTGCGCTCCTCCGCCCACAGGCGCATCGACAGCGCCGGGATCAAGAAGAGATAGAGCCACGGATGGTAGTTGAAGAACGGCGCAAGGTCGGCTTGACCGCGCTCGTAGAACCCGCCGACGTAGAACGCGAAGACGCCGACGAGCAACAGGAAGATGATGATGAACACGAACGCGAGCGGCGTGGCGAAATAGCTCGCGAACTCGCGACGGAAAATGGCGCATACGTTATGCATGAGCTGCTTCCTTCTCGTGAGTCGGCTGCACGCCGGTGGTGATCTGGCGGAAGACGTCGTCCAAGCGGCCTGACGGCGAACGCGAGGCGAGCGCTTGCGGCGTGTCGTCGGCAAGGAGCTTGCCGCCCGCGATGATGATGGCGCGATTGCACACCGCATCGACCTCTTCGAGGATGTGCGTCGAGATCACGATGATCTTGTCCTTCGACATCGAGCTGATCAGTTTGCGCACCTCGTGCTTCTGATTCGGATCGAGGCCGTCGGTCGGCTCATCGAGAATGAGCACTTTGGGATCGTGCAGCAGCGCTTGCGCGAGACCGACGCGCCGCCGAAAACCCTTCGACAACGTTTCGATCACTTGTTCGAGCACGCCCTTGAGCGCAAGACGCGTGATGACGTCGTCGAGCCGCTCGCGCCGCCGCGCGCCGCTCAAGCCGCGCACGTTGGCGATGAACTCGAGGTATGCGCGCACCGTCATCTCCGGATAGCTCGGTGCGCCTTCGGGGAGATACCCCATGCATGCTTTCGCTGCGAGCGGCTCCCGCTCGACATCGTGACCGCACACGCGCACGGTGCCCGAGGTCGGTGAGAGAAAGCCCGTGATCATCTTCATCGTGGTGGACTTGCCCGCGCCGTTCGGTCCGAGGAAGCCGAGCACCTGTCCCGGCTCGACGTTGAACGAGATGTCATCGACGGCGGTCAAGGCACCGTAGCGTTTCGTCAAATGACTGATTTCGATCATGGTGCGCCTATCGGGATATGTGTCCTGTGACTGTGATGTGCACGGCCAGCTCCGTGGGCAGACACACAAGAGAGTTGTTTAGAGCGAGAGGCCCGCGAGTGGTTGGTGTTATCGCGGCGTTCGCATCAGCGCGGAATGCAGTCTCAGCGCGTCCTTGTCTGCGATGGTGACTGCACGCGCCGGAAAATTGTGTCGGGCAAGGCCGGTCAAATTCAAGGCGCGGCCGGGCGCGTTGCGCCGGTCATTCGTGCGTTCGATCGAGCAGGTGTGCGCGCTGAATGAGCGGGCCGCCAGCAATTGTTTGCGGAGCAAGCGAACTCCGACCGCGGACCGGGGTCGAAGCATGCGTCGATCCCGGCGGGGAGGGCAGCAAGGGGCTCTTCATTCCGGCGGGCGGCTCCCGGGCGGGCGGTACCTGGTCGCCGATTGCGCGGTGCAAAAAAGTGCTTGTGTTGCAGGGCAACAAGGTCTATATTTGGCACCGCAAAACGCGATAGTTCTTCTGTGGCGCGGGTTTGCAACGGTTCTTTGTGCGGCGCAGATGGCGCCCCGCTGACTCGAATCCCCCTGATTGGCCGGGCCTTCGTGCCCGGCCCTTTTTTTATGTAGGGGGCACCACCGAGCTCATTTCTTGCCGGTCTTTTCCTCCTTCTTGCGCGCCTTCTCCTCGATTTCGGCGCGATGAGCTCGCAGCACCTTGCGCACCTCGCTCGCCGGCGGACGATCGGCGATGCGTGCAATCAGGTCCGCGAGCTCGTGCCACTCCTTGCCCCATTTCATGAGTCGCACGGCATCCGCGACGATCTTCGTCTTCATGTCCGCGCTCGGGCTGGCAGCTGGCTTCGCCGTCGTCGCTCTTGCCGGTGCGTGCGTCGGCTTGGGTGCTGACGCCTTCGGCGGCGGCGTGGCGCGGGTGTGCGCTTTGGGCGGAGGCTCTGTTTGAGTCGCCACTTGCGGCGGCACCTTCAGGCGCGGCATTTCCCGGGTCGCGTCGTCGCTCGCGCTGCGTGCGCGCTGCGGTGCTGCTGCAGCCGGCATTTCGACGGTTTGCGACGTGCCTGCCGCGGCGGCCGCCTTGGCCGGGTCCGCCAACGGAATAAAGCGCTGGATGTTCTGCAGCCCGACCAGATTCGCGAGAAACGCCATCAGCTCCAGCGACTCTGCGAACTTGCTGTCGCCCATCGCTTGACGCGCTTCGACGTGCGACTTGAGCTCGAGCGCCTTCTGTCGTGCGACCTCGAGCACCCAGCGGGTCGGGCGATCGTGCTTGGGCCAGGGTTGTACGCGCGCGTAGGCGGCATCGCTCAGCTCGACGTACTGCAGGTGCAGATCGATGCTGGTGAGCCACTTGTCGATCAGCTCGGAAATGCGACGGTCCGCTGGCGTCATGGGCTGTGCTCCTTGGGCACATTATGCCTGCTCGCGAAATCGTGCAGCGTGCGAGGGTCGCACTCGCACTCGCTGTGAGCGAGCGTCCGGTGAGTCCTCGCTTCGGCGGCGTTGGCGGTGCGGTTGGCGGGACCGTTGATCGGCTGATGGACGGAGGATGCTGAGCCTCTGCGCGGCAATCAACGGCTGCGCTGAGATTGGCGCTCCCAGAGGGATTCGAACCCTCGTACCAGCCTTGAGAGGGCTGTGTCCTAGGCCTCTAGACGATGGGAGCGGCGTGTTGCTCGGGGCGAACGCCCGTGTAGAGGGTGCGGTATTATACGGCGCGCCTTAATCCGCTCAAGCGACTTGTGCTGTTGAACGACACTAATCTTTCTACTTCCGGCGATCCTGCGAGCAGTCCGAGGGTTTTCACGCGCGCCGAGCATCCGATTTCGCGCGCCAACATCTCGCCGAACGCTTTGAAGGTGCTGTATCGGCTGAAAGAGGCGGGGTACCAGTCGTTCCTCGTCGGCGGTGCCGTCCGCGACCTGCTGTTGGGACAAAGCCCTAAGGACTTCGACGTCGCCACCAATGCGCATCCCGATCAGGTCAAGCAGCTGTTCCGCAATTGCCGGCTGATCGGCCGGCGCTTTCACCTCGCGCACGTGCGCTTCGGCCAGGAAATCATCGAAGTGGCGACCTTCCGTGCGGCGCACACTCCGATGGACGAGGACAACAGTGTCGACGAAGGCGGCCATCGCGTGCTCGATGAGCGCGGCCGGATCATCCGCGACAACCTCTACGGCACGATCGAGGAGGACGTCTGGCGACGCGATTTCACGGCGAACGCGCTCTACTACAACATCAGCGACTTCTCGATCTGGGATTATGTCGGCGGCGTCGAGGACGCGCGGGCGCGCGTGCTGCGGCTCATCGGCGATCCCGAGACGCGTTATCGCGAAGATCCGGTGCGGGTGCTGCGCGCGATCCGTTTCGCGACCAAGCTCGGCTTCACCATGCATCCGGATACGCGCGAGCCGATTCCGAAGCTCGCCTGGATGCTCGATGCCGTGCCGCCGGCGCGGCTGTTCGATGAAGTGAACAAGCTGTTCCTTGCAGGTCGCGCCGCGCCGACATTCGATCTTGCGGTCGAGCTGAACGTCCTCGAGCACTTGTTCCCGGAAGTGGTGCCTGCGTACTTGGAGGCGCCCGACAGTCCGGCTGCGAAGCTGCTCAAGCTCGGGCTCAAAGGCACCGACAATCGCGTGCGCGAAGACAAGCCCGTGACGCCCACGTTCCTGTTTGCCGTGCTCTTGTGGCCTGCGATCCGGCGCCGCGTGCCGGAAGGGCTCGACACGCAGCAGCTGCTTGCCGCCTGCGAACAGGTGATCTCGCGCCAGCAGACGCGCGTCGCGATCCCGCGGCGCTTCACGCTCCCGCTGCGCGAGATCATTGCGCTGCAGCCGCGTTTCGAGCGTCGCGAAGGTCGGCGCGCGCTGCGCGTGCTGGATCATCCGCGGTTCCGCGCGGCCTACGACTTCTTGTTGCTGCGTGCTGCGGCGGGAGAAGCAGATCCCGAGCTCGCGCGCTGGTGGACGGAGATTCAGACGCTCTCGCCCGAAGAGCGTGTGCGCAAGGTCGAACCGGTCGGTGGTGTGCGCGAGCCTTCAGGCCGCAGACGTCGGCGCCGCCGGCGGCGGCCGCCCGCGGCGAGTGGCTAGCTCGCCCATGTCGAACGCGCGCTACGCGAACCGCCGGGCGCGCGAGCCAAGAGAGTCGTTTCCGTGAACGAACGAGCGAGCTGGATCCCAGCGTACGTGGCGCTCGGCAGCAATCTCGACGAGCCGCGTCGTCAGGTCGAGCGCGGGTTCGAGGCGCTTGCGCGGCTGCCCGAAACGCAGCTCGTCCTGCGCTCGCGTTTGTATACATCGAAGCCGTTCGGGCCGATCGCGCAGCCGGATTTCGTCAACGCGGTGGCCGGTGTGCTCACGCGGCTTGCGCCATTCGTGCTGCTCGAAGCGCTCAAGCGTCTCGAGGTCGAGCTCGGGCGGGCCGCGCCGGTCGAGCGTTGGGGACCGCGCCTGATCGATTTCGACCTGCTCGTCTATGGTGAGGCCGTCATCGACGAGCCGAATCTCACGGTTCCACATCCTGGCATCCCGCAGCGCAACTTCGTGCTGTATCCTCTTGCCGATATCGCTCCCGACCTCGCCATCCCCGGCGTCGGCGTCGTGCGAGCGCTGGCGACGCGCACGAGTGCCGATGGCCTTCAAGTCTTGTCATAAGCGCGACCAAGAACAGTTGGCTTGAGCGGGATCGAACGCATACCGAACATGTCAGAGAGATTGATTGTCTCGACGCCGCACCGCTTGATCGTGGTCGAGGGGCCGATCGGCGTGGGCAAGACGAGCCTCGCACGCCGGCTCGCTCGCAGCTTCGGCAGCGAGCTCATCCTCGAGCAGGCCGAAGAGAATCCGTTTCTCGAACGCTTCTACAAGAATCCGCGTTCGGCGGCGCTGCAGACGCAGCTCTTCTTCCTCTTCCAGCGCGCTCGCCAGCTCGAAGACATTCGTCAGCACGATCTGTTCGATACGGTGCGCGTTGCCGACTATCTCATCGAGAAGGATCGTCTCTTCGCGCGCTTGACGCTCGATGACGAGGAATACGCGCTCTACGAGCAGGTGTATGCAAAGCTTGCCGTCGATGCGCCCGTGCCGGATCTCGTCATCTATCTGCAGGCGCCCGTTGACGTGTTGCTCGAGCGCATCCAGCGTCGCGGCATTCGTTACGAGCAGCATATCGAGCGCGGCTATCTCGAGAAGCTGCAGCAAGCCTACGCGCGTTTCTTCCACACGTACGACGCCTCGCCGCTGCTCATCGTCAACGCTGCGCAGGCGGATTTCGTCAACAACGACGGGGACTATGCGCAGCTGCTCGAGCAGGTGCTGCGCATCCGCCGCGGGCGGCATTTCTATAATCCGCTCACGAGCGCGGTGTGAGCGGCGGATGCACGATGCTGCGGACGCCGCAATGCAAGCGTATGTGTAGGCAACTTTCGACGGCGCATGTCGCGGGCTAAGCCTGGTTGATGTTTCGGTAACCCTCGTTCATCCTTGTCCGTCACCGAATGCGAGCGACATTCATGTACAAACATTTGCAAGAGCGGTACGCGCCGCGCCCTCCGGTCAACGTTTCGACGTTGATGCGCATGAAGGCGGAAGGCGAGAAGATCGCTTGCATCACCGCTTATGACGCGAGCTTCGCGGCGCTCGTCGACGAAGCCGGCGTCGATCTCGTGCTGGTCGGTGACTCGCTCGGCATGGTGATCCAAGGGCACGACACGACGGTGCCCGTCACGCTCGACGACGTCATCTATCACTGTCGTGCCGTCGCGCGCGGCCTGTATCGGCCATTCCTAATGGCGGACATGCCGTTCATGACATATGCCTCGCGCGAGCAGGCGCTCGAGAATGCCGTCAGGCTCATGCAAGAGGGAGGAGCGAAGATCGTCAAGCTCGAGGGCGGCGCAGGACAGGTCGAGATCGTCGAGTTCCTCGCGAGCCACGACATTGCGGTGTGCGCGCATCTAGGGCTCAAGCCGCAGTCGGTGCACAAGGTCGGCGGCTTTCGCGTGCAGGGCCGCGACGAAGCGGCGGCGAAGCAGATGCTCGAAGATGCCAAGGCGCTCGAAGCCGCGGGCGCAGACATCGTGTTGCTCGAATGCATTCCTGCGTCGCTCGGCAGACAGATCACCGAGGCGTTGAGCGTGCCCGTCATCGGCATCGGCGCGGGACCGGACACCGACGGCCAGATCCTCGTTCTCTACGACGTGCTCGATATCACCGCCGGCCGCAAGCCGCGCTTCTCCAAGAATTTCATGGCCGGCCATGACAGCCCTCTCGAAGCCGTCAAGGCCTATGTCCACGAAGTGAAGACCAAGGCGTATCCCGCGCCCGAGCATTGCTTCTGAATCGCGCGCGGCGCGCGCCAGCATTATGGATACGATCATTCACACGGCTGATTTGCGCGCTCGCGTGCGCGCGTGGCGGGCTGCGGGCGAGCGTATCGCGTTCGTGCCGACGATGGGCAATCTGCACGCAGGTCACGGCAGTCTCGTCGCGGCCGCCCGCGAGCGTGCCGACCGCGTCGTCGTCAGCATCTTCGTCAATCCGCTGCAGTTCGGTCCGAACGAGGACTACGCTACCTACCCGCGCACGCCCGAAGAGGACCGCAAGCTCCTCGAGGCGCTCAATGTCGACATGCTCTTCATGCCGGAGGTCGCCGAGATCTATCCGCGCGGACAACAAACGCATGCGCGCGTGCACGTGCCCGAGCTCGAAGACATTCTGTGCGGCGCTTTCCGACCGGGGCATTTCATGGGCGTCGCTACGGTCGTCACGAAGCTGCTCAATCTGGTTCAGCCTGACATCGCGCTCTTCGGCGAGAAGGACTTTCAGCAGCTCATGATCATTCGGCGCGCGACGGAGGATCTGTGCATGCCCGTCGAGATCGTCGGGTTGCCGACGACGCGCGAGCCGGACGGGCTCGCGATGAGCTCGCGCAATCGCTATCTCACGCCGGAGCAGCGCGCAGTGGCGCCGCAGATCTTCGCGGCGCTCGAGCGTGCGCGCATCGCCATCGAAAGCGGGCGCGAGGATTTCGATGCGATTTCGGAAGAAGGGCTGGCTGCGCTGCGGGCAGCGGGCTTTCGTCCCGATTATTTCGAGGTGCGCGATGCCGACACGCTTGCGGTGCCGCGGCCCGAGTCGCGCAATCTCGTCGTGCTCGCTGCGGCGCGCATCGGCCGGGCGCGGTTGATCGACAACGTGCGGGCCGTTCGTCCTTCGGCCAAGTAACGCGCATTGCGCGCTACGCGCCGTGCTGCGCGAGCGCCCATTCGACGTGTTCGCGCACCAGCGCCGATGGATGATCGCGGCGTGCACGTAGCGCAGCCAATACCTCATCGCTGGTAGGCGCGTTGCCGAGTGCGACGGCAATGTTGCGCAGCCAACACTCGTAGCCGATGCGCCGGATCGCGCTGCCTTCGGTGCTGCGCAGGAATTCCTCTTCGCTCCAGGCAAAGAGCTGCGTGAGCGTCGCGCCATCGAGCGCATGACGCGGCGCGAAGTCGGGCTCGCTGGTCAGGCGCGCGAACTTGTTCCACGGACAGAAGAGCTGGCAGTCATCGCAACCGTAAATGCGATTGCCGATCGCGCGGCGCAGCTCGACCGGAATCGGACCGCGCAGCTCGATCGTCAGATACGAGATGCACAGTCGCGCATCGAGCTCGTACGGCGCCACGATCGCACCGGTCGGGCAGACATCGATACAGGCGCGGCACGAACCGCAATGGTTCGTGGCCGGTGCGTCCACCGGCAGCGGCAGATCGGTCAGGATCTCGCCCAAGAAGAACCACGATCCCGCACGCGAGTGGATGAGATTGGTGTGCTTGCCGATCCAACCGAGTCCGGCGTTGCGCGCAAATGCCTTCTCGAGCACGGGGCCGCTGTCGACGAAGACACGATAGCGCGTGCCTGCCACTTCCGCTTCGATGCGCTCGGCCAACCGCGCGAGGCGACGGCGTAGCACTTTGTGGTAATCGCGGCCGAGCGCGTAGCGCGACACGTAGCCGAGCGTGGGATCGTGCAATACCTCGGTCGCGGGTCGCGCATTGGGCGGCAGATAATCCATGCGGGCGCTGATCACGCGCAGCGTGCCCGGCACGAGCTCCTGCGGGCGCGCCCGGCGCAGCCCATGTCGCTCCATGTAGCCCATCTCGCCGTGACGGCCCAATTCCAGCCAACGCCCAAGATGCGCCTCGTCCTGCGGAATGGACGTGTCTGCAATGCCGATCTGCTGAAAGCCGAGCTCGCGGCCCCAGGCGCGGATGCGCTCGGCGAGCGCAGCGTACGCTGATGATGTGGATGGGGGAGGCGGTGTTGTCACGAGCTGGCGCGAGATGAGCGATGGCGGCCGAAGGATACGTGCGTTCGCGATCGAGGAGGCGCGTCTATTCTCTTACCGACCCTGCGCTCGCGAAAGTCGACATTCCAGGTCATGCAGGCAGCGCGCATGATCTGCGCGCCGCCAAGTGCCGCGCACGCTGCTACTCTTAACTCATGGAGCAGTTTCCCGAGGCCGTTTACACCGCCGCCCAAGTGCGCGAGCTCGATCGCTATGCGATTGAGTCGCTGGGCATTCCTGGCTATACCTTGATGAGCCGGGCTGGCGCCGCAGCTTTTCGAGTGCTGCGTGACGCGTGGCCGCGCGCACGCAAGATCGTGGTCGTCTGTGGTCCCGGCAACAATGGTGGCGACGGGTATGTCGTGGCCCGACTGGCGCGCGCTGCCGGGCTCGATGTGTCGGCCGTCAGCGTGCCGGATCCGCAGCGTCTCGCCGGCGATGCGCGGCGCGCATACGACGACTTCATCGCGGCGGGGGGCAGCGTGGCTTCTTGGCACGAGTCGGTGCTCGACGGGGCCGACGTTGTGGTCGATGCGCTCTTCGGCACGGGCTTGTCGCGACCGCTCGAAGGTGCGGTGGCTGCGATCGTCACGGCAATCAACTCGAACGGTGTTCCCGTGCTCGCGCTCGACATTCCGAGCGGGCTGCACAGCGATACGGGGGTCGTGCTGGGCGCTGCGATTCGCGCTGCGCGCACCGTGACCTTCATCGGGCTCAAGCTGGGTTTTTATCTCGGCGCGGGACCGGATTACGTCGGGCGGCTTGCGTTCGATGCGCTCGATGTGCCGTGCGATGCGCTCGCGCATCTGCCGGTTGCGGCTCGCCGCATCAGTGAGGCGGAGATCCCCCGCGTGCTGCCGCGGCGCCCGCGCACGGCTCACAAGGGTTTGAACGGCGACGTCGTGATCGTCGGCGGAGGCATCGGCATGGCGGGCGCGGCACGGCTGGCGGGAGAGGCAGCGTTGCGCAGCGGGGCAGGGCGCGTGTTCGTGGCAACGCGGCCTGAGAACGTTGCTGCCATCGTCGGTGCGCGGCCCGAGCTTATGTGTCATGGCGTGCGCACGGCCGAGGAGCTCGCGCGGCTGCTCGCACGTGCCGATGTGCTTGCGGTGGGTCCGGGGTTGGGTCAAGACGAGTGGTCGCGTGCGATGTTGGAGGCGGTGCTGTCGAGCGATCGGCCGACGGTGATCGACGCGGACGGGCTGAATCTGCTTGCGCAGCGCGGCGTCGATCGAGGGCCGCGGGGCAGATGGGTCCTGACGCCGCATCCGGCAGAGGCGGGCCGATTGCTGGGCATCACGACGGCGCAGGTGCAAGCCAACCGTCTCGCAGCCGCGCAAATGCTTGCGAGCCGTTACGCAAGCTGCGTCGTATTGAAGGGGGCCGGTAGCATCGTAGCGGCGCCGGATGCGCTGCCGGCGCTCTGCGACCGCGGCAATCCAGGCATGGCTTCGCCCGGCATGGGCGATGTGTTGACGGGAGTCGTGGCCGCCGTGATGGCGCAAGCGCATGACTTGGTCGGCGCCGTGCGCGTTGCCGTGCTTGCCCATGCAATGGCGGGCGATCTGGCCGCGCGCCGTGGCGAACGCGGGCTCATCGCCAGCGATCTATTCGAGCATCTACCCACGTGTCTGAATCCAATACCGCAAGCTTGACGATTTCCTCGCCGGAGGCGATGCGGGCATTCGGCGAACGCTTGGGCCGCGCGTTGTTGTCGAAGCCGCGTCCGGCGCTGTGCATCGGCTTCGAAGGCGACCTCGGCGCGGGGAAGACGACGCTCGTGGCCGGAGTTCTGGCTGCGGCCGGCGTGCGCGGTCCGGTGCGCAGTCCCACCTATACGTTGATCGAGCCGTACGTGTTCGAGCAGGCGACCATCCATCACCTCGACCTGTACCGACTCGTCGATCCCGAGGAAATCGAACCGCTCGGCCTGCGTGACCTCTTGGTGCCGGGATCGATCCTGCTCATCGAATGGCCGTCGCGGGGCGGCGCGCTGCTGCCGACGCTCGATCTAGAGGTCCACATCCATTACCTCGATGGCACCGAGACCGGGCGCGCCGTCGAGCTTAGGGGAAAAACCGCTTTAGGGACGGCCTTACTCGCTGAATTGTTGGCGTAAATCGCAAATTAGTGTGCGTATGTCTATCATTTTTATTGAAATCCTGACATTCGCAGCGTTAGATTACGCCGCATCATGCGCGGTATGGCCCTACGAAGCGTCCTTTCGCTGCTCACCGTCCTAGCTGCGTTGCTGGGTGGGGCGGCGGCGTTTGCGGCCAAGGTGACGGTCCAGGACGTCCGCGTGTGGGCCGGTCCGAACTCAACTCGCGTCGTGCTCGACCTTTCCGGTCCCGCCGAGCACAACGTGATGACGCTGCGCAATCCCGACCGCGTGGTCGTGGACATTCCTTCGGCGAGCGCGAGCGATTCCGTCCGCGCGCTGCCGCGCGATCAAGGGTTCATCAAGCAGGTCCGCCTCGGCGAGCAGGGCAACGGCAATCTGCGCGTGGTCATCGACTTGGCCGCCGACGCGAAGCCGAAGACCTTCCCGGTGGGGCCGAGCGGCAGCTACGGGCATCGCCTCGTCATTGACCTCGAGCCGGCGTCGACGTCATCAGCATCGGCGCAGGCGCCGAAGCAGCAGGTTCCGACCGTGGTCAAGTCGGCGGCCGATGCGCGCGGTCGCGACATCATCATCGCGATCGATGCGGGCCACGGCGGTCAGGATCCCGGTTCCATCGGCAAGCGCGGCACGCTCGAGAAGAACGTGACGTTGCAGATCGCACGTCGTCTGAAAGAGCGCATCGACCGCGAGCCCGGCATGCGCGCCGTGCTGACGCGCGACGGCGACTATTTCGTCAAGCTGCGCGATCGCATCGATCGTGCCCGTAAGGCACAGGCCGACATGTTCATCTCGATCCATGCGGATGCCTACCACGACCGTTCGGTCGTCGGCTCGTCGGTGTACGTGTTGTCGGCGCGCGGCGCGAGCGATGAATCGGCGCGTTGGCTAGCCGATCGCGAAAATGCTTCCGACCTCGTGGGTGGCGTTTCCCTCGACGACAAGGACGACGTGCTGCGCTCGGTGCTGCTCGATCTGTCGCAGAGCGCCAGCATGAGCGCGAGCATCGCGGCCGCCGAGAAGGTCATGGATTCGCTCTACTCGATGGGCAACATCACGCGGCGCGGCGTGAAGCAGGCCGGCTTCCTCGTGCTCAAGGCGCCGGATATTCCGTCGATGCTCGTCGAGACCGCGTTCATCTCGAATCCGACCGAAGAGGCGCGGCTCATCAATCCCACGCACCAGCAGCGGCTCGCCGAGGCGATCTTGAACGGCGTGCGCGCGTACTTCTATTCGAGTCCGCCGCCGGGCACGTTGATCGCGAGCATGCGCGCCAAGTCCGGCGACCGAGCAGTCGTCGCCAACAATCCCAAGAGCGCCGGCGACGCGGCCGTCGGTACGAGCCACTAGCCTGCACACGCATCGCTCGGTGCGGCGCCCAGTGCGCTCCTGCTATCCTCGCGCGGTCTTTCCTGGCCCGCGTTCCCCATGCCGATTCGCGTTCTCCCTGAGCAACTGATTCACCAGATCGCCGCCGGCGAGGTCGTCGAGCGTCCGGCATCCGTCATCAAAGAGCTGGTGGAGAACAGTCTCGACGCCGGTGCGACGCGGATCGAAGTCGAGATCGAAGACGGCGGCGTGCGTCTGTGCCGGGTGCGCGACGACGGTGCCGGGATCGAGCGCGACGAGCTGGCGCTCGCGCTGTCGCGTCACGCGACCAGCAAGATCCTCACGATCGACGATCTCGAGCGCGTGGCGACGCTCGGTTTTCGCGGCGAGGCATTGCCGAGCATCGCGAGCGTCTCGCGCATGCGTCTCATCTCGCGCACACGCGGGGCCGACGTCGGCTATGCCATCGGTGCCGACAACGGCGTGCTCACGCCGCCGGAGCCGGCGCCCCATCCCTTCGGTACGACGGTCGAAGTGCGCGACCTATTTTTCAACGTGCCTGCGCGCCGCAAATTCCTGCGCGCCGAGCGTACGGAAACGCAGCACATCGAGCGGATGATCGAGCGCCTCGCGCTGTCGTCGTTCGCAACGTCGTTCGTGCTGCGCAGCGGGCGGCGTACGCTGGTCGAGCTGCCCGGAGCGCAAAGTCAGATCGATCGCGAGCGTCGCGTTGCGCAGATCGTGGGCGAGGAGTTCATCGCGAACGCGATGTACATCGAGCACGAGAGCGCCGGGTGCAGGCTCACGGGCTGGCTGTGTCAGCCGACTTTCGCGCGCGCGCAGCCTGATCTGCAGCATTTCTACTTGAACGGCCGGGTGCTGCGCGATCGGCTCGTCGCGAGCGCCATTCGCCTCGGCTATCGCGACGTGATGTTCCATGGGCGCTATCCCGCGTTCGTCCTGTTCATGGAAATGGATCCTGGGATGGTCGATGTGAACGCGCATCCGGCCAAGCTCGAAGTGCGTTTTCGCGATCCGCGGCACGTGCACGATTTCCTGTTCGGCACGGTCGAGCGTTTTCTGCGCGAAACGTATGCAGGATCGAGGGTCAGTGCGCCGCCGCCGGCGACCGCTGCGAGCATCTTGCCGGCGAGCGACGCGCCTGCGCCCGTCTGGCCGGCGCGCGGACCGCAGCAATCGCGGCTCGAGCTCAGGGTCGCCGATGCGCCTGCGCCGGCGCCATTCGTGTCGCCGGCACCAATGCGAGAAGAGCCGGCTACGGTGGACGAGAACGATCAGACGCCCGAGACGCCGCCGCTCGGTTTTGCGCTCGCGCAGCTGCACGGCGTGTACATCCTCTCGCAGGCGCCCGATGGTCTCATTCTCGTCGACATGCATGCCGCGCACGAGCGCACGATGTACGAGAAGCTGAAGGCCGCGCTCGCGCAAGGCGGCGTGCCGATGCAGCCGCTGCTCGAGCCGTACACGTTCAACGTTTCGCCGGGCGAAGCCGATGTGCTCGAAGAGCAGGCCTCCGCTTTGCTGCAGGCGGGTCTCGAGATCGTGCGCTCGGGGCCGGCGAGTGTGCAGGTTCGCGCACTGCCCGCGCTGCTCGCTGCGCGCGACATCGATGCCTTGGTGCGGCGGATCGCAGCCGACTTGCTGGCCGTCGGTGCGACGCGCGGCGTCGATGAAGCCATCAACGAAGTGCTCGGCACGATCGCCTGTCACGGCGCCGTGCGCGCGCATCGCAATCTGAGCGTGCCCGAAATGAATGCCTTGCTGCGCGAGATGGAACGAACGGTGCGCAGCGACCAGTGCAACCATGGGCGGCCGACCTGGACCTACATCAGCATGCAGGACCTCGATCGGATGTTCCTGCGCGGGCGCTGATCATGAGCGGCGGCGAGGTGAGGCCCGCGGCGGTCCTGATCATGGGACCGACCGGCGCGGGTAAGACGGATTTGGTGTTGCGGCTCGCCGAGAGGCGTCCGATCGAGATCATCAGCGTCGATTCGGCGATGGTCTATCGGCGGATGGACATCGGCACCGGCAAACCTCCACGCGCGGTGCTCGAGCGCTTTCCGCATCGGCTCGTCGACATTCTCGATCCGGCCGAAACCTATTCGGCGGGCCGGTTCGTGCGCGATGCGCTGAGCGCGATCGAGGAGGCCCACCGACGGGGGCGTCTGCCGGTGCTCGTCGGCGGCACCATGCTCTATTTTCGTGCCTTGCGCCATGGGATTGCGGAGATGCCCTCCGCCGATCCGGCGGTGCGCGAGCAGATCGACCGCGAGGCGGGCGAGCGGGGCTGGCCGGCGCTTCATCGCGAGTTGTCTATGGTCGATCCAAAGGCGGCGGCGCGTATCAAGCCGAACGACGCGCAACGCATCCAGCGTGCGCTCGAGGTGTTTCGCTTGACGGGTAAGCCCTTGAGCGAGTGGCACGCTGCTGCGCACCCGCCGGCGCCGAACGTGCGGTTTTTTGCCTACGCTTGGGTTCCGGGAGACCGCGCCAAGCTCTATCAGGGCATCGAAGCGCGCTTTCACCGGATGATGGAGGAGGGGTTCTTGGACGAGGTGCGCGCCCTCTATGACCGCGGCGATCTGCACCGCGATTTGCCCTCGATTCGAGCTGTGGGGTACCGCCAGCTCTGGGAACATTTGGAAGGCAAGGAGCCTTTGGAGTCAGCGACGCAGCGCGCAATCGTCGCGACTCGGCACCTGGCCCGTAGACAATTGGTATGGCTGCGAGCGGAACGCGAGATCGAGTGGATCGACGCTCTTGAATCTACGGCGGATGCCCAAATGATGCGCGCCATTGACTCCGTATTAGACGAAAGGCCGGCTTGATCCGAAACGCGCTGTGATAGACTGCGGCACTGCAACGAGCACTGGATGGTGCAAGTCGGCCGTCCTCCGGCTGCAGGGAAGCGGCAATGTCGGAAACGCTCAACGAAGAATTCGAAGTTCATAACAAGGAGATGAATGATGGCCAGAGGGCAATCATTACAGGACCCCTTCCTCAATACCTTGCGCAAGGAGCGCGTTCCGGTCTCGATCTATCTGGTGAACGGTATCAAGCTGCAGGGCCAGATCGATTCGTTCGATCAGTTCGTCGTGCTGCTCAAGAACAGCGTCAGCCAGATGGTTTACAAGCACGCGATCTCGACCGTGGTCCCTGCGCGCGCCATTCGCTTGCCGACGGGCGACGACGACGGTGCGGAGTCCGCGTCCGGCGAATGATCTCGTTCTCGGAGTTTGCCGTTGTTTGATCGCCCTCGCAGCGGTGAACGCGCACTATTGGTTCGCATCGGGCTCGGCCGATCTCCAAGCGAGGACGAGCTGAACGAATTCGAGGCGCTCGCGCGCTCGGCGGGTGCTGAAGTGCTCGGTTTGATCACCGGCACGCGTCGAGCGCCGGATCCGCGCCTGTTCGTAGGCAGCGGCAAAGCCGAGGAGATCCGCGGGCAGGTCAAAGCGCTCGGCGCCGATCTGGTCTTGTTCGATCACGCGCTCTCGCCGAGTCAGGAGCGCAATCTCGAAGCCTTCCTGCAATGCCGCGTGCTTGATCGCACGGGGCTCATTCTCGACATCTTCGCTCAGCGCGCACGCAGCTTCGAAGGCCAGCTACAGGTCGAGCTCGCTCAGCTCAAGCACCTTGCAACCCGGCTCGTACGCGGCTGGACGCACTTGGAGCGCCAGAAGGGTGGTATCGGTCTGCGCGGTCCGGGCGAGACGCAGCTCGAAACCGACCGCCGTCTGCTCGCCAATCGCATCAAGATGCTCAACAGCCGTCTCGACAAAGTCGTCAAGCAGCGTGAAACCACCCGACGCGAGCGCAAGCGCGCATCGATTCCGACGGTTGCGCTCGTTGGCTATACCAACGCCGGCAAATCGACGCTGTTCAACCGGTTGACGGGCGCCGGGGCCTACGCGGCGAATCAGCTGTTCGCGACGCTCGATCCGACGGTGCGGCGCCTCGATCTGCCCGATGCTCGTTACGCGCTGCTCGCCGACACGGTCGGTTTCGTGCGCGATCTGCCGCACGAGCTCGTGGCAGCGTTCCGTTCGACGCTGCAGGAGGCGCGCGAATCGGCGTTGCTGTTGCACGTCATCGATGCCGCCGATCCGAATCGCAGCGAGCGCATTGCGCAGGTCAACGAAGTGCTGCGCGACATCGGAGCCGGCGATCTGCCGCAGATCGAGGTTTTCAACAAATGCGATCTGCTCGACGAGAGCCCGCACGTCGAGCGCGACGAGAACGACCGCGTGCGCCGCGTGTGGTTGTCTGCGCAATCGGGTGCGGGCACGGACCTGTTGATCGAAGCCATCGGGCGGTTCTTGGGGCCCGAAATCGTGCATCGGCACATCGTTTTGCAGCCGAGCGAGGGCCGGGCGCGGGCGAGATTCTTCGCCGCGGGAGCCGTGCTCGCCGAGACGGCGCTGCCGGGCGGGGCCGTCTCCCTGGAGGTCTCGATGCCGCGCCATGCGTTCGAGTCGCTCTGCCGCAGCGAGCACCTCAATCTCGAGCCGGAAGACAAAACTTGTGCCCACTCCGAGGCATTCCTAAAATCCCGCGGCTCGACTTCGTTGGTCGGATGAGCCATTACTCTCTTTTTCCCTAGAGCACACCTCGAAATGGCGTGGAACGAATCCGGCGGTAAGCGCAACCCCTGGGGCGGAAACAAGCCGGAACAGGGGCCGCCCGACCTCGATGAGGTCTTCCGTAACCTCAAGCGTCGCTTCGGCGGCGTGTTCGGGGGCAACGGCGGCGGCCGCGGTACCGGCGGCGGAGCCAGCCCCGCGGCGCGCGGTTGGAGCGTCGGCACGATCGCCATCGTGCTCCTGGCCGTGTGGGCGTTTACCGGTCTGTATCAGGTACAGCAAGCCGAGCGCGCGCTCGTGTTGCGCTTCGGCAAGTATGTGCGTTCCGCGGATGCGGGCCTGAAGTGGCACCTGCCGTGGCCGATCGAATCGAAGCTGATCGTCAACACCCAGTCGATCGAGAGCTTCAGCGAACAAACGCGCATGCTCACGGCGGACGAGACGCTGGTCGACATCAATCTCGAAGTGCAGTTCCGCCGCGCCAATCCGCTCGATTATGCCTTCAATGTGCTCTCGCCGGAGCAGACGCTGCGCGAAGTGAGCGAGAGCGCGATTCGCGAGATCGTCGGCCGCAGCCGTCTCAACGACGTGCTCGAATCCGGGCGTCAGCAGATCGTGGCGCAGACGAAAGAGCTGATTCAGCGCACGCTCGACGCGTACAAGGCCGGTCTCGAGGTCACGAGCGTCAACTTGCAGGACGTGCGCGTTCCGACGGAAGTGGCGAGCGCGCAGCAGGATGCCATCAAGGCGCGCGAAGACCGCGACCGCTTTGCGCTCGCAGCGCAGGCGTACGCGAACGACCTCATTCCGCGTGCACGCGGCGAAGCCGCGCGCTACTTGGAGGATGCGCAAGCGTATCGGGCGCGCGTGATCGCCGATGCCGAAGGCGAGTCGCAGCGTTTCCTCAAGCTGCTCGAAGAATATCAACGCGCGCCCGCCGTCACGCGCGAGCGTCTGTATCTCGAAACGATCGAACAGGTATTGGCACGTTCGAAGAAGGTCGTGCTCGACAGCGACGGCAACGGCAATCTCATCTATCTGCCGATCGACAAGCTGCTCGAGCAAACGCGCCGGCCGGCTCGTCCGCTCGAACCCGAGACCACCATGACGGTCGAGGGCAGCGGCAACCCGTCGGCGAGCGATAGCGACCGTCGTACGCGAGGAACACGTTAATGGCGAACCGCGCTTATCTCGGGCTCGTCGCGGTCGCGATCGCTTTGATCGCGCTGTCGATGTCCACGTTCACCGTGCGAGAGACGGAGCTCGCGATCAAGTTCCGTTTCGGCGAGATCGTGCGCGCGGACTACGCGCCGGGCCTGCACTTCATGGTTCCTTTCGTACACAACGTGCGCAAGTTCGAGCGCCGCATCATCACGAACAATTACCCCGCCGAGCAGTTCCTGACGAGCGAGGGCAAGATTCTGCGGATCGACTTCTACGTCAAGTGGCGCATCGACGACGTCTCGCGCTACTACCAGGCGACGAGCGGCTTTGAAGACGTCGCCGCGGGCCGTCTCGGCAGCATCGTCAAGGACGGTATCAAGGGCGTGATCGCGCGGCGCACCATTCAGCAGGTCGTTGCGGCCGAGCGTGCCGAGTTCACCGGCGAGATCCTCAAGATCACGGAAGGGCCGACCAAGGGGCTCGGGCTTGAGCTCGTGGACGTGCGCGTCAAGAAGATCGATCTGCCCGATGAGGTGAGCGAGTCGGTGTTCTCGCGCATGCGGCAGGATTTCGACCGGCAGGCGAAGGAGCTGCGTGCGCGCGGCGCGGAAAGCGCCGAGAAGCTGCGCGCGGAGGCCGATCGTCAGCGCACCGAGATCCTGGCCGAGGCGCGTCGCGAAGCGCAGGTGATCATCGGCGAAGGTGACGCGCGCGCCGCGGAGATCTATGCTCGCGCCTACGAGAAGAACCCTGAGTTCTATTCGTTTTACCGTAGCCTCGAGGCCTATCGAAAGTCGCTCGGTACCGAGAACGATATTCTGGTCATCGAACCGGACAGCGAGTTCTTCAAGTACTTGAATCGCGCGACGCGTCGCTGACGGTCGATCATGCTTTGGTCCGATCTATTGGCGGCGTTCGCGCTTTATCTCGTCTTGGACAGCGTTCTGCCGTTCTTGAATCCCCAATTCGCGAAGCGCTTGATGGTTTCGTACGCCAGCATGACCGACTCTCAGATGCGGGTATGCGGCTTGATCGGCATGGCCGCCGGCCTTGCGCTTCTCCATTTCGTTCGTTCGTAACTCGGTCATGAAAAAGAATGTGGTCGTCATCGGCGCTCAATGGGGCGACGAGGGCAAAGGAAAGATTGTCGATCTGTTGACGGATCGCGTCGCCGCAGTGGTGCGCTTTCAGGGCGGCCACAATGCCGGACACACGCTTGTCATCAACGGGCGCAAGACAATCCTGCGCTTGATTCCCTCGGGCATCCTGCACGAGGGCGTCAGCTGCTACATCGGCAACGGCGTCGTGCTGTCGCCGCAGGCGCTGTTCGAGGAGATCGGCGAGCTCGAGCGCGCCGGCGTCGACGTGACGAAGCGTCTGCGTATCTCCGAAGCTTGTCCGCTCATCCTGCCGTATCACATCGCGCTCGATCAGGCGCGCGAGGCGGCCATGGGGCAGGCGAAAATCGGCACAACCGGACGCGGCATTGGTCCGGCGTACGAAGACAAAGTGGCGCGCCGCGCGATCCGCGTGCAGGACTTGTTTGCGCGCGAGCGCTTCGCCGCGAAGCTGGGCGAAGTGCTCGACTATCACAACTTCGTGCTGCGCAATTACTTCAAGGCGCCGACCATCGATTTCCAGAAGACCCTCGACGAAACGCTTGCGCTCGCCGAGCGTCTCGAGCCAATGGTCGCGGATGTCTCGGGTGAGCTCAACGCGCTCATGCGCGCCGGCAAGCGCGTTTTGTTCGAAGGCGCGCAGGCGGCGCTGCTCGATATCGATCACGGCACGTATCCGTTCGTCACGTCGAGCAACTGCGTGGCAGGACAGGCGGCCGTCGGCGCAGGCGTCGGTCCGCAGCACCTGCATTACGTGCTTGGTGTTGCGAAGGCCTATGCGACGCGTGTCGGCAGCGGACCGTTCCCGACCGAGCTCGACGATGAGATCGGCGAGCACTTGCGCGTGCGCGGCAACGAGTACGGCTCGGTGACCGGCCGGCCGCGCCGCTGCGGCTGGTTCGATGCCGCGGGCTTACGCCGCGTCGTCGAGATCAACGGCATCTCGGGACTGTGCATCACCAAGCTCGATGTGCTCGATGGTCTCGATACGGTCCGCGTGGCGGTGGGTTACAAGGTACGGGGCGAGGAGCGGGATCTGCTGCCGGTCGGCGCGGACGCGCTCGCGGTCTGCGCTCCAATCTACGAAGAGCTGCCCGGCTGGAAGGAAAGCACCGCCGGCGTCAAATCGTTCGACGACCTGCCGCGCAACGCTCAGGCCTACCTCAAGCGTTTGGAAGTGCTCGTGGGTGCGCCGATCTCAATCATTTCGACGGGACCCGATCGCAACGAAACGATCGTGCTCCAGCATCCGTTTGATTGAGCCGCCCCGAGACCGGTGGGTAGCACGCTGCGCGCGCCGAAGATGCGGCGCTGCGCCGGCGGGCGCACGTCGTCCGCCGTCCAGCACAGGCAGATCACGGAAAAGTGAGTGGTGCCCAGGAGAGGACTCGAACCTCCACGGATCGCTCCACTGGTACCTGAAACCAGCGCGTCTACCAGTTCCGCCACCTGGGCACGAGAGGGGAACACGGGCTACCGCCCGCACGAGGCGCGCCAATGTACAGACGGCGTATCGGGGTGTCAATGACAGCTCCGATGCAAGCAACGGGAAGTAGCGCATGCATCGCAAGAAGAAATCGCGCGGCCAGCGGGGCGGGAAGTCCACCCGCACGAAACCATCGGTCGCCGCTCGTCCATTCCATGATCCGACGATCATCACGTCCGCGCTGCGCGATGCGGGTCGGCCGCTGACGCTGGACGAGCTGGCCGCGCGCCTGAAACGACAAGGGCGTTCGGCGCGCGCACGGCTCATTGCCGAGCTCGAAGAGCTGGTGCTGGCCGGCGCGATCGTGCGCAATCGCCGGGACGAGTACTGCCTGCGCGAGCGCCTCCCGCTCACCGTGGGCGTGGTGAGCGCGCATCGCGACGGCCACGGCTTCGTCATGCCGGACGATCGCTCGACGCCCATCTTTTTGCCGCCGCGACAGATGCTGGAGGTCATGCACGGCGATCGCGTCGCGGTGCGCACGACCGGCACGGATTTCCGCGGTCGTCCCGAAGGATCGATCGTCAAAGTGCTCGAGCGCGGCACGCACTCGATCGTCGGCCGGTTGTATGACGAGTCGGGGATCTGTTTCGTCGTACCGGACAATCCGCGGATCAGCCATCGCGTGCTCGTTCCGCGCGACCGGCTCGGTGGAGCGAAGCCCGGTCAGGTAGTGCTCGTCAAGCTGATCGAACAGCCGTCGAAGACGGCGCAGCCGCTCGGTCACGTGACGCGCGTGCTGGGCGAGCACGCAGCGCCGGGCATGGAAACGGAAATCGCGATTCACTCGCACGGGCTGCCGTTCGAGTTCCCGGCCGAAGCGCTCGAGGAGGCTGAACGCTTCGGTACTCAAGTGAGCGCGGCCGCCAAGCGCGACCGCGAGGACATTCGCGATCTGCCGCTCGTGACGATCGACGGCGAGGACGCGCGCGATTTCGACGATGCCGTATGGTGCGAGGCAGTGCGCGGCGGCTGGCGGCTCATCGTTGCGATTGCGGATGTGGGCGCCTATGTCACCCCCGGTTCGGCGCTCGATCGCGAAGCGCGCCATCGCGGCACTTCGGTGTACTTCCCGAATCGCGTGCTGCCGATGCTGCCCGAAGCGCTCTCGAACGGATTGTGCTCCCTCAATCCGAACGTGGATCGCCTGTGTCTTGCGTGCGAGATGCGCGTGACGCGCGCCGGCAAGGTCACGCGGGCGCGCTTCTTCGAAGGCGTGATGCGTTCGCGTGCGCGGCTGACGTACACGAAGGTAGCGGCCTATCTGGCCAATCCCGCGGCCGTACAGGACGCGGAAGTGCATGCCGTCGGCGACCTGCTCAAAGAGCTTCATGCGTTGTATCGCGCATTGCATCGAGCGCGTCTCGAGCGCGGCGCGCTCGACATCGATGCGCCCGAGCTCAAAGTACGTTTCGACGCGGAAGGGCGCGTCGCGGCCTTCGTCGAGCAGGCGCGCAACGATGCGCACCGACTCATCGAAGAATGCATGATCGCGGCGAACGTGCAGGCGGCACGCTTTCTCAAGAAGCACAAGATCCCGACGCTGTACCGCGTGCACGGGCAGCCGGAAGCGGAACGGCTCGAGCAGTTGCGCCAGTTCCTGCAAGGCTTCGGCATTCAGTTGCCGGCCGGCAGCGAGATCGAGCCTCACGATCTGGCGAAGGTGCTCAAGCAGATCGCTGGGCACGAGGAGGCCGAGCTCATCGCGACCGTCGTCGTGCGGTCGCTGCCTCAAGCCGTCTATCAGCCGGACAACATCGGCCACTTCGGGCTGGCGCTCAAGGAGTACGTGCATTTCACCTCGCCGATCAGGCGCTATCCCGACTTGCTCGTCCATCGCGGCATCCGGCACGTGCTGCGCGGCGGCGATGCGGCTTCCTTCGCGCTCGAAACGGGCTCGATGGATGCGCTCGGACAGCACTGCTCGTTCACCGAGCGGCGCGCTGACGAGGCGACGCGCGATGCGCTGTCCTGGCTCAAGTGCGAATACATGCGCGACAAGATCGGCGAAGAGTTCGACGTCATCGTCACGGGCGTCGTCGACTTCGGCCTGTTCGTGCGCGTCAAGGGGCTGCAGATCGACGGGCTCATTCATGTGAGCGCGCTCGGCGCCGATTACTTCACGCGCGATCGGCCGGGCTTTCGCATGGTCGCGGCGCGTAGCGGTCGCGTCTTCAAGCTCGGCGATCATCTGCGCGTGCGGCTCATCAACGTGATCATCGACGAACGCAAGATCGACTTCGAGCTGGCAGAAGGGCGCACGGAGCCGCGGCTTTTGCGCGGTCCGTGGCAGCGGCGCCGAGGGCGGCGATGAGCGAGGCGATCGTCTTCGGCTTGCACGCGGTGCGGACGCTGCTGGCGCAGCGCCCGGAACGCGCCTTGCGGTTGGTGCTGCAGAAAGGACGAACGGACGCGCGCGTCAACGAAATCGTGCGGCTCGCGCAAGAAAGGGGCGTGCGCATGGAATGGCGCGATGCGCACGAGCTCACGCGCCTTGCGGGCAGCGATCATCATCAGGGCGCCTGTCTCGAGGTGCGGCCGAGCGGCACGCTGGGAGAGGGCGCGCTGGATGAGCTGCTCGATCGCGCCGAACGTCCGCCGCTGCTGCTCGTGCTCGATGGCGTGCAGGACCCGCACAATCTCGGGGCGTGTCTGCGCACCGCCGACGCGGCGGGCGCAACGGCCGTCATCGTCCCGCGCGACCGTGCTGCCGGGCTGTCGCCGACCGTGCGCAAGGTCGCGTCCGGGGCCGCCGAGACGATGCCGCTGATCCAGGTGACGAACCTGGCGCGGACGTTACGCTGGCTCAAGGAGCGCGAGATCTGGATCGTCGGGACGGCCGATGAGGCCCAGCAATCGCTTTATGCGGCGGACCTGACGGGTCCCTTGGCGCTCGTGCTGGGCTCGGAGGGGACGGGCCTGCGCCGACTGACCCGGGAGAGCTGCGACCTGATCGTCAGTATCCCGATGCACGGCGTGGTGGAAAGCCTCAATGTCTCGGTGGCGACCGGCATCGTCCTCTACGAAGCCGTCCGCCAACGCACGGGCCGCTGAGCGCGGCCCGAGTCGCTGCGACCGACCCCCTATCTCCCCAGGGCGCCTTCTGTTAGCATGCGCGGCCCGCTGCAGGCGGCTGCGGCGGCAAACACCATAACTCCTTGCTTCACCGCGGTATCTCGGCCCGGGAGGCATCTCCATAAGGAGGCAGCAAGTGCGACATTACGAGATCGTGTTTCTGGTCCATCCTGACCAGAGTGAGCAAGTTCCGGCCATGCTGGAGCGTTACAAGAGCATGATCGCGGCCGGCGACGGCGTGATCCATCGTCTCGAAGACTGGGGCCGGCGGCAGCTCGCCTATCCGATCGCCAAGGTGCACAAGGCGCACTACGTCTTGATGAACATCGAGTGCGACGGCAAGACGCTGAACGAGCTGACCGGTGCGTTCCGGTTCAGCGATGCCGTCTTGCGTCATCTGGTCATCCGGATGGACAAGGCAGTGACCGAGCCTTCGCCCATGGCGAAGTCGGGCGATGACGATGGCCGCGACGAGCGTTTCGCCGACGACGGCGACGACGACTCCGCGCGCGAGTCCGCCTAACTCTTTGGTTCACTCGAGGAACATTCCATGGCTCGTTTTTTCCGACGTCGCAAGTTCTGCCGCTTCACCGCCGAAGGGATCGAGCAGATCGACTACAAGGATCTCAGCATCCTGAAGAGCTACATCACCGAGACCGGCAAGATCGTGCCGAGCCGTATCACCGGCACGAAGTCTCACTATCAGCGCCAGCTCGCCACCGCCGTGAAGCGGGCGCGCTACTTGGCGCTGCTGCCGTACACGGACCAGCACTAAGCTCGATGAGGCTCGCGTCGCCATAGGCGGCGCGAGTTCACCATGCACCGTGCACTCGCCGCATGGCTGACAGCGCGTCTGTGGCACGCCGCGTTTGCGAGCGCGCTCGCGGGAGCCTTGGCGACGTTGTTTCCGTTGCCTTTCGGCGTCGCTGCGGGTGCCGTCGCCGTTCTCGCGCTCCTGCGTTTCGGCTCCCCGGTCGGGATCGGCATCGCCCTGACGGGCGCGGCCGCAGCTACGCTCGTGTTGCTGGGAGAGACCCGGCCCACGATCTGGCTGTTCGTCGCGGTGGCCTTGGTCTTCTTCGGTCCGGTTGCGCTCGCGAATCTGCTCAAGCGCACCGGCTCGATGAGCCTGTGTGTCCAAGTGGCGGTCCTCGTGGCCGCGGCGGCGGTGGTCTCGATCCACGTTGCGCTCGACGATCCGGGCGCCTTCTGGTTGCCCCTCGTGCAGCAGGTGATCGATTCCGCGCTCGACACCAGCCTGTATGCCGACAACGAACGCGCTCACGTCGTGCAGGTGTGGGCGCAGACGATGTGGGGTGCATTGGCGGCCGTCTCGCTGGCGCTCGTCATGGGGGCGCTGTTCCTCGGCTGCTGGTGGCATTCCCTGCTGAGCGCACCCGGTGCCTTCGGTACGGAGTATCGGCGCCTGCGGCTCGGCGTCGTGCTGGGAACGGCCCTCACGGTGCTGTTCGCGTTGCTCGTGTGGAATGGCTCGGCGCTGCTGGCTTCGCTCGCGTGGGTCGGCTTGCCGGCGCTCGTGTTCCAGGGGCTTGCCGCGGCTCATCGCAGCAAAGCGCGAGGCTCGATCAACCGCGGTGGGCTGGCGGCCATCTACGTGCTTTTGGTGGTGCCGATCTCGAACTGGCTGACGATTTGCGCCTTGGCGATCTGGGGCTTCATCGATAATTGGCGCCGACCCAAGACCCAGGGCGTGTGAGATTGCGCAGCGAGGCGCGGGACTGTATCGGACGCGGCGCGGATATGAGTACACTCGCTCGACCGGCTCGGTGCGGGCGACGAAGATTTACGTTTGATTGATGAAAGGTGCGTTATGGAATTGATTCTGCTGCAGAAGGTCGCCAACCTCGGCAACATCGGCGACCGCGTCAAAGTCAAGCCGGGTTACGGGCGTAACTACCTCCTGCCGCAAGGCAAGGCGGCGCTCGCCACGCCCGAGAACATCGCCAAGTTCGAAGCGCGCCGCGCTGAGCTCGAGAAGCGCGCGCAGGAAGAGCTCCAGAACGCGCAAGCGCGTGCGGCCAAGCTCGAAGGCTTCAAGCTCACGCTGACTGCCAAGGCGGGCGGCGAGGGCAAGCTCTTCGGCTCGATCGGTACCACCGACATCACCGACGCGCTCAACAAGGCCGGTCACGAGATCGAGCGTTCCGAAGTGCGCCTGCCGCACGGGCCGCTGCGCCATGCCGGCGAGCACATCGTTCATCTGCACCTGCACACCGACGTGACGGTGGAGCTGCCGGTCGTCATCACGCCCGAAGATTAATCTGCCGCCTCCGCTCCGGTCATGGCTGAAAGCGAGGCAAAAGTTTCGCTCGTGGGCCCGCGGCGAGCCCGCGATAAGGCCATCATCGACGAGATTCGCGTTCCGCCGCACTCGATCGAAGCGGAGCAGGCCGTACTCGGCGGCCTGATGCTCGACAATCGCGCCTACGATGCGATTGCCGACCGCATCACCGCCGAGGATTTCTATCGCCGCGACCATCAGCTCATCTTCGAGGCGATCACCGAGCTCGCCGCGCGCGGCGAGCCGTTCGACGCGGTGACGTTGTCCGAGCGGCTCGAGCGCAAGGGCCTCGCCGATGAGACGGGCGGGCTCGTGTACCTGGCCGGTCTCGTGCGCGACACGCCGAGCGCCGCGAACATCCGCGCCTATGCCGATGCCGTGCGCGAGCGCTCGACGTTGCGCCGGCTCATCCAGGTCGGCGGCGAAATCGCCGCCAGCGCCTACGAGCCGCAGGGGCGGGATGCCGGCGAGATCCTGGATGAGGCCGAGCGGCGTGTGTTCGAGATCGCCGAGAGCCGCAACAAGACCGGCTCGGGCTTCGTGCCGCTGCGCGAAGAAGTAGGGCGCGTCATCGACCACATCGACATGCTCGCGCAGAACCCGGGCGCGCTGACCGGCGTGAGCACGGGCTTCACCAAGCTCGACGAGATGACCGCCGGGCTGCAGAAGGGCGATCTCATCATCGTGGCCGGACGGCCTTCGATGGGTAAGACGACCTTCTGTTTGAACATCGCGGAGAACGCCGCGTTCGGTCCAAAGCGCGCCAAGGTCGGCGTGTTCAGCATGGAAATGTCGCGCGAGCAGCTGGCATTTCGCATGGTGTCCTCGCTCGGCATGGTGGATCAGAGCAGGCTACGCACCGGCCAGCTCGGCGACGAGGACTGGTCGCGGATCAACACCGCGATCAGCATGATGAAGTCCTCGAGCATCTTCATCGACGACACGCCCGCGCTGACGCCGACCGAGGTACGCGCCCGCGCACGACGCCTGAAGCGCGAGCACGGTCTCGATCTCATCGTGCTCGATTATCTGCAGCTCATGCAGGTGCCGGGGACGCGCGAGAACCGCGCGACCGAGATCTCGGAGATCTCGCGTTCGCTCAAGGCGCTCGCCAAGGAATTGTCGGTGCCGGTGATCGCGCTCTCGCAGCTCAACCGCAGCGTCGAGCAGCGCACCGACAAGAAGCCGGTCATGTCGGATCTGCGCGAGTCGGGCGCCATCGAGCAGGACGCCGACCTCATCATGATGATCTACCGCGAGGAAGTGTATAACCCCGACACGCCGCGCAAGGGCATTGCGGACATCATCATCGCCAAGCAGCGTAACGGCCCGGTCGGCGAAGTGCAGCTGACCTTCCTCGGCAAGTACACCAAGTTCGAGAACTACGTGCCCGAAGCGGCATACGCTGACGGACCGTACATGTGAGTTTCCCCTTAGCGACGATCGACGGCGGCGCACTGCGCAGCAATTTGGGCGTCGTGCGCCGCGCGGCGCCACGTGCGCGCGTGCTGGCCATCGTGAAAGCCGACGCGTACGGACACGGCATCGTGCGCACGGCGAGAACGCTGGCAGACGCAGACGGCTTCGGCGTGGCGCGGCTGACGGAAGCGCTCACGCTGCGCGGCGCGTCGCTGCGCCAGCGCATCGTGCTGCTCGAGGGCGTATTCGATCTCGAAGAGCTCGGCGCAGCCGCGCAGCACGAGCTCGATCTCGTCGTGCATTCTCCGGAGCAGCTTGCGATGCTCGAAGAAGCGCCGTGGGAAGCGCGCTTCGATGTCTGGCTCAAGATCGACACAGGCATGAACCGCTTGGGCTTTCGTCCCGAAGCGTTCGCCGATGCAGTAACGCGCCTCGAGCGCTGTCGCGCCGTGCGCTCGATCCGCTTGATGACTCATCTCGCCAGTGCGGAAGAGCCCGACGGCGTCATGTCGTCGCGGCAGCTCGAAACGTTCGCTGCGCTCACGGCGACGCATGCGTACGAGCGGAGCATCGCCAACTCCGCGGCCGTGTTGCGGCTCCCGCAGGCGCATGCCGACTGGGTGCGACCTGGCTTGATGCTCTATGGCATCTCGCCGCTCGGCGATACGTCGGCCGCTACGCTCGGGCTCAAGCCGGCCATGACATTGACGGCGCCTTTGATCGGCGTGCGTAACGTCAAGGCGGGGGAATCGGTGGGGTACGGCGCGACGTGGCGCGCAGGGCGGCAGACGCGCGTCGGTATTGCAGCCATCGGCTACGGCGACGGCTACCCGCGTAACATGAAGACCGGCGCGCCGGTGCTCGTCGACGGCATCGAGGCGCAGATCGTGGGGCGCGTGTCGATGGACATGATTGCAATCGACCTGACGCGAGTGCCGAACGCACGCGTCGGCAGTCAGGTCGTGCTATGGGGACACGGATTGCCGGCCGAGAGGGTCGCGGCTTACGCCGATACGATTCCTTACGAGCTCGTCTGCCGCGTCAACGAGCGCGTCGCAGTCCGCTGGGTCGACTGACCGTGCGAGGCGCAGCCGCCCGTAGGCGGCCGCCGCTCCATCTCAGCTCTCGAAGAAGCCCATCTTCACGCCGGCGAGCAGGATTACGTCGTTGTCCCGCAGCTTGCGGGCCTGCTCTCCGATCGGCGTGCCGTTGACCAGCGGGTAATCGTTCGGCTTGCCGCTGTCGACGTGCACGATGAAGTAACCATCTGCGCGCCGCGTGATTGCCGCGACTTGCACGCCCGGACGGCCGAGCGTCGTGAGCGCCTTGTTGAGCTCGAGCTCGCGGCCCGCGAAGGCACCGCTCAGCACTTGCAGCTTGGCTTTCGGCAGCGCGACCGGCTGTTCGCCTGCAGCGCCGGCCGGGGCAGGGCGTTGCACAGGCGTTGCGCTTGGCTCAGCCGAAGTCTTCGGGGCGGCAGCCGGCGTAATCGTAGAAGCCTTCTTCGCAGCCGCAGCGGCCACGGCCGAACCCGGCGTGATCACCATCGTCTTCTCGAATTCGTCCGGCTCGTCTTCGAGGCTCGGCGAGTCGACGAATCGCAGCTGATGGTGACCGACGGTCACGACATCGCCGTGTTGAAGCGCGTGCTTCTTGATCAGCTTGCCGTTGACGTACGTGCCGTTGGTGCTGTTCAGGTCTTCAAGGAAGGAATCATTCAGGATGTTGATGATGAGCGAGTGATGGCCGCTCACCGCCGGATTGTCGATACGGATGTCGTTGTCCGGGAGACGGCCGATCGTGTAACGCTCCTTGTTCATGTTGTATTCGGCCAGGACTTGACCGTCCAGGCTTAGGATCAACCGTGCCATGTGTTATGCCTCGTTCCTGCTTCCACGTGCCAGCTAGCCGAACCAGCGCAAGATTCTGTCAACGACGCTGGTCTTGGCTGCGAACGAGTCGACAACTTGCGCAAGAACTATCGAGATGTTGTCGCGTCCGCCGTTGTCATTCGATAACTGAATCAATTGCTTAGCAGCGGTTTCAAGATTAGCACCAAAGGTGCTCATAGTTAAGTGAATGTCCTCGTCCTCGACCATGTCGGACAGGCCGTCCGAGCAGAGGACAAAGAAGTCTCCCTTCTGAACCGGTTGCTCGTGCACCTCGACCTCGACCGTGGGCTCGACGCCGAGCGCGCGGGTCACGTAGTTCTTGTTGGTCGCCCGCTGCGCCTCCGCCTGGGAGTAGAAGCCCCGGTCGACGAGCTCCTGCAGGAGCGAGTGGTCCATTGTCATCTGCTCGAAGCGGTTCGCTCGCAATCGGTAAAGGCGCGAGTCGCCGACGTGGGCGATGGCGACGCGGTTATCGAAGAACAGGCAGGCTACGATGGTCGTGCCCATGCCTTCGCATTGCGGCTGGGTCTTGGCGGTCTGGTAGATGATCTTGTTGGCCCGAGCGATCGCGTCGCGTAGCACGATCGTCGGGCGGGCGAAGCCCGTTTCCGGGTCTATGGAGCTCATGTCCTGATGCTCCACAGCCTCCTTGACGAGGCTCATCACCGTCTTGACGGCAATACCGCTCGCCACTTCGCCCGCGTTGTAGCCGCCCATGCCGTCGGCAAGCACGAAGAGCCCGATGTCGGCATCGACGCCGATCGTGTCTTCGTTGTGCTCGCGCACGCGGCCGACGTCGCTCAAGCCCACCGAGCGAATTTTGCCGCGCATCATCGGGGGAGCCATGGCAACGCCTCTTGTCCGAGTAGCGACATCATGGGAGCAGCCACTCGTGTTCGGATCGAGAAGACTGTCTTCTTTCTGCACCCGCGCACTCGCGCAGCGCAAGGCCTAGCTCGCCGCAGGTGGCGTAACGGTCGTCCGCGTTCTTCGCGAGCGCACGATCGATGATGCGCTCGATGCACTCTGGCAGCTCCGGACGGACGACCCGTATCGGGGTATGCGGTTCGGTAGCGATCTTCTGCATGAGCCGCGGCATCGACTCGGCACGGAAGGGCAGCTGACCGCACAGCAACTGATACAAGCTCACCCCCAGCGCGAACTGATCGGAACGACCATCGAGTGGGCGACCTTCGAGCTGTTCGGGCGACATGAATGAGGGGGTGCCCAGGACGATCCCGGTTTTAGTTCGGCTTGTATCCGTGAGACGCGCAATCCCGAAGTCCGTTATTTTCAACTCATCCGTGTCGGGATTAAACATTATATTAGCCGGTTTGATGTCGCGGTGAACCACGTTCTGACGGTGCGCATAGTGAAGCGCATCGGCCACGCGAGCGACGAGCAACATCACGGTTTTCGGGGGCAGCAGGCGGGCAGGATCCGCGTAATGACTCAAGTGCTGCCCGCGCAGGTACTCCATCGCGATGTAGGCCAGTCCCTGATCCTCGCCGGCATCGTAGACGGTGACGATCGCCGGGTGATTGAGGCGCCCGGCCATCTCGGCCTCGCGGAAGAAGCGCGCGCGGGCTTCTTCGAGATCCTCTTCCTCGAACTCATCGGCCAGCGAGATGGCCTTGATCGCCACCACGCGGTTGATCTTCGGATCGCGTCCCAGATAGACAACGCCCATCGCGCCTTTGCCGATCTCGCGTTCGATCTCGTAGCGCCCGAGCGTGCGTCGCGAGCCCGGCGAGGGCTGCGGTGCGAAGAACGACGGTTCGTAGTCTTCGACCGCCGCGCGCGGCGGCTCGGGCTTGGTCGCGGCCGTGCGCGTCACCGGGCCGGAACGCATGGCAGCCTCTTCTCGTAGGCGCAAACGGCGCGCGCGCAGGTCGCGGAAGTTCGGATCGCGGCTTGCGATGTAGCTGTACACCGCGGCGGCTTTCTGCGTCTGCCGGCGCCGCTCGAAGTCGAGCCCCAGGTTGTAGAGCAAGTCCATCGTCGCGTTGTCGAGCGGGGCGCGACGATAGGTTTCGAAGGCAAGATCGAGCTGCCCCTGGCGCTGGAACGTGAGCCCGAGATTGCGCAGGTTCGCGGCCGAGTCGCGGTTGCGGTCGTTCTTGACGTTGGCGCGCCGGATGAGCTCGCCGACGAGGTAGAGCCCGAAACCGGCAGCGACGGCAACCGCCGGCAGCACGAGTCGTGCCCAGGTCTGCATCGTGCTCAGCAGGCCGACTTCCGTCACCACGAACGCGGCGATGACGATACCCGTCGCCACCAAGCCGAGCCCTACGCCGAGCGAGGGCAGCACGAATGCGGCCACTGCAATGGCAATCGCCGCGGCAATCCATTCGATGGCCTGGGTCAGCGTGGAGGTCGCGTAGCTGATCCCGTCGAGGTAGCTGGCCGTTGTGCTGGCAACGAGCGCGACCGGCGGTGCTGCGGCGCTTGCGGGCGTGGCGAAGATCGGAATCGGCAGTGCCTCGGTCGTCGTCGCGCCGATCAGCACGGTCTTGCCGCGCAGTTCGTTCGCGCCGATCTCGCCGGCGAGCACGCGCCAGTAGGAATATTGAGGGAAGGCATCGGCGCCGCTCGCACCGTAGTACTGCGGATGAGCATCCAACGCGCTCGAGAGCGTGACCGCTGCGTCGCCGAATGCAACGATGCCCTTGGAGTCCATGCTCAGACTGCCTGGGTCGACATCGGCGGCGCGCGCCGCGATGGCCATCGCCAGCGAGGGCATCGCGAACGAACCGACGCGCGTGAAGGCGACGTCGGTGCGCACGATCCCGTCTTTGTCGGGTTGCACGAAGGTGTGGCCGAGGGCGCGAGCCGAGTCCATGAACTCGCGGGCCGGGTGCTGGACGACGCGGAAGGGCGCACTCTGTTCCAGGCGATATGCGATGCTGCCCGAGGCGGTAAAGCGCGCGAGCTCGTTCGGCGCATCGACGACGGTGGGCGAGGCCTGCAGCGCGAGCGGCAACACGACATTGCCGTGCGCGGCGAGCGCACGGCTGAGGCGCGCAGTCGAGGCTTGCGACGCACCGCCCGCGGCGCTCAGCAATGAGCGCAGCTGCTCGGCTTGCGGCGAATGACGCAGCTCGGATTCCTCGAGCAGCTTGAGCGCCTCGCGCACCCGTTCGATTTCAGCATTGCTGCGCGGTGTGTCGATCGGTTCGGTAAACGCGATGACCTTCGCGCCCGCCGCCATCAGTTTCTCGACCAGCTCGGCGTGCACTGGCTGCGGCCAGGGCCATGGACCGAGCCGCTCGATGCTCTCGTTGTCGATGGCGACGATCGCCACTTCCTTCGCCGGTTTGCTCGCGCGGGCGCGTATGACGCGGTCGTACAAGCCGGTTTCGAGCTCGTGCGACGATTCCGGCGCAAGGAAGCGGCCTACGGCGACGACAAGTGCCGCCGCCAGCCCTCCCGGAAGCCATGAATATCGCGCGAGCTTCGCTGCCACGGAATCAACCCATGTGAAAAACTGGGCGAGTATAGACGATGCCCGTTACGTGAAATTGCTGGCAGCATCACAACCGAAACGGCTTGCCGGGCGGCATGTGCGCTGCGCCGGAAAGAACGCCGATGCCATCACATCTATAGTGCGTGCCGTGCAGCACGCACCGACGACTGGCGGCAAAGTTGACGCACGTCACGGACAGACTCATTCTGGCCCGACTCGGCGCCAAGACCGCCTTCATCCTGTTCATGGCCAAGACACGCGAAATCTTCGTCTGCGAACAATGCGGCAACGAAAGCTTGCAGTGGCAAGGGATCTGTCCTGCATGCCGAGCAGGGGATTCCCTGAAGCGCATCAGCATTGCGCGGACGCGCAACGAACGTAAGCCGCTGGCCGCGCCGAGCACGGCGCCGCGCCGCCTTTCGGAAGTCATCGAAAGCGACGAGCCGCGCATCGCCACGGGCTTGGGCGAGCTCGATCGCGTGCTCGGTGGCGGGCTCGTGCTCGGCTCGGTCACATTGCTCGGCGGCGATCCGGGTATCGGCAAGTCGACGCTCTTGTTACAGGCGGGCGATGCGCTGAGCCGCGCGACGCCGACGCTCTACGTGTCGGGCGAAGAGTCGCTGCGTCAAGTGAGCTTGCGTGCGCGGCGCTTGGGCGTTGCGGGCGATGCGTTGCAGCTGCTCGCCGAAACGTCCATCGAGACGATCATCGAGCATGCCGAGAGCTCGGGAGCGCGCGTGCTCGTCATCGACTCGATTCAGACGATGCACTCCGCGGCGCTCGACTCTTCGCCGGGGACGGCCACCCAGGTGCGCGAAACCGCCGCAGCGCTCGTGCGCTTCGCGAAGTCATCGGGCGTGTCGGTGCTCATCATCGGTCATGTGACCAAGGAGGGCTTGATCGCAGGCCCGCGCATTCTCGAGCACATGGTCGATACGGTGCTCTATTTCGAAAGCGATGCCGGCAGCCGCTTTCGCATGATCCGTGCGGTGAAGAATCGCTTCGGTGCCGCCAACGAGGTCGGCGTCTTTGCCATGACGGAGCAGGGACTCAAGGAGGTGAAGAATCCGTCGGCGATCTTCCTCTCGCATCACGCGCAACCGATCGCAGGCAGCGCCGTGATGGTGGCACGCGAAGGGAGCCGACCGATGCTCATCGAAGTGCAGGCGCTCACCGACGATGCGCAGGGGATGAACCCGCGCCGTGTCGCCGTCGGGCTCGAGTCGAATCGCTTGGCGCTGTTGCTCGCAGTCCTGCATCGCCACGGCGGTGTGGCGAGCAGCGGGCGCGATGTGTTCGTCAATGTCGTCGGCGGCGTGCGCATTTCCGAAACGGCTGCGGACTTGCCGGCGATTCTCGCGACGGTCTCGAGTGCGCGCGACGTGCCGCTTGCTGGACGGCTGGTGTGTTTCGGCGAGGTCGGATTGGCCGGAGAGATTCGGCCGGTGCCCTATGGAGAGGAACGACTGCGCGAGGCTGCCAAGCACGGCTTCGAACGTGCGATCGTGCCGGCCGCGAACGTGCCGCGCCGACCCATTGCCGGCATCGAGGTGATCGGCGTCGAGCGCTTGAGCGAAGCGCTACGCAGCGCCTTTGGAGCGTAGCGCCGTCGGCTCTTCACTGAGACGACGCAGGCGCACCGTCTTCACGGAGTTCTCCGCCGTCTGCAGGATCTCGAGGGAGACGTCGCCGACCTTCAGAGTCGTGCCCGGTACGGGAATCGTCTCCAAGTATTCGAGGATGAGCCCGTTGAGCGTGCGCGGCCCGTCGGTCGGCAAGGACAGATCGAGCCTGCGATTGAGTATCCGGATCGTGATGCCGCCGTTGACGACGTAGCTGCCGTCGGCTTCCTCGTGGACGTCCTTGCTCATGGTCGCCGGGTCGGTTGTGAATTCGCCGACGATCTCTTCGAGGATGTCTTCGAGCGTCACCAGGCCGCGAATGTCGCCGTACTCATCGACCACGAGCGCGATGCGGCGCCGGTCGCGTTGGAAATTGAGCAGCTGCACGTTGAGCGGCGTGCCTTCCGGAACGAAGTAGCCTTCGCGTTCCTGCGCGATTTCGCGCAGCCGCTCGCGCGTCATTTCGCCGCGGGCGAGCGCATGCGCCACTTTCTTCAGGTGCAGGATGCCGATGATGTTGTCGATGTGATCCTCGCAAACGGGCAGGCGCGTGTGCGGTGTCGTCCGCAAGGTCTCGAGAATCGTGTCCCAGTCGTCGTTGATGTCGATGCTCGCGATGTCGCTGCGCGGGATCATGATGTCGTCGACGGTGGTCTTCTCGAGCTCGACGATCTTCTGCACGAGCCGCGCACGATGCGCGGCCACGTTGCGCTGCTCATCGAGCGTCCAACGCGTCGACGCGTGGTTACGCGCGTAGCGGATGCCTGCGTAGAAGCCGCCGGCGGCAGCGGCGATCAAGGCGAGCAAGAACAGGAATATCGCGGGATCGGACACGGCGATGTCGTAGCGAGCGGTCGGCGTGACGGACGAAAGCGCGGCAAGCGATACCCGGAAGCACAATGATTGCGCAATGCCCGGGCGATGCTTGCACGACTTGCATCACATCATCGGCGTTTTCCTCAACCCCAATGGCGGCCGAGGATCGCCTCGAGCACGATCTTCGAGCCGAAATAGGCAAGCGCCAGCAGGGCGAAGCCGCTCACCGTCCATGAAGCAGCCGTGCGGCCGCGCCAACCGAAGCGCCAGCGTCCGAACAGCAGCACGGCAAAGACGACCCAGGCAAGACAAGACAGAACGGTCTTGTGGATCAAGTGCTGCGCAAACAAGTCTTCGACGAAGATGAAGCCGCTGAAGAGCGCGAGCGTGAGGATGGAAAAGCCGGCGACGAGCGCTTGAAAGGTGCCGGCTTCGAGCGCTTCGACCGAGGGCAGCGCTTGCATCCAGCCGAGCGCCTTGCGCGTGCGCAGGCGGCGATCGAGCAGCGCGAGCGCGATGGCGAACGCGACGGCGATCGTGAGCAGCGCATACGCGAGCACGGAAAGGACGATATGCGCCGCGATCTGCCAGTTCTGCTGTTGCAGATCGTTGCCCTGCAGTCCTTGCACCGTGCCGACCGCGACCAGGCCTGCGAGCACCATGAGCACTGCACCGATCATGGCGAAGCGCGGGCGCATCCAGGAGAGCGCGAGCGCCATGGCGCCGATGGGCCAGCCGATGAGCGATGCCGCTTCGGAGATCGTGAGCGACAGGCCGGGCTTGTGCGCCAGGTCGTTCCACAGCAAACCGGCGTGCAGAACGGCGGCGAACGCACCCAGGGCGAGACCGGCTATCCGCCGGCCGCGCGCGGCATGGTCTTGAGCGCGATGGACGCTCGAGCCGAGCCAGAGCGCGCCGGCGAGATAAGACGCAAGTACGACGATTGGGAGCACGTCAATGTCCAATGAGCCGATCAGTAGAGGCTACAGGGAATGACCACATCGAGGGAAGCGGACGAGGACCGCATGCGCCTTTTTGTCGGCAGACGCGCGAGTCGCCCGAGCGGAGCATGCCAAATGCTCTAGACTATCCGCCCCCGCGACCGTCCTTTTCAGCAGACCATCCATGTTCGACAAACTGACCGAGCGTCTTCAAGCAGTCGTCGATAGCCTCAAAGGGCGCGGACGGCTGACGGAAGAGAACATCAACGACACGCTGCGCCAGGTGCGGATGGCCTTGCTCGAGGCGGACGTGGCGCTGCCGGTCGTCAAGACCTTCATCGACGCGGTGCGGGCGAAGGCGGTGGGGCAGGAGCTCGCGAAGAGCCTCACGCCGGGCCAGATGCTCGTCAAGATCATTCACGACGAGCTCATCGCCCTCATGGGCGAGGGTGTCCGTCCGCTCAACCTGCGCGCCCAGCCGCCCGTCGTGATCCTCCTCGCGGGCTTGCAGGGTGCCGGTAAGACGACCTCGGCCGCGAAGCTCGCGAAACGGCTCAAGGAGCACGACCGCAAGAAGGTTCTGCTCGCGAGCACCGACGTTTACCGACCGGCCGCGATTCTGCAGCTCGAGCGCTTGGCGGCGCAGCTCGGCGTCGGTTTCTATCCGTCGGATCCGCAGAAGGCGCCGGTAGTGCTGGCGCGCGAGGCGCTCGAAGAGGCCCGGCGCTCCTTGTACGACGTGCTCATCATCGACACGGCGGGTCGCCTGCACGTCGATGACGACATGATGAAAGAAGTGCAGGAGATCGCGCGTACCGTCTCGCCGATCGAAACGCTGTTCGTGGTCGACAGCATGGCGGGCCAGGATGCGGTGAATGCAGCGCGGGCGTTCGGCTCGGCGCTGTCGCTGACGGGTATCGTGCTCACCAAGACGGACGGCGACGCGCGCGGCGGTGCCGCGCTTTCGGTTCGGCAGATCACCGGTCAGCCGATCCTGTTCATGGGTACGGGCGAGAAGACCGAGGCGCTCGAGCCGTTTCACGCCGAGCGCATCGCCTCGCGCATCCTGGGTATGGGCGATGTGCTCTCGCTGGTCGAGGATGTCACGCGCAACGTCGACCGCGCGCAGGCCGAGAAGCTCGCCCGCAAGCTCAAGAAGGGCAAGGATTTCGACCTCGAGGATCTGCACGATCAATTGCAGCAGGTCGAGCGCATGGGGGGCTTGAGCGCGCTCATCGACAAGCTCCCGGCGAGCTTGGTCGGCAAGGTGGGGCCGGGTGCGCCCCAGGCCGGCGAAAAGGAGATCCGCCGGCAGATTGCCATCATCCGCTCGATGACCCCCAACGAGCGGCGCTACCCCAAGACGATCGATGCCTCCCGCAAGCGCCGCATCGCGGCCGGCTCGGGCGTGCACGTCTCGGAGGTCAACAAGCTGCTCAAGAACTACCTGCAGATGCAGAAGGTCATGAAGTCGATGACCAAGGCAGGGGGGATCGGGAAGCTGATGCGGGCGTTTGGGGGGAGGTTGCCGTTTTGACTTGGGCGCGAGCCCTGGCACTGGCCTGGAGGGCTAAATGGCGGTGCCCGCTAGCCTTTGGCTCACTATTTGAGTAACATCCGCCCCCTTTTCCGGGAGGGCGCCTCCTGGTAGTCGGTTATTGCGCAGCGATTTCGAGGCTTTAGCAGCATGGTTACGATTCGGCTCACCCGCCGCGGGGCGAAAAAGCAGCCCTTCTATCACGTCGTGGTTACCGATAGCCGCAACCGTCAAGGCGGTGCGACCTTGGAGCAGGTGGGCTATTTCAACCCGATTCCCGCCGGTAAGGAGCGGGCACTCGAGCTCAATCTCGAGCGGATCGACTATTGGTTGAGCAAGGGCGCGAAGCTGTCCGAGCGCGTCGCCAGCCTGGTCAAGCAGGTTCGCAAGCAGGCGGCAGCTGCCTGAGAGTCCGCAAGGCGCGTCGCTGCGCGCGTTGCTTGCGATTAGGAGACTTGAGAGGTGGGCGACGAGCCGGCGAGCGCGTCCGGGCCGACTCGTCCGCAGCGAGCGCCGGACCGCATCGTGACGCTCGGCAAGATCGCCGGCGTCTTTGGCGTAAAGGGTTGGGTGAAGGTGCAGTCCTTCACCGATCCGCCCGAGAACATCTTCGGATATGCGACCTGGCGCCTGGGCCGCAGCGGCGAATGGCAGCCGGTCGAGCTCGAGCAAGGGCGGCTGACCGGTAAGGGGCCGCTCGCCAAGCTGACGGGGGTCGATACGCCCGAGCAGGCGCGGCTCTACGTCGGGACTCAGGTCGGGGTGTTGCGCAGCGAGATGCCTGCGCTCGGCCCGGGTGAGTACTACTGGAGCGATCTCGAAGGGCTCGAAGCACGCAGCCCTGGCGGAGCGGTTCTGGGGCGTGTCGATCACTTTCGTACCGCACCGACCTGCAACATCGTGGTCGTGCGCGGGGAACGGGAGCATTGGATTCCGCTCGTGAAGGGCAGGCTCCTCAAAGTCGACCTCGAAAGCGGCTATGCCGTGTTCGACTGGGAGCCGGACTGGTGAGCGAGCTGCGGGTATGCGCATCGAAGTGGTGACGCTCTTCCCGGAGTTCGTCGCCGAGGCCGTGCGCGTCGGCGTGCTCGGGCGAGCCATCGAGCGAGGACAGGTGAGCGTGCATGCGACCAGTCCGCGCGAGTTCGCGACGGACCCGCATCGTACGGTCGACGATCGACCGTACGGCGGCGGGCCGGGCATGGTGCTCAAGGTCGAGCCTGCGCGCAGCGCCATTCGCGCTGCCAAGGCGCGGTTGCCGGCCGGGAGTCGCGCGATCTACCTGGCGGCCGACGGCGCTCGGCTGACGCAGGCGAAGGCGCAGGAGCTCGCGGCACTGCCCGGCATGATGTTGCTCGCCGGGCGCTACGAAGGCGTCGACGAGCGGCTGATCGAGCTCGAGATCGACGAGAGCATTTCGATCGGCGATTACGTGCTGTCGGGCGGAGAGCTGCCGGCGCTCGTGCTGATCGATGCGGTCGTGCGCTTGTTGCCGGGCGTGCTCGGCGACGAAGAGTCGGCGCGGCAGGACTCGTTCTCGGAGGGGTTGCTCGACTGGCCGCACTATACGCGGCCGGAAGTATACGAGGGGCTCGCGGTGCCCAAAGTGCTGGCGAGCGGCAATCACGCTGCCATCCGGCGCTGGCGACTGAAGCAGGCGCTCGGACGCACGTGGCAACGGCGCCCCGATCTGCTCGAGTCGGTTGTGTTGACCGCGGAGCAGCGCGAGTTGCTCGACGAATACATGGCGGAGTGTCGCGCGAGCGAGAAGCCGTCGGATTTTTGAATTGGATGGTGAACCCATGAACATCATTGAGAAGCTCGAAAGCGAAGCGCTGAACAAGAAGATCCCGGATTTCGCGCCCGGCGATACGGTCGTCGTCGAAGTGAAGGTGAAGGAAGGCGATCGCGAGCGCATCCAGGCCTACGAGGGCGTGGTCATCGCCCGTCGCAATCGCGGCTTCAACTCGTCCTTCACGGTGCGCAAGATTTCGCACGGCGAGGGCGTCGAGCGCGTCTTCCAGACGTACAGCCCGGCGATCGGTTCGATCACGGTGAAGCGTCGCGGTAACGTGCGCCGCGCCAAGCTCTACTACCTGCGCGAGCGCACCGGCAAGGCGGCCCGCATCGAAGAGAAGGTGTAAGCGCCAGGACGAAGATTCGTCCTCGAACTCGAATCCACGAGACGCCCGCGGCCCCGCGGGCGTTTTCGTTTTGTGGCCCGCGTCGAGCGGGCGCGGTTACACTCAACGGATTGAGTTGTCTCGCGATCGCTTGGAAAAGTGCATGCGCAGTCTCACCAGGAAAGGCATTGCGGCGGCGGTGTTGTTCGGCCACGCCCTGTTCGCAGCGGCGAGCCCCGCGACCGACAAGGTGCTTGCCAATATCCAGGCGCCGCCCGGCTTCAAGCTCGAAGTCTTCAGCGATGACGTGCCGGGGGCTCGATCGCTGGCCATCGGCAGCAAGGGCACGATCTTCGTCGGGACGCGCAAGGATCGCGTCTATGCGGTGAGCGGCACGCCCGGCTCGGGCGTCAAGCCGACCGTGCGCGTCATCGCGGAGAACCTCAACATGCCGAACGGCGTCGCGTTCCGCGACGGTGCGTTGTATGTCGCGGAGATCAATCGCATCCTGCGCTTCGACGATATCGAGAACACGCTCGATCGTCCGCAGCCGCCGAAGGTCGTGCGCGACGATCTGCCGAAGGATCGCCACCACGGCTGGAAGTACATCGCGTTCGGACCGGACGGCAAGCTCTATGTGCCGATCGGTGCGCCGTGCAACGTCTGCAACGAACCCGGCTATGCCGTTATCACGCGAATGAATCCCGACGGCAGCGGACACGAGGTGTTCGCCCGCGGCATTCGCAACACGGTCGGCTTCACCTGGCATCCCGAGACCAAGGAGCTCTGGTTCACCGATAACGGGCGCGATTTCCTCGGCGACGACGCACCGCCGTGCGAGCTCAACGTCGCGCCGCGCGCGGGACTCGACTTCGGGTTTCCTTACTGTCACGGCAAGGACATCAAGGATCCTGAGTTCGGTCATCTCGGCGATTGCGGGAAAATCACGCCGCCGGTGCAGCTGCTCGGCGCGCACGTCGCGCCGCTCGGGCTCAAGTTCTACACGGGCTCGATGTTCCCCGAGACGTATCGCAACCAGATCTTCATCGCCGAGCACGGCTCGTGGAATCGAAGCAAGAAGAGCGGCTATCGCATCGTGCGCGTCAAGCTCGACGGCAATCGTGCGGTCGCGTACGAGCCGTTCGTCGAAGGCTTCAAGCGCGGCGAAGAAGTGCTGGGGCGGCCTGTCGATGTGCTCGTGCTGGACGATGGCTCCATGCTGATCTCCGACGATCACGCCGGCGCCATCTATCGGCTGGTCTACGTCGGCGGCGATGCGTCCTGAGGCGCATTCGGATCGTTTTTTCGAGTCGTCCCTCGCGAGTTGGCCATGACACCTGTCGTCCGATTCTTCAAGTTCACCTGGCAGGCGCTCGATGCGACGCGGAAGGTGCTGCACCTCATCGTGCTGCTCGTTTTCTTCCTGCTCATCGTGGCAGCGCTTTCGCCCAAGATTCCGCACGTGCCTGCCAAGGCGGCGCTGGTGCTCGCGCCGCAGGGCATGCTCGTCGAGCAGCTCACGGGCGATCCTCTCGAGCGCGCGCTCGCCGAGGTGTATGGACAGGATCGGCCCGAGACGCTCGTGCGCGATCTGGTCGAGGCGATTCGTACGGCCAAGGACGACGCGCGCATCCAGGTGTTGGTGCTCGACTTGAGCGGGCTCGCCGGCGGCGGGCTCGCCAAGCTCGAGGAAGTGGCTGCCGCGATTCGCGACTTCAAGACGAGCGGCAAGAAGGTGATCTGCTACGGCGAGTCGTTCGATCAGACGCAGTATTACCTCGCCGCGCATGCCGATGAGATCTATCTCGATCCGCAAGGTATCGTGCTGATCCAGGGATACGGTTACTACCGCACGTTCCTAAAGGGCATCATCGACAAGCTCGCGGTCGACGTGCACGTGTTCCGTGCCGGCGAGTTCAAGTCCTACACGGAGCAGTTCACGCGCACGAATATGTCCGATGAGGATCGCAGCGCGGCGCTCGGCTGGCTCAATGCGCTGTGGAGCCAGTATCAGAACGGTGTCGCGCGCGCGCTCGGCGAAGAACAGTCCGACGCGATCGCCTCGTACGTGAACGAGTTCGCCGCCGACGTGCGCAAGCATCGCGGCGACTTCGCGGCGCTGGCGCTCGAACGCGGCTTGGTGACGGGCCTCAAGACGCGGCGCGAGTTCGAGGAAGAGCTGAGGGCGCTCGTCGGCGAGGACGGCAACGGCTACGACTACAGCCACGTTTTGCATTGGGACTATCTGACTGCGAACCGTGCCTCCAAGATTCGCAAGAGCAAGGATCGCATCGGCGTGGTCGTGCTCGCAGGCGAAATCCTCGACGGCGACTACTCGCCGGGCACGATCGGCTCGGAGTCCGCGGCACGTCTGCTGCGCAAAGCGCTCGACGACGATCGGATCAAGGCTGTGGTGCTGCGTATCGACAGCCCTGGCGGCAGCATGTTCGCCTCCGAGGTCATCCGTCGCGAGATCGCCGCGCTGCAGGCGGCCGGCAAGCCGGTGATCGCCTCGATGAGCAGCACGGCAGCCTCGGGCGGCTACTACATCGCGATGGATGCCGATGAGATCTGGGCGAGCCCGGCGACGCTCACCGGTTCGATCGGCGTGTTCGGCGTGTTTCCCACCATCGAGCGGTCGCTCGAAAAGATCGGCATCTCGGTGGACGGCGTGGGAACGACGCCGCTCGCCGGCGCGCTGCGTATCGATCGACCGCTCGAAGACGAACCGCGTGAGATTCTTCAGTTGTCGGTCGATCACGCCTACCGCGTATTCGTCGACCACGTGGCCGAGGCGCGCGGCAAGTCGTTCGAGGAGGTCGACGCCGTCGCGCAGGGACGCGTCTGGGCGGGCGTGGATGCGCTCGAGCACGGGCTCGTCGATGCGCTCGGTTCGTACGAGGATGCAGTGAAGGCGGCCGCGGAGCGCGCAGGTCTCGAAGACGGCCGCTACGATCTCGAGTACATCGAAACTCCGCTCGGTTGGCGTCAGGTGCTCGCCGTCCAGGCGCACACGCTCGTCGCCAACTTGACGAAGCACTTGCTGCCCGAGGGTTCGCTCGCTGCGAGCACGCGCAAGTTCTTGGCGCCCGTCGAGCGTGAGATCGCGCGGCTGGCGCGACTGACGGATCCCAAGCAGCTCTACTACTACTGCCCGTGTCAGGTGGAGTGAGCGCTAACTGCGCGATCAGTCCAAGACGATCTTTGCGGCTTCGCCGCGCGCCATGATCTCGAACGCGCGGCGATACTCGGTGTAGGGCAGGCGGTGCGTGATGACGGGCCGCACGTCGAGACCGCTCTGCAGGAGCGCCGCCATCTTGTACCAGGTCTCGAACATCTGGCGGCCGTAGATGCCCTTGATGGTCAGACCCTTCAGGATGACCTCGTTCCAATCGATCGCGAGCTCCCCCGGCGGGATGCCGAGCATCGCGATGCTGCCGCCGTGATGCATGGTGCGCAGCATCTCGCGTAGCGCCGTTGCGTTGCCCGACATTTCGAGCCCCACGTCGAAGCCTTCGCGCATGCCGAGCGCCGCCATCGCATCGTCCAGCGAGTCGCGCGTCACGTTGAGCGCGAGCGTGGCGCCCATCTTGCGCGCGAGCTCGAGCCTGAAATCGTTGACGTCCGTGATGACGACGTTGCGAGCGCCGATGAAGCGCACGATCGCCGCCGCCATGATGCCGATCGGACCGGCGCCCGTGATGAGCACGTCTTCGCCGACGACGTCGAAGGCGAGGGCCGTGTGTACCGCGTTGCCGAGCGGATCGAGGATCGCCGCGATCTCGTCGTCGATTGCATCCGGCAGCTTGAACGCATTGAACGCAGGAATCGCGACGTATTCCGCGAATGCGCCCGGGCGATTGACGCCGACGCCCTGTGTGTTACGACAGAGATGGCGTCGTCCCGCACGGCAGTTACGACAGTAGCCGCAGGTGATGTGTCCTTCGCCGGAGACGCGGTCGCCTATGGCGAATCCCGTGACTTCCGAGCCGATCTCGACGATCTCGCCGCAGTATTCGTGCCCGATCGCCATCGGTACGGGAATCGTCTTCTGCGCCCACGCATCCCAGTTGTAGATGTGCATGTCCGTGCCGCAGATGGCCGTGCGGCGCACGCGGATGAGCACATCGTTGTGGCCGACGACCGGTTCGGGAATGTCCGTCAATTCGATGCCCGGTGCGGGACGTTGTTTGACGAGCGCGTGCATGAGCGGCGTGGTCAGTCGTGAGTGGCTATGGATCGAACGGGCTCAAACAACCCGCAGTTCCTTACCGACCTGAATGAATGCGTCGATCGCCTTGTCGAGATGTTCGCGGCGCAGCGCTGCCGACATTTGCGTGCGATTGCGTGCCGTGCCGTGCGGCACGACGGGATACGAGAAGCCGATGACGTAGACGCCGTGAGCAAGCAGACGCTGCGCGAATTCGGCGGCCAGCTTGGCATCGCCGAGCATCACCGGCACGATCGGATGCTCGCCGGGCACGATGCGAAAGCCGGCCTGCGTCATGCGCTCACGGAAGTAAGCAGTGTTCTCCCAAAGACGCGCTCTGAGCGCATCGCTCTCTTCGAGCAGGTCGAGTACGCGCACGGCGGCGGCCGCCAAGAACGGTGGAATGCTGTTCGAGAACAGGTACGGGCGTGAGCGTTGCCGCAGCCACGCAATGATCTCCTTGCGTCCCGAGGTGTAGCCGCCCGCGGCCCCGCCCAATGCTTTGCCGAGCGTGCCGGTGAGAATGTCGATGCGGCCCATCACGTTGCGCAGCTCGTGCGTGCCGCGGCCTTTGGCGCCGACGAAGCCGGCGGCATGCGAGTCGTCGACCATGACGAGCGCATCGTAGCGTTCGGCCAGATCGCAGATTTCGTTCAGGCGCGCGATCACGCCGTCCATGGAGAACACGCCGTCCGTTGCGATCAGGCGCACGCGGCAGTCGCGTGCTTCCTGCAAGCGCGCTTCGAGCTCGTCCATGTCGTTGTTCGCATAGCGTAGGCGCCGCGCTTTGCACAGACGAATGCCGTCGATGATGCTCGCATGATTGAGCGCATCGCTGATCACGGCGTCTTCCTCGCCCAGCAGGGTTTCGAACAAGCCACCGTTCGCGTCGAAACATGAGGAGTACAGAATCGTGTCTTCCGTGCCGAGGAAGCGCGTCAGACGTTCTTCGAGCTGCTTGTGGACGGCATGGGTGCCACAGATGAAACGCACCGAGGCCATGCCGTAGCCGTAGCGATCGAGCGCCTCGCGTGCAGCCTCGCGCACGGCAGGGTGGTTGGCGAGGCCAAGGTAATTGTTGGCGCAGAGATTGATCGCCTCAGTGCCGTCGGTCATGCGTACGACCGCCTCTTGCGGCGAGTCGAGCACGCGTTCGGGTTTGAACAGGCCATCGGCGCGCAGCTGTTCGATGTCGCGCGCAAGACGTGTCAGAAAATCACGTTTCACGGCAGGCTCGTCCTGAGGCAATGACGGCGCCATTGTGCCTCAAGCGCGCTCGCGCGGCGGCATCGCCAATCAGCTCGGTAGAAATTGCATACAAGACGCCGAGCGATTACGGCGACAACAAGCAAATAGGAGAACGCGAACGTGCGTCGCGACGCTCCGCGACGTGCGCAATTACGTTTCGAGATAAGCGACGAGCCGCGCGCGTTCGCTCTCGGTCAGATGCAAACCTAATTTCGTACGCCGCCAGAGAATATCGTCCGCCGTGCGCGCCCATTCTTGCGCGCGCAAGTACTGCACTTCGGCTTCGGTCAGTCCGCCGCCGAAATGTTCGCCGAGCTGTGCCCGGCTCGTGCTCGCACCAAGGATCTGCTCGATGCGTGTGCCGTAGGCGCGCGCGAGGCGTATACAAGTCGCCTGAGGCAGGAATGGCCAGCGCGCGAGCGTCTCGCGCACGAAGCGCTCGAAGTCGCCTTGCGGAATATCGCCGCCGGGCAGAGTTGCGTTGGTCGTCCAAGAAGCACGCGGTTTGCCGAAAAGCGGCTGCAAGCGGTCGACGGCATGTTCGGCAAGGCGCCGATACGTCGTGAGCTTGCCGCCGAAGACGACGAGCAAGGGCGCACCGCATGGGCTGCGTACGAGCTCGAGCCGGTAGTCGCGCGTGATCTGCGATATTTCATTGCGCGCATCGTCGACGAGCGGTCGCACGCCCGAATACGTCCAGCGCACGAGCTCGCGCGTGACGGGGGTGCGCAAGTAGCGGCTCACCGCCTCGCACAGATACTGGGCTTCCTCATCGTCGATCGCTGCCTCGGCCGGATCGCCCGTGAATGCGACATCGGTGGTACCGATCAGCGTGAAGGCCTCTTCGAAGGGAATCGCGAAGATCACGCGGCCGTCGGGATGCTGAAAGAGGAAGGCGAACTCATCGTCGTAGAGACGTGGCACGACGAGGTGACTGCCTTTCACCAAGCGCACGCGGGTCGATACGGAAACGGAAGGGAGCCCCTGCAAGACGCGTTCGACCCACGGCCCTGCGGCGTTCACGACCGCGCGGGCGCTGATCTCGAAGCGCCGTCCGGTGCTCGCTTCTTCGCAGGTCGCTACCCAGTGCCCGCGTTCGTCGCGTGCCGTGATGAAGCGAGTGCGGGTGAGGACCTGTGCGCCGCGGGCAGCGGCATCGAGGGCGTTCAGCACGACGAGCCGGCTATCGTCGACGCGGCAGTCCGAATAGGCAAAGCCGCGGCGCAATTGCGGCTGCAATACGTTCGCAAAAGGTGCGTGCGTCAGATCGAGGCTGCGCGAGGCAGGTAGGCGTTGGCGGCCGTTGAGCCGATCGTAGAGAAAAAGCCCGGCGCGTATCTGCCAGCGCGGGCGCAGCGTCGGGATGTGGGGCAAGACGAATTCGATCGGCCGAACGAGGTGCGGCGCGAGCGCCAGCAGGCGTTCGCGCTCCTGCAGCGACTCGCGCACCAAACGAAACTCGAAGTGTTCGAGATAGCGCAGGCCGCCGTGAATGAGCTTGGTGCTGGCCGATGACGTTCCCGCACCGAGATCGCCTTGTTCGATGAGCGCGACGCGTAGGCCGCGTCCGGCTGCATCGCGCGCGATGCCGACCCCGTTGATGCCGCCGCCGATCACGATGAGATCAACGAAGGTGCGGTCGGACAAGTGCGGCTCCTGGGCGAAGGAATATGACCTCATGGTACGAAATGCACCGCGCAGGCAGAAGCGACGCGCGTCGCATCTGCCAGGGCGTGCGGGGCTCGGTACAATCGAGCGCCGCAGGTTGACGTGCGCTTGGAGGTTCGCTTGTCGACAACGCCTTCATCGGATTCGATTCGCATCGACAAATGGCTGTGGTGCGCCCGGTTCTTCAAGAGCCGCGCTCTGGCGACGGAGGCGGTGACCGGCGGACACGTCCATGTCAACGACGAACACGTCAAGCCCTCGCGTTTGGTGCGCATCGACGATCGCATTCGCATCACGCGCGAGGACTTCCGGATCGAGGTGATCGTACGAGGTATACCCGTGCGCCGCGGTCCCGCGCCGGAGGCGCGCACGCATTACGTCGAGACGGAAGAGAGCATTGCAGCGCGCGAGCGGCGGCGGGAGCTGGCGCAGCTCATGGGGCCTGCGCCGACGCGCCGACCGGACAAGCACGAGCGGCGCGCATTGCGCCAGATGAAGACAGGGAAGTAGGGCGCCTCGCGCGCTAGCTGGCCGTCTTGCGCTCTTGCGCCAGCGCAGGCGTCGCGGCGTGCGCCGAGAAGGATCCGCCGGAACGGCCCGCGCGCACGGCTTGGATCTCGGCGACGATGGACAGGGCAATCGCTTCAGGCGTCGTGGCGCCGATATCGAGTCCGACCGGACCATAGAGCCGACCGTCGAGCGCCGCAGCCGCGCGCGGGCCGATGTCGTGCAGCAGGCGTGCGCGGCGTGCCGCAGGTCCCAGCAAACCGACATACGGGATCGTGCTGTCGGCAAGCGCGCGCAAGTACTGTTCGTCGGACGGCAAGTGATGGCTCATCACCACGGCCGCATCGTAGCGCGACTCGGCGAGCTCCTGAGCGAGCTCCGCCGCGGGACGCAAGCCGACCTTCTGGGCGCGCGGAAACCGGTTCGCAATCGCGTAAGCAGGCCGATGGTCGAGCACCGTCACGTGCCAATCGAGCAGCCCCGCGATTTCGACGAGCGGCAACACGTCGGGTCCCGCGCCGAGCACGAGCAGGCGTGTCGGGCGAGGTACCGACATGACGAGAAACGAGGCTTCGGGTGTCGTGACGGTCTCTGTGTTGCTCTTCGGTTGCGGGGCGGCCGCAGCCAGGCGCGCAAGAGGGTCGCGCAGCGCAGCGGGCACGGCTTGCTCTTCGCTGCGATAGGTAAGCCCGAGCGGCATGCCGTCGCTGCGCGACTCGACGACGAACGCGATGGCGCCGCCGCGATCGTCGCGACGCGAGCGCACCGCAAACGCGTAAGGTTCGTACCCGTTCCCGGAATCGAGCCGTGTGAGCAGGATGCGCATGGCCCCTTCGCAACCCAGACCGATGCCCCAGAGGACGTCATCGGGACCCCGCGAGTCGTACTCGACGACCAATGCTTGCCCGGTCTCGAGCACGCTACGCGCGCGTTCGAACAGATCGCTTTCGAGACAGCCGCCGCTCAAGAGCCCCGCGCTGCGCCCGTCGGCCGCGATCAGCATCTGGGCGCCGGGTTTGCGATAGGTCGAGCCGATCGTGCTCACCACCGTGGCCAATACGAGCGGGGTGTGCTGCCGAACGGCATCGAGGAAGAACTCATCGAGCGATTGACTGCGATAGCTCATGCTGGACTCATGCTTGAATCTGCAAACGCTGTGGGAGAGTTCGTCTCACTCTAGCTTGCGCGCATCGTAGCGCACGCTGCTCGCTGCACGGTTCGTCTTGCTACACTTTCAGCTCATCGAATCATACGGGGTTCGGCGCATGCGCAACTCGTATCGGCTGGCGATCTTGGCGGCGGCGCTCGCCGTGGCGCCGCAAGGCTGGGCGGCAGAGGCCAACGTCAAGTGCGAAATGACCTTCTCGATGAAGGGCTGGTCGGCGCTCTACAAGACCGCGGAAGGGACCGGCACCGTCAAGTGCAGCAACGGTCAGACGAGCACGGTCAAGCTGCGCGCGCGCGGCGGCGGGCTCACCGTCGGCAAGTCCTCGATCGAAGATGGGCACGGCGAGTTCTCCGCCGTCTACGATATCGAAGAGATCTTCGGCTCGTACGTCGCGGCCGAAGCGCATGCAGGCGCGGTCAAGTCCGCGAAGGCGCAGGTGATGACGAAAGGCGAAGTGTCCGTTGCGCTGAGCGGGACAGGGCGCGGTTGGGACCTCGGCGTCGCGTTCGGCAAGCTGACGATCTCGCGTTGATCCTGCTGTATCGGCGCAACCTTCGCGCGCGAGTTGTGCACCATTGCTCAGCCTTCGTCGCTCGCCGCGCTCGGTGCGTCCTAGTGTGATCCGTTGCACAACCGCTTTTTGGACGGCTCGTTTACGGTAGCGCCTCGAGCTGTTTCGGAGCCGACCTTATGACAACAGAGCGCGACAACGATCCGGATGCGACCGTGAGAATGCCGCTGCCGCGTTTGGATACCGACACCGAGGATTTCGATCCGGAGAAAACGATCGTGCGCGAGGAGTGGGAAGGCGTACGCAAGAAGGACCTCCGACGAGCCGACCCGCGCTGATTCGCGGCGGCGCGCGTTGCGCTTGCCGCCTCGCGCGAAGCCGCGCCGCTCAATTCTTCCAGACGATCTCGATTTCCTGTCCCACCCGAAAGTGCTCGCCTTCGCCCGCGACCAGAATCGCATTCTGCGCAAATAGCACGCCGCGCAATTGCCGATCGAAACGATACTCGCGCAGCGTTCTGAGCGGCTGATCGCCGGTGCGACGCCCCGTATCCTGGTCCGTCGTCGTGATGACGCAGCGCGTGCATGGCTTGACCAGCTTGAGCCGCGCCGCACCGATACCGATCTCGTCGATCCGATCTTCATCGTAGGCCGCCAAACCCGCCAGCACGATATTGGGCCGAAAGCGGTTCATCGGCAGCGGCTCGGGCAGGCGCGCGTTGAGGTCGTCCAGCGAGGCCTGCGACACGACCAGCCAGGGAAAGCCGTCTGAGAACCGATTAGGAGCTTCTTGTTCTTTGGTCCACTCGCGTGCGCTGAGTCGCTTGTTTCGAGCATCGAAGCGCACGAGCCGCGCGGTCCTGCCGAGAAAATCGCTCACCCATTCGGCCGCGCGCTCGCCGAGATCGAAGGCAGCGCAGCGGTCACGCCAGATCGTGACCTCCAGCGACGGACCGCTTTGTTCGATCGGGACATGAAGCGGCTCGCGATCCGGGGCGGCGAGGACGAGCGTCGCGTCGTCGAACGAGGGGACGATGAGCGCCATACGCGGCTCATCACGCTGGGTGAGAAAGCGTCCCGCTGCGTCCACGATCATCCATTCGCGATCATGGGCAAACCCGGCGGCGGTCGCGAGCGCCGTGTCGAGCGCAATCCCGCGACAGGACTTGACCGGGTAGATATGGAGCGACTGGATCCTGGGCATTGAAAGCTCCTCGGGCGCTGGCCTCGAAGTGTAACGCCGGGCGCGGCGCTCGCCGCAGTACCTTGGGCTTACCTCAGCGCTCATGCATACTCGCGCAGGGTGCCGCACGCGCCGGCGACGTGCTCTAGAACCAGTGCAACCTACGATCGGCTCCTCGCACTTCGTGCTCGATTCGCGCGCGACGCGGTTGTTCGTCGTGCTGTCCGCCTTGCTCGCCGGCAACGCGCTCATCGCGGAGTTCATCGGCGTGAAGATCTTCGCGCTCGAGCCGACGCTCGGGCTCGCGCCGTTCGAATGGCGCTTGTTCGGTCAGAGCGGCTCGCTGTCGTTCACGAGCGGCGTGCTGTTTTGGCCGTTCGTCTTCCTGATGACGGACATCATCAACGAGTACTTCGGTACGCGCGGCGTGCGCTTCGTCTCGTGGCTCACGGTCGGGTTGATCGCCTATGCCTTCCTCGCGGCCTATTTCGCCATCGTGCTCGTGCCGGCCGAGTTCTGGGTCACCGTCAACACGGCGGCCGGCGTGCCCGACATGCAGGCGGCGTTCGCGAACGTCTTCGGCCAAGGGCTGTGGACGATCGCGGGCTCGCTCACCGCGTTTTTGATCGGTCAGCTGATCGATGTCGCGGTGTTTCAGCGCATTCGCCGCGCGACCGGCGAGCGCTGGATCTGGCTGCGTGCGACCGGCTCGACCGCCATCTCCCAGCTCATCGACAGCTTCGTGGTCTTGTACATCGCGTTCGTGCTCGGACCGCAGAAGTGGCCGGTATCGCTCTTTCTCGCGGTCGGCACGGTGAACTACGCATACAAAGTGCTGATGGCGCTGCTCCTGATTCCGCTCATCTATCTCACGCGGCGTGCCATCGTGGCGTATCTCGGTCGCGAGCAGTCGGAGGCGCTCAAGCTCGCGGCAAGCGCGTCCTGAAGGGAGGGAGCCCGCGCGAGCGTCGTGGGACGCTCGGCGGGCCCGTTGCTAGGCGAACAATGCCTTGGCCATTTCGCGGCGAGTGGCGGCGACGAGCGGATCGCCGTCCCCGATGAGCTCGAAAGCCCGTATCAGGCTGCGGCGGGCGAGGTCGTCCTTGAAGGACCGATGCTTGCGCAGCATCTCGAGCCAGATGCCAAGCGCTTGCTCGTGCTGACCGGCGAGCAAGTAGTGCACGGCCAAGGCGTGCTGCGCATCGAGATCCTCGGGATTGCTCTCGACGCGGGACTTGAGCGCCCGCACGTCCGGCGCGGCGGCAAGCACTCCGCTGAACTCGAGCAAGGCGGCCAGTCGACGGGTCCCGGCATGGTTCGGATCGGAACCTTGCAAGCGTTCGAGGTCAGCCCGAGCGCCTTCGGCATCGCCTTCGAGCAGACGGATCTCGGCGAGCTCGGCTTGCAGATCGATGTTGTCGGCCTCGCGTGCGAGCCCTTCCTCGAGGACGCGACGTGCGCCCGCATAGTCGCCGTTGGCCTTGAGAGCCCGCGCAAGATCGAGAGCGCTTGCTTCGGCTGAGCCCACATGTCGGTTGAGAAGCTCGCGGATCTGCGACTCGGGGACGAGCCCGACGAAATGCTCGACGACGGCGCGGTCCTTGAACAGGACGACCGTGGGAAGGCTGCGTACGCCGATCTGCTGCGCCAGCATCGGCTCTTCGTCAGTGTTGACCTTGGCCAGCTTGAAGCGGCCCGCGTACTCGGCGGCGAGCCGGTCGAGAATCGGCATGAGCTGTCGGCAGGGCGCACACCAGGGCGCCCAGAAGTCGACGAGCACCGGTATCTGTGCGGACGCCTCGACGACGTCGCTCATGAAATTTCCGGCGGTGACGGTGACGGCGGTAGCGTTCGTTGCCATGAATGCCCTCGTATGACTTACCCGCGAAAGCTTATACGGGGAAGCGTTGAGCGCACAGTCATGCTTTCCCTGAGGCGCAAGGAGGCGGCTCGCCAAGCTGCGGCACGGCGCCGGCTCTGCCATGATCGCGCCTTTCAATCGCCAATAAGGAGCAAAAGATGCCGCGTTCGTCGCGTTTCCCCGCCACTCTGTTCGGGCTTGTCGTCTGCATGAGCCCGCTGTTCGCCCATGCGCAATGGGCCATCAAAGCCGAAGCTGGGCTCGTCGCGGCGCGCGGCAATTCCCACACCGATACCGCAAACGCGAAGCTCGAGATCGAGCGGCGTTTCGAGAAGTGGAAGCACAAGCTCGATCTGGCGGGCGTCTATGCCTCGGACGAAACCGGCACGATCGGCCAGCGCTGGAACGTACGCGAGCAGACCGATTTCAACTTCCACGAGAAAGGATTCTGGTTCGCCTCCGGCCGTTATGAAGAAGACCGGTTCAGCGGTTTCGAATACCAAGCCACCTACGGCACTGGTCTGGGTTGGCGCTTCTTCGACGATGAGATCACCAAGCTTTCGGTGCAGGCGGGTGCCGGTTACAAGCTGCTGCGCCGTCGCGACTCCCTCGATGAAGACGGCGTGACCGTGATTCCGGGCTCGCGCGAACGGGATCTCATCGCGCAAGGTATGGTCGATTTCGAACGCAGGCTCACCGAGACGACCAAGGTGCTGAACAAGCTCCTGGTGGAAGCGGGCCCCGACAATACGTTCGGGCAGAACGAGCTCAGCCTCCAGGTGAAGATCCTCGGTTCGCTTGCTCTGGCGGTCGGCTACGCGGTGCGGTACAACACGCATCCGCCGGCCGACTTCAGGAAGGCCGACACGCTCACGACCGTGAATCTCGTATACGAGATCGGCTGACACACGGAGGGTTATGCCCATCGGGCAGGTCGCCGCAGCGATCAATCGCAACTACCTGGCGAACGAAGATGACATCGTTCGTTCGCTGGCGGACATTGCGCGCTTTACGGCGGCCGAAAGTGAGGCCATCGCGGCGCGCGCCCGAGCGTTGGTCGGGCGCGTGCGCGAGCAGCGCACGAAGCGCCACGGCCTCGACGCCTTCCTCAGACAGTACGATCTGTCTTCGCAGGAAGGCGTCATTCTCATGTGCCTCGCCGAGGCGCTGCTACGCATTCCCGACGAAGCCACTGCGGACAAGCTGATCGCCGAGAAGATCGCGGCCGGGGATTGGGCTGCGCATCTCGGCGCTGACGAATCGCTCTTCGTCAACGCATCCACCTGGGGTCTCATGCTCACCGGGCGCATCGTGCGTCCGGCCGAATCCGATATGCGCGATCCGCCCGGACTTATCACGCGCATTGCGGCACGTATCGGCGAGCCGGTCTTGCGGGCGGCGTTGCGGCAGGCGATGCGCATCATGGGGCGGCAGTTCGTGATGGGACGCACCATCGAGGAAGCGCTCGAGCGTGCGCGCGAACCGGAACAGCGCCGCTACCGTCATTCGTTCGACATGCTCGGCGAAGCTGCGTTGACCCGTCGCGATGCCGAGCGGTATTTCGAGGCCTATCGCTCGGCCATCGAGGCGATATCGAACGCTGCGCGCGAGCGTTCGCCGCAGGATGCGCCCAGTATTTCCGTCAAGCTCTCGGCCTTGTTTCCGCGCTACGAATACGCCCAACGCGAACGCGTGCTTGCCGAGCTCGGTCCGCGTCTACTAATGCTCGCGGCGTTCGCACGCGAACACGGCGTGCCGCTCACCGTGGATGCCGAGGAAGCCGATCGGCTCGAGCTGTCGCTCGAGCTCATCGCGCAGGTCGTCCGTTCGCCTGCTGTTGCAGGATGGGACGGCTTCGGTCTTGCCGTGCAGGCTTATCAAAAGCGCGCGCTCGACGTCGTGCGCTGGCTGCGCAACCTGGCGCACGAGAGCGGCTGTCGGCTCAACGTGCGGCTCGTCAAGGGAGCGTACTGGGACACTGAGGTCAAGCGCGCGCAGGAACGCGGTCTTGCGGGGTATCCGGTCTTCACGCGCAAAGCGGCCACCGACGTGTCTTATCTTGCGTGCGTGCGCGAGCTGCTGGCGGCAGGCGATCTCGTCTATCCGCAATTCGCGACTCACAATGCGCACACCGTGGCGGCCGTGCTCGAGCTCGCGCGCGGGCGTGCGTTCGAGTTTCAGCGGCTGCACGGGATGGGCGAAGAGCTTTACGAGCAGATCGTCGGCCCCGAGGCGCTCGATGTCCCATGCCGCGTCTACGCGCCGGTCGGATCGCACGAGGATCTCCTGCCGTATTTGGTGCGCAGGCTTCTCGAGAACGGCGCCAACACTTCGTTCGTCAATCGCATCGTCGATGAGGACACGCCGATCGATGAGATCGTGCGCGATCCTGTGGCCGAGATCGACGCGCTCGAGCGCAAGGCGCATCCGCGCATCCCGCTGCCGCGCGCGCTCTACGGCGCCGAGCGCGTCAATTCGCGCGGCGTGAATCTCGCCGATCCGCTCGAGTGGGTGCCGCTCGAGCAAGCGATGACGCAGCACTTCAAACGCTACTGGCAGGCGGCATCGCTGGTCGGCGGCAGGCCGTGCGGTACGAGCGCGAGCCTCGTGCGCAATCCCGCCAATCGCAGCGAGACGATCGGCGAAGCGCAGGAAGCTGCAGCGGCGGATGTCGCGCGCGCATTCGATATCGCTGCAGAAGCGCAACCGGATTGGGATGCGACGACGGCGAGCGAGCGGGCGCGCATCCTCGAGCGCGCCGCCGATCTCTACGAGGCGCACATGCCGGAGCTGCTTGCGTACTGCGTGCGCGAGGCAGGACGCACCGTCGTGGACAGTCTCTCGGAAGTCCGCGAAGCCATCGATTTCTTGCGCTACTACGCAAGTCGAGCGCGTGCGGAATTCGAACGCGCCATGGCGCTACCTGGGCCAACAGGCGAAAGCAACGAGCTGCGCTTGCGTGGCCGCGGCGTATTTGTCTGCATCAGTCCATGGAACTTCCCGCTCGCCATCTTCACTGGCCAGATTGCAGCGGCTTTGGCCGCGGGAAACAGCGTCATCGCGAAGCCGGCCGAGCAGACACCGCTCGTCGCCTTCCGCGCGGTACAGCTCCTGCACGAAGCGGGCGTGCCGCCCGAAGTGCTGCACTTGCTGCTGGGGGAGGGCGGAGCGGTCGGTGCGCGTGCCGTTGCGGATCCGCGGGTGGCGGGCGTCGCGTTCACGGGCTCGACCGAAACTGCACGCGCCATTCATCGCGCGCTTGCGGCGAAGGACGGTCCGATCGCGGTGCTGATCGCGGAGACGGGCGGTCAGAACGCGATGATCGTCGACAGCTCGGCGCTGCCCGAGCAGGTGGTGCTGGACGTCGTGCAGTCCGGTTTCAACAGCGCCGGGCAGCGCTGCTCCGCGCTGCGCGTGCTCTTCGTGCAAGAGGAGATCGCCGACCGGATCGCCGAGCTGCTCGCAGGCTACATGGATGAGCTCAAGATCGGCGATCCGCGTTTCCTTTCGACCGACGTCGGACCTGTCATCGACGAACCGTCGCGTGCAGCGCTGCAGGCGCACGCGGAGAAGATGAAGAAGCTGGCGCGCTGGCAGCATGCGTGCCGTCTCGGCGCCGAGCACGAGGCGGGCGTGTTCTTCGCGCCGATGGTGGTCGAGATCGACACCATGTCGCATCTCACAGGCGAAGTGTTCGGTCCGATCGTGCACATGGTGCGTTACGCCGCCGATCGGCTCGATGCTGTCATCGAGGTCATCAATGCCACCGGCTATGGGCTCACGCTCGGCGTACACACGCGCATCGATACGACGGCGCGTTATATCGCCGCACGCGTGCGCGCCGGCAATGTCTATGTCAATCGCAACATGATCGGCGCGGTCGTCGGCGTGCAGCCGTTCGGCGGGCTCGGTTTGTCGGGCACCGGGCCGAAAGCGGGCGGGCCGCACTATCTCCACCGTTTCGCCACCGAGCAAACCGTGACCGTCAACACGGCGGCCGTGGGCGGCAATGCGAGCTTGCTCGCGCTCGAATGATCCGCGCTCGGTAATAGATCTTGCGCTCGATCAGCCGGCGCTGCCAGGGTAGTCGAGCTCGACGGTTGTCCCCGTTCGCCATTCGAGCTCGGCCCAATTTCCTATCTCGAAACGCAATGTGCAGGCCGCGCTCGTCGGCAGCATGCCGATCGGCCGATCGGCGGACAGCCGGTCGGCGAAGGTGCTGATCCCGGGATTGTGACCGACGATCATGAGATGCGACGCCGTGCCGCCGTGCTCGTGCATGATCTCGAGCAGACGATCCGCCCCGGCAAGGTACAAGCGCCCATCGTGGACGGGTGGCGGGGAGGAGAGGATGCGCGCGAAGATGAGCGCCGTCTCGGACGCGCGCAGCGCAGGGCTCGCGAGAATCAAACTCGGCGCGAGCGCACGTGTCTGCAAGCGCCGCGCAACTTCTTCCGCTTCACGCCGGCCGGCGGGGTCGAGCGCACGTTGTGCATCGTCGAATTCAGAGCGGCTGGGCTCGGCGCGCGCGTGACGCAGCAGGGTGAGCAGCATGGTATCCCTCGTCGCAACGCGCGCAGTTGTTTACTCGACTTCGATCTCGACTACGCCGTTGTTGACCCGCGTGGGAAACGTACGGACGGGCTCGTAGGCGGGTGGGGTCAGTGCGGCGCCGGTGCGCAGGCAGAAACGTGCGCCGTGGCGCGGACAGATCACGACGTCGCCTTCAACCGCACCGCCTGCCAGCTCGCCGCCGTCGTGCGTGCAGACGTCTTCGATCGCATAGAAGCCGCCTGCGACGTTGAAGACGGCGATCAACACGCCGTCGACCTCGGTTTGCGCATAGTCGCCCTGGGGAATGGAGTCGGCGGGAGCAACGGGGATCCAAGGCATGGGTGTCGTGACGAGGATAGACGTTGGATAACGGAGTGACGCCGCGTGAGGCTCACATCATGCCGGTCTGCAAACGCGCCGCTTCGGACATCATGCTCTGATTCCACGGCGGGTCGAAGACGAGCTCGACGTCGGCACGCTTGATGGTCGGAATGAGCTCGACCTTGTCCTTGACGTCCCTGACCAGGACATCGCCCATGCCGCAGCCCGGCGCAGTCAGCGTCATCTTGATGTCGACGACGCGTTCGCCGTCCGGATCGCGTTTGAGCTCGCAGGCATAGATGAGCCCGAGGTCGACGATATTGACCGGGATCTCGGGGTCGTAGCACGAGCGCAGCTGCTCCCAGACGAGATTCATGACGTCATCGTCGGTGGCATCGGGCGGCAGCTCGGGGCCGAGCAGTACTTCTTTGCCGAGCGCATCGGCGTCCTTACCGGCGATGCGAAACAGATTGCCTTCGATGTAAACGGTGAAGCTGCCGCCGAGGGCTTGCGTGATGAAGCCCGTTTTCTCGGCGCGCAAGGTCACCGGGATGCCCGCAGGCACCATGATGGCTTCGACGTCGCGCGTCAGGGTGACGGGTTCGTGCTCGTGACGGTACATGGACGCAGGGAAAGGCGAGGAAGGATTTATTCCGTCGAGACAGGCTCGGACGAACGCGCAAGCGCAGCGTTCAATGTGTGCCAACAAAGGCTCGCGCACTTGACGCGTGCGGGGAACTCGCGCACGCCCGAAAGCGCTGCGAGCTTGCCGAGCTTTGCCGGATCCACCGCAGCGTCGTGCCGGGTCAGAAGCGCATGTACGTCGTCGAACAATGCTTTGACCTCATCGCGCGATTTCCCTTTGATCGCTTCGGTCAAGAGCGACGCGGAGGCGACCGAAATCGCGCAGCCGCTGCCTTCGAACTTGACATCGCGGATGCGATCGCCGTCGAGGTTCACGTACAGCGTGAGCCGGTCGCCGCACAGGGGATTGTGGCCCTCGGCGTGCGCATCCGCGGGCTCGAGCTTGCCGAAGTTACGCGGATTGCGATTGTGATCGACGATGACGTCGCGATAGAGGTCTTTGAGATCCATGGGGCGTTAGCTCAGCAGGCTGCGCGCATGTTCGAGCGCGGCGACGAGCCTGTCGATCTCCTCGAACGTGTTGTAGAACGACAGCGACGCGCGCGCGGTGGCCGGCACCTTGAAGAAGTCCATGACCGGCATGGCGCAGTGGTGGCCCGTGCGGATCGCGACGCCTTCGGTGTCGAGGATCGTGCCGATGTCGTGCGGATGAATCCCATCCAGCGTGAACGAGATGACCGCGGCTTTGTGCGCGGCCGTGCCGACGATGGTCAGTCCCGGCACCGTCGCGAGGCGCGCAGTCGCATATTCGAGCAGCTGCTGCTCGTAGCGAGCGATCCGGTCCATGCCGATGTTCTCGAGGTAACGGATCGCGGCTGCAAGGCCGATTGCACCGGCGATATGCGGCGTGCCGGCTTCGAACTTCCACGGCAGCTGGTTGTACGTCGTCTTCTCGAACGAGACCGTGAGAATCATGTCGCCGCCGCCTTGCCAAGGCGGCATCGCCTCGAGCAGCTCGCTGCGGCCGTACAGAATGCCGATGCCGGTCGGGCCGCACATCTTGTGTGCCGAGAAGCAGTAGAAGTCGCAGTCGAGGGCGCGCACGTCGATCGGGCCGTGCGCCACCGCTTGGGCGCCGTCGAGCAGGACCGGCACGCCGAGCGCCTTGGCGCGTGCGATGAACCGTTCGACCGGGACGATCGTCCCGAGCGCGTTGGACACATGGGCGAGCGCCAGCAGCTTGGTTTGCGGACCGATCAGGCGCTCGAAGCTCTCGTAATCGACTTCGCCGGTCGTGCTGATCGGAATGACGCGCAGCTTCGCGCCCGTCTGCTCGCAGACGATCTGCCAGGGCACGATGTTCGCATGGTGCTCGAGCGCCGAGATCAGAATTTCATCGCCGGGGCCGAGGCGCGGTCGTGCGAAGCTCTGCGCCACGAGATTGATCGCCTCGGTCGTGCCGCGAACGAAGATGATTTCCTTCGTGTCGGCGGCATTGATGAAGTGGCGCACCACGTCGCGCGCACCTTCGTAGGCATCGGTGGCGCGCTGGCTGAGCGTGTGCACGCCGCGATGCACGTTGGCGTGATCCTTCTCGTAGTACTCGCGGATCGCATCGATGACGGCGCGCGGCCGTTGGCTCGAAGCGGCGTTGTCGAGATAAACGAGCGGCTTGCCGTTGACCTCCTGATCCAGGATCGGGAAGTCGCGGCGAATGCGTGCGACGTCGAGTTCCGGGGCGGGCACACGCGCGGGCTGCACGGCGCTCATGGGCTCACCTCCAGCGATCCGAAGCGATGCGCGAGCAGCCCGTCGAGATGCTCGCGCACGGCAGCGTTGCCGACCGAAGCCAAGACCGACTGCGCGAACGCGCGAATGAGCAGCACGCGCGCATCGGTCTCGGAAATGCCGCGCGAACGCAGATAGAAGAGGGCGGTCGCATCGAGCTGACCCGTCGTGGCGCCGTGGCTGCACTTGACGTCATTGGCATAGATCTCGAGCTCGGGCTTGGCGTCGAATTCGGCGGTGCGGGACAACAGCAGGTTGCGCGTCGCCTGATAGGCGTCGGTCTTCTGTGCGCCCGGATGGACGAGCACCTTGCCATTGAAGACGCCGCGGCCGCGTCCGTCGGCGATGCCGCGATACTCCTCGCTGCTCGTCGTGTGCGGCGCGATGTGTTCGATGCGCGTATGCGTATCGAGATGCTGCGAGCCAGTCGGTGCGATCAGACCGCGTAGCTCGGCGTGCGCGCGCGGCTCCTTCAGATAGACGGTGAGGTCGAGACGGCCCAGCGATGCGCCGAGCGCGAGGTCATGCAGCGCATAGCGTGCCTGTTCGCTTGCCGCGACGCGCGCGTGGCCGATGTGGAAGGCCTTGGTCGATTCCTCTTGGAGGCGGTAGTGGTCGATTACTGCGCCGCGCTCGAGCGCGAGGTCGGCGACGGCGTTGGTGAAGCTTTCGACCGCTCCGGTCGAGATGAATTGCTCGATGAGCGTCACGCGGCTGTCGGCACCTGCGCGCACGATGAGGCGCGGGTGGCTCATGCCGAGCTGCGCCTGATCCGTCCACAGGTGAACGACGTGAATCGGCTGGTCGAGCTGCGTGCCGGGCGCGAGCTGCACGAACAAGCCGTCCTCGAAGAACGCCGCATTGAGCTGCTCGAGGCTCGAGAGCGGCTGCTGCGACGCGCGCGAGAGATAGTCGCAGGCCGCAGCGGGTTCATGCTTGATCCGGTCGGCCAGCCTGACGAGCGTGACGCCCGGCAATTGCGCCTGTGCAGACGACAGGGCAGGTGCGAAATGGCCGTTGACAAAGACGAAGCGCAAGCCGGCTTGCGCGATCCACGGCGCATGCTGCGGATCGAACGCAATCGGCGCGGCTTCGCCCGGTACGAACGCACGCGTTTCGAGTCGCCGCAGGTTCGTGTACTTCCAGCGCTCGTCGCGCGGTGTCGGAAAACCCTGTTCGAGGAACGCAGTGAGCGCGGCACGCCGTTCGCTCACGAGCGGATCGGCCGCGAAGCGCCGCTCGAACACCGTGCGGTAGTGCTCGAGCGCAGGGCGCGATTGGGTTGCGCTTGCGGAGCTCATGCCGCTTCCTGCTTGATCCAGTCGTAGCCGCGCTTCTCGAGCTCGAGCGCAAGGCTCTTGTCGCCGCTCTTGACGATTCGGCCGCCCGACAGCACGTGCACATAGTCCGGCTCGATGTAATCGAGCAGGCGCTGATAGTGCGTTACCATGACGATGGAACGATCGGGCCGGCGTAGGCTGTTGACGCCATTCGCAACGATGCGCAGCGCATCGATATCGAGGCCCGAATCGGTTTCATCGAGCAGGGCAAGCGTCGGTTCGAGCACCGCCATCTGCAGGATTTCGTTGCGCTTCTTCTCGCCGCCCGAAAAGCCTTCGTTCACGCCGCGATTCAAGAAGCTCTCATCCATCTGCATGAGCTTCATCTTCTCGCGCACGAGCGTCAGGAACTCGAATGCATCGAGCTCGGGTTCGCCGCGATGTTTACGAATCGCGTTGAGGCCCGCTTTGAGCAGATACACGTTGTTTACGCCGGGAATCTCCACCGGGTACTGGAACGCGAGGAACACGCCTTCGCGCGCGCGCTCTTCCGGCGACAAGGCAAGCAAATCGCGGCCGCGGTACGTGACCGTCCCGGCGGTCACTTCGTAGCCTTCTCGGCCGGCGAGCACTTGAGCGAGCGTGCTCTTGCCCGAACCGTTCGGCCCCATGATGGCGTGCACTTCGCCCGCGCCGACCTCGAGCGAAAGGCCGTTCAGAATCTGCCGCTCACCGGCGCGAACGTGAAGATTGTCTATGCGTAGCACGAATTCTCTCCGAGTTGGGCTGGAGGGTGAGGCGTAGGTAGCCTCGGCCTCCAGTCGTCGTCATCCAACCGATCCTTCCAAGCTCACTGCCAACAGGTTCTGCGCCTCGACGGCGAACTCCATCGGCAGCTCCTTGAACACGGCTTTGCAGAAGCCGTTCACGATCATGTTGACCGCGTCCTCTTCCGAGACCCCACGGCTCATGCAGTAGAAGAGCTGGTCGTCGCCGATCTTCGAAGTGGTCGCTTCGTGCTCGACGCTCGCCGTCGGGTTGCGCACCTCCATGTACGGGAACGTGTGCGCACCGCACTGATCGCCCATGAGCAGCGAATCGCATTGCGTGAAATTGCGCGCGTTCTCGGCGCTCGGCAGGATCTTCACGAGGCCGCGATAGCTGTTCTGGCCGTGTCCGGCGGAAATGCCCTTCGAGACGATGGTGCTGCGCGTGTTGCGCCCGATGTGAATCATCTTCGTGCCGGTATCCGCCTGCTGATAGTGATTGGCGACGGCAACCGAATAGAACTCGCCGACGGAGTTGTCGCCGGTAAGGATGCAGCTCGGATACTTCCAGGTGATGGCCGAGCCGGTTTCGACCTGCGTCCAGCTGATGCGCGAGTTGACGCCGCGGCATTCGCCGCGCTTGGTCACGAAGTTGTAGATGCCGCCGCGACCTTGCTCGTCGCCCGGGTACCAGTTCTGTACCGTCGAGTACTTGATCTGGGCATTGTCGAGCGCAATCAGCTCGACCACCGCGGCGTGCAGCTGATTCTCGTCGCGCATCGGCGCCGTACAGCCTTCGAGATAGCTCACGTAGGCGCCTTCGTCCGCGATGATGAGCGTGCGCTCGAACTGGCCCGTGTTCGCGGCGTTGATGCGGAAGTAAGTCGACAGCTCCATCGGGCAGCGCACGCCTTTCGGCACGTACACGAAGGAGCCGTCCGAGAACACCGCGGAGTTCAACGCGGCGAAGAAGTTGTCGGTGTACGGCACGACGCTGCCGAGATACTGCTCGACGAGCGCGGGGTGGTTCTGCACCGCCTCGGAGAACGAGCAGAAGATCACGCCGGCTTGCGCGAGACGTTCCTTGAAGGTCGTCGCGACCGAGACGCTGTCGAACACCGCGTCGACGGCCACGCCGGCGAGGCGGGCGCGTTCGTGCAACGGAATGCCGAGCTTGTCGTAGGTTTCGAGCAGCTTCGGATCGACTTCATCCAAGCTCTTCGGCGCATCCGCCTTCGACTTGGGGGCCGAGTAGTAAGAGATCGCTTGATAGTCGATCGGCGCGATGCGCAGGTGCGCCCACTTCGGCTCCTGCATCGTCACCCAGTGTCGAAAGGCCTTCAGGCGCCACTCGAGCATGAAGCTTGGCTCGCGCTTCTTGCGCGAGATGAGGCGAATGACGTCCTCGTCGAGCCCCGGCGGCACGGTGTCGGACTCGATATCGGTCACGAAGCCGTGCCGGTACTTGCGCGCGACGAGCGCCTCGAGGGTTGGATCGGTTTGCGGAGTGGACATGAGCTACCCGTACACAACTATTCGTGCGGCACCCGCGAGATGCGCGCGAGCGGAATCGTGGCTGATACCTTCCGTTCGATTCCCGACAGCTCCGCGAGCGAGATGTCGTTCAAGGCACGCCGGATGGCCGCGTTGACGCGTTGCCAGACGTGTCCCACGCGGCAATTGGAGGCGAGCCCACACGCGCTGTGCTCGCCGCTGCATTCCGTGAGCGCGAAAGGGCCTTCGAGCGCATCCAGAATCTGCGCGGCGCTGATCCCGTCCGCGGGCCGAGCGAGCTGGTAGCCGCCATGGCTGCCGCGCGTGGACGTGACCAAGCCGCTTCGCTGCAGCTTTTTCAACAACTTGCTGACGGTGGCCAACCCGATATGGGTGCGTTCCGCCACTTCCGCTGCCGTCCACAGCCGGTCCGGCTGGCCGGCGAGGCAGGCCAGGATCACGGTCCCGTAATCCGTCAATTTGCTGATGCGGAGCATGGCGTCGATTCCGGAAGGAGCGCAGCCCAGAGAATTGGGACTATTTTAGTCCTAATACAAGGGGTGGCGGAAGGATTTTCGGCGGCGCGACTCGAGCGCCATCTCGCCGAGAACCTTTCGTGGAGAGCTGGCGTTGCGTTACGTCGAATGAGCAACGCGCGTCGCCGTGAACACGCCCGACGTCCGTGTTTGCAGGTAGGCACGGCGTGCGTCCGTTCCCACGAGCACGTTTTGCTATCCTACGCGCCTCCGAGAAGACGGGAGCAAGCGGCGCATTGATCGCTAAATGCTGACCTGGCAGCGTCACAGTTCATGTGTGACGCATGCGAGATGCATGCGCTTCAGGCATTCACATCGCGTTCATCTCGAGGGCAGGATCCTCAAGCCGAACATGACGACTTCCAGTAAACATTGCTTGCATGACGGTGGCGCGAGACTGTTCGCGCAACAGGCATGCTTGCGCCGTGCGCCGTTGCATGGACTCATGCGCGCGGGGGCATACGAACAAGCGCTGGGCCGCGGCCTGATTGCTGCTTGCTGTCACTGAATCGAGAGGCTGAATGGCGCCAGATCAACAAACGCAACACGCGTCACCAGAGCCTGCGGCCGGTGCCATCATCGAGATTCGCGACGTTCACTACTCGGTAGGAGGACGTGCGATCTTTTCGGGTTTGAATCTTTCGATTCCGCGCGGTCGCGTCACGGCGATCATGGGCCCGAGCGGCACAGGCAAGACGACGCTTCTGCGGCTCATCACGGGCCAGATCAAGCCGGACCGCGGACAAATTCTGTTCGACGGCATCGATGTCTCGCACCTGCGTCCGCGCGAGCTCTTCGCGCTGCGCCGGCGCATGGGCATGCTCTTTCAGAACGGCGCGTTGCTCACCGACCTGTCGGTCTTCGAGAACGTTGCATTCCCGCTGCGCGAGCACACCAAGCTCCCCGAGCCGCTGATTCGGCACATCGTGCTGACAAAGCTGCAGGCGGTTGGCTTGAGAGGCGCGGCGCAGCTCATGCCGGCGGAGCTTTCTGGCGGTATGGCGCGGCGCGTGGCGTTGGCGCGCGCCATGGCGACGGATCCGGACGTGCTGATTTACGATGAGCCCTTTACGGGTTTGGATCCGATTTCGATGGGCATGATCGTGCGTCTCGTGCGGCAGATGAATCGTGCGCTCGGCATTACGAGCCTCGTCGTCTCGCACGACGTTGAGGAGCTGGGGCATCTTGCGGACATGGGCTTCATCATCGCCGGCGGCAAGGTGGCCGCGCAGGGGACGTTCTCCGAGCTCAGGCAGACCGACTCGCAGATCGTCAATCAATTCGTGAACGGTCTTCCCGACGGTCCGGTGCCGTTTCATTACCCGGCGCCAAGCTATTTCGAACAGTTGCTCGCATGACGCTGCTACGCGAGCTCTTCGACAGTCTGCGCAACTTCGTGGCCACCGTCGGGGCGGTCGCGTTGTTTTTCGGTCGTCTGCTCGTGCAGCTGCCGCGTGCGCTGCTGCGGCCGCGTCTTGTGATCGAGCAGATCTACAACGCAGGCGCGCTTTCGCTCGTCATCATCATGACCTGTGGCTTGTTCGTGGGCATGGTGCTCGGCCTGCAAGGCTACGATTTGCTGCAGCGCTTCGGGTCCGAGGATGCGCTCGGCACGGGCGCGGCGCTCGCGCTCATCAAGGAGCTCGGGCCGGTGGTGACGGCCTTGCTCTTCGCAGGTCGCGCGGGCACTGCGCTCGCTTCCGAGATCGGTCTCATGCGCGCGACCGATCAGCTGGCGGCGCTCGAGATGATGGCCGTCGACCCGGTGCGCCGCGTCGTCGCGCCGCGCTTCTTGGGCGGACTGATCGCCGTGCCGTTGCTCACGATGATCTTCATCGCAATCGGCATCTTCGGCGTGCAGCTCATCGGCGTGCAGCAGCTCGGCGTCGATGCCGCGGCGTTCTGGTCGCAGATGCGCTCGAGCGTCGACGTGGACGACGTGATGGAAGGCCTCATCAAGGGCTTCGTCTTCGGGACCGCTTGTAGCCTGATCGCGGTCTACGAAGGGTATACGGCGATTCCCACGCCGGAGGGAGTGGGTCGTGCGACGACCCGCACCGTGGTGATCTCCGCCGTGCTGACGCTGTTGTTGGATTACATGCTCACCGCCGTCATGCTGAGCTGACGGGGCAGAATCGAGGTTGTTATGCGTTCGACGCGAGCCGTAGAACTTTCGACCGGGCTGTTCGTGCTGCTCGGCTTCGCCGCGCTGTTCTTCTTGGTGACGCAGATCACCAATCGCGAGCTGTCGATCAACGGCAACAGCTACGAGGTTTATGCGCACTTCGAGAACATCGGCAGCTTGAAACCGGGTGCGGCCGTGTCGGTCGCAGGCGTGACGATCGGGCGGGTCGAGTCGATCACGTTCGATCAGCAGATCTACAAGGCCGTCGTGCGCATGCGCATCAACTCGCGCTACGACAAGATTCCCGTCGACAGCGATGCGAGCATCATGACCTCGGGCCTGCTCGGCGGTCAGTACATCGGTTTGACGATCGGCGGCGCGGAGGAGTATCTGCGCGACGGCGATCAAATCCAGTTCGTTCAGGATGCGCTGGTGCTCGAGAACCTGATCAATCAGCTCGTCGCGACGTTCAGCCGTCGCGGCGACGAGCAGGGCGCTCGGCCTGCGGAGGAGGATCAATGAAGATTGCGAACATGTTGCATCGCGCTTGGATCGCGCTGGTCGGCGCTGCATTCGCATGCGCGAGCTTGGCTGCGGACGAGACGGCAAAGCTCGGGCCCCACGAGCTCGTGACTTACGTCGCGCAGGAGACGCTCAAGGATCTCGAAGCGAATCGCGCCGAGTATCGCAAGAACCCGGCGAAGATCCGCGAGGTGGCCGACAAGTACCTGCTGCCGCACTTCGACACGCGCTATGCGGCGCAGCTCGTGCTCGCCAAGTATTGGCGCGAAGCGACGCCCGAGCAGCGCGAGCGCTTCATCAAGGCCTTCTACCAGACGCTGCTGCAGAACTACGGCGAGGCGCTCCTCGACTTCACGCCCGACCGGCTCAAGATTCTGCCGTTCCAAGGCGATCCGAACGCGAACGTTGCGACCGTCCGTAGCGAGATCCGCCGCGACAACGGCCAACGCGTGCCCGTCAATTATTCGCTGCGCAAGACGCCCGACGGCTGGAAGGCGTATGACGTGCAGATCGAAGGCATCTCGTACGTGAAGTCGTTCCGCACGGACTTCGCGGCAGAGATTCAGCAGAAGGGGCTCGAGGCCGTGATCAAGCGGCTCGAAGAGCAGGTGGCGAAGGGCATCGTCGAGAAGCCCAACCAGCAAGCGGCAGGCGCGTGAGTCGAGCGAAGTTGGTCAACGATGGCGCGGGCAGTTACCGTGTCGAAGGGGTGCTCGATGCGGCGAGTGTCCCCGAGCTGTTGCGCGAGAGCGCGGCGCGGTTTGCGGGTGCGGGCGCCGAGCTCTACGTCGATCTCGGCAGCGTTACGGAAAGCGACAGCGCGGGGCTCGCATTGCTGATCGAATGGCTGCGGCTCGCGCGCGGCCGAAAGCAGAAGCTGCATTTCGATAATGTGCCGCAGCAGCTCAGGGCGTTGGCGCGCATCAGCGAAGTCGAAGATCTGATCGACGGACGCAGCAGCTAGTCCGTATCGAGCCGGCCATCCGTCGGGCCCGCTGCGCCTATTCGGCGACTTCTTCCTCGTCGTCGAAGAATTCCTCGTCGAGCGTCTCGGGCGGCGGATTGCCGTCGTAGATCTCGAACTCGCGCCGCTGCAGCCACGCATCGCGCACGAACGCGTACGGATCGAACGCCCGCTCCAGCGTCGGATCGAGCGACAAGAGCTCCGAGCGCGTATGGACCAGATCAAGCACTCTTTGGCCCCATTCTTCTTGCCAATGAATGTCGCCGTAGGTGAGCGGATCGAGGAAGTAGTCGACGACCCGCGCAGGCGCATCGCGCAGCGTCGACGGTCCGAGCAGCGGCAGATTCACATAGGGTCCCGAGCCGACGCCCCACACAGCCAATGTTTGGCCGAAGTCTTCGTCGTGCGCTTCGAGCCCGACGGGGGTTGCGACATCGAACAAGCCGCCGATGCCGAGCGTGGAGTTGAGCAGGAAGCGGCCGGTGTCCTTGAAGCCCGTGGCTGCTTTGCCTTGCAGGAACTGATTGACGATCGTGATCGGATACTCGAGGTTCGCGAAGAAGTTCGCGATGCCGCGACGCATCCAGCTCGGGGTGATCTTCTTGTAGCCCTTCGCTACCGGCTTGAGCGCTGCGCGGTCGATCGTGTCGTTGAACTTGTAGACACCGCGATTCAACTTCTCGAAGCGGTCGTCGTCCATCGCCGTGCGTCCAGGCGTCGCAGCGCAGCCGGCTGCAACGAACGCGATCAAAACGAGTAGCGCCGCCCGAAGAGCGGTCGCTCCGTGCGTCGTGGATGGCATGCGAAACAGTCCTTAAGAGAACGATCGCGCGCAGGCCGCGCGCGTCGTAAGTCTAGCAGTAACGGCGTGCGCGGCGAGCGAGCCGGTCAGTTCTGTCGCTGGCGCGCGACGCGTTTCGGCAATGCTTGCTGAATCTCTTCGAGCCGCGCCTCGAAACGTGCGCGTTGCACGGGCGTGATCTTGGGCACCGCCAACGCCAGCTGCAGCTGATTCATCGCGAGCGGTAGATCGCCGCTCATGAGATGGTATTCGGACATGTAGTAGTACGAGTCCGCCACGTCGCCGGCCGCATTGGCCGCAAGCGCGGTCAGGCGCGCTTGCTCGGGCGTCGGCGGCACGACGTTGAACAGATCCAGCAGGATTTCGTGTGCCTGACGTGCATCGCCGAGTTGCATGAGCGCTTCGGCGTAGCGCACCGTCACTGCCACGTTTCGGGGGAAGAGCTCGCGCGCTTGCTTCAGCGTGGCGAGCGAGGCATCGCCTTGGCCGGCGAGCAGCTGCGCCTGGCCGAGCGCGGTGTGGTATTGCGTGACCGTCGGATTGGCATCGCGCAGACGCCGAAAGATCGGCACGGCCTTCGCGGCTTGGCTGGCCATCATCAGCGCAAGTCCGCGCCCGTACATCTGCGCGGGCGTTGCGTCGGCTTCGTTGGCGATCACGGCCGAGTAGTACTCGCGCGGATCGCGCCCCGGCGGGGTCGTCAGCACCCGCAAGCGTTCCTTGGTGAGCGCGTAGCTGATCGACTCGGGCTGCGGCTCGACGCTGAGCTGCATCGCGCGCTCTTTGGTTTCCGCGATACGCGCGGTGCTGATCGGGTGCGTGCGCAGCATCTCGGGAATGTTGATTTCGCTGCTGCCCGCGAGCCGGCTCATCGTCTCGAAGAACGAGGGCATACCGTTCGGATCGAAGCCGGCGTTCGCCAGGATCCCGAGACCGATGCGGTCGGCTTCGGCCTCGTTTGAGCGCGTGAAGCTGATCTGCTGCTGGATTGCGAGGCTTTGTGCAGCGGCCACGCCGGCCATCGCCGCATCGCCGCCGCTTGCGCCGCCTGCCGCGCCGATCAGAATGGCGGCGAGCATCGCAGCGGTCGAGACCAGGCTGTTCTTGCTCTGCGCAGCGATGCTGCGTGCGATGTGACGCTGCGTGACGTGCGCAATTTCGTGCGCGACGACGCCCGCGAGCTCGTGCTCGTTCTTGGTCTCGAGCAGCAGGCCGGCATTGACGCCGATGAAGCCGCCGGGCAGGGCGAAGGCATTGATCGAGTTGTCCTTCACCATGAAAAACGTGAAACGCCGCGAGCCGTCATTGACGTGGCTCGCCAAACGGCCGCCGAGAGACTGGATGTACTCGGTGACCTCGGGATCCTCCAGGATCTGGTCCGAGTCGCGTAGCCCGCGGACGATCATCCGCCCGATCTGATACTCGTCCTGCAACGAGAGCGTAGCCGCGGCCGGGCTGCCCATATCCGGCAGCTCGTTCGGATCGGCGGACAACGCAGGCGCCGCCATCAGGGCGGCGACCGCGGTGGCCAGAAGTGTTGCAAGAGGTTTCACGTCCGGCAGTGTGGAGTCGGGTGCGACGCGTGTAAAGCCTTGCGAATTTGACCGACGCGACGCCGGGAGGTTCTGAGCGAAAGAGGCGTTCCTTGCGTCGTTGTGGGGTGGAGCAATTGCTGCGCTGGGCTCCTACGGCCTCCAGCCTGGAGCCTCCAGCCCGAAGCAAAAAGGCCCCGAGTGGGCCCCTTCGTGTTTGCCCTTCGTGTTTGGCGGAGAGGGTGGGATGACACTCGGCACATCCATGTGCCTCGCCCTGCGGGCAGTCTGCCGGCTGTGCGAAACGGCTTTCCTGCCGTTTCGTCGAACCCACTTGGACGTGGGTTCTGATCCCTACCGGCCAAAACAAAAAAGGCCCCGAGTGGGGCCTTTTGTGTTTGGCGGAGAGGGTGGGATTCGAACCCACGTAGGGACGCAATGCCCTCAACCGATTTCGAATCGGTGCCGTTATGACCGCTTCGGTACCTCTCCCGATTCGGAGAGACCGGGCAGGGAAACCGCACCGGTCTCAAGGGGCCGCGATTCTAGCGTTACCTGAGCACCAAACTCAAAGTCTTGATGCGCTGTTCGCTTTAGGGCAGGCATACCCTGCTTTCGCGGACCGCGTGGCGGGCTTGCCGCCCGACATCGGTACACTTACGCCCCAGCCACTAAGACGTTCGAAGAACCATGGTCCTCGTGAGTGACGTCCGTCCTGCGCCCAACAGGGTCCTCGCCGACCTTGCGGGCGCGCGTAGGGGGAGGGATCGCCTCTGAAAGCGGCGCTCGCCATCGTCGCGACGCTGTTGCTCGGGACTTGCTCGCGGCCGCCATCGGTTCTCGAGGAGATCACCCGGTCCGGCGAGCTCAGGGTCGTGACCCGGAACATGCCGACGGCGTACTACCTCGGGGCATCCGGGCCTCAAGGGCCCGAGTACGACCTCGCCAGCCGTTTTGCCGCCGAGCTCGGCGTGCGGCTCTTCATTTACTCGGTCCCGAACGTCGCGGACGTGGTGCGTGAGCTCGAATCCAAGCGCGCGCACATTGCTGCGGCTGGGCTCACGCGCGGCTCGATGCTGCCGCCCGGCGCGAGCTTCGGTCCGCCGTACCAGCAGGTGAAGGAGCATCTGATCTTCCGGCAAGGGGACGCGCGGCCGCGCAACATCCGGGAGGCGAGTCGGGGGCACATCGAAGTGACGGCCGGGAGCGCCCACGCTGCCACGTTGGAGCGGCTGCGCCTCACGCATCCGACCCTGTCGTGGGTCGAGAATCCCGGCGTCGAGACCGAAGAGCTGCTCTATCGCCTGTCGCGGCGCGAGTTCGATTACACGGTGGCCGATTCGAACGAGTTCGCGATCGGACGCGCTTTTCACCCCGAGATTCGTATCGCGTTCGATCTCTCGGACGGCAAGGCGCTCGCCTGGGCGGTCGACAGCCGCGATCCGACGCTGCTGCAACGAGTCACGGCGTTTTTTTCGTCGCTCAAGGCCGAGGGGCGTTTGGCGGCGATTCTCGACAGCTACTACGCCGGTGCCGAGCGCTTCGACTACATCCAGGCGCGCGTGTTCATGGAGCACATCGCGACGCGCTTGCCGCTATATCGCCAGTGGTTCCGCGAAGCCGCTGCGGAGGTCGGCGTCGATTGGCGCCTGCTCGCCGCGATCGGCTATCAGGAATCGCATTGGGATCCGCTGGCAACCTCGCCGACCGGAGTGCGCGGGCTCATGATGCTGACGGAAGAGACTGCGCGTGCCATGGGCGTGCAAGATCGCCTCGATCCGCGCGCGAGCATCTTCGGCGGTGCGCGCTATTTCGTTTCGATCCGTAATCAAATCCCGAAACGCATCCTGGAGCCGGATCGAACGTGGTTCGCGCTAGCTGCCTACAATGTGGGTTTCGGGCACCTCGAGGACGCGCGCATCCTCACGCAGATGCACGGCAAGAATCCGGATTCGTGGGCGGATGTGCGCGAGCACCTGCCGCTTTTGACGCAATCGAAGTGGTACACGCGCGTCAAACGCGGCTACGCGCGCGGCTGGGAGCCGGTGCGCTTCGTCGACAACATCCGTAGCTACGTCGACATTCTGGATTGGGTGGCGACGGACTCGGGGCCGCCGGCGCAACGCGATGCGACGACCGCGCGTGCGGAAGGCGCGCCCTGAGCCTTGAGAAAGCCGCGGCAGACGGCGGCGCTATTTCTTCTTCGCCGTGCTGTGCTCGGCGTAGGCGCGCGCGAGCTCTTCGGCGAACAGCACCGGCAGGCCGTGTTCGTTGCGCTGATTGAGCGCGTGATAGAACTCGACGTAAAGATCCCAGTACTTCATCTTGTTCGCCGCACCCAAGAGCGCGCCGCGCTTCAGTCCGCGGTCGAAGCGTTCTTGCAGCTCGCTCGGCTCGATGCGATTCATGAGCTCGTCGACGGCAGCCTGAATGGCCGCCGTGAGCGCAGCGTGATGGCCACGCAAGTCATCGAAGGAGCTGCGAATCGCCTCGACGGGTGCGAGATAGCGCGATGAGTGCGGATCGAGCAGCTTCATCAACGCTTCGTCGACGCTCGCCGAGAACTTGAGCGGATTGTTGTCGGTCGGTTGAATCGTCGTTTGCGCAAGACGCAAACGGCTCTTCAGATCCGCGCGATTCTTGAGCGCGTCCATCAGCCCAAGCACCACTTCGCGCAGCACTTGCCCGGCCATCGTCAGCAGCGTGTGCTGCGCATCGGACGGCAGGCTTGCCGGATCGATGCCTGCGCCGCGGCAGAACGCTTCGAAGCCGCTTGCAGGCGGATCGAGAGGCGTGCGGCTCTCGGTGCGTTTTGCCGGCCGCTCGGGTTGCGGCGTCTGTGCACGCGCGAGCGCGGCGGGCGAGGTGAGCGCAGTCAGCGTCTTGCGATCGTAGGGACGCGTCTGCATCAGCCAATCGTCGCCGGGGACGCCGGCGGGCGCGGCTGTGGCGGCACGTGCCGAATCCGTAACGGGGTTGTCGAGCAGCGACGTAAAGCCGCTCTGGCGGCGCGAGGGATGCGGCGCGGCCGGCGGCTCGCTTTCGAGGCCAAGCATCTTGGCGATGTCGATCGGGTCGCTCGTGCTCGCGGGGGCGGCCGCGGCTGCGGCGGCGGACGGCACCTTGCGGATGGCCGACTCGCTCAACAGATCCGTGAGGTCGAGCTCTTCGCCCAGGTCTTCGACGACGGGGGGCTTACGCGTGTTGCGCACGCGCTTCGGAATCGGCAGTTGACCGCTTTCTTCGGGTGGGAAATCGGTGCGCTCGTCGATGCTGACGAGCAGCTCATAGTCGCCGAGGCGCAGGCGATCGCCGTCCTGCAGCGTGTAGGGGCCTTCGATCGACACAGGCGTGTCCGAGCCGTTGACGAAGACGCCATTGGTGCTCGTGTCCTCGAGCACCCACTGCCCGGCGCGAAAGTGAATCTTGCAGTGATGGCTGGAGACGTAGCGGTCCGGGTCGGGGAGCACCCAATCGTTGTCCTGCGCGCGGCCGATCCGTCCGCCCGTGACTCCGAAGATGCACGTGCTGCGCTTGCCCAACGCCTTGTAATGGTCGCTGATGACCCGAAGTTTAAGTGCCATGCCTGGAAGTCGAACCTGGAACGCGAACCCAGCTAACGCCCCGGCCCTGCGCTATGTAAGATGCGCGCAGCCTATCAACCCAGCCCAGTAGCGAAATGGCAGCCAGTCACATTTTCAAGGTCGTTTTCGTCAACCAGGGCAAGGTCTACGAGATCTACGCCCGCAAAGTGCATCACGGCTCGCTATTCGGCTTCCTCGAGGTCGAGGAGCTGGTGTTCGGCGAGCGGACCGCTGTGGTCGTAGACCCTACCGAAGAGAAGATCCGGGCCGAGTTCGAGGGCGTCAAACGCACCTACCTGCCGATCCATGCAGTGCTTAGGATCGACGAAGTGCGCAAGCAGGGCGTGAGCAAGATCACAAATTTCGAGGGATCGAATATCGCGCAATTCCCGCTCATGTACACGCCGGGCGACGGCAAGAAGTAGGAACGGGAGGATGAGCTGCGGTTGACAGTCGCCGGGCCGGCGCGGGAGGGGACCGAAGCAATCCTTTTGCGGGCAAGCCAGCGCCGCGCGGCGCGCACGCCGGATCCCTCGCACAGGCGGCCCGCCGCCAACTGTCAACGCGCTACCCGAACCTGTATCATTCGCGCCCGTTCATCCACTCTCGGCGGCGGCTCGACACCGCCGCAGATGTCAGCCGCCCTGATGCTCATACTGCCTGGTGCTCCCGCACTTTCCGATTTCAGAACGGCCCGACTCCTCAAGGCGATTCGCGCCCGCTGCCCAGCGGTTGAGGCGTTGCGGTCGCGGTTCATCCATTTCGTCGAGGCGCGCCGCGAGCTGAGCGACCGCGAACGCGGCGTGCTCGATGCGCTGCTGCGCTACGGGCCGCGGCTCGACGAGCGCGTCGTCGCGCCTGGCCTCGAGTCGGCAAGCATCGTCGTCATCCCACGTCCGGGGACGATCTCGCCGTGGTCGAGCAAAGCGACCGACATCGCGCACGTGTGCGGTCTCGACGCCGTGGAGCGGATCGAGCGCGGTATTGCCTACGAGCTCTATGCACCCAACGCGCTCGACGCCGCGGAGCTCGAGCGGATTGCCCCGGCTCTCTACGATCGCATGACCGAGGCGGCGATTCTCTCGCTCGAGGCCGCGAGCGCGCTGTTTACGCACGAGCCGCCGCGCAAGCTCACGACGGTGCCGGTGCTCGCCCATGGACGCGCAGCGCTCGAAGACGCTAATCGTACGCTCGGGCTCGCGTTATCCGACGACGAGATCGACTATCTGCTCGACAGCTTCGCGCGCTTGCAGCGCGATCCGACGGACGTCGAGCTCATGATGTTCGCGCAGGCGAACTCCGAGCACTGCCGTCACAAGATCTTCAATGCCGACTGGATCATCGACGGCGAGCGGCAGCCCAAGTCGCTGTTCGCGATGATCAAGAACACGTACGCGCACAGCAGCGCGGGCGTGCTCTCGGCGTATCGCGACAATGCCGCCGTGATCGAAGGTCCGCTCGGCAAGCGCTGGTTCCCCGACATCGCCACGCGGCGCTACGAGCTGCACGAGGAGCCGATCGACATCCTCATGAAGGTCGAGACGCACAATCATCCGACCGCCATTTCGCCGTTCCCGGGTGCGGCGACCGGTGCGGGCGGCGAAATCCGCGACGAGGGTGCGACGGGACGCGGCGCCAAGCCGAAAGCGGGCCTTGCAGGCTTCTCCGTTTCCAACCTGCGCATCCCGAGCTTCGTGCAGCCGTGGGAGCAGGACTACGGGCGGCCTGCGCGGATCGCTTCGGCGCTCGACATCATGATCGAGGGACCGCTCGGCGCCGCTGCGTTCAACAACGAATTCGGCCGGCCGAACATCCTCGGCTATTTCCGCACGTTCGAGGTGGAGGTCGAGCGCGAGACGCCGCGGGCGCGTCTGCGCGGCTATCACAAGCCGATCATGATCGCGGGCGGTCTCGGCAACGTGCGGCGCATGCACGTCGAGAAGTCGGATGTGCCGCCGGGCGCGAAGCTCGTGGTGCTGGGCGGGCCGGCCATGCTGATCGGTCTCGGCGGCGGCGCGGCTTCGTCGGTCGGCAGCGGTGCGAGCACGGAAGATCTCGACTTTGCCTCCGTGCAGCGCGGCAACCCCGAGATGCAGCGGCGTGCGCAGGAAGTGATCGATCAATGCTGGTCGCTCGGCGACGCCAATCCGATTCTGTTGATTCACGACGTCGGCGCCGGTGGACTCTCGAACGCCATCCCCGAATGCGTCGCGCACAGCGATCGCGGCGGACGCATCGATCTGCGTTCCGTGCCGTCCGACGAGCCCGGCATGTCGCCGCTCGAGATCTGGTGCAACGAAGCGCAGGAGCGTTACGTGCTCGTGATCGCGCCCGAGCATCTGGATCGCTTCGCTGCGCTGTGCGCGCGCGAGCGTTGCCCGTATGCGGTGGTCGGCGAGACGACGGATGACGGTTGGCTCAAAGTGCACGACCGTTTGTTCGAGCTCAATCCTGTCGATCTGCCGCTCGAAGTCATTCTCGGCAAGCCGCCGAAGATGACGCGCGACGTCAAGCGGCTGCCTGCGATCGCAGATCCGTTCGATGCGGATGCGATCGACGTGCGCGAGGCCGCGTATCGCGTGCTGCGCTTCCCGGCAGTGGCCGACAAGACGTTCTTGATTTCGATCGGCGATCGGACGGTGGGCGGCTTGATCAGTCGCGATCAGATGGTCGGCCCTTGGCAAGTACCCGTCAGCGACGTGGCCGTCACGATCAGCGATTACGTCTCGCATACGGGCGAGGCGATGGCGATGGGGGAGCGCACGCCGGTTGCGCTGCTCGATGCGCCGGCTTCGGGCCGCATGGCCGTTGCCGAAGCCATCACGAACATCGCAGCGGCCGATGTCGGTTCGCTGCGCGAGGTGCGTCTGTCGGCGAACTGGATGGCCGCGTGCGGCGAGCCCGGCGAGGACGCGGATCTTTACGCGACGGTCAAGACGGTCGGCGAGGAGTTCTGTCCGGCGCTCGGCATTGCGATTCCGGTCGGCAAGGATTCGCTCTCGATGAAGACCGTCTGGCGCGAGGGCGAGCGCGAACGCAAGATGGTCGCGCCGTTGTCGCTCATCATCTCGGCGTTCGCGCCCGTGCGCGATGTGCGGCGCACGCTCACGCCGCAGCTGCGCACGGACTTGGGTCCCTCGACGCTCGTGCTCGTCGATCTTGGACGCGGGCGTAACCGCCTCGGCGGTTCGAGCTTCGCGCAGGTCTACGGCAGGCTCGGCGAGACGCCGCCCGATTGCGACGATCCGGCGCGTTTGGCGGCGTTCTTTGCCGCAATCGCCGAGCTGCGCGCGCAAGGCGCGCTGCTTGCCTATCACGATCGTTCTGACGGCGGATTGTTTGCCACGCTTGCGGAGATGGCTTTTGCAGGCCGGTGCGGACTCGAGGTCGATCTCGGCGACGTCGGAAGCATTGCCGGCGCGCTGTTTGCCGAAGAGCTGGGCGCCGTCGTGCAGGTGCGCGACGAGTCGCTTGCGAATGTGGTGCGCGTATTCGAGCGTCATGGTCTTGCGGCCGAGACGCGTGCGATCGGCACGGTCAACGAAGTCGACCGCGTGCGTGTGCGCGCGAACGGCAAAGTGGTGCTGGACGAGACGCGCAGCGCGCTGCGTGCCGCGTGGTCGGAGACGACCTATCGTCTCGTCGAGCTGCGCGATCATCCGCAATGCGCGCAGGAGCAGTACGAGACCGCCTGCGATCCGCAAGATCCGGGCCTCAACGTCAAGCTCACCTTCGATGTGAACGACGACGTGGCGGCCCCGTTCATTGCGCGCGGCGTGCGCCCGAAGGTGGCGATCCTGCGCGAGCAGGGCGTCAACAGCCATCTGGAAATGGCCGCGGCGCTGCATCGCGCGGGTTTCGAACCGTACGACGTGCACATGACCGATCTGGTCGCGGGTCGCGTGAGCCTTGCGGACTTCCGCGGCGCCATCGCCTGCGGCGGGTTTTCGTACGGCGATGTGCTCGGCGCCGGCGAGGGTTGGGCGAAGTCGATTCTCTTCAACGCGCGGCTGCGCGATGAATTCAGCCGCTTCTTCGAGCGGACCGATACGTTCTCGCTCGGTATCTGCAACGGCTGTCAGATGATGTCGGCGTTGCGCGAGCTCATTCCGGGTACCGAGCTATGGCCGCGCTTCGTGCGCAATCGCTCGGAGCAGTTCGAGGCGCGATTCAGTCTCGTCGAGGTGACGAAGTCGCCGTCGCTCTTCTTCGCGGGTATGGAAGGCTCGCGCATGCCGATCGCCGTCGCGCATGGCGAAGGACGTGCCGAGTTCGCGACGACGGAGGGCCTGAACGCGCTCATCGACGCGAATCTCATGGCGCTCAGATTCGTCGACAACCACGGACGTCCGACCGAGCGCTACCCCGCCAATCCGAGCGGCACGCCCGCTGGACTGACGGGTATCACCTCGCGCGATGGCCGCGCGACGATCTTGATGCCGCATCCGGAGCGCGTCTATCGAACGGTGCAGAACTCGTGGCATCCGGACGATTGGGGCGAGGACAGCCCGTGGATGCGCATGTTCAGAAACGCGCGCGTGTGGGTGGGATAAGCCGCGCGCAGTAGGGGACGATGGGCTAGCGCCAGCCGGCGCTAGCCGCTTCCGCCGCCGGGTTCATCGGGCGCGCAATCAAGCCCGTCTGCGTGATCGAAATTTCGTAGCGTGCGCCGTCCGCCATCGGCATGTACGTCGCGCTCCCGTAGGTGGCATCGACGAACGGCAGCCAACGCGAGTAGCGGGTCGAGAGCATCCACAGGTCGAGACCGGGATTCTCGCTCAGCGCATACACCGTGCGCCGCGCGGTGCGTTCCTGTTCGATGTCGCGATAGCGCCCGCCGATGCGTTCGAGCCGATACTGCGCATCGAATCCGAGCAGATTCGCCCAGCCGCGCCACTTGAGCACGCGCGCATCGATTTGCCATTCGTCGCCAGCGAGCATGAAGAGCTGCATCTCGCCGCTCGGAATCTCGGCGAGCGTCGCACGGTATTCCTGCGGCCCGCGTGCTTCGAAAACGATCTCGGCGACCGGCTGCTCGTGCGTCAGGCGCGCATACGTGTGCAGATTGAGCGAGACGACGAACGAGAGTGCTGCGAGCGCAAGGAGCAGCAGCCCCATGAGTGCGCTGCTCGTCGCCGCGACGAAGCGCGCGCGGTAAAGCCGCTGGCAGGCAAGGAACAACAGGGACGCGCCGAAGAGCGCGATGAGCACGGTAATGGCGTCAGACATGGTCCTGCGCTCGACAAGCGGCGGTTGAGCATTCGGCGGCGTGCGATAGCGAACAAGCGGTACTCATCGAGGCTCGACCTATCTCGTCCGATCGAGGCGGAGTCTACCGTGGCAGCGCCCGCAGCGGATGTGATGCGGTCCGCTCGATGAAGCGATGCGAGCTCGGCCGATGCCAAGCCCGCATCTCGTACGTGTGAAAGACGCAAGTGAGCGTCGTCACGCTTCCAGCTTCTTGTAGCGGATGCGATGCGGCGTGTTCGCATCCTCGCCCTTGCGGCGCCGGTAGTCCTCCACGTACTCGGCGTAATTGCCCTCGAACCACACGACTTCACTATTGCCCTCGAATGCGAGGATGTGGGTCGCGATGCGGTCGAGGAACCAGCGATCGTGCGAGATGACCACCGCGCAGCCCGGGAAGGTGAGCAACGCTTCCTCGAGCGCGCGCAGCGTTTCGACATCGAGATCGTTGGTCGGCTCGTCGAGCAGGATCACGTTGCCGCCGGACTTGAGCACCTTGGCAAGATGGACGCGATTGCGCTCGCCGCCCGACAGCTCGCCGATCACTTGCTGCTGCTGAGCGCCGCGGAAATTGAAGCGGCCGACGTAGCTGCGCGAGGGCGTCTCGTAGTTGCCGACGCGAATGATGTCGAGCCCGCCCGAGATCTCCTCCCAGACGGTCTTCGAATCGTCGAGCGACTGGCGCGACTGATCGACGTAGGCAAGCTGCACCGTCGGTCCGATGCGAATCTCGCCGGCGTCAGGCTTTTCTTGGCCCGTGAGAATGCGGAAGAGAGTGGTCTTACCCGCGCCGTTCGGGCCGATGACGCCGACGATGCCGCCTGCAGGCAGATTGAAGCTCAGATTGTCGAACAAGAGTCGATCGCCGAATGCCTTGCGCAGGCCTTTCGCTTCGATGACGAGCTCGCCGAGGCGCGGTCCGGGCGGAATGTAGATCTCGTTCGTCTCGTTGCGCTTCTGGAATTCCTGCGAAGCGAGCTCTTCGTAGCGTTGCAGACGCGCTTTGCTCTTCGCCTGACGCGCCTTGGGATTGGCGCGCACCCACTCGAGCTCGCGCTCGAGCGTCTTGCGCAAGGCTTCCTGCTGCTTTTCTTCCTGCGCAAGGCGGCGCTCCTTCTGTTCGAGCCAGGAGGAGTAATTGCCTTGCCACGGAATGCCGTGACCGCGATCGAGCTCGAGGATCCAACCGGCGACGTTGTCGAGGAAGTAGCGATCGTGCGTCACCGCGATGACGGTGCCGGGGTAGCTCTCGAGATAGCGCTCCAGCCACGCGACCGATTCGGCGTCGAGGTGGTTGGTCGGCTCGTCGAGCAGCAGCATGTCGGGCTGCGACAGAAGCAGCCGGCAGAGCGCGACGCGACGGCGCTCGCCGCCGGAAATCTTCGTGACGTCGGCATCCCACGGCGGCAAACGCAACGCTTCGGCGGCTACTTCGAGCTTGCGTTCGAGCTCCCAGCCACCTTTCGCATCGATCGCATCCTGCAGCTTGGCCTGTTCTTCGAGGAGCTTGTTCATCTCCTCTTCGGACAGGTTCGGATCCGCGAACTTGTCGCTCACTTCGTTGAAGCGGTCGATGAGCGCTTGAATCTCGGCGACGCCCTCAACGACGTTGCCGCGTACGTCCTTCTGCGGATCGAGCTGCGGTTCTTGCGGCAAGTAACCGATCTTGATGCCAGGCTGCGGGCGCGCCTCGCCTTCGTACTCTTTGTCGACGCCCGCCATGATGCGCAGGAGCGTCGATTTACCCGCGCCGTTCAAACCGAGCACGCCGATCTTGGCGCCGGGGAAGAACGACAAGGAGATGTCCCGCAAGATCACCCGCTTCGGCGGGACGACCTTGGAGACGCGATTCATGATGTAGATGAATTGAGCCATTCCAGTCTCGAAAGACGTCGAAGAAAGGGGCGGATGATACCGGAGGCGGGCGTGCGGGTCCCGCCGTGGCGGATCGCGGCCAGGATGCCGTTGCCCAAGCCGCCCGTGTATGCTCGGACGCCCTTTGATCGGAGTCGACACGCATGATCGACGCACCTGACACCGCTCCGTCGTCGGTGCTCCTCGTCGCGGGAGAGCAGATCGCGCGTTATGGCTTCGGCGACGGCCATCCGTTCGGCCAGGATCGGCACGAGGCTTTCATGCGCGAGCTGCGCCGCTGCGGCTTGGACCGGCGCGTACGCCACGCCGTGCCGCGCGATGCCACCCGCGCGGAGCTGGAGGCCTTCCATACCGCGCAATACGTCGATTTCGTCCGCGACCGTTCGGCCGTCGGGCAGGGCTACTTGGATGGCGGCGATACGCCGGCGCGCCGTGGGATTTTCGAAGCGGCCGTGTCGGTCGTTGGCGCGACCCTGGTCGCGCTCGAGGCGCTGATGTCCGAGCGGGCCAAGCGTGCCTTTGTTCCCATAGCAGGGCTGCACCACGCCGCACGCGATCGCGCGGCAGGCTTCTGCGTGTTCAACGATTGCGGCGTCGCCATCGAGATCGCTCGCCGCCAATACGGCGTGCGTACCGTGGCTTATGTCGACATCGATGCGCATCACGGGGACGGCGTGTTCTACGCGTTCGAGGGCGATCCGGATGTCGTCTTCGCCGATCTGCACGAGGACGGGCGCCACCTCTATCCCGGAACCGGTGCCGCGGAGGAAATCGGCAAGGGCGCAGCACGCGGCAGCAAGCTGAACGTGCCGTTGCCGCCCGGCGCGGACGACGAGGTTTTTCGCGCCGAATGGCCGCGCGTCGAGGCGTTGCTTCGGGAGCGTCGCCCCGAGCTGATCCTGTTCCAATGCGGGGCCGACAGCCTCGCCGACGATCCGATCACGCACCTCAGGCTTTCCGAGGAGGCGCACGCCTACGCCGCGCGGCGCCTGTGCGAGCTGGCTGACGAGCTGGGCCACGGGCGCGTGCTGGGCATGGGCGGCGGCGGATACAACCGCCGTAACCTGGCGCGGGCCTGGACCCGCGTCGTCGAGAGCTTCGTCGCGAGCGACCAGCCGCGGGCGGAGGGCTCGCGCTAGGGCCGGCGGGGAGAGCAGCGGGCGGCCCCGCCGCCGCGCCGCGCGATCCTGTAGAATCCGCGCTCCGCTTTCCGGAGTGCCCATGTTCCCTGCCAATCTCACCATTGCCGATTTCGATCCCGAGCTGAAGGCTGCCATCGAGGCCGAGCGCCGTCGTCAGGAAGATCACATCGAGCTCATTGCGTCGGAGAACTACGCGAGCCCCAGGGTGCTCGAGGCGCAGGGGAGCGTGCTGACGAACAAGTACGCCGAGGGCTATCCCGGCAAGCGCTACTACGGCGGATGCGAGCACGTCGACGTGGCCGAGCAGCTTGCGATCGATCGCGCCAAGAAGCTCTTTGGCGCCGCCTACGCCAACGTCCAGCCCCACTCGGGCTCGCAGGCCAATGCCGCCGCCTATCTGGCGCTCGTCAACCCGGGCGACACGATCCTCGGCATGAGTCTCGATCATGGCGGGCACCTTACGCACGGTGCGAAGGTCAATTTCTCCGGCAAGCTGTTCAAGGCCGTGCAGTACGGTCTCGATCCGACGACGGGCGAGATCGACTATGCACAGGTCGAGCGGCTTGCTCATGAGCACAAGCCCAAGCTCATCGTCGCGGGCTTCTCCGCGTACTCGCGCATCGTCGACTGGCAGCGCTTCCGCGACATCGCCGATGCGGTAGGCGCGCTGTTCCTGGTCGATATGGCGCACGTCGCCGGTCTCGTGGCGGCGGGGCTGTATCCGAATCCGGTGCCGATCGCCGATGTGGTCACCACGACGACGCACAAGACGCTGCGCGGACCGCGCGGCGGCATGATCCTGGCGCGCGCCAACGAGGCCATCGAGAAGAAGCTCAACTCGCTGGTGTTCCCGGGTACGCAGGGCGGTCCGCTCATGCACGTGATCGCGGCCAAGGCGGTCGCGTTGCTCGAAGCCTTGCAGCCGGAATTCGTGACCTACCAGAAGCAGGTGATCGCCAATGCCCGCGCGATGGCAGCGCAGCTCGCGGCGCGCGGCTACAAGATCGTCTCCGGCGGCACCGACAATCACCTGTTCCTCCTTGATCTCATCGGTCGGGAGATCACGGGCAAGGATGCCGATGCCGCGCTCGGTCGCGCGCACATCACGGTCAACAAGAATGCGGTGCCGAACGACCCGCGTCCGCCGTTCGTCACGAGCGGCTTGCGCATCGGCACGCCCGCGGCGACGACGCGCGGTTTCCGCGAGGCGGAGGTCACCGAGCTCGCGAACTGGATCGCCGACGTCCTCGATGCGAACGGTGAGGAAGCGGTCGTCGCCAAGGTGCGCGAGAAGGTCGTAGACATCTGCCGGAGGTTCCCGGTTTACGGCTGATCGCAGTGACGCAGCGACGGAGCGACGAGGCGAGTACGCACAGCGCGCATCGCGTTCGCCTCGGCGCTGCATCGTTTCGAAACGCCGTTGCTTGAGCCATGTATTGTCCCTTCTGCAATCACGAGGAAACGAAAGTCATCGATTCCCGGTTGGCGGGGGAAGGACAGCAGATTCGCCGCCGCCGCGAATGCTTGAAGTGCGGCGAGCGCTTCACGACGTTCGAAACCGCCGAGCTCGTGATGCCGCGCATCGTGAAGAACGATGCGAGCCGCGAGCCCTTCGATGAGCAGAAGTTGCGCACCAGCATGCTGAAAGCGCTCGAGAAGCGGCCGGTGTCGAGCGAGGCCGTCGATGCTGCCGTCGGTCGCATCTGTCACAAGCTGCGTGCGCTCGGTGAGCGCGAAGTGCCGTCGCGCTTGGTCGGCGAGCTCGCGATGGAAGAGCTGCACAGCCTCGATGAAGTCGCCTACGTGCGCTTTGCGTCGGTGTATCGGGCGTTCCAGGACGTCGACGCTTTCCGCGAAGAGATCGAGCGCATGCGCCATCGGCGCAGCCGCGAAGCGGCCGAAGCGCAGCTGGCGTTGTGGGCCGCCAACGAAGCCGAAAGGAAGAAGAAATGATGCACCACGAGGCGGCGTTCGCGGACATGCAGGTGTCGGATGCCGCGCGGGTGCGCCTTGACGGCACGCGAGCAGCCAGCGCGCGCGACACGGACTTCGCATGACCTTCTCGGACATCGATGTGCGCCACATGCGCCGCGCCATCGAGCTTGCGTGGCTGGGGCGCTATTCGACACATCCCAACCCGCGGGTCGGCTGCGTCATCGCGCATGGCGACAAGATCGTGGGCGAGGGCTGGCACCGCAAAGCCGGCGAAGCTCATGCCGAAGTGCTCGCGCTTGCGCAGGCAGGTGAGGCCGCGCGCGGGGCCTGCGCCTATGTGACGCTCGAGCCGCATTGCTTCCACGGCAAGACGCCACCCTGTACACAAGCGCTCATTCGGGCGGGCATCCAGCGTGTCGTGTGCGCGACGCTCGATCCGAATCCCAAAGTGCATGGCCAAGGTATTCGCGAGCTGCAAGCCGCTGGCGTCGTCACTGAAGTCGGTCTGTTGGAGCAGGAGGCGCACGCGCTCAATCTCGGGTTCGCGAAGCGCATGTGCACCGGCATGCCGCGCGTCATCGTCAAGATGGGCGCCAGTCTCGATGGCCGCATCGCACTTGCGAATGGCGCGAGTCGTTGGATCACGAGCGAAGCGGCGCGCGCGGATGTGCAGCGGCTGCGTGCGTCGGTGAGCGCGATCGTGACGGGGATCGGCACCGTCATCGCCGACGATCCCGAGCTCACCGTGCGCGATCCAACGCTCGACTTGGCGGGGCGCACCGTGCTGCGTGTCGTCGTCGACAGCCGCTTGCGAATCGAGCCATCCGCCAAGCTGTTGCATACCGGCGGACCAGTACTCGTAGCGACGACGTCGCATGCGGCATCCGCCGCGAAGCTGCTCGGTACGAATGCCGAAGTCTTGAGGCTGCCGGCCGAAGCAGCGGGCCGGGTCGATCTGGCGAGCCTGCTTGCGGAGCTCGGACGGCGTGAGTGTAACGACGTGCTCATCGAGGCAGGCCCGGTGTTGGCGGGGCGCATTCTTGCGAGCGATCTGTGCGATGAGCTGATCGTCTACATCGCGCCGAAAGTGCTCGGCAGCGATGCAAGAGCGATATTCGAGATGCCGAGCCCGCAGACGCTCGCGGACAGTCTACAATTCACGCTGCAGGGGGCCGAGCAGATCGGGCCCGATCTCAAACTCACCTTCGTTCGTCGCGCCTAGCGACGCCGCATCATGTTCACTGGAATCGTCCAAGCCGTCGGTACCGTTCGTGCGATCACGCCGCGAGGCGGCGATGTGCAGATGACGATCGAGGCCGGCGGGCTCGATCTGGGCAATGTTGCGATCGGCGACAGCATTTGCGTGAGTGGCTGCTGCTTGACCGTCACGGCCCTAGAAGGGTCGAGCTTTGCGACCGACGTCTCGCGCGAGACATCGAACGTCACGACGCTCGGCCGCTGGCAAGTAGGAACCCGCGTCAACCTCGAAAAAGCCCTGACTGCAGGACAGCCGCTCGGCGGCCACTATGTCTCGGGGCACGTCGACGGCGTGGCGCAAGTGCTGTCGCGCTCGGACGACGGGCGTTCGCAGCGCTTTCGCTTCGAGGTGCCGGCAGCGCTCGCGCGCTACATCGCGCGCAAGGGCTCGGTCGCGATCGACGGTGTGAGCCTTACGGTCAACGAAGTCGAAGGTGCCACGTTCGGAGTGAATCTGATTCCGCACACGCTTGCCGTCACCACGTTGGGCGAGTGCCGTCCGGGTTCGCTCGTGAACTTCGAAGTAGACATCATCGCGCGTTACCTCGAACGCCTGATCGGCGCGACGCACGCGCAGGAGGGGCGTGAATGAGCCCGGCGCGCGGTAGCAACTCGGGTACAGGTATGCGTCTCAACACGATTGACGAGATCCTCGCCGACATCGCCGCTGGACGCATGGTTGTCATCATGGACGACGAGGATCGCGAGAACGAAGGCGACCTCGTCATGGCGGCCGAGCTGGCTCGTGCCGAGGACATCAATTTCATGGCCCGCTATGCGCGCGGCCTCATCTGTCTCACCTTGACGCGCGAGCGCTGCCAGCAACTGCGCTTGCCGCTCATGGTGCACGAGACCAACGCCGATCACCGCACGAATTTCACCGTCTCCATCGAGGCGGCTGAAGGCGTGACCACGGGCATCTCGGCGCACGATCGCGCGCAGACGATTCGCGCTGCCGTGCGGCGCGATGCGCGTCCCGAGGACCTGCGCCAGCCGGGCCACATTTTTCCGTTGATGGCGCAGCCGGGCGGGGTGCTGACACGTGCAGGTCATACGGAAGCCGGTTGCGACTTGGCGCGGCTCGCGGGGCTCGAACCGGCAGCCGTGATCGTCGAGATCTTGAACGAAGACGGCACGATGGCGCGCCGTCCCGATCTCGAACGCTTCGCCCAGCAGCATCAACTCAAGATCGGCACGATCGCCGATCTCATCCGCTATCGGCTCGAGAAGGACCGTTTGATCGAGCGCATCGCCGAGCGGCAGGTGCAGACCGAGTTCGGGCCGTTCCGGCTGTTCTGTTACGAAGATCACGTCAACCGCACGGTGCACATGGCGCTCGTGCGGGGCGAGTTGGGGCCGGATTCGGTGCCGCTCGTGCGCGTGCAGCTGCCCGATACGCTGCGCGATTTGCTTGCCATTCGCGACGAGGGGCTGGGGTTGCCGATGCGCGCAGCCATGCAGCGCATCGCGCAGGAGCCATCCGGGGTGATTGTCGTGCTCAGGCCGGGCGAGTCGCCGCGTGAGCTCATGGATGCCGTGCAGTCCTTGAGTCGCAGCGGATCGCCGTCCGCGCCGTCGAACGGCACGCACGTGCTCAGAACCTACGGTATCGGCGCGCAGATTCTCAAAGACTTGGGCTTGACCCGGATGCGCGTCCTGTCGGCGCCCAAGCAGCTGCAAGGCCTGTCGGGCTTCGACCTGGAAATCGTCGGCTACGAGCAGGCCTAGCGCGCCCTGACTGGGCAAGCTGCGACGGGCACGGCGCAGTGCCCGTCCGGCGCGCGGTATACTCCTTACCTCGCCGCAAGCAAGAACAGACATTCAGAGCCCGCTGATCTCCATGGACATCAAGACCATCGAAGGCGACCTGCAGTGCCGCGAGCTGCGTTTTGCGATCCTCGCGTCGCGCTTCAACGATTTCATCGTCGAGCAGCTGATCCGCGGCGCCGTGGACGCCTTGCGGCGTCATGGTGCAAGCGAGAAGCAGATCGAGATCGTACGGGCGCCGGGCGCCTTCGATCTGCCGGTGGTGGCGCGCAAGCTCGCGCTCAGCCGGCGTTACGACGCAATCATTGCGCTCGGTGCCGTGATCAAGGGAGCCACTGCGCATTTCGATTACGTGGCGGGCGAGTGCGCCGGCGGGCTTGCGCGCGTGGCGAACGACACGGGCGTGCCGGTTGCCTTCGGCATCCTGACGACGGACACCATCGAGCAGGCGATCGAACGCGCCGGGACCAAGGCGGGCAACAAAGGCGCCGATGCCGCAGTGACGGCCATCGAGCTCGCGAACCTGCTGAGACGCATCGAAGGCTAGCGTATCGCGAAGGACTTTTTTCGCGAGGGAACGCTTTCCATTACGAAGCCGCATTATCATGACCAGGACGCCCGCGGCGCGCACGCAGCACGCCGTGTTGGCGAGTCGTTCACCCTCATTTCGTTGATTGCACATGGGCCCATCGAATCGCAAGCCTGCACGAGGAACGCGCGCGCGCTCGATTGCGCGCAAGCTCGCGATGCAGGCGCTCTATCAATGGCAACTGACGGGCCAGACGGCGCGGGAGATTCAGGGACAGTTCGTCGAAAGCGAGGACTTCAAGGGCGCCGATCGCGAGCATTTCGATGAGCTCGTGAGCAGCTGCATCGAGCAGAACGCGACGTTGTCGGCAGCGCTCGCGCCGTTCCTCGATCGGCCGCTCGAGCAGCTCGATCCGGTCGAATCGGCCATTCTGCTCATCGGCATGTACGAGCTGCGCGCAAGGCTCGACATTCCGTACCGCGTGGTGATCAACGAAGCAGTGGATCTCTGCAAGCGCTTCGGCGCGACCGATGCGCATAAGTACGTCAACGCCGTGCTCGATCGGGCGGCGCGCGAGCTGCGCGCGGCAGAGCGTTGACGCGTTCGGCTCGGCAGGAGCCGCAAGAGGGGACGCACGGCCCTCGGAACCTGATTGCGCGTGAGCGTACCGACATGCCGCTCGGCGAATTCGACATCATCGCCAATTACTTCGCCCGTCGGCCGGCGCGGACCGATGTGCCGCTCGGGATCGGCGACGATGCAGCGGTACTGAACGTACGCGGCGATCGTCGGCTCGTGCTCGCTATGGATACCATCGTCGAAGGCGTGCACTTTCTCGCCGGGACGGCAGCCGAAGACATCGGCTATCGCGTCCTTGCCGTGAATTTGAGCGACCTGGCGGCGATGGGCGCCGAGCCTGCCTGGATGTCGCTCTCGTTGTCCTTGCCTCGTGCAGATGAAGCGTGGCTCGACGGCTTTGCAAAAGGCCTGTTCGAGCTGGCCGATGCGTACGACGTTGCGCTGATCGGCGGTGATACGGTTCGCGGGCCGCTGGTGGTGACGGTGCAGATCGGCGGATGGATCGAGCCCGATCGTGCATTGACGCGTGCTGGGGCGCGCCCCGGTGATGCCATCTTCGTCTCGGGCGTCCCCGGTGAGGCGGCAGCAGGTCTTGCGTTGCTTCGTGACGGCCGCGCCGATGGCGATGCGGCGCGGCACTTGCGCACACGTTTCCTACGGCCGGTGCCGCGCGTGGCGTTGGGGAGGACGCTGCGCACCGTGGCCAGCGCGGCCATGGACATTTCCGACGGCCTACTGGCGGATCTGGGCAAGCTCTGTGCCGCCAGCGGCTGCGGGGCCGAGCTCACGCTCGATGCGCTGCCGCGTTCGGCCGCTTTGAGCGCCTGCTTCGATCCGGACACCTCGTTGCGATTCGCGCTGACGGGCGGCGACGATTACGAGCTGCTATTCACCGTCCCGGAGGCGGCCGCGGCGGTGCTTGTGCCGTCGCCGGCGGGCGTGCCGGTGACGCGCATCGGCACGATCAGAGCGCAGCCCGGAGTGGATTGTTTGTTGCGCGGCTCTCCCTACCGACTCGAGCGAGCGGGGTACGATCACTTCTCGGGCAATTGAGGGACGCGACGCATCGCGGCACACGAAGAATGACGCATCCGGTTCGGCCTGCGCTCCTGCGCGATCCCATCCATTTGTTTGCATTCGGCTTTGGCGCGGGGTTGAGTCCCTACGCCCCTGGCACCATGGGCACGCTGATTGCGGTGCCGATCGTGCTGGCGGTGGCGCAGCTCGGCTGGTACGCGCACTTCGCATTTGCTCTCGCAGCCTGTGCCGGCGGCATCTACATCTGCGGCGCCAGCGCGCGCAAGCTGGACGTGCACGACCACCCCGCGATCGTGTGGGACGAAATCGCCGGCTATACCGTGACGATGTTGGCAGCTCCGGCAGAACCCGCTTGGCTTCTGGCGGGTTTTGTGCTGTTTCGTTTTTTCGACGTGGTCAAGCCCTCGCCGATCCGGGAGGCTGATCACAGTCTGCGCGGCGGCCTCGGAATTATGCTCGACGACATCATTGCGGGCGTGTTCGCAGGAGCGATTCTGCTCGCAGCAAGGCTTCTACTGTAAACAACCGATCGTCGCATCTCGTGAGCCACTCGAGCGTCCCGATGACACAGCGCCCCGCTGCGCGCGAGCCGCGCATTCCCGAGCGCATTGGTAAGTACGTCATCGTCAAGGAAGTCGGCCGAGGCAGCACGGGCGTCGTCTATCTCTCGCACGATCCGTACTACCGCCGCGACGTTGCGATCAAGGTGTACAACCTCGAATCGCACGACGAGGAGCGGGCGCGCGTCACTCGCAAGATGTTCCTGTCGGAAGCGCACATGGTCGGCATGCTGCAGCATCCGAACATCCTGCCGATCTACGATGCGGGCGAGGAGGACGGTCACTACTACATCGTCACCGAGCACGTGCACGGCGCACGGACGCTGTCGGCTTATTGCAAGCCGGACAATCTGCTGCCCGTCGATGATGTCGTCGAGATCATGTACAAGTGCGCCAAGGCGTTGCACTACGCGCACAGCCGCGGCGTCATCCATCGCGACATCAAGCCGTCGAACATCATGCTCACGCAGGCGAACGACGTGCGCATCATCGACTTCGGCATCGCGCTCGTCTCGGATTCGGAGATCTCGCGCATCGACGGCATCGCGGGCAGTCCTTCGTATATGTCGCCCGAGCAGGTCCAGTCGCTCGAGATCACCAACCGCTCGGACCTCTACTCGCTCGGCGCGGTGATGTACGAGCTGCTCACGGGCTATCGTCCGTTCCGCGGCAGCAATCTCTCCAAGCTGCTGCATCAGATCGTCTATGCCACTCCGCAGCCGATCCACACGCTGCGCCCGGAGATTCCCGAAGTGCTCGAAAACTGCGTGGCCAAGGCGTTGCACAAGGATCCGGCCAAGCGCTATCGCAACGGTCTGGAGCTCGCGGCCGATTTGACGCGCGTGCACCAGACGCTGCGCGAGGGATTGTCGAAGCTCGATCGGCAGGAGCAGTTTTCCATCCTGCGCACGCTCAAGTTCTTCCACGACTTCTCGCAGGCCGAGATCCTGGAAGTGCTGCGCGCGAGCACCTGGCAGGACTACGAGCAGGGCGATGAGATCGTCAAGGAAGGCGAGATGGACGATCGCTTCTACATCATCGTCTCGGGCAGCGTGGCCGTGATGCGCGGCGGCAATCAGGTCGGCACGCTGGATGAAGGCGACTGCTTCGGCGAGACGAGCTATGTGCGCGGCGCGAAACGGCTGGCGACGATCCGGGCGCTGACCCCGGTGACCTTGATGAAGGTGAGCTCGACCTTGCTCGAACAGAGCTCGGCAGCCTGTCAGCTGCGCTTCAACAAAGTCTTCCTGCGCAATCTGATCAGTCGTCTGCAGAGCCCGTCGTGACCGTCGGTTGAACGGCCGGCAGAAGCGAGGCGCTAGCGCGCCGGCGCTTGCTCTTCGGCGTCCTTGTCTCTTTCGATGAGGGCGTAGGCGGAGTGATTGTGGATGGACTCGAAGTTCTCCGCTTCGACGACGTAAGCGCGCACGCGCTCATCCTGATTCAGACGCACCGCGACGTCCCGCACGATGTCTTCCACGAACTTGGGATTGTCGTAGGCCCGCTCGGTCACGTACTTCTCATCGGGGCGCTTTAGGATTCCGTAGACCTCGCACGAAGCTTCCTGCTCGGCGATGTCGATCAACTCCTCGAGCCACATGTGCTGGGCGATGCGCGCCTTGATCGTGATGTGCGAGCGCTGATTGTGCGCGCCGTAGTTCGAAATTCGCTTCGAGCATGGGCAGAGGCTCGTCGCGGCCACCACGACCTTGAGCCACAGCTGCGCTTGTCCCGCATGGAACTCGCCGATGAGCGAGGCCGTGTAGTTCATCAGGCTCTCGACGCCCGAGACGGGCGCCTTCTTCATCACGAAGTAGGGGAACTCCATCTCGATGTGCCCCGACTCGGCATCGAGCTTCTGCGTCATCTCGGCGAGCATGTCGCGGAAGGATTCGACCGAGATCTCGCGCTCGTTTCGATGCAGCACTTCGACGAAGCGCGACATGTGCGTGCCCTTGAAGTTGTGCGGCAGGGCGACGTACATGTTGAACGTCGCGATCGTGTGCTGCTCGCCGCTCGAGCGGTCCTTCACCCGCACCGGGTGGGACACGTCCTTGATGCCGACCTTGTTGATCGGGATGCGCCGCGAATCGGCGCGCGCCTGCACGTCCTCGATCGGCGTTTGAGTGGGAAGGGCGTTGGAGGGACGTGTGGCCATGGGCGGTTCGGAGTGTGGGGACGGGGGCAGTATAAAGCAATGGCTTGCGAGCACTGCCTCGCCGGAGGGAAACAGACTCGTGAACGCCAGCGACGGCGCGGCTTATGTCACGCCTTGGCTCAAGACGCAGCGGCTCGCGCCGGAACGCGCCACCAGCGCGTGATCGCAGTCTCGAGCGAGGCGGGGTCGAGCCCGGCCGAGACGAGGCAATCCTCGCGCGAGCCGTGCTCGATGAAGCGGTCCGGGATGCCGAGATGCAGGAGCGGCAGCTGACACTGGTGCGCGACCAACAGCTCGCCGATCGCGCTGCCGGCGCCGCCCGCCACGACGTTCTCTTCGACCGTCACAAGCGCTCGATGCGTGCGGGCCAACTTCAGGAGCAGCTCCTCGTCGAGCGGCTTGACGAAGCGCAGATTGACGAGTGTCGCGTCGAGCTGGGCCGCGATGGCTTCGCACGGCGCAACCATTGCACCGACGGCGACGATCGCAAGTCCGCTGCGGCCTTCGCGGCGAAGCTGCGCCTTGCCGATCGGTAGCGCGCGCATCGTCTTCTCGATCGCCACGCCAGGGCCTTGGCCGCGCGGATAGCGCACCGCTGCCGGCACGCCCGACTGAACCGCCGTGTAGAGCATTTGCCGGCACTCGTTCTCGTCGGCCGGCGCCATGATGAGCAGATTCGGAATGCAGCGCAGGTACGAGAGATCGTAGCTGCCCTGGTGCGTCGCGCCGTCGCCGCCGACGAGCCCGGCACGGTCGATGGCGAACGTGACCGGCAGGTTCTGCAGCGCGACGTCATGGATGACTTGGTCGTACGCGCGCTGCAGGAAGGTCGAGTAAATCGCGACTACGGGCTTCAGCCCGTCGCAGGCCATGCCGGCTGCGAGCGTGACTGCGTGCTGCTCGGCAATCGCCACGTCGAAATAACGGTCGGGAAAGCGCTTGGAGTATTCGACGAGACCCGACCCTTCGCGCATGGCCGGCGTAATGGCCACGATCTTCGGATCGAGCGCCGCCATGTCGCAGACCCAATCGCCGAACACCTGCGAGTAGCTCGGGCCGGTCGCCTTTTCCTTGAAGATCACGCCGCTCTTCGGATCGAACGGGCCGGGGCCGTGCCACTTGATGGGATCGGCTTCCGCCGGGGCGTAGCCTTTGCCCTTGCGCGTGATCACGTGCAGGAACTGCGGACCTTTGAGGTCACGCAGATTCTTGAGCGTGCCGACCAACGCATCGAGATCGTGACCGTCGATCGGGCCGATGTAGTTGAAGCCGAGCTCCTCGAAGATCGTGCCGGGCAGCACCATGCCCTTCATGTGCTCTTCCGAGCGGCGCGCCAGCTCCCAGACGGTCGGCATGCGCCGTAGCACCTTCTTGCTGCCCTCGCGGAGCGTGGCGTAGAGCTTGCCGGAGAGCACGCGGGCGAAGTAGTTCGAGAAGGCGCCGACGTTCTCCGAGATGGACATGTCATTGTCGTTGAGCACGACGAGCATGTCGACATCCAGGCTGCCGGCGTGATTGAGCGCCTCGAAGGCCATGCCGGCGCTCATTGCGCCGTCGCCGATCACGGCCACCACGCGGCGCCGTTCGCCGTTGCGCGCGGCAGCGATCGCCATGCCGAGTGCGGCGCTGATCGAGGTGCTCGAGTGTCCGACACCGAACGTGTCGTACGGGCTTTCGTGGCGGGCCGGAAACGGCGCCAGGCCACCCTTGCTCTTGATCGTCTTCAGCAAATCGCGGCGGCCCGTCAGCACTTTGTGGGGATATGCCTGATGGCCGACGTCCCACACGAGCCGGTCCCACGGCGTGTCGAACACGTAGTGCAGGGCGACGGTGAGCTCGACCGCGCCCAGGCCGGCGGCAAAGTGGCCCCCCATCTGGCTGACGGTTTCGATGAGGTACTGGCGCAGCTCGGTTGCGACGTTGGCGAGCTCGGCTGCCGGCAACTTACGCAGATCGGCTGGCGAGTCGATTGCAGAGAGCAGCGGGTACGTGGAGCCGGCGTTCATTGAAGATGTGCGTGAAGTTCGACGAAGGCAGATACCGCGCGTCTTGCAACCGAAGTAGGCCGCCGTCAGCCAAATCATGACACTTGGACGCGCGTGAGTTTACAGGAATCCGCGCGGACGAGAGTCTGCAATCGCAGCTGCGCCGAGCGTGGCCTGTCCGCGCGCCGCGTCAGTAGCGCCTCAGCACGAGCCAGTTGGAAAAGGCCGCGAGGGTCGCGGTATCCAAGCCGGTTTTCGCCAGCGCCGCCAGCGCTTGCTCGTGCAGCTCGCGCACGCGCTGGCGCGCCGCGTCGAGACCTGCGACCAAGGGGTAGGTCGGCTTGTTGAGCGCGAGATCGGCGCCCGTCGCCTTGCCGAGCAGAGCCGGATCGCCTTCGATGTCGAGCAGATCGTCTTGAATCTGAAAGGCCAAGCCGACCGCGCTCGCGTACTCGTCGAGCGCCGCGCGCGCGTCGGCGGGCAGTTCCGGTTTGCAGGCAGCGGCCATCATCACGCACGCGCGAATGAGCGCGCCGGTCTTGCGAGCATGCATCACCTCGACTTCGGGAAGCGTCAGGCTCCGGCCCATCGCTGCGAGGTCGAGCGCCTGACCGCCCGCCATGCCGGCCGTGCCGCTCGCCTCGGCGAGGATCGCCACGAGCTGTAGGCGCACGCTTGCATCGTCCGGGAGCCCGGGCCCGCTGACGAGGGTCTGAAACGCCAACACCTGCAGGGCATCGCCCGCGAGGATCGCAGTCGCTTCGTCAAATGCCTTGTGGCAGGTCGGCCGTCCGCGTCGCAGATCGTCGTTGTCCATCGCGGGCAGGTCGTCGTGCACGAGCGAGTAGACGTGGATGAATTCGACGGCGCACGCCGCCCCGTCGATGCTCGCAAGCGGGATGCCGAGCGTTTCGGCCGTGGCGTAGACCAGCGCGGGCCGAATGCGTTTGCCGCCGCCGAGGACGCTGTAGCGCATCGCCTCGTGCAGGCGTTTCGGCTCGCTGTCCGACGAGGGCAGATACGCGGCGAGCTGCGCTTCGATGCGCTGCTGCCAGCCTTTCAGGCGCGCGGAGAACTCTGCAGAAGTCGGATCCACGACAACGGGCTCGGGCGCGTTACTCGTTGCCGTTCTCATCGGGATCGAACTCGGCCGTGTCGAACTCGTCCTCGCCGCCGCTCTTGCGCAGGAGGATCTCCACCTTTTGCTCCGCTTCTTTGAGCGCGTTCTGGCACGCGCGCGTCAGTTGGACGCCGCGCTCGAACTGCTTGAGCGATTCTTCGAGGCTGAGCTCGCCTTGCTCGAGCTTTTCGACGATGGCCTCGAGCTCTGCCAGCGAGCGCTCGAAGTCCGGCAACGGCTCGCTGGCGTCGGTGGATTTCGATTTGGACGTCGTCACGTTCGTGCTTGGAGGTTACGGGCCGCGCAAGCTTGCATGCATGCAGGAACACGGTCAAATGCGAATGCGCGCATGCTTTGTCGAGCGGATTTCCGACGTTGACTTGCCGGAGGGGCGGGCATAGATTCGGTCGAAGTTAGACTCGGTCTAAAGCGCCAGTCTAGGCCGAGTCGGACACCGGCACGAGGTACCGCCGCGTGCTGCCTTGAGGGTCGCTCTTTCGGTTTTCATCCAGCGAGGGTTCCGAAATGAAGAGTCTGAAAGGCACGAATACGGAAAAGAATCTGAAGGATGCATTTGCCGGTGAATCGCAGGCGAACCGCCGCTACCTGTACTTCGCCGCGAAGGCGGACATCGAGGGCTACAACGACGTCGCCGCCGTGTTCCGCTCGACGGCCGAAGGCGAAACAGGCCATGCGCACGGTCACCTCGAATACCTCGAAGCGGTCGGCGATCCTGCGACGGGACTGCCGATCGGTCCGACGGAGGCAAACCTGAAAGCTGCCATCGCGGGCGAAACGCACGAGTACACCGACATGTACCCGGGCATGGCGAGGCAAGCGCGCGAAGAAGGCTTCGACGAGATCGCCGATTGGTTCGAGACGCTTGCCAAGGCCGAGCGCTCGCACGCGAACCGCTTCCAAAAAGCGCTCGACGCGCTGTGAGCGCGGCTTAGACGGCGGAAGGCTCGGGCGCTTCGCCGCGCGGCGTGCTGCCGATGCGCGCGTTCGAGCCTGTCTCTCAACGCATGCGCTAAGTAGGCGTAGCGAGGGTCGTAGCGTGTCCAAGTCGCCCGCGTCTTCGACGACTCGCGAGGGCAGTCTGGAAGCGCCCACGCGCCACCCGATCCCCTGGCGCGAGCCGGACTACTTGAACGAAACGTCGCTCTTTCGCGAGCTCGAGCGCATCTTCGACATCTGTCACGGCTGTCGGCGCTGTTTCAGTCTTTGCAACGCCTTTCCGACGCTCTTCGACGCCATCGACGAGTCGAGCACCGGCGAGCTCGACGCGGTGGACAAGAAGGTCTACTGGGACGTCGTCGATCACTGCTATCTCTGCGACATGTGCTACATGTCGAAGTGTCCCTACGTGCCACCGCATCCTTGGAACGTCGACTTCCCGCATCTCATGCTGCGCGCGAAGGCGTACAAGTTCAAACATCGCCCAGTGCGCGCGCGGGATCGCATCTTGAGCTCGACCGATGCAGTCGGAAGCATCGCAGGCATTCCCGTCGTGGCCGAGCTCGTCAATGCCGTCAATCGTTCGGCGGGGGGACGCAAGCTGCTCGAAAAGACGCTTGGCGTGCATCGCGAAGCGCCGGTGCCTGCATATCACAGCCGCACCTATCGCAAGCGTCACGCTGCCAAAGGCCGCTCTACGCTGGTCGCGCAGCCCAGTGCGGAAACCCGCGGCCGCGTCGTGTTGTTCGCGACGTGCTACGGCAATCGCAACGAGCCGGCCCTTTGCGAAGACCTCGTGGCCGTATTCGAGCACAACGGCATTCCCGTTGAGCTTGCTGCGAGCGAGCGTTGTTGCGGGATGCCCAAGCTCGAGCTCGGCGACCTCGAGTCGGTCGAGCAGCTCAAGAATCGCAATGTCGTGGAACTGGCGCGCTGGGTCGATGAGGGCTGGGACATCGTTACGCCGATTCCCTCGTGCACGCTGATGTTCAAGCAGGAGCTGCCGCTGCTCTTCCCGGACGATGCGCTCGTGCAGAAGGTGCGCGATGCAATGTTCGATCCTTTCGAATATCTGTGGGCGCGCTACCGCGCCGGGCTCTTGCGCACCGACTTCGCGCGTTCGCTCGGCCGCATCACGTATCACGTCCCGTGCCACACGCGCGTGCAGAACCTGGGGCTGAAGACGCGCGACGTGCTCACGCTCGTACCCGAGACGCAAGTGGAAGTGATCGAGCGTTGCTCGGGCCACAATGGCACCTACGGCGTCAAGCTCGAATTTCGCGAGACCTCGATGAAGATCGGCAGGCCGGTCGTGCGTCGCGTGGCCGACTCGAACGCCGACTTCTATGCGAGCGATTGTCCGATGGCCGGCCATCAGATCGAATCCGGCCTCGAAAGCGGCAAGGAACCGGCCCATCCGCTCAAGTTGTTGCGGATGGCGTATGGCATTTGAAGGAGGAGGAAGGTAGGCGAGGGGCGTCAAGGGAGCGGCATTGGGTGCCGGCACTTCGCTTCGCGGCTACATCCTTGGAGTGAGTATGCAGCTAGGTAAGCTCACCCGCGCCGATCTCATGAGCCTCGAGCAATACTCCGTCGCGCGTAAGGACTTTCGCGCGAAGGTGCTCGACCACAAGCGGCGGCGGACGATCGCAGTCGGGCCGCACGCGACGTGGTGCTTCGAGGATCGCTTGACGGTGCAATATCAGATTCAGGAGATGCTCAGGGTCGAGCGCATCTTCGAAGCGCAAGGCATTCAGGACGAGCTCGATGCCTACAATCCGTTGATCCCCGACGGCACCAACTGGAAGGTGACGTTCATGATCGAGTACCCGGATCCGGCCGAGCGCAAACGACGCTTGGCCGAGCTCAAGGGAATCGAGGATCGTTGCTGGGTGCAGGTGGCGGACTTCGAGCGCGTCTGGGCCATTGCGGACGAGGATCTCGAGCGCGAAACCGAAGAGAAGACCTCCTCGGTGCACTTCCTGCGTTTCGAGCTGACCCAGCCGATGCGCGAGGCCGTGAAGAACGGCGCTGCAGTCAGCGTCGGCGTCGACCACGACCACTATCGCTACAGCGTCGAACCGTTGCCGCAGACGATTCGCACTGCGCTCGCCGCCGACCTGGCCTGAGGCGGCTTGCGGGATTGTCGTAGCGCGCGCTGCGCGTCTTCTCCTCATCCGTGGCACGCGTTGCCGCGCGCGGCCGCCGGCCTGCGGGCACAGGCGGCCATCCATTCCGCGCCTCTCTGCTAGAATCCGCGCGCCTTCAACTCTCAAGCGCGTTCGCGAATAAATGGCTCAGTCCTATACCGCTTCCGACATCGAAGTATTGAGCGGGCTCGATCCGGTACGACGCCGTCCGGGAATGTACACGGACACGAGCCGGCCGAATCACCTGGCGCACGAGGTCATCGATAACTCCGTCGACGAGGCGCTCGCAGGCCATGCGAAGCGCATCGATGTGACTTTGTACAAGGACGGATCGCTCGAAGTGGCCGACGACGGCCGCGGCATGCCCGTCGACATCCATCCGAAGGAGAAGATCAGCGGCGTCGAGCTCATCCTCACGCGCTTGCATGCGGGCGGCAAGTTCTCGGACAAGAACTACAAGTTCTCCGGCGGCTTGCACGGCGTCGGCGTGTCGGTCGTCAACGCGTTGTCCAAGCATCTGGAGTGCTGGGTCAAGCGCGGCGGCAAGGAGTACAACATCGGCTTCAAGAACGGAAAGGTGTTCTCGAAGCTGCAAGTCGTGGGCAATGTCGCGAAGAACGACACGGGCACCACGGTGCGCTTCTGGCCGGACCCGCAGTTCTTCGAGTCCGTGAACTTCTCTGTTTCCAAGCTCAAGCACGTGCTGCGCGCGAAAGCCGTGCTCTGTCCCGGGCTGCACGTCACGCTGACGATCGAGCAGACCGGCGAGAAGGAAGAGTGGTGCTACGCAGGCGGTCTCACCGAGTACCTGCGCGAGGCGCTCGGTCAAGGCGAATGGCTCCCGACAGAGCTCTTCAGCGGCAGCATCGAGGGCGAGCAAGAGGCGGCCGAATGGGCGCTTGCCTGGCGCATCGACGAGGGACCCAAGGTCGAGGAGAGCTACGTCAACTTGATTCCGACGCCGCAAGGCGGCACGCACGTCAATGGCCTACGCGTCGGGCTCACGGATGCGATCCGCGAGTTCTGCGAATTCCGCAACTTGTTGCCGAAGGGCTTGAAGCTCGCGCCCGAAGACGTGTGGGACGGGCTGAGCTACGTGCTCTCGACGAAGATGAAGGAGCCGCAGTTCGCCGGTCAGACGAAAGAGCGTCTGGCCTCGCGCGAGGCGGCCGCGTTCGTCTCGGGCGTCGTCAAAGATCAGTTTGCGCTGTGGCTGAATCAGCACCCTGAGTCGGGCGAGCGCATCGCGCAGCTCGCGATCGCTGGCGCGCAAGCACGTCTCAAGGCCTCGAAGGCGGTGGCGCGCAAGCGCGTGGTCAGTGGCCCTGCGTTGCCCGGCAAGCTGGCCGACTGCACCTCGCAGGATCCGGCACGCAGCGAGCTGTTCCTCGTGGAAGGTGATTCGGCAGGCGGCTCGGCGAAGCAGGCGCGCGATCGCGAGTTCCAGGCGGTGATGCCGTTGCGCGGCAAGATTCTCAATACCTGGGAGGTCGATGCGTCCGAGGTGCTGCAATCGCAGGAAGTGCACCACATCGCGATCGCGATCGGCGTCGATCCCGGTTCGGACAAGCTGGATGGCCTTCGCTATCACAAGATCTGCATCCTCGCCGACGCCGACTCCGACGGGCAGCACATCGCAACGCTTCTGTGCGCGCTGTTCCTGCGTCACTTCCGTCCGCTCGTGCTCGCAGGACACATCTACGTCGCGATGCCGCCTTTGTACCGCATCGACGTCGGCAAGCAGGTCTATTACGCGCTCGATGACGCCGAGCGTGCGGGCATTCTCGATCGCATCGCGGCCGAGAATCCGCGCGCCAAGCCCGTCGTGACTCGCTTCAAAGGTCTCGGCGAGATGAGCGCGTTGCAGTTGCGCGAGACCACGATGGCGCCCGAAACGCGCCGGCTCGTGCAGCTGACCGTCGATTCGAACGATGAAGCCGACCAGATGCTCGACATGCTGCTTGCCAAGAAGCGCGCTGCCGATCGCCGGCACTGGCTCGAGACCAAGGGCAATTTGGCGGAAGTACAGGTCTAGCGACACCGACGGGGTGATGGCGACGCTCTTCGGTTTCGGCCTTCGCGCGTCGCCTGCACCTGTGACGTCCTCATCTCGTCACTGAGCAAGAACATACATGCCTACCCAACCTCCATTGAATTTCGAAGGCGTCGAGCGGCAGTCGCTCAAGACGTTCACGGAGAAGGCGTACCTCGACTACTCGATGTACGTGATCCTGGACCGCGCCTTGCCGCACATCGGCGATGGGTTGAAGCCAGTGCAGCGGCGCATCATCTACGCGATGAGCGAGCTCGGGCTCTCGGCGACGGCCAAGCACAAGAAGTCCGCGCGCACGATCGGCGACGTCATCGGCAAGTTCCACCCGCATGGCGATTCCGCGTGCTACGAAGCGATGGTGCTGATGGCGCAGCCGTTCTCGTATCGCTATCCGCTCGTCGACGGCCAAGGCAATTTCGGTTCGCCCGACGATCCGAAGTCGTTCGCCGCGATGCGCTACACCGAATCGCGACTGACGCGCTATGCGACGCTGCTCCTGCAAGAGCTCGAGCAGGGTACGGTGCAGTGGATGCCGAATTTCGACGGCACGCTCGAAGAGCCGGCGATCCTCCCGGCACGCGTGCCGAACGTGCTGCTCAACGGCGCGACCGGCATCGCGGTCGGTATGGCCACCGACATTCCGCCGCACAATCTGCGCGAGGTGGCAACCGCCTGCGTGCGTCTGCTCGAGGATCCCGACGTCACGCTGCGCGAGCTGTGCAAGCACATCCAGGGGCCGGATTTCCCGACGGGCGGCGAGATCATCACGCCGCGCAGCGAGATTCGCCGCATGTACGAGACCGGCACCGGCACGATCCGTGCGCGCGCGGTCTACGAGGTCGAGGACGGTGAGATCGTCATCACGCAGCTGCCGTATCAAGTTTCCGGTGCGCGCGTGCAGGAACAGATCGCCGCGCAGATGCAGGCGAAGAAGCTGCCGATGGTCGAGGACATCCGCGACGAGTCGGATCACGAGCATCCGACGCGCATCGTCATCGTGCCGCGCTCGAATCGCGTCGACATCGAGCAGCTCATGGCGCACCTGTTCGCGACGACGGATCTCGAGCGCACCTATCGCGTGAACCTCAACATCATCGGTCTCGACGGCCGTCCGAAGGTGATGAATCTGAAGGGGCTGCTCGAAGAGTGGCTCGCCTTCCGCATCGATACCGTCACCAAGCGGCTCACGTGGCGCCTCGACAAGGTCAATGCGCGCCTGCACATCCTCGAAGGCCTGCTGATCGTCTATCTCAATCTCGATGAGGTCATCAGGATCATTCGTCGCGAGGACGAGCCTAAGCCCGTCCTGATGAAGCGCTTCAATCTCACGGAGATGCAGGCCGAGGCGATTCTCGAGACCAAGCTGCGTCACCTCGCGAAGCTCGAAGAAATGAAGATCCGCGAGGAGCAGAAGGCGCTCACCAAGGAGCGCGACGAGATCGATCGTATCTTGAAGAGCAAGGCGCGCCTGAGAAATCTCGTGCGCGACGAGCTCATGGCGGATGCAGAGCAATACGGCGATGCGCGACGCAGCCGCATCGTCGAGCGTGCCGCGGCGCAGGCGATCGATGAGACCGAGCTCGTTGCGAGCGAACCGGTCACCGTCGTGTTGTCGCAGCGCGGTTGGGTGCGCGCTGCCAAGGGGCACGAGATCGATCCGCGGACGCTCTCTTACAAGACGGGCGATTCGTTCCAGGCGGCCGCGCGCGGCCGCAGCACGCAGCAAGCCGTGTTCCTCGATAGCACCGGCCGCGCCTACAGCTTGCTCGCGCATACGCTGCCGTCGGCACGCGGGCAGGGCGAGCCGTTGTCGGGACGCATCGATCCGCCGGAGGGCGCCACCTTCGCGGGCGTGCTCATCGGCGAGCCGCAAGATCGCTGGGTGATCGCTTCGGATGCGGGCTACGGCTTCGTCGTCAAGCTCGAGGACTTGTATGCGCGCAATCGCGCCGGCAAGGCGGTGCTCAAAGTGCCTGAGGGAGCCGGGGTGCTCGTCCCCGCGCCCGTACCTGCGAGCGAAGCAGCGCTGCTGTGCGCCGTGAGCTCCGAAGGCAAGATGCTCGCGTTCCCGGTCAAAGACTTGCCCGAGCTGCCGCGCGGCAAGGGCAACAAGATCTTCGGGCTCTCCTCGAAGAAGGTCGACGGCCGCGCCGAGTCGCTCGTTGCGATCGCAGTCGTCGCGCCGGAGCAGACTCTCGTCGTGCGCTCGGGCGAGCGCAAGATGACGATCAAGTTTGCAGACTTGAAGGAGTACCGCGGCGAGCGTGCCCAGCGCGGTGCGGTCTTGCCGCGCGGCTGGCGCAAAGTGGATCGGCTCGAAGTGGAGCCCTGATCGTATGAGTGCGCGGGGTCGGTGCAGTTGCGTCCGACCCTGCGCGCGCGGTTGCGATGGGCGTCAGCCCATCACCACCTGCTCGGGTTCGTTGACGAAGTAACCCTGGATGAATTCGATGCCGAGCTGCCAGAGCACGGCCATCGTGTTGGCGTCTTCGACGCGCTCGGCGATGGTCGCGATGTTCTTGCTCTTGGCGTGATCGACGATCTCGCGAACGCGCTGTTGCAGGTCCTGATCGATCGCCAGTCCCTGCATCAACGTACCGTCGACCTTCACATAGTCGAGCGGTAGGTGAGCGATGAGGCGCGCCGGGTCGCGGCCCGTGCCGAAGTGCTCGAGCGCGAACGAGAAGCCCGTCTTGCGCAGGCCTTGCGCGAGCTCGCTCGTATCCGCCAGGTACTCGGTCGCCACCTGTTCGCTCACTTGGAAGGTGATGCGCTGCGGGTCGATGCGCGTCGCCTTCAGCTGATTCGCCAGCCATTGCAGCAGGGACTTGTCGCGGACCGAGTCCTTCGACAGACGCACGAACAGCTGCTTGACGGGGCGGCTCGCGCAGAACGTCATCGACGCGCCGATGACCCAGCGATCGATGTTCTTCATGAGGTCGTTGCGCTCGGCGGCTGCCATGAATTCCGAAGGCAGCACTTCCTGGCCGGTTTCATCGACCATGCGCACCAGCACGTCGAACATGCCGCGGTCTTCGCCGAGCAGGCTCGCGATCGGCTGCTGCATGAGCCGGAAGCGGTTTTCCATAAGCGCCGCTTTGATGTGCTTGACCCAGATTTCGTCGGCGGCCTGACGGCGCGTGTCCTCGTCCTGGCGATCGATGATCTCGGAGCGGTTGCCGCCGCGCTGCTGCGCGCCGTGCAGCGCTGTGAGCGCATCCTGGAGCGAGGCTGCCAGATCGGGCGTGCGCGGATCGATCGCGCCGATGCCGACGCTGCACGTGCAGGAGACTTGCTTATCGCCGACCCGGAATACCTGGGTGCCGACCTTGCGGATCAGATTCTTCGCCCAGGTTTCGACGTCGCGCTGAGTACCGCGCTCCATGAGCAGCACGAACCTGCCGTCGCCGAAGCGGCCGAAGAGATCCGACGGTTGGCGAGTCTCCTCGATGAGTCCGGCGAACTGACCGACGAAGTCTTCGAGCGCAAGCTCGCCGACGTCGTCGCAGAGCGCCGCGAACTTGTCGGGTCCGATCGCGACCAAGCGACGGATGCCGGCCTTGATCGGCTGGCGCAGCGCTTCTTTGAGCTTCTCGAGGAAGAACTTGCGTTGCAGCGCGCCCGTCGCGGCATCACGCTCGAGCGCCTGATTGAGCTGTTGGTCGAGCGCAGCCGGGCTCGCGCTCTTGCTGGCCGCCACGCAGAGGCGCACGGCCGGCTCGCCGTCAAACTCGGTCTTGGTGAGCTCGATTTCGAGCGGAACGGTCGAGCCATCGCTCAACAGGGCAGTGGCGCGCAGCGTGTGATCGGACCAGCGGCCCTGCATGCACGCTACGAGCGCCCCCTTGATGGCCGCGTGAGACTCGGGGTCGAAAGAATCCATGAGCGGCGTGCCGACGAGGGCATCCGCACTCGGAAAACCGTAGAGATCCAACCAGGCCGGGTTGGCATCGACCACGATGCCTTCCTGCACGTGCGCGATCGCATCGGCGGAGCCGGCCATGAAGGCTTTGAGCTGATCGCGGTACTCGCGCGCGGCGTTGATCGTGGCCGCGAGCGTGCGCGCCTGCCGATGTGCGTCGAGCTCGCGCTTGACGACTGCTTGCAGGCGCACAGGATGTTTGAGCGTGACGACATCGCGCGCGCCTTGCTGCATGGCCGAGGCGATGATGTCTTCGTCGACCTGATCGCGCGCGATGAGCACCGGCACCTCGGCGCCGAAGCGCTGACAGACATTCATGACTTTGGCTGTGTCTGCCGGGTCGGGGCCGACGAAGGCGATCAACATGTGGGCGTTGATCTGTTGGAGCGCATCGCCCAGGTCGTTGAGCTCGCGGATCCAATTGCAGCGCACCGCGTGGCCGGCATTGCGCAGGGTGCTGTTGATGGCCTCGACGTTATCCTGATGACGGGTCAGGACGATCATCGGGACTGCGCTCTGTTCGGCCAAGTTCCTGTCTCCGTAAGCAAATGACTCGGTGATACCAAGCCGGCGGATTGTACCCCGGGTAAGGGGCACGGCCGGCTCCGTGGATCACGCGACGAGAGCGAAGGTTAACCCTGCGGCGGCTCGCTCTCCTGCGCGCGAATCGGCATTTTTGCGGGCGCCCCCGGGATTTCGCGTACCAGCTTAGGTACCAGGTAACCGGGGAGGCGGCTCGCCAAGGCATCGTGCAGCTCGAGCGCACGGCGCTCCGGCACTTCGAAGTGCGCCGCACCTTGCACCCGGTCGAGCACATGCAGGTAGTAGGGCAGCACGCCCGCGGCGAAGAGCGCCTCGCTGAGCTCCGCGAGCGCCTCGACCGAGTCGTTGACGCCGGCGAGCAGCACGGATTGGTTGAGCAGCGTCGCGCCCGTTGCCGCGAGTGCCTGACAGGCGGCCACGACTTCGGCGTCGATCTCGCGCGCGTGATTCGCGTGAATCACGACCACCCGCTGTATCGGCAGCGAGCGCAGCCAATTGAGCAACTGGCCGTCGATTCGCGTCGGGAGCACCATTGGATAGCGAGTATGGATCCGCAGGCGTTTGACGTGCCCAACCTTCAGCAGGCCGTCGCTGAATTCGCGCAGGCGCCGGTCGCTCAGGCTCAGGGGATCCCCGCCGCTCAAGATCACCTCCGTGATCGAAGGATCGGCAGCGATCGTGCGCAGCGCATCGCTCCAGCCGGCGTGCAGCGCCGATTCCTCGCTATATGGGAAGTGGCGCCGGAAGCAGTAGCGGCAGTGCACCGCGCATGCGCCGGTGGCGACGACTAGCGCGCGGCCGTGGTACTTGTGCAGTACGCCCGATCCGGCACGGCTGGCGAGATCGCCGACAGGGTCTTCGCTGAAGCCGGGCGTGCGCTCGAGCTCGGCTGCAAGCGGCAGCACCTGGAGCAGGAGCGGGTCGCGCGGATCGCCCTTGCGCATCTTGGCGATGAAACTGCGCGGCACTTTGAGCGGGAAGCTCCGCGCAGCGGCCAGTGCAGGCTCGAGGACGCTCGGATCGAGGTCGAGCAGCCGACACAGCTCGCGCGGGTCCGAGACGGCCTCGGCGAGCTCCCGCTGCCACGATCGGGCGGTCGCTGGATTCGTCTCGAACTGGCCTGACAGAGGGGTTGCGGCTATCATTTGCGCCCTTTGTCGCGCCGGGTCGGCGCGACGCGAAGACATGGAACCAGGGTTGAACTCGTTCGAGCCGAGCCTGCGACGCAAGGGAGTCGCGGGCTCGAAGGTCGCGGGTTCGAAGACGTCGGTTCTCGCATTTTCACAGATTGGGCGGCGGTGCCAAATGGCGACTTTCTCTACGAATGAGTTCAAGTCAGGTTTGAAGATCATCCTCGAGAACGATCCGTACGTGATCGTCGAGAACGAGATGGTCAAACCCGGCAAGGGTCAGGCCTTCAACCGGGTCAAGGTGCGTAACCTGAAGACCGGCCGGGTCATCGAGCGTACTTTCAAGTCCGGCGATTCCGTCGAGGCGGCGGACGTCGTCGAGACCGAGATGCAGTATCTCTATACCGACGGCGAGTTCTGGCACTTCATGGTGCCGGACAACTACGAGCAGTATGCCGCCGGCAAAGAGGCGGTGGGCGACAGCGCCATCTGGCTGAAGGACGGCATGATGTGCACGGTGATGCTGTGGAACGGCGTTCCGCTCAACGTCACGCCGCCGGCCCACGTCGAGCTCAAGATCGTGGAAACCGATCCGGGCGTACGCGGCGACACCGCGACGGGCGGTGCGAAACCCGCGAAGCTCGAAACCGGTGCGGTGGTGCGTGTGCCGCTCTTCATCAACGAAGGCGAAGTCATCCGCGTCGACACGCGCACGGCCGAGTACATCGCACGAGCCAAGGGCTGACGTCCTCGCCACGGACAGGCGGCGGGGCAGCGCGCCCGGCTTCGAGCGCACCCCGCTGTCGCCGCTGGCATCCCTCCGCTAGAGCAGCACTTCGACCAGACGCTCTAGGCCAAGTCTGTCTTCGTCGTCGAACCGCCCGAGCTTCGGGCTGTCGATGTCCAATACGCCGAGCAGCGTGCCTGCGCGCAGCAGTGGCACCACGATTTCCGAGCGCGACGCTGCATCGCACGCAATGTGTCCGGGAAATTCGTCTACGTTCGGCACCACGATCGTGCTGCGTTTCAGCGCAGCCGTGCCGCACACGCCGCGCCCGAGCGGAATGCGTACGCACGCAGGCAGCCCCTGGAACGGTCCCACCACCAGCACGTCGCCTTTGAGTAGATAAAAGCCCGCCCAGTTGACCTCGGGCAGCGAGTGATAGAGAAGCGCTGCCACGTTCGCGAGATTGGCGATGAAATCGTCTTCTCCGGCAGTCAGGGCCCGTGCCTCTTGCTTGATGCGCTCGTAGAGCGCGGGCTTGGGCAGCGTCGGATCGATCGTAACGGTGTGCATCGGCGGACGCTCGTGATTCAGGGGCGCAGCGACAGCGACGTTTACGCCCGATCGAACGGAAAGGCCAGCACTTCCTCGATGTGCCGCGCGCCGATCGCGCACATGACGAGCCGGTCGAAGCCGAGCGCGACGCCCGAGCATTCCGGCAAGCCATGCTCGAGCGCTGCCAGAAAACGCTCATCGAGCGGAGGCGTCGGCAGGCCGCGGCGCTTGCGTTCTGCGAGATCGCGCTCGAAGCGTGCCCGCTGCTCGACGGGATCGGCGAGCTCGTGAAAGCCATTCGCAAGCTCGATGCCGTCGAGATAAGCCTCGAAGCGCGAGGCGACGGGTCCGCGTACCTTGGCGAGCGCAGCCTGCGAGGCGGGATAGTCATAGATAAACGTCAGGCGCTCGTGTCCGAGAGTCGGACCGACCAGCGTAGCCATGATGAGATCGAGCACGGCGTCGCGATCGGCGCGCACGTCTTGCGGCACTTCGATGCCGGCACTCTCGAGTCGTGCGATCAGGACCGGCGTTGGATCGTCGAATGCATCGACGCCGGCATGCAGCTGCACTGCGTCGCGGTAGGTGAGGCGCTCGGCACGTTCGCAGCGGCGCTCCGGAGGCAACATCGCATTGATCAAGCGTTCCACGTCCGACATCAGGGCGTGATGATCGATGCCGAGCCGATACCACTCGATCATGGTGAATTCCGGATTGTGCCAACGGCCGGCTTCGCCATCGCGATACACCTTCGCGATCTGCCAGATATCGCCGCAGCCGGCTGCGAGGAGGCGCTTCATGGCGTACTCCGGCGAGGTGTGCAGGAAGCGCGGCTGACCGCATGCGCGCGCCTCGACGCTGGCCAGGTGCACGTCGCTCACCGCGGCGGCGCTCAAGTTGGGCGTTTCGACTTCGAGCGCGTGCGTCGCAGTGAAATACTCGCGCGCCGCGCGCAGCATGCGGGCGCGCAGTTCGAGAGTCGCGATCGACGCGGTTGGCTGCCAGTCCGCCATTCGATGTTACTGCGCTGTCAGGTAATTGACGTTCATGCGCCCGATCGCGCGCCCAAGACGCACTTCGGTGTCGGGTTCCAGCGTGGCATCCCAGCGCACGCGCTGCGATTGAAACAACAGGATCACCGTCGAGCCCATGTTGAAGCGTCCGAGCTCCTCGCCTTTGACGAAGGCGCGGCCGATTCCCTCTTCGATCGGCAGTGCTTGTTTGCGCGCACGCGGCGGCGGATTGACCTCGCCGCAGTGCACGGTTTCGATGCTTCCGACGAACAGGGCGCCGATCAGAATCACCGCCATGCGGCCTGCTGCCGTGTCGAACTCGCAGATGAGTCGTTCATTGCGTGCGAACACGCGTGGCACGGCGCGCACGGTAGCGGAGTTCACACTGAAGAGGTCGCCGGGTACGTACACGTTGCTGCGCAGCGTGCCGTCCAGCGGCATGTGGATGCGGTGGTAGTTGTAGGGTGCGAGGTAGATGCAGGCGAAGCTGCCACCGCGGTAGGCGGCGACGGCGTCTTGATCGTTTGCGAGCAAGCTCGCGAGCGAATAGGTGTGTCCTTTCGCTTGCACGAGCGTCGTATCGTCGATCAGACCGCATTGACTGACTTTGCCGTCGACCGGGCTGACGACGAGCAGCGGATCGACAGCGATCGGTCGCACGCCCGGGCGCAACGGACGCGTGAAGAAGGCATTGAAGGTGGGGTAGGCGTACGGATTGCTTTCTTCCGCTTCGCTCATGTCGACGCGGTACCCCGCGAGAAACATCCGCAGCAGCGCGTTCTTGATGAGCGGCGAGCGTTGCCGCATGAGCGAGTAGACGACACGCGAGAGCAGATGCTTCGGCAGAACGTACTGCAGGAGTGCGAACAGGTGATCGCCCGCGCGGGCAGAAGGCAGAGGCTTGGTCATCGCGGCTCGTGTCCAGCGGCGACGACGCGGCGATAATCCGCGGCGATCTGCTCAGGTATGTGCGGCGGCGAAAACAGTGCGCGCAGCTCGCCAGCCGGATCGATCAAGAAAATCGCTGCAGAATGATCGACGGTGTAATTGCCGTCGCCGAGCTGTGTGATCGCGACAGGCACGCCGATCTGGCGCGTGAACTTATCGATGGCGTCCTGCTCGCCGGTGACGCCGACGAAGTCGGGATTGAAGTGCGCGACGTACCGGGCCAGCTGCGCGGGCGTGTCGCGTTGCGGATCGACCGATACCAGCACAACGTGCGGGCGCTGCGGTTCCGGAAGGTCCGCAAGGGATTTGACGACTCCGGCCAGCATCTGCAGCGTCGTCGGACAGACGTCCGGGCAATATGTGAAGCCGAAGAAGACGAACGTCCACTGGCCGCGCAGGCGTTCGTTGTCGAAGCGGCGCTCGTGATGGTCCGTCAGCTCGAATTCGGGCAAGGGGCCGGGCGGATCGAGGAGCGTTCCCGTGACGAGCGCGACGGCTTCGTCGCTGGTCGCACGCTCGAGCAGCGCGCGAGAGAGCAGCATGCCGGCGATGACGGCTACAATGCCGACGGCGACCGCTGCGATGGTCGATGCTTTACCGTTCATCTTCATCCTCTTTCTCTGCGGAATTATCGCATGTCCCCTGTCATACCGCCCGTCACCGTCCGCGAGCTCATCGAACAGGGCGCGCGCGCATTCGAGCAAGCGGGGCTCTGGTTCGGTCACGGCACCGACAACGCGTTCGACGAAGCGGCCGAGCTCGTGTTCTTCGGGGCCGGGCTGCGGCACGAAGACGCGCCGGCCGTGTACGACAAGCCGCTCGAGCCGGAGCAGCGCTCGCGTGTCGAAGGCTTGTTCGAGCGACGCATTCGCGAGCGCATCCCGGCGGCGTATTTGACGCATCGCATGTGGTTCGCCGGACACGAGTTCTACGTGGATCAGCGCGTGCTCGTGCCGCGCTCGCCGATCGCGGAGCTCATCGAGGCATGCTTCGAACCGTGGATCGACGCTGAGCGGATCGAGCGAGTGCTCGATATCGGAACGGGTTCTGGATGCATCGCCGTTGCCAGTGCGTTGGCGTTGCCGCAGGCGCAGGTCGATGCGACCGATGTGTCGGAAGATGCGCTGGCGGTCACTGCGATCAACGTGGCGCGTTATGGGCTCGAAGGGCGCGTGCGTGCGCTTCGCTCCGACGTCTACGACGCGCTCGGCGAGGAGCGCTACGACGTGATCGTGTCGAATCCGCCTTACGTGGGAGAGGAGGAGCTCGCGGAGTTGCCCGATGAGTATGCGCGCGAGCCGCGTCTCGGTTTGTATGGCGGTAGCCGTGACGGGCTCGCCATCGTGGAGCGCATCCTGCATGGCGCCGAAGCGCATCTCACGCCCCACGGCATCTTGATCGTGGAAGTCGGCAACTCCGAAGAGGCGCTGATCGAGAAGTATCCGCAGGTGCCGTTCACGTGGCTCGAATTCGAACGTGGCGGCGGCGGTGTGTTCTTGCTCACGGCAGCGCAGCTGCGCGACCTCGCGCTGGCCCCGAGAGGATCGGGTTAGAATCTGCCGGCTCAGATGTGCGAGTGCGCTTCCCCGAGGACGAAGCGCGCGGCGCCTCCGAGCTACGTTGGATCATCTGGTCGCCAATACTCAACGCAGCGCTCAAGGCCCATGCCCGGTAACACATTCGGCGTACTCTTTACTGTCACGACCTTCGGCGAGAGCCACGGGCCCGCGCTCGGCGCGATCGTCGACGGTTGCCCGCCGGGGCTTGAGCTGTCGGAAGAGGATATTCAGGTCGAGCTCGAGCGGCGGCGCACCGGAACCTCGCGGCACACCAGCCAGCGCAAGGAACCGGACCGCGTGCGCATTCTCTCCGGCGTGTTCGAAGGGCGGACGACCGGCACGCCGATCGGTTTGCTCATCGAGAACGTGGATCAACGTTCGCGCGATTACGAAAAGATCAAGGACCGTTTCCGCCCGGGCCACGCCGATTACACCTATCAGCAGAAGTACGGTTTCCGCGATTACCGCGGCGGCGGGCGCTCATCGGCGCGCGAGACCGTCATGCGCGTTGCAGCCGGTGCGATCGCACGCAAGTACCTGCGCGAGCGTTTGTCGATCAACATCCAGGGATATCTGGCGCAGCTGGGCCCCATCAAGCTCGAGCCCAAGTCATTGAGCACGGTCTACGACAATCCGTTCTTCTCGCCGGATCCGGATCGGATCGAAGAGCTCGAGCAGTACATGATCAATCTGCGCCGCGAAGGGGATTCGGTCGGCGCGCGCGTGAACGTGATTGCGACCGGTGTGCCGCCTGGGCTCGGCGAGCCGGTGTTCGACAGGCTCGATGCCGACATCGCGCACGCGATGATGTCGATCAATGCGGTGAAGGGCGTCGAGATCGGCGCGGGATTCGCCGTCGTGGAGCAGAAGGGCAGCCAGCACCGCGACGAGATCACCCCTCAAGGGTTTCTCTCCAATAATGCCGGCGGCATCTTGGGCGGCATCTCGAGCGGACAGGACATCCTCGTGTCGATCGCGCTCAAGCCCACCTCGAGCATCATCATCCCCGGCCGGACCATCGACGTGGACGGCAACAGCGTGGAGGTCGTCACGACCGGCCGGCACGACCCGTGCGTCGGCTTAAGGGCGACCCCGATCGCGGAGGCCATGTTGGCCCTGGTGCTGATGGATCATTACCTGCGCCATCGAGCGCAGAATGCCGACGTCCAAAGCCGTACGCCGGTCGTTCCTCCGCGCCTCTGATGTGATTCAGCCCTTATTTTCGGGGCCCCGAGCTTAATTATGTGCAGTCTTTAGGGTACTGTTGCGCCCAGTTTTCGCGAGCTCGGGATTCGGTCAGCAGACTCACGGCGGCGGCCACTTATTTAAACGCGCGCAACCGGCCTTGACCCTCGGACACTGTCCGGCGGCGGATTCGTGTCGAGAGCGACGGGAGGCTCTCACGCTCATCTAGCGGGCGATCTCGGCGGCGACGGCAGATTCCTGGACTTCCTTCGATACCTAACAGACGACAATGAGCAAACGTTGGAACGTGGCGGTGGTGGGTGCGACCGGCCTGGTCGGCAGCACGATGCTTTCCATTCTCGAAGAGCGCGACTTTCCCGTAGGCGAGATCTATCCGCTCGCGAGCGCGCGCTCGGTGGGGCGCACGATCAAGTTCAAGGGCAAGGATGTGCCGGTGCAGGACGTGGAAACCTTCGACTTCTCGAAGGCCCATATCGGCTTGTTCTCCGCAGGCGCGAGCGTCTCGAAGGTGCATGCGCCGCGTGCCGGACAGGCGGGCTGCGTCGTCATCGACAACACCTCCCAGTTCCGTTACCAGGACGACATTCCGCTCGTCGTCACCGAAGTCAATCCGCACGCGATCGCGGGCTATCGCAAGCACAACATCATCGCCAATCCGAACTGCTCGACGATGCAGATGCTCGTCGCGCTCAAGCCGTTGCATGACGCCGCCCGTATCGAGCGCATCAACGTCGCTACTTATCAATCCGTCTCCGGCGGCGGCCAGAAGGCGATCGACGAGCTGAAGCAGCAAACCGAGGCGCTCGCGCGTGGCGAGTCCGTCGAGCCCAAGCACATTGCCAAGCAGATCGCCTTCAACTGTGTGCCGCAGATCGACGTTTTCCTCGACAACGGCTACACCAAGGAAGAAATGAAGATGTACTGGGAGACCCAGAAGATTCTCGAGGACGACTCGATCCGCGTGAACGCGACGGCAGTGCGGGTAGGTGTCTACGTCGGCCACTCCGAGGCCGTGCATATCGAAACCAAGCGCAAGCTCACGGAAGGCGAAGCGCGCGAGCTCTTGTCGAAGGCCCCCGGGGTGGTGGTGATCGACGAGCGTCGCCCGGGCGGCTATCCGACGGCCGTGACCGAGGGCGTCGGGACCGATCCTGTCTACGTGGGTCGCATTCGCGAGGACATCAGCCACGAGCGCGGTCTGAATCTGTGGATTGTGTCAGATAACGTTCGCAAGGGAGCTGCTTTAAATAGCGTCCAGATTGCCGAGATTTTGGTAAAAAACTACCTGTAAGCTATAGTTGCGTGCGCAAAGTCACGAAAAAGATGAGCATTAAGCCCCGCTCGCACCGAGCTAAGAGCGCTTCACGCAAGGCTTTGGACGCTTCAGGTCACGTAACGGGAGAGCTGATGAGACGATATCTGCCGCGGCTGGTGCTCACAGGCGCACTGTTGTCGCCGCTGAGTTCTTGGGCGCTCGGACTCGGCGAAATCCGCCTCAACTCGGCGCTCAATCAACCTTTCGACGCCGAGATCGAGCTGATTTCCCCCACGCCGGAAGAGCTGGCGAGCCTGAAGGTGGGGTTGGCGAGCATGGATCTGTTCGCCCGTTACGGAATCGATCGCCCGGCATATTTGTCGAGCTTCGATTTCTCCGTGGGCCGCTCGCGTGACGGCCGAGCCACCATCAAGGTGCGTTCGAACCGTTCGATCACAGAACCGTTCGTGACCCTCCTCGTGGAAGCGCGCTGGGCACGCGGCCGTTTGGTGCGGGAGTACACCGTGCTGCTCGATCCGCCGGTGTACATGCCCTCGCAGTCGCAGCCGGCTCCCGTGACCGCCCCGCAAGCCGGTGCGCAAACCGACGGGCGCATCGAGCGTGCGCCGCAACCTGAACCCGAGCGTGCGGTTCGCGAAGAACCGCTGCCGCAGCCCGAATCCAGGCAGACCACTTCATCGCAGGCATCCGCACCGAGCGCCATCGGCGCCGGCGAATACGTCGTGCAGCGCAACGACACGCTGTGGCGTATTGCGAGCCGCATCAATCCGGGCTCGCCGAGCACCGTCAATCGCACGATGATTGCCTTGTATCGCGCCAATCCGGGTGCGTTCGACGGCAACATCAATCGTTTGCGCGCAGGCGCCGTCCTGCGCATTCCCGACGCTGCCGAAATCGAAGCCATCTCGGCGTCCGAAGCGGTGGCCGAGGTCGCTCGTCATACGGCCGAGTGGAGCGCAGCGTTGCTGTCGCGCACGACGGAGGAGACAAGTCGTCTGCGACTGGTGACGCCGGAAGAGACACCGACGCCGCCTGCGGCTTCGTCTACGGACGAAGCGACGACGGCGGCGCGTGGTGCCGAGGCTGCTCCGAGCTCGCAGGAGGATCGACGCCTCGAAGTCGAAAGCCCCGATTTGTCGGCGATGCAGCAGGGTGTTGCGGAAGCGCCTGTCGAAGCACCGATCGAAGCGGAGCCGGCAGTCGAAGAGCAAGCTGCTTCTGAGCAGGAGCCTGCGGCTGCGCCAGAGACTGCGCCTGCACCGGCGCGGCGGCCGCAATCGCAACCGGCGGCGCCAGAGGAATCGCCGTCGTTCTTCGAGCGCATCGGCAGCTTCGCGTGGGTGCTGATTGCGCTCGGCGCGCTCCTGGCGCTCGTGCTCGTATTCATCCGTCGCCGTCGCGAGGACACTTCGCTCGATTCCCTCGATGCAATCGCAACGACGCCTGTCTCGGACGACTTCGAGCCCGCCGCTGCACGCCGTGTTGCCGCACCGAAGGTGTCGGAGCCCGAGCCGTTCCGTGCGGAAGACGACTTCAATGTCGCGTTCGACGAGCCCGCATCCGCGGCGCCCGCTGCGCGCGAGCCCGAGACTGCGCCTGCCGTCGAGGCCGCTGCGGGGCCGTCGATCGACGATACGTTGAGCAGCGATACGGCGATCCGTCTGGATCAGCAGGATGCGTTGGCCGAGGCCGATTTCCACATGGCGTACGGCCTGTACGACCAAGCGGCCGATCTCGTGAAGATCGCGATCGAGCGCGAACCGGCGCGGCGCGATCTGAAGCTCAAGCTGCTGGAAATCTATTTCGTCTGGGGCAATCGCGATCAATTCCTCGAGACGGCGCGCGATCTCGCTGCCACGCGTGCGGAAGCGGCGCCGGGCGAATGGGACAAGATCCTCATCATGGGCAAGCAGATTGCGCCGGAGGATCCGCTGTTCCAGGGCGAGAGCAGCTCGGGATTGGCCGATCTCGTCGACGTCAATTTGGAAGGCGGCGAGAACCGCGTCGACGTGGACCTCTTTGCCGAGCCACCGGCCGAGCCGGCGGGCGACATCGATTTCGAGATCCCGAGCGGCGAATACAAGGTGCCGAGCAGTGGGTCGGACGTCGACATCCTGCTCGATGAGCCGAAGAGCGATGGCGACGACGATGCGACGCGCGAATTCGATCCGCTCGCGCGTACGCAGGAGACGCCGACGATCGAATCGCCGATGCTCGATCGCGATGCACTCGACTTGAGCGGGCTGAATGCCGAACAGACGGCGGAGATTTCGCTCGATGACCTCGGTCTCGATGCGGAGGCGATCGACCACTCCGGCTCGCTCGAAGACACGACGTCGCTCGATCGCGAGCTCGGCGGCGACACCGTCGAGCGTGAGCGGCCGCTCGGCGATGACGAGATGACCCAGCTTGCGCCCTCGCTGGGTAGCCTTGATCGCACGATGCAGGCGCCGCGTCCTGAGTCGTTCGACGTCGAGAGCACGGGCACGATTTATCTCGATCCGGCAGAGCTCGGTACGGGGGAGACCCCCGGTACGAGCGATACCGTCGAGCAGCCGCGTGCGGACTTCCGTACGGATGTCGATGCGACCGCGACGATGAAGGCGCCGAGCGCGCTCGACTTCGATCTCAGTGAGATCGAGGAAGCGGCCCCGTCGGTCGATCAGACGATGCGTCAGCCGGCACCGGACATTGCGGACGCCGAGAGCTTCGCGAGCGACGTGTTCGGCGATTCTGGCAAGACCCCGGCGCTCGACCTCGACGTCGGCGACGCGCTGACGGCGGGCGACAACTCGCCGACGAACGAGCAGCCGATCACCGAAATGGAGCTGTCCGAGCTCGAGCCGGTGACCATGAGCGAAGTGGGCACGAAGCTCGATCTCGCACGCGCCTACATGGACATGGGCGATCCCGACGGTGCGCGCAGCATCCTCGAAGAGGTGCTGCAGGAAGGCAATCCCGCGCAGAAGCAGGAAGCGAATCGTCTGTTGGAAGCGATTCGCTGATAAGTAGGCTAGAGGCTGCAGGCGCCAGGCTGTAGGACAGGGGAGCGTCAGCTCCCCTGTTCGTTCGGTGCGCTTCAGGCGGTGTTGAGATCAACTCCTGCGGCCATCTCCCTGACCCCACCCAGCGAAGCAAACCCAAGCGATACACTGCGGGCTGAGAGAGGCAGGCAGGCGCTGACGGCGTGTATTCGCCTACAGCCCACAGCCTACGGCCTCCAGCCCGAGCGGAGCGAAGCGTAGATGCGTATAGCCCTCGGTCTCGAGTACGACGGCAGCGCGTTTTCGGGTTGGCAATCGCAAGCTCATGCGCGTGGCGTTCAAGAGAGCGTCGAGGCGGCGTTGAGCGTGGTGGCCAATCATCCTGTGTCGGTGACTGCTGCGGGCCGCACCGACGCGGGCGTTCATGCCGCCATGCAGGTGGTGCATTTCGACTCGGATTCGGTCCGTAGCGAGCGCGGCTGGGTGTTGGGTGCCAATACGCATCTGCCGCCGCAAGTGAGCGTGCTCTGGGCGCGCGTCGTGCCCGATGCGTTCCACGCCCGTTACAGCGCCTTTGCGCGCCGCTACCGCTATCTCATCCTGAATCGTGCCCCGCGGCCTGCGCTCGTCGCGCAGCGCGTCTGCTGGGTGCGCGATCCGCTCGACGCCGAGCGCATGCACGAGGCGGCGCAGGCCCTGGTGGGCGAGCACGACTTTTCCTCGTTTCGAGCGGCCGAATGTCAGGCACGCACGCCCATGCGGCAGCTGCATGAGATCTCGGTCGAGCGGCACGGGGAGCTGATCGTGGTGTCCGTGCTCGCCAATGCGTTTCTTCATCACATGGTGCGCAACATCGCAGGCGTGCTGATCGCGATCGGCAAGGGCGAGCGGCCGGTGGGGTGGGCAAGGGAAGTGCTCGAGGCCCGCGACCGCACCAAGGGCGGGATCACGGCGCCGGCCGCCGGGCTCTATCTCACCGGGGTGCGTTACTCGCCCCAGCTCGGTCTGCCGAGCGAGAGCACCCAGCTGCTCGGCCTGGCTTGCCCGGCTTAGCCGGACCAAGTATAGATGCGCACCTCTTGCAGTCCTTTAGGACGGTCGGATGACCTGGTTTGAAAAGATTATGCCCTCGCGGATCAAGACCGAGCGTCGCACGCGGTCGGTCCCGGAGGGGCTTTGGATCAAGTGCACCGCCTGCGATGGGGTGCTGTACCGCGCCGAGCTCGAGCGCAATCTGCACGTCTGTCCGAAGTGCGGGCATCACATGCGCATCGGCGCGCGCGACCGCTTGGAGCGCTTCTTGGACCCAGAGGGCGTGGTCGAGCTGGCCGACAACATCGAGCCAGAGGATCCGCTCAAGTTCCGCGATACGAAGAAGTACCGCGACCGTCTCCAGCAGGCGCAGAAGACCACTCACGAGAAGGACGCGCTCATCGTCATGACGGGTACGCTGCACGGCATTCCCGTGGTGGCGTGCGCTTTCGAGTTCGCCTTCATGGGCGGCTCGATGGGCTCGGCAGTCGGCGAGCGCTTCGTGCGCGCCGTCGAGCATGCGCTCGAGCATCGCAAGCCCCTTATCTGCTTCTCGGCGAGCGGTGGCGCGCGCATGCAGGAGGCGTTGCTGTCGCTGCTGCAGATGGCGAAGACCTCGGCGGCGCTGGCGCGTCTGTCTGAAGCGCGCATCCCGTACATTTCCGTGCTCACCGACCCGACGACGGGCGGTGTATCGGCGAGCCTCGCGATGCTCGGCGATGTGAACATCGGCGAGCCCAAGGCGCTCATCGGCTTTGCCGGTGCCCGCGTGATTCAGCAGACCGTGCGTGAGACGCTGCCGGAAGGCTTTCAGCGCAGCGAGTTCCTGCTCGAGCACGGCGCGCTCGACATGATCGTCGACCGGCGCGACATGCGTGAACGCATCGCCAGTCTAATTGCGATGTTCATGCACTTGCCGCCTCCCGCGTTCGGCGACCGCAAGTCGGAGCAGGGCGCCCGCTAGCGCGCTGCTCCGGGCCTGTCGGCGCTTCTGTGCGCGCGCTCGTCACGCTGTCGCTTGCGCACGCCGGCTCTTGTGCCATTCGCTGACCAGGCATCATCGCCCATGCGTTTTTCCCGGCTGTCCGACTGGCTTGCGTGGCAGGAGCGATTGCATCCGAATGCGATCGACCTCGGCCTCGAGAGGCTGCGTCGGACGCTCGGGCGCCTGCGGTGGCAGCCGCCGCAATGTCCGGTGATTACGGTCAGCGGCACGAACGGTAAGGGTTCCACCGTCGCGCTGCTCGCGCGCATCCTCACCGAGGCGGGCTACCGCGTCGGCACGTTCACTTCGCCGCACCTGATCCGCTACAACGAGCGCATCCGCATCGCCGAGCGCGAGGTGTCCGACGCTTCCATCATGGCCGCGTTCGAGCGCATCGATGCGGCGCGCGGCGATGACACGCTCACGTTCTTCGAGTTCAACGCGCTCGCCGCGCTGCTCATTTTCGAAACGGCAGGCCTCGATGCGCTGGTGCTCGAAGTCGGGATGGGCGGACGGCTCGATGCGGTCAATGTCGTCGATGCCGACGTTGCGATCATCACCTCGGTTGCGCTCGATCACTGCGAGTGGTTGGGCACGGATCGAGAAGCGATCGGTGCGGAAAAAGCCGGTGTGCTGCGGCCTGGGCGGGCGGGAATCTTCGGGGCGCGCGATATTCCGCAATCGATCGAGCATGCTGCAGCGACGCTCGGCACGCCACTGCAACGCTTGGGGCGCGAGTTCGACTGGCAACGCACATCGCAGGGTTGGACTTGGCGCGGCGGACACGAGGTGCTCGAGGATTTGCCGCTGCCTGCGCTTGCGGGTGAGGTTCAGCTCGACAATGCAGCGAGCGTGCTGGCGTGTCTGAGCAGCCTGCGCGCACGCTTGAACGTGCCGCGTTCTGCGATCGAGGCGGGACTCACGAGCGTCACGTTGCCGGGACGGTTCCAGCGCATCGAGCACGGTACGGAGTGGATTCTCGACGTTGCGCATAACCCCGCTGCCGCCGGCACACTCGCGCGCTCGCTAGCCGCGCTCGAGCCGCGCCGCCCTTGTATCGCCGTATGTGGCGTGCTCGGCGACAAGGACCTCGCGAATATCTATGCCGAGCTGCAAGCCTCGTTCGACGGTTGGATCGCTGTGGGTCTTGCCGGGCCGCGCGCACTTTCAGCAGATGCATTGGCGATGCACTTGCGCACTCTTGGCGCCAAAGTCGTGGCCGAGTGTGCCGACGTTACGAGCGGTTGCGAGCGTGCCCTGAGCTTGGCAGGGCGCGAGGGCAGGGTGGTCGTCTTCGGTTCGTTTCTCACCGTCGGACCGGCGCTCGAATGGCTCGCACGTGTGCAAGCGAACGCGGGACACTGTGGCTGAAGAGGCGCCCGTCACGTCGAAGATGATTCAACATACGTTGCGCTCGTATACTCTGCGGCCGTGGAACGTCATGTGAAAGAACGTCTCGTCGGGGCGGCTGTGCTGATGGCCGCCGCGATCATTCTCATTCCGGAGATGCTCTCTGGGCCTGGCCGCGAGCGCGAATCGAACACGACCGCCAGCGTGGCGAGCGAAACTGGCCTCAAGACCTACACCATCGATCTGAGCAAGCCGATGACGGGTGCGCCTGCGGTCGTCGATGACCGCGCGCCGCCGCAGGAAGAGCCCAAGCAGGTTCCGCAGGACGTCCAGCCGGCAGCATCGACGGCTGCGTCGGTTTCCGCGGCGAAGCCTGAGGCGGTCCCTGAATCGCCAGCCCGGAGCGAGCCGCCTGCCGACACGCGCTCGGCCCCACGCACCGCGGCGGCATCCCCGTCGAATGCGCCGACGCAAAGCAGTCAGGCGCCTGCCAAGACGCAAGCCACTCCCACTCAGTCGAAGCCTGCACAGCAGAAACCCGTACAGGAATCGGCCCCGCGGCCTGTTGCATCTGCCTCTGCCGTCCCCACATCTAAGGGATGGGCGGTTCAGCTGGGCAGCTTCTCGAGCCAGGCGACCGCGCAGCGGCTGGCGCAGGAGTATCGCTCCGGTTCGCGCAACGCATTCGTGATGCCCGTAAAGACCGCTTCCGGCACGTTGTATCGCGTGCGTATCGGTCCGATGCAGGATCGAGCGGCAGCGGAGGCGACTTTGCGCGAGGTCAAAGCGCGAGTGCCGGGCGCGGCGGTGGTGCCTCACCCGTGACGTACGTCATGCTCGACTCGGTTAGTTGGGCAGGGTGCGACGGTCGCTGATAGAATTCGCGCGACCTCGCGCCGACCGCTTCAGGTGGCGGCAGTGAACGTCGAAGTCGCGTCTCCGGTGCTCAGCCTGCTCGTATGAATGGTGCCGACCTTCTGATTCTCAGCGTCCTCGTGATCTCGACGCTGCTGGGACTCGTGCGTGGCTTCGTCCGCGAAGCAATCGGTCTGCTCGCATGGCTTGGCGGTCTGTGGTTGGCGTGGCGCTATGCGCCGTTGGTCGAGCCGATGCTGGGCGGCGCGGTCGGTACGCCCCCGGTGAGCACGTGGACGGCTCGCGGCGCGATTCTCATCGTCGTTTTGCTCTTCGGCTGGCTGGTGGCCGGCGTATTGAGTCATCTCCTTCGTCATTCGAGTTTGAGCTTGCTCGTCGATCGCGTCCTCGGAGCGAGCTTCGGCGCGTTGCGCGGCGCCGTCGTCGTAGCGGTATTCGTGTTGCTCGGTCAGTTCGTGCAGCTGAACGAAGTCAGTTGGTGGAAGGAATCGAGCCTTCTGCCTTATGCGGCGGAGCTCGCCGGCTGGATCCAGACGTTCGCGGAAACCGGTATGCAGATGCTGGATGAGCAGGCGCGTATCGGCGAGTCGTCGCTGAGAGGTTGAAACAATGTGCGGCATCGTGGGAATCGTCGGGCATACGCCTGTCAATCAACAGATCTATGATGCTTTGACGGTGCTGCAGCACCGCGGACAGGATGCCGCCGGCATCATGACCTATCACGAAGGCGAGCTTTTTCTGCGCAAGCAGAACGGGCTCGTGCGCGACGTGTTCCAGCAGCGTCACATGATGGCGCTCAAGGGCAACATCGGCATTGGACACGTGCGTTATCCGACGGCAGGCTGCGATACCGCCTCCGAAGCCCAACCGTTCTACGTCAATTCGCCTTACGGCATTTGCCTCGGTCACAACGGCAATCTCACCAATGCGACCGAGCTTGCCGAAGTGCTCACGCGCGAGGATCTGCGGCACCTCAACACGAGCTCCGACTCGGAGGTGCTGCTCAACGTGCTGGCGAGCGAGCTGTCGCGCGTCGGCACGCCGCGCGCCTCGGCGGCGGACATCTTCAAGGCGATGACGGCCGTCTATCGGCGCGTGCGCGGCGGTTTCGCCGCAGTGGCGATCATCGTCGGCCACGGTTTGCTCGGCTTCCGCGATCCGCACGGTATTCGGCCGCTCGTGCTCGGCCAGCGTGAATCGGCGCAGGGCACCGAGTACATGCTCGCCTCCGAGAGCGTGGCGCTCGATATGCTCGGCTTCTCGCGCGTGCGTGACGTGAATCCGGGCGAAGCCGTCTTCATCGACGAACATGGGCGTTTCTATTCGCAACAATGCGTGCCCGTGACGCGCCATACGCCGTGCATCTTCGAGTACGTCTATCTCGCGCGGCCGGATTCGATCATCGACAACATCTCGGTGCACAAGGCGCGTCTGCGCATGGGCGATCTGCTCGCTGAGAAGATTCGCCGCGTGTGGCCGGATCACGATATCGACGTGGTGATCCCGATTCCCGATACGAGCCGCACGGCGGCCGTGCAAGTGGCGCAGATCCTCGGCATTAAATATCGGGAAGGCTTCGTCAAGAATCGCTATATCGGTCGCACGTTCATCATGCCGGGGCAGGAGCAGCGCGCGAAGTCGGTGCGCTCCAAGCTCAACGTCATCGATCTGGAATTCCGCGGCAAGAACGTGCTGCTGATCGACGATTCCATCGTGCGCGGTACGACCTCGGCGCAGATCATCGAGCTGGCGCGCGAGGCGGGCGCGCGTCGCGTCTATTTCGCCTCAGCGGCGCCGCCGGTGCGCTATCCGAACGTTTACGGCATCGACATGCCGGCTGCGTCCGAGCTCGTGGCCGCTGGGCGTACCGAGGAGGAAGTGGCGAAGCTGATCGGCGCCGATCGCTTGATCTATCAGGATCTCGACGACCTCGTGCGCGCGTGTCTGCACCACGAGTCCAACATCAAGGAATTCGACACTTCGTGCTTCTCCGGCGAGTACGTCACGGGCGATGTGACGCCGGCCTATCTCGCGCGCCTGGAAGAGGAGCGCTCGGACGAGGCGAAGGCGCGGCGGCGCCGCAACCCGGGCGCGGTCAAGGCGGTGCGCGCGGTTTGATCGCGCGCGCTTAAGACGCTGACGGCATGGCGCGCAGCGCATCGACGCCTGCGGTCACTCCCGCCAAGGCTGCGCCGCGTTTTCTCATCGTTACCGACCAGACCGATTTCGCGCGCGCGCTCGAACACCACATCTCCATCGTCCGGGCGGACGCACAGTGTCGTGTGCATGCGCCGCTCAAGTCGGGGCGCCTGCATGCTGCGTTCCAGGCGCTCGGCTATGACGGCGTGCTGCTTGACGATCTCGCCGATCACGGCCGCGGGCTCGAATGGCTCGAAAGCTTCCTGCTGCGGCCGCATTTCCCGCCGGTCATTTACTTCGCATCCGCCGCCGGTACCGTCTTGAGCGACGCGGCGCAGCGCGGTGCCTTCGAATGCATCGTGCGCGAGCGCATCGATCATCGGCGGCTCGCGAACGCGCTGCGCGAGAGCGTGCGTCGACGTCGGCAGGAGCTGGCGCTGCTGCGCACGACCAAGGCGTTCGAGGAGCAATCGCGCTTCGGTCCGGTCACGATCCTCGGTCATCGCTTCGTGCGCGAGCTGGCGGTGGGCGGCACAGCGTTCGTCTATCTCGCCGAGAGCGAGCGGGGCGGCGAGATGGTGGTGCTCAAGGTATTGAGCATGTCATCGGAAGGCGAGACCGACGCGCGGCTCGTGCGCTTCCTGCAGGAGTACGAGCTCATCTCGAACATTCGCCACCCGCACGTCGTGCGCATTCTCGATTTCGGCATCGCCGACGACCATGCGTACATTGCGATGGAGTATTTCCCGCACGGCGACCTGCGCGGGCACATTGCACAGGGACTTTCGCCCGAGCAAGCGCTGAGCTATCTGCGGCAGATGGCGAGCGCGCTCGAGGTCGTGCACGCGGTCGGCATCCTGCATCGCGACTTGAAGCCCGGCAATGTGATGGTGCGCGCCGATGGGACGCTCGCGCTCATCGATTTCGGGCTGGCCAAGCACTTCGAGATGCCGGCCGACATCACGGCGACCGGGGAAATCTTCGGAACGCCGTACTATATGAGCCCCGAACAGGGGCACGGTCACGAGCTCGACGAGCGCAGCGATCTCTACAGCCTCGGGGTCATCTTCTACGAGATGCTGACGCGTAAAAAGCTGTTCGTCGGCGCCTCGCCGATGGCCGTGATCTACATGCATGCCAACGCGCCGCGACCGCAGCTCGAAGGCGACTTGGCGCGTTATCAAGGTCTGCTCGATAAGTTGTTGGCGCAAGCGCCTGCGGATCGTTTCGCGTCGGCGCGCGAGCTCGTGCAGGCCATCGACGATTTGAAGGAGAGTTCATGAGCGCGCATCCGGTCAGTCCTGCGCTCGCCAATCCGCTGCGCGCGGCGACGGACGAGCGCTGGTTCGAGACAGCGTGCGAACGCTGGCGCGAGCTGCTCATCGATCACGCGAACTGCGAGAAGAAGGCGGCGTCGACGGCGCTCAGTCTGATGTTCACCTACGCGGACGATGTGGACCTGTCCAGTCGTCTGTCGCGCCTGGCCCGTGAGGAGCTCAGGCATTTCGAGCAGGTGCAGAAGTACATGCTCACCGTCGGGGTGCCGTATCAGCGGCTGACGCCGTCGCGATACGCCGAGGGGCTTCGTCGAGCGGTGCGTCGCGATGAGCCCGGCCGCAAGCTGGATTTGCTGTTGTGTGCAACCTTGATCGAAGCACGCTCGTGCGAACGCTTCGTGGGATTGGTGCCGCGTCTGCACGAGCCGCTCGCGTCCTTCTATCGCGGCTTGGCCGAGTCGGAGTCGCGGCATCAGTCGCTCTATCTCTGGATGGCCGAGCGCCGCAGCGATCCTGTCGAGCTGGAGCAGCGATTGGCCGCGTTCGCCGACATCGAGGCGGAGCTTGCGACGTCGCCGGATAGCCAGTTCCGCTTCCATTCGGGGACGCCGGTATAGCGGCCGCGGGCGGGTCAGCGGGAGTGGTTGCAGCTCGCGACCGAGCTGACCTGAGCGAATTCCGATCAGTGTTGCGCGCGCGGCAAGGCGGTCAGCTCATAGCCGCGCGTGTCCCATCTGAGCACGCTGCCTTGCTCGTACCAATCGCCGAGCACGATGCGGGTGGCTTGCCGTCCGTTTAGATCGACGGTGTGAATCGCCGGACGATGAGTGTGGCCGTGGATCATACAATCCACGCCGTAGCGGGCGAACGTCGCCAGCACTTCCGCGGCATTCACATCCATGATCTGCGGCGCTGCGCGATCCATCGCCTCGATGTGCGCTTTGCTGCCGGCGCGCATGCGTTCGGCGAGCCGTTGACGTTGCTTCAGGGTAAGGCTGCGCAGCACGAGCTGCACGAGCGGATTGCGTACGATGCGGCGCAGTCGTTGATATGCGTGATCGTCGATGCAGAGCGCATCGCCATGCAGGAGCAGCACGCGGCGGCCGTACACGTCGACCACGGTGCCGTCCTCGAGCAACCGCACACCGGTGCGCTCGACGAAGCGCTTGCCGATCAGAAAATCGCGATTTCCGTGGATCAGGAAACACTTGACCCCGCGCGCAGTCGTCGCGCGTAGCGCGTCCATGGCTCGCTGCTTGTCGGGATCGGGATCGTCATCGCCGATCCAGGCCTCGAACAGATCGCCCAGGATGTACAGGCGTTCGGCCTGCTTCCCTTCGGTGTGCAAAAACTCGAGGAACTGATCGGTGATCTCCGGTTGCGCGCCATCCAGGTGCAAGTCGGAGATGAACAGGACGGTCATGGGCGGCCCAGGGCAGGGGGCGAGATACGAAGTGGCAAGCTGCGGAGCGTGAGGCCGGTTGAGCGCGATCTTGCGAGCGCCGCCCCGTATGCGACGCGGGCTGCCGGCCTCCTGTCCTGCAATCTCATTGCAGCACTTCCATCTTCTCGATCACGATCGGCTTGAGCGGCACGTCCGATTCGAACGGACCTGCTTCGCTGGTCGCGACGGCACCGATGTCATCGACGACGCTCATGCCTTCGATGACGCGTCCGAAGACCGCATAGCCCCAGCGGCTTGGCTGTGGATCCAGCATCGGATTGTCGACGAGATTCACGTAGAACTGCGAGGTGCCGCTGTGCGGGTGGCCCGTGCGCGCAAGTCCCACCGTGCCGCGCGCATTCGACAGCCCGTTGCCGGATTCGTTGGGAATCGGATCGCGCGTCGGCCGTTCGTTGAATTCGCGGTCGTAGCCGCCGCCTTGGATCACGAAGTTGCCCACGACGCGATGAAAGATCGTGCCATCGTAGTGCCCGGCGCGCACGTACTCCAGGAAGTTGGCGGTCGTGAGCGGGGCACGCTGCGTTTCGAGCTGGATGACGAAGCTGCCGAGGTTCGTGTGCACGCGCACGAGGATCGGTTGCTGCGCGTGAGCGCTCAGGCTCAACCAAGCGGCCACCAAGGCGCAGAAGCTGAAGAAGATGCGTCGCTTCATGGAGTCGAGGTACCTGAAAGGATTGGCATGGGGATCTTAGCAAAGCACGGCGGGCGAACCGGAGGGGACGTGCCGTAGGCTCCGCGTATAGAATACGCAGCCCATTTTCGAGCCTCGGGACGTGTCGAACCGACAGCGTCGCAGCTGAGGCGCCTGGCAGCGAGAGACGACGCAGTAGGCCATATCGACACATGCTTTCCGGTCCCCTGGTGACACGATTCGCGCCGAGCCCGACAGGCTATTTGCACCTGGGCAATGCTCGGACCGCGCTGCTCAGCTACTTGGCTGCGCGCAAGAGCGCGGGGCGCTTCATCATGCGTATCGAAGACACCGACGAGGTGCGTTCGACGGAAGAGTTTGCGCAAGCCTTGCTCGAAGACCTTCGCTGGCTGGGCCTCGAATGGGACGAGGGCCCCGATATCGGCGGTCCGCACACCTTCTATCGCCAGCGGGAGCGCAGCGCCATCTACGAAGAGTGGCTCGCCAAGCTCGATGCCGCGGGTCTCACGTATCCCTGCTACTGCACGCCTGCGGAGCTCAACATCGTCCGCAAGCAGCAGCTCGCGGCCGGTAAGCCACCGCGTTATCCGGGAACGTGCCGCAAGCTGACCGAGGCGCAGCGCGCCGAACGTGCCGCGCGCGGTCAGCCGGCAGCATTGCGATTTCGCGTGCCGCCCGGCGAAGTCGTGGCGTTCGAGGACGTGGTGCACGGCCCTCAGCACTTCAACACGGACGATATCGGCGATTTCATCATTCGCCGAGCCGACGGCAGCATGGCGTTTTTCTTCTCGAACGCGCTCGACGACGCGCTCATGGGCGTGACGCTCGTGCTGCGCGGCGACGATCACGTGACGAATACGCCGCGCCAGATCCTCTTGCTGAAGGCCCTTGGGCTGCCGATTCCGCGCTATGCGCACGTGGCGCTGTTGCTCGGCATGGATGGAGCGCCGCTCTCGAAGCGGCATGGCGCGATGAGCGTCAAGGATTTGCGTGAGCGAGGGTATCTCCCGGGTGCCGTGTGCAATCACCTGGTGCGTCTCGGTCATACCTGCACGCGCGACGGCTGGCTTGATCCGCAAGCCATGGTTGAGGACTTCGATCTCGCGCGGCTCGGTCGAGCAGCCGCGAAGTTCGACGAAGCGCAGCTGCGTCACTGGCAGAAAGAAGCGGTCGCTCATCTGTCGGCCGAAGGGTTTCGCGCTTGGACTGCGCAACAGCTGCCGCAGGACGTGGATGCCGCGCGCATCGACGCATTCATCGTTGCCATCCGACCGAATGTGGAGCTGCCGACGGATGTGGCGCACTGGAGCCGCGTGGTGTTCGGTACGAGCATCGAATTGTCCGAGGATGCGCGTGCCGCCGTGTGCGGTGCAGGTCCGGAGTTCTTCGCCACGGCGCGGCGCTTGCTCGCGGGGGGCGGTGAGTTCAAGCAGATCGTGCGCGAGCTCGGTCAGGCATGCGGCAAGAAGGGACCGGCACTGTTCATGCCGCTGCGCGCCGCGCTGACCGGTGCGACGCATGGTCCTGAGCTCGCGCCGCTCGTCGCGCTCATGCCCGCGCAGGAAGTCGAACGACGCCTCGTGCACGCCGAGCAACTCGCGAGCGGGTGAGCCTGAGCGCTAGACATCGGCACACACATCCCGTCACTTCCATCAGAGACAAGCAACCGGCATCCATGCAGATCTTCAATTCGCTCACCGGTCGCAAAGAAACCTTCGTGCCGCTCACGCCCGGCGTCGTACGCATGTACTTGTGCGGGGACACGGTGTACGACTTCTGTCACCTCGGGCACGCACGCTCGAAGCTCGCGTTCGATGTCGTGCGGCGCTACTTCCTCTATCGCGGCTACTCCGTCACGTTCGTACGCAACATCACCGATATCGACGACAAGATCATCGCCCGCGCTGCAGAGGAGGGCGTGACGGTGCGCGAGCTCACCGACCGGTTCACGCAGGCGATGCACGAGGATTACGACAGGCTCGGCATCTTGCGGCCCGACGTCGAGCCGCGGGCGACGGAGCACATCCCGGGCATCATCGCGATGACGCAGAAGCTCATCGAGAAGGGCTATGCGTACGTCGCGAGCAACGGCGACGTCATGTACTCCGTCGCGAAGTTCGCCGACTACGGCAAGCTGTCCGGCAAGCAACTCGGCGACCTGCGCGCGGGCGCCCGCGTCGCGGTGGACGAGGCAAAGCGCGATCCGCTCGATTTCGTGCTCTGGAAGCGAGCCAAGCCCGGCGAGCCGCACTGGCCGTCGCCGTGGGGCGAGGGGCGCCCAGGGTGGCATATCGAGTGCTCGGCGATGAGCTGCGACATCCTCGGCTCGCGCTTCGATATCCATGCCGGCGGTATGGATCTGAAATTCCCGCATCACGAGAACGAAATTGCCCAGTCGCGCGCCGCAACAGGGGATTCGTTCGCGCAGGTATGGATGCACAACGGTTTCGTCAACGTCGACAACGAGAAGATGTCGAAGTCGCTCGGCAATTTCTTCCGCATTCGCGACGTGCTCGATTCGGGCTATGTGCGCGATCCGGAGGTGCTGCGGTACTTCCTGATCTCGAGTCACTATCGCGGACCGATCAACTATTCGCTTGCGCAGATCGAGCAGGCCGATGCGGCACTCGGAAGGCTGTACACGGCGTTGCGCGACGTCGAGCCTGCCGCGAGCTTCACGCCGTCCGCAGCGACGGCGGCATTCGAGGCAGCGATGGACGATGATTTCAATACGCCGGAGGCGCTCGCGGCGCTGCAGACGCTGGCGACGGAAATCAACCGCGCGAAAGCGGCCGGTGACGTGAGCGGTGCTCAGACACGTGCGGCCGAGCTCATCAAGCTTGGCGGTGTCCTGGGAATCTTGCAGCTCGCGCCCGCCGAATTCTTCCGCAAGCCGAAGCTTGCGGCACCGAGCGCGGGTAATGCGGGTAATGAGGACGCGCGCGCTGCCGCAGCGGTCTTGGACGAGGCGCAGATCGAGGCGCTGATTGCGGAGCGGCGCGAAGCGCGCCGCAACAAGAACTTCCAGCGCTCCGACGAGATTCGCAACGAGCTCGCCAAAGCGGGCATCGTCCTCGAAGACAAGCCGGACGGCACGACGACCTGGCGCCGCCAGTGATCGCGCGGGTCAGCGACGGTCGCGGAATCTGGCGGCCTCGAAAAATTGACGCTCTCCGACCGGGTCCGTATGATTCGCCGTCCCGTGCGGGGCGGAGCTTCCGTCTTATCGTCGGTGCGAAGTGCTGATCACGGCGGGGCATGGCGCAGTCTGGTAGCGCATCTGCTTTGGGAGCAGAGGGTCGGGGGTTCGAATCCCTCTGCCCCGACCAGTACGGTGAGCGGCTGAGGTAGCATGGCAGCCGTCACGCTGCTCAGGGTTGCGTCGCCGCTCGAGGCGGAAAGCGCGTCGGTCAAGGACTGATAGGCGCAATCCTGCCGGGCGAGGCAGGACGAGCGGTGCCGAGAATGCTTGCGCCTGTAGCTCAGTTGGATAGAGCATCGGCCTTCTAAGCCGAGGGTCGCAGGTTCGAGTCCTGCCGGGCGCGCCATCCTGGCAGGTAAAATGACGTGGCGATGGTGGGCGTAGCTCAGCTGGTAGAGCCCCGGATTGTGATTCCGGCCGTCGTGGGTTCGAATCCCATCGCTCACCCCATTTTTGGGGTCGCCGTCAGCGGATAGGGGGTATCGCCAGCGGCATTCGAGGTGTTACAGACATCTTGAAATGCGCGGCGAAAACCGTATCTTGAATGTATCTTCTATCCCCTGATCACGACCTGTTGATCGTGGGCTGTTAGCTCAATTGGTAGAGCAGCTGACTCTTAATCAGTTGGTTATAGGTTCGAGTCCTATACGGCCCACCACCTCTTCTGTTGGTTGACGGTCTCGGCGTTCGGTGCTCGAACGCCGAGAGCGTCTTTAGGGGGCACAGATGCCTCCTTGGTCCGTCAACTTTCCTTCCCTCAGGTATACTCCGCCGCCCTGCGCAGAGTGACGCGCTCAAGGGACGCGTTGCCGCGCTCGATGTCGCGCGAAAGTGGCGGAACTGGTAGACGCGCTGGATTTAGGTTCCAGTGGGTAGCCCCCGTGAGGGTTCGAGTCCCTCCTTTCGCACCACGGGAGGCTGTGGGCTCTAGGCTGTGGGCTGAAGGTTGAACGATGCCATGCGCAGGCTTGCCTTTAGTCCACAGCCTACGGTCTACAGCCCGGATTCTTTGTGAGGTTCGTCAATGCAGGTCTCGGTAGAAGCGATCGGTACGCTCGAACGCCGGATGGAAGTACAGGTTCCGGCGGCACGCATCGAGCAAGCGGTGAATGAACGGCTGCAGCAGCTCAGCCGAACCGTGCGTCTCAAGGGGTTTCGCCCTGGGAAGGTGCCGGTCAAGGTCGTGCGTCAGCAGTTCGGGGAGCAGGTGCGTCAGGAGGTGGTCGGCGACGTCGTGCAGCGCAGCTTCGCCGAGGCCGTCACGCAGGAAAAGCTGAAGCCGGCCGGCGGTCCGAAGATCGAGACCATCGAAGCGCCTCAGGGCAGCGACCTTAAGTATCGCGCGACGTTCGAGGTCGTACCGGAGATCGAGCTCAAGGGAATCGAGGGCATGGAAGTGTCGCGGCCGGTGGTGGAAGTCACTCAGGCCGACATCGACGCGATGATCGAGAACCTGCGTCAGCAGCGCGCTGAGTACGTGCCGGTCGAGCGCGAGGCCCGCGAAACCGATCGCGTGATCGTCGACTTCGACGGCACCATCGACGGGCTCGCCTTCGATGGCGGCAAGGGCGAGGACGTACCGGTCGTGCTCGGCGAAAAGCGCATGCTGGAGTCGTTCGAAACGGCGCTCTACGGCACGCGTGCAGGCGAGCAGAAGGTCGTCGAGCTCACCTTCCCCGAGGACTTTCCTCCGACCACGGCGGGCAAGCAGGCGCGCTTCGACGTGAAGATCAAGGCGGTCGAAGAGCGGCGTCTACCCGAAGTCGACGAGGAGTTCGCGAAGTCCTTCGGTATCGAAGAAGGCGGCGTCGAGCGGCTCAGGGAGGAGGTGAAGGAGAACATGGAGCGCGAGCTCGCCGAAGCCGTGCGCGCGCGCCTGAAGAAGCAGGTCTTGGACGGGCTTCTGGCCGCCAATCCGATCGAGCTGCCGAAGTCGATGGTCGATGTGCAGGTGCGCGAGCTGCAGATCGATGCGGCACGCCGCATCGGGGCGCGCGACGCCTCGCAGATTCCGCCGGCCGAGAACTTCACGGAGCTCGCGCGGCGGCGCGTGGCGCTCACGTTGCTCGTGACCGAGCTTGTCCAGCGCGCCAATCTGCAAGTCGATCAGGCCAAGGTGCAGGCGCGCTTCGAGGATCTCGCGGCGCAGCTGCCGGATCCGCAGCAGGCGCTGCAGGCCTACCGCTCGAACCCGCAGTTGCAACGTCAAATGGAAGCGGCGGTGCTCGAAGACCAGGTTATCGACTGGGTGCTCGAGCGCGCTCGCATCACCGACACGCCGTCGACCTTCAAGGAAGTGATGAATTTCGGCGCGTGAATGGCCGAATCGGTGCGCCGGCGGTCCGAAAGGGTTGCCGGCGCGCCCGGACAGATCCATTCTGCCTAGCCGAGCGCCGGATGCACTCGTTACACTCGAAATCACCCAATTCAACCCAATACAAATGGCAGCTATGAATCTCGTCCCAATGGTCGTCGAGCAAACGGCTCGCGGCGAACGCGCATACGACATCTACTCGCGCCTGCTGAAGGAGCGGGTGATCTTCATCGTGGGGCCCATCGAGGACCATATGGCGAACCTCGTAGTGGCTCAGCTCCTGTTCCTCGAGTCCGAGAACCCCGAGAAGGACATCGCGCTGTACATCAACTCCCCGGGCGGTTCGGTGACGGCGGGGCTGTCGATCTACGACACCATGCAGTTCATCAAGCCGGACGTGAGCACGATGTGCATCGGCCAGGCCTCCAGCATGGCGGCCGTGCTCCTGGCGGGCGGGGCGAAGGGCAAGCGCTATTGCCTGCCGCATTCGCGGATCATGATCCATCAGCCGCTCGCCGGCTTTCAGGGGCAGGCGTCGGACATCGACATCCACGCTCGCGAGGTCCTCGAGACGCGCGACCGGCTCAACCGGATTCTGTCCAAGCACACCGGCCAGACGATCGAGAAGATCCGCCAGGACACGGACCGCGACTACTTCATGGGCGGGGAGGCCGCTGTGCAGTACGGTCTGATCGACAAGGTGATGGAACGCCGTGTCGACATCGGGGCTGCGACCGCTAAGTGATTAAGTCGCATAGGGTTTTCTCCGACTTTGACACTGTTTGCCGCGACCGCGCCGGGCGTCTTTGCAGGCTACTGGGGACGCGTGATATATAGCGTCGGACATCGTTCGTCGTGCACGACGATGTCCGTGCCGAACTATTGAGGGTCATTCATGTCGGACGATTCCCGCAGCAAACACGACGACGGCAAGTTGCTGTACTGCTCCTTCTGCGGCAAGAGCCAGCACGAAGTGCGCAAGCTGATCGCCGGTCCGTCGGTGTTCGTGTGCGACGAGTGCGTCGAGCTCTGCAACGACATCATTCGCGAAGAGCTCGAGGAGCGCGCGGAGCGCACGCGCGACAAGCTGCCTCGCCCCCACGAGATCAAGAAGGTGTTGGACGAGTACGTGATCGGCCAGCACCGCGCCAAGAAGGTGCTGTCGGTTGCGGTCTACAACCACTATAAGCGCCTGCAGACCAAGAGCTCCGACCAGCGTTCGAAGGACGACGTCGAGCTCGCCAAGAGCAACATCCTGCTGATCGGTCCGACCGGATGCGGCAAGACGCTGCTTGCCGAGACTCTGGCGCGACTGCTCAACGTGCCGTTCACGATTGCCGACGCCACTACGCTCACCGAAGCGGGTTACGTCGGCGAAGACGTCGAGAACATCATCCAGAAGCTCTTGCAGAAGTGCGATTACGACGTCGAGAAGGCGCAGACCGGCATCGTCTACATCGATGAGATCGACAAGATCTCGCGCAAGTCGGACAACCCCTCGATCACCCGCGACGTCTCGGGTGAGGGCGTCCAGCAGGCGCTGCTCAAGTTGATCGAAGGGACGATTGCCTCCGTGCCTCCGCAAGGCGGGCGCAAGCATCCGCAGCAGGAGTTCTTGCAGGTCGATACGACGAACATTCTGTTCATCTGCGGCGGCGCCTTTGCGGGCCTCGAGAAGATCATTCTCAACCGCACGCAGAAGACGGGTATCGGCTTCACGGCCGACGTTCGTCAGCAGAACGAGCGTGCGCACGGCAGCGACATTTTCCATGACGTCGAGCCGGAGGACCTGATCAAGTACGGTCTGATCCCAGAGTTCGTCGGCCGCCTGCCCGTGGTGGCAACGCTCGATGAGCTGGATGAGGACGCGCTCGTCTCGATTCTGGTCGAGCCGAAGAACGCGCTCAGCAAGCAGTACCGCAAGCTCTTCGAGATGGAGGGTGTCGAGCTCGAGTTCCGCCCCGAGGCGTTGCGTGCCGTGGCACGCAAGGCCATGCAGCGCAAGACCGGCGCACGCGGGCTGCGCACCATCTTGGAAAACGTGCTGCTCGAAACCATGTATGAGTTGCCGTCGTTGCGTAACGTGCAGAAGGTCGTTGTCGACGAGGCAGTCATCCTTGGTGAGAGCAAGCCATATGTGCTGTACGGTCCGGGCGAAGATGCGCGCCTGTCGAATGTCGAGGAGCGGCGCCCGACCGGCAGCGATCATCCCTGAGACGGCCACGGTGCGCGGACGGTGCGTTGTAGCCCGTCCGAGCCGTCGCAGCACAGCGCCGCTGGCGCGCAACTGCCGCACCATTTCCGTCTGTGTGAGTGAAAGGCGCCCTCTGGGCGCCTTTTTTCTTACTCGAGGCGGGCCCTTGGAGGAGGCACAATCAGATGCTTCCTCAATTTCCCATTCGTTATGTGACGGATCGCCAAAAGCGAGAGCTTTTGAGGTCCTTGCGAGGTAGCGACGCCGCGGCCGATCCGGTATGTTGGCTCTGACGCCTTCTCGTTCCTCTTTTATCGCAAGCACGCCAAAGGTATTCGCGTGAGCACTGAGACCCCAGAAACCGATCAACAGACCACGACCGGCCCCACCACGCTTCCGGTGCTGCCGCTGCGCGACGTCGTGGTCTATCCGCACATGGTCATCCCGTTGTTCGTCGGGCGCGAGAAGTCGATCCTGGCGCTCGATCAGGCCATGCGCGCCGGCAAGCAAATCTTGCTCGTGGCGCAGAAGCAGGCCGACGTGGACGACCCTGGTCCGCAAGACCTTTATCGCCTGGGCACCATCGCGACGATCCTGCAGCTGCTCAAGCTGCCCGACGGGACCGTGAAGGTGCTCGTGGAAGGCGTGGAGCGCGCCAAGATCGAGAAGCTCATCAGCGGACCGTTCTTCACCGCCGAGATCAGCCCGTACAAGGACATCGAGCAGTACGACGAGCGCGAAATGGACGTGCTTACGCGCTCGGTGACCTCGCAGTTCGAACAGTACGTCAAGCTCAATCGCAAGATTCCGCCGGAGGTGCTGACGGCCCTTGCCGGCATCGAGCAGCCGGGGCGGCTCGCCGACAACGTGGCGGCGCACATGTCGCTCAAGCTCGATGCCAAGCAGAAGGTGCTCGAGATCCAAGACGTGCGCAAACGCCTCGAGCACATCCTCGCGCTCATCGAAGGCGAGATGGACGTGCTGCAGATCGAGAAGCGCATTCGCGGCCGCGTCAAGCAGCAGATGGAGAAGAGCCAGCGCGAGTACTACCTGAATGAGCAGATGAAGGCCATTCAGAAGGAGCTCGGCGAGATCGAGGACGCGCCGAACGAGATCGCGGAGCTCGAGCAGCGCATCGCGAAGGCGGGCATGCCGAAAGAGGCGCGCGACAAGGCGACTTCAGAGCTCAACAAGCTCAAGCTCATGTCGCCGATGTCCGCCGAGGCGACGGTCGTACGCAACTACATCGATTGGCTCGTCAAGTGCCCGTGGAAGAAGAAGACCAAGGTGCACAACGACATTGCCTTCGCCGAGAAGGTGCTTGATGAAGACCATTACGGCCTGGAGAAGGTGAAGGAACGGATCATCGAGTACCTCGCCGTGCAGCAGCGCGTGAAGACGCTCAAGGGACCGATCCTGTGCTTGGTCGGCCCGCCGGGCGTCGGCAAGACCTCGCTCGGTCAATCGATTGCGCGCGCAACCAACCGCAAGTTCGTGCGCATGTCATTGGGCGGCGTGCGCGATGAAGCCGAGATCCGCGGCCATCGCCGCACGTACATCGGCTCGATGCCGGGCAAGATCATCCAGAACATGGTGAAGACGGGCGTCCACAATCCGCTGTTCTTGCTCGACGAGGTCGACAAGATGGCGATGGACTTCCGCGGCGATCCGTCGTCCGCACTGCTCGAGGTGCTCGATCCGGAGCAGAACTCCACGTTCAACGATCACTACCTCGAGGTCGATTTCGACCTGTCCGAGGTCATGTTCGTGTGCACGGCGAACAGCCTGAACATTCCGGCGCCGCTGCTCGATCGCATGGAAGTCATTCGGCTGCCCGGTTACACCGAGGACGAGAAGCTCGCCATCGCGCGGCGCTATCTCTTGCCGAAGCAGATGAAGCAGAACGGCTTGAAGGACGAAGAGCTGAAAGTGTCGGATGCGGCGCTGCTCGACATCATTCGCTACTACACGCGCGAAGCCGGCGTGCGCAATCTCGAGCGCGAGATCTCGAAGATCTGCCGCAAGTCGGTCAAACAGCTGCTAGCGAAGCCGGAGACGAAAGTCGTCAACGTGACACCGAAGAATCTGAGCGCCTTCCTCGGCGTGCGTCGATTCCGCTACGGCCGCGCGGAGGAGCAGGATCAGATCGGCCAAGTGACCGGTCTTGCCTGGACGGAAGTGGGCGGCGAGTTGCTCACCATCGAAGCCGCCGTCGTACCGGGCAAGGGCAAGCTGACTCACACGGGTCAGCTCGGCGAAGTCATGCAGGAGTCGATTCAGGCTGCAATGACCGTCGTGCGCAGCCGCGCGAGCGTGCTCGGTCTCGAGCCCGACTTCTACCAGAAGACGGATGTGCATATTCACGTGCCGGAAGGTGCGACGCCAAAGGACGGTCCGAGCGCGGGTATCGGCATGTGTACGGCGCTCGTGTCTGCGTTGACGAAGGTGCCGGTGCGCTCCGATGTTGCAATGACGGGAGAGATCACGCTGCGCGGTCAGGTGCTGCCCATCGGCGGTCTGAAGGAGAAGCTGCTGGCGGCGCATCGCGGCGGCATTCGCACGGTGCTGATCCCCGACGACAACACGAAGGATCTCGCAGACATCCCGCAGAACATCAAGGACAATCTGGAGATCAAGCCGGTCAAGTGGATCGACGAAGTGCTGGAGGTTGCGCTCAAAGGCATTCCGGCGCCCGTGGGAGCCGCAAGCTCTCCGCCGACGCGCAGCTCCGAGAAGCCGCGCGCTCGGCGCATCGCAAAACGCAACAACAAGCACGCGCGTGCGCATTGACACGGCTCTCGCAGTACGTGAGGCAGCGCGACGTTTGCGGTTGACGGCGAACGGGTTTTCGTAATCGACAGCGGTGTGGGGCAAGGAAGCGGTTGACCCTGTCTTGGGGCGACTGCTATAACGCGCCCCCGCTGCCCACCGTGGCGAAACGCACGGAAACAGAAGGAATCGGACATGAACAAAGCCGAGTTGATCGACGCGGTCAGCGCACAAACCGGGCTGCAGAAGACGGATGCTGCGCGCGCTGTCGATGCCGTGTTCGAGGCGATCACGGGGGCGCTGAAGGCCGGCGATTCGGTATCGGTGGTCGGCTTCGGAACGTTCGTGGTGAAGTCGCGCGCGGCGCGATCCGGCCGTAATCCTCGCACGGGGGAGACGATCGAAATCGCTGCGAGCAAAGTGCCCGGATTCAAGGCTGGCAAGGCGCTAAAGGATGCTGTAAATTAGCGCGCCTTTCGCAGGGCGCTCCCTTGAGGGGCGCTGTGCAAAGTGTAAAGTGCGACGTTAAAATTGATGTTTCTACTTCGCACGTCACAGCCTACACTTTGCACAGAGCAGGGTGCTTAGCTCAGCGGTAGAGCGTCGCCCTTACAAGGCGAATGTCGTGGGTTCGATCCCCTCAGCACCCACCAACGCCTTGCCTGCCGTAGTGCATGTTGGTTCAAAACGCGGAGCGGTAGTTCAGCTGGTTAGAATACCGGCCTGTCACGCCGGGGGTCGCGGGTTCGAGTCCCGTCCGCTCCGCCATTTTCTCGACGCTTGCGCGAACAGCCGTCCAAGGCCACTTCGACGTCTGAACGCGGGCATGCCTACATCATTCTAAGAACATGCTCCAAACCATACGCGACAAGATCACCGGTTGGGTCGCAGGCATCTTCCTCGCAGTCATCGCCATCGTCTTCATCTTCTGGGGGATCGATTTCCGCACGGCCGCAGTGACCTACGCGGCGAAAGTGGACGGCGAGCGCATCTCGGCGGAGGAAGTGCGCCGCGTGTGGCAACAGCAGCAGTCGCGTCTGCAGCAGATGCTGCGCGCCGAGCTGCCGGATGAGCTCGTCAGGTCGCAGCAAAGCGCCATCCTCGATCAGTTCGTGCGCCAGTCGTTGCTCCGGCAGCGCGCCGAGGATGTCGGCTTGCGTGTCTCCGACGAGGCGCTTGCCCAGCGCATCATCGAGATGCCCGAGTTTCAGGTCGACGGGCGTTTCTCGAAGGATCGCTACAACGCGTTGCTGCGCGGCGCGGGCCTCAGCGAGGCGCGCTTCGAGTCCGATCTGCGCACTCAATTGCTCATCGAACAGCTGCAGAATGGCGTCATCGACTCGGCGTTCGTAGTTCCGTACGAGCTCGATCGGCGGTTCGCATTGGAGCGGCAACGGCGCGAAGTCGACTATGCACTGGTCGCCGCGAACGACTTTTTGAGCACGATCACGCTGACGGACGAGGACATCGAGAAGTTCTACGAGGAGTACAAGGACGAATACATGCTCCCGGAGAAGGTCGATCTCGAGTATCTCGAGCTCAAGCGTGACCGTGCGGCCGGCGCCGTCGAAGTGAGCGAGGAGGCTCTGCGGCAGTACTACGAGCAGATCAAGGATGAAAGGTACCTGGCGCCCGAGCAGCGTCGAGCCCGCCATATTCTGATCACGGCGAGCGACGGACTCGATGACGCCGCCGCGGAGAAGCTTGCTGCCGACCTGGTGGCAAAGATTCAGGGCGGTGCCGATTTCGCACAACTCGCGAAGCAGCACTCTAAGGATCCCGGTTCGGCCGCGCAGGGCGGCGACCTCGGTTGGGCCGAGCGCGGCATGTTCGTCGGGCCCTTCGAAGAGGCGCTCTTCGCCATGTCGCCGGGCGAAGTGCGCGGTCCCGTCAAGACGCCTTTCGGTTACCACATCATCAAGCTGGAGGAAGTCGAGGCTGGGCACGTGCGTTCGTTCGAGGAAGTACGCGCAGAGCTCGAAGCCGAGTACCGCAAGGAGCGCTCCGAATCTCTCTTCTACGAGCAGACGCAGAAGCTCGGCGACCTCGCGTTCGAAGCGCTCACGGAGCTTGAGTCCGTGGCGAGGACGCTGGATCTGCCGCTCAAGACGGTGACGGGCTTTACGCGCGAGGGAAGCGAGGAGCTGCCGGCAAATCGCGAGATCATCGAGGCTGCCTTCAGTCCAGAAGTGCTGGAAGAGGGGCAGAACAGCCCGCTGATCGCGGTCGACGACGACACCGCCATGGTGTTGCGCGTGACGAACCATGTGCCGGCGGAACCGAAACCGCTTGCCGATGTGCGCGAGGAGATCGTTGCTCGTCTCAAGACGCAGCGAGCGCGTGAGGCAGCGGCCGCCAAGGGTGCGGAGGCGCTCGAGCGTCTCAAGAACGGCGAGTCGTGGGAAGAAGCGCTCGCAGCGGTCGGTCTGAAGCCGGTGGGTGGGCGTTTGATCGATCGGCAGGACGGCATCGCGCCGACGGCTGTGGTCAGTGCCGCGTTCAGCGTGCCGGTGCGCGACATCTCTGCCGAGAAGCCCTACGTCGGCGGCACCACGACGGTGGATGGCAACTATGCCGTCTATCGCGTGACCGAGGTGCAGGACGCCGATCCTGCAGACGAAGTGCCCGATGCCAGATCGACGCGACAGCGCATTGCCGAGCGACAACTCGGCAACGAGGAGTTCGCCGCCTACCTGCAGGAAGCCGGGCGCAAGGCGGACATCGTGAAGAACGAGAGGGTGTTTGACTAGGCTGGGCTGTAGGCGAGCCGAGCGTTGCGTCTCGCTCGATCCTCCAGCCCCAAAGCGTCCAGTGAGCAAAAAGGCCGGCAATGCCGGCCTTTTTCGTTGGTGAGTATGGTTCGTCGATCAGACGCTAGGCCAAGGTCATTCCATTCTGGCTAGAGTCTACAGTCCACGCGCGGCCGGCATTGCCGGCCGTTTTGTTACTCGCCTTCGCCGAAAGCCATGCCGACGGTGCTATAGCCCGCGTCGACATAGATGACCTCACCGGTGATACCCGCGGCGAGATCCGAGCACAGGAATGCGGCCGTGTTGCCGACATCCTCGATCGTAACGTTGCGACGAAGCGGGGCGACCGAGGCGACATGGGCCAGCATCTTGCGGAAGCCGCCGATACCTGCGGCCGCGAGCGTCTTGATCGGACCGGCAGAAATCGCGTTGACGCGAATGCCTTGCGGCCCAAGATCGGCTGCGAGGAACCGCACGCTCGCTTCCAGACTCGCCTTGGCGAGTCCCATGACGTTGTAGCTCGGCAGCGAGCGAACCGCGCCCAGATAGGTCAGCGTCACGAAGGAGCCGGCGCGGCCTTGCATCATCGGCACCGCGGCCTTCGCAATCGCCGTCAGGCTGTAGCTCGAAATGTCATGGGCGATGCGGAAATTCTCGCGGGTCGTCGATTCCACGAAGCCGCCGCGAATTGCATCCGACGGCGCGAACGCCACGGCGTGAACGACGATGTCCAGCCCGTCCCAGGCGCCCTTGAGCTGCGTGAAGGCGCGCTCGATGCTCTCGTCGCTGGCGACGTCCATCTCGAAAGTGAGGTTGGATCCGAATTCGCCCGCCAGCTTCTCGACGCGATCCTTGAAGCGATCCTGATATGTGAAGGCGAGCTCGGCCCCTTCACGGCGCATCGCTGAGGCGATGCCATACGCGATCGAACGCTCCGTGGCCAGGCCGACAATCAACGCACGCTTACCGGCGAGAAAACCCATTAGATGACTCCGCAGACTTGACCGAGCGGCGTAGTGTACTCGGTTGGGCTCGGCCTGTAGACGGGGCATGCGCGGCGAACGCCGTCGTCACGGCGCTCGAGGCGCAAGCGGGGCGCTCTGCGGCGAGGCCCCGCGGGTGAGGCGGTCAGATACCGGCGCGACGATCGCGCACGTACATGATGAGCTTCTGCCCGGGCTTGATGATGCTCGTCAGCTGGAGGTTGTTCCAGCGCAGCAGGTCTTCCAGTCGCACGCCGTGACGGCTCGCGATGCGCGATAGGGTGTCCCCGGCACGTACGACGTAGGTGATCGATTGGGCGACGTTGCTCAAGTCGGTGGAAGCGAGACGCAGCGTTCCGGGCACCGAGAGCACCTGACCGACGACGAGCGTACTGTTCTTGTCGATGCCGTTCAGCTGCGCGAGGCGCTCGGGCGTGGTGCCGTGTGCGCGCGCGATGCTCCAAAGCGTATCGCCTCGTTGCACGACATGCCGATTGTTCGTGGCGCGCGGCTTTGCGGGTGCGGAAGTCGTCTGGCTTGCAACGGTCGCAACAGAGCGTGACGAGTCGCCGGGACGCGGTGCTGCCCTGACGACGAGATCCTGTCCGGGATGGATGATCGAGCCCCGAATCTTGTTGGCAGCTCGAAGTGCGTCAACGGTTACGCCGTACTTGGCAGCGATCGCCGCGAGCGTGTCGCCCTTGCGCACGCGATGGTAAACCACCCGGACGCGTTGCTCGGGCGGCAAGGTCTTCAGGGCTTCCGCGAAGCGCTGCGCATGCGCGACAGGGATCAGGAGATGGTGCGGACCTTCCGGGTCGGTGACCCAATGATTGAAGGCCGGATTCAAGGCAAGGAGCTCTTCCTTCGAGATGCCGGCGAGCTCGGCGGCGACGTTCAAGTCGATCTGGCCGTCGATCTCGATCTTCTCGAAGAACGGTTCGTTGGGAATGGGCGCGAATTCGAGACCGTGCGCTGCGGGGTCGGCCACGATTCGGCGCATCGCAAGGAGCTTCGGCACGTAGGCACGCGTCTCGCGCGGCAGCTTCAGGCTGAAGAAGTCGGTGGGTTTGCCGGCTTCGAGGTTGCGGCGAATGGCGCGCGCGACATTCGCTTCGCCGGTGTTGTAAGCGGCCACGGCAAGCAGCCAGTCGCCGTTGAATTCCGCGGCGAGGAATTCGAGGTAGTCGAGCGCTGCCGTGGTCGCGGCCAGCACGTCGCGGCGACCGTCGTAGTACCAGTTCTGCTTGAGGCCGTAGCGTCGGCCCGTTCCGGGAATGAACTGCCACAAGCCAGCGGCACGCGCACGCGAATATGCGACGGGATTGAACGCGCTCTCGACGACCGGCAGCAGCGCCAGCTCCATCGGCATGTTGCGCGCTTCGATTTCGTTGACGATATGGTAGAGGTAGCGCTCGCCACGCTTGAACGTGCGGTCGAGATACTCGGGGCGACTGGCGAACCAGCGCTGCTCCGCATCGATCGAGGGATGGTCGACGTCGCTCAAGGCGAACCCGTCGCGGATGCGTTCGAACAGGTCGCTCGGGGCCGGCAGGGAAGGGGGGCGTGCGCCGAGCTCGCGGACGAGCGGCGGCTCGGACTCGGTTTGCAGATCGAGCGCTTCGATCGCGTCTTCGACCTGCTGCGGGCCCGCCGTGCCGATGAGGGCCTCATCAAGCTTGCCGACAAGCGCTGCCGCCTTCTCGTTGTCGAGAAGCGAGTCCTGCGTTTCCGGCGTACTCGAGCAGCCTGCCACGAAGACCGCGAGCGCCACTAGCAGCGCCGCCGCACGGGCTCTCAATCTGCCTAGGTTTTCCAACATCGACCGACCCCTTCACGCCCGGGTGTCGGCCCGTGCGTCGGTAAACTTCTACGACCACGTCGATATTCGACGACGCGGCACTGACGAGAACATCAGCCAGTAAAGCCGTCTTTCCATGCACGAATCACGGCGAGGACCTCGACGTGATTCTGTACCCTGCGGCCTGCCCTGGCTTCCGCGGCTTGCTTCACACTCTGGTGCTCGCAGCGCAGGAACGGATTGACATTCCGCTCGCGCCTTATGGTCGATGGCACCGTCGCCTCACCCCTCGCGCGACGAGCCTGGCATTCTTCGAGATACGCGATGCTGTCCTTGTTGTCGGGCTCGACCGTACACGCGAACTTGAGATTGCTGACCGTGTACTCGTGAGCGCAATACACCAGCGTTTCATCCGGCAGCGCCGCGAGTTTAGCAAGGGATTGCGCCATTTGGTCCGGTGTGCCCTCGAACAGCCGGCCGCAGCCGGCGCTGAACAAAGTGTCGCCGCAGAAGAGGGCACCGTGTCCCACGTAGGCGATGTGACCGCGGGTGTGGCCGGGCACGTCGAGCACGTCGAACTCGAGGCCGAGCGTCTCGAGTCGCACTCTGTCGCCTTCCCGCAACGGTTGGGCGTCGACGGGTAGTTTTTCCGTCGCCGGACCGAAAATCGGTATCTTGCGCGTGCGCGACAGTGCCGCGACGCCGCCGACGTGATCCGGGTGATGATGCGTGATCAGTATGCCGGCGAGGTTCAAGCCGCTCGCAAGGACGCGTTCGACGGCTTCGGCATCGCCGGGATCGACGGCCACCACCTGGGTCGCGTCTCGCGGCGAATGGATGAGCCAAATGTAGTTGTCTGCGAACGCGCGAACGGCCGAGACCTGCAGCATTTGTCCGATCGACCCACGATTGCGAGTCGGTGCTTATAACCCGCGCCGAGACGCTCGGGCAACATGTAAGAGGGGTTCATGCGCTGTGGAAACAAGCGGCGCTACGACGCGTACCGTCATAGGCGGATGGTGGTCCGCAGAGGGATCCCGCCGTATCTCCCCGAGAAGCGCTATCCTTGGCTCATGAGCGAGTTTTCTGCACTCGATTTGCACGCGTGGCTGCGCTCGCCGCTCGGGCGACGGGTGTATGCGCTCGAGCGCAAGCTGGCGAGCGAGGCGCTGGCGCAGGTATTCGGGTGGCAGCTGCTGCAGATCGGCGTCTGGGGCGACGACGACGGCTTGATTGCCGACGCGCGTACGCAGCGTCGTTCGGTACTTGCTTGGCACGGCGACCGCCTGGGCGGTCAGCACAGTCTGATTCGCTCGCGAACCGACGCGCTCGCAATTGCGTCGGATTCGGTCGACGCCGTGGTGTTGCCGCACACGCTGGAATACGAGCCCGATCCGCACGCGCTGCTGCGCGAGGTCGAACGTATTCTCTCCGCCGAAGGTCACCTGATCGTGTTCGGCTTCCGCCCGCTTTCGAGTTGGGCATTGCGGCACGTCTTTGCTCGCGATGGCTTTCCGCCTGGACTGGAGCGGATGATCGGCGAGGGGCGACTGAAGGACTGGCTGAAGCTGCTCGGTTTCGAGATCTGCGATGCCCAGCGCTATCTCTTCACGTTGCCATGGGGCTCGTCGGCTCGTTCGTCGCACTTCGTCGAGCGCAGCGGTCGGCGTTTGTGGCCGCTGTTCGCGGGCGGCTACGTGCTGAAAGCGCGCAAGCGCGTCTATGCAGTCACGCCGATTCGCCCGGTGTGGCGTCGCTTGCGTCCGAAGGTGGTCGGCAGCCTGATCGAGCCGACAACGCGTCAGCGCGACTGGCATCTTGGCACGGGAGATTGGCGTCAGAAGCTCTGACGCTCCGCATCCCACACATTTCGAAAGTCATTCCGTGGTCGAAGCTCCAACCTCCGCTCGGCAGCCTTCCGGCACCTCCGCAAACACGCGCGTCGTCATCTACACGGATGGTGCCTGTCGTGGGAATCCCGGGCCGGGGGGGTGGGGCGCGGTGCTGATCGCGGGGCAGCACGAGAAGGAGTTGAGCGGCGCAGAGCCGCTCACGACCAACAATCGCATGGAGCTGACCGCCGCGATCCGCGCGCTCGCGGCGTTGAAGCGACCGTGCGCGGTGACGCTGTACACGGACTCGCAATATGTGCGCAACGGCATCACGGAGTGGTTGCCGCAATGGAAGCGGCGCGATTGGCGCACGGCGGATCGCAAGCCGGTCAAGAATGTCGACTTGTGGCAGGCGCTCGAGCGCGAGATCGAGCGGCATCGCATCGACTGGCATTGGGTCAAGGGGCACGCAGGCGACCCCGGCAACGAGCGTGCGGATCGCTTGGCGAACGAAGCGATCGATCGAATGTTGGGCCAGCGCGCGGCAGAAGGCGGGTGAGCGAACACTCGCTCTGCAATCCACGCGAAACTGTCACGCCTCATCGCGATTTCTGTACACTGTCGGCGTCAATTGCGCCCGCTTCATTCCAAGTTATGGATTTCATCGATCTCAAGGCCCAGTACCGGCGCATTCGCGAGTCGGTCAATGCGCGCATCCAGCGCGTGTTGGACAGCGGCCAGTACATTCTCGGTGCGGAGATTGGCGAGCTCGAGAAGCAGCTTGCGGACTATGTGGGCGTCAAGCACTGTGTCGCTGCATCGAGCGGGACCGACACGCTGCTGATCGCGCTGTTGGCCTATGACATCGGGCCGGGCGACGAAGTGATCACATCGCCGTTCACCTTCATCGCGACGGGGGAGATGATCCTGCTCGCCGGCGCCAAGCCAGTTTTCGTCGACATCGATCCGCGTACCTACAACCTCGATCCCGCGCTGCTCGAACGTGCGATCACGCCGCGGACCAAGGCGATCATGCCGGTCTCCTTGTACGGGCAGTGCGCGGATTTCGATGCGATCAACGCGATCGCGCGCAAGCACAATCTGCCTGTCATCGAAGACGGTGCGCAGAGCTTCGGCGCGACGTATCGCGGCCGGCGTTCGTGCGGGCTCTCTGACGTCGGCTCGACCTCGTTCTTTCCCTCGAAGCCGCTCGGCGCATACGGCGACGGCGGCGCGCTCTTCACGAATGATGATGGGCTTGCCAAGCTCATGCGCGAGATCCGGGTACACGGTCAGGATCGTCGCTATAACCATCCACGTCTTGGCATCAATGGTCGCCTCGATACGTTGCAGGCGGCGGTTCTGCTCGCGAAGCTCGAAATCTTCGACGAGGAGGTCGAGGCGCGTGCCCGCATCGGCACGCGCTACAGCGAGCTCATTGAGGAGGCATTCGCCGATGTCGACGATCCGAACCGCAAGGTGACGACGCCCTATGTCGCGCCGGACTGTACGAGCGTGTACGCGCAGTACACCATCGAAGTCCCCAACCGTGGGAAGGTCGAGGCGGGGATGAAGGCGCGCGGCATTCCGACGGCTGTACATTATCCCGTGCCGCTTCATCTCCAACCGGTGTTTCAACAGTTCGGCTACGGCCCCGGCGCGTTCCCCGTGTCGGAGGCTGCGGCGCGGCGCGTGCTCAGCTTGCCGATGCATCCGTACTTGAGCGAGGAGCAGCAGGTCGCCGTGGTGCGGGAGTTGAAGGAAGCAGTGCTGGAGTAACCTCGAGCTCGCTGCGCGTTTCTGAGCTGATCCCAGTAGAGTCCAACGAGAACATTCACTCCGTCGCATGCGGCAGATCGTCCTCGATACTGAAACGACAGGTCTCGAACCGGAGCAGGGGCATCGCATCATCGAAATCGGCTGCGTCGAGCTGATCAATCGACGCAAGACGGGCCGAACGTTTCACCGTTATCTGCAGCCGGATCGAGAGGTCGACAAAGGCGCTCTCGAAGTCCACGGCATCACGAACGAATTCCTTGCGCAGCAGCCGCGCTTTGCTGAGATCGCCGATGAGCTGATCGAATTCATCGCCGGCAGCGAGCTCATCATCCACAACGCCGCTTTCGACGTGGCATTCCTCGATGCCGAGCTGAAGCGTCTGCCGGGACCGCGGCGTACGGTTCGCGGTATCTGCACGATCTTCGATACGTTGCCGCTTGCCCGACAGATGCATCCGGGTCAGCGCAACAGCTTGGACGCGCTCTGCAAGCGCTACGGCATCGACAACTCGCATCGCGAGCTGCACGGAGCACTCCTCGACGCGCAGATTCTCTGCGATGTGTACCTCGCGATGACCGGCGGCCAGGCGACGCTCATCTTGGGCGAGGCGACCGAGGCACGTGCCGACATCGCATCCGAGCCGGCGGCTCCTCGAGCGCGGACGGTCGGGCCGCTGCGGGTCATCAGAGCGAGCGACGAGGAGCTGACCGCGCACGAGCGCGTGCTCGCGCTGATCGACAAGGCGAGCGGCGGCAAGACGGTGTGGCGCAAAGAGGATCTCGCCGAGGAGCCCAAGGCTGCCGAAGCGGCGACGGCCTAAGGGTTGCCGCGCAGCTCAGCGCGTCCTGGACAGCAGCACGCGGCGCTTCCAGATGTGCGGACGCGCGATCGTCGCCACCGAGCGACGTCTAGGGTTGGGGCCAAGGCAGATCGACGGTACCTGATCGGCACTGCCGCAGGCGCGGCTTTGGTTGCCAAGTGATCCAAGTCTCTACTCGGCACGGAGTCTGTGGCATTCTTGCGCCGCCATAGCGGGGCCTTATGGCAAAGAATGGCGCTCATAACTGGGGATCTATGTCTCAATTCAACCTGCGCAACTGCAAGATCGGTGTTATCGGGCTTGGCTATGTCGGGCTGCCGCTCGCCGTGGAGTTCGGGAAGTACTACAGAACCGTCGGCTTCGATATCAAGGCGGCGCGAATCGCAGAGCTCAAGAAGGGCCGCGACAGCACCCGGGAGGTCAGCAAGGAGGAATTGCTGTCCGCCGAGCATCTGGTTTTTTCGACGGACGCCAAGAGCCTGCGCAGCTGCAATGTTTTTATCGTCACGGTGCCGACGCCCATCGACGGTTACAAGCGGCCCGATCTCAAGCCCATCGAGGGCGCGAGCGAATTGGTGGGGCGCGTTCTGAAGAAGGGAGACATCGTCGTCTACGAATCGACCGTGTACCCGGGCTGCACCGAAGAAGTGGCAGTGCCGATCTTGGAGCGCGTTTCGGGTCTCAAGTACAACCGCGATTTCTTCGCGGGCTATAGTCCAGAGCGGATCAACCCCGGTGACAAGGAGCATCGTCTGACGACGATCAAGAAGGTCACTTCAGGGTCGACACCGGGGGTGGCTGATTTCGTCGATGGCCTCTATGCCAGCATCGTCAAGGCAGGCACGCACAGGGCTTCCAGCATCCGTGTCGCCGAAGCGGCCAAGGTTATCGAGAACACGCAGCGCGACGTGAACATCGCGCTCATCAATGAGCTCGCGCTCATCTTCAATCGTCTCGGCATCGATACCGAAGAGGTGCTGCAGGCGGCGGGGACCAAGTGGAACTTCTTGCCGTTCCGTCCGGGCCTGGTGGGCGGGCATTGCATCGGCGTCGATCCCTACTACCTCACGCACAAGGCGCAGGAGATCGGCTACCACCCGGAGATGATCCTTGCCGGTCGCCGTATCAACGACAACATGGCGATCTACGTGGCGGAGCGGGTCACGCAGCTGATGATCCGCAAGCGCATCCACGTGAAAGGCTCGCGCATCCTGATGATGGGGCTCACCTTCAAGGAGAACTGCCCGGACATTCGCAACTCCAAGGTGGTTGACGTCATTCGCGAGCTCAAACGCTACGGTGCCAAGGTGGACGTGTTCGATCCTTGGGTCGATCCGGCCGAGGCCGAGCACGAGTATGGAATTCGGCCCATCAAGCGGCCCGCGAAAGGACGTTACGACGCGATCGTCGTGAGCGTTGCGCACCGTCAGTTCCGCGAGTTGGGCGTCCAGGCAGTGCGCAGCTTCGCGAAGCGGGCGCACGTGCTGTACGACATCAAGTACGTGTTCAAGGCGCACGAGGTGGACGGGCGTCTGTAAGCTCTGCCTCGCGGCCGAGGGCCGGCGGCTTTCAGCAACGGCTGGGCTGTTCCGGCAGTCGCTGGATCAGTGCCGTAAGCAGCCGACGAAGCTCTGCGATTTCCTCGTCGAGCCGCCAAGCGCTGTCGATCAGTTGGAGCTGCGACGTAATCACGACTTGCGTTTCGAGTTCGGTCAGCGAGCTGCGCGCGATGTCGAGGTGGCGGAGGTAATCCGCTCGTTTGCTGCGGGCGGCACCCTCGGCGATATGACTGGCGACTGACAGGGCGGACTTGCGCATTTCGGCCTGGAGGGCGTCGCGTTCGTGCGGCGGCAATCCGCCCGTTGCCGAGTAGACCTTGCTGGCGAGAGCAACCGATTTTCTCCATACGAGGAGGTCTCTGTGGCTGCAAGGCGAGGTCATGAGTATCGCTGGTGTGCTTCAGGATGCTGACATCCAGCTCGCTCTCGTCGGGTTCCGTGACGCGAATATCGGCTAGTTCTTCGCTTAAATGCGCGTGCTCCGTCTGCTATAACTCATCTCCAATGCTCACTTTCGTGCTCGCACTATGAAAATTTTGGTCACTGGCGCCGCTGGCTTCATCGGGTTTCACACGGCCAAGATCCTGCTCACCCGGGGTGACGAGGTCGTCGGGCTCGATAATCTCAACGATTACTACGACGTGAGGTTGAAGGAGGCGCGCCTCGACATCCTCAAGAAGTTCCCGAACTTTCGGTTCGTGAAGCTGGATCTCGCCGACCGAAGCGGGATGGCTGAGTTGTTCGCGCGGGAGAAGTTCGAGCGCGTGATTCACCTGGCAGCGCAGGCGGGTGTGCGCTATTCGATTCAAAATCCGCTCGCGTACATCGATAGCAACGTGGTCGGCTTCGCGAACGTGCTAGAGGGATGTCGCCACAACGGGGTAGAGCACCTCGTGTATGCGTCCACGAGCTCCGTGTACGGTGCCAACACCAAGATGCCGTTCTCGGTGCATCACAACGTCGACCATCCGCTTTCGTTCTATGCCGCCACGAAGAAGGCGAACGAGTTGATGGCGCACACGTATGCGCATCTCTATCAGTTGCCGGTGACCGGCCTGCGCTTTTTCACGGTCTACGGGCCGTGGGGGCGACCCGACATGGCGCTGTTCTTGTTCACGAAGAATATTCTCGCAGGCAAGCCGATCGACGTTTTCAACTACGGCAACCATCGACGCGACTTCACCTACATCGACGACATCGCCGAGGGTGTCGTGCGCGCCGTCGATCGTATTGCCCAGCCCAACCCAAACTGGAACAGCGACGCTCCGGATCCGGGCACGAGCCGCGCGCCGTATCGGCTCTACAATATCGGCAACAACCAGCCCGTGGAACTCATGCGTTATATCGAGCTCATTGAGCAGTACTTGGGCAAGAAGGCCGAGAAGAATCTCCTGCCGCTCCAACCAGGCGACGTCCCTGACACCTATGCCGATATCGACGACTTAGTGCGAGATGTCGGCTATCGGCCCGCGACGCCGGTGGAAGAGGGAGTGCGGCGGTTCGTGGAGTGGTACGTCGAGTACTACGGGAAAGGGTGAGCAGCTCGGGCAAGAAGCTCGGCGGTCTGGGTGGCTTAACTGCCGGCGTCGCGCATGTCGGGTTGTGAGAGCCGAGAGCCGTTGCCAGTGTTGCTCCAGTCCATGCTGGCGAGGTCCACTCGGAGCCTCCTGTTCGTTAGGGGTGTGCCAGTGCACGACGAGGTTTCACTGCGCATCGGTGCCGGCGCGTCAAGTTGCTGAGTCATCTTGCGCTAGCGCGCGGGCTACGATATGTAGCATCGTCACATGAATCGGACTCAGAATCTCGCGTGCGGTGGTCGAACGCGCCCGTCTTCGGTGTTGGCGGTCCGCGGCGTGCGAAGACCACGCTAGCGTAATCCCTCCCAGTTTTCACTTGCCGATCTGTCCATGCTTGCGAACACGACTCCCGAATGGAAAGCCCTCGAAGAGCATGCACGCGTGATGCGCGATCGGCATCTGCGCGACCTGTTCGCTGAGGATCCGAACCGCTTTGAAGCGTTCTCCCGCTCAGAGCTCAACCTGTTGTTCGACTTCTCGCGTCAGCGCGTCACGCACGAGACCCTCCGGCTGTTGATCGCGCTGGCGAATGCACGCGCATTGCGCACGCGTATCGACGCGATGTTCGCCGGCGAGAAGATCAACAACACCGAGGGCCGCGCCGTATTGCACACTGCGCTACGCAATCGCTCGAACCGTCCGGTCCTCGTCGACGGCAAGGATGTGATGCCGGAGGTGCGGGCGAGTCTCGAGAAGATGCGCAATTTCGTGGAGGGGATACACAGCGGGCGCATCCATGGGCACACGGGCAAGACGTTCACCGATATCGTCAACATCGGCATCGGCGGCTCGGATCTCGGGATCGTGATGGCGACCGAGGCGCTTGCCAATTACCGCAATCGCAATATCCGGCTCCACTTCGTTTCGAATATCGATGGCGTGCAGCTCGCCGACACGCTCGAGAAGATCGATCCGGCCCGCACGTTGTTCGTCGTGTGCTCGAAGACGTTCACCACGCTCGAGACGATGACGAACGCGCAACAGGCTCGCCAATGGATTGTTGATCGGCTGGGCGAAGGAGCACCCGCGCGGCATTTCGCTGCCGTATCCACGAACAGCAAGGCGATGGATGCGTTTTTGATCCCCCCGCAGAACCGATTCACGATGTGGGACTGGGTCGGCGGGCGTTACTCGGTGTGGTCCGCGGTCGGTTTGTCGGTGGCACTGGCGCTCGGCATGGACCAATTCGAGCTCATGCTGGAGGGCGGGTACGAGATGGACGAGCATTTCCGTGCCGCTCCTTTCGAGAACAATCTGCCCGTCCTCATGGGGCTGCTCGGCGTCTGGAATCGGAACTTCCTCGGGATGGATTCTCTCGCCGTCCTGCCTTACGACCAACGCCTGCATCGACTGCCGGCCTACCTTCAGCAGCTCGAGATGGAGTCGAACGGGAAGGGCGTGACGCTCGACGGCACTCCGGTCGGCTACGACACGTGTCCCGTCATCTGGGGAGAGCCGGGCTCGAACGCTCAGCACTCATTTTTCCAATTGCTGCACCAAGGAACTGCGCGTGTTGCCCTCGACTTTCTCGCCCCGGTCAATGGCTCGAGTCCCTATCAAGAGCAGCAGAATCTCGCGCTCGCGAATTGCTTCGCGCAGGCGCAAGCCTTCGCATTCGGCCAGACCGAGTCGCAGGTTCGCAACGACCTCGCGAGCAAAGGGCTGAGCGAGGCTGAGATCGCGCGTCTGGTCCCGCACAAGCTGCACCCGGGCAATCGGCCGAGCACGATCATCTTGTTCTCGCGTCTGGGCCCGAAGACCTTGGGGCGACTGATCGCGCTGTACGAGCACAAGGTGTTCGTCCAAAGCGTGATCTGGGGTATCAACGCTTTCGATCAGTGGGGCGTTGAGCTAGGCAAGAAGCTCGCGAACTCGCTGGCACCCGCTGTAGAGGTGCCGGGGTCGGGCAGCGCCCCGGCCAAGCTGGCGGGAATTCTCAGCTACGTGAGGAAGTGGCGTAGCTGACCTGGTGGGATCGACGGCGGGTATTGCACCGACGTCGGCTCCTTGCGACCATCGTAAGCCTGTACGCAGGCACAGTTCCTTGTCGCGCTACCCTGCGTGGCTGTGTAAACTCGCGGCCCTTGTCGCAGGGACTACACCACTAAATACAGCGACCCGATGGTCAGATTCCGTCCTCCTATTAGCTCTTGGCGCCAATTGGCTCGAGCGCTCACCCTCCTGATCGTCTGCTCGTTCAGTCTCTCGGCGGCGGCCCAGACTCCCGAGCAGCTCGAGATCTTTCGCAACCTTTCTCCGGATCAGCAACGCGCGATTCTCGAGGCGATGCAGGGCACGTCGGGGGCTTCCGCGGCCGGTGTGAGCGTTCGTGGCCGGCGGCCAGAGTTTCCCGAGATCGTTCGTCCGCGCGCGCTGGCAGAGCAGGAGGCTTCGGGCGATCCGCCCCCCGCGTCAGATCGGCTCGGTCCTGGGGATACGATCCTTTTGCACCTTGAAATCATCCGTTTCGAGGATCAGCGCGAGCAGCGTGCTGGCATACCTACGGCTCCGGCACAAGCTGCAACCGGCGTCGGCTCCCGCGGTCAGTCTACTTCATCGGCGGTACCGCTGCCTCCGCAAGATCGAGTACCAGTGATTCGTTCGGACGACGAGCAAAGGCGCCTTGCTGAGTTCAAGCAACGCCTAGAGCGACGAAACCCGTACCAGCTCAATAAGTGGGGCATCCTGAACGTGCCGGAGCTTGGTCCAATCCCGCTGTCGGGATTGTCGGTCGAGGAAGCGACGCAACGGTTGGCTGCAGAGGCTCCGTTGCATGAGTTCATATTGCGGGTGACGCGATTGCCTCTAGAGCCAATAGACGTCGACGCACTGAAGCCCTTTGGGTACGACCTGTTCGCAGGCGCTCCCTCTACCTTCGCTCCTGCGACCGATGTCCCAGTGCCAGCCGAGTATGTCGTTGGCCCTGGTGATACGATTGAAATTCAACTCCTTGGAAATACGCGCGGCCGCTACTCCCTCGTAGTCGGACGAGATGGGCGCATCGATTTCCCGGACCTCGGGCCAATCGCCGTCAGTGGACGACGTTTCGTTGATATTCGCGCCGATCTCGAGCGACGTGTCAGTGAGCAAATGATTGGAACGCAGGCGCACGTGACAATAGGGGAGCTGCGTTCGATACGCGTGTTCGTGTTGGGCGACGCGTACGTACCCGGTTCCTACACCGTGAGTGGATTGTCGACGATCACTCATGCGCTGTATGTGAGCGGTGGCGTGAAGGAAATCGGTTCGCTGCGCAACATCCAATTGAAACGCGATGGTCGCACAGTCGCGACCTTGGATCTTTATGATCTTCTTTTGCGCGGAGACACGAGCTCGGACGCCCGTTTATTGCCGGGCGATACCGTCTTCGTACCACCGGTCGGCACGACAGTGGCGATCGCGGGAGAAGTTCGTAGGCCTGCAATCTACGAGCTCAAGGGTGAGACAACAGTCGGGGATCTGATTGATCTGGCCGGAGGGCTGACTGCAGATGCCGATCCTCGCTTGTCCACGTTGCAGCGTGTGAACGAACAGCGTCAACGCGTGACGATCGATCTCGATCTCACTAGCGACGCAACGAGAGCGACGCGGCTCGTCTCCGGCGACGTCGTGCGGATTCCCGCGATCCGACCGGTTCTGGAGCAGACCGTCACTCTTTCGGGACACGTATACCGTCCGGGTCAGTTCCAATTTCGTAGCGGCATGCGGTTGCTCGATCTCATCCCTACCCTTGATGAGCTGAAGCCGAACGCGGACCTGCGCTACATACTCGTGAAGCGGGAATTACCGCCGGATAGACGACTCACTGTCTTTTCGGCGAATTTGGAGCGTGCGCTCGAAGATCCCTCGTCGGCAGCTAACTTCGAGCTTGCTGCGCGAGACGAGGTTTACGTCTTCGATCTGGAATCCGGGCGCGACCGCATCATTGAATCAATCATGCGCGAGCTGCGTATGCAGGCGCAGTTTGGTGAACCAAGTCGCGAGGTCACGATCTCGGGTCAAATCAAGTTTCCCGGAACGTATCCGCTTGAGCTCGGCATGAGGCTATCTGATCTCCTGCGTGCAGGCGGTGGTTTGAGCGAAGCAGCCTATGGCGGCACTGCGGAAGTGACGCGTTACACGGTCGGTGACGACCAGACTCGCAAAGCCGAGCTGATAGAGATCGACCTGCGCGCAGCACTCGATGGCGATCCGCAAGCGGATATTCCATTGCGTCCTTTCGATCAGGTGGTGATCAAGGAAGTGCCCTTATGGACATCCCTTGAAGTGGTCGAAATTCGCGGAGAAGTGCGCTTTCCTGGACGCTATCCGATTCAGCGCGGGGAGACTTTGAGCTCACTTCTTCGTCGGGCTGGTGGTCTGACTGATTTTGCTTTTCCGGAAGGTGCCGTCTTCACGAGGCGGGAATTGCAGGAACGCGAGGCGAAGCAACTCGAAACGCTCGCTAGCAGAATGCAAGCCGATCTCGCACAGCTATCGCTGTACGCGGCGCAAGAGGGTAGTCGTGACGCCAGCGAGGCACTTTCCATCGGTCAGTCTCTTCTCAGCAGCTTGCGCTCAACCAAAGCGGTGGGGCGACTCGTCATCGACTTGGATCGAGTCCTGAGTGCTCCCCCAGGAGGAGCTCATGATGTCGTGCTCAAGAACGGAGATCGCCTTCTGATTCCACGTGTAACGCAAGAAGTGACGGTGATCGGCGAAGTCCAGAGTACGACTTCCCATCTGTACAACCCGAGATTGAGTCGCGACGACTACATCGCCATGAGCGGCGGTTTTACTGCTCGTGCAGACAAGGATCGTATCTACGTGGTGCGTGCGAACGGCTCCGTAGAAACCCGGTCCGGAAATTCGTGGTTTGGGTCGCGTGATGTAGAGATTAGGCCCGGAGACACGATAGTGGTACCACTCGACGCCGAGCGCATGCGACCGCTGCCTCTCTGGACAGCAGTGTCCCAGATCATCTACCACCTCGCCGTTGCTGTGGCTGCGGTGAACTCGTTTTAGCTATGGGCGCTCACGACTCGCCAAGGACCTGTTCTAACGTCGTCGATGAGGTGACCCTTGTCGATCTGTATGACGCTGTGCGACGTCATGCACGCGCAATTGGTGTTGGAACGCTCATCACTACGATCCTGGCGGCGCTGTTGGGATGGTTGATGACGCCGGTCTACAGGGCGACGGTGACTCTCGCTCCGGTGGATTCGGATGCGACGTCAAGTGTGCTCATGCGAGCTGTGGGTCAACTCGGTAGTTTGGCCTCTCTGGCTGGAATCGATATTGGAGGAGGCTCTAAGAACAGTCGCCATGCGGTTGCGATACTGAAGTCGAAAGCGTTTACGCACAGCTTCATAGAAGAGGAGGGCGTGCTCTACGTCTTATACAGCGATCTTTGGGATGCGGAAAGTGGTCGATGGTTGGTCGAGAGCGACGAAGAACAGCCATCAGCTCAACGTGCATTCCGGATGTTTGATGAAAAGATTCGCACTGTTCAGGTGGATGAAGATACTGGGCTCGTGACCTTAGCCATCGAATGGCGAGATCCGGAGATTGCCGCTGCGTGGGCGAATCGAATGGTGGCGAAGTTGAATCAGTACGCACGAGAGCGAGCCATCAACGAAGCTCGTCGTAGCATTGAGTACCTGGAACAGGAGCTGAAGAAGACCAACCTAGTAGGAGTGGAGAGCGTCATCTACCGTCTCATCGAGACGCAATTGAACAACATTATGCTGGCGGAGGTGCGAGATGAGTACGCGTTTCGCATCATTGATCCTGCTGTCGCTCCACTCCCGGATCAGTTTGTCAGGCCGAAGCGCGTGTTGATGGTGGTGGTGGCCGCGTTCCTATCTTTCGCTTGTGGAGTGTTTATTGCAACAGTGAAGTTCCTTGTTGCGCGAAGCTACGCTGTCAGCGAAATCGTTCACGATAACTGATCTTTCAATTGCCATCTAAGGAACAACCACCGTCGGCTGTGCCTGTTAGTCGAACGGGTGAACGTTGAGCACATTTCGGGAAGCAATCCAGATCGCCGCTGTTCGGCGTTTGATCGTTGGTTCCGCGAAGTTGCTGTCGGGCCATGCGATCGCTTCGCTCGTGGGTTTCGTGTCTTTCGCGCTATGCGCAAGAGAACTCGGAGTCCACGACTACGGAGTGCTCATATTGATCAGTACGGGGATTTCCGTCACTGACAAGTTGTTCAATTTTCAGTCCTGGCAGGCGCTTATCAAGTTTGGTGCCGGGTCTTGGGTCCAAGAACAACATGTAAGGATGCTCGGGCTCTTGCGTGTCGCTGTGCTCCTGGATCTGGGAACGGCCGTAGCAGCTTGTCTAATAGCCAATTTGACCATTCGGATCGGAGCTTCGGCGTTTGACTGGTCCCAGGACGTTGTTCACCTGGCGACGTGGTACAGCACTGTGCTGTTATTTAATCTGACGGGTGTGCCGACTGCCGTGCTGCGATTGGCTAATCGCTACGACGTGCTAGGGACGCATGCTGTGATTGCTGCGCTTGTGAGACTTGGAGCGGTTTCGCTCGCGGCCTTGGTCGGAGGTGGGCTGCTTGAGTTCGGCTACGCATGGATCGGCGCTGAGATCCTCGGCTATGCGTTGCTGTTCGCTTTCGGTGTGCGAGAGATAATGTCGAAGGGTATGCTGCAGGCGCGGCCGGATCCTGTGCGTGTAGTTCTCGCGGAACATCGTGGGTTGATCCGCTTTCTTTTTGTTTCGAACCTGCAGACTTCTGTTCGCCTTGCTTCTAGCGAAGGTGACACAATGGTGGTGGGAGCGGTGCTGGGCGCAAGTGGCGCTGGGTTGTACAACGTAGTGAAGAAATTGTCCAAGCTGGTGTCCATCGTTCTCTCGCCGTTGTATCAAACTGTGTATCCAGAACTGACGCGAGCGTATGTTGAGAGAAGCGTAACTGTTTTCCGCGCTCTCGTTCTTCAGTCCACGAAAGCGATGGCAGTGGCCTGCCTGGCTGGTTGGGTTGTGTTCCTTGTCATTGGTCGGCATCTGCTAGGGGTCCTCGGAGAAGAGTATGAGGCGGCTTACTATCCGGTACTCGTGTATCTCGTCGGGGTCGGACTATCAATGATCTCCTTCTCGTACCAGCCAGCGATGCTGGCTCTTGGCAGAGCGGGGCAGGCATTCGTGATCATGCTCTGGACTACGAGTCTCTACTTAGGATTACTGATCTTGCTTTCTCGGTACGGCGGCGTCATGGGTGCTTGCGTCTCGTACGCGATCTTCTACGCGCTCTGGAGTGGCGCAATGTATCGTGCTCTTAATCGGGGTATTTCCGCCTGGGCTGAACCTCCCCCGATTTCGTGGACACCTTCGTAAGGTGGACAATAACGAGATCGGAGGTTTGAGATGTCGGAACGAAGATCGCGTCGCCAGTACAGCGACGAGTACAAGTCAGAAGCGGTTCGATTAGCGAATGATTGTACAAGTCTCGTATTTACCCGACACTCCGGGTCTCCGGGCTAGGGTTCAAGCAGCCGTTGGCAGCGGCTCATTAGCCTCCTCTGTGGGAACGATGTCGGGGATCTCGGTGATGCCGAGGGCT